>Ga0302248_1000041_pt1 | contig 140829 bp, 128 predicted proteins | sample AAG_UR_Leu_MG_FD_193528 | JGI IMG/M metagenome (GOLD analysis project Ga0302248, IMG submission 193528) | Enriched activated sludge microbial communities from anaerobic digester in WTTP, New Holstein, Wisconsin, United States - AAG_UR_Leu | ecosystem: Engineered > Bioreactor > Anaerobic >...
TGGTTGCTGATATTGGGGAACCTGGCATAATTAGCTTAGTTAACCTTAGTTACCCTTAGATGCCTAGATAGTTACCCTTAGAGGTTAACTGTACAAACTATTGACATGAATACAAATACCTGGTAGATTTGGATATTGCATATATTTCCTCGCCTCAACGGAGTTTATCATGCAAAGCACCTTAAACGATCCATTGCGCCAACTTTCACTAAAACATGATTTCCAAGTTTATGAAACGCCTGCCAAGCTTTATGAACTTACACCCATTTTTTTACGCGAGCTTTTTGATCAGGTGATCCATTATGGTTTTCCTGACGCGCCTCTCTCGTTAAAAAAAATCTTGTTTCTTATTGTGAATAATAAACCGATAATAGCTACAGCATCGTTAGATCATGATTTTTTGATGTTGCGTGTCGGTTTTTCACATATGGAATCATTTTATCTAATTACATCTAATGGTCTTATTTTTTGGGAAAACTGTTTGCGTGTTTCTGATATCATGAAAGCATCAGCCAATCTAGATCAGATAATGGAAGAACGTGGTTTTTATGACCGTGCTTCAAACTCTCGCGTTGATCTGATTGAAGCTAAAAGCTTTAAAGTAAATGAAGTTTTTGCGAAACCCTTTTTGACCTATGTTTTGCCATTACAAAGGGATTATGAGATCTCCGAATTATTCGACCAGCCAAAACAAGTTGTTACTTTGCACTTATATGGTAGAGATATAGCATGCAAACGCGATGAAGCAAATATGATTCGCAAAACATATACACCACTGACACAAAAAGATGTTCAGAATATGGTTAAATGTCATATTCAAAATATACAAGCGCAAATGAATCCAAAACGCTATTCATAAAAAATCATAAAAATCCGCTTTTTGATATGCTTGAAGCGGGATTTTTTTATAATTATTAGGCGCTAAACAACACCACGTGTTCTTGCTGTACGTTAAATACCCCTCTTTTTAATGATTAAAATTGATGAGTATTTTTACGCTCCATGACATTTTTTGAATTTTTTTCCGGATCCACAAGGACAAGGGTCATTGCGACCAATATTTTTAAATTTGGGATCAGCATTATTTGGTTTTGATGACGAGGAGGCTGATGCTTGATCTGATGTTTTAATAGCTCCGGAAAAAATGAGAGGTTGGTTACTCACGCGAGGTTTAAAAAATTGCAGAGCTGTTCGTTGAGCTATGGGAATCTTAAAAATTGCTTGAGCGACTTGCTTGCTGATTAAAGCATTAAGTTCATTGAACATGCGATAAGCTTCGCGCTTGTACTCGACAAGCGGATCATGTTGAGCATATCCCTGTAAACCAATACCACGACGCAAATGATCAATGGCTTCCAAGTGATCTACCCAAAGCATATCATAAGCACGAAGTAGAATCCCTTTTTCCAATTCGTTCATCATGGCCGGATCAGCAACCGATTCCTCGATTTTAGCATAAGCGGAACGGGCTAATTGCATTAACGATTCTATTATATTTGTGCGTTGATCAATAATAGAAACTTTTTCATCGACAAGACGCTTTTCTGCCTCTTGCATTAAATTATCGGAATTGAATTCTGCTGGCAATAAAGCATTGACCGACTTGCTAATTTCTTCGAGATCCCAAAGAGTTACATCATCTCCACCAGTATGAAAATAAGTTACGCGCTCTACCTCATTTTCCACGAATTCTAAAATTAATTTCTTTAATGGACGCTCGCCTTCTATTGTGGCTTTGCTTGAATCTTCTAAAATTTGTCGACGTTGAGCATAGATGGCTTTACGATGTTTGTTGATGACATCATCATATTCCAACACATGTTTACGAATATCAAAATGATGACCCTCGACCTTGCGCTGAGCCGCGGCTATGGCTTTTGATAAAACGGAACTTTCTATGGGTTGATCCTCGGGCATTTTGAGAAACTCCATGCGTTTTTTCATGGAATCTGAGCCAAAAATACGCATCAAATCATCTTCAAGCGAAACATAAAATTGCGTTGTGCCCGGATCTCCCTGACGACCAGCGCGCCCACGAAGCTGATTATCGATACGGCGAGATTCATGGCGTTCGGTGCCGAGGACAAAAAGACCGCCCACTTCTTTGATTTTTTCTGCTACTTCTTTATCAGGAGGATTGCCTCCGATGATAATATCCACACCACGACCAGCCATATTGGTGGCAACCGTAACAGCGCCTGCTTTGCCAGCCTGGGCGATAAGTTCACCCTCTTTTTCGTGATTTTTAGCATTTAAAAGATTGTATGGGATACCTTCCATTTTTAACAATTCGCCTAAAATCTCATTTTTTTCGATAGAGGCTGTGCCCACAAGAACTGGCTGACCTTTAGCACGTAATTCTTTTATTTCTCTAACGACCGCTTTGAATTTGCCCATCTCTGAACGATATACGCGATCAGGCAAGTCAATGCGTCGGGCTTCTTTATTTGTTGGAATACTAACCACTTCAAGATTATAAATTTTAGCAAACTCTTCGGCTTCGGTTGAAGCTGTGCCCGTCATACCGGCAAGTTTATTATAAAGGCGAAAAAGGTTTTGAAAGGTAATGGTGGCCATTGTTATTGATTCGCGCTGAATTTTAACATGTTCTTTGGCTTCAATCGCTTGATGCAAACCTTCGCTGTAACGTCTGCCGTACATGAGACGTCCTGTAAACTCATCAACAATTAAAATCTCACCATCTTTAACCACATAATCTTTGTCTTTTTTATATAAAGCATGGGCACGCAAAGCATTTTCAAGATGATGAACTAGTTTAACTCCACCCGCTTCATATAAATTTTCCACACCAAGCCAGCTTTCCATTTTTGCGATGCCAGACGCAGTGATTGTTGCGGTGCGTAATTTTTCGTCAATATTGAAATCAGTTTCAGCTTCGAGCTTGGGAACTAGTTCTGCAAAGCGATAATACATGTCAGTAGCTTCTTCGGCTGGACCGGAAATGATAAGGGGTGTACGAGCTTCGTCGATCAAAATGGAATCAACTTCGTCGATAATCGCATAATTTAACTCGGAACGCTGGACCATTTGGTCAAGCGATTGCACCATGTTATCACGCAGATAATCGAATCCGAATTCATTATTAGTGCCATAAGTAATATCCGCGAGATAAGCCTCTTTACGCGAAACAGGACGCAAGTAATCCATGTCAACATGAAAAGAACCAGTCAAATCCCGAATTTCATCATGCTTGGGTTCGGCTTTAAAATCAGGATCATAAATATAACCGCTTTCATGTTGAATACAACCGACAGTAAGACCCAAAGAATGATAAACCTGACCCATCCAAGCCGTATCACGGCGAGCAAGATAATCGTTAACAGTAACAACATGCACACCTTTTCCAGAAAGAGCGTTTAAATAAACTGGCGCAACGGCCGTAAGCGTTTTACCTTCACCGGTGCGCATTTCGGCGATTTGCCCTTTGTGAAGCACATAACCGCCAATAAGCTGAACATCATATTGGCGTTGTTTAAGTTGGCGTTTAGAGGCCTCGCGAGCAACCGCAAAAGCCTCAACCATAATGTCATCTAAAGAAGCTCTGTTGGCTAAACGTTGCTTAAAATCTTCCGTTTTATTCTTTAACTGTTCGTTAGTTAGAGTTTGAATTGATGGTTCTAAAGCATTTACGGCTTCCACAAAAGGCCGAATTTTTTTGATCTCTTTTTCATTAGGATCACCGAAAATTTTAGTTAATAAAGACATATTGGCTTATCTTACGCACAAATAAAGATGGAGTCAAAAACAAATTGATTAAGGGTTAATAATAAAAAAATGGTAAATAACTTTTTATTATTCATTTTTAGCCCTTGGTCTTTAATTATTTATCATTAATGACGATGTGTCCATTATTTATTTCGGCTCTTTTCCTTCCAAGCAGTGATTTCTTCGCGTAGATGATCGCGAACTTTGTCTATAGCTTTATATAGATCATTTTCTTGCTTAGTTACGCGAAAAAGTTTATTAGGAACATCAATCATGGTTGTGCAAGAATAAATATCACCCTTATTATGATGATTGGTATCCAAACCAAGATCAACCTCTATGTGCAGAATATTGTCGTAAAATTTATCTAAAGACAAAAACTTTTCTTCAGAATATTGGCGAATAGCATCCGTTAGATCCATGTTTTTGGCGCGAATGTTGATTGTCATAGCTATAATTAATTATGAATTAACAATTTTAGAGAGTGCTGGTAGTGAATAATGATAGCGTACGATGAGAGTTAAAATGAGTCAAAAACCTACTAATTCAATCTCATCCTCTAACATTATATTATACTGATCACGAATTTTCATCTTTGCTTTGCTGGTGAGCATCAAAACATCTTGCGCTCGGGCATTACCTAAATTGACGATAAAATTGCCATGTTTATCGCTAATTTCAGCATCACCAATTCTTTCGCCCTTCATGCCAATTTGGGAAACTAGCCAACCAGCGGAAATGGATTTTTTTGCAAGCATTTCCAGAGGAATTTCCTTAACACTGTTTTTTAGGCGATCTAACTCTGACTCATCTTTATAAATAAAATTCTTAAACATGCAACCAGCGCTTGACTCAATAAAAGGTTGAGTTTCTTTGCGCTTGGTAAAATATTCTTCCATACGAGCTTTAACCGCCAAAGAATCAGCCGTGGTTTTAAGGCCCAAAGTGGCGCGCAAAATAACATGCGGTTCATGTTTAAAGATACTATCGCGATAATCAAATTTACACTCGGCGTTAGTATACACAACTCGCTTCATATCGGATAAACGAATAGCGTCCACGGTTACAACCACATCTTTCATCTCTCCTCCCCAGCAACCTGAATTGCCGTAAATAGCGCCACCAATTGTACCAGGTAAAGAACCCGCCCATTCTAAACCTTCTAAATCTTCAGCCACAGATTGACGAGCTATCGCCGAAGTTATAGCCCCTGAGTCAGCAATTATTGTTTTTTCACGAACCTTGATTTCACGAAAGCCGATTTGAATCATAAGACCTTGATAACCATCATCCGAAACTAACATGTTAGATCCTCCGCCAAAAATATAAAAAGGAATATTTTCTTTGGTGGCCATTTCCATTGCATCTATTAACTCATCAATATCGACCGCCACAAGATAAAGCTTAGCGACCCCGCCGATGCGTATATTGGTATGTTTATTCATGGGTTCGTTGACGAGTATTGAGGGAAAGTTTTTTTGAAATTTTTGAACTTGTTCTGATGTCATATAAATATAGTATAAAATACAAAATATAAAGTGCAAAGAGTTATTGATTTTAAATAATATTTATAAACTAATCAATTAAAAAAGCCTCATTTGAGGCAAGAATAAGAGGAAGGACAAACTCTTAAAAGTTGTGTATATACAACATCCATGACATAGTCCTTCCAGAGGTTCAGGAAAGCCTGAACAGCGTAAAAAGAGATGGAGACAATAAGTGCCAAATTTTTAGATACTTGCTCAAAAGTCTCCATCTTTCAATTGGCGGACAACTATAACCAAAGCTTGTGGCATCATTCTTGCAGTCCGCCTTTTTCGAGAATAATCGTTTTTTATGATTATTCGCGAGAAAGACGGAAGGACACGCAGCATATAGTTGTATACATACAACACCAATACGATAGTCCTTCCAAGTGGTTCAGGAAAGCCTGAACAGTGTAAAAAGAGATGGAGACATATTATTGAAAGTTTTTAGACAATCCACTTCAAGTCTCCATCTTTCAATAGGCGAAGCTTTACGCCTCTGCCGATTTTAAGATCTCGCTTGTGACTGGCTTTTTAGTGCGAACGCGCTTGGGTTTATTTTTTGTGCTTTCCACTTTGACAGTCGGCTTGCGTTTTTTGACTCGTACTGAAACCTCGGGAAGATCCAGAGCTTTATTCCACTCCTTGTAGATGTGCTTCAAGAATTGTTGACCAAGCCAACGCACTGCCCTGTTAAGAGCGACTTTCTTTAGTCCACGAGTAAGCTTGGCAAGTTCCGGGTTAGTGGCGCGATTGGATTCGAGCTCGGCCAATTCTTCTTCGGAAAGCTCTTCCTCGACCTTGACAGGTTTGATTCCAGCCTTCTTACGCAAACCATCGATATGAGTGGAGAGGAATTCCAGATCCGTTGGTTGCATGTCGTAGGTACTGCGAATCTTGCGATCCCAGTAGACAGAAGGCATGATATCCTCATCCAAGCCCATGTCCATAGCCATCTCCTGCCTTTGCAAGAGGAGCTTATAAAGCTTATAAGCACGACGTAAGTCAAGTTTAGCGCGCCAAGGTGAATCCTTGAGCTTAACAGTCTGCTGAGTCCAGAGATAAACTGCTTGCTTAAGTTCTGTACTCCAGTTGGAGGCCTTGCCAGCTCGACGACGAGCGCGTGACCCATCCTCGAAGTGATGATAGCCCGCGTAAGCCTTGAAAGTTGCCACTGATTCAAAGCGTCGAATATCCACGATTGATGCCATGATTCGAGCAGTAATTAGCGGACCGCAACCTGGTAGCTGAGCAAAAACTGCTTTGTAAATTTTATCCTCCGCAAGACGCGCTTTAATTTCTTTAACCGTTTCTTTCATGGAAGCTAAAAAGGGACTCATGACAGTGTCTTCGGTCATGGCATCAATAATAATGCTGAAGAGCTTGCGCACATCGTTACGTGAGATGGGCGAGCCAACTAAATACTTATTCAACCCTAGCCTGGCCATAAATTGTTCGCGCTCATTTTCGGGAATGCCGACTAGCAAAGCGCTGATCGCTTCATTGACAGCTTGAGTTGATACTTTATTGCCCGTGTACGACCCTTGCTCACCGACTTTCGCCATTGAAAGCAGATATTGATCATTGTAATTGGCGAGTAGACGCTGATATGTAGCAATGAGCACCTTTTGCGAGGCTCTGTACGCGCGATACAAACGTTGGATTTCGAGTAAACGACTTTCTGGATCACCAATCTCTAAAAATTCGTTGATAGCCTTAACGGACATGGCGTTTATGGCCACCACTCGAGCTCTACGAATCGTGAGTGTGTGACTGGATTCATTGCCATGCGCGCGTTCTTCCACAATTGGCCAGTTCATGCAATTTAGCCACTTGATGAGCGCTATGTCTGCAATTTCACCATCTTGCTTCATTCGACTAGACCCAATGCGGAATGTTGGAACGCGATATACAGTTACACCGCGAGCCAAGGCGATTAGAGCAATTTTATCAGTGACTCCACCATTTTCACAGTAAAGCTTGTCACCCTCCTGCAGAGTATTCAGCAAGAATTTCTCTTTATCTTCGGGCGAGGCAAGCCGAATCACCGATGGGTAGTCACGAGGTTCATCTTGATGAACAGCCACATACGTGACACCTAAAATCGCATGCGATATAGAGTAACTCTTCATGCAACCTCCTTATTTGATGTTTCGAAAGGGCAATCGTACAACACCCTGCCGTACGATTAGATATCGCATAAGTCCTTTAGGACAGGCGAATGCGCAACATTAACAGAAAAATGAAGTAATGTCAAGGATTGAATATAAATATTTAAATCTTGATTTTAACTTAAATTCACGCTCAAATTTTCTTGATTATTACAGATAAATAATATGATTAATTAAAAAATAAAAAACCAAAAAATTAGGTTGATAATCAATTTGAAATCAAGGTTTGACGATAATATAATCAAGATTTAGATAATACGGTTCGTAGCGCGGTATCGATATCGCCAGCGCCCATGACTATGCAAATGTCGCCAGGTTTGATGAGGTTCATGGTTTGAGTGACTGCGGAGATGGGATCAGGCGCGTATTCCATGTGTTCAAGCGGTCGTGCAATATTACGAGCCTTGATTTCTTGGAGGAGATTTTGCGATGTTATATTCATATCCTCGGAAGCGGTTCGGCCGGCTACATCGTAAATTTCTGAAAGAATAAGAACGTCGGCGCGATCAAAACAAATAACAAAATCAGACCAAAGATGTTTGGTGCGATTTTTATGATGAGGTTGAAAACAAAGAACTAAACGTTTGTCAGGATACGCTTCACGAACGGCAGAGATGACAGAAGATACCGCTGATGGATGATGACCATAATCAGAAAAAATCTTAACCTTATCGCGCTCGCCAATAAACTCCATTCGGCGCCATATACCAGTAAAACTTTCTGCGACTTTTTGAATCACATTATCATCAACCCCCAACTGACGCGCCATTAAAGCCGAAGCCACCAAATTAAATCCATTGTATTCTCCAATTAATTGAGATGAGAGTTTTAATTCCGCTTCTTTTGATTTGATGTTGACTTTCAAACAATCATTTTGCCAAGCGATAGATATTTCATTTAGCTTTTGATTTTCATCTTTGAATCTGATTCCTCGCAAAATAAAACGATCAGCTCTTGAGAAATACTGGACTTTGAGTTTGCGAGTTGTGATCAAAGGTTTTAATGCCATGATAATCTGCTCGTATTCACCATTGGCAACTATAGTGGCGCCAATTTTGGTTTGACGGATGAATTTTTCAAAAGTTTTGCGTAATTCTTCGATATTAGGATAAATATCGATATGATCAAGCTCAAGATTATTAATGATAACGGCATATGGATGAAATTCCAAAAAATGCTTGGCGTATTCATCGCCTTCGATAATAACAAGATTAGAGTTACCGAGACGTAGATTGCTATCTTCCCAACCCGGAACTTTGGAACCCACAATGACAGTTGGGTCCAGATTAGCCTCTATGCACATCATGCCCAATAAAGCTGTTGTTGTGCTTTTGCCATGAGTGCCGGTTACAACGACAGTTTGCGCGCCTTTGAACCAAGCGCCCATCCACTCAAAATTGTTAACATCAGGAAGATGGCGATTTTTTGCAACAACGCGTTCCGGATTGGTTTTAGGAGCTGCAGAAGTATGAATTACGCCGTCGCAATTTATGGGAACATTGCGTTCATCGTGTGGACCAATCACAATTTTGACTCCCAGAGCTTGCATTTCGCGAGTTATTTCAGACTCTTTAACATCAGAACCTGTGACGACCTTTCCTGCTTTAAGAAGAATTTTAGCCACAGCGGACATATTGATACCGCCGATGCCAACGAGATGAGCATTTTTCCACGCGCGAACATTGTTGATTGCCATAAAATTATTCTCATTTAATTTAAACTATAAACTTTGGCTGGAAGCGTTCCTTTAAAATCCACGGATCCGTTATTAATTTTTACACTTTCGATATTCAAACCGTCAATTCCATCAAGTATACCGTTTACATATTCCAAAAATTCAGTATTAGCTTGTTGGATTATTGCTTTAGGGACTTTGTAATTGCCCACTTGTAGAGATTCGATATTTGTTGTAAATGATTTGGGACCAGTTTGAATCACCTTTCCACGAACATAAACCGGACCCGGAATAGTTACTCGCGGATCATCAACATAGCCAGAAGCTTCAACCACGTCGTCTCCAATGAACTTGATTTGAACGTGTTTGAATGGACCAGCTTTTTCGTTGGCATAATTTTGAATAGCGCTGACTTCCGCGTCAGTAAAAGTTTGCTCAACATATACTTTACCTTCAGAGATAAAATTAGATCCAAAATAAACTTTTGATAAGTTAGGAACATCCACCCCTGCCTTGTCTTTAATGGCGTATTCAGCATCGGCTTCAGTATAACGAACTCCCAAATCCTTCAATTCTCCTCTCGTGATAGCGGAATAGGAATAAATTCCATAACCGATTATAGCAATTAATAATATACCAAAAATAATGCCAATAATTTTGATAAATTTCATAAAATGTGACGTTTAAAATTAATGCTGTTATAATGATTGCAATTTACAATATACTATGAAAATATTAGAAAATAAAGATCCGGAAATTGTACGAATTCTGAAAGCCGAAGAAGATAGACAATTACGCGGAATGACTTTAATCCCCTCAGAAAATCATACTTCGCGAGCGGTTTTGGAAGCTTTAACTTCTGTGCTTTCAGATAAATATGCTGAAGGATATCCGAATAAAAGATATTATGCGGGCAATGAATTTGCCGATCAACTGGAATCCTTGGTGCAAGAACGCGCAAAAACTTTATTTGGAGTGCCCTATGTGAATGTTCAACCATATAGCGGTTCGCCTGCTAATTTGATAATTTTTAGCGCTTTGCTTGATATTGGAGAAAAAATCATGGGTTTAAATTTATTGGATGGCGGACATCTGACTCATGGTTGGAAGTTTTCTATGACTAGTAAATTTTGGCAAAGCACACCATATCATATGACTACCGAAGGAAATATTGATATGGATGAAGTACGGAGACTTGCGAGAGAAGAAAGGCCAAGAATAATTATTTGTGGAGGCACAGCAATTCCAAGAGCAATTCCGTTTGCCGAATTTGCTGAAATAGCTGAAGATGTTGGAGCTTATCTGTTGGCAGATGTTTCGCATATTGCAGGATTGATTGCCGGAGGAGCTCATGAATCCCCTGCTCCTTATGCGCATTTAATAATGACAACAACGCACAAAACATTGCGCGGGCCCAGAGGGGCAATGATCATGATAACAGATAAAGGATTGGCTAAGGATGCGGATTTACCGACTAAAATTGATAAAGCCTTAATTCCCGGATTGCAAGGCGGTCCGCATCTAAACACAATAGCCGGAATCGGTGTTGCTCTTAAAGAAGACTCTCTACCTGAATTTAAAGAATATGCGATACGCGTTGTGGCTAATGCAAAAATCTTGGCTGACGAACTAAAACAAAAAGGGTTTAAATTAGTAAGTGGAGGAACTGATAACCATCTTATTTTGATTGATTTAACTTTAGATGGAATTGGGCGCGGAGTCTTCTTTCATGAAGGATTGGAACGTATTGGCATCTACACAAATAAAAACACCATACCACAAGACCCAAGTTCGCCATTTTATCCCAGTGGCCTAAGAATAGGCACGCCGGCGATAACAACAAGGGGCATGGGTGAAACAGAAATGAAACGGATAGCGGATTGGATTTATCGTTTGGGAGAGCATATTAAAGAAGTTAAAATGCCGGAAGACAAAGAAGAACGTAAACAGGTATTAAAAAATTTCAGAGAATCTTTAAAAAATGATAACTTCTACGCTGATCTTCAAAAAGAAGTAGAAGAAATGTGTATAAAATTCCCGATACCCGGAATATCGACAAATTAGGATTTTTGATTTACACTACGGCAAATGAAACCAATTCCGGGCAAGCAAATCGCCAATCAAATTAAAGAAGATTGTCGTAAAGAAGTATTAGAAAATAATATCAAGGTCAAATTGGCCGCAATTTTGGTTGGTGATGATCCGGCATCCCATATTTACATATCGTTGAAAGAAAAGGCAGCGCAAAAAATCGGCATAGACACTGATTTTAGACGCTTACCGGCCGAAACGAGCGATGGGGAGATTATAAAAATAATTAAACAATGGAATGAGGATAAACATGTAACCGGAATTTTAATTCAACTACCTTTACCCGAGGGACACGATACGGATGCGATCATTGAAGCAATTAACCCAAAAAAAGATGCAGATGGCTTTCATCCAGCTAACATCGCATCACTGGAACATGGAGAAGCTGTAATATTATCCCCTTTGCACGAAGGTATTTTGCGTCTGATTGCCTCGACTGATATTGTGCTTAATCACGCTTATATTATGATTTTAGTTAATTCGCATAAATTTGCAGACCCGTTGAAATGGATTTTTGAAAAAGCGGGCGCTGATGTGGATATTGTAATGGCGGATAAAAAAGATGATAAAAATTTACGTGAAGCCGATATTATAATTACTGCTGTGGGTAAGCCCAATTTTTTAACAAGCAACGCGGTTAAACCCGGCGCTTGTGTTATTGATGTTGGAATCACAAAAACCACGGACGGTAAAGTCTGTGGAGATTTTGACGCGGAAAGCGCTAAAGATTTAGAAGGATGGTACTCCCCTGTTCCGGGTGGTGTTGGGCCGATGACCGTAGCATTGTTAATGAAAAATGTGATCAATCTGCGACCGCGCGCATAGTAGAAATCTGATCACCATGAGATCTAAAATAATAAACTCTGCGCTAGTAGATTTATTATTGCATCGATTCTTCAAAGTCGATACCCGGAGCAGCGAGACGATAGGCATTTTGACGACGCATTACGTAGAACATGACAAGGATCGCTATAATTTCAAGTATGGTTTGCACAAGAAATTCATAACGAAAAACATACATCCAAACATTGGTATGAAGAATAAAATCAATTATTATTTCGGCCAATAAAGTTATCACAACCCAAGCAAAAATGAATGAAGTTAATTGTTGATTGGTAGGAATTTGTGGTTTAAATGCCCAATAAGCAAAAGGAGTGGCTAAAATGGTAGATAATGAAAAACCAATAATCATGTCCACCCAAGGGGCAATGGGTGTTGGAAAAACATATCTAAAAATTAACATCATGAGCAAAGAATTAGCAAAAAATTTTGCGATTGGTACCACAAAATATAAATAGGTTTTCATAAAAGCGCGATTATTTGTTCAATTATTATTAATATTAAAACAAGCGATAGTGGTATTGGCAAGTAACGCCAAATTCTAGAATAATCAAGTGCTGATTTTTTGGATAGCTTGAATAAATCCATGATCCAAGTTTGGATTTTTTGCGAACGGCTGTTGACTTTATAAGACAACGCGCATACTAACACGCCATTAAAGGCTGTGAGGACCCCGCCAACAAAGCCGATGATTTTTGAAAAATCTTGCGATACAAAAGCAAACAATATCATAGGAATTACCACAGAAACTATCCAAGCTTGAACTGGCTTCATTTTAAGATCAATAGATAAAAGATTTTTCAAAGCTTGAGTAAAAGTCAAAAAAGAAGTGCTAACGGCTAATAAACCAACCATGGGAATGAGCCACCAAAAAATCGATGGAAAAGCTAATTGAATATCAGAAACTCCTTTAACATGAGGATAGACTGAAGCAATAATGACTCCGAATAACCAGCTTAAAAAACCGGCTGTTAATATGGCAATAGTGGAGCCAAGGCGCATTTTACGTTGATCACGACCAGCGATATCTTTTAGATCCGGTAGAACAGTCATGGCCGTAACCGCAAAAAAAACAACGCCGATCGTTCCTAAGAAGCTGTTAAAATTAATCGTGAACGATGTTTGCCAATTAATAAAGGGAAATAAAACCAGAGCCGTAAATAACATGAATCCAATCAAAAACCAAGTTAACTCGCCCTGAAAAGCAGATACTGCTTTAATGCCATAAAAGACCACAAGTGAACCAATGCCCCAAAACAAAATAACCCAAACCCAAAGCGGATAATTGATGCCCAAACCCGTGCCAAGGATGTAAAAAAATGTACCACCCAGAACCACATAAGCCAGCAACGTGCCAGATGTTTTGACAATCATATTAAAAAGTGACACATAATATAATTTGCGTCCAAAAATAATACGTATATAACCAGGTAAACGATAAGCACCATGAATACTGTAGATAATATCAATATACAACTGATTAAGTAATAAAGATACGAATAAAATAAGTATAAAAAGTATAGTGCCTCCTAAAATACCAGTAGCTGAAAAAACTGCAGGTAAGCCAAAAATACCAGCGCCAATAATGGTACCTATTAAACTTATAGCTATTTCAAGCGTTTTTGATCTTTGTTGCATTTTAGACTTTTATTTTAGCACAAAAACAATAGTTTTATATCCACAATCAAGCAAAACTTTACCTCCTTGCGTTATAAATGCTCTGAAGGTAATTTGAACAATACTTATTATATTATTATGACACAAATAGAAAAGCTGATACCGCAAAATATTGAAGCAGAAATGTCGGTTTTGGGCAGTTTGTTACTGGACAAGGATGCCATGATAAAAATCGGCGACAGCTTGATTGGCGAAGATTTTTACTTGCCTAAACATCAAGATATTTTTGAAACCATGGTTGAACTTTTTAAACGTCATGAACCGATAGATATTTTATCTTTATCGAATAAATTGGAAGAACGAAAAATTCTGGAAAGTATTGGTGGAAGAGCCTATCTGATACAACTTTCTAATACTGTTCCAACAGCCAGCCATGTACAACATTACGCAAATATCATCCAAAAAAAAGCAACTCTACGCAGATTGATATCAGCAAGCCAAGAAATCACGGCGCTGGGTTTTGAAGAATCGGAAGATGTAGAAAAAATTCTGGACGGAGCTGAGAAAAAACTTTTTAGTGTATCACAGAAATTTTTAAAAACAGCGTTCACTAATATTACTAATATTTTGGATACGGCTTTTGAAAGAATTGATGAAATACATCGTGAAAAAGGTAAATTGCGCGGAGTGCCGACGGGCTTCACGGATTTAGATTCTAATTTAGGAGGATTGCAAAAAAGCGATTTGATTGTATTAGCGGCTCGCCCCTCATGTGGAAAAACTTCCTTATCGTTGGATTTTATGCGCAACGCTGCTGTGAAGCACAAAATACCAGTTGGATATTTTTCACTTGAAATGAGTAAAGAACAAGTTGTGGATCGTTTAATTTGCGCGGAGGGTAATGTTGATTTATGGAAAATGCGTACCGGCAGACTTACGGATCAGGGTGAGCATGATGATTTTTCACGCATAGGTCATGCCATAGGAGTTTTATCAGAATCTCCTATTTACATCGATGACACGGCTTCCGCAAATATTATGGAAATTCGCACCAAAGCGCGCAGACTGCAAATGGAACATGGTTTGGGCTTTATAATTATTGACTATTTACAACTCATGGAATCGCGTGGAAATAATACGGATAACCGCGTGCAAGAAGTGGCAGATATTACACGCGGACTTAAAAGCATTGCTCGCGAATTAAATGTGCCTGTATTAGCCCTTTCACAGCTATCGCGTGCTGTTGAGCAAACCAAACCCGCTATTCCTAAACTCTCGCATTTGCGCGAATCCGGATCCATTGAGCAAGATGCGGATGTGGTCATGTTCATCTATCGTAAAGCTGCTGATAAAAATTATCGTTTGGAAGATTTAAGTCCCGAAGAAAAAAATATGGCAGAAATTCATATAGCCAAACACCGCAATGGCCCTACTGGAGTTGTTAAATTATTTTTTGATAGCACGCGTGCTAGTTTTCGCAATATGGCCAAACAGCAAGGTCCAGGAGCGTATGGATTGGCGCCAGCAACATCATCTCCAAATTTTGCGCCACCGGCTATGAGCTATTCATCACCTCTTGAACCGTTTGATCCAAATACATCAATTATCAATACTCCACCGCCCAAAAATTTATAATACTTGCCAAAATGATAAAAATTGCTAAACTGACGTTATGTAACTCATAAAATATTCTATGTTTAATAAATTAAAACAATTTCAAGATGTAAGAACCCGCGCCAAACAACTGCAAAAAGAGTTGGAACAAGTGCAGATTGAAGGGTCTGCTGGTTGGGGTAAAGTTAAAGTTATAATTAATGGCAATCAACGCGTAACCAAGTTTGAATTTGCAGATGAAGTAATGAATGATAAAGCAAAACTTGAAACCCTAGCTAAAGAAGCGGTAAATGATGCTATGGAAAAAATGCAAAAAGAAATGGTTACCAAGATGAAAGATATGGGGGGATTGGATTTAGCGCAGGATATCCAAAGCATGATGGGGCAGAATTAAAATCAAAATAATAGTTCATCAAAACTATAAAATTGTTATTTTAATTACGCTGAAAGACTTTGCAAAAAATAAATCAAGAAAAATTTAAGTGATTTTTGATGAACTTAGCACTTGGTACTTGTAACTTTTTAGATATGTTGGTTCCCAGAAGTATCGATGAGTTAGCAAAAATGTTTGATCGATTACCTGGCGTGGGGCCACGAGCTTCTTTGAGATATGCTTATTGGCTAGCAGGACAATCGAAACCACTTATTTTGCAATTCGCGGATATCTTGAATCGCTTGGCGCAAAAAATAACCCCCTGCCAGATTTGTGGAATGTGGACAGATGAATCTCCGTGCGCTATTTGTCGAGACCCGGAAAGAGATGAATCACTTCTTTGTATTGTGGCTAACAGCCAAGATATTAGGGTCATAGAAGATGCGTCAATTTATAGAGGAAAATATCATGTTTTAGGAGGATTGATTGACCCAATTGAGGGCAAAACAGCTGAACATTTAACAATCGCAAAATTACTGCAACGTATTGCCAATGCTGATCCACAAATTAATGAAGTTATTTTAGCTCTTGATCCTGATGTTTCTGGCGATACCACAGCTTTGTTTTTAGCTAGACAGCTAAATAAACTCAATGTAACAATTTCGCGCTTGGCTCGTGGAATCCCAACAGGAGCGCAAATTGAATATGCGGATGAAGCGACAATTACGGACGCTTATTTAAATCGCCGAAAAAATCAATAACCGTAAAGATATTTTTTTATTAAAGACTACCTGTATCGAGAGATTTAATTTATGTATACTATTTAAAAATCAGAGCGCGTAACTCTGATTTTTTGATTATCCAATTTTGGTGATTTTGACTTTGGTAAAAGCCTGACGGTGGCCAATGCGTTTTTTATAACGAATCTTATTTTTATATTTAACAGTCGTGATTTTTTTACCTTTGCCTTGCTCTAAAATTTCGGCTGTAACTTTTGATGTTAATTCCGGAGCGCCAACTTGAACATTGGACCCATCTTCTTCGGCAATTAAAAGAACTTTATCAAAAGTAATAGAATCGCCCTTTTCTCCGACGAGTTTTTCAACTTTAAGGGTTTCACCCTCTTTGGCGATATATTGCTTACCGCCTGTAGCTATTACTGCAAACATAATGCGCTCATATTAGATGAAGTTAAGCCAAATGTCAAATCAAATAACCATTTAACATAAAACACCAAACATTAAGCGTCAAAATTAAAATATTTAGCTAAAATTAGATAAATAAAGTGAAACTAGAATTATTTATTTAATCTATTATCCTTCTCTTGGCTTAAAAATTATAAGAAATCTCTGCCTAAACGTACGTTAAGCTGATAGAAAAGCCGAGATTTATAAAAATCGATACATTGCTTCAGGAATAGAAATAACAAACTTTGATCGGCTTTACTAGTAACTAGTAACTATCTTATCTCCTATTTGCCAATTGTAATGATTGGCAAGACCAGCGTTAACTTCAAGAACTTTATCGGCCTGTGATTTTGAAGTATATGTCGCAGGCCAAGGAGTACCGGATATGGCTGGCATATTTTTAGCAATGTCGATGATGGTGTCATCGCGAATAAAGATTATATCTATATCAAAAAGCATGTCTTTCATCCAAAATGTTCTATAATCAGTATCAAGAAATAAAAAAAGCATCCCTTGATCATCACGCATTTTTTTACGACCTGACAAACCCTGCCTTACTTCATCTATCGTGGAAGCGATATAAACATGCATTTTTATATCGTTGATAATAATGCTTTGTTTAGTTTGATTAAATTCATCTGAATACTGCTTGTGATTATTGTGAACTAGAAATATGGCTATAGCAGAAATAAAAGCAAATAGAGATAAAAATATAATAAAAACAACAAAAAAAATGGTGTACTTTTTAGAATTGCGTAATGATGCAATGTTTATTTTTCTCATAATTTTGGCTTTGGTAAACGGCGTTGAATAGCCCTGTCAGCCAACCAAGAGATCAGGAGAGTCAAAACAACTAACATGAAAACTAAAAATATTTTACCATTGGTCTGCAAGAATAAGGCCACAAGACCAGCTGATGCGGAAATGAGCCAAAACAATTGCACAGCGCGACGATGAGACATGCCGGCTGCTAACAAGCGGAAATGCAAATGCGTGCTATCGCCCTTGAACAAAGGTTTGTGATTAAGCATACGTCGTAAAATGACAAAAGCAATATCCGCTATGGGAATAGCTAGTACAGCAAGAGCTATGGCTAGTTTAGCGCTTGAAACTATGGCTAGGAAACCAAGACAAAAGCCTGCTATAGTACTCCCCGATTCTCCTAAATATTGTTTGGCCGGAAAACGATTATGAGGCAAAAACCCCACAAACGAACCTGCTACCAATGCAGAAAGAATGGCAGTTGCCGGTTGAAAGAATGTGGCCATGGTTGAAAGAATTCCAACCATAACGGCTCCAATAATACTTATACCAGAAACCAAACCATCTAAACCATCGGTTAATTTAGTGGCATACATTGCAACCAAAAGCCAGATAATAGTAAATAAATCATTGGGAAGCGACAGATTCCAACTACCAAGAGACCATTGCCACCAATTCAAGAACAAGGGCGCCGAATTTGTTGGGTCGGTTATGTGGATAATGGATGTGCCGGTCATGACAATCATCACAGCAGATAAAACCGGAAATATAAAACTTTTCCAAGCTTTTAAATCTAGCCAATCATCTAAAACACCACCAACTAATAAAATAATTATACCTATTACGAAACCGACTAACTGAATTGTGGAAATTTTCCCCACCCAAAAATTGGATGCGAATATAAATATAAGAAGCCCTGATATTATAGTTAAACCAATACCCAATCCTCCTAATAATGGGATTGGTTCTTTTTGTATTTTGCGCGCTTGCTTAGGTGAATCGATTATATGATATTTAAGCGCCAAATATTTGCTCAATTTGCTGAAAAAAAAAGAAACAGTGCTGGTTATGATAAAAATGATTAAAGAATATAGTAAAAGTATTTGCCAGGACATAACTTTTTAACTCCTAATTAAACTTGCGACTAGAAGCTGGCGATTATTAACTATTTAGTAGATATTTGTGGCTTTTTTAACCGTGAGCTCACCATCATCATTCAACATCACTGTATCATGTCTGGCAACTTCGTTTTTAAGAATAATATCCGCTAAAGGAGTTTCAACTTTATCTTGGATTACACGACGCATAGGGCGAGCCCCAAAAGCCGGATCAAAACCCATATCAGCTAGTTTTTCAACAGCAATATCAGAAGCGCGAAAATTAATACTTTTTGCCTCTAAAGCTTTGGCAACACTATTTAACATCAACCAAGCTATTTGAACAATCTCATCGCGTGTTAAAGGTTTGAAGATAATGACGCTATCAAAGCGATTCAAAAATTCGGGACGGAAATAAGTTTTTAGCTCGCGTTCCATTAAAATGGTTTTAATTTTATCTATAGATTCTCCTTGAGATACGGCGCTTTGAATATAAGAAGTGCCAGCATTGGAAGTCATTATTACAATAGTATTGGTAAAATCAATAGTTCGACCAACACCATCCGTAAGGCGACCATCATCCATAACCTGCAAGAATAAAGTTAATATCTCAGGATGAGCTTTTTCAATCTCATCCAGTAAAACTATTGTGAACGGACGTTTGCGAACAGCCTCGGTGAGCAAACCTCCTCGCTCATCGCCTGATATGCCGATCATGCGATTAATGGAAGATTGCTCTTGATATTCGGACATATCGAGGCGAATCATGGCATTATCATCACCGAAATATTCTTTGGCTAAAGTTTTAGCTGTTTCAGTTTTACCAACACCAGTGGGACCTAAAAATAAAAAGTTGGCTATCGGACGTTTGCCTTCGCGAAGTTCTGCGCGGGCACGACGAATGGCTCTGGAGACAGCAATCACTGCTTCATCCTGACCAATAACGCGTCCATGCATACGATCTTCGAGATTCATGAGCTTATCGGACTCTTCTTTGGTTACCATTTCAACTGGAATGCTAGTTTTATCGTGTATTACTTTAGCGACATCCGAATCCGCTACTACAGCCCCCTCTCCTTTTGTTTTACGAACTAAAACCGAAGTCTCGCGCAAAACATTTAAAGCATTTTGTGGAGGGGCAACGTCGTGAAGATAACGTAAAGACAATGTGGTAGCTTTTTCTAAAGCGCTATATGAAATAAAAACACGATTTTTATATTCTATTTGCCCAGATTTGGCCATAAGGACTCGTATTGTTTGCTCGGCATCAGGATGAGGAATATCTACTCTGACCATGATCTTGCCCAAACGACGACGCTCAAGATACCGAGTCCATGTTTCGGGAGTAGTAGTGGCTATAACTTGAAAATGTCCTTTTTCTATTTCGCTGGCAAAAGTTTCAGCCAAGTCCATTGGGCCCATACCACTACCAACCAATGCTTCTATGCCATAAAGAGCTAAAACTATGTTGCCAGAAACCGCTACTTCATGAAGCATGGTAATAAGCCGTTCTGCCGCCAATCCTGGATCTCCTGTTGCGACAACTTGCGCCAAATTAACAGATACAAGGCGTTTATCAAACAAAATTTCTGGAACCTGCTCCATAACCATAAGACGAGCCAATTGCTCAACAAGAGCAGCTTTACCAACACCTTGTTCACCTACGAGCACAACCGAATTCTGACCACTCTCTAGCCCGCGTAACATGTTTTCGATAACATTTTCATTACCAACTAATTGCGGTAAATATCCTTGACGCGCTAAAAGAGTGAGATCTTCGCTAAAATGATCCAAAATAGATGTTTGAATGGCTGTCATGGCGCGATTCATTCCAGATTTGGGTTTGAAGCGAGCCAATTCTGCAAAACGTCGCTGATCTTCGCGTAAGCGCTCTTGTAATAAAATCCACTCCGCGACATTAATGATGTGAGCTTTAGGATAACCTAACCTATCGATTAGATCTTGTAGTTTTTCACTCTCTAAATAAGATTGTAAAAAAACTTCCATGGGCGTGACGTATTTGCGTCCAGTGCGATTAGCAAGATCAAAAGCGGAAACCAAAACTCGCTTAGCCTCACGTGAGAAGCTAATAGGTGGTTTACCAGATGATCCTAGTAGTAATAATCTGACTAATGGTTCTTTTACGGCTTCAAAATCCATATTTAACCGCGCTATAAACAATCCACCACTTTTTGAGATTAAAACTGAAGCAAAAAGAACTTCAGGAGTGATTTCAACTATATGCAAATCTTTGGCAAGGCGATAAGCAGATTCCACGATTTCCATGGCGTCAGGAGAAAAATATGGTGCTACTTCAATAGTCGTTACGGCAGAATTTTTTTGTTTATTTTTTGAAGCATCTGGCAAATATCCAGGAAGAGTTTTGGCCGGAGCGGTAAATTCTACTAAACGAAAAATAAAAAAAGCTCCGAGTGTAATAGCTAGATAAAAAAGAGTAGTAAACCAGTAGCCACTAGTCCAAAAAGCTAAAGTTTGTATATCAGTATAAGTAAAATCACGAATAGTAAAAGCCAAAAACAATCCAAAAAAAAGAATAATTAACGAGAGTATGGTGAGATGAAAAATGGCATTAACTTTAATACGTAACTTGCGTAGAACGATTATAATTTCATCGATTGCAACATTCCAAACTAAAAATCCATCATTAGTGGAAATACCAACACCCGCTCCTTTGCAGACATGACAAGATGCGGAAGCGCGGGGATCGCCTCCACAAGCATGGCAAACTATTGCTTGAGGAACTTGAGAGAATTTGGACTCTGGCATATTAAAACAAGCTGGCAAATATATTTTGTAAAGCCATGGCAAGAGCGAGAGGTGGAATAACCATCCAACAAAATATTAAAAATAGATAAGCTAGAGATTCTACAAATAAAGCTATTGCTCGTGCTACTATAACCGCAATGCGCATACCCACACTAATAATACGACCTGTAAGATCATATTGCGCATACATGGGCACAAAAAAGTTTTTTATCCAAACTTTAAAAGCATATTGCTTGAAGCGATAAACCACGCCCTCATAGCACCAATTGATAAATCTTTTTAAGCCCTTGGTATACCACCAAACCGGAAACCAAATAACACTGCCGATTAGATCGACAAAGATGATACGCGCGAGCGTGCTCGACCTCTGAAACATGTATTTTATTATAGCATATAATATAAGTTCAATCGAAACGTTTATAACACTTATAATTTTGTTTTAATAAACTTTATTGGCTCTGCTTCTAATTAAGCTACTAACAAGTAATTTTTATTATTTTAAGTTAACTTAAAGAATTCATATTTATTGTTACTAGCTTGAATTAAATAAGTAGTGAAATATTATACTGATAAAAACTTAAACAATCCTTAAATTAGGATATTTTTCACAGAGATCTTGTTTTTCATTGTTTGGTACTTTTTCAAGATAGATAAAACCCCAAACTTTAATATTAGTTAAATCAAGACCTACGGCTGAGGTGAGGCCATTGAGGTAGAGATTTCTAATTCCTTTTGGCAAATTGAGACCTTCAACCGAAGTAAGGCCATTGAGGGAGAGATGATGGATGTCATTTGGAAACTTGAGTCCTTTAGCTGAAGTGAGGTTATTGAGGTAGAGATTAAATGCAATTTCTTTTGGCAATTCGAGACCTTCAGCTGAAGTGAGGCTATTAAGGGAGAGATTCCATTCAATTTTTTTTGGCAGATTGAGACCTACAGCTGAAGTAAGGCCATTGAGAAAGAGACTTCCTGCCACATATTTAATACTTTTAGGGAAATCTGGTTTTGTCATGGAATTCAACTCCAAACTAGTATTACAAATAACTGTACCATCGTCGTTGAATTCAAAGTTCTTTTTTACCCAATCCTCATCACCGAGATTGTACTTTTCTGCCCAAGCTATGATTTGTTTTGGAATATCGCGACGTTTTTTTTCTTCTTCTAATTTTTTTCTTTCTTTATCGCCCATTGCTTTCTCTAAAACGTTGGCTGGAATGTCTGTAATGCTTGGATTGCTTGAATCTTGCCACCTTTATTCTTGAATAAATTTTTAAGTTGTTCCGCATCTCTAGCTGATAAAAACTCATCACCCAAGCCAGGGAAATCGGGTACTACTTTTTTAGGAGTAATACCTGCTTTATGATCAAAAGGATTACCCATGTTTTCAAAATTTGGCATAATTTAATTATATCATAAATCTAGGTAATTTGTTTAGATAATTTTGAAATACACTAAGCTTATAAAAACCCTCCAAAAAAACACGCTTTAGAGGATTTAATTTGTTACTTGTAATATTATACACCAATAAAAACTTAAACAATCTTTAAATCAGGATATTTTTCACGAAGTTTTTGTTTTTCATGATCTGGTACTTTTTCAAGATAGATAAAACCCCAAACTTTAATATTAGTTAAATCAAGACCTACGGTTGAAGTGAGGCTATTGAGGATAAGATCACCTCCAATTCCTTTTGGCAATTCAAGACCTTCAGCTGAAGTGAGGCTATCGAGAAAGAGACTCTCTCCAATTGTATCTGGTAAATTTAGACCTTTGGCTGAAATAAGACTTTCGAGGGAGAGATATCCTCCAATCTTTTCTGGCAATTTGAGACCTTTAGCTGAAGTGAGATCGTTGAGGCAGAGACTCCATCCAATTTCTTTTGGTAATTCGAGACCTTCAGCTGAAGTGAGGCCATTGAGGGAGAGAGAACCATTCACAGATTTAATACTTTCAGGAAAATCCGGCTCTGTCATGGAATCCAAATCCAAATCAGCAATACAAATAACTGAACCATCGTCATTGAATTTAAAATTCTCTTTTACCCAATCCTCATCACCAAGATTGTATTTTTTTGCCCAAGCGATGATTCGTTTTAGAGGATCACGACGTTCTTCTTCTACTGTTTTTAATTCCTCTATCTCTTCATCGCTCATTGCTTCCTCTAAACCGCTGGCTGAAATGCTTGGATTTCCTTCATCTTTCTTCCCTAATATACTTTTAAATCGTGCTGCATCTCTATCTGATAAAATCTTACTAGCCAAAGCCCCTAAATTAGGGCGCGCCGTATTAGGAACTCCAAAAGGATTATTTATGTTGTTGTTTTTAAAAATTGACATGATTTAATTATATCATAAATCTAGGAAGTTTATATTTAGATAATTTTGAAATACGGTAAGTTTATAAAAAATCCTCCAAAAACGCGCTTTGGAGGATTTAATTTAATTCGCTACCTGTAACATGCATCAAACTAAATTAGTGAATGACGCATGTTACAGATATGCGAGTTTTGTGTTAATTGTGTTTTTTATCTTAATTTTTATTTTGATTTTTTCAATCATGTTACATGTTACATGATTGCGTACGATCAGTAGCAAAAACTTGCAAAAACATTATAAATGCAATCCATATAAATATTTGATAAGTGTACCAAATATAGCGCGCATTAATTAATGAATTTATAAACATGATCGTAAGGGGTATTACGCAGTCACCTGCCCCCTGCCAGAGAGACGCTTATTTGCGTACAAAGGCATGTGACGCGGGATTGATATATTGAGGATTTTGCATTTCCACAAAACCCAAGTCTTTAGCGCACTCGGTCAAAGCATACATAGATGATTGACGAGCAACCGAATCTTCCAAAGCAATGATGTCGCGTTTAAGATCAGTGATTTGACGTTCTAAAGCATGTAGGCTGTCGGCGCGTGGCGTGGCTTGCGTAACTTGCGAAACATAAATGCCAGCCAATATCATCCAAACAGCCATGACGGGCAACGCCCAAGCCAACGCTCCTTTAGGCAATTGCTTTGAAATATGCTCTTTAAAACCAAAGCGCTGATGCGGACGTGTCATAGCAATAGCATATGTTCGAGACATAATTTATCGTTTTGTGTTTGTTTACGCGCAACACGCAATTTTGCGCTTCTTGCACGAGGATTTTGATTAATTTCTATCTTTGACGGAAGCAAATGTTTTTTTGTTATTGTTGCTTCCGAATATTTTTTGAATGTTTGTTTGACAATGCGATCTTCTAGAGAGTGAAACGAGATGACGGCAATCACTCCGCAGGGCGCTAGGATTTCCCAGGCGTCCTGGAGCGCTATACGAAGCGATTCCAGCTCATCGTTAACCGCAATGCGTAGGGCTTGAAAGGTTTTAGTCGCCGGATGGAGGCGTGTGTGTTTACTACTATGAGGTACAGCCTCCTTCACAACCGAAGCCAAATCGAGTGTTCGCTCGAAGGGTTTGATTTTACGACGATTTACGATTGCCTCGGCTATACGCGAAGCAAAACGTTCTTCGCCAAAGTTTCGCAGACATTTGATTAGATCATTCTTAGGCCAAGAATTTACGATTTGCATGGCGGTTAAACCGTCTTCGTTGGCTTTGGGACCTAACCGCATATCGAGCGGACCATCCTCTTGAAATGACAGGCCCTTCAAAGGGTCGGCTAGCTCGTCACTGGAAACTCCAAGGTCGAATAAAATTCCGTCGAAAGGAACCAAATTTGATTTTTGTGCAACTTTGGCAATATTACGAAAATTACTTTCCATGATTTGCCAATTTACTGCCGGCTTTTGCTTTTGACATTGTTTGCGGGCCCGCGCCAAAGCGACAGGGTCTACATCCAAAGAAAGAAGCGAGCATTTAAAATCTGAAGCTTTAAGGATAGCGAATGAATGCGTTGCTCCGCCCAAAGTTGCATCTAAATAATGCCCCTTTGGATGAGGGCGCAGAGCGTCCAAAACTTCGCGAACCATGACCGCGGTATGAATTGTTTCATTTGTTACGGTCATAAGCCTAATGGCCCCAAGCGTTCGGCAATTTCATCGCCGGTGGCTTCGGTTTTTGCCGCATAAATGCTCCACGCATCTTCATCCCAAATCTCAAGGCGATCATATAAGCCTGATATCACAACTTTTTTATTTAGCTTGGCGTATAAACGCAAATATTCGGGAATCATGATGCGCCCTGATTTATCGATTGACACTTCCATGGCGCCGGCTAACATGAGCCGAGCAAACGCGCGAGTATCCGCTTGTGAGAGTGGCAAGGCTGCAATCTTAATAGCCAAGGATTCCCATTGCTTCTTGGGATAGAGAAACAATGTATGATCAAGCCCGCGCGTTACCACAGCGCCTTTTGATAAATCGGTGCGATAGCCAACAGGAATGGATAGCCTCCCTTTGTCATCTATAGTGTAATGATACTCACCTAAGAACATACGAGCGGATATTGTTTAATCCGTTTATATAAATATTTGGGTAAAAAAATATGGCGGGATAGCTTTCCACACTTGCGTGCGGCAAAACTTCTTTTCCCACTTCTTCCCACTTGTATCCATTTTATTCCACTGTTTCTTGCGCGTCAACCATTTTATCCCACTTGAATAAACGCTTAATGAAGCTAATTTAATGTTCTTTTTTTGTTCCAATGTTTATAACCTTAATTATAAGCTTTACTAAAAATTGCATAAATTTATTTTGACGAACTTTAATCTTGATAAATGATCCGAAAGAGGGCAGAGACTGTACAGTTACCCTTAAAGGTTAACTGTACAGAGACTTGACAAAAAGCCTAAAATGTGATAGATTGTTTGGTTATTTAAAATTAAAAACTAATTATCAAATTAATTTAATTCTTTTATCTTTATAATCAACTTAAAAATCAACTTAAAAAAACAAAAAAAGAAAAAAGGAGAAAAACATGAAAAAATATAAGCATAAGGGAGTTTTTGGAGTTTTTGGAATCATTTTTGCAAGTTTTTTTATTGTTGGGTGCGGAAATCCGCCCGTTAATGTTATTGTTGGTAACGGAAGCGGACAAAATGAGGGGCAAGACTTTGAATTAAGCCTCCCCAATGGCACCAAAATCAGATCCATCGGGCATGGAAGAGATTGCATTGGCGATACATGCGAACGTCGTGCGGTGCGACGAGTCTGTGTGCCCCGTTGCAATCCGTGTGACGTACCTGATGGAGGCGCAACTCAAGTCAAATACGACCCTTGCGCCGATTACTTTTCCTGCTCGGATGAGCGCAAAGCTTCCGAGCAATCACCGGCCCCCTCACCAGTTACGATCAATAACAACGTGACTTGTGGAGGGGAAACAAAACCGGCACAACCAAAGCCGATCAAACCTTCCGCTCCCCTAATCCAAGAGGGATGTAGAGCGGATTGAGACTTAACATTTAAAACTGATACGCCTTGGCGCTTGCTAAGGCGTTTTTTGTAATCAAAAAACCGCCGAGAAATGGCGGATAGTGAGTTAAAAGGCTGATACTAGCAGTGAATTAGTTGGAGATGTAAAAGAAATGAATTCAGGTGGATTGACGACAAGACCACGAGAAGCTACGCGATTACCGATTCCAAAAGCGAACTCAACACGGAATAACTCTTCCAAAGAGTAATATCTGGAATAGACGGCAAATACCTTGACTGCTTGATATAAAATACTCGGGTCCAAAATGGTTTCCATAGCAAATCTCGAAGAACTTTTGTAGACCATCTCGGCCAAACGTTCACAAAGATTAAAGATAAGTGGAAATTCACGCTTCAACTGTGTGGCTTTAACAAATCCGTCTCCTGCAACAACCCAGTCATAAGCGGACATTCCGGCCGGCAAAAGCCAAACCTGTTCCGTAGTGGTCACGAGAGCGGTGCATTTGGCGTAGCGATGAAGAGCTGAGCGAAAATATCCCTTTGCTAAAAGACTCAATACCTCTTGGCGACCAGATAATGACGTATCATATTCCACAATAACAGGTTTTTCTGTGTTACGGCATGTTTTTACTGCTTTTCTAAAAAATTCGGAGATCTCTGGTTTTTGCGAGTAAAACAAGTTGAAGAACTCCTCTAAATCTCTGTTATTTTTGATCTTTGTGTCATCTTTGCGCAAAAGCAACTCGCTCTGATAATCTTCAATTCTAAGATAACGGTTTTTTTCGCGAGAATATGGAAAATCGTAATCTTTCATCTTAGCATCAGCTATAATGGATTCTAATTCCATGTCCGTGCAATTTTTAGGAAATTTAACTCTTTTCATTCTCTTCTCCTTTCAATGTGCAATGTGTTGATATCATTTATTAAGAATAATGTCAATCATTGACAGAGTTTGGAAATAAACCATAAGCCCATAATTTCTAGTCTTGATTTGGAAGAAAAATATGCTAATTTTGATCTGAACGATATCGAGATGTAGTATGTTATATAGTCGCTTATGATTCCTAAGAATATCAAAATTCAAAATAATTTTTTGCCCGATAATCCGGGTGTTTATCTGATGAAAAACATTAAAAATGAGATTATCTATGTGGGTAAAGCCACTTCATTAAAAAATCGAGTTAATTCTTATTTTACGGGTCCGCGCGATCCAAAAATCTTAAAACTAGTTCAAGATATTGCGACAATTGATTATGTAGAACAGCCAACAGCGATCGAAGCTTTATTTTTGGAGGCTAATCTTATCAAAAAATATAAACCTTTTTATAATATCCGTGAGAAAGATGATAAAAGCTATTCTTATTTGGTTATCACTAATGAAGACTTTCCGCGACCATACGTTCTTCGCGCCACGGATCTGGATGAACGAGCAGTAAAAAAATATAAAGCTGTTTATGGACCTTTTACTTCGTCAAGCGCAGTAAAAAATGCTTTAAAAATCATTCGCAAAGCAATTCCTTGGTCAACTTGTGTGCCCGGACAAAAACGCCCTTGTTTTGATTATTCGTTAAAAAAATGCCCCGGTGTCTGCGTTAATCTGATCTCAAAAAAAGATTATGCAAAAATTATACGCGACTTAATGGCTTTTTTTGATGGGCGTAGGCCGGAGCTTGTGAAACGTTACCGACGCGAAATGCAATCGCTTGCTAAGCAACAAAAATTTGAACAAGCTACTATATTGCGTAATCGTTTGTTTGCTTTAGAGCACATACAAGACATGGCCACACTTGCCAAAGATGATCGTAAACTACCTGATGATTATCAGCATAATCCGGTTATAGGTCGAGTAGAAGGATATGATATTTCTAATATATCCGGCACATCGGGAACAGCTTCAATGGTTGTTTTTCGCAGAGGAGCTTCGGAAAAAACTTTGTATCGTAAATTTCGCCTGCGAACTATTATTGGACAAGATGATTACGAATCTTTGCGCGAAGTTTTACGCCGACGTTTTACTCATCGCGAAACTGGATGGGAATGGCCGGATTTAATTTTAATAGACGGAGGCAAAGGCCAGGTTAATGTGGCTTTGGAAATCGTATCAAAATTAGATTCCTCCAAAACCATACCAGTGATCGGAATTGCTAAAGGTCCAACACGAAAAAAACAAGAGCTGATTATACCTCCGGTTTTTGAAGGATTAAGGCCTCAACTAGAAAAACATCTTGACATACTTGTTCAAATTCAAGACGAATCTCATCGTTTTGCTATTTCTTATCATCGTAAATTGAGATCAAAAATTAACAAAAACCGTTAACTAGCAAATTAAGTTACTAACTTTTGTTAGCAACCGAAATCTATCAAGATGATTGAATTTTAATATTGACGCGATTGTTAATTCGTGATTGTATAATTGCGGTTCTTTGAAAATAGAGGGAAATAATAATGGAGAAAAGCGAACATGAAACCAGGATGCAAGAAATACTGGAATATTTGGCAACACTACAAATTGAAGAATGGATGATTTTAAGACTAGCGTCCATGATAGAAAAATGTTTTACCAATAATTCAATTAAAGCGCTGAAAGCTTTTGTTGCTAATGAATGGAGTCCTAGCGATATTTTTCATTGGCTGACCAATAATTTAAGTTTTCATAAGATCAATCCCTATTGGTCGGATTCTTTTGATCATATCTTTTTTATGGAGAGTTTGCTGATAAAGACAGGTTTAAGTAAAAAAATAGCGCACAGCATGGTGATAACTCAAGCTTGGATCTTTTGGATATCACCGGTTGATTTGGAAACAGCTGTCAAAACATTTTTGAAACTTGGTTATGATGAAGAAATTATTAAACATATTGCAAATCAAATGCCTCATATGTTTCATATGCCGGCTACTGAAATAATTGATGAATGCAAAAGAGCTTCAATGGCACAAAGAGGATTGTTGTGGAATACTAAATTGAATACTGATTATCAACTAGTAAAAAACCCAACTCCATCGTTTCATACACGCGAAACTGGTGGTTATCGCGCTTATAAGATTCTAAAAACTTCTGTTGCTACTAAAACGACTTCGGTGGTCGAGAAAAAGAAAACGGAAAATGCCGTTGACAAAACGAAAGTATTAGCGGAAACACGAACCGAAACATCAAGACCAAAGAAAACTAGATTTAAACCTCTAAAAACATTTAGGCCAGAATTAACTCCGGAGATTATTGAAAAAATAAAGAGCAGTGAAATTAAAGCGATAATCCATCTTGCCGAAACATCAAGACCAAAGAAAGCTAGATTTAAGCCTCTAAAAACATTTAGGCCAGAATTAACTCCGGAGATTATTGAAAAAATAAGGAGGAAAAAGATTAAAGCAATAATCTATCTTGATAAAGAAACCGAATTCGAAAACGAATCTTCAGTATCAGAAGATCTAATATCAACAGATGAATCATCACTAGGAGTTTACAAGCCAAACCTTGAACCACTTCCGCAAAAACCTGTAAAAAAACGAAATAGCAATGCTCGCAGTATCGGAAAAATTACAGTGGATGATGTGGCTCCAACGTTAGATATTAAACGCATGCAAGCACTAATAGAATCTTCAGCCAAAGAAAAAGAAGACAAGGCATGGAAAAAATTTTTGGAACAAAATGGCTGGCTCAAAGATAAAGCTTCTAATCAATATCAAGTTTGTTTGATCTTGGCGCGCTGGTTGCCAATTAATGTTCTGGTAGCGCCTTATCATCTGGAAATGAAAGGCGCGCAGAGCAATAAATTATGTTTTTGGATAAAAGTTCTAAAAAGCAAAAAAATCCAAAAACTACTATTAATCCCTCCAGAAACAATAGAAATTCGCTTGTTCGCTTTACGTAAAATTGGAAGAAATTTCTTAAAGGAACCCAAATGGCTACTCTTGCCATGGGAGACTTTATCGGAATGCGAACTCCGCTACCGCATCAATGAAATTGAAGCGCGCGGAAAAAAAGCGCATCTCAAGCCGTACATAAAAATGCTACTTGAGCCAGATAGAACCAGATTTTTGGAATGCGTGGATTCATTCATTGAACTAATCGAAAGGCGCGATACTTTGCTTTTGCATAATTTGCGCAACAAAAATGAGGAAGATGAACCAATTTACGATCGATTGGAAAATATTGATATCATTACTCCCGCAGAACTGCGAATCAGGCTATTGGCCAGATAATTTCCCCGCGATTTATGCGGGGATTTTTTAACTAAAAAAATTTTGTGAAAAATTGATATTTTAATTATTTGCGAAGTATACGTTTAAGATATTGACCAGTATAACTTTTGGCAACTACAGCGACATCTTCAGGAGTGCCTTCGGCAACAATTTGACCACCCCTATCCCCTCCTTCGGGACCCAAATCTATTATCCAATCCGCTTGTTTGATTACATCAAGATTGTGTTCGATTACTATAACCGTGTTGCCACGATCCACTAACTTATGCAAAACTTCGAGCAGTTGCCTTACATCTTCAAAATGCAAGCCGGTTGTTGGCTCGTCTAAAATATAGACAGTATGACCCGTATCACGTTTGGAAAGCTCGGACGAAAGTTTAACGCGCTGAGCTTCGCCACCAGATAATGTATTGGCCGGCTGACCAAGCTCAATGTATCCAAGACCAATTTCTTTTAAAATTTTGGTGCGATCATGAATTTGAGGAATGTCTCTAAAAAATTCATCAGCCTCTTCGACATTCATTTTGAGAATGTCATAGATATTTTTATTGCGATATTTTACTTCCAGAGTCTCACGATTAAATCTACGCTCTTTGCAAATTTCGCAAGGCACATAAACAGTTGGTAAAAAATGCATTTCAATGGCAATTTGTCCATTGCCCTCACAATGTTCACAACGACCTCCGGGGCGATTAAACGAAAAACGCCCAGGTTTGTATCCACGCATACGAGCATCCGGAGTCAAAGAATAAAGCTCGCGAATAGGAGCCCACATGCCAGTATAGGTAGCAGGATTGGAGCGAGGAGTGCGCCCGATTGGCGACTGATCCACGTCGATAATTTTATCAACTAATTCCAAACCTTTTATGGAACCATGCGAAGCCGGAATGACCTCGGACCCATAGAGCTTTTTAGCCAAAGCTCGATATAATATATCTATTACTAATGTAGATTTGCCGGATCCGGATACTCCGGTAACACAAACGAAACGTTTAAGAGGAATCTTGACATTAATATTTTTGAGATTGAATGCTGAAGCTTTTTTAATTTCCAGCCAATTTTTTGGTTCACCGCGTCGCTTTACTGGCTTGGGAATATATTTATCGCCACGCAGATAAGCGCAAGTAATGCTATTTTTATCATTTAAAATCTCGGGCATTGGACCGGCTGTGATGATCTTGCCACCGTGCTTGCCGGCTCCTGGGCCAAAATCAACTAAATAATCAGACGCGGAAATTGTATCTTCATCGTGCTCAACTATGATGATCGAATTGCCAGAATCCCGTAACTTTTCTAAAGTTTCAACAAGCTTGGCATTATCTCGCTGATGCAAACCGATAGTGGGCTCATCTAGGACATAAAGAGCGCCAACCAAACCGGAACCGATTTGAGAAGCCAAACGGATACGTTGAGCCTCGCCACCAGAAAGAGAACCGGCTATGCGATTAAGAGTGAGATAATGTAATCCCACATCTTGCATAAATTGTAGGCGCGCTAAAATCTCTTTCATGATTGGTTTGGAAATCATTGACTCAACTTCGTTTATTTTGAGATTTTTGAAAAAATTTAAAGATTCTTCGATGGTGAGAGATGTAACATCAACTATGCTTTTTCCATTGATAAGAACATTTAAGGCTTCTTTGCGCAAACGAGCACCGTTGCAAGAAGCGCAAATTTCGTCAGAATAAATCCAAACCGTCCCAAGCCCATTACAAGCTTCACAAGCGCCGTAGGGAGAGTTGAAAGAGAATAAACGGGGCTCAATTTCGGGAAAAGCAAAATCATGCTCTGGACAAGCAAAGCGAGCTGACATTAATTTTTCACTACCATCGTCTAAAACTGCAATAACCGTATCATCAGCGCGATCAAGAGCAATTTCCACGGCTTCAACAAGGCGAGATCGCAATGGTTGATTGTTTTTTATGGGCCAAGCCAAAGGAATATGATCCACTACGAGCTCAATATTGTGACGTTTGTAACGGGCTAATGGCACACGTTCGCGTAATGGATAAATTTTTCCGTTAATGCGCACTTCCGCAAAACCGGATTCATAAGCTTGTTGAAGGAGTTGATAATATTCGCCCTTACGACCGCGAACTATGGGCGCGAGAATGATTATTTCATTGGAGCTTTGGGCATTTTTGCGTGTTTTAATGAATTCTGGCTTGGTATGAATTTCAATAGTTGTTTGCAAAACCACATCAGCTATTTCATCAACAGTCATTTTACGAATTGGCTCACCGCCTATTGGGCAATGCGGTTTACCAATGCGAGCATAAAGAACACGCAGATAATCATATATCTCGGTAATAGTGGCGACCGTGGAACGTGGATTGACAGAATGCGCTTTTTGATCAATGGAAATTGCTGGCGAAAGACCCTCAATTTCGTCAACATCAGGTTTTTTTAATTGGCCTAAAAATTGACGCGCATAAGCGGAAAGAGATTCCACATAACGACGTTGCCCTTCGGCAAAAATAGTATCAAACGCCAAAGAAGACTTGCCAGATCCGGAAAGCCCTGTGAAAACGACCATTTTATTGCGAGGAATCTCGAGATCAATATTTTGCAAATTATGCTCGCGAGCGCCTTTGATAATTATTGAATTTTTCATAAACTATAGCGCGAATTACAAATGATTTACTTTTTACTTTATTATAAGAAGATAAAATTAATGATGGGCTATAACTTTATAAATAATTTTACGGTTTGTGAGAATCCGTGATTCATAAGAAACCCAAAATCAGCATCAAAAATTGATGCGACGGTGTGCTTTGAATAGCAACCATGATGACGAATTTAACAGTAAATATAACTTTTGTCGAGATTCTAAGGCTTCCTTAAGAAATATGCCTTTTATACTTAGCTAAAAACAGACAAATTATATTGTTGGACTTGATTGATGTTATGAATTATAATGATTTTTACTATGCGAAAAATCATTTATTTGGCGAGCTGTGTCACAATGTTTGCCATAATTTTTTATGCTTCAAGCGCACTGGCAGCCACACCGCAAGAAATAATCAATAATGCATTATCCGAATACAATACGGATAAGGGTTTGAATATCACAGGTGATATGTTAGTGGAAGTAAAAGAAAATATTACCGACAAAGCTTATCAAGACGGTCCGGAACATGCGGTTTTTGATATACAATTTAATCAGAGATCGCTTTCACTTAATGCTGAAGGTGAGCAAAACAATGAAGGATATCTACGGCTTAAAAAATTCTTAATTGAAGATAATACGCATGAATTTGCCATAACAGAGCCTTTAACTGTTTTTTGGCGCGTCGTATATCCGTATATGTACATAAAATTGGATAAATTGCCCGAGCCGATGACTCAATCGTTAAAAGAAAATAATTTTGATCTTGAAATATTTACTCAAAAATGGTTGCGCATGGAGGCTTCAGAACAAAACACGCCGGCAGAAATATTATCGATGCTGCATTCGGATGATATGGATCCAACAAAAAAAATAATGGATATGTTTAAAGAATTGGGCGATAAAAAATTTTTGCAAGTTTTGCGAACGGAAAAGAAGTATAAAAATGAAGCTGGCGATGACATGATTCGTGTTAGAATCGGCATCAATCGTGGCGTATTGTATCAAGAATATCAGAAAGAACTACGTGAAGCTTATAAAATAAGCAAATATTCGGATAGAATGACCGCAATAAAAACCGCGCGTGACGAATACAATCAAAACCTTAAAGACGCGTCCGAATTGCATATGGCAGGGAATTTAAATTTAACGACCAATCGCTTAGAAAGAATAGAGTTTGGTTTGATTCAAACTAAAAATAAAGAATCTTGTGATTGGAATGATGATTGGAGTAAAAAAACCTGCAAAAAAATAGGCACTTCAACAGTAAGACTTCAGACCGGAATTTGGTTTAATACGCCGAATCATACACCGATAGAAATTCCATATAATGCTTTGAATATGGAAGATAGCGTGCTATCGCTACTGAATCTCAATCCCTAAATTGCAATAAATAACAAAAATTACTCCAAATAAGGAGTAATTTTTATAACTAACTTATATCAATATTGGCAGTGTAGATAATTGCGCAAAAATGCTATTGGCTAAATCTTGAAAGATTTTAGCCTATCAGGTAAGCTTTGACCACAATAATCACAGTGCTTTATTCATAAGCACAACTCATTATTTAATTGGGAGAGGTCGCATAGTGGTCTAGTGCACTCGCTTGGAAAGCGAGCATACCGCAAGGTATCGAGGGTTCGAATCCCTCTCTCTCCGCCATTCAAAAAACCACCTATAAATGGTGGTTTTTTGATTGATAATATCTTTTAGGTAAAGTTAGAATATTTTTTGAGGGAGTCTAAATGCAATTTTTAATCGTCGCCTGTAGAAGAAATTTGGAAAGAAATGCGAGCGAGATTGCGACGAAATCCCTATCTAAACCCAAGCTGAACCACCCTCGTTTCGAGGAGCAAATTGGGTGGAACAATCATTTACAAAAGTGCAATAATCTAGTATCTTTTAGCTGGAAATACAAAGATAAAAAACTAAAAGACTTACCTGATATTAAATAAATATATGGCAACCAATCAAGTAAAATCAAAACAACGAGTTAGGGATCACGGCGAAGTATTTACCCCTGATTTTATCGTGAACGATATGCTTGATTTGGTTAAAAATGAAACTGAACGAATTGATTCTCGTTTTTTGGAACCAGCCTGTGGTGATGGCAATTTTTTAGCTCCAATATTAAAAAAAAAATTAGAAGTAGTAGAAAAAAAATATAAATCAAGTCAAATTGAGTTTGAGAGAAATGCTGTTCTAGCTGTAAGTAGTATTTATGGAGTTGAGTTATTATATGATAATGTTTTAGCTTGTATTAATAGGCTTTATACAATTGTTGAAGATCTTTATTTAAAATTATATAAAAATAACTGCAAAGATGATTTTAAAAAAAGTATTAAATTTATACTAAATCGTAATATTCTACATGGAGATGCTTTAAGTTTGAAAACTGCTGATAATAAAAAATATATAGTTTTCTCAGAATGGTCTCTTGTTAATAGTAACTTTATAAAAAGAAGAGATTTTGAATATAGAGAGTTGGCTGATTTTGATCAAAAAAAACCAACCCTTTTTTCTATAAGAGAAACATCTGATACAGGAGAAGTTGTATTTTCACCTATGCCAGTAAAAGAGTTCCCATTAAAACATTATCTCAAGTTAAACTATGAAGACATTGAATAATCACAACCCAGATGTTCTTTCTTGTTTGGCAAATTTAAGCAGTGATGAGGTGTTTACTCCTCCCAAGCTTGCAAATGATATATTAGATTTGCTGCCCACAGAAATATGGAGTGATAAAAATGCTACATTTTTGGATCCAGTCTCTAAATCAGGTGTATTTTTAAGAGAAATTGCCAAAAGATTATTAGAGGGACTCAAAGATGAAATTCCTGATATTAACAAAAGGATAGATCATATTTACAAAAACCAAATATTTGGAATAGCAATTACCGAACTTACCTCTCTACTTTCTCGTAGAAGTTTGTATTGTTCAAAGCACGCAAATGGTAAATACTCAATAGTTAGTTTTGAAGATAAGGAAGGAAATATTTTTTTTGATAATATTAAACATAGTTGGAAAAATGGAAAATGTTCTTATTGTGGGGCTAGTCAATCAGAATATGAGCGTGATGAAAGTCTTGAATCTCATGCTTACCAATTTATTCACAATAATTTACCTCATAAAATTAAAAATATGAAATTTGATGTAATAATTGGCAATCCTCCTTATCAATTAAGTGATGGTGGTGCTCAAGCTAGTGCTATGCCAATTTATAACAAGTTTGTAGAACAAGCCAAAAAGCTTAATCCAAAGTATTTAACTATGATTATTCCTAGTCGTTGGTTTAGCGGAGGAAAAGGACTGGATAGATTTAGGAGTGAAATGCTTAACGATAATAGAATTAGAGTTTTGCATGATTATCTTAATGCTTCTGAATGTTTCCCTGGAATAACTCTTGAAGGTGGAGTTTGTTATTTTCTTTGGGATAGAGATAATCTTGGATTGTGTAAAGTATCCACTCATTCAGAAGGGAAAATAACTTCTAAATTAGAAAGACCACTTCTAGAAAAAGGAATAAATATCTTTATAAGATACAACCAAGCTTTATCTATTTTTCATAAAGTTAAATTAAAGAAAGAAGATTCTTTTAGGACAATTGTTAGCTCAAGAAAACCTTTTGGTTTGGCTACAAATTTTTCTAATTTTAAAAACCAACCTTTTATTGACAGTATAAGATTATATGCTTTTAAAAAAATAGGTCATATTGATAAAAATAAAATATTAATTAATGAAAATTCAATTAATAAGTATAAAGTGTATATTTCTATGGCCTATGGTTTAGGAGGTAATTTTCCATCAAATGTTATTAATATTCCTTTTCTGGGAGAGAAGAATACTTGTTGTACAGAAACATATTTATTAATTGGACCTTTTGATAGTAAAAAAGAAGCTGAAAATGTTATTTCTTATATAAAAACAAAGTTTTTTAGGTTATTAGTTTTATTGGCCAAACCTACCCAACATGCTACAAATAAAGTTTACCAATTTGTCCCAATGCAAGACTTTTCACAATCTTGGAGCGATGAAAAACTTTATAAAAAATATAATCTTACACAAGATGAGATTGATTTTATAGAGTCTATGGTTAGACCAATGGATTAATAATAAAGAATTTAAAAATAGTTTATGAGTAAAGATTTTTTTCCAGCTAAACCAGAAATAACTCCAATTATTTATGCTTATGAATTAATTGGTGTTGCTTCGCATAAAGGATTGCTAAAAGTTGGTTATACCACTAGAGATGCTGAAGAGAGAATTAAAGAACAATTAGGTACTGCTAAAATTAAATATAAAACAGTGTTAATTGAAAATGCTGTTAGAAATGACGGAACAGCTTTTACTGATCATGATGTGCATCAATATTTAAAAAAGAAAGGTATTACAAGAAAAGATGGGGAATGGTTTAAGTGTTATTTAAAGGATGTCAAATCAGCAATTAATGATATCAAAGAGCGTAAGTTTAGTATCGAAACTCGTGATTTGAATTTTGGAATGCGTCCTGAACAAGAAGAAGCAGTTCAAAAAACAGCAGAGTATTTCAAAAATTATAAAAAAGAGAACCCTAATAAAACACCGCATTTTCTTTGGAATGCGAAAATGAGATTTGGTAAAACATTTACTGCCTATCAATTAGCCAAAAAAATGGGTTGGACTAAGATTTTAGTTTTAACTTTTAAACCAGCTGTAGAAAATGCTTGGCATGAAGACCTTATGAGACATGTTGATTTTGAAGGTTGGCAATTTGTTTCTTCTTCAGAAAGTGCTTTGCATTATCAAGAAATTGATAAAAATAAACCTTTTGTTTGTTTTGGATCATTTCAAGATTATTTAGGGAGAAATAAATTGGGAGGAATAAAAGTAAAAAATGAATGGGTCCATACTATTAACTGGGATTGTATAATTTTTGATGAATATCATTTTGGAGCTTGGCGCGAAACCTCCAAAGATCTTTTTGGTAAAGATGAAGATGCTGAGCAAGAGTTGAAACTTGCTATTAAGGTAGAAACTGAAGGTTTAAATGAAGAAGATAAAATTGATCACTTTGAAAATATTTTACCAATTACTTCTTATCATTTTTTATATTTGTCAGGAACTCCTTTTAGAGCTATTAGTTCTGGCGAATTTATCGAAGAACAGATTTACAATTGGACATACTCAGATGAACAAAATGCTAAGGAATCTTGGAATGATAAAAATGGACCAAATCCTTATGCATCATTACCTAGAATGGTTATGATGACCTATCAGTTACCTGATTCAATTATAGATATTGCAAATCAAGGTGAATTTAATGAATTTGATATAAATGAATTTTTTTCTGCATCGGGTAAAAAAAGGGGGGCAAAATTTAAACATGTAGATGAAGTGCAAAAATGGCTTGATTTGATCCGTGGATCATTTTTAGAGACAGCCATAGACAATCTCAAACTCGGAGCTAAAAAACCACCAATGCCTTATTCGCACGTAGAGCTTTTAAATATTTTAAATCACACTATTTGGTTTCTGCCTTCAGTTGCTTCGTGTGAAGCGATGGCAAATTTACTAAAAGAAAAACAAAATATTTTTTATAAGGATTACAAAATTATAGTAGCTGCAGGAAATGTTGCTGGCATAGGAATAAAAGCCTTACCACCAGTTTTAGAAGCAATGAATGATCCATTAAAATCTAAAACAATTACTTTGACTTGTGGTAAACTTTTAACTGGCGTAACAATAAAACCTTGGACTGGAATTTTTATGCTTCGTAGTTCTTCATCACCAGAAACTTATTTTCAAGCCGCTTTTCGTGTGCAGTCTCCATGGACTATTAAAAATCCAGATAATAAATCTCCTAACAAAGAAGAAATTATAAAAAAAGAATGTTATGTTTTTGATTTTGCTCCAAACAGAGCTTTACGACAAATCGCTGAATATAGTTGCCGTTTAAATGTAAATGAGAACAATCCGGAAACGAAAGTAGCAGAATTTATAAATTTTTTACCTGTTTTAGCTTACGATGGAAGTGCCATGAAACAGATTGATGCAGCAGGAATTTTGGATATGACAATGAGTGGCACGACAGCAACACTTTTAGCTCGTCGCTGGGAAAGTGCTTTACTTGTCAATGTTGACAATGAAACTTTAAAGCGATTAATGAACAATAAGATTGCAATGGACGCACTAATGAGTATTGAAGGGTTTAGAAGCCTAAATCAAGATATCGAAACTATTATTAATAAATCAGAATCCATTCAAAAAATCAAAAAGAGAATAAATAATAAAGAACTAACTAAAAAACAAAAAAAAGAGTTGAGTGAAGAAGAAAAAGAATACAAGAGCCTTCGAAAACAAGTTCAAGAAAAACTAATAAAATTTGCAACAAGAATTCCTGTGTTTATGTATCTTACGGATTACAGAGAAAGAACTTTAAAAGATGTAATCACGAAACTTGAACCAAAATTATTTAAAAAAGTTACTGGTTTAGCTCAAAAAGATTTTGAATTATTAGTTAGCCTCAATGTTTTTAATAGTACTCTAATGAACGACGCAGTTTATAAATTTAAAAGATATGAAGATGATAGTTTGGAATATGCAGGAATAAATAAACACGAAAGTGAAAAAGTTGGTCTTTATGATACTGTTATTTCTCAAAAAGAATATAAAGAAAAAACTAAAGATATTTTTGTGAATAATTCAGCGAGCTAGTAGTACTTACTGTATACATCCTATTTTTTAATATAAAACCATATCAATCACTCAAAAAACCACCGTTTATCGGTGGTTTTTTGGTTGTTGATAATTGTTTTATAAAAGCTCTTCTATGTTGGCCTTGGATCGTAATTCCTGAATATGTGAGAGTAAAACTTGTTGTTGTTTTTGCTGAATAACAAAAGACTTAAATTGATCAAGGATTTCTTCAAGCGGAGGAATTTCATCGGCTAAAGCGGTTTTTTGTTGTTCGTACATGGCGTTAATCTCTTCATCAGTGGCATCAATTTCCTTTAGATTCAGAGTTTGTTCAATATAAGTTTGAACTAACACATCAGAAGCCACAAGCTTACGAAAATCATCTTCTGTTATATTTTGTTGAGTTAAAGCCTCCTGATATTTAGCAGGGTCTTCAAATTGACCTTTAATCATTTCTACTTGAGCATCAACAGCCTCATCAGTAATTTGAGTATTAGCGTTTATGGCCGCTTGTTTGATTAAAGCATTGGAAACAAGCATATTCAAAGCTTGATCGCGTAATTGCAAGCGTTGTTCATCCGTAAGCGTGGTTGGATCAATACCCTGCCCGATTAAGATCTGCATTTCGGATTTTTGCAAATCCGCGCCCTTGATTTCTTCATCATTAACGCGAGCTACCACTTCTGGCAAATCTGCTTCAACAAACTGTTGAGGCTCTATTTGTTGCTGATTTATAGTGAACAATTCGTCGACTGTTTTGGACTCCGTTGTTTTGCCTATAGTAAAATAGTAAATTGCTCCGATGGCCGAAATTAGGGCAATTACTCCGGTGATAATAAATGTTTTTTGTTGTACTGTCATAAAATATTATTTTATTATTTCAGTTTTCAAGAGATTCTGCCGACTACAGGATCCCTGCATATTGAAAATACTGATTATTTTTTACAAAGTTTTGTTATAATACACCCTTTGCATCAAACTTGCCAACTTTGCCAAATAAAAGACAGGCTATTTAGCCTGTCTCCTGAAAAAAGAAAGATTACAAACTTAATTCAGAGTCAATGATTTGTTTGAAAGAATCAAACGGAAGAGCTCCAGGAACCAATCGACCATTGACAAATGTAGCAGGGGTACCATTAACTCCGGCCATGGACCCTTCACTCAAATCTTCTGCAACACGCGAGGCTTTTTCGCCACTATCCAAACAATTATTAAATTTCGCTGTATCTAATTTAAGATCAGCTGCTGCTTGCTTCCATTTATCAACACTCATGGTTCCGGCGGCATTTGCTTGGAAGATAATATCATACATTTCCCAAAATTTTCCTTGATCGGAGGCGCACTCTGATGCTTCGCCAGCTTTTTGAGCTTCATCATGGAAAGATAAGGGGAAATGACGATAAACTATTCTTACATCTTTTGGATAAGTTTCTTTAATTTGCTTCATTGTTTCATAATGGCGACCGCAGAAGGGGCATTCAAAATCAGAATATTCGATTATAGTAACCTTGGCATTTTCATTACCCCAGATATGATCTCGAGCCGGATCCACCGGAGCCGAATCTGCTAAAGGAGGTTGAGCTACATCATCGGCCAACGGCTGATTGGCTGTTGGATCTTTTACGGTTGGTTGATTGGTTTGCGCCAATGCGCCAAAGCTTTTGCCTGACATGAGAAAATTAAGAATAAACACCAGAGCAAGTGTGGACATGACGGCTATACCGGCTATTAATCCGAGGGTAAAAGTCATCTTGGGATTGGAATCCCAGATACTTTGTTCGTTTTTGGATGTATTTTCCATAAGGATAATTGTGGATAAATTTTTAGATAACTAGTTTATTTTTCAATAATTGCGAATTAAAGTCAACTCAAGAATTACTAACCGCCAATTTAAGTCAATGGCTTTTAGATGTTAGCTAATTGCTAGCAAGAGCAGAATCAAGAATTGAACGCCAAGCAGTAGCGCTCATGGCGCCAACAGTAACCGTATTGTTTATGTAAAAAGTTGGTGTGGAATTGAGGTTAAATGACATGGCTTCTTGAAAATCTTTTTCTATCAATGACATATATTTTCCACTGTTGTAACAATCCTCAAACATCTCGTTGTTTAAACTTAGTTGCTCCGCGAGTGACAAAAAATAAGAAGCGGGGTTAGACGCATATTGCCATGCGTCTTGTGTGGCAAAAAGCTGATCCGCATATTCCCAAAATTTTCCCTGCTCATTAGCGCAACGACCGGCTAAAGCCGCGGACTTTGTATTGGGATGAATTTGTATCAGGGGCATATCGTTCCAAATAAAGCGAACACGATCTTGATACTCAAGACGAATCGGCTCCAAAGCCTGTTCCGCTACCCGACAAGCAGGGCACTGAAAATCGCTGTAAATACGAACTGTAACTTTAGCATCAGCCGGACCGAAACTTGGGTTTTGATTGTCATCAAAAGAAACACTGCTATCTACAACGCTTTGACTGCCTTTGACATCGGATAAAATTGCCCAACCAAGCCCGCCAAAAATAAAAACCAGCAATATGCCAGCGCCGATTAAAAAATATTTTTTTATTTGTTCTTCGGAATTCATAAGTTTCTATTGTAATTATACGCAATAAAGCGGTCAAGTATTTCATAATTTAACATCCACACGAAGGATGTCAATTATTTAATTTAATTTACTTATCCTAGCGGAGGTTAATACTTTTGTTATCAGCCAAATACCAAAACCGATCAAAAATATGAGCGACCATTGGGTGGGAGTAAGATGGAAATATCGGATATCTATAATGCGATAAAAATCCAAAAAAAATCTAATAATTGAATAAATGATAATAAAAATTGCTAGATAAAAGCCATCAGGACGAGGCTTGCGATTTAAAAGCAAAAAAATAATGGAGATAAAAGCTCCCAAAATCGAAAGATAAAGGCCATGATCGTGACGAGCTATGTTATCGGGATAGATAACGCAAAGAGGATTGGATACGCACTCAACTCCGGGATGATCGTGGATTAAAAAACAGCCTATGCGACCAATCATGAGTCCGAATGGCAAACCAAAGATTGCAACATCAGCGAATTTATAAAAAGGCAATTTGTGTTTACGAATGAGAAAAATAACAACAAGCGAAGCGCCGATAAAACCGCCAATAACAGAAAAACCTGGAAGCGCGGGATTTATTGCATCAATTGGATTTACGAGATAGTGACCTAGATCATAAAATAGCACATGAAAAATACGCGCGTCGATAAAAGCAAAGAGAAAGGCCCAAAAAGCAAAATCCCAAATCAACTTGGGATCAAAGCCACGCTTTTTTGCTTGCCTTGCGGACATCCAAGCGCCAAAAAGCAAACCCAAAGCAACCAAAAGACCCCAAGCTTGGATATTAACAAAACCCAGAGGTATTACTGTTAATTGAAAAAAAGGAATCATAAATTTATTACATCGCTTTTAATTCCTTAAGAGCTGATTCAAAATCAGAAAGAGCGCGACGAGCGTCGGAATTACGAAGCTGAAAAGCGTGATCATGAACAATGTTATTGCGTAATTTGTGCGCCCACCAAACATTTTTTAGTTTGGGATAATTGTAACAAGCAACTTTGAGACGCTCTCCTAAAGTATCGCCCGGAATTACCAGAGATTTGAGAACCGCATCCAAAAGATTATCCGCTTCGATAATTGAAAGCTTTAAACCCATATCCCCTCCTTGTTTGCTTGTTTCAATGATTTTTTGCCAACGAGTATGCACTTGCTCGCGTGTTATTCCGTAAAGCTCGGCGCGCGTTAATTTATTTTTGAGCCAAACTAAAAATATGATGATTAAAATAACAAAAAAGCATCCTAAAAATATTAAGCCAATCATTATGCCGAGCGACATGCTTTGAGAAACTGTATCATTATAAAAAACGGCTTCTTCAAACATATGTATTGATTTAAAACAAATGATGCTGATTATTTGGCATTGCAAACTAGTTAAGTTTTTCTTGTAAAAATCTGGCCACGGAAAGTAATTTTGCTTCTTCAAACCAAGGCGCCATAAACTGCAAACCCACTGGCATTCCGCCATTTGTATTGCAAGGGATGGATATGGCAGGCAAGCCAGCGACATTGACCGAGACTGTAAAAATATCTCCTAAATACATGGAAAGTGGATCGTTAAGCTTGGTACCAAATTTAAAGGCTGTGGTCGGTGCTGTTGGAGTAACAATTAGATCAACTGATTTAAAGGCTTCATTGTATCCTTGTCGGATCAAAGTTTGAACTTTTTTGGCATGAACATAGTATGCGTCAATATAACCCGAAGAAAGAGAGAAGGTACCGATCAAAATACGACGTTTTACCTCGGAACCTAAATTTTCGGCACGAGATTCGGCATAAGTCTCGAATAAAGGCAGATCTTGTTTACGAGCGCCAAAACGAATGCCGTCAAAACGAGAAAGATTGGCTGAAACTTCGCAAGGCATGAGGATATAATAAACAGCAAGAGCTTCATCAACATACGGGAGATCAATATCCACAAGCTCGGCGCCCAATGATTCTAAAAGTTTTAATGATTCTTCTGTGGCTTCGCGAACTTGGGACTCAATGCCTCCTGTAGCCCAAGTCTTTTTAGATAATCCTATTCTTAAACCTTTAATGCTATTCTCCCAATTAGCAATAAAAGGCTCGACGTTGGCGGTAGTTTGATCCGCATTATCTTGGCCTTGAATGATTGAAAGAATTATGGCCGTGTCTTCCACGGATTTGGCAAGCGGGCCGATTTGATCGAAAGATGAGGCCATGGCTATAAGACCGGAACGAGAAACACGACCATAGGTTGGTTTTAAGCCAGTTATTCCACAAAAAGATGCGGGTTGACGGATTGAGCCGCCTGTATCCGACCCCAAAGCCGCGAGACACATGTTGGACGCAACCGCAACAGCCGAACCTCCGGATGAACCACCGGGCACACATTCTGGATTGCGAGGATTTTTGGTTGGACCAAAAGCGGAGTGTTCTGTGGAGCCCCCCATGGCAAATTCGTCGAGGTTGGTTTTACCAAGAATAACAGCGCCCGCATCCTTAAGTTTTTTAACAACAGTTGCATCATACGCGGAATTATAAGTTGCTAACATTTTGGAACCCGCGGTGCAACGTTTGTTTTGCACCATTATATTATCTTTGATGGCAATAGGTATTCCATCCAAAGGACTCAAAATATTCCCCTGCTCTCGACGCATATCTGATCTGTCTGCTTGCTCTAAGGCTTCGTCTTTATAAACATCTAAAAAAGCGTGCAAAGCCCCGTCCAAACTTTGAATTTGCTGGAGACAAGATTCTGTGAGTTGGCGCGATGTTAAACCACCTGATTCAAGTTCTTTGATCGCTTGAGTGATTGTTAATTCGTTGGGAATCATAGATGAATATTTTATACATGGTATATGGGCAACCAAGAAAAATACTTGACGCTAAATATAAAAACCATATAACTAACGCAAAAAAAAATTATTAAGCTCAAGACTTGGGATTTAAAAATACACCCGGAGCTGTAAGCAAATCCCCTGTTCTATCTGGAAAATTTTCGAGGATAAGCTCACGAGTAAGTTCGTCACAATCAAAAGCTTGGTCTGCGCGAAAACCTTGAGATTTGGCAGGCATGGCAAAAGGTTCGACACCGGTTACATCAACTTTTTGAATGCTCTCAACATATTCTAAAATGGAATCAACTTCATCGGTCATTTTATTTATTTGTTCATCGGTTAGCTTAATCCGCGCCAAAATAGCTAAATGAGATACTTCATCTTTTGTTAATTTCATACAGCAGATACTTTAGCTTAATAAATGCATAATCGCAAGAATTATACCCATATATTCAATATTTATTATGTATAATTAAATCTTTTTTAAGAATTGATCTTCATTAAGGATTTCTACTCCCAATTGCTTTGCTTTCTCGGCTTTTGAACCCGGATCAGAACCAACAACGACGAACGAAGTTTTTTTGGAAACTGATTCGGAGACATCGGCCCCAAGAGCGCGGACTTTTTCTTTGGCCTCATCACGACTCATGGACTTAAGGCTTCCTGTAAAAACCCAACTTGTTCCACTAAGTGGGCCATTTTCAATATTTGCTATTTGATGTTTGACGTCCACGTAGCCAAGAAGATTGTCTAGACGTTTGGATTCATCTTTGTCTTGAAAATAATCAATGATGGATTGCGCCATTACCTCGCCAATGCCTTGAATTTCGTCAATATCTTGAAGTGAAGCTCTGCGGAGATTTTCTAAAGATTTAAAATGACGAGAGAGCAAAATTGCTGTTTCAAAACCAACATGACGTATGCCTAATGCGTAGATAAAACGATCAAGCGAAATTTGACGATGAGATTGAATTTCTTTGACCAGTTTATTGGATAAAATTTCGCCAAATCCTTCGAGACCGCCAAAATCGCCTGGCTCTAAGCGAAATAAATCAGCGGGTTCGCTAATAATGCCTTCTTGTAGGAATGTTTCGATGATTTTTTCTCCCAAACCGCGAATATCAAAAGCTTGTCGAGAAACAAAGTGAGATAAGCGAGCCAGCTCTTGAGCAAAGCATTTAGGATTTGAACAAATGACTGCCACCTCGCCTTGTTTGCGTTTAACGGCCGATCCGCAAATTGGACACTGCTCGGGCATATTAAACTTTTTCTCTTTGCCGACGCGTAAACGTGGCAAAACTCGAACGATCTTAGGAATAACATCACCAGCCTTTTCCACTATAACAGTATCGCCAATTTTGAGGCCCAATCGTTCTATTTCGTCCGCGTTATGCAAAGTTGCATGAGTGACGGTAGTGCCGGCGAGTTGAACCGGATCCATAACGGCTACCGGAGTAAGCACACCCGTGCGTCCAACTGATATTTTGATTTCGCGAACGATTGTTACACCTTGCTCGGCAGCAAACTTCCAAGCGACTGATCCGCGTGGAGTTTTACCAACAACGCCCAAATCCGTAAAACGTTTGTTAGAGTTAATGGAAACCACAACGCCATCAATTTGATAATCCAACTTGTCGCGGTCTTGCCCGATTTTATCCATGACTTTTTTAACGTCAGTTATGTTTTTGCAAAGTTTATTATAAGGATTAACAGGAAATCCCAAAAGCTTTAAAAGATCATCTTCTTGACTTTGCAGTTTAAGCCCAATATCGGCAACAATTTGCCATGGAAAAAAAGTAAGTTTGCGTTCAGCCACGATTTTTGGATCAAGTTGGCGTAAGCCACCGGCGGCCGCATTGCGAGGATTAGCCAATTCAGGCTCGCCTCGCTTTTTGAGATCTTTATTTAACTTAATTAACCCAGAACGAGTCATGTAAACCTCGCCACGTACTTCAAAACGTTGATTTTGATGTTCTAGGAAATTTTCAATCTTTTTGGAATCAATATCTTGATGATGTTTGGTGATAAATGAAGCTATTTCCGCGGATGATGGTTGGCGGAGCTTTAATGGAATGGCCTCAATAGCGCGCGCATTATTGGTTACATCCTCGCCAACTTGCCCATCACCACGAGTCGAGGCCAGAACAAGAAGTCCATTTTCGTAGACAAGAGAACAAGCCAAACCATCCATTTTAACCTCGGCATATAACCCTTTGTCATCAGCATGGGAATCCAGTTTTTTAATACGAGAGAGCCATTCCTCGGCTTCTTGCTCGGAAAAAACATCTTCAAGAGATAACATGCGGGTTTGATGCTGAACTTTTTTGAATCCCTTGGCAGGCGCTCCCGCTACACGTTGAGTTGGTGAATCTGGGGTGATAAGCTCCGGATATTCGGCTTCGAGATTGTAAAGTTCGTGTTTTAACGCGTCCAAAGCGCCCTCGGAGATTTCGAGCTTGTTTTGCACATGGTATTGATAGCGATAGCGATCAATTTCTTGGCGCAACTTAGCGATTCTGACTTGAACTTCGGCTTTATTCATACAAAAAAATTATACCATGCGGTACACAACATACAATAACATGAAACCGATCTATTACAATATCATTTTTTCTAAAATTATTTGAGTTAAAATGCTCTGTAACTTAATTTACACGATACATATCTGCCTGTATCATATGGAGTACAAAATAAATTTATACAAAATTTTTATAAAATTTAAAAAACAAACTTAATAGATCTTAAAAAATAAATATCTATAATTTAGATAAAAACTATGTCATCAAAAATACTGTTTTGGATACTTGTTTCTTTAGGAGTTATATTTGAAATAATAGGAGATGTTTTCTTTAAAAAATGGGCTATTAACAGCAAACCAACTATAATGTGGATTGGATTTATTATATATATAATAGGTGGTTTATTTTGGGCTTATTCGCTAAAATATGAAATGTTATCAAGAGCTGTTTCAATTTTTACTATTCTTAACTTAATAATTGTATCATTAGTAGGAATAATATTTTTTAAAGAAAATGTGTCAGTGATTACAAAATTTGGAATTATATTAGGCATAATAAGTATTGCTCTAATAGAACAAGGATAAAAGTCAAAACAAAAAAGATGGAGGTTTTTGCAATTCAAGCAATTGTAGTTGTAATTAATAATCAATCTAACCACATAAAGATAGATGTTTAAAAAGATAAATCTGATAAAGTTTTGAAATAATTCCAAAAAAATTACCTTAGTTCTATTATCCTTATTATAATTATACGCTTTTCTTTTTACTGTTAGCACTTTATACTTTTCTACTGTGAACAATTTTATTTTTTATATTTATAATCTATTTTATGAATAAAATTATCGTTACTGGCGCTACTGGGCAAATCGGCTCTGAATTGGTCCTAGAATTAAGAAAAAAATACGGGAATCAACAGGTCATGGCTGTAGGGCATTCTAAACAAATTAACGAGGAATTGGCAGAAGGGCCTTATGCAAGCGTTGATGTTACCAATAAAGAAGCATTATCAAAAATAGTAAAAGAATATCAGCCCGATACCATATTTCATCTGGTAGGAATTCTATCCGCTACCGGAGAAAAAAATCCTAATTTGGCTTGGAATGTTAATATGGAAGGGTTAAAAAATGTGTTGGATATTGCTCTTGAATATGGAGTTAAGAAAATTTTTTGGCCTAGCTCAATAGCTGCTTTTGGCCCAACCACGCCTCGTGTTAACACACCACAAAAAACTATTCTTGAACCCACTACAATCTATGGCGTTACCAAGGTTGCTGGAGAATTATTATGTCAATATTATTGGAAAAAATATCAACTGGACGTTAGGAGCTTGCGTTACCCGGGTTTGATTAGTTACAAAACGCAACCCGGAGGCGGAACCACGGACTATGCTGTTGCAATTTATTTTGAAGCGATAAAAAATAAAAAATACACTTTTTTTGTTAAACCGGACACCGTATTGCCGATGATGTACATGCCTGATGCGGTTAGAGCCACTATTGAATTGATGGAATCCCCTATTTCGAATATAAATATTCGTACTAGTTATAATATTACGGCCATGAGCTTTTCGGCCAATGAATTAGCGCAAAATGTTGCTAAGCATATTGATGGTTTTACTTATGACTTTAATCCTGATTACAGACAAGATATTGCTGATTCATGGCCACAAACAATTGATGATAGCTCTGCCCGAATGGATTGGAAATGGAATCATTTTTTTGATTTAGAAAAAATGACGATTGATATGTTAAAAAATATTCAATAAGACTTATTCTTGTATAGCGTAAAAACTATTAATTGAGCTTAATTATAAATACCCATTTTTAATCTAAAAAGGGTATTTTTATAAATAAAAATTTCCTTAATCGTATTTTTTAATGTTGTTTTATGGTAAAATTAAAAAATAGAAATAAGGCGTAAAAAACTTACTCTTGGATTGCTAATTATTTTTAAAACATATAAATACCTGTAAATTTTTATTAAAAAATCATGCGAAGAAAAAAACACAAAATTAAATATCCCAAACTAACATTGCTCTTAATTGTCATAATAATTGCTATTGCAATATTTTATGAAGGCAGAAACTATCCCGCTATTCATGATTTCATTGTGTCTCTTGGATATTTTGGAACTTTCATAAGCGGAATTTTTTACGCTTATGGATTTACAGCCCCGCCTGCAACAGCAATATTATTGGTTCTATCCAAAGAACAAAGTTTAATCGTGGCAGTTTTAATTGGAGGCGTTGGAGCTGTGTTGAGTGATTTTTTGATTTTTAGTTTTATTAGACATTCTTTTATTGATGAGCTGGATAAACTCAAAAAAGAGAAGCCGATAAAATTTCTTGTAAAAATTGGAAAATTTATATTTGGTCGTTATTATAAATTTATTTTACCGATTTTTGCAGGGTTTTTAATTGCCTCACCTTTGCCCACAGAAATAGGTGTAACAATACTTGCGGGGCAAAAACATATTTCCGTAAAAAAATTTATGATTATGGCTTATGCCCTACATAGTTTAGGTATTTTTATTATTTTAACGGTTGGGCATTTAATTTAAGTTGATAGAATGTCGTATTAGTCAAAAATTAAAAAAGAGATTAGCCATAGCCATCTAACTATTTGATAAAATCTTGAGTTATAATCAAAAACAAGTGCCAGCTAGACCAACTTTTTTGCAAAGTTGTTCTTGAGAGAAAACGATGTAACTAAAAATACCAGATAAGATATCTTGACGAGGCATGGAAACCGAGAGTTTTTGAGTTGATCCTTCGTAAGTGCCTTCGGAACCAAGAACGATGTCACCCGGATAATCGAGTAGATTATTGTAAGCATCGTACATGGTAATTTGTACGTCTTTTACGGAGCAATTAAACGGGCGAAGTCGCAAGCGATAAGATTGAGCTGGATCCAAAGGCGAGATTGACATGGGTGAAACAGGGTTAAAAGGCCAAATAGTATAATTTGAATCCGAAGGCCAAATTATTCCACCGGCGCTAAACTCCCAAGTTGCGTAGGCGACCTCGAATTCAGGACTCGTGGGACCGCAATCATCACCGGGTTGCCAAGAAATATTGACTTTGGCGACATTGGAGGCCGAAGAAATATCATCGGCGTCAAAAAGATCTACAAATGTTAATTCTTCTTCGGGAAGATAGGAAATTGTTTTAACCCCAATGGCCTCATATCCTGTCGTGGACTCCCAGCTGTTGCCATTGGGATAAATATTGGACGCGCTCGCCATTTCGGTTAGTGTGCGATTATCTTTACGGACACCAAATAATTGCAATTCAATGCCCGAATTGGCCATGTAATAAGCGGCTACTGATTTATCAATATTACGAGATTGTTCTAATCCTTGCATTACAACCATGCCAACACCGATACCCACCATCATTATTGTGGCCGTTAAAATCAAGGCCAAGGCCACTATATTGCCCGGAGACGAGGATTTTTTGTTATAATTTATAAATTTAGCGAACATATACTCTAGAAGAAATTCCTGTTTGTACTGTTTGTGTGTAACTTTCACGAGGATTGCGAGCATTATAGGTTAAAGTCAAGCGCATGGAAGCAAAAGGTTGACGATCGTTTGGATAACTAAAACCAGAAAGTTCAAAGGGTGATTCAGTGGGCTGAACAAAAACTTGAAATTCATCAACATTGACTCCTTTTGAAGTTAACGAAGCCCAAGTTACTCCACTATCAGTTGTAACCAGTAAACATGAAACGGATGCCATGTCAGCGCACAGCACGTCGCCCGGATCAGATTTTTTTATGATAATCTTTTGACCTCCTTGTTTAACAAGACGTAATTCGGAATCAAGAGGCAATACCGGAGATGAATAATCTATTTCCGAAGCGCGCATGGCTCGAGCAAAATATTCCATAACAAAACGAGCATCTTGCTGAACCGTGGACGCATTGGAAGTTTTATTGGAAAGGCGCATGAATTGAATATATGTTTGCCCAAGAATTAATAAAGCCATACTAAACAATAACGCCACCACCAAAAGCTCGATTAAAGAATATCCAGGTATATTTTGTAATTTATGCTTATCTCCAATCATACAAGTCGGAATAAATAGTTAATGAAGAAGGTGTACCTTTACGCTTCCAAGCCATATCCACTTTAACGCGCACGCCTATTTTTTCGTTAATGGTTGCGTCCGTGCAAGTGCAAGCGTCTGGCACTTGAGTTATTGAGCGGTTCGAAGGATCAGCGCAAATTGGAGCAAAGGTTATTAAACGAGAATATGGGGTACTTATACCGGATTGGTTTGTAAACATGCCTAAAGAATCAGGATCATTACTAGAATTAACAACAGCTTCAGCAATACCGTCCACGCTAAAATCAAAAACCGGAAAATCGGTGCCGTTCCAATCGGGCACGGCAGTGCAATCCGCTCCGGTATCAGTGCCCAAACCCGTGTCAAAATCCGCTCCGGCCAGCCAGTTAGAATCTCGCACATTTTGAGCCAGCTCCAAACCCTCGCGAGCCAAATTCATGGCTATAATATTGTGCTGATCCTGCTCTTGCAAAGCGACATTAGAAAAAATCAGAGTAACAACTCCGTAAAGACCAATGGAAATAATAAAAAAAACTACTAGCATTTCCATTATTGTTTGACCTGATTTAAATGTCTGCTTCATAGGATTGATATGCGCCCAGTTATGCGATTTATTTCAATTTCAGCAGTATGATTGGTTATAGTATGCAAAAGACGTATGCGAATTAAGCTAGGTTCTACGGCTGGTGGAACTCCGGGATGGAACATACGAACTGTTCCGCTTTGCCTCATAAAAGAAATATCAGCAGAATCTACTAAATTTCCATCGGCGATGATTTGATCGATAATAATATAATCGGTCTCTAAAGGCAAAATACTTTGTGATGAATAAACTTCATCAACACCAGAATAACGATAATCAACTCCGGATGAAGGATTGATATCCGCAAATAAAGTATATTTGTATGAACCTTTTGTAAAAACAACTCCGTATGCCGAGGGAATGGATTCAGCGCAAGGATTGGATTCGCAGGCGGTTAGAGAAAATTCGCAAACCGCCAAATCAGCAGTTGGAGTTACGCAAGTTTTTAGATTTTTAGCTGATAATGCTCGTGATTGCATTCCACGTAAATCGGCAGTGATTCGACGAGAAGCGGTACGAAGCTCTTCAGTACGACGCGAATTACGCAATTCAAAAACGGTTACTAAGGCAAGCAAAATTATTATTGATAAACCAATCAACAATTCAAGGATAGTAAATCCCTTTGTTTTACGAAATCGCATTAGATAACCAAGTGAGAACATCTTGCCCCCACCACAATGCAAAAATCGCGCCCGCAACCAATGCAGGGGCGAAAGGTACACGCATACCGGGCTTGATTTTTTTAGCTAATAACAAACCTAAGGCCACAGCGCCACCTAAAACATAAGCCATATAAATGCCTATGCCAACCAAAGGCCAACCAAGAACAGCTCCGAGTACAGCGCCTAACCAGATATCTCCTGAACCGATCCAACGACGTTGTGATACTATGTATTGAAATAAGAAAAAAGAAGCAATCAAACCGCAACCCAAAGCATGCGACCAAAGTATAAACAAAGTTGACTCGCCTGCAAGACTTCTTAAGATCATGTGCCATAATGCAAAAACAATACCCGTATTAACCATCAATTCGAGCGGTAATTCCATCCAGCGTAAATCAGTGATTAAAAATATAAGTAAAACCGTGGCAAAGAAAAACTCAAAACCAGCTGAAAACCATGCCTCATCAGGTAAATGTCGAGCTACGGAAATAACAGCGAATAAAGACGCGGAAAGCTCAACTAAAGGATACTGAATACTGATAGGTTCACCGCATAAGGCGCACTTACCACGTTGCAGAAGCCACGAAAAAATAGGAACAAGATGCCGAGGATGTAAATTTTTTTTGCAATACATGCATTGGGAACGCCCTGTAAGAGCCCTGTTTTCATGAGCGCGTATGGCTATTACGTTGATAAAAGAACCAAAAAGCGAACCCACGATTCCCGCGGTTAATAAAGTGATAAATGTTTCGATAAAAGACATCAGTAATTTATTTGATATTAGAATGGATTGTTTATTTTAATTCATCAAGCTGATCAACGCCGGTAGCATGAGCATAGTAAGTGCCCGGAGGACCATAAGCGGTTACACGTTCGGTTACAAACATTAAACTGTAACCATTTTGATTACCGCGATACGCATAATACTCTCCGCTTTTAGGGCCTGAAGGCACACGATCTAAAAAAACTGGAGTAGTGGGATCTTCGGCAATTGTAAAACCCGAACCGCCTAAACGTTCGGCCCCACCTGGTTGACCGATAAAAAAGCCTTCAGAAATAGGATAAGTGGCTTTTTGTAAATAAAATTGACCAATAGCTGCGCGTAAAACACTGATATCAGAAATACGTTTGGCGTCACGAGTGGTAGCGCGCTGAACACCTAAAGCGTAAACAAAAATAGCAACAACCATGCCGATGACCAATAAACCAATTAAAAGCTCGGGAATTGTTACTCCTTTGAGCTTGCGTTCCATGTTAAACATATAAATTATTATACCCTATTTTTAAAACACCTTCCAGCGTGTATATCGCAAGGATGTTCTTAATCAAAAAACCCCAGCAATGCCGAGGTTTTTTTAATTGATCTACAATATTAATCTTATTAATCTACTATGCCAGTTTGAACTGCATTATGAGCTCCTGCTGGTAATCCCTGTACTGCTTGCTCTGTATAAAAATGCAATGTAAAAGATTTGACTGTGGGAATAGCAGTTCTATCCAAAGAATAATCACAATTGATTGCTCCGGCTCCTGAAGCTGTACAGGCAGCGGAGGCTGAATTTTTTGGATCCTGGATCTGAGTCATGTTGATGTAATTATTAGTTACATCCGTACTACCAGCCGAACATGAAGTACAAATTTTGATTGCGCTGATTTTAACTGGTGCACCAGCTACAAAAGCAGTGTTACAGTTACCATTGCAAATAACATTACCGTCTGTATCTGCGGCGGCGAAAGCTGCGACCACGGCGCGAATATCGGCAACGCGTTTGGAATCACGGGCTTTGGTTTGAGCGCTACCAAAAGCCACAACGGCCAAAGTGGCCAAAATGCCAATGATGGCAATAACCACCAAAAGCTCGATTAAAGTAAAACCTTTTTGGTTTTTCATAGAAGCATGGGTTTCTTTAATTAGTTAAAAGAATTAAAGAAAAAAATTAAGTAAAAAATTAATGAATTAAAAGATGTTAATAATTATAACACAATTGCGTTAGAACAACCAACATGCTAATCAATCAATTGATTAATTAAATATTATTGTTGATCTAAAATTAAATTAGATGCCTCCGGAAATACGATAAAGCGGTATCATAATAGCGGAAACAAGAATACCAACACCCAAACCAAGAACAATCATAACAAGCGGTTCTATCAAGGAAAGAATTGTGGCCGAAGCGTTATCCACATTGCGAGAATAAAATTGACTAATGCGTTGCAATATCTCTGTCATTTGACCGGTTTCTTCGCCCACTGCCATCATTTGTACGGCCATGGCCGGAATATATTTACTGCTTTGCATAACAAAAACAATGGATTCACCGTCATTAACCGCTTGAATTGTTTGCAAAATTATATACTTCCAAGCCTCATTGCCTATAACCGAAGAAGCGATTTCAAGACTTTGCACTAATGTTTGACCACCCTTCATAAGAGTGAACATGGATTGGCAAAAACGAACCATATAAATATCGCGAAGCAAGCCCCCAAAAATTGGGATATTCAATTTAATTTTATCCCAAGTAAAACGCCCTTCGCTGGTGCGCTTCCAAGACCAAAAAGCTAAACCAATAATCAAAATACCAATTAAAATTACCCATGAATAATTTACTAAAGCCGAGGATGACCAGATCAATATTTTGGTGGATAATGGCAGTTCAACACCGGCTTCAACTATAACTTCGGTTAGTTTGGGAACCACAAAAAGCATCATGATTACTGCGACTATGATCATGCCGGTAATAATAAAAGCTGGATACATCAAAGCTCCGCGTAATTTGCTTTTAATGTCAAAATCTTTTTCTTGTTGATCGGCAAGATAGTTAAGGACTTCAGATAACTGACCCGTGGTTTCACCCGAGCGAACCATGTTAGTAAAAAAGCCAGTAAAAACATCGGGATGGCGCTCCATGGCATCAGAAAGCTTAGTACCCCCCTCGATTTCATTGGCAATATCCCCCATAACAGCTTTAAGACGAGGATTTTTTGTTTGTTGCACGATATTTTTGACAGAATCCACCAAGGGCACGGAAGCCGAAACCATAACAGCCAAAACACGGATTGTAACAACCATTTCTTTGGGCTTGATTTTGTTTAAAAATTGCATTATAGAATCCGTGCTGGATTGCAAACTTGCGTAAGGTTCTATGGATAAAACCTCATACTGCCGATCTTCTAGCGCTTCTACGGCTGAATCACTGTTATCAGCTTCAACAATGCCGGATTGAATCCGGCCGTCAGGAATACGAGCTTGATAACGATATGTTGGCATAAAATCACTGTAGCAGAGATGCTATTTTTCGCACAACATCTTCTGGTAAAGTATGAGCTTTAATAAGATAACCAGCTACTCCAAAACGAGAAGCTTCGCTAACATCTTCTTGCCCGCTCATATTGGTTAAAACCAAGATTGGGATAGCTGAGGTTTTTTGATTATTTTTTAAAGTTTCCATGATCTCATAACCATGCGCATGAGGTAAAACGATGTCTAAAATAATTAAGTCCGGAGCATTGCGCTCTGCCTGTTTAATCCCCTCTTCGCCACTTGTAGCGGTAATAACTTCATAGCCAGCGTCCTCTAGGGCCTTGGTATAAATCTGCGTTAAAAAAGCGTCGTCCTCGATAAATAAAATCAACTTTTTGCTCATATCATTTATTTTTGATTGATTTTTTCATCTGTGGTTTCTTCAGCATCACTGTCTTCGGAAGTTTCCTGCGCTAAACGTTTAACTTCTTCTATGGAGGTTAAACCTTCTGCTGCCTTTAAAACCAAATCTTCGTATAAAGTTATCATCTCTTGCCTTTTAAACTCCTTGGTAAAATCTTCGCGAGAAAAACCTTTTTCAACAATGGCTTGCGCTTTATCGGTAAAACGAAATAACTCGGCTACCGCGGTACGCCCGCTATAGCCAATATCGGAACAGCGCGTGCAACCTTTACCACGGTAAAAGGTGATTTTTTTTGTAAGATCAATGTTTGATAAGTATTGTTTGGGAATATCTTTTATGACCGCCAGTAGCTCATTATAAGTTTTTTCCGGAATAACATCCTCTTCTTTACAATAAGGACATATTTTACGCGCTAAACGTTGAGCCACGCCTAAATTCATGGTAGCGGCCAATAAAAATGGCTCAACTCCCATATCTAATAAACGTGGAACCGAACCATAAACATCATTGGTGTGCAAAGTGGAAAAAATGAGGTGACCCGTTAGAGAGGCATGAATGGCTAACTCGGCGGTTTCACGATCACGGATTTCACCAACCATAATAACGTTAGGATCTTGGCGCAAAAGTGATCGTAGACCTGTGGCAAAAGTATAGCCAATTTCGGGACGAACTTGAGATTGATTGACTCCTTCTATGTAATATTCAACCGGGTCCTCTAAAGTGGAAATATTAACACCGTCCGAATTGAGAATATTCAAAGCCGAAAAAAGGGTTGTGGATTTACCAGAACCAGTTGGACCAGTGATAAGAACAAGACCGTGAGGTTTTTTAATTTCTTCTTTAATTATATCAATATAATTTTGACGAAAGCCCAAGCCTTCTAAAGTTGGCGCGCCGGCAGTTGTATCCAAAATACGCATTACGACTTTTTCGTGATCAACCACGGGCAAAGTTGAGATACGAAAATCTATTTTTTTATTGTTGATCTCTTGAGTAATACGACCATCTTGCGGAATGCGGGTTTCATCTATTTTAAGATTGGATATGACTTTAACGCGCGATACCAAAGCCGGATGAACATAAATTGGCAAAGTAAGAGTTGTGCGCAAAACACCATCGATGCGATAACGAATGCGCGATTCATTGCCCACGGGCTCAATATGAATATCCGAGGCATTGGCCTCGACCGCATGTCTCATGATTACCGAAAGTATGCGCGATACGGGCGCGCCCTTGATAATATCCTCTATCTTTCCTACTGCTTGATCTTCTTCTTTTTTTGCTTGCTCATATTTGCCTTTAGCTGCTTCGAGAGAGGTTTCGATTTCAGCTTCAAGCCCACTGATGAATTTTACCAATTTGCTAATTTGCGAAGCTGGAGCTGTGGCAACTTGCACACTCCAACCCCTTTCGTTGGCCAAAAACTCCAGAGCTTCAACAGCACGATAATCTTGAGGGTTGCGCAATATAACCGTGAGTTCATTGTTTTTAAAACTTATGGGAACAAGTTTAAAAGATTTGAGCATTTGTTCTGGCAATAATGCTATAACAGCCGGATCAACTTTAAGATCAGTAACATCCATAAAAGGCACACCCAATGCTTTGGCTTGAGCCTCGGCAAAAGCCACATCGGATACATATTTACCACCTAATAATGCTTGCTCCAAAGTTTTACCTCGTAAAACCAAATCTTCGGCAATGCTCCTTACCTTTTCATCAATTACGCCTTTTTTTTGCAAAATATCCAGTATTTGATCATTCATAAAACAATTATCAAGGTATTGATTCGGTGGTTGTTGTGGTTGAATAAGAGGATGTGTTTGTGGAGGACGCAACCGGAACCAAACGCAAGGATGAACGCGGGACAGATAATCCATCGTCAGTAACAATCGTGGAAGCGCCGATTGAAACTTCCTCAAACGGATTGGGGCGCCCCTGTGGTAAATCGGGAACCGGATCCATATGGGTTGGTACGAGTTTTTGAAAAACCGGATTTTTAGAAACATCAGCTTTGGGATTAAAGCTTTCTGCTTGACGTAAAGGGGCAGGAGGCGGAATATCGACCGGTTCTAATGATCGCGAAACATAATAAAAAACAACTCCCACCATGATTAATGATGATAAAGCCAAAATAATTCGGGATAATATGGGTGGAGCTTTTTTTAGGTTCATAATTATGGATTGGCTGAACTGCCAGCGAAATAATAAGTTCGAAGCTGAAGAGAAAATGAAGCCTTACCTTCTTTAAAATCAGAAATTGTTATCATTTGCACATCAAATAAACGTAAACTGATCTCTAACGCATTCAAAAAAAGCTTAAGAGACTGATAATTGGGGGTTGTGACATTGATAGTCATTTGCATGCTTTGTAAATCGGTTTTTTTTCCGGTTTCAGATTTGCCATTACCAGGACTAAAAACAATGCTAGAAACCTCGATAGAGGAGGTTTCTGCGGCGCGATTCAACAAAACTATGGTCTCGGGAATACTAAAAGATCTAGGTAAGGCGCGATCGACACGCGCTAATACTTGTGGAGAAATTGATTCGGCAGCAGAAACAGAACGACTAATACCCGCTAAATAACTTTGTTGATTTTCGATATTTTGCTTTATGTTATCAATATTGGAGCGTAAGGCTTTATACTCATCTATTTTAGGCTTGATAACTAAATACCCTCCGCTAATTAAAAGAGTTATTAAAATCAAAATAATCGAACTATAATATTCGGTAAATATTTTTGATGGCCGTTTAATTTTTGGCGCGTCTTCACCAGCCAAATTGCGATCAGCTAGCTTGGGATCAATATCTTGTTTGGGCATGATATAAGATTATCGTTTTGCCGCGCCGATTTTTCAGCGAGGCAAAAAAGAATCTTATCTATCAATCGAAAGTGATTCGCTACTGGCTATTGTTGGTGTGTAAAAACGCAAGGCTTCTGGTTTAAGCTGTAAAACTAATTGAAAAGAAACAAATCCAATCCCGGATTCTTTGGATGAGGAAAAAGCATTAGCTTCAGCGGATTGCACATAAGGAGAATTTTCATAAGCCAACATTTGCGCGGCCGCCACTTCAAAATTAACAGCAGTTACGCTCAAATTGATACGTCCGGTATCATTCATCATAAAAGTTCCATAGGAAACATCTTGTAAAGTTATTTCTTCAAGAAAAGAAAGAACTTTGTTTACGGAAATATGAGTTTCAAGTAAGGAGTTTAAAGCAAGTAATCTTGGCTCTAAATCTTGAAAAGCTCGCCATTTAGCTTGTTCTTCGTTTAATTTTTTATTGACTTGATTAAGATTATTTTGAACAACAGACTGATCGGCGATGGCTTGGGCTATGGCATTGTCAAATAATAAAAAAGCTCCAGCAAAAACCAAAATAAATAAAACTGTTAAAAAAACCAAAGTAAATTTTCGTTTAGGGATATTAATGTGCAGATCGCGCATCATGTCCTCGTCCAAAAGACTAACGCCTAAAGGCTTGCGAACCCGTTTGATAATGCGAACACGCTTACCGGAAGCTGAACGCGTTGTAGACGGGCGAATTTTAGCTTTTGGAGCTTCGGACTTTTCGACTGCTTGTTGTGGAGCTTGAGCTGATGCGGTAGCAGTTTGAGTCGAAACAGGAGTTGTGGTAGGCGTGGTTTTAGCTTTATCCGGAGCTTTAAAAAATTGTGGCGGTGTTTTGGCAGGAGGCTCCAATGGACGCGGTTCTAGATACTTTGTTTTTAAATTATCAATAAATAAACTAGCGCGATAATACAAGCGAGTATAGATGGGTTCGCCTATTAAAAGCTGATCCACTTCGCTGGCATCAACCTCAATAATCTCAACATCTTCCTCCTCGGTTTCGGGCACATGCATACTTATCGTTTCGTTTGAAGCGACTTTTATGCTATCTTTTTTTATTTCATCTTCCTGCTTCTTGTAAGAAGAAGGTAGAAATGAGATATCTGCCATAATTAATTAGTCGATAATATTACGCATAGCACAACCAATAGCCACACTGAAACGCGAGCCAATTTCGTCCAAAATAGGACGCAGGTCCAAAGGATAAACCACACGAGCCCATGGATCTCCTAAATAAGCGTTTACATTCATTTGCTGTGTTAAAAACTCGGTTAAGCCCGGAAGCATCGCCGAACCTCCTGTTAAAATAATTTTATCTATATTACGAACTTCATCAGCATCACCTTGCCCCTGATATAAAGAAAATGAATATTTAATTTCATTTAAAATGGGCTTAAATAAATTATCAAGCATGGGTGTTAAATCACCAGAAGGCGCGAAAGATCCAAGAGAACGGATATCGCGCTTCATGACTTCGGCTTGCTGATAAGGAATGCCAAGCATTTGAGATATGTTTTGAGTTATGGCATCGCCTCCAATAACTATCGAGCGATTCAAAAACGGCACTCCTTTATTAACTACCGAAATATTTGTGCGGTGAAAACCTATATCGATAATCATGATACTGGAACGATCTTTTCCGATTAAAGTTCGAATCTGCGCAAAAGTTTCGGTTTCTAAAGAAATTAAATTTAAACCACAACGCTTATTCAACAAATCAATATAATTATTAACAAGATTTTTGGGTGCTCCGGTTAATAAAACACGGGAAACTTTTTTTTGCCCTTCGGTTTTAAATGCGTTTTCGATTACTTTACTATCTAATTGAATTTCTTCTAGCGGTACTGGAATTAATTTTCTGGCCTGTAAAGCAATAGCCTCTTTAAGCTCTTTTTCATTATTGGCCGGTACGGAAATTATGGAAGTAAAGATAGATGAAACCGGAACCGCGGCAACAATATCTTTAGTGGTGCATCTGGCTTCGGAAATCATGTCTTTAACTATCTTAGCTGTTTCATCCAAACGATCTTTGAACATCACATTAAAATTATCAACAGGGCGATCGACATACGCATAAGTAACTAAACGCGCGTGCCCGCCATCATTAATCAGCTCAACAAGCTTGATTCCGGATAACCCTAGATCCAAACCAATAAAATTGTGTGTTGTTTTTTTAGCGAATAATCCCATATCTTTTAAAATGATACGTCCAAAGCGCGAGGCAAGGATTTGCTGATATCAGCTAAACCCGGAGGTGGATTAACCACAGCGCGCCCATCGAATAAAATGCGTTCAACTGGCCGAAAAGGATCTGTGTTGTTATCACGTTCCAAATTAAATTTATTGGCTATAAAAATACCGATCATATCAAGATAATTATCAGGAGGCGTGCCTGTTGAACCGGTGCTGATTGAACCTTCGGCAAAATAAACGCCCGAAATTTTTGTGACATTTGGACTGATGATAATATTACCTCCACCAGCAGATGTTTTAACCACCACAACCCCAAAAGAAGCTAAATTTTTTAAACGTGATGTAACCTGAGCATTTGAATATTCGATATTGCCATCTATTTGTAAATCCCCTCCCTCAATTAGAAGCAAACCACTTCCGTTACCGGCTGTACCAGAACCGTTCTCAAAAGTTTTAGCCGGCAAAATAAATGTGCCCGGACCAATAAAGCGATAAATCCGACCATTTAACTGATTCGGTAAACCGCCTGCATTCAAAATTGAAATAACCGGAGCATAACGACCATCAATACGCATACTGGCTAAATCCAAAAAGCCGAGTTTATTACGATAATTTGTGCTTTGAGATGGTAATGCTATTTGACCAACTTCTTCTTGACGACAATCTTGTTCACTAGTCCATTCGATACCCTGATCCGAAGTGCGCAAACACCACTTGGAATTAAAAAGATTGGTGGCAGACGGAGGCTTTGTGCCAATTATGCCAAGATAAGAATAGATATTTCCGGTAGAAATTTGCAACCAAGCCGAGCAAACCGAGGCATTATTGCGACAATTGGGATCCAAACAATCAAGAAGATGAGGACCGTTGGGATCTTGATCGTTACAGCAAAGATTGGACTGATTTGGATTACCAGCAAATGCCAAACATTGATGTTGCGGAGGAATGACGCAAGCCGAATCGCCAGCGCAATCAGGGTCATCACAATCAACTAAAGTATCGCCATCATCATCAATGCCATTATCGCAGATCTCCGGAGGAGGTAGACAGGCCGGAAAAGTGGCGCAATCAGGATCATCACAATCAACTAAAGTATCGCCATCATCATCGATGCCATTATCGCAGATTTCTGGGCATGACGGAGTGCCCTGACAAGCCGTATCCGCGCAATCAATGGCGCCATTTAAATCATTATCTATTCCATCCACGCAATTTTCGGAACTTGGTTTGAGGCTCATGCCCGATGAACTGATGTAAAAATTCAAGTAACCGATGCCAGATCCATCATTATTGCCATTCCAGCCAAAAGGAGAACCTGTAATTGAACCGTTATGAAAAATTTGTGTTGCGGGATTATACACTAATTTATAATAAGTTGATGCCGGAGAACCATCGCAAGCATTTAGATCTTTGCAATTCAAAGAGATCCAACCCGCATCCTTTTGATTACAGATAACAGCCCAGCCATGAACCTCTACTGTATTAGAATCAGCGACTTCTTCTGCATAAGCGTAAAATCGATCGCCGGGCGGAGAAGGATAAAAACTACCTGTACAGGCCGGAATATTGCAAGAAGAGCCGAAACAAACAAAGCCGACGTTATCGGACCACGCAAAACCATTGATTGCATGGGCATTGATTGTTGTGCCGATCGGTAATGACGGATCCCAATGCGGTTGCGAAGAAAGCGAGGGGGACATGTGAATTCCATAAGAACCGCAAGGAGGAGATGCGCAAGCCCCTGAATTGATGTCGTTTAATGAAAACCAACCAACATGAGGAGACCATGCCCAGCCAATAATATTATCCGCTACCGTAGCATTGGTAGCCAACGGGACCATGGTAGTGTTATGCGCTATTCCCAAAGCAATACCCAAAGAAAATAAAGCAATCGTGGATGGGATTAAAAAATGGATACGCCAAAAACGAGGCGTCATAAAACTATAAATCGGCTTGCGAAATCTAGCTTTTTTGACTTTGTTTTTTATCACAGGCATTTAATATAAGTATAACATAAAAACCGCCAAAGGCGGATACAAAGAGCGCTGTGGAGAACTTTTTTATACTTTAATGGCTTTTTATTCTTTAATTCCTTGATCCATTGCCTTATTAGCAAGCGCGTCAGCTTGTTTATTAAACTCGCGCCTAATATGAGTATAAGTTACTCGACCACCTAGTTGTGCTTCTAAATTTTTTAATTCCAAAAAACGTTTAGCAAGATCCGCATTCTTAACTTTATATTGACCTCGGCATTGATAAATCAATAACTCGGAATCAGCCATGATTTCCACGGATTTAGCGCCAAGTTCAACTGCGCGTGCCAAGCCAGCAATGGCCGCTTGATACTCAGCTTGATTATTGGTTGTTTCGCCAAGGTATTTGGAAATTTCGTCGATTGTTTGACCGGTTGCTTTGTCGATTATAACAACACCGATACCTGCCGGCCCCGGATTACCGCGAGCTCCGCCATCCGTATAAATTTGAAAATGCATATTACTGATCAATCATTACGCATTAAATTAATATTAAATACTTAATTCATAATTTTTTTAATTCATTGAATTTCGCGCGTCGATCAATTTACATTGAATTTCAGTACGACCATTCCATTCGGATTTGCTTATTTCGTAAACAACATCAACCTTATTGCCATGAAATAAAACAGTTTTGAGATCTGATTTATAAAAGCCAATAAATTTTTGACGCTTGCCGTATTCATCTTGCAAAATGACGCGAATGTGATTTTGAGTGGCTCCTACTAAAGAAACATCGGCCACAATGAGATGAGAAGACATGAATAAAGGCTTGGGATTCAATTCGCCAAAAGGTTCAAATTTCTTAAGCACTTCTAAAAAATTCATGTTTAAATCTCCTAAATCGATTTGAGTTTCTATTTGTAGAACCGGCTTGAGCTCGTATTCTTTGAGTTTTTCGGCTGCGTGTTGACGCAATGCTTCCGCAAAAACACGAACGTTTTCATCCGAATCAAGACTAAAACCACAAGCTTGCGCGTGTCCGCCAAATCTTGTTAGAAGACCTGTTCCAACATCATGAAGAGCTTCGGTGATATTGTATCCGGGTATGGAGCGCCCAGAACCTATCCAAACACCGTCATGTTTGCCAACAAAAACCGCAGGTTTGCCATATTTATCTGTATAACGACCGGCGACAAGACCTACTAAAGATGGGGACCAATTCTCTGACCAAGCAAAAATAAGCGAATATTGATCTTGAGTTTTGGTAAAATGCTCGGCCTCTTTCATGAGCATTTCGGTTGCTTTTTGACGGGCTTTATTAACAGATTCTAATTTAATAGCTTTTAAAGATGAACGTCTGTTATCGTTTTCGAGTAAAAGATCTACTGCCAAAAAAGCATGCTCCATGCGCCCTGCCGCATTGATCCGTGGACCGATTACAAAACCCACACTTTCTGAATCTAATTCATCTTTATTCCAGCCAGCGACTTCGATCAAAGCGCGAAAACCCGGACGACGCAATTTGTTTAAAACTTTCAAGCCATAAATTTCGAGAACACGATTTTCGCCAACTAATGGAACAATATCAGTAATGGTGGCTATGGAAACCAAATCCAACAGCCACTTTTCCCATCCTAGAGGAACGTTCAAACCTCGCTTTTGAGCTTCGATAACCAAAGCGTGAGCAACTTTCCAGGCGACTCCAACAGCGGCCAAGTTTTTAAATGGGTAAGATTCGTTCGGCAAGCTTGGATGAATACAAATAGCATCGGGAATCTGTTCATTAAATTGATGATGATCAATAACGACCGTATCCACTCCCCTTTGTTTTAAATCTGCGATTTCTGCGACATTGGCTATTCCGCAATCAATCGTTATAAGCAAATGAGCTCCACGCTCGGCAATAAACTTTACGGTAGCAGAATTTAATCCATATCCTTCGCGTTCACGATGTGGAATATAAATATCCATGGATAAAAAAGAGTCGGTTAACGGCATAACATTGAGGAATTTGGATGAATCTATTTTATATGCCGTATCTTCATTTTCTTGAATATTTATTGATGGATTAATTTCTTTTTTATTATCAATTTTAGTTTCAGCCAACATACGAATAGTTGAAGCTAAAACAACCGAACCAGTAACACCATCTGCATCATAATCACCGTGAATAACAACATGTTCAGCGCGATCAATGGCGTCAAAAATGCGATTTACGGCTAATTGCATCTGTGAAAACAAAAATGGATCGTGAACGTCTCGCTCCCAATCTGGATTTAAAAATTGATCGATTTCTTGAGGTGTTTTTAGTCCGCGCCTATGCAACATTCTGATGGCCACGGGATGTAAATTATAAGCCGACCGATCAAAATCAGTGCTTTTTAACTCATCTATAATTTGCCAGCGCTTCTGCATAGCCGATTCACACTATCATGTAAACATGAATTATGCTTGGGGACAACAAAATAACAGGTTTTACTATCGGCTACCATCTATTAACGATTAAACTTTCAATTATAAATAAACAGTTTGACGATGACGAAAACTAATGGTTGATGACTAAAAAAATGCGATTGGCGCAATTAAAGCTATCAACATTAAGATTATCACCACGGTGACAAATATTTTCCACAATTTCTTTTTGGTTTTTTCTTTCATAAATTAATTTCGGCGCAAGACTTTAATAAAGGTTTCGGAAGGAATCTCGACGCGACCTTTACCCATGCTCATCATACGCTCTTTTCCCTTCTTTTGTTTTTTGAGGAGTTTGTCTTTGCGAGTGCGATCACCGCCATAGAGTTTAGCAAGAACATCTTTGCGATAAGCGGAAAGACGTTCGGATGCAATGATTTTAGCACCGATTGCGGCTTGAATTTTAACAACAAACATCTGGCGAGGCAAGGTTTCTTTTAATGTATCCACCACATAACGGCCATGATGATATGCTTCGGACTCATGAATAAGTGTGGCGAATGCTGGCACTAAATCTTCGGCTACTAAAATATCAAGACGTACAATCTTTGCTGGGCGATATTCCAAAAACTCATAATTTAAAGAAGCATAACCAATAGTTGCGCTCTTTAATTTATCGTGAAAATCTACAATCACCGATGAAAGAGGCATTTCATAATGCAAAATAGCCCGAGTTTCTTCGATATATTCGGTATTTTTATAAACTCCTCGGCGATCAGCTACGAGTGACATAATAGCCCCAAGATGCTCAGTAGGCGTAACTATATCCACAGTCACCCATGGCTCTCGGACTTCTTTGAGACGCGAGGAGTCAGGAAAATCCAAAGGAGATTTAATGATTTTTTCTTCGTCATTGGTTAGAGTGACTTCGTAGGCCACGGATGGCGTGGTGGTTATTATCTCCATACCATGCTCGCGCTCTAACCTTTCTTTGATGATCTCCAAGTGTAAAATTCCTAAAAACCCGCAACGAAAACCAAAACCCAAAGCCGTGGAATGTTCAGAATCAAATTGCAAAGAAGCATCTGAAAGCTTGAGTTTTAACAATGCTTCGCGCAAGCGTTCATATTTATCTCCTTCAGAAGGAAAAATACCCGCGTAAACCATGGGTCGCACCTCTTTGTATCCGGATAATGGTTGAATGGACCTATTCAGACTTTCTCTGCCCGCAATAATAGTATCGCCAACACGCACTGCCTCTATATCTTTGAGACCGGTCACGATATAGCCTATTTCTCCTGTTCGCAAAATATCTTGTGGATTGTAAGCGGGATTTAAAGAACCGATTTCTAGAGCTTCGCCCGTGTGTCCAGTTGCCATAAAATAAACATCTTCATTCTTAGCGATTTCACCATCAACCACGCGAACATAGGCTACCACACCTTTATACTCATCATATTTTGAATCAAAAATAATGGCTCTAAAATAATCATCCTCTTTACCTTGAGGAGGCGGAACTTGAGTAACGACACGTTCCAAAATCTCTTGCACGCCAGCGCCGGTTTTGGCAGATACGGCCAAAATATCTTCACGTTTACAGCCAATCAGCTTAATAAACTCTTCAGCGCGACGCTCAACTTCGGAGTTGGGAAGATCTATTTTATTGAGCACCGGAATAATGGTTAAATCTTGTTCGATGGCGAAATAAAGATTGGCTATTGTTTGAGCCTGAACACCTTGAGTGGAATCAACAAGAAGAATCGCGCCTTCTACGGCTGCGAGTGAACGCGATACCTCATATGTAAAATCAACGTGCCCCGGAGTGTCGATAAGGTTGAGCTGATAATCTTGACCATCTTTTGCTTTATAGGTCATTCGAACTGGTTGTAGTTTGATAGTGATACCTCGTTCACGCTCCAAATTCATAATATCCAGTAATTGCTCTTTCATTTTGCGTTTTTCTACGGCTCCGGTGATCTCCAAAAGACGATCCGCTAAAGTGGATTTGCCGTGATCTATATGAGCAATAATACAGAAATTTCTGATTCGATTCTGTCCCATAGTGTTAGAATAATTGTTAAAATCAGTTCAACGGGATTCAAAACAAACTTTGCTAAAAATAACTTAAGCTATTCTTGATAAGCTTTAATCTTAATGAACTTTGATCTAGATATACTTGACTTGTGAAAGAAGATTATCTTGTTCAAGCGAAAAAATCAAGGACGCACGCTTACGATATATAGTGTTTAACACTAAATTTTAAAACCGAATCTTCTTACACGTAGAGCAACTTAACAAAAGGATTGAAGAAATCTTATGTTGAATCGTATCAAAAAATCGTTACTTAGATTTTCATTTAATTATTGGTCCGTCTGCTGACGGGGATTCTGTGGTTGTGGTTTCGGACAACATGATTTCACGTAGAGGAATTTGAAAACGAACAGGCTCCATGAGGGTTTCACGCATAATTGTTTCGTTTTGCATCAACTCGGGACGAATTTTAATTTGATGATCGCGGATAAGCTCAAGATGATCTAATTGCTCTGGGGATAAACGATCGCGTAAAGTTTGACTAATGTTAATAGGAGCGCTCCATTTAAAAGTTTGCTCCGGTTTTTTGAGAGTATCCAAATCTAAGGACTTTAACCCGAAACGATAATAAAGATCTTTTTTATCGGTATCTGATACTTTGACAAGTTTGGATAATAAAATTTTACGAAGCGTTGCGATACTGGATACCTCTGTTGATTTTACTTTGATAGAGTTGCCCGCAGATACCACAACCGCTTGTTCGGAAGCTCGAGCAATGCTTGAAAGAGCTTCACGTGAAGTAACTTGAACCTGATTATCTGCTACAGTGATATTAATAATACCATCTTCAAAAGAGACTCCAAAAGCGGTTCCGCGCACAGTGGCAACCACATTATTATTTTCCACGCTAAATCCTTCGTTTGATCCTAATACTTTTTCAAGACGAGTCCAAATTTTACCGGCTTCAAGCAATATCCAAGTTGAAAATGACGAATCATTAGTCTGCTCTACCTTCCCGGGCAAAATTGTGAGTTTTGTTCCTTGTGACAAAATAGATAATCCAATTTCAGGATATAACAATTGCGCTTCGCCTGATTGAACATAAATCTCATCTCCGGCATATAACTCCATTTGATGCACACCTTCTGTTTGTTCTTCACCACGAGTAACAATAACATTTGATCCTTGAGTTAATAGAAGGATTGCTAAAACATCGGGGTCAGACACCTCGGCCTGCTGTTTGGGCTTAGCTTGGTTGTCAATGTTTTTATCTTGATCCGTAATTTCATTAACATTATCAGAAAAAACGATTGTTGATGTTTTAGGTTCGCTTTTACCACAACCCGCGCCCAAAAAAATAAAAATCGCCAAGAGCGAAGTTAGAATAACTGCTCTGTTGAATTTAGTGATTGTCATATTATCAATATTATAAATGAGTAAAGCGAGAGAGACAAATGATACAAGATATAACACGTAAAATATTTATAAAATAATAATGATTTTAGTAATAAACTTCTGTGTAGAGATAAATGTAGCCTAATTAAATTCCTCGCGCTTGATCCGCGCCTTCGGATAATTTAACTTTACGAAGCAATTTGAACTTCATGGCCGAAATAAACTCATGAAACTCTTGAACTTTTAATAGAACAGCAAGCACGGAAAAAGCCGTTATTCCCATGATTGTCGCAGATAAAGTCTGAAGAGCAACTTGCCAAAAAGTTTGCAACGGAAAAATCGTACCAACATATTGACGAGCTAGCCAACCAAAACCAAACAATGCCAAAGACGCGAGTATGGTTTTAATAAGGGATAATGACAGTTCTTTGCCATCAAGATGACCACCCAATCTTTTGCGAAGAATGATCCATAAAAAACCAAATTGCATAAAAGCGCTGATAGAAAATGAAGCCGCCAAACCCACAATACCATATTTATCTTTTAAGAGATAAGCCAAAATAATATTGATAATTGTGATAAAAATCGCGATATAAAGAGGAGTTTTACTATCTTGCAAAGCGTAAAAAACCCTGGTTAACACAGGAACAATGGATTGCGCGATTAATGAGATAACGAATAATGCTAAAACATCGGCAGTACGAATAGTGGCCGACCAATCAAACTCGCCAGCGCCATACAAAATACGAACAATTTGAACGCGTAATAACAACATAAGAGCCGTGGCGGGTATGATTAAAAAAAAGACTTTGCGAGTTACGCCCAAAAAAGATTTTCTTAGACCGGCCAAATCTTTTGAGGAAGCTAAATCAGAAAAAATGGGAAAAGCGGCGACAGCGAAAGAAATACCGATTAACCCGATTGGCACAAATTGAAGATTGTTGGCAAGATTAAACACGGTTATGGATCCGCTATCCAAAGAAGAAGCAAAAGCCATCAAGATTAACAAGTTGATCTGCGACGCGGTTAAAGCTCCAACGCGGGGCAAGGTTAGAACAATTATACGACGAAAACCAAAATGAGTGATGGAGGGGGCGCGGAATTTACTCAAACCCAAAGGAACAGCGACAAGGGCTTGTAGCGCGAAATGCAGAAATGCGCCGATAGCCACACCCCAAGCAATACCCGCAACTCCTAATACGGGAACAATTGCAATAATGCCGATGATGATACCCAAATTATAAAAAATTGGAGCAAAAGCATAGGCCATGAATCGACGCAAGCTTTGAAGAATTCCGCCCATGACCGCGGACATGCCCAAAAACACAGTTCCTATTAATAGTATACGCGTCAGCAAAATCGTGTCTGTGAGTTTAAGGCCACTAAAACCTGGAACGGTCAGAGGAACTAGATAATCGGCAAATACTGCTATAACGCCACAAATAATAATTAGAATTATGGTGATCGTGGAAAAAATAATATCAGCCAGTTTTCGCGCCTCTGATTCTCCTTTTTGATTCAGATATTCAATAAAAACTGGTATGAATCCAGCTGTAACAGCTCCCAGCACAATAAACTGATAAAAAAACTCCGGTAAACGAAAAGCCGCGTAATAAGCATCCAAAGCATCACCAGCGCCAAAAGAAGATGCTAAAAGACGATCGCGAATAAGCCCAATAAATCGAGAGGCTAATGAAGCTAAACCTATCAATAAAGCCGCAGAAGTAATATTCGGCGTTTCAGCTTTCCAAAGTTTGGAGATAAATTTCAACATTACGGAACTATAATAAAACTTTGCTAGCCAAATGTCTAACAAATTATTTTATGATTTTATGACAAGTTATATTTATTAGATATAAAAAATGTAGCATTTAGATAAAACCATAACTCCAAAAGTGAGATTTATCTCTCCGGAGATTGTAATTAATAAACTTTTCTTGCTTAAACATCTTCTTGTGATTCGGACTCTTGTTTGTCTTTTATTTGTCCACCCATTTCGTATTCATAAGGCATTTCTTTAAAAGGACCTTTAGTTATCATACGAAGTTCGGCCATAACATATTTAAAAGCAATGCCCATGCGACCATCTTTTTCGAGACGACGGACCGAAACAGAAATCGGAACCGAACGCAAAACTCGAAAACGATAGCCTTCTTTAACTGCTCGTTGAACATATTCATGATCTTCTGCAAAAACCACTTCTTCATCAAAACCGCCAATGTCATTATGAACATGTTTTTTAACAAAAATACAAAATCCGGGCGCATGCGGTTTGACTCGTTCAATTCCTATAGCAAAAGCATTGTAAACTTCGTGCATGGCTTTATCTAAATAATTGTCACTAATCGGCTTAACGATAGTTGTGCCAACACAAACTCCTCTGTCTTTCATTTCTGCAAGATTGGCCTCGAGAAAATTGGGTTCAACAAGCACCACATCGGCATCCAAGAATAATATTACAGAACCTTGAGCCACAGTTGCGCCACGGTTGCGCCCCGGGCCAGGCAAACCCCCATCAATAACTTTGGCTCCAAATTGAATAGCTATTTCGCGAGTTTTATCTTCTGAAAAAGCGTCTGCAACAATTACTTCCAAATCTTTAAAAGTTTGTTGTTGAATGCTTTTCAAAAGATTGGGTAAATTTTGCTCTTCATTTTTTGTGGGAATTACTATGGATAGATACATAAACGATACCAATTACTTGCGATTCACGAGTCAATCTTAAGCCATAAATCTACGTGAATTTAATTTAGAGTTTATTAAGCAGTTGGTAAGAAGTTATTGCGGTGGCTATAGTAACATTAAGAGACTCTTTAACGCCAAGCATGGGAATAAAAATGAGGGCGTCGCAAATATCACGAAGATGAGCTGGAATACCATCAACTTCGTTACCTAGCAAAAGAGCAATTTTTTGGAATGAAGGTTTAAATTGATTCAATGGAATAGCTCTGCTATCTATTTCTAAACCAATAATATGGTACCCCTCGCGCTTTAAATTTTCCAGAACTTTAAAAATATCAACCTGTTGTTCGAATTGAACAGCTGACTCCGCTCCAAGAGCAGTTTTTTTTACTTTGGGATGCTCGATGCTAGGCGTATATCCAGCAAGTATGATTTTTTGAACACCAAGCGCGTCCGCGGTACGAAAAAGAGAGCCCACATTTTCGGCGGAGCGAATATTATGAGCGATTAAGACCAATTGCATATTTTGAACAAGATAGTACCGCGTCGTAAAATCGTAAAGCGATAATGACATAATTTGCAAATTTGGTAAAATTAAAAATTAAAGTTTATCAAAAACTTCTTAATTTTTTCTTGATGAATTTATTCTAAATTTACTAAATCGGTGACTTGACGGACATGGGATAATTGATAGACTGCTTAGGTTATGAAATTCGGACATAAACTTAAACTGACAATAGACAGCTACGATGAAAAAGGTCGTGGTATTACCAAAGCTGAAATAGCTCAAGGAGTGAAACGTGATATAGCTGTTCCTTTTTCGGCTAAAGGAGATGAACTTGAGGTTATTTTTATCAAACGCGATCATGCGATTAAGATTTGCGAGATTGATAAAATTATCAAATCCGGGCCAGATAGGATTGAACCCATATGCCAGCATGCCGGAAAATGCGGTGGTTGCATCTGGCAACATTTAGATTACAAAGCGCAAATTGCAGAAAAAATACGAGGCGTTAAAGACATGTTTAATCGAATGAATTTAGCTGATAAGGTTTTGGATATTATACCTTCTGATGAAACGTTCCAATATCGCAATAGAATGGATTTTGCAGTTGGTTGGAATGGTGAAATCGGACTAAAAGAAACAGGAGCTTGGAATCGATATATTGATATAAAAGAATGTTATTTATTGCGTCCTGACGTTGGAAAAATCTTGCAGATAGTTCGCGAATGGATGCCAAAACATGATTTGCAACCTTGGGATGTAAAATTTCACAGCGGAGATGTGCGTTATGTGGTGATTCGTGACGGAATCAATACCAATGAAAGAATGATAATCATTGTCGTGGCCAATGCAAAGAGGCTGACGCAGGAAGCAAAAAATGATATTAAAGATAGGATCTTAGCAGTTAATCATGATAGCAATCTTAATAATGGAGATAATACAGCGATAGAAAATGGACAACGTGCGGTAACCAGTATTTTAATAGGAGAACAGTCCAAACCGGCAGATCTTTCTTATGCGGAAAATTTTGATACCTTGTACGGTAGCATGCATTTAAAAGAAATTGTTAATGATGTGATTTATGAAATTCATCCGAATTCATTTTTTCAAACCAATACCAAGATGGCTACTCGCTTACAAAATGTTATTTTGAATGCGGTTCACGAAGCAAAAACGAAAAAATTATTGGATTTATATTGTGGGCTAGGGTTCTTTGGAATAGCTATCGCAAAAAAGATTCCGGAAGTTCAAGAAGTAATTGGCTATGAGTTAGATGAAAATGCTATAAAACTTGCGTCGCAAAATATGAATTTAAATGGCGTGGGGGAGAGGTGCTGTTTTTTTTCTGGTCCGGCAGAAGCATTGGATTGGAAAGATGTGAATGCTGATACGATTATACTAGATCCACCTCGCGCCGGTTTGCACCATCGTGTAATTAAAACTTTATTGCGAGAAGATTCATTAAATTATCCACATACCATTATTTATGTTTCTTGTAATTTTCACAGACTGGAACATGAACTCCCCTTTTTCCTTGAGAAATACAAAGTAACATCAATCCAATCACTGGATCTCTTTCCGCAAACCAAACATGTTGAAGTTGTGGTAACCATGAAATTATTAACTGCTAACTAATAATTAGGAGCTAATTGCAGTTAAGCCAAAAACTTATTAAAACTAAAATTAGTTACGATGTTGTAACTATTGTGTTATAATAGCCGATATGAAATCAGGATTTGTTGTATTGGTCGGGCGTTCAAATGTGGGTAAATCCACGCTTTTAAACGCTCTTATTGGCTCCAAAGTGGCTATAGTTACTCCCAAAGCACAAACAACCAGAAACCCAATTCGTGGAATTTTACATGATGAACGTGGGCAAATTGTTTTTGTTGATACGCCAGGAATTTTTTTGGGTAAAAAAGATATATTATCAAAAAAACTAAATACTTCTGTTCGCAAAAGTTTGGATGGCATAGATGTTGTGGTCTATGTAGTCGATCCAACTCGCGAACCTGGCCCGGAAGAATTAAAAATTCAAGCTTTACTAAAAAAAGTGCAACAACCAATTGTCTTGGCAATCAATAAAACCGATGTTGAACCAAAAAAAAGATCCGCAACCAAACATTTTGAAGATCTGAATGTAAATCAGATTAAAACCATAAAAATTTCAGCAACCAAAATGACACATTTAAAATCTTTGGTTGATTTGTTATTTGAAGTTCTGCCTGAAGGCCCGGCTTATTATCCCAATAAGCAAATTACCGACATGGGTCATCAACAATGGATGGAAGAAACGATCCGAGAAAAAGTTTTTATGACATTGGATCAAGAACTACCTTATACCGTAAAAGTTACCGTTAATGATGTAAAATTTAGAAGTAATGGTGGCAGATTTATTGATGCCACTATCTGGACAACGAATGAAAGATACAAGCGGATGATTATTGGTTCGGGGGCCAAGATGATAAAAGAAATAGGCAGTAAAGCTCGTAAAGAATTGCAAATAGCTTTGAATACTCCCGTTTATTTGAATTTAGAAGTAAAAGTTGATGCAAAATGGCCGGAAAAATTTTCAAGCGCGTATGAATCGACATAATCCATTTTGGGAAAAATCACAACCAGCTGGCCCAATCCATTCTGAAGCACGATCTCGCAAAGAAGAAGAAAAATCTAAGATTACGCGCAAAACTCCATCCACATTATTTGATTTGGAACAATATTTTATTGATACGCATCGAGGTTATTTTATTACTGATATTAGTGATCTAAAAAAAGATTTGTTAGAAAGAGAATTGATGCATGATCTGGCGAATGCCAAAGAGCTGGCTGAACGTGATTATATTAGAAAATTAATATTAATCTTGGAAACCGAAGGTTTTCCTAACCCTGATTTTAACATTAATGAAATAATCAAATTTATCCATGGACGTATTCGAATTTTGAATTGGGAATACGCGCGTCGTTCGGAAGCCGGAGACGATACGACAAATGAAGAAGAACAGCTGGATAACTGGCGCAAAATAATTTCGACGCTATTTCGAAAAAAACCATTGAGTGATGAAAGCTTGTTGTTTATTGAAGAAGCACTTCGAGATATGCAAAAAAATGCGAAATATTTTCCACAAAATCGCTATATACGCAATATATATAAAAAACTTCGCCAAGTCAGAAATGCGAGTTATCACAAAAGCTTCTAATTTCAGATACAGCGCTTAGATCAAAATTTTTTACAAAGGCTACTGTACTCCGTTTAATTGAGTAACCTCATAACTCAAAAGAGACTTAAGAAAATCCACACCAGAAACAGAAGCCAAAGTTTTCATGGAATCTGAATTAAACGTCATTTTAAGTATTAAGGGATTTTGAGGATTATTGAGAACAATGATTTCTCCGAACCAATTGCGAGCTTTGATGACTTGTACCGTAACTTTTTCACCATTAACCATAAGATCCCAATTCGAAGCATCTTCGGCTTTTGCCAAATCAATCTCGGTTTTATCTGATGCTATTGACGCGTCTTGACGTAAAGCCTGTATCGCATTTGCAAATTCTTTAGCTGTATCCATGTCACCAAACAAGGCGCTGTCTAAAATACCAAAATAAATCGTTGAATTTTTAGTTTTCTGTAATTCTTCCAGAACATCCGTTCCAACCCAGATAGCGCTTAGACCATTTATTTCAGCTTGATTGGTCGGCCAGTAAGCGGGCAAGAAGAGTTTATGAGAATTTTTTAAATCAATATTTTTTAGCGATCCAACTACGGTCAAACGTTCATTTTTAACTTCCGGTTTAATATCAATTTCACCTGTCTCATAAGCGGTTTGTGCTTGTATGGATTCTTGAGTTTCGACTTCTTGCGACAAACTCCAATTTAAATTTGCATAATTGCCCGGCGCAAACCTTTCAACGGTTATAATGCGAACACCGGTTTTATCGCCGTTTGATAATTCTTCGGCCTGTTGCGCTCCTAAACCCAAATAGGTTTGCCGAATTTCTATTTGACTTCCCGGAACAAAATTTATACGCTTAGAAGCTTCCTCTGGAGATATTCCGACCAAATCAGCTGGTCTGGGGCCAGCAGGTAATATTTGAGTTGCTTTTTCTTTTTTGAAAGCAAAGCACCCGGCTCCGATAATTGAAATTCCGATTAAAATAATAATTGTAAACAATGCTCTTTTCATAGGTTATGGAATATTGCTTTATCGCGCGCTAAAAGTCAATGTTGCATTAAATAATAAAAAACGATTAAGAAGATAAACAAACTTAAAACAAACATAACAGCGCAACAACCTGTAAAAACCGGAATAGAACATGCAGGATTTTTAATGATAAAAAATGTAACATTGCTTGCTCGCTGTTTATAAGAAGTATAAGAGTTTATATGGTGTTTTTGATTGTTTTCTTGCATGTTTAGCAATATTGTAATTCAAGGCAAACAGTATGTCTATTTTTATCCACAAAAACACTTGATCATTTTAATACTGTGTATTATCTTAAATGAGAATTATTCTTATTTATGATTAGAACTCGTAACCGAGATTCGGAGCGCATGTATATTCTGCTCGAAATGTTAAGATCAAGACGAGATCATCCAACGGCGCAGGATTGTATTTTGGAAATGCAAAAAAAAATTAATGGCATTGGTCAATCAACAGTTTACCGTCATCTGGCAAAATTAAACGAATTGGGTTTAATTAAGGAATTGCGTTTAAAAGAAGGTCCCGCAAGATATGATGCCATAATAAACAACCATGCTCATTTTTACTGTGCCAATTGCAAACGCTTAGTTGATGTGCATAATCCAAAAATTATAGCGATTTGGCCGGGAATTGTTCAGGAGAGTTTAATCTTGGCTCAAGGAATTTGCGATAAATGTCGCAATCAATCTGAAAAATAACTTATTCAATAATAAAAACATCTTATAATTCAATTAATTAAAGTTTAATCAATTATAAATTCGATAATTGATAGCTAGGCTAAACAATTAGTAATTAGCAACTAAAATATATATGACTGAAAATGAATTAAAGATTGGCGATAAAGCTCCGGTTTTTACGCTTAAAACACAAACTGGCAAAGAAATTTCTTTAAAAGATTTTAAAGATAAACAATCAATTGTGTTGATTTTTTACCCTGGCGACATGACTCCGGGTTGCACAATACAGCTTTGCGGAATAAGAGATAATTGGGCAAAATTTACAGAAGCCGGAGTCGCTGTTTTTGGCATCAATCACGCTGACGCGGAAAGTCACACTAATTTTGCGGATAAATATCAATTCCCCTTTCCCTTGCTTATCGATACGGATAAAAAAATTAGTAAAAAATATGGAGCTGTAAAAAAATTATTTTCCGCGACGGTAATCAGAAGAACTGTTGTCGCGATCGATAAAAAAGGCATTGTAATTTTTTATAAGCACGGGATGCCAAAAGAAATCGATATTTTAAAAACGTTAATTAAAAATTAATTAATAAGTTTATTGAAAATTAAATATTAAATTTGTTAAAAAAAGTTTAGTTTGTTTTAAATGAATCTTAATTTTTATTTTAACTTGTTGTGAACAATAACTAATTGCTCGCAAAATATTAATATGACACAAATTAAAGAAATGCCCTTTAAGGGCGCGCAGGGGTTGATCAGTGATAAAACACTGGAGATTCATCATGATAAATTATATCTTGGCTATGCTAAGAAGAAAGATGAAATTCAGGAAAAATTAACAGCTGTTAATCAAGAGATCTTGATAACATCTAATCAAACTTATTCGGAATTGAGAGGTTTGAAAAACGGTGAAACGTTCGCGGTTAACGGAACCTACTTGCATGAATGGTATTTTGAAAATTTAGGAGGCGATGGTATCCCAACAGGAGAAATAATTGAAGCGATAAATAAAGAATATGCAAGTTTTGAAAAATTTCAACAAATTTTTTCAGCTTGCGGGATGGCAGCAAGAGGATGGGTGATATTAGCTTGGGATATTCATGATAAAGCTCTAAGAATCTATACGGGCGATGCTCATAACCACGGCGGCGTCTGGGGAGCCCTACCCTTGCTCGTATTGGATGTTTACGAACACGCTTACTTTATTGATTTTGATTCGGATCGTAAAAAATATATCGATGAATTTTTTACTCATATTAACTGGAAGGAAGTTAATAAACGCTTTCTTGAGGCGAACAAAACATAAATTTATCAAGATAAAAAAATCAATTTTATAAATCTTAATTTTATTAAAATATGGTTAAAATGAATCAACACGCACCAGATTTTACGAACGTCACAGCTTATCAAAACGGTGAATTTAAAAAAATTAGTCTTTCTGATTATAAAGACAAATGGCTAGTGCTCTTTTTCTATCCTCGAGATTTTACTTTTGTTTGCCCGACAGAAATAAGAGGCTTTGGTCAAAAAGAACAAATGTTTAAAGATTTGGGCGCCGAAATTTTGGCGGCTTCAACCGATTCTGAATGGAGTCACAAAGCTTGGTTTGAAAGAGATTTAAAAGAAATTAAATACCCAGTACTTGCAGATACTAATCATATGATTTCGCGTGCTTATGATGTTTGGGAAGAAACCGATGGATCGGCGCATCGTGGATTGTTTATAATTGATCCCGAGGGAATAATTAAATATATTTTAATTAGCGCTGGCTCGGTTGGCAGATCGGTTGATGAAACTCTACGAGTTTTGCAAGCATTGCAAACTAATGAGCTCTGCCCAATGAATTGGGAAAAAGGCAAAGAAACCCTTGGAAAAGCTTAAAATAGTTAATTTATGTTATTGCTAAACATTTTTATCAATAACATAAAGCGTCGCGTATGATCTACGTGACGTTTTTTATTGACTATTTTATTGCTATTTAAAAACTGGCCGCGCTAACTCCGAGCATCAATGAGAACAGAGCTCCCATTCCAAGAACAGCGATCATGAGAATCAAAATTGTGGTTTTATTGGCTACAAAATCAGAAAGAAAACCATCAAAGCTGTCATTTTTACAGCATTTGCTTTTTGGCCCGCAATTTTTTTTGGCAACGGGCTTACGTTTTTTTGATATTGACATATTTTTATAAATAAAAATTTATTTTAAGCTTTTTGCTTTTCTTTTTTAATGTTTTTAAGTAATTCTTCGATAGCTGTTTGATTCCAACCAACAACGATTTCATTGCCTATTTCGATAACAGGCACACCCATTTGACCAGACTTCTTTACCATTTCATTGGCAGCAGTTGGATCGGCCGCAACATCGATTTCAGTAAAAGTTATTCCATGGTTTTTAAAAAAATCTTTGGCCAATGTACAATAAGGACAGGTTGGCGTTGTATAAATGGTGATGTGCATACTTATCAACAATATTTAGTATATCATAAAAATTCACTTAACGATATACACAAGGCTGATAAGTACGATGTTGATAACACTTACGCTATTTGTATTGAGTTAAAATAAAATTTATCAAAATCAGAATTCATCAAAAATAACAAGCTTCTCTTGGCTTATTTAGATCTAACGAGATGTATTTTTATTTGGCTCTTAAATAATTTAACAATGTTCTTACTCCCCAACCAGTGCCACCAACCGGGACTTCGGGTTTGAATTCTTTTTCAGCGTAAGAAGGGCCAGCTATATCGAGATGAACCCAAGGAACATTGTGAGTGAACTTTTCAAGAAATTGCGCGGCTGTAATTACACCAGCTGGACGTCCGCCAACATTTTTTACATCAGCGATCTTGGATTTAATAAGTTCACGATAATGGTGATGCAAAGGTAGCTCCCAGAGATGTTCTCCGGATTGTTTTGATGCTAATTGCAATGCTTTTTTAATTTCCGAACTTGTTCCAAGCATGCCTGTGATTTCAGAACCTAGCGCGATGATGACCGCTCCGGTTAAAGTTGCGAGATCGATAATTTGATCAGGTTTTATTTTAAGAGAAGCATAAGCCAAAGCATCAGCAAGAGTTATACGACCTTCAGCATCGGTATTTTCGACTTCAATAGTTGTGCCATCCATGGCTGATACCACATCACCTGGACGATAAGCCGAGCCACCGGGCATGTTCTCGACGGCTATAAACAAACCATGAACTTCGACATTGATATCAAGCTCTGGCAAAGCTTTAAATATACCTAAAACAGACGCTGCTCCGGCCATGTCTATTTTCATATCGGTCATACCATTTTCTGGCTTTAGATTTAAACCGCCAGAATCAAAAGTAACAGCCTTGCCAATTAAAACAATTTTTTTAGTGTTCTTAAGCTGTTTTTTAGGCTTGTAATTTAAATGCACAAATAACGATTCATGTTTTGAGGCGCGCCCAACCGCTAATGATGCATGCATTCCAAGCTTTGCCATCTTTTCACTGTTTAATACTTTACAAGTTATGCGATTATTCTTACTAGAAAGAGATAATGCCACTTTGACCATTTCGGCTGGATGCATATCCATGGACGGAGTATTGACCAAATCGCGCGCTAAAATTGTGCCTTGCGCGTAAGCCAAACCAACCTTAATACCCTTTTGCATTTCGTTTTGACGTTTAGCATCTTTTAATGAAAAAATGACCTCAATCAAGGTCTTCTTTTTTAATTCATCTTTCTCGGTATGTTTTTTGAATACTGTAAATTGATACGAGCCCAATTCAAATCCTTCAACCAGAGCTTGCGTGGCTTGATTATCATTTTTAATAGATGATAAAAGCGTTTGATCTAAAATAACAGTTTTGGCTTTGACTCCATTGGCTTGTTTAACGATACGCGCAGACAAACTGCGTAATTGATGATCTTGAAATTTCTTTTTTTCTCCCAATCCTAAAAATAAAAGATGTTTTATTTTACCGCCATTTAACAATGGCAAAAGAATAGCTTCGCCTTCTTTACCGTTAAAATCACGACGTTTTAATTCTAACTCCACAAAAGAAAGAATATCTGCAAAACAAAACGGAAGTTTAATTTTATAATTATCGCCATTAAAAACTCCCAAAGCGATAATATCCGCCAAATAAGATCCGATTTCATTGGAATTAAAAATATATCGCATATTTAATAAATATTACGGGAAGGGAGAAAATAGAGCAAATAAAAAAACTCCGCTATGCGGAGTGGGTAAAAAAGATTACTTAAAATTACATGAACAATTAGAACTAAGTAGCATGCCCGGCAAAGAAGTGAAACGTTCACTAATATCGGCTGGCAAGCAACATGTAGCGCAACGTTCAATCAATCTTCCTTTATTATCAGGAGCAAAAATTTGGGTTTGCGACTTTTGGCCGGAGCGCACCATGAACAAATCTGATTTATTGCTTCGAATATATTGAAGTAAATGCGAATTGGGATTAACTGCATAAGAATAACCGCAACGTTCAAACATGGGAATATCAGCTTCCGAATCTCCTAAAGCCATGGCCTCAGACCAATTGATACGAGCAATCTTTTTGATAGCATCTAGAATTTTACCTTTGTTGATACCGGAATCAATATCTCTTTTACCGGTATACAACCCTCGTGAATCGGTTTTGTAGTGAGCGCCGATAACCACATCAAAACCGTATTTGGAGCACAGAGGCTCGGCGACCTCATTAGGCGCGCCGGTTACAGCCACTAAAACCCTGGGTTTTATCACACCAGAATCTTTTGCCGCCTGATATACGGCCCTAGGAAAAGCATAAACACGATTAAATGTAACTTCGATGTGATTAGTGGCGATATTGACAACTCTCTTTTTAGGAATACCGGCGAATACTTCGGGAATTGCTAATAAAAGAAGCTTGATAACTTTATCAAATGGAGCAATTTGATGATGATAATCATTAATAGCTTGTCTTAAAGGCGCGGTGATACCGCTTTTTTCTGGAAATGATTCAGCAATCCAGTTAACCAAATCAATAAGCAATTGCCATTTATAAAAGGTTCCATCAATATCAGTAAAGACAATGAGATCAGTATTTTTTGTTTGTAGAGCTTTGGCCACGGCTGTTATCTTGCTTTGTTGCATTACACTCTCCTTTGTAAAGAACCTTGAGCAAACTAACAAAAGCAAGCTTGATTGTCAAAAATAAAAATTCTAACTAAAAAAATCTGAAGCGATTAAAAAGGATCCCGAAAAAGACGCCTGCACTTCTTAAAGATGATAATCACACTCCCCCTTTTTAATGAGAGAGTTTTTTATTTTACGGTCTCGGGTTTAGGAAAAACATCATCAATTTGCAAGGAAGATGTTGGATTTATTTCGTCTTGTGAAGATGAAGATGGGAGATCAAGTTTTTGTAAACGACCTTGATTGAAAACAGGTGAAATTATTTGCGTGGGCATGGGACGAATTAACCAAGCAAAAGTGATACTGCCTCCAAATGCAAAAGCAAATAGAATTATTGTAATGATTTTTAATTCTTTAATACTTTGAGATTTTGAATATGCGTAAGCTCGATCGAAAAATATAAAAATAAAAATAAGTGACGCGGAAATAGCGGAAACCAAACACCAAGAGCAAAACTGCTGAATAATGAATCTTTGAATACAGGTTAAAATTACGGATTCGGCAAAACCCGCGAACGCTAAAATAATCATCATGATGCGCGCAAGCCAAGGCTTATACTCAGGCGCATAGGCACGAAAAATGCCGAGTGATAATACGAATAAATAAAAAATCAAACCGAAAAACGGAGTTGGGACACCGTAAAAATTTGCCCACTTGGACACGCGAACCGTATCACATCCGTGAAGAATTCCACATTTTAAGTCGGCTCCGGTTGTGTACGTATAAAACAAATAAGCGGAAGCGAAAAATCCAACTAATGCAATCAATATGATTCCTCGACGTGACCAAATTATTTTTGATTCAAGAGACATATTTTATCAGTTTTGAGCTAATCGCTGTTGATCATCGATTTATTGTATTAATACAATCAAGACGACAAGATAGCTAGCGATTATTTATTGCGGACAGACTTCGGGATTCCAGAGACCTAAATTGTTCTCTTTGGCAGATTTTTCCAAAGCGCGAAGCTCGGCTTTGCGGACTTTATTTTGCGGAAAGGAAACATAAGCATAAGCATATCCATTTTCTACCATATAAGCGTTAAAATCCATACCGTCCGGCAAATAAACATTGCGCAAAAAACGGCCGTATTTATCAATTTCGTCGGCTTCGGGATCAGATTCAAGAAAAACTCTTTTATCACTTAAAGTTCGCTTAGCGAAATCAGATGCTTGTTTGCCAAAACATTCAACCGGACGACGCGGGTCAACGGTTTCAGGAGTGTTAATACCCAATAAACGAACACGGACAACTTTTTCGGGTTCGGAATCCATAATAACATCGATTGTATCACCATCAATAACTTTAACAACCTTGGCATTGGTTTTAATTACTTCTTCGATGATCTGATATTCAGATTCATCCGCATCTTTATCTTCATTATCATCAGAATAATAATCTAACTCTCTCGCAACATCTAAAACAGTATCTTCGGATTCAATTTGTTCGTTGGCTTGAGTTTGAATAGAATTATCTACCGCATAATAAGAAGTTATTACAAAAACTATCAAACCAAATGCAATACCAAGTAAAATTTTTTTATTTTTTTGGGTCATTATTAACAGAATATCATTTAATTTGTTATTCGTCATCCTTTAATAATGTTAACAAAAAAGCCCTGTTTTGGGCTTTTGTTTTACTCATCATCATCAGAGTCATCATCGTCTTCGACATCTTCATCTTCATCAACTTCTTCGTCATCGATAACGATATCTTCATCATCAAACCACATAGTTTTTGTATTTAAGAATTATTTAGAATTAAATATTAAACTGGTCGGTTTACTTGGTCAAGAGAAAATATCCCCAACAAAAAACTCGATAAATTGGGCTTTTTTAACAGTTTAGCTTCGAGCCGCTTCACGCAAGACGCCATATATTTGTTCATTAATTGTTTGCGGATCCAACTGACTGCGGAGATTATTCAGTTGTTTTGGCAATATATATTGTCCACAAAGTTCTTTAACCCTTTCCGCAACCGCCTTCAGATCATCAAAAGATATTACCATCTTCTCCAAGCCTGCTATTTTTAATATCTCGGAGCAACCCATCTGATCCGAAACCAATACCGGAATACTCAACCAAGCGGCTTCCATGGACACATTGCCAAAAGTTTCAAAACGCGATGGGGATATGATAAGCCCTTGTGTGGTATAAAATCTCCAAAGACCTTGAGGAGTCATGGGCGCGAGACGATTAATGGAGCGCGGGATACCGTTAATCTTTTCTGCTCTTGTAACAAATGTTGCCACATGATCCCATTTTTGTTTTTTTAAAATTCTATGTATTTCAAAATAGGCATTAAAATTTTTAATATAATCCCATCTGCCAACTGCCGCAATACGCCTTTCGACAGATCTTCGAGGAGCTGAGAAGTCAGTGGGTATATTAACCGGATTAGGAATTACAAAGTAACGTTTAACTTTTGTGCCATATACTTCTTTTTCGACCACATTTTTAACTAAATTACTTGGAAATATGTAAGAATAAATCCTTTTATGAAAAGATCTCTCCATGTCTAAAAATATTTTTCTGGGCTTTGGTTTCATGTGTGCTGTTTCACGAGATAATACTCCTGCATAACGCAACACAATTGGAATTTGTAATTCATGAGCCGCGATTGAGACTATCCATGGCATAAAATAAGTCCCGTTAAGCAAAACCACATCCGGCATCTCTTTATCCATGATATTTTTGACCATGTTAATAATAGGGCGATATCGCTTTTCTAGTTCTTTAAGGTTTTTACTTTTACGAATATTATCCAAAATCTGCATGTCATGGATGTTAATAATATGTTGTTCAAACCAATCTGGCGCCAGATGCCAAAAGGCCGTAGCTCCCCTGATATGACGACGGGCGTTTAATTCGATTCCGACAACTCCCCTGCCCTTACCGTTTAGAAAATTAAGCAAGTTGACGTTTGATGTGGTGATACCGCCCAAAAATTCGCGGGTTACGTTCATGGCTATTCTCATAATGCCTTCAGCTTAACACTCATTTGCTTAATTGACAATAATAATTTATCGCAATATAGCAAAATTATAATCCATAAGGTCATAACTCACCCCACACCCCTCTCTAAAAGCCGTAACTCACCCCACACCCCTCTCTTAAACTAAGAGAGGGGCTGTAAAAACTAGTCAACAAGTCTCCCTCTTAGTTTAAGAGGGAGATTTAGAGGGAGTTATTTAAGCTCGTAACTCACCCCAAACCCCTCTCTTAAACTAAGAGAGGGGCTGTGAAAGCGGAAGAGATTCAAGGGAAGAGATCTTTGCCCGCCCTCGCTTTTCCGTCGCCGAATTTCGTGCCAACGAAGTTGGTGCGCCGCCTAAGATTCTAAAATTCTCATCAGGCTTGATTTCCAGTTCTTATATCTATTCTCACGGACAGCTTGAAAAAACTCGACATAATCTTCCGGACTCAAAAAATAGAAATGGTATTTTTGTTTGCTTTGTTTTTCATTCACCATCTCAAAATGCTTTTGCGCGTCTCGGTTTTTCGCGATATTTTCCTTTGAATCATCATCGTCCTTCTTAATTTCAACGGCTAAAATATCATTTCCTTTTTTGAAGAAAAAATCCGGATGAAAATTCAGGTATTTCATATGCGTTCCTTTTTTGAATGAGTAAGGAATACCATAAAATGACTTGTCCGGATTTTTTACGAAAGAATCAAAAAGCTCAACATTTTGGAATAATATTTTTGCGAACTTTCTTTCAGGTTCATAATTCACAGTAAGACAATTTAACGGCGATAACAGCTTGGCTTTGTCAATTTCTTTAATTTTGTATTCTTCCTCATTTTCCAGTATTTCTTTCAGGGTCGCTTTCTCATCGCCTTCCAGTGAGTTGATCGTTTCTGGCGTATAAAAACACATTCCTTCACGCTTTAGCGAAGTAGCGGAAATGGATTGTCTCGTTATTTCAGAAGTATTTAGGGTTTGTAATTCATCAGCGCGATTTTTGAAGTAAGGGAAAGATCCGCCAACATCAAATAATTTGCCAAAGGCGGTTTTTGCTTTATTTAAGTTTTCATAACTAATAAAATCGTGGCTATCTTCCGGCAAATTATTTACGAGTATTTTCTTGATTTTGGCTTTGGTATATTTGATTCTAAATTCCGTGCCTTCGTCCACATCGTATGCGGCAAGCATTGCCCAAATCATTTTGGCGGCAGTTTCCAAATCAAAAGCCAGCGTTTCAATGTTGTATTTTGAGGTAATCTCCTCTCCGGTCAAAACATCTTTATAGACATTGTAATCTTCAACCTTTTTTGATTGCGGTCCAAGATTTATTTTTTCGCTAAATTCAATCTTCTTTCTTTTTTCCTGCTTAAATTCAAGATCTTTTTTGTAACTCAAATTGTGCAGATCGAAATTGAACTTTGCTTGTGATTCAACCGGAAACCAAGAAAAACGATCTTCAATTTCCAAAACTTCATCAACAAGATTCTTTATGTGCGCGCTAAACCTAATGTGATTATAAACGCGAACCTTAATATCATCTTTGCCTTTGTAAATTTCCGGGATACGCAAACCGCGCCCCAAAACTTGTGCAATAAGGAGTTTTGAATTAAAAGCTCTGCTCTCATGCGGAACAATCTGAAAAACATTTTTTACATCCCAACCTTCCGTCAGCATTGCTACCGACAAAATCCATTCAACTTGATTTTTAGGATCATCAACTTCTTTCAACAACTGCAAATTTTTCTGTCGCTCTGTTTCCGGCTTATCAACCAATTTGAAAATCTTTTTTCCGCCAGCCGAGGATTTAGAAGGAATGCCGGAAACAACCCAAATGGCTTTCTTTTTTGCCTTCGCAACGCTTATTTTTTCTTTCTGCGCAATGAATTTCACCAATTCGTCCCAAACCTCAACGCATTTGGCAATGTCCGCTGTAATAACGATTGAAATCGGCTTAATCTCTTTATATTTCTTTTTGTTTTCTTGATGATTGTCCCAAATTTCTTGAAATCCTTTCATTTTCTTTTCGTCACCAGTCTCAATCAAATACTCTACCGACTTGATGACTTTTTCCTCCATCCCGTCTTTTAACGCGTAGCGATAGACGACATCCAAAAAATAATCTTGTCCAATATAAGGAGTGCCGGAAAAATTTGCCACATAATGAAATCCGTATTGCGGATTCAACAAAAACTTCTTCCATTCCTTAAAGGCGCTATCATCGCCAGTTCCGGAAACCTTATTGAAAATATGATGCGCTTCGTCATTTAAGACCAAAGTCCTCGCGCCTTTATTTTTCAAGCTATCATAAATTGACGAGCCAGTATTTTTATAAACGGCGTGTATATTTTCAATACAAATATCACCTTTTTTTATTGTCCGCGTGGCATTCACAATTCTTGGATTGGCTAAAACTGATTTCTTTGGCAAGAGTTTTTTTAGCATTCTATTACCAGAGAGCGCGACAAATTTTTCTGTAAGCCCGGCTTCAATCGTCCGCGAAGGGCAAAGCACTAAAACTTGATCAACTAGGCCTTCAGCGAGCATAATTTGCGCCAAGCCATAAATCACAAAACTTTTACCTGTGCCAGTAGCTAAATCAATAGAGCAAGACTTTTGGTCTGGCAACTGCAAATGATCTTTGTACTTTTTCTCAGTATCAAAACGCTGTCGCAATTTATCGTTTTCTGCATAATTTTCTTTCGCTAGATCCCAAAGGTTTTTGTATTTGTTGTTAAAAAAGAATTTCAAAACTTCATAAATTGCATCTTTTTGAAAGTAATATTCTTCGCGACATAAAGCTGACAAAAAAGATTCGTATTTTTCAATGCGATCAATTAAAGCCTCATCGGCTTTAGCTCTTAAAATAAAATCAGTGTTTTTGTAGGATAATTCGCTCATACTTTCACTTCTTAAAATCTTTCACGCTCAATATTTCTTTTTTCTCATTGCCGTAAATGTCCAAATAAATAACCATCATTTGTTTGTCTAATTTCTGGCTATCAAAACGCACTTCAAAATCCGGCTTAATTTTGTCGGCATAAAATACTTCGTCCAAATCAAACACTTTATCATCGTAGTTATAATCCACCATCACCATTGATAGAGTTTCGTAGTTTTCAAATTCTTCCGGGCTTTTTGTAAGCGTGCGGCTCTTGAAAGTTTTTATCTTTATCACGCATTCTTTTGTTTTTTGATTCAAAAGTGTTTTTTCTTTTGGATCCGCGATTTTATATTCCGTGTCTACTTGTGGCACTTGAATAAAATCAAATCCGACCGCGTCAATCGTATCGTTCACATCTTGCTCGCTCGTTGGCTGTTTAATCGTGTCGCCACCACGCTTGATAAGCTCTGAAATTACTGATTGCGGCACGCGCAAGGTCTTGTAAGTCGTGTCGTCATATTTGATTTCGTCTTCGTAAAAAGCAAAGGCGTTCGTCGGCGCGATGATATAAAACACTTCGCCGCCTTTGCCGGAAAGCGCGTTGTGCAAACTTTTCACAAAATCCAAATCCAGCTTGGCCTTTTTCTCTTTAGTATGGTTCCAAAGGTAGGCGTTCTCGTTGCCAATATAGCCATCAATTTCAATTCCGCGAACAGTGTGCTTTTCTTCGCGCACCTGAAAAAGTTTCAACACAAAATCGCGATAATGATTAAAATCTAATTTCTTTACGCCGTCCCAGTCATAAAGTCCAGCGTTATAGAGCGTAAATGCTTTGGCTTTGAGCGGCTTTCCCTTGTTACCGATCTCCTCGCGCAAATTCAGCATCCGCTTTTGCATGGTATAAATTGCCAGCTTTCCACAATCAATCCCAATCCATCGTCTTTTTAATTTTTCTGCGACAGCTAGAGTTGTGCCAGAACCAGCAAAGGCGTCTAAAACAATGTCGCCTTCGTTAGAAGAAGCCTTAATAATCCGATCAAGTAATGCCTCTGGCTTTTGTGTTGGGTAATTAATTCTTTCTTTATTCTCAGTCCCAATAGGATAAACATCTTCCCAAACATCTCTACAAACAGCATTATGATACCACATTTTCTTTTCATCGTCCCACAAATCTTCAACTCCTTTAAAATTATATTTCTTTAATTGATAAGATTTATAGTATTGAGTATTAAATGTTGCTGAACCTGCATTTTTGTTGTAATAAAATAGTACATCGTGTTTTTTTGCAAAGAAATTTTTAGAAATACCGCCTGTTCTATATCCCCAAATAATTTCATTGATGAAATTTTCCTCACCGAAAATTTCATCCATTAAGGTTTTAATATAATGACCTTTCTTTTGATCTAAATGGACATAAATTGATCCCTCTTCAGATAGAATCTCTTTTAATAATACTAATCTTTTTCTCGTAAATTCTAAAAACCGTGAACCGATAACTTTGTCTTTGTACGCCTTCTCTTCGTCTTGCATAAAATCTTGCTTGGTTGCAAATGGTGGGTCAATATATATGAGTTTTACTTTACCTTTGATATTTGGATCTTCATATAAATTTTTAAGCGCCATCAGGTTGTCGCCAAAAATCAGCTTGTTTGTCCAGCCATCATCAAATTTATTGTTACTATTAAAAGTCCGTACTTCTTGAAGCGGCGCGGCTAAAGTGTCGGCGATAATATCTTCCTCCCGCGCCTTTCCGTCATAAACCAATTCGTATTCTTTTGGTTTTTCTTCACCAAATAAAATATCCCGATACTTTGCCGGTATTTCTTTACCTTCCTGCAAGATCTTTATTAAATTATCACGATCTTTTTTAGATAAATTTTGCATATTGTTTTATTTAAATAATCCCTTAATCAACCCCTAAACACTCTGGCATTTTTGGTAGGATTAATGATCTGTTTTTTCTACTTTTGATTATTGACCTTTTTGTAAATTTTTTCTGATCTCTCCTTCATTATTTGTTTGACTTGATAGCGAACCATTGGCAAGAACACAAGCCATCACGCCTTTTGGTGAGAGATGGTAAATCATATGTTGAAGCTAAGCATAGTTGGCGTTGCTTGCCGGTGGTTTGCCGTATTGCCAGCGAGGATCTTTTTGCAAAAGTTGCCCTGACCAGTCACTGTCATTAAAAGGAGGATTGGCAAGAACAAAATCCGCCTTTAAGTCTTTGTGTAAATCATTTAAAAACGACCCTTCGGTGTTCCATTTCACTTGACTTCCATCAATTCCACGAATTGCTAAATTCATTCGGCATAAGCGATAAGTTGTCTGATTGCTTTCTTGGCCGTAGATCGAAATGTCATCTATATTTCCTTGATGGCTTTCTACAAATTTTTCACTCATAATAAACATTCCACCGCTTCCGCAAGCTGGATCATAAACCCTTCCTTTAAAGGGCTCTATCATCTCTACCATTAAACGTACTATTGATTTTGGTGTGTAGAATTGCCCGCCTTTCTTTCCTTCAGCGCTAGCAAATTCGCCCAAAAAATATTCGTAAACTCTACCGAGTAGATCTTTTGACTTCGCCGCCGCATCGCCGATAGCGATATTACTAATCAAGTCAATCAACCCGCCAAGAGCGGCTTTGTCTAAATTGGGACGAGCATAAACTTTGGGCAAAATTCCTTTAAGAGTTGGATTTTCCTTTTCAATTGCTTCCATGGCATCATCAAGATCTTTTCCAATTGAAGGAAGTTTTGCTTGTGAGTGCAAATAAGACCAGCGTGCAATTTGAGGGACAAAAAAAACATTTTCCGCGCGATATTCGTCGACATCTTCCGGATTAGCGCCGGAAAAATCACCTTTGCCTTCTTTGATTTTGGAGTAAAGCTCTTCAAAAGAATCGGAAATATATTTCAAAAATATAAGCCCAAGCACAATATGCTTGTATTCGGCGGCGTCCATATTCTTTCGCAACTTATCCGCTGCCTTAAAAAGCGTCTTCTCAAATTGCTCAATTTTGTTGTTATTATTTTTTGCCATAATTTTATTTAATTAAATCATCAACGCCAATATTAAACGATTTGGCGACCTTGGATAACGTTTCTATGGTAGAGTTAAAGTGAACTCTGGTCAAACACAAACAAAAAATCCTCTTAAGAGGATTTTGGCTCCGAGGCAGGGATTCGAACCCCGATAAACGGCTTCAAAGGCCGCTGTCCTACCATTAGACGACCTCGGAATGCGATTAGTATAAGTTAAATAAGCGCTTTCTGTCAAACATCGATCAAGTTATCGGGGTATTGGGCGCAAGAACCACAAATAACACGGCTTTACTGATTACGGGATAAGTTTGTGGTTGATGGTGGACTATAAAATTAAGCGAATTTTTAGTCAAAATATTGGTTAATAATCGCTGGATTGCTCCACTGCCAGACCCGGCTATGATTTTAACAACTTTATAATCTTTTCGCGGAATTCCAGCATGTTCACGACTTAAAAAATCCAAAACTTCATGCTTGGCTTGATCTTGCGATAACCCGTGCAAATCCAAAACCGGAACCGTATCACTACCCAATTCAGCAGAAAAAATTAAACTATCAAATTCCATAAATTTATAAATAATCAATAACATGAAGTTTGATCTGGATTATATTTTTAATATTTAATGCAATTGTTTTTACGCTTAAACTATTTGGAAGACTTTGGAGATTTTACTGATTTTGAAGGCTCAATCTTTTGCTTTGTGCTGATTTTTTTGGCAGACTTGATGACTTTTGATGAAGGAGGAGAAGATTTTTTGATCTTCTTTTTAGAATTTTGCGAGCTTGTCGAGCTAGTTTTATCTACGCTATTTGATCGTGATTGTTGTTTTTTATTATTGAGAGTTTTTGATTTTTGGATAATTTTTATCGGAGATCGCTGTTTTGATTTAACAACAGAAGATGATTTTTTAGATTGAGATTGTTTAGTTGCTTTTGTGAACTTATGCTCTTTCTGTGATTTGGTTGGTGATTCCAATTCTTGAAGCAATTCCTGTAGTAATGCTGTGATGCGCTCTTTGTCTTGAGAATCGCTTTCAGCCAAGACTTGCGCCATTTTATAATTCTCATTTGGCAAAAGCGGAAGCTGTTGGATAATATTCCACGCGCGCCAAGCAGATTCGGGTAAGGGTAAAGAAAAAAAACCATGTTGTTCAAGCCAAGCGCGTAAAGCTGCGGGAAATTCGGGGCTACGCATAGAAACATGCCCGCTTAACGCGCAAACACGGTTATTGCCGGAAGAATATGTTTTTTGACAATAATTTATGCCGGTAACTTGCCAATCCAACAACCAATCCCCCAAAATAGATTCACCTTCAGGATGAAGATAAGCTTTGACAAAACGATCATGTTCAAAAAACAATTCACCTAGACATGTGCCTTGATTATTAAAAATCAATAGAAATGTTTTTTGAATCGTCATAATTATCTAATTGTTGGAAACATGAATAATTTGTATTAGACGAGGTCGAGCGTATTGTTTTTCGCGTTTATCCAAATCTTGCCAAATATCATTAAAACGTCGCAAACTGCAACGTAAATCATTAAATGCGTTGTTTTTCGCTGTTTTTGACGCATGAGTTAAACGCAGACTTTTGGTAAGATCGGCATCCAATTCGCGAACACTGTCCATGGCCATAGCGATCTTTGCATTGGGTACGCGTTCATAATAAGGAGATGTGGTTGTTTGTTTGGAAGCCATTTTACGAACACGAGTAGCATCGCCTATCCAACCACGAAAGAATGCTTGCCAACCACGATCGTGCAATTGATCAAATAAATGAGTCAGATGAGAGATTGTGACTTTGGTTTCAATTTGAGCGGTTTTTGTTTGATATGCGCGAATTAGATTATTCATGTTAGCCGATGGATCCAAATAATTAAATAATGTTGATAATATTTTGACGATTTCGGAAGCTTGATTTGAGTTTAAATATTGCATACCACGCAATGCTTGATAAAAAGCATCCTGCCAATCCTGATTTTCGGAAATAAATGGCGCGTTATAAGCTGTTTTAATGAATGATATTAAAAGATCACGAAGTAAATCATTTTTAGTTGCAATATAATGACGCCCTGGGTTGCGTAACTTATTAATATAAACAGAATGAAAAACATCAATTGGCAAATCTTGGAAAATATTTTCCATCTTGATACGCAAATTTTGTGGCAAAGAATCCCAAACACTGCTCGCAAAAGCAAAAATCAAGCCAGTTGGTAAAATAGAACTAAGAGCTTCGGAGTCGTGTAAAGGATCGTAAACGATAATATTTAGGCCACCGGAAGGATTTTGTTGCGCGGTGATTATGATATCCGCGGATGAACCATGTGTTTGAGGAAATGGAGACGAATGATTAATATAATCCAGCGATTTTATTAAATTACCGGGCAAAGATCGTACCAAAGCAAGCACTTCTGAATCTTTTATTCCTAAAACCGAAAAGCCCTTAACCACGCAAGAACTCGCAATCTCTTTAATATTATTAGAAAGAGCGGTTTTAAAAACCGAAGAATTTTCTTGACTCAAGATATTATACAAATGGCCGGCCAAGATATTGTTATGCCGATTTTTATTAACAAAAGATTTAAGCAATGTTCGCTGTTTTTGCCAATCTTTTATTTCATTTTTTCTTAACTCGGACATAATTATTTTTTGAGATATCTGCCCACAGCTGCCCATGATGAAAGAGAAACGATAATTACTATGGCCATTCCTTCTGTGATAATAAGCGCTAGTAAATTATTCAAAAAATATGTTCGCAAACCCGGATCTTCACCATCAAGAAAAGAAACAAGGTGAGGTTCACCAAAAGAGATAATAAGAGCCACCAACGCTGAAGCTATGATTAAAGAAAGCAAGGCAAAAAAGATTGCATCCAAAATGAGCGGAAGACGAACGAAAGCATTGGAAGCTCCGACCAAGCGCATAATGCCGATTTCTTCACGTTGAGTATAAATAGCAACACGTATGGCATTGTAGACGATAAGGGCGGAAAAAATTGCAAAAACAAGTGTGAGAATTAAACCAAAATAACGAATGGAATTAGCAATGCGCTCGACTTGCTCAATTGCAACCGAATGATCATCATAAGTTTTGTTTTCAATTGCAAAAGAAAATTGTGGATTATTGAGAGCTTCCATTAAATAAGGATAATCCGTAGTTTTACGAGCCTTGATAACCATGGTTGCTCCAAGAGGATTTTCCTCCAATTCGTTTATGGCATCCAAAATAGGAGGTTCATTTTTATGACGTTCAATAAAAGCGGATAGAGCTTCTTCGGCGGTCATGATTGTTACACGTTCGGTCTGCGGTAAAGAAGCCATATAAGAGCGAGCTTGATCCAAAATAGCATTTGGAGTTTCTGGTTTGAAATAAACACTAACATCAATCTTTTTTTCTAAAATAGCAATCGCGGATGAAGCTAAAGCATTAACACCGACTAAAATGTTAACCGAAAGCAAAGCCAATACTAAAACTAAAACTGTCGCTAAACCGATCCAAGCATTGCGCGTAATGTTTTTGACCGCAAAAGAAATGACACGCCCTATTGGAGTAATAATAAACATAATTAGCTTTGAATAAGATATTTACCGTGTTTTTTATCGGAAATAACGCGCCCATCGGCCAAAGTTATAACACGACTACGCAATTCATTGACAACTTCGCGATTATGAGTGACTAGAACCACGGTGCTACCGAAATCGTTTATTTTTTTGAGAACTTGAATTACGTCAGCGGTGTTAATCGTGTCCAAATTGCCGGTTGGTTCATCAGCGAGTAGGATTTTCGGACGATGCACCAAAGCGCGAGCTATAACCACACGTTGTTGTTCTCCTCCGGAAATCTGATGAGGAAAACGATGTGCTTTTTGCTCTAGACCCACAACTTTAAGGACATGTGGAACGATTTCACGAATACGACGATTTGTTTCGCCACTGACTTCAAGGGCAAAAGCCACATTTTCCCAAACAGTTTTTTGCTTGAGCAATTTGAAATCTTGAAAAACAACGCCAATCTGTCGGCGTAAATATGGGATATCGCGTTTTTTGATGTGAGTTATGTCCCAACCGCCTATGTTTATTCTGCCTCGAGTGGGACGCTCCTCGGCAATTAACAATTTAGCCAAAGTGGTTTTGCCAGCTCCGCTAGCGCCCACAATACAAACAAATTCACCCGGATCGATGGAAAGGTTAACATCGCGCAAGCCATGAACGTCTGAACTGTAAATTTTGGAAATGTTTTTTAAATCTATCATGTTGAATTGATTAATATGACCATAAAGGCTCAACCGAAGCTGGAGCCGGAGCGGTTACAGCCAATGGTTGCGATGGAGCCGGAGGAGCTTCTACGGGCTCTACAATTACTTGAGTTAAGCCTGCTCCCAATGGAGCAATTTTTTGAAAAGCGATTTTATCTAAATCAATGACCCGATCGGGATGGATATCTCGATTTGGACCGTAATCGTTAATACACACAATAACTGACTTGGTTGGATCATTAACGCGAGTTACTTTAACATAACTTCCTTTAGGAAAATCAGGCGAAGCGGCGCAATCACAATTTTTATAAGCATACCAAGAAGCATAACCCTCGGTCATGTAACTTGGATCAGTGGATACTTGAGAATCAATACGCGGAACCAAAACGAGCTGGAGACGGGAATTGAGCCTAACCCTTGCATGCGCTCCGACTTTGTCGGAAACCGCAGGAATTAGTTGAATTTGACCCATGGTATTTTGTTCGAAAGCGCAAGACATGGCTGGATCAAGGTCGCAAACATCTGTATAGAAAGTAAGTTTGGCAAATTCAGGAGATTCGGGAGCATTAGTGCGCCAGTGAAGCTCAATATCATCGCTTAAGATAGGATGCTCAGAAAGAGAAGATGTTGCGGTTTTTGCGGAAGTCAGAACTGTTAAAACTCCTGGCGATGGAATATCTTCAGCATCAAAAGAAATATTAAGATTAATTTGAGGTAAATCCAAATCAACTACACGCCCCATAAAACCAATATCCAGAAACAATTGCGTAAAAGTGGAAGAGCCAAAAAAATTAGTCATTGCATCTGCATGCTTGACCGGAAATGCCAAAACCAGTAAACTCAAAGACATTAAAATTATAGTGAACTTTTTACACATAACCTAGCCAAAAGTATAACATAACTGCGCGCGATTTGTAACGTGAATAACTCTGCCAATCAGCTCTCTAATTTATAATATTAATAATATTCATAATTTACTGCGTGATTATTAAATAAATTGCATTTGACCTTGCTGCAAAAATTATAAACATTAAATAGTTAGCCGAAGTAGCTCAGCTGGTAGAGCAATGCTTTCGTAAAGCAGAGGTCGCGGGTTCGAATCCCGCCTCCGGCTCCAGAAAAAAACCGCATACAAGCGGTTTTTATATTAAAAACAGCTTGGAAGCTGTTTTTTAATTTTTATTAAGATTATTCGAATTTGAGATAAACAACCACATCTTCGGATTGACGACGATTAATCAAAGCATCCTCCAGGGCATACACATCGCCACCAGCGGACATGGTTGCAGAAACTTTTTGCTCCATAACAGCCGGCCTTAATACATTGTCACGAAAATCTTGCTCGCTCCAACCATAATTATCCAATAAATATTTGGCAATATCTGTGGTATTTTGAGAGGCTGCCTCGGCAACTATTTGTTCAAAAAGTTGATCAATCTCTTCTTTAGAAACAGTGATTTTATTTTTATCAGCGAATTCTTCAACCATTTTTTGCCGAATCAATTGTTCCATAATATTTTGACCAAGTTCGTTTTCAGAGGGCATGGTGGCGCCAACTTCTCGGCCTGCCTCGCTGTTAATAAAATGCTCCACAGCATCGCGAGTTTTTAAAAAGTGAGTATATGTTACAGAGCGATTGCCTACATACGCAACGGGCAAAGCAAAAACTTTAGCCAATGCGCGCGCCGAAGCGCCATCAGCTTGTTTGGCGTAAACGCTGTAAATATTATAACTAATTGTTAAAGCGACAGCTGATACCAATACAAGAGCTGTAATAATGCCTGCAACTTTTTTTGTAAGTGTATTCATATATAAAAATCAAATAGCTGGTTTAGTAAAATAATCCCACCAGCGCTCGGGATTTGAACGCGTATCAATCATAACGGGAGGCTCGGGAGTGATATTGATGGAAGACCACTCCGCATCCACCGGCGATACGCCTTCAATGATAATTACATGTTCGCCAGGTTTTTGCAAATTTAATTTTGCTCGGGACTCACGTTCCAAATATTGAGTTGATTGTATTTTTTCCGCAAATGATGCTAATTCACTACGCCTACCTTCCAAAGCCATGGCCTCACTCTCCAAAGCTTTGATTTCGCGGTCAACGCTCCAATTGCGATAAGTTTCACGCACGGTGGACATGCCAACCATAAAAAGTATGGCAATATTTGCTATAAGAAACAAAGGCCATTTGGCTTTAGCTACCAGATTTAAAGAATAGTTGTTTGTTTGCTCCGGAATCATAGATTATTTCTTTTTTAATTTTCAATATCATGAATATCTTCATCAACATCTTCTTCATTATCAAAACCATCCTCTTCGATGTTAAATAATTTCTCCATGGCGATTTTTTTAACTTCTCGTTCTAAAACCGCCTCAATGTTCAAAACCACTTCATCATCAACCTGATCTAAAAGTCTGGCTATACGACGCAAACGCGAACGTCTATCTTTAGGTTGGTCGGATGATTTTTTTTTGGATTCTTTAACAAAAAATGATCTGGCATCATTTATAAGATCATGAAGTTTGTCTGGATGAGGAACGGACACGACTTCGATATTTGTGGCTTGTCCGGCGGTTTGCACACTTACCGAACCCATGCGAAAAATTGTTTGCCAAATACCCTTTCGCAACCAAGACACATCTTGTATGGCATCGTAAGAGGCTTCAGAAACACGACGTGAAAGCAAACCTTTTTGATCAACATCCACCAAGCGCAAATTGGTTACCACTAAAACATCAGCATTCCATAAAAATAACGCGCGAATGGCTATAATGATTCCTGTAATTATGCAACCAGCAAAAATTAATAAACCAATCAAGCCCCAACTCATCAACGGAAATAATAAGAAAAAAGGAACCACGATAAGAAGCATGGCGATAAACAATGAAGGGATCAATGTGAGCAAATGCCTACGCGCCAAGGCTTCGATGTTTTCTTCTTCTTTGAGCTGAATGATTGATTCGATGCGAAACATAAAATTAACCAAATGTAGTATTTATAACAAGTTCAACGATTACGCCATGGCCACATAGGCCTATTACAAACTTAATTGAAGGTCATTGATAATTATAGCCGTATCATTCTGGTTTAGCAATAAGGTTTTTAATGGCTTGACGAGCAACTTCACGTTCATCCCATGGTATTTTTTTACCATTGGCAATACAGATTGCCTGTTCTGAACCCTTGCCTGTGAGTAAAACAAGATCACCGGGCTTGGCTAAAGCCACGGCTTTATTGATGGCTTCGCGCCTGTCAATGATTAAAAATAAATTTTCATTTTCAATTTTACCGACTTTTTTTGCCCCATCAGCAACATCATTAATGATTTGCATGGGGTCATCATCATAAGGATCTTCGTTTGTGATTATAACAATGTCCGCAGTTTGACCGGCCATGCTCCCCAAGATAGGACGACGAGCAACATCTCGTCCGCCTCCACAAGAACCTAAAACATGAATCAAACGCTTTGGTTTAAGCTCGGAGATGGTTTGATAAATAACAGAAAGAGATGCGGGCTCCGGAGCGTAATCAATCAACACAGTAAAAGGCTGACCCTGATTGATGGATTCAAAACGACCAGGGATGTTTACAATAGCTTCAAGAGATTTGACTGCTTGTTCAAGATCAACCCCACAAATCTTGGCGCAAGACAATGCGGCTAAAGCGTTATAAGCATTAACCTTGCCCATGATTTTAAGATTAACTGTTAAACCAGAAGTGGTAAAAGAAACTCCTTGTGCGGTTTCTTGAATATTTGAAGCGCGCACTTGGGCACAATCCCCGACTCCATAAGTAACAATATTTGCAAGCTCGGGAATTTTGAAATCCAACCAGTGTTTATCATCACAATTTAAAATGGCAAAACGCGGGACTTGGTGATTGTTTAAAATTTTGGGCGCAAGTGAAGCCATGTGTTTAAACAAACGAATCTTAGCTTGTTTATAATTTTCAAAACCACCATGAGCCTCTATATGCTCGGGAGTAAGATTGGTGAATACGCAAATATCATAAGCTATATTTTGATGACGATGTTGCGTAATACCTTGAGATGATGTTTCAACCACCGCATAAGCACAACCCGCATCAGCCATTTGACGCAAAAGTTTTTGTAATTGAAAACGGCCTAACATGGTCATCTTGGTATTGTTCAACCATTCTTTGTCCGCGACTTTAAAAATGGCCGTGGTAGTGCAACCGGTTTTGGCTCCACCGGCCTCCAAAGCTTTGGCAATCATGTAAGCCGTACTGGTTTTGCCATTGGTGCCGGTTACACCGATAACTATCATTTCGCGCGAAGGATTATTGTATATTAAAGACGCCACATAAGAGAGTAGATAATGATAGACCTCCATCAATCCACGTGGGACTAATTTTTTTAGTTGATGAAGCATAGCTAACTTTTGCGTCACTTTTATTATTAGTTTAATTATATCTGAAACATGATTAGTTATTGTTAATTTAGCAAAAAAATGAATATTTGACTAATATTTTAATCAAAATGAGGAAAAATATTGACAATTTGGCTTAATTATGCTAAATTAAGCAATTCGTACTTTTGAAATCTTAGTTGCAATTCATTCTCTTTCCCTCTTTTGAGATAAAAAGGATTATAAAGATGCTAAACCGGCAAACCTCTCTCTTTTCTTAAAGCAGAGATTTGAAGGAGTTGGACTACTGATAAACTAAACAAAGGAGAGTAAAATGAATAAGGCCATGATGGTGATTTTTGTTGTGGCGGTAACAGTCATTTTTGGATGTAACGCTTCAACGCAGAGTAATAATAAAGGATATGCAGTTAAATGGACTTCGGTGGAAAATCCAAATAATGATGTAAACGGAGTAAGTAGAGAACCAACCGAAGAAGCAACCGCACCGGCAGGCAAAAGTGAAAATGTGAATGGTTTGCCTGTCGAATGCAAGGGCCAAATGCCCGCTGCGACCACGCTATCAGAAAACCTGTCCGTGTGCCGATGCCAAGATGGTGATAAAGTAGCTGTTTGGGGTGTGCACAAATGGCAAGCTCATTATCCCAAATGCAATAAACCCAATCCGGATCAAGTGATGCGATATAATAAAAACTCAACCAACGCCGATAAAAGCAAAGCGGAAGTTGTAGCAAGTTTAACGCAGGTTAACTGCGAAACGCGAACTATTGACGATAATCGCGCTATTATTTGCTCTGTGACTAAAAACAATCAGCCAGAACAAACTTTCCAATGCGTTGGGCAAAATATTCAGCCCTTGACCGACGCGGAAAAACGCGCCTATTCTGGTGGCCCGCCCTGCACTTGCGCTGGTGGACAACAACTAACCAAGCTCTCACATCCAGAAAATACATGGATGTGCAACCAAAAATAAAAACTAATTTTCATTTCCTTCAAACAATTGTTTGAAGGTTTTTTTTATTTGCTATTAACTACTCTTAATTAAAAAACCTCGAGCTTATAACAAAGAGATTACAAAAATATTTAAGCTAGCAACTAATTGGTTAATAATTATTTATAATCCGTATGTCAATAAAGATGTGATAGCAAAACCCAAAGAAATGATCATTAAAATGGAGCCAAAAAAGATTAAATTGGGTTGCGTGATAAGAGCCCCCAAGAGCATAAAACCAAGACCCACAGCTTGTAGAAAAAATTTAACCTTGCCAGCGCCGTTAGCGCAAATATACTCGCCTCGGCGACGACGAGAATAAGCGCCCAAGACGATTAGAAATTCTAAAAAAATAACCGCGTAAGCCAATAAAGGTGAAACATTGCGAACAATAAAAATACCTCCCACCGAAGCCATCAATAATTTATCCGCGGTTGGATCTAAAATGGCTCCCCAAAGAGTAATTTGCTTGCGCGTACGAGCCATGGCGCCATCCACCATATCCGTAAAAGCGGTAAAAATAAAAAGCGGAAGCAAAACCATCCAGTTTTCGATAAGGACAAAATACACGTTTACCGGAATCAAAAATAAACGCAAAATGGTGATGTGATTGGGTTTGATCCAATTAGGAATCAAAGGCAATAAAGTTTTGGCCAAAACAAGATCTTGCTTATAAAGCACGACTGTTTCGTTGGTCATGAATTTTTTTTCGGTAAGCCATCCCATAACTATGCTATTTATGATAACATAAATAATACAATTATGGGAGAAAAAACACTTGATGCTATTGCTGGCATTGTATTTATCATATTGATATTGGGCATGGAATATTGGGCATTGGATTTATTTTCAGTGACCAAGCCATATCTATGGATGTTTGCAATTTTGTTTCATGCTTATGTATTCGGAAAAAATGTTTTTCCGGCGCGACATTGGCTAATAACATATTTATATGGATTTATTTTGTTAATTGCCGTACAAAGCCTGTCTCAAGTAATTTGGTTTTATATTGGCGCGCCTTTGGGCAATCTTTCGGATGCTTGGTCGCTAGCCATAGCCATAGCCATGGCGCATCTTTCGGGAGTTACTGCTGAAACAGCTTTGTTAATATCAACTCCTCCGATTCCACAAAGCGAACCATGGAACTCCAAAAGAAAACTCTTGGCCATTACTATTGGATTGTCGGCATTGATGGCTTTTGTATTTGTAATTGTTTCGGCTTGGAATGCTAGAACTTTTGAAAGCATTCGCACGCCTTGGCCTTTGTTGGATGCCGGAGTATTGCCGGCAATAGCATTATTATGGATGGCGACCGTAACCAGCGCGCTGACTGTTCGTTCAGCGACAGTAACTTTGATTCATACGGCTTTAGCGATTTTGGCCACATTAAGCATAGCCCCCATTATGTATGTTTTGGGTTATGGTTTTGATGGTTTTTTACATGTTGCAGGTGAAAAAGTTTTATTGAATACCGGAACGCTTGAACCCATGCCCTATTATTATATGGGTCAATATGTTTTTAGCACATGGATTGCTAGAGTTTTTGATTTGCCCTTGGAATATGTTTCGCGTTGGCTCATACCGATTACCGCGACCATTTTGCTTCCGACAAGTTTAACATTTGCTTACCAACGATTTTCGCCCAATTATTATGTGGCTTTAATTTTTGCCATGTTGCCTTTATCAATGTTTATAGCCCCTACCCCGCAAGGATTGGCAACCATTGTAGGATTATCGGCTGTTATGTTGGCCATAGGCTCGGCTGAAAAACATATTCGTATAACCGGACCAATGTGGCTTGGCTTGTGGAGTATAGCCATTCACCCCTTGGCTGGCATACCGCTAACTTTATTTGCCATGGCCCTTGTAATCCGCAGATCAACATCTTTATTTGCTAATATTGCCTCGTTCATAATCGCGGGTTTAAGTGGTTTAGCGGTTCCAATTTTATTCTACTTGGCAAGCGCCATTGTGCCCAGCTTAGCAATTCAATGGGATTTTAATTCGGCCGGCGAGGTAAATAGTTGGATGACAACATTAACCGGATTGCTTCCTTGGTTGGGCAATAAATTTGTTTTATGGCCAGCTTGGTCATCGCTTGTAACAGCTTTTGTGCCAATTTTAAGTTTGGGCTTGGCTTTAATGGGATTCTTTTTACCCATAAAAGTTCGTCGGCGCACAGCCTTGTTTTTAGTGGCGTCCGTATCACTCATAATATCTGCTGGTTTATTGGAACATGCTAGTGATTTTACTCAATTAATCAGTTATGAAAAAGGAGATTATGCAAGCCGATTGATGCAATTGGGAATTATGATACTTATTATTGCAACAGCTCCAACTTTAAGCATAATAATGGAAAAAATTCGCGTAGGTTTGCCGATTACGATTTTAGTTACTTTACTGTTTACAGGAGCGATTGGAGTGGCTAACGCGCACAATGCCCTGCCTCGCCATGATTCGGTTGAAGTAAGCCGAGGCTGGAGCACGGGCAAGGCCGAGATTGAAGCTGTGCGTTGGATAGAAAGATCGGCCAAAGGACAAGAATACACAGTACTAGCCAATCAAGCAGTAAGCGCGGCGGCCGTAAAAGAATTGGGATTTAAACGTTACGCCAAAGACGATGTTTTCTTTTATCCAATTCCAACCGGAGGACCGCTATATGAAATTTATCTTAAAATGACTTATGAAGATCCATCAATTGAAACCGTGCGAGAAGCCTCGCGTTTAGGTCAAACAAATTTGGTGTTTGTTGTTATTAACCATTATTGGTGGGAAGCGCAAAAACTAAACGAACAAATTTCTAAAATTGCTGATGAAGAGTGGGAAATAGAAAATGGAAAAATAATGATTTATAAATTTGATTTTAATAAATGATAAAGGCATTGCCTAAACTTAAATCATTTAAAAAAAGATGACATTTTTTCCATTACCAGATCAGGACTGTGCAATGATAAAATCGAATTTGCCAAAATAAGGTCTGGTTTTTTTTGCAGTTGATCTAAAATAGCATTAGCCAATGCCTCGGGATTTTTTGGTGGAACAAGAGCGCCGTAGCCTTTTAAAAGCTCCCCCACTCCGCCAACATCGGACGCAACTATATTTATGCCTGATGACATGGCTTCAAGCAAAACCGTGGGTTGATTTTCCATGAGCAATGATGGAAAAACAAAAAGCGAAGCTTTGGAATAATAATCAGCAAGTTTTTCGTGATCCAAGGCACCGAGACATTTGATTGTTTTGTCGTTTAGCTTTTTGATAAATTGAAGATATGAGCCAGAACCAATGATAATTAATTCGCATTTAAAATTTTGTATTTCTGATTTTGCTTGATTGAGAGAGGTTGATTTAGAATTAAAATTATTAACTTCACTATTCGATGAACTAAATTTGTTTTGTAAAATTTGCCAAGCACGGATAAGAACTTCTAATCCTTTGTCTTTAGAGACTCGACCAACGAATAAAACTGATTTTGTTTGAATAGCGGTTTGAATTGAATGGTTTGTATCTTGTATTGGAATCTGATTAGCGCTTAAAAGCGGATTGGGAATGATAGCTGTTTGAGAATTGGAAAAAAGATCATGGGTTTTATGAAAATCGAGAAGCCATTTGGATGGTGAAATTACAACATGAGGAGAACCCAGAGATTTGGATCGTTGCTTGGCCCAAAAAGAACGCCATAAACGACGAAAAAACGAAAAAGATTCGGCAAAAAGTATTTGACCAGATGGCTCAATCATTTGAACATCGTGGAGAATATGAATCCAACGAATTCCTGATTGGCTTAAAATCTTGGGCGTGCCCCATCCGCAACCAGTGAGATTATGGGTAATTATTACTTCGGGATGAAAAGCGCGAACTGATTCAATAAGCGCGATGTTAGGCGAAAGATCTTCAAAGTGGAAAATCAAGCGAGATAAAAAATTATATTTTGATAAATCAGCAAACGCGACTGATGTTTGTTGTTTGAAGGTGGTGATGGAAGGATCAGACGTTGACATTAAGAAAGGCTCGGGAACAAAAATACGTATCTCGTGACCATGAGATTTAAGCCATTTAGCTTGCGTAAAGGCGATTTGACCTGCTCCTCCGCGCGCATGCGGAGGATAAGAATTGGTAAGAAGCGCTATGCGCATAATTTTTGATATTGTTCAATCAAAGTTTTAGTATGCGCTTCCCAATTGAAGGTTATGGCTTTGGCGCGCGCCACTGAAGAATATTGTTTGCGTAATTTTTCATCGGTGGACATTAAATTCAAAGACTGCACCAAGCAATCCAAATCAGCTTTGGGAATAAGCAAACCCGCGTCTTGAGCAATAACCCGTACTCCCGGCAAATTGCTGGCCACAACAGGCACGCCACAAGCCATGGCCTCAAGCATGGCCAAACCAAAAGCCTCGGCGCTATTTGTGCTCGGAAAAGCAAAAACATCCATACTGCGATAAGCATGAAGCAGATCTTCTTGATTCAAACGACCGGCGAAATGGACCCTGTCTGACACTTTGAGTTCATTGGCAAGACGACGGTAATTTGACTGTAATTCGCCATTGCCAACTAAAAGCAAATGAATATTCTTTGATAAGCGAGGCATGGCTTTTATGAGAATATCAATACCCTTAAAACGATGCGCTCGATCTTGTACACTCACCGTGCCAACAACAAACGAACCTGGCGAGATACCAAATTTTTCGCGACGTGGATCTCCGAAACTCATATAATTTGTATCCACGCCAAAAGGAAGCTCAATCACTTTATCCGACATTTCTTCAATAACTGATTCATAAGATGAATTCTTGGCGTAATCATAAGAAGATATAAAAAATTTATCCGCAAAACGCAATAGCTTGGGCTGAATATATTTGCGATGCAGATCAAAAATAAAACCTTTACATCCATCGGCTTGGGCATCCATATGCAAAGTCATTATCAAATGTTTGATAAGACCGGATTTTTTATAACGAATGATTTGTTCCGTGGCTCCATAAAATGGGTAATGCAAATGAACCACATCCGCATCTTGAACAGCTTGTTTTAATCCGCGCAAAAACGCAGCATTACCGATTTTGAAACCCGGGAGCTCGATTATGTGTTTAGCCGATTTTTGACCAGCTAACTTAGGACAAGCAAGCCAAGCACTGACTCCGCTTTTTAACAAATAACGGATTTCTTGATCCGCAACAACGCCCATGCCCCCGCCTTTGGGCGGAGCCACGCAACAAATATGTAGAACTTGCATAGAATAACATTAGCGGTGAGATTGAAAGCGCGTATAAATTAAGAAATTATAATATTACGACACAGTATAATGATTAGTTACCAACTTATAATCATAATATAGCTCGCGTAAAGAGCTTTCCAAAAAGGATTGGCTATGCGCTCTGCCCAACCACTTTTGAGTTCTTGATATTCGATTTTGTAAACCATGCGAGCCATAATCAAATAATCTGGAACTCGACGAGTGAAACGTACACGTTCGCGAGCTTTAAGAAGATAACTCCATGTAGAGGGTTTAAGAAAAAATAATGAAGCTTTAAATTTTTGTTTAAGCCAACCGCCTTTGACAGCAAAAGCCCAAATAGCCACATCCGTGGCAATAAGCGCGGGCAATAAAGCAATTATTGTTAACAGTTTATAATTTTTTAAGAGAACGAGCCAGCGATTGCGCTCCATTAGATGCCATTTGGATACGGAACGTGAAAATTCATAGTGATGAATGACGCGACTTTTAGGGGCCAGATAATTGCTTCGACCCGAGAGCATGATACGCCAACCAAGATCCAAATCCTCATGATAAGCGAATAAAGTTTCGTCAAATAAACCAATTTCTTGTAAAACTTTGATTGGAATTAATACTCCGGCTCCTGAAGGATAACCAATAACATGAGGTTCGGTTGGAGCGGTGGATAATGAATCATGATCACCAACACAATAACCAAACCCCAAATAATGCAAAGCATTGCCTTGTGAATTGATTTGATCTTGATTATCGCCACGAATCAAAAGAGATTGCACAGAACCGACCAACTCTTGATTTTTGGCGACTTTTAGCGCCTCAAATAATGTATTAGGAAAAATCTCCGTATCAGGATTCAATAAATACACATAATCACTCCCCTGCTGTATGGCCCATTGCATTACATAATTATTACCGCCTGCAAATCCTAAATTGGCATGAGGCTCGTGAATGCGCACTTCGGGCAAAAAACCTTGCAAAGATTCAAGTTTGCGTTTTACTTCTTCTAAAGTGCCATCATTGTCTTTATTGATAACGATATGGATACGCCAGCTCTCGCGTGGATATTCAACCTTAGACAGGGATTCAAAAAGAGCATCCATGTATCTGGCATGATCGTAAGAAACGATAATCAACTCCACTTTGGGATGTGAAATTATCAATTCCTCTGTTATTGAATCCTTTATTTCAGACATAACTTTGCTTTTTTGAACTATCAATAAACCACAGTTAACTATTAATGATGAAGATTTACTTATATTTTGTTGAAATAATATAAAATGTTTTGAGATGTAATACGATACTCTAAGATCCAAATTCTAAGTTTGGTGTTCATCGAGTTGAGAGAGGGCTTCGCGCTCGACTAAGTTGGTGATTTTACGTTCGATCTGTTCGTGAAGAATAAAAAGTTTGAAGATAAGGAAAAATTGAATAGCAACCGCCAAATATAAAACAAGATCCACGCCACGACCAACGCCAAAAAGAGAGGCCAAATATTCTGTCAGCTTGGGTATTAGAGTAATAGAAGCTCCGGCAAACCAAAGCAGACTCCAAAAAAAAGCCTCTTTTATGGTGACAATATTTTGACGGAAGCGTCTCCAAGTAATAATTAAAGCCAAAACAAAGCCTAAAATTAGCAAAAATTGAATTAACATAACTTATTCTTCATATTACAGCATAACACGAAAAAACTGTAAAAGTTGGGCAATTAATTATTCCGAGTATAAATGAAAAACAATACAAAAGCGGTTAGTTTAATTTGACCAGTATTTGTTGTTATGACTTTGTAAAAATTCCGATGAATAATTGCCAAGCGATTTTAAGAGCATCCGTATTTTTTTGACCTTTTGCTAAAATTTCTTGATTGTAAATTACTTGAATAGGCACTTCGCGCCAGCGTAAATTGGAACAAGTTGCGAATTTTAATATTTCTGAAGCATGAGCCATGCGGTCTTGTTTAAAATTAAGATCCAAAGCGGATGCGCGTGACAAAGCGCGAAAACCGCTTTGCGGATCGGTTACCGCGCGAGGAATGCCTTGAGCAAAAGTATTAAACCAACGTGCTCCCCATAAAAGCGCTCTGCGTGAGCGAGGCATGCCTTGAGGTGGAGACCCTAAAAAACGTGAACCAAAAACAATATCTGCTTGATTAAGTTTAATTGGCTCGATTAGTATTGGAATTTGCGCTGGGCTATGCTGACCATCTGCGTCAATATGTACAATAATATCCGCGTTAAGCTTGATAGCAGCTTTAGTGCCGGTGCGCAAAGCCGCTCCCTGCCCACGATTTATAACGTGACGTATGGCATGGATGCCTGCAATGGATTTAATTACGGAAAAAGTTTGATCCGTGGAACCATCATCAACCACAACCAATTCATCAACAAACGGCAAACAAGCGGATATTGTTTGCTCTATCCTTCCTTGCTCATTATAAGCTGGTATGACACCAATAACTTTCATGGATTCAGGTTAGCTGAAAACAATGAAATATTCAAATTTTACATTCGGATTTTATATTTAGAATGAAAATAAAAAATCCGCTAGATGGCTTTATGTTGGTGTATTATCCTAATTCTGGAATGTCGGGAACGATTGATTGCTTAACGCTATCATTTGAATCAAAAGACGAAATTTTAGTGGGATCTGCTTGTTCTGAAGTTTGGCCAAAATTTTGAAGAATATTTTTATAAGCCACTGTGTAATCAATAATGCGTTTTAAGCCTTCATCAAGCGAGATAAGAGGCATCCAACCGAGCTTTTCTTTGGCTTTTGTAAGATCGGGCAAACCAAGAGGCGTCATAAACAGCATGGAAGGCTTAAAAGTGATACGACTGGTTGAGCCAGTCATCTCCAGAATAGAACGCACGACTTCCACCAAAGGCAAATCAATATCACCGCCGATATTTATCGGACCCAAATCTTGATCCGAAGCCATTATTTTCATGAGTCCATCAACCACATCGGTAACATAACAAAGCGAGGTGGTAAATGTTTCATCGCCGTAAATTTCAATTTCCTTGTTGTCGATAGCATTTAAAATAAAATCCGGAACCATCTCACCGGAATTTAGACGCTCGCGTGGACCATAGGTGCGGAAAACGCGAGCAATGCGCGCATCAACGCCATGCACTCGCTTGTAAGTATCGCAACAGGTTTCGGCAAAACGTTTGCCTTCATCATAACACGATCGCGGACCATGTATCTCGACTTCGCCTTTTTCATCTTCTTTGATGTGATGATTGTCAGCAGGACGTGGACCATAAACACTGGATGTGGAAGTGAATAGTAAACGAGCTTTATATTTTACGGCCAAATCCAGAGCATTCTTCATCCCCAAACTGTTGGCGTAAAGAATTTGCATGCGAGTTTGTTCAAAAGCTTTTGGGCTCATTGGACAAGCCAAGTGATAAATTTGTTGCACGCCTTGAAAAGAGACCTTAAAACGCTCTAATTCGGGAAATTGTTCAAGATCGAAAGGCAAAGCCATGTCATGGCGAATAAACTCAAAGTCCGGATTCTTAAGCAAAAAGTCGATATTTTGCAATGAAGATGAAATAAAGTTATCCACACAAATAACACGATGACCTTCGGAAAGTAACTTTTCGCACAAATGCGAACCTATGAATCCGGCTCCGCCGGTAACCACAATATTTTTTTTATCGAAAATTGGAGGCATATTACATTACAAATTATTAATCTGCTTAAATTACGGAAGTTCCTATGGTTAAAAGGAGAGCAAATTTTTATTTGAATTGGTATACTCGATCATTTCACGCAAACCCTTGTCGAGTTGAACCAGAGGGACCCAATTGAGAAGATCTTTAGCGCGAGAGATATCGGGAAGACCGGGATCGATGTAGTTTGCAATATGAGGCTCAAAGCGAACGCGAGAAGCGGAACCTGTTATTTCTAAAATACGGCGAGCAACGTTGACCAAACGTAATTCTTCATCAGAACCCAAGTTGATTAGTGTGATTTCTATAGGAGATGACATGAGTTGCATGAGGCCACTAACAATATCTGAAACGTAAGCCAATGAGGTGCGCGTTTCTTCATCACCAGAGATGATAATATCTTTTCCGTCTAACGCATTCAAAACCATGTCCGGAATCAAATTACCGTCAAAAATTTTCATGCGTGGGCCATAAGTGCGAAAGATGCGAGCAATTTTAACATCCAATCCATAAACTTCGGCGTAAGTTTGTAAAATGGACTCGGAAAAACGTTTACCCTCGTCATAAGCTCCGCGAACGGTAAGATGATCAAGATGGCACTCATCGGATTCACGACAAGGATTTGAATTACCCCGACGATTTCCATAAAGAACACTAGAAGAAGCATAAAGCACTTTAGCGTGATGCTCAACAGCTATATCTAAAATATTTTTTACGCCAACCGAATTAGTGAGCACTGTGGCAATTTTGAAATCATCAAAGTGACGCTTGGAAATTGGGCAAGCTAGATGATAAATTTCTTGAACGCCAACGTATTTAACGTTAAAACGCTCAAGCTCGGTAAAGTTATCGAGATGTAAAGGTTGAGTTATATCGTGATTAATGAACTCAAAATGAGGCTCGCGCAAAAGATGATCGATGTTAGCGACAGAACTGGTGATAAAATTGTCGACACAAATAACATTGCGATTCTTGATGAGCTTGTCGCAAAGATGCGATCCGATAAATCCAGCACCGCCTGTTACCAAAACATTTTTACGTTCAAATTGCACGCTATGACCCATAGAAAAACATTATATCACATCAAATTTCTTATTTCGAATTTTTATTTCTATATTACTGATCATAACTCACTCCATGCCCCATTTGTAGGGATAAACCTCGTGTTTATCCGCCCAAGTTACGTAGGGATAAACCTCGTGTTTATCCGTACACAAATAAAAATTTTGGCACGGACAAATACAAGATTTGTCCCTACGATGGTGCGGGTAAATACGTAGGGATAAACCTCGTGTTTATCCGTACATAAATAAAACCGTTGCATTGGCACGGACAAATACAAGGATTGTCTCTGCGATAGCATGGATAATCGCAAGGATTACTGTTAAAAGCTAGCGGACAAGTCTCTCTCTTAGTTTAAGAGGGAGACTTAGAGGGAGGTTATAAATTTAAGAGAGGGTTAAAATTACTTAAAAGTAAAAAACCTGTGACCAGTGTAAGTAGTAATGGAAACAAAAATCTCGGTGATAATAACAATAATCATGTCGTTAATGCGCAGAATATTGACACCAAGATAAAAAATGACAGCGTTTAATAAAATAGCGGAAAAAGTTACACAAATGTAACGCCATACGGATCCTGGCGCGAGTTTTTGATCATGAAATGTCCAAAAACGATGAGCCGTGTAATTGCCAACAATGGCATAGCCCAAAGAAAGCATATACACTGGCAAACGCGCAATGTTGGGCATGAGCACGCGAGAACAAATCCAATAAATACAAAATTGAAAAACAAAAGTTGCTCCGCCCACTATAACAAAACGAACAAACTTATTAAATTCAAAAAAAGTTGAATTTCTTTTATTTACTAAAACTTCAACAGACTGGCGGATTTCAGGTTTCCGCTTCCTAAGCGCATTTGCCTCAAACGAAGTATTTTCAAAATTAATCTCACGAGATAATGAGGCATTCTGAATGATGGTCAATGTGGGATTAACGTGGCCATGAGTCATAGAATAACCTATCATTTATGTCAGTTATTTTTTCTCCCAAAGGCGCTTGGCGCCAAATGATGTTGTTTATTTGTTTGGCTTGATTTGCATGCAATATATCAATCATACCACCGGATTCGATCATGTATGAAGGCTCTCCGCTTTGCACGAAGCGTAATAACTCACGACCATCGGAAGAAAGGGTGCGCGACATACGCAAGCGCTCTGAATGAGATGTGCTTATATCTCCCCCTTCATGGATCGCATAAAGATTTAGAGAGTAGAGTCGATTTTCGTCTGATCCGCGTCGTAGAATTACAAAAGATTGGCTGGGTCGTTGTAAACCAACGGCCATGATTCCAAGCGCGGACGCTGTTTCGCCAAAAACCATGGGTTCTGGATTTATCTTGTCCGGAGTCGTGAGCCACACGCGATTACCTAAAGCTTCGGTGAATAAAATATGATCCCAGTATGAATTAGAAATATCTTGGGTTGAGATTAAGGCTCCGCCTTTGATTATATCAGAAGCTGACGAGGAAAGCTGACCAGCCGAAAGAAGCACACCATCTAAACGATAAACTCGCCAAGCGCCGGTTGTATCTTGATCGGCGGTAACGATAATTTCGGGAGTACGATCTTCATCCCAGCGAACAAATGAAGCTCGAATAGCTCGCTTATCCTCTGGATTTCCAACAGGAATTGAGAACAGATCGTTGCCTGATTCATCTGTTACCCAAACAGTTGGCGCATGGCCCAAGGCGGACGCGAAAAGTTTCCAAGGACCATAAACAACCGGATCAGCAAATGATAAAGCCGAATAAGCGTCCAAAATACCGGCGCCCATGCCTTGGGATGATGTGGAAGAAGGAAAAGGCTGAACCGTGTCAATAATACGACGAGCGATTTGTTCGCCTGTCCAATTTGGATGTTGAGCTTTAAGCAATGCCGCGACTCCGGAAACCAAAGGCGCGGATAACGAAGTGCCACTCCAAACTCCGTAACCCGAAACTTCTTGATGATTGCCATCAGGATCATAAGAAGTCTTGGCAGAAAAAATCTGATCACCCGGAGCGGAGAGACTTACACAAGAACCGTAATTGGCAGAGGCATATTTGGCTCCGTTTTTGGAAATGCCTGAAACAACCAGTACCCCTTGATTAGCAGCTCCTTCATGACAAGCCGGAAACAACTTCATGTCCGCAAAATTATGCCCAACATTATCAAACCCATTACCGGCCGCTATTACCACTAAAATCCCGCGAGATGTTGCTTCCAAAATCGCGTCCGCGACATCTTGATCCATCTCGCTACCCTCTAAACTTAGATTAATAATATGCGCGCGATTTTGAATAGCATAACGAATAGCTGATGCCAACTTGTCGGTTCCACCATAACCATCGGTATCCAGAATAACCAAAGGCATAATTTTAGCATTCCAAGCCAAGCCCGCAATGCCAATATTATCATTACCCCGAGCGGCAATTAATGAAGAAACTATTGTGCCATGATCCCAAGCTTCATTAAACTTGCCTTGGCTGATTGGACGAATATCATTGTTATTGGAGACAAAATTCCAACCATGAATATCATCCACATAACCATTTCCATCATCATCTTTGCCATTTACCTCTTCTAAATTATTAACCCAAAGCGCGCCTTTAAGATCAGGGTGCGAATCGTCAATGCCACTGTCGATGACCGCGACAACCACTTCAAAAGCTGACGAAGTTGGAGCTAAAGCCCAAGCCTCGTAAGCGTGAATGGATTCTAAATACCATTGATTGTAATGAAAAGTATCATTTAGCTCAACGCGAGGCAATGCTTGAAATGCGTAAGGCGCGACTTCTTGAGCTGAAGCCAAAGGCGCTAGCGTAAAAGCCATAATAACCGCGCATGATACGGTAATAAATGTGTTGAATTTCATGTGAAAAAGTATAACACCATAAACCGTTGATTACCAAGTCCAACTCCTCTTGCTTATCCTTGATGATGATAGAGTCGTAGGGGCAAATCTTGTATTTGCCCGTGCCAATGCAACGGTTTTATTTTTGTACGGATAAACACGAGGTTTATCCCTACGATGGTGATGATTGTGGTGCGGATAAATATGGCACGGATAATCACAAGGATTATCCCTACGGATTTGTCCGTGCCAATGCAATGTTTTTATTTATGTACGGATAAACACGAGGTTTATCCGTACGATGGTAGTGATAGAGTCGTAGGGACAAATCTTGTATTTGTCCGTACCAAGTTTTTATTTGTGTATTTATGCACGGATAAACACGAGGTTTATCCGTACGGGGTGATGATAGAGTCGTAGGGGCAAATCTTGTATTTGTCCGTACCAAGTTTTTATTTGTGTATTTATGCACGGATAATCACAAGGATTATCCCTACGGATTTGTCCGTGCCAATGCAATGTTTTTATTTATGTACGGATAAACACGAGGTTTATCCGTACGATGGTAGTGATAGAGTCGTAGGGGCAAATCTTGTATTTGTCCGTACCAAGTTTTTATTTGTGTATTTATGCACGGATAATCACAAGGATTATCCCTACGGATTTGTCCGTGCCAATGCAATGTTTTTATTTATGTACGGATAAACACGAGGTTTATCCCTACGATGGTGGTGATGGTGGTACGGATAAACACGAGGATTATCCGTACGGGTGCGGATAAACACGAGGTTTATCTGTACGATGAATGATATTGCGCTCGGTCTCTAAGTTCCTAAACGTTTGATTACAATGCGTATGGTTTTGAGAAGAATTGCCACATCAAGCATAAAAGCGCGATGTTTGATGTAAAAGAGATCATATTGAAGTTTTTTAAGATTATCCTCAAAAGTGGAAGCGTATGGAAATTGAACTTGCGCCCAACCAGTAAGCCCCGGACGAGTGATATGGCGCAAGGCATAATAAGGCATTTGACGGTTTAACTCGGCAACAAATTCTGGGCGCTCGGGACGAGGTCCAATAAGAGACATATCGCCACGTAAAACATTCCAAATTTGTGGAAGCTCATCAAGGCGCGAGGCGCGCAGGATTTTGCCAATTTTGGTAACACGTGGATCATCTTTTTGCGCGAATTGCGGTTGACCTAATGCTTCGGCATCTTGTTGCATGGTACGGAATTTATAAATACGAAAATTTTTCTGATTTTGCCCAACACGTATTTGCGAATAAAAAATCGGACCCGATGAACTGATTTTAATCAAAAGAGCAATAAAAGGAAAAAGCAGAATCGTAATAATTGCGATAGGGATTGCCAAAACCACATCAAAAAAACGCTTAATGCCCTCATAAGCCACCTTTTCGCCTTCGTGAATATGCGCAATAAACCAACTTTGTGAAATATGCTCAAGCGGAATGCGACCAGTGGCCGATTCCTCAAAACCAGCGCGATCAATTAAATGCACTGCCGAAAAAATGGTTTCATACAAGGCGTCTTGCAAACCCGGAACTTGCTCGGGGCTGTGAGAAACAATAATGGTATCAATATCATGATTAGCAACTAGCTCGCGAATAGATTCAGGCGAAGCCAACCAAACCACTTTTCCATCATCAAAACGTGAACCCGGAGCGGTCTGCACCACGGCCTTAAGCTCAAAACCGGGCGCCACCTCGTCAATTAATTCGGCTACCCGACCCGCATCTTGAGGTGATCCGATGAACAGCAAGCGAATTTTGAAAATACTTTTGGCGATTATGCGATTAAAAAGAATGCGCCAGAGATAATCCAAAAGTAAAACTATGATGACATAAAGAATTAGATTACGACGCGGAGCGATGCCAAAGATGGGCAAAAGGTAGAAAAATCCGAAAGCTAAAAGTAAATTGGCAATTGCGCCTTCAAAATAAGCGCGTAGAAATTTGAGTGAATCGCGCGATAAACGTAGATCGTATAAACCAGCGATATAGAATCCTAAAATCCAAATTAATGATAAAAATAAAAATGGCAAAACATGCTGATCATAAGCTGAAATAGTAACCTCACGATAACGCATAAACAACATGATGGGCACCGATATTTGAAATACACAAAAATCACCCAATAAAAGAATTGATTGTTTGATACGAACTCGAGTGTTTAACATAAATTTATGTTTATGCGATATTAACTCCCTCGTAGAGACAATCCTTGTGATTGTCCGTGCCAAGATTTTTATTTTTGTACGGATAAACACGAGATTTATCCCTACGTATTTACCCGCACCATCGTAGGGACAATCCTTGTGATTGTCCGTGCCAAGATTTTTATTTATGTACGGATAAACACGAGGTTTATCTCTACGAACGTGGTTTGGGGTGAGTTATGACCTTAACCCTGCCTTTTATTCGCCAAATCGCCTTAATGGCCTCAATTCCATCGTGAAAGTAACGGATTTGAGATTTACGGTTAGGATAACGGAATTCGAGCCAAGGAACAGGAACTTCGGCTATCCTTAGACTATCCTGCCTTGCGCGAGCTAAAAATTCAATATCCAAGAACCAACCCCCTTCTTTACAAGATTGAATAATCTCTACTCCTCTTTGATTCATTATTTTAAGCCCACATTGAGCATCAGCAACATTGAGACGTAAAAACAAGTCAGCGATAAAATTGAAAAATTTGGAGCTTATGGTACGAAACCAACCGCGATTGGTGGTTTTTGTTACCAAAAGACGGGAAGCGATAACAATATCCGCTTTATCCTCTAACAAGCGCTCAACCATGCTGGGAATGGTGTCCGGATCAGCAGAAAGATCGGCATCAATGAAACCAAAATAATCATTATCGCGCATCACCCGCCCCAATAATGATTCGTGGTTCTTAATTTTTAATTGATTTGTGCTATAAATTATGGCAATCCCCTTTCCCTGCTTAGGACAATTTAATAACCGTACTTTTCTTTGTAATTCATCATCTTGAATTCTTAATTGTTCAACCACATCACTGGTTCCATCGGTTGAACCATTATCAGAGACAACAATTTGCCATGGGATTGTAAGATCAGAAAGAGATTTAAAAAGCCGACGGATTGTTTCCGCTATGTGAGGGGCTTCGTTGCGTGTGGGGATGACGAGGTAGAGCATTGTTTATAATTCAACAAAAGGATCTTCGTGATTAATTATACGAGGTTTGACCGAATATTGATTTGAGAAAGCCCTTGTATCAGCTTGACTCCGAGACCATTTAATTTCATAAGCCTCCAACAAAGAGCCTTCTTTAACCACAAGATCAACCTCGGAACCTGCGCGGGAACGCCAGAAATACAAATTTTTTCTGTTGCCGGAAAGTATATTTTGCTTGGCAAACTCGGCCACGACCCAATTTTCCCAAAGCTGTCCTATATCCGAGCGCAAAGCGGTTTCCGAAAAATTATTGATTAAAGCATTTCTTATGCCCGTATCCCAAAAGAAAATCTTCTGACTTTTAGATATCTCTTTGCGAGGATTGGTGCTATAAGCAAATAACCGAAATATAACAAATGTACGCTCTAGTAAATCCAGATAACGCTCTACGGTAGCGCGCGAAATACCGGCTTTAACAGCCAACTCATTTACGGAAACCATGGATCCGGTTTGAAAAGCCAAAAGCATTAATAACTTGCGTAATAAATTAGGATCTTTAACCAATCCCATCTGCAAAACATCTTTCATTAAATAATCAGAAGAGAGGTTCAATAAAAATCCTTGTTTGTCTTTGGAAGTTACAGATTCCGGATAATTACCGAATACCATACTTTGCAACAACAAAGTTTGTACTTGACTAGAGAATTTTTCCGCTATTTGTTTATAAGAAAATTCCGAAGAGTACCAGCTCTGCGCGCTAACAACCTCCCTGAACAATAATGGGGGCAAGAATATTTTATCATTTCTGCCAGTTAAACTTTCGGCGGTTTGATTCAATAAATTCAAACTTGAAGAACCTAAGAGTATTATTTTATTAGATAAACCAGCATCAAACCAACCTTTAACAATCCTGCTGGTTTCGGTTTTTCTTTGCGCTTCATCGATGACCAAAAAATCCGGATCACCCAAAGCCAGCAAAGCATCTTTGGGAGGTAGAGATGCCACGGCCTCAAGACGTGTCCAATCTGATTCAATATCAAGATTAAAAAACAAAACATTTTTACCCGCTAATACATGTTTAACCATGGTGGTTTTACCAATTTGTCGCGCTCCTAAAATCAACAACACCTTGGGCTGCTTTAATATTTGATCCATTAAGATCTGAGCTTCACGTTTTATATACATATTGTTAAATTAAGTATACAAAATAAGCTTATATTTTGTAAAGTCAACTATACAAAATGTAAGATTTACCATTTTCTTGGCTAATTTTAGCGGGATTTGTATTGTGTATTTTTAAGCATAATTCAGTTTTGGTGGATTCTCTCAACCGCTCATTCTAAGTTAGTAAATCGAGATTAGTTGTTCAGTTTTTTACCGCCCAAACGCACACAGAAGGAAAAAGTTTTTCTTTAGCTAAACCGTCAGGGAGTTTTTCGGCAAAGATCGGTTCTTGTGTGGCGATGGCTTGCAGTTGATCTGCATCATTGGTTTGCTTGAGCAAAGAAATATTATTGGGCATATTATGATAAGTGACTTTTTCGACCGTAAATCCCCTGTTTGTCAATTTGCTTTTCACATCATCCAAAGATACATAGCCCGCTATTTTATGTTCTGGGATATATTGGCGGAAAAATGAATCACACAAAGCGACTTGGATACGCTCTTTTATTGTTGATGGATATAAAGAATGGCCCAAATCATAAAGATGAATATTGTAACCACCGGATTTGGTATGCTTGGAGGCGAAATCGAAAAAACTATTTAAATCTTTAACATGTTCTAGAACACTTAAAGAAATTCCAAAATCAAATTGAGTGTCTTGAGTGATGGGATTCTGGCTATCATAAGCCAGTTTATTGATAATTCGAGCATTGGTAAATGAAGATAATCGCCCTTTGGCGTAAGCCGAGGTTTTTGGATCGGGTTCAATGCCCGTGTAGCTGATATTGGGAAAATCTGACAGTAATTGAGCAATAACATCAGCCTTGCCTGCGCCCAACTCCAAAATGGAGATCGGTTCTGGGCGATCTGTGAGTTGTTGTTTGAGTTCTTGCAAAATGAAGTGTTTTGAAGGTTTGAGGAGCATAACACCGCAATACTATATTAAGAAATCACAAATAACAAATATGTAACCGCAATTTTTATGTTTTTATATATTATCATGAATACCAAATTTGAAGTTTAAGGTTTGAAATTTTGGATTTTGCTTATATTATACAAAACCGCTATGATTAAACAGATTATGCTAAAAACACCTTGGGCAAAATTTTTTGAGGCCAAAATAACTAAAATATTTACGGAAAGTAAAAATGTTTTGGATATAGGAGGAGGTTTGCGTATAGCGAAAGATAAGAATAATCGTTATTCGGCTAAAAATGAATGGATTTTGCCTTTGTTTGCCAATGTGGATTATAAGGTTCTAGATCCGATACCTGATTATAATCCTGATATTGTTGGTGATATTCATGATTTGCCTTTTGCGGACAATTCACTGGATGCCATTACCTGTATAGCCGTTTTAGAGCATGTTAAAAATCCGTTTAAAGCCGTGAAAGAAATGTATAGGGTTTTGAAACCGAACGGATATTGTTTTGTATACGTGCCTTTTCTCTATTATTATCATCCCATGAAAGGATACTACGATGATTATTGGAGATTTACGAGCGATGGAATTGATGAGTTATTTAAAGATTTTTCAAGTATGGAAAAGATAAATGTGAGAGGTGCGATAGAAACATGGATACATCTTTCTCCTCTAGCAAAATATACGTTTACCAATAAAATTGGATTGCTACTTGATCGAATTGCTTATAAAATCAATAGTAATCAAACCAGTGGTTATAATATTTTTTTGATTAAATAATTATGAACCATTTACAACAGCTAATCTTGCATGAACCGAATCTAAAACAAAAGCGCATCTTGGATATTGGCGCTGGCAAGGGAGGTTTTATGATACAAGCGCTTGATGAAGGGATTGAGATTTTTGGCTTGGAAAAAAATGAACAAAATATTAAAATCGCTAAACAAAAAATGGCGGAAAAAAATTATGATCAAAATCGTATTATACAAGGGCTGGTAGAAACATTGCCATGGAAAGATAATAGCTTTGATTTTGTTAATGCTTCAGAAGTATTAGAACATGTTGAAAACCCAGACAAAATGCTTACTGAAATGCAACGAGTATTAAAAACTGATGGACAAGCTTATTTAAGTATTCCAAACAGATATGGCTTATATGATCCGCACTTCCATTTATATTTTATTAATTGGATGCCAAGATCTTGGTCAAAGCGTGTTTTAACATTGTTAAAAAAACACAAAGATTATAATGAAGATTCCGGTTACCAAAGCTTGGAACAGATGCACTATCTAACATATAAACAATGCTTTCAATTATTGAAAAAATATGGTTTCATGGTACAAGATTCACGTCGAAAAAAAATTGAATCGATTTCAAATAATCGCATAATATCTAAATTATTGTTTATTGCTTATGATTTAGGCGCTCCTTGGACGTTATCTACTTTCCATTTTTGGATAAAAAAATCATGAAAATATCCTACATCCACAATTGCAGAATGCCGACAGAAAAAGCGCACGGCTATCAAATAGCAAAAATGTGCGAAGCTTTTAGCGATAATGGCGTGGAGGTGGAATTAATTGTACCGACACGACAAAATCATATCAAAGAAAATATTTTTGACTATTATAAAATTAAAAATAATTTTAGTATTAAATATTTAAAGTTTATTGATTTTTTGGCTTGGTCATGGCTACCACAACGAATAGGCTTTATATTTATCTCTTTAGAATTCTTGATGATCGCCTTTTTCCAAAAAATTGATAAAGACAGAATTATTTATACACGCACTCCGGAAATAGCATGGCTATTTAGTATGCGAGGTTATAAAACTTTTTTTGAATGCCACCAATTGCCGGAAAAAAAATCAATCATTCTAAATTGGCTTTTGAAAAATACGAATGGCATCATTACTATTACCAATGGCTTGAAACAAGATTTGGTAAAAGATTACAATTACCCGATTGCAAAAATTTTAACAGCGCCAGATGGGGTTGATCTTGATACTTTTGATATTAAAATAACACGCGAACAGGCTCGTACTCAATTAGCATTGCCTTTGGATAAAAAAATAGCTCTCTATACAGGGCATCTTTTTTCATGGAAAGGAGTTGACACCCTGGCTCAAGCCTCAAAAACAATCTCTGATGATATTTTAATATATACCGTTGGCGGAGATGAAAATGAAATAAAAAATTTCAATAAAAGAAACCCAGATCATAAAATAATTAATATTCCAGCCGTATCCAGAGAAGAAGTTGCTATTTGGCTTAAAGCTTCTGATTTGCTAATTTTACCTAATAGCGCCAAAGAAAAGATATCAGAAAAATATACATCCCCTCTTAAATTATTTGAATACATGGCTAGTGGAACGCCGATTCTTGCCAGTGATTTACCAAGTATAAGAGAAGTGTTAAATGAAACAAATGCGACTTTTTTTCAATCCGACAACCATGATGATTTATTATTACAACTGCTGAATCTGCGTTCAACTCCGCATGTTAATCTTTTCATTGCAAAATCTAGCAAGGCCTATAAACAAATCCATCTTTATTTGTGGAATAATCGTGCATCAACAATATTCACATTAATTAATATTTAATTTTTATGATTAGCTTGCTTATATGTGGTAAAGGTGGACAAGGTGTAGAAACGGCCGGTAGACTCTTAGCTTCATTATGTGCCAGCAATGGTTGGTATGTTTTTGGCTATAATGAGATAGAAAACAGTATACATGGCGGAATGAATACATACCAAATCACTATTTCAAATAGAAGAATTGAAGCTTTATCCAAACAGATTGATCTTGTGCTTGTACTGGATAAAGAAACATTCAATAAAAATATCGACTTACTTAAAAATGATTGCATTGTTATTTATGACGAATTGTTATATGAATCACAGGTTGTTCATCAAAATAATTTCCGTAAATGCAAATTAGAACTGAAAAGTATTGCTAAACATTTTGGCCTAAATAATTTATTGATAAATACAGTAGGAATTGGCGCAATGTCGTTTTTACTTAATTTTTCTAAAAATCAACTAACATCATGTATACAGAAATATTTTGAAAATAAATCTGAAGAGATAATACAAAACAATATTAAAGCTTCGGAACAAGGATATGATGCTTGTAGCACTATCTACAGCAAATATCATTACAACTTAAAAACCGGCACTACAACCATATCAAAACTCACTACAGGGAATGAAGTCGCTTGTAAAGCAGCGATAGATGCTAAATGCGAATTCATCGCAGCATATCCAATGACACCAAGCTCTAACATCTTCCATGGTATGGTGAAATCGGCGAGAACGAATTCAACTATTGCAATACATGCTGAAGATGAAATCGCTGCAATCAATATGGCCATTGGTGCTGGCTATACAGGAAGCAGAGCTTTAACTACTACATCTGGTGGTGGATATGCATTAATGACTGAAGCAATAGGCTTAGCAGCCATGGCTGAGATTCCACTAGTGATTATCGAAGTACAGAGACCTGGTCCCGCAACAGGATTACCTACAAAAACTTCCCAAGGGGATTTACGACAAGTGATCAACGCAGGTCAGGGATATTTTCCTCATATAGTTCTCGCACCAGGAAACATTGAACAAATATACAGTCAAATATTTCTTGCTTTTAATTATGCGGATATCATACAAACGCCTGTAACTGTTTTATTGGACAGATATTTAGTAGAACAAATCACAAATGCGGTTGAAATTACTTGTACGGATATACAAATTAATCGAGGTAATATTCTACAATATAATGAACAACCCTTTTTCCCAAGATATACCACCATGCAAGACAACCTTCCAATCAGATCTCTACCAGGTCAGAAATTTGGCATCTATGTTGCAAATTCCTACGAACATGATGAATACGGACTGCCTACCGAAAATCCTGAACTGATTGAACAAATAAACCGTCGACGTGAAAATAAATTAATTACCATTCAAAAAATGATTCCAGAGGCAAGGTTTATCGGATTAGATACCGCAGACCATACGATAATTTGTTGGGGTAGCACCTTGGGCGTAATCAGAGAATCACTAACCTTTTATGATCTACGAAATAAAATTAACATTTTGCACTTTACGAATATCAACCCGTTACCACCAAATATAAACGATTTAATTTTAAGAATTAAACATCCTATCGCGATAGAAAATAATGCTACTGGCGCATTGTGCGGTTGGCTTGCTGAAAAAATAAACCTATACATTACTGATAAAATATTAGACATAACGGGCAAACCTTTTACCATAGAAGACCTAGGTGAAAAAATTATCAAAATTATTGAAAAATATGCTTAAGCAGAATAAACCCAACTGGTGTGTTGGTTGTGGAAATTATGGAATCTTAGCAGCTTTGAAAAAAGCACTATCAGATTTAAATTTAGAACCCCACAATACTGTAGTTATAGGTGGCATCGGTTGCGGTGGTATGTTACCCTATTGGTTACATACTTATAGCTTCATAGGATTGCATGGTCGTGCTTTAGCTATTGCTACAGGTATTAAATTATCTAAATCAACATTGCATGTGATTGTTGTCGCCGGTGACGGAGATACTTATGGCATTGGAATGAATCATTTTATCAATTGCGCAAGAAGGGATGTAAATATACTCTGCATTGTTTCAAATAACGGTGTGTACGGTTTAACAAAAGGACAAGCTTCGCCAACAGCACCACGTGGCTTTCAAAGCCCCACAACGCCAAATGGCAATCCTTATAATGGAATCAATCCTCTCAATTTAGCACTAGCCTCAGGCTGTAATTTTGTTTCTAGAGGTTATGCCGGTAATGTTGCTCATCTTATAGAATTAATAAAACAAGGCATATCTCACAAAGGATTTGCTCTACTTGATGTCTTGCAGCCATGTACAACTTTCAATAAACAATTCAACTATGCTTACTACCAAGAAAAAACCAAACCTATAGAGATCAACAATATCAACTCTGATATATTCGTTGCATACAAATTAGCAAATATAGATACAAATATACCTATCGGCATTTATTACAAAAAGAAATATGAAGAGTAAATTATTTACCTTTTTTTGGGATATAGTAAGAATAAATACTCAAAAAATAAGAAGTAACTATTGGAGTATTATATTTCCAAATAAACCCAAAAACTTACGTGTATTGGGGAAAATATATGTAGAAAGACCTTATAACGTATATTTAGGTAAAAGTGTAAGCTTGAATCATGGATGTTATCTAAATGCCAGATGTAACATATACATAGGAGACGCATGTCATTTATCACCTTTTGTAATGATCAATGCCGGTCAGCTGGATTTAAACAATTCTGAAAGGCTTCATATTTCAAAAGAGGTTAAAATAGGCAATAGAGTTTGGATAGCTACTAATGCTATTATTAATCCTGGTGTTACTATTGGCGATGATTGTGTAATAGGAGCAGGTGCCGTCGTCACTCGAAACTTACCGCCAAATACACTTTGTGTTGGAGTACCGGCAAAGCCTATAAAAAAGTTATCATGAAATATATTACGATTTTTTACCACTTATCAACTTTGATATTTGTAACCTGATAGAAAACAAAATATTGAATATAACATTAGATCCGGCATAATTCTTAAAACCGTCGTAAGCTTTTTTAGTTGACACTTCTTGAATATTAATCGGAATTTTTTGTTGCCATCTTTCTTTATTCTTAAGGGCAATCGCAAAAATATAAACCGAAGCGTTGCGATGACTGTTAAAACTTAAATATTGTAAATGCATATTATTTTTTTCAAACATCTTTTTTACGGCTAATGGCGTCATTCGCCAATAATCCCCATAATCTGTATGCATTTGCTGTAAAAACGGAACAACTAAAATAACTATATCCTTACTCATTAAGCAAAGATTCCTAAAAGCTTTTTCTATTTCAAAAACATGTTCAAGTGTTGTATGATTAAAAACAACATCAAATCTATTGACTAAATCGGCAGGTAAATCATTTTCTAAATCTAAAAATATCTCACCTTCCATTCCCTGAAATCCAAAAGCTTCGGTCTTATAATTTGTAATTGTATAACTTTTTTTATTGATAAAATAATTTTTATATTCATTGCCTTCCTTATCTTGATCTCTCCACGCGCTAACATTCACAATATCACCTTCAAAAAGATATGCAAATTTTTTTAACTCTTTATTTGACCAAATTCTTGGCAATCTAAATTTATGATCGATGAACAACATATTACAGTGATTAATTTTTTCTTATTATAAACATTATCAACGCTGTTTCAAAAAATCTCACAGTAATTTTAGCAAGCACCGCCCCCATTAAACCAAACCAATAAACCCCCACAAGCACAGAAACTATTTGAAAAATTGCCACAGTAATATTATACCAATACAACCTTTCGGTTTTCATTTGAGCCTGCAATGCTGTTATTGGCAAAATATTAGCTATAGCGATTAATGATATTGCCAAAATCTGTGTATATAAAATAGATTCTTTGTAGGCCGGAAAAAGGATAGCATATATATAAGGAGCGAACATTATATAAAATAAACAAATTATAAAAATCCCAATTCCGAATTTAAGCATTTTTTTGTAAATTGAACCTGCTGTTATTTCGTTTTGTTTTTCTGCAAATTTTGGAAAAGCTAAAGTACCCAACATTTTAAATACGCCTTTCAATTGCTCGGTTGGTGCCAAGGAAATATTATAAATAGCCATGTTCACAGCGCCTAAAAAATGAAAAACTAATATTTGATCTATTAAACTAGCGCCTGTGGTTAGTATATTTAACACGCTTAAATGCTTGCCATATTTAATCAAATCAGGATCTTGAACTTGATTTAACGCGATCTTTTTTTTAGTTAAATACAGCCATGTTTTTTGCAACCAAGAATTAACGAATAAATATGGGATAATTAAAATCCAAACTTGTTGGGTTAAAAAAATTGCTGGTAAAACAAATATAAAATTGGTTATTTGCGTATAGATTTCAAACCTGACCAATAAATCAAATCTTTTTTTTCCTTGCAGGATAGCGCCGTATAAATTGTAAACATTCAAAAAAGGAACAAAGATACTGACAATGCCAAACGCCCAAGACAGCACAATATTTCCATTCCACCAATAATATAAAGCCAATAATACAGAAAGCAAGCCGCCTAATAAACCCCATTTAATCTCTGTTTTAATAGCTAGATTTAATGATCCATCCTTGCCCTGCGCTGTGGATCTGACCATAGCGGTTCCCATGCCCGATAAAGTAAAAAGAGATAACAAGCCCACGGATGAAATTACATATTTATAATTACCATATACTTCCTTGGGCAATAGATTGGCAAAAGCAATAGATAATAAAAAAGCCGAGGTCATGGATACAGCCCTTCCTAAAGATAGCCACCCCCCGCCCTTAGCCAAATACACCATGTCTGTTTTGGTATATTTTTCGGATCGGCGAAGAAGGTTGTAGAGTTTAGTTTTTAATAGTTGATACATGCCAAGGTTTTAATGATCATGATATACACTTATTATTAATATAGCAAATAATCATTAATGACTTGCAATATATGTTTTATTAACGTAAATTAACCATAATTATACCAACCTTCATGACTGACGAATCTAAGAAAATTTTAATTATTAAATATAATAAAGACTACAACCGCAACAGCAATCTTGTTTGGGCGTTTTTACAAAAATGTAACACTCATGTACTCACAGTTAGTCAACCGATTACTTTAGCTGAAAAAATAGATATTTTTCTTAAATTTTTTATTGATAAAAAAATAACAACTATATTATATCTTTGGCCTTGCAATACATCTTTAATTCTATTATTAGGGGCCAAATTATTCAAAAAAACCATTATATCCGATTGCTTTGTTTCTTACTACGACTCGGCAGTGAATGATCGAAAAATATGTAATAAATATTCTATTTTTGCAATAAAACAATATATACTAGATTATTTAAATGTCAAAGCCGGAAATATTCTTTTTTTTGATACACATTCACATAAAGAATATTTTGCAAACACATTTGGTATATCGCCAAAAAAAATAATTAAAGTTTTACCCGTGTCGGTTGATATTGATTATATTAATAAAATTCAACCCACTACTGCAGTTCATATTTTTTCAAAAGCAAAGATTAATATTTTTTGGTATGGTTCGTATATTCCACTTCAAGGTGTAGAATATATTATTGAAGCGGCATCGCTACTATCCGCAAATACAGATATTCAATTTATACTTGTTGGTGCAAGTAAAGAAAAACTTAAAACAAAAGTTAACTCAAATATTATTGAAGCAAGTAATATCAACTTTCTAGAAAGAGTACCTTACAATATACTATTGGAGTATATTAAACGAAGCGATTTTTGTTTGGGGATTTTTGGTGATAGTGATAAAGCAAAAAGAGTTATACCCAATAAAATTCTCGACTGCATGGCTTGTGGCAAGGTTGTAATTACAGGTTCGAATGATGATATGCAAAAATACTTTACTGATCATGAAGATATTATATATTGCGAAATGGCTAATGCCTATGATTTGGCAAATAAAATTACGTGGTTAATAAATAATCCGAAAGCATTAAGCGCGATCCAAATCAATGCATCAAAAAAAATAACAAAATATTTTGATAAGAAAATACTATCAGATATAATTTAAAACATTAATAAATATGGATTTTACAGGAGAACAATATATCCCCGGTATTAGTAAAAAAAGACTAGCAGATGAACATGTAGAGCGCTATAAATATGCACTGAATTTTGCTAAGGATTGTACCGTACTTGACATTGCTTGCGGTACTGGATATGGCTCCTATGAACTTACAAAAGAGGCTCAAAGGGTTATTGGCGTCGATCTATCCCAAGAAAGTATCGATTATGCCAAAGCTAATTATGTTACAGGGAATTTGGAATATTTAAACGCCTCAGCTACTGATGAATTATTTGCAGAAAATACTTTTGATCTAATTTGCAGTTTTGAAACAATAGAACACTTAGATCAACCCGATCGTTCAATTTACTTAAACAATATGGCGAAATGGCTAAAACCTAATGGTATATTATTGCTTTCAACACCAAATAAAAAAATTACTTCGCCTTTTACAAAAAAACCATTAAATAAATATCATGTCTTAGAATTTACGGAAAAAAATCTCATTGCAGAACTTAAACCATTTTTTCAAATTTATGATAAACTTGGTCAACGCTTAATAAATAAATTTTTTACTTTTTATATTATTAGAAAAACTATATCTTTTACACAAAAAATTTTACATTACGATTTTCATATCTACGACTTGGCAAATGGTCCAGAAATTATGCAATACAATAAAAATCAAGTACCTAGAATATTTGTATTTATATTAAAAAAATTATGAAAAAATTTCAATGGACAAGAAAACCTGATTTTAGAAATGTTAAAAACTTAGATTATGATTTGTACTGGAAACAGCGTGGTTTCTTGTTTAATTCTAAATTAAAAGAACGTGAAAATATAATTTTAAATAATATCGGACCTAGAAGTAAGGTTTTAGACATCGGTTGCGGTAATTCGCGCTTAGCTTTGGAATTAAAGCATAAAAACTGTGATATACACGTAGCAGATATTTCAAAAGTAGTTTTAAATGAGTACAATAAAAATGGAATTAGTACACATCAAATAGATTTAGCGAGTTTAAATTTTGCTGACATTAACAATGAATATTGGGACGTAATAATTTTAAGTGAAGTCCTCGAACATACGCCAAACCCTGAAGAAATAATAGACCAACTTCGATCGATTACAGATAAAATGATTATCACTATACCGAACAGTGCTTTTTATAAATTCCGCTTTCATCTAATGTTTAAAGGACGTTTTTTTACACAATGGATAAGTCATCCATCTGAGCACTTGCGTTTTTGGTCGCATTTGGATTTTCTTGATTGGCTGAACGCGTTGAATCTTGAAGTTGACCACTTTCAAGCAAGTAATGGTTTTAGATACTATAAAAATACTCTGCCTAATTTATTTGGTTTTCAAATGGTTTATTTTTGTAGCACAAAAAATCAAATGCTAAACGCAAAAGCTAATTAGTATTTTTATCAACCTCTCCAAATCATGCCCCTCAATCACTCCCTTTCTGGCAATTTCATTAGTCTGTGGGTTGGTAAGAAAAGCGTTAAGAGATTGCATGGCAGTTTCTTTATCTTGCAACTTTACAACACCTTGCAAATAGTGATATTCGGCGCCTTTGGCGATTACGGGAGTGCCACAAGCTAAAGACTCGAGCACAACTTTATCAATACTGCCGGTTTCGCTAGTGCTGATAAAAACCGATGCTCCAGAAAAAACTTGAGGCAATTCGTCGTGATTTTTTTGGCCTTCAAATATTACTCTTTCAGCAATACCTAGTCTATCCGCCTCTTGTTTTATATTTGCCAAATACTCTTCGTTGCCATCACTAGAACCAATTATACGCATATTCCATTGTGTATTTGGATATCTTTGCTTAAATTCGGCCATAAAGGATAAGGATTCTTCTAATTTTTTACTTGGTTGAATGCGCGAGACCCACAGAACCTCTGGTTTGCGCACAATGTCCATGGGTTTGAATTGGTTAGTATCTATGCCGTGGCCAACGATATTTTTTTTAGGTGAATCAACTCTAAGCGATAAATTGGAGGCAGTAAAAGTTTTTTTAGATATCCAAAGTGCGGTTTTGAGCCACCAAGTAACACTTTTGTGCATATACCACATGTAGACCGGTTTGCGTAGAATTAACCAAATAGGATAACCCATGACAACTATCTGTGGTGTCATGTGCACAAACACCTTATCATAATCTTTGCGATATTTAATCGAATAATACCATAATTTAAGCACACGTTTGATGATTGGTTGACCCAAATCTTGACCTTGCGCGCCGTTTGGTAAATCCGTATAAACCATTTTTCTGGTAAACACGGTCATTTTTACATTCTGATTTATAAATTTCTGAATCCAACGAACTACAAAGCCCAAAATCGGATCTTTTTTATCAACGACTTGGGTTATAAACAGCAATCGTAATCGCTTGTTATCCAATTCTTTTTCCTCAAACTTCCCCATCTCTTCAACCAATTTTTGTTTAGCTAACTGCTGATTATTGATGGCGGATTGAAGAAAATCACTCATACTCGTTTGGTTTATTAGCTTGAAATTTTGAATTTGAAACTTGGATTTTTCCCAAACTAATTGCATCGCATTTGCTATGGCCATAACATTGCCAACAGGGACAATGATTCCATTTTCTTCATTTTTGACAACTTCATGAGCGCAACCCACATCGGTCATGATAACAGGCGTTCCACAAGCAAGCGACTCCACGGCTATCATACCAAAACCCTCGCGATCCGAGGTTATGAGAGTGGCCACGGCTTTGCGATAATAATCGGCTAGATTTTCGGTCCAAGGAATTATTTCAACTTTATCTTGTAATTCAAAATCAGCGATCCATTGTTTTATCTGATTCTCAAGCGGACCTTGACCAATAATTTTTAGTTTAGCATTCGGATTTTGCTTGAAAAAAATACTAAAGGCGTGAATAGCAAGATCAATACGCTTGATTGGGACAAAGCGACAAACTAATAAAAAATAACTCTCACTATTTTCTTCTTTTGATTCAAGAGAGGAATGTTTTGAACTTGCCACAGAACAATACGAATTAACATCAAACGTAAGGGGAAAACGAATGATTTTTTCTTGAGAGATGCTAAGATTAATAAGCGCGTCTTTGGTTCTTTGACTTACGACTCGGATAGCATCAGCGCGAGAGATGATAAAACGAGCTAAAAGATAGCGAAATTGATTGAGCCAGGATTCTAGGCGATAATAGTTGCCGTGAAAATGATAACCGTGATCTTGAATAGCAAGCGCGGATTTGTGTATTCTTGATCCAAGATAAGCAACTAAACCGGTTTCGATTGGATCTTGCGAGGTAATGACAGCAAATTTTTGTTTGCGTAATTTCCAGATCAACCAAAGCGCGTCCGTAACATAAAAAAACTTGTTCCATGAGTTTGTGGAAATGACTTGTATGTTGGGCGCGATTTGCTCATCAAATTTTTGCTTGCCAAAAACGATAATAGTGGCCTCAAATCCTTGCAACTGGTTAATAATCCTGTCTCTGACCTGTCCCGGCTCAAACAATTTTCGATCCAGGCTGATCATGATTAGTCTAGTTTTTTGAGGGTTTTGAAGAGCGGACTCTGAAACAAGTTTGGATTGATGATTGGCGGATTCAGAATGATGAGAGGAGTTAGAGGCGTGAGATGATAGAATAGTTAAAGTCTCCTCCACCATTTTGTTAAACCCAAGAATTTCAGGCATTTCTATGTGAAATGCGCGGCTTGTGACTTGTGATGAATTGATTAAATTAACCCAAGCTTGTTTGTCTTGATATGGCGCCACTTTTACTAAATTTGGAAAAAGTTCCGCAATTTCAGGATTACCGCCTTTATCACTCACAATACAAGGCAAGCCTGTGGACACGGCTTCCACAACAACATGAGGGAAACCCTCGTAACCAGTGGCCAGTACAAATAAATCAGCTTTGCGATACCATTTAGCAAGTTCGACTCGCGATAATCTACCGAGCCACATAACACGATTTGAGACACCAATTTCTTGCGCGTGCTTTTTCCAATCCTCAAGCTTTGGCCCATCACCGGCCACGGCCAAAATATATTCCTCGGGCAAATCTTTAATAACATCGCACAAAAAATCTCCGCCCTTCCAAGGCACGGCTCGTATTGCGGTTAAAATTATCCTTTGTTGTTTATCACTTGTTTTAATTACCTCATGTTCTTCTGACTCGAGATGCGGAAGTGGAGCGATACTATTATAAACAACTTTGATCTTATTTGGTGAGATGCCCCACTTCTCCACGATGGATTTTAAGTATTTTGACGGCACGATAATTGCTTTTGCGCGTTTAGCCACCCAACGTTCAGTCGCTTCCATTAACCAAACTTTTCCCGCATGCCGATGCGTAACAAACTCATCAAGTAACTCAAGAGAAGATAAGTGAATTTGCTGATATTGTTCCCAAGCATAATCCCCCACGATTTTGAGAACAAGGGGCTTGCGAGCAAAAATTGACGCCAATGTTGCTGGCAATCCTTCGGAAACAGGTCCTTGCACATAAATAAGATCCGATTTGCGCGCGAGCTTAAATGTTTGCCAAAAATATTTAAAATATCGGTACAAGATATTTGACGAGCGGTGCACGGCAATTACTTTATAAATCGTGGCTTGTTCTGTTTTTTCGTCTCCATAGGTAACAACAGCAATCTCATGTCCCTGATTCGCAAGTTCGGTCGCAACACCCTTAACATAACCTGCTGGTCCGCCGATTTCAGGTGGGTAGATGCCTGTCGCGATGAGTATTTTCATAGTTTATTGTCCGAACCTTGATTAGCATGATTATTTTGATTTGCTTGATTATCTGTTCCCTAGCCGTTTAACAATAATCAAGTTAATCCCCAAATCAAGTGAATCAAGATTCGGATATTTGATTTATCTGAATTTTTTGTGAACTCGTTTAAATTCCAAACTTCTGGCTCCAAAGTTTATTAATAAACCAACTTCTATTTTATAAGCTTCCAAATAATTGAATGCTTGAGATAGATGCACATCCTCTAAATGCGTTAAAGCTTTTAATTCAACCATAATCTTGTCCTCAACGAAGAAATCCACTCTTCTTGTTCCAACTTTTTGATTTTTGTAAATAATAGACAATTCTTTTTCTCTTTCAAAATTTAAGCCCTGTAAACTCATCTCGATAGCTAATGCTCTTTGATAAACAACCTCTTGAAAGCCATTTCCTAAAGTTCGATGAACGCTCATTGCGCATCCGATAATCCTATGCGTTATATCTTCATGCGACATATAATCATGTTAATCGTTAAATCCTGCGCTTGATTATCTGCTCTCTTGCTGTTTAACAATAATCAAGTTAATCCCCAAATCAAGTGAATCAAGGTTCAGACAATATAATCAAGATTCGGATATTGAGCAAAATATATTGTTCATCCTTTCTGCTATTTTTTTCCAATCATATTGATTGATTATCAAATCTTTGCCTTGACGTATTAGTTTGTCTCGCAATCCGAATTCGGTTTGAATACGAATAACAGCCCTTGCTATGGATTCTGGATTTTTAGGTTCGCAAAATAAACCGGTTTCACCGTCCGTTAAAAAATCAGGAATACCGCCCACGGGTGTGCCGATGATGGGAATGCCCGAGGCCATGGCCTCTAAAAATGAATTGCCCAATCCTTCTGATAAAGATGGTCGGCAAAAAATATCAGAAACTTGGAGCAACCTTGGTAATTCGGCATGATCGCGCTGACCCAAAAATACTACACGTTGATCTAGTTTGTTTTGCGAAACAAGATCTTTAAGCTTGGGCATGTCTTCACCCTCCCCAACCACCAAAGCTTTATAATTTTCTGGCAAATGGAGTAAAGATAAAATCAGATCATCGGTTGCGTTTTTAAGAACCAAACGCGAAGCCGTGACCAAAACCACGTCTTGCTCCGAAAAGCCCAATTCTTTGCGCAAAGCTTGACGCTCCTCCGAGGTTATTGATTGCATGAATCGATTAACATCCACGCCGTTTGGAATAACAACCGACTCGCCCTTAAACCCCATTTCCTTACCCCATTGAGCTAAAAATTGGCTAATAGCCTGAATGGAGTTTGCGCGCTTAAAAATTCTTAAAAATAATGGTTTAAATATTCCTACACGTTTTAAGATATGCTCGGGCGGATCCCCTTCTTGCAAAGTGAGCATCATCTTGGTATTGGGACGAAACCAACAATAAATGAGAGCCGTAAAACCGCCGAAGCTGGCCATCATGGGCCAAACAATGGGAACATGTTTAGCTGGCGCGACTCTAAAAGCCTTGATTACACCCAAGATTGGCAATAAATACTTATCCATGGATTTACCGAATCCCACACGATGAACAGTAACATTGCCCATCTGTTCGGTTGAAGGCAATCCGGATTTGATCCGCGCGGTGATTAAATTAAACTTCCAGTTGGACAAACGATCAGTGATTTCTTTGATAGCGATTTCTGCTCCGCCGATAAGAGGAAAATAAGCGGTAGAAAAAATGAGGATATGTTTTTTAGTTTGTTGCGCTTCAAATTTTTGAGTTTCATCTTTAAGAATCGTGTTATAAATAAAACGGATTTGATTGGCAAAAACATCGCCCTGGCGATTGGAGGCGGTAAGGCGAGCTTGATTGGCAACACGCGAAGCATAATGCAATTGACTTCCGGATGAAGCAGAAATTTGATCAGCTTTATTGAGGATCGAGTTTAAAATAAGGCGCAAATGCCAATTTACGCGCTCAAGCTTTTGATCCGCAAGAGAGATAAGGAGAGGCAAAGACTTACCACGACGAGTAAAAATAGCGGAAAGCGAGGCATAGCTTGCCATAATTGACCAAGCGAAAAGGTATTTGTGTTTAGCAATAAGTTCCTTGGCTTTGCGCGACCCCAAAAACAACAACAAATACTTATCAAATGTTTTGCCATAACCCAAACGATAAACAGTAGCATTGGGCAAAGGCGATGGTTCTTGTTTGCCGGTGGATGAAAAAGCGGTGGTGATTATATCAAAATGAATATCCGGCATCTTGCGCATTAACTCAAGCAAAGCTGATTCCGCGACTCCTTGATGAGGATAAAATGTTGTGGAATAGACCAAGACGCGCTTTTCCTCGTTGATTGATTGTTGTGTTCGCGCTGTGAAATCACGGATATGGTTTTCAAGTTTATGTTTTTGCGTCCAACCGAGCTCGGTAATACGAGTTGTATCAATGCATGAGGTTAAGCGATTGCCACGTCGCTCGGGAAGCATTATTATTTTTCCACCAAACATCCGCGCCACATCGAGGATAGAATAAGCTTCATTGGCTCCGATGCCAAAATCATCTCCCTCGCCTTTGGCGCCAACTAAAATCAGGCCATCAACAATGTCTTCTATGTGAGTAAAATTTCTTTCTTGTGTGCCGGGAGATACCACGGTTAAGGGCTGGCCTTGTTTGAATTCTTCACTAAAAATTCCAATCAAAGTTGAATAAGGGCCATGAGATATTTCACCCGGGCCATAGACATTGTAAAAATAAGTAATGGCAAAAGGCAGGCCATACCATTTGCCATAGTTTTTAACGAGCTCTGTATTGGACGCTTTTGTCCAAGTGTATGGAGTGAGATTGCGCCCATGTCCGCCATCCGAAAACTTGGTGGATGAGCCGGCGTACACGATTTTACAGTTTTTTTTGCGACAGAATTCCAAAACCGCAAACGTGCCTTGTTTATTCAGATCCCAAACCAATTCCGGCGAATCTTCTAAACTTTTTTCCACACGCGAATATTCACCCAAATGATAAACCAAATCCGGAGTTTCACTGATAATTTGTTCAATGTTTTTAGTATGTCCTTCGCGATAATCAACGCCAGCAATGTGATTGTCGCGCGAGCCGGTAAAATAATTATCAAGCGAAATAACCTTGGCGCCAAGTAACACGAGTCGACGACAAAGATTGGAGCCAACAAATCCGGCCCCGCCTGTAACAACAATGGTTTTACCGCCTAACATAATAAGCTAACCTTACGCTAAATTAGTGGAAAAAGCAATCTGCTACCAAGCATTAACTTTGCCAAAATTCGCGCTCAAAATCTGTTAAATTATTTAATGCGGGTATGATTATGCTCTTAAATAATCAAATAAATTGGATTGATAATTTGGTTTAAAATCAAGATTTGAAATTGGCATTTTCCTCTATTTTATGCTAAAACCCAGCTGTGAGCAATTTACCAAAAAACGCGATCATGCTTATGATCACCAGCCAAGATTGGGGCGGAGCACAGCTCTATGTTTTTGAGTTGGCAAAAGAGTTAAAAGCAAGAGGAGAAAAGGTTATTGTTGTGGCAGGGCATGATTATCCAAAATCAAATAACGAACATCAAAAATTAGCCAAAGTTTTGGCGATTGACGAGCGTGGGAATCCGAATCATATTGAAGATGTTAAAGATAAAAAACAAGATGAGCAATACAAGATGCTAGATGTTGGGCGCGAATTATCCACCAAATGCCTTTTGTCCGAAATTGATTTTGTTGAGCTTAAGCACATGACGCGCGACATCAATCCTATTACTAACATCAAAGCGGTTTTTGAATTGATAAAACTTTTTCGTGAATTGGAACCAAAGGTGATACATCTTAATTCAACCATGATGGGAGTAATTGGATCCTTGGCCGGAAAATTGGCTCATATTCCGAAGATTGTTTATTGTATCGGTGGCTGGGTATTTAATGAAGATCTGCCAAATTGGAAAAAGAAATTATATATTTGGATAGAAAAACTAAGCGCCAAATGGAAGGATGTGATAATTACAGTGCATCCCGAAGATGAGAATTTGGCAAAGCGATTAGGGATAAAGCCTAAAGGAAAAATGTTAACAATTCCTAATGGAATTGACGTAAAACAATTTGAAAGCGAATTATTAAGCAAAGAGATGGCGCGCGAGCGTTTGGGCATTCATCCGGAAGCAATAATTGTGGGAACGATAGCCAATGCTTATCCGCCTAAAAATTTATTGTGGTATTTGGAGGTTTGCAAAAAAATTAACGAAGCGGATAGGAGGATTTGTTTTGTGATCGTGGGCGATGGTCCGCAATTTGAAGCTTTGCAAAAAATGAGAGACTCGATGAACGCGCAAAACTATATAATGCTCACAGGGCGCCGAATGGATGCGCCGACCTTGTACCGCGCTTTTGATGTGTTTGTTCTCCCCTCCTCTAAAGAGGGCATGAGCATAACTTTACTTGAGGCCATGGCATCCAAAATCCCCATAATTGCCACCGATGTTGGCGCTACCAAATGGATGCTTGCACCAAAAGCCGGATTAATTGTTCCGCCAAAAAATCTCAAAGCTTTGGGTAATGCAATTCTTGACTTGATTAAAGATCCTATCCTTGGGGCGCAATTGGCGGATCAGGCTTATGAAGTTGTGAAAGAAAGATTTCAAAAACACAAGACAATGCAAGAAAGCGTGGATGTGTTGATATAACTCACCTCATACCCTGTTCGTAGGGATAAACCTCGTGTTTATCCGTACATGAATAAAAATTGCATTGGCACGGACAAATCTGGCACGGGCAAACACAAGATTTGCCCCTACGATTTAATCACCGCACCCGTAGGGATAATCCTTGTGATTATCCCGTTTAAGAGGGAGATTTAGAGGGAGTTATAAGTAACTTATAGGACTACACTACCTCCTTGGCCCGGTATAAGCCGGAGTGGTTGTGGCGTTTGTAGAGGTTGGTGATTGTTCTTGTTTTTCGATCTCTTGTTCGGATTCGTAAATTGTTAACGCATCCTCCATTGTTTGAACCTCATCTTGCAAAAGGGGCTGGAACTTGGCTTTGGTAATTGGATCCATTTGTGAAACTGCCTTTAGAATCAAATTGCGTTCGGGTAAAAGATTTAAATCTTGGCAAGCCTTGGCGATTTGAATATAAACTTCGGGTTGAGAAGCTGGCAATTCTGGTAAGCTAACAACCAATTTACGCATGGATTCCGCGTCTTGCAAAGTCACATAAGCTTGAGCAACTAGATAAGCGTCTTGCGCGGATTTTAACTTGTATGGATAAGCAACGGATTGCGAGCGAGCTAAATATTTTGCCGATTCTTCGGGTTGTTTTTTATCAAAATAATAAGTTACACCCACATACCACCATGATTCGCCGACTTGATCATCAAAATCAACGGCTTGCATGTATAAATCCAAAGATTCATCATATCTGCCTTGAGCGCGAAGCAACTCTGCCAATGCAAAGAAGAGTTGTTGACGTTTGGGGCTAAGTTTGATTGCCGAATTAAAACGTTGTTCGGCAAGATTAATAATTTCTTGATCCTGCATGGCCAAACCGACAGCCGAAAGCATACTGGCATGTATGTAGCTGGTATGAGCATTGTTACCATGACCCGCATAAAAGCGATCATAAACATTTTGTGTCAAATCAAAAAATTCACGCCAAGCTGGCCAGCGATTTAAATTGCCGGAGGTTGCTAGATTGATAAGAGTGCGAGAATTGATAAAATACTGTTCATCCAAATACGGAGTTTGAATGTAAGAGGCGCGCTTAGATAAATCAACCATTTTGGGCAGATCGCCAAGCGAAAGCTCTTTGTTGGCTTTGATGACCAAAGTGGAAGCGTAAAAAGGCATGATGGACGTTAAATAAACCAAGAGTAAAAAAACAGCTTGAATAATTCCAAAAGTAATCCAAGGCACTGATTTATTTTTGCCAGTAACTTTATTTTCTTGACCCACAAATGTGGCAAATCCGGAGCAGATAACTAAAGCATATAAAAGATAACTCATACTAAATGCCGCAGGATGATCAAAAACGAAAATATTTTGCAGAAAATAACCCGCAGGCAAACCCATTAGCACAGCGGTAGTGGGAATATCCAAATATTTTTTTCGACGCGCTGTGATAACCGTATAATATATGCCTATCCAAATACCCGTAAAAGTTAAAAAGCCTAATAACCCTGTCATGCTAAACACATCCATTACAGTATTGTGCGCGCGATCAAACCAAGTTTCGTAATAGCCAGAGCGTAAAGAATTGGGATTGTAATATTTGTTAAAAGCCATGTGAAAATTATCCAAACCATAACCCGTAAGCGGACGTTCCAAAAAAGCCTGCCAAGCAATATCCCAAGCTATAAAACGGCCAGCAGTACCGGTTTGTAAAGAAAAGATGCGAGTAGCTGTTGGATATGACGCTTGCAATGCTTGGAAAGTTGCGGTTTTAACACCAACTGTAACAATTGCCAAATACAAAATCGTGGCCAAACCAATACCGCCAAATAAAACAAAACGAACTTTGGTATTTTTATACATTACACCAACAGATATGGCAGAAATTACGGCGCCAAATATGAGCCCCATAAACGGACCGCGCGAACCTGCCGCAAACATGGCTGACATGGAAATTATTACGACAAACACATACCACATTCTCCAGCCACGAGATTTTGTTTTGAACCACAAAAGAGCTATGAAAAATAAAATAAAGAGCTGATACGCGCCTTGATAAATTGGGTTATCGAGCAAACCACCCACGCGTGGACCGGCTGGAAACAGCAACAAATTTGGAAAAGGCTTTTGCAATAAAGCAACAATGCCCATTAAAGCTCCAAGGATTGTGAGATAGTTAAGAACATTGCGCCATTGTGGCCAAGTTTTAACCAATGAAATTGTCATGGTTAACCAAGCGAACAAATGCAAAAGAGTAAACAAGCCATTCATGCGCTCTTGATTGCCCCACCAAGCGCGCAAAGGATCAACCGCAAAAATTACAGAAAATAATAAAGCGACAAAATAAGCGATGAATGCGAAATACAAAATGGATTTGCGCGGTCTGTATTCTGGGCAAGCCCAAGCTAAAATCAAATAAGCCGGAAAAGTTAAACCAATAAGAACCTGAAAAAAGATGAGTTTAGAAAAAACGAAAGGAAAAATCACAATTGGTATGAACATGAGTGGCATTAAGAGCCCTCCATAAATACCAATAAATGTGATTATTTTAAGAATTTTTATGGCTTGTTCACGTTGCATATGCCAAAAAGAATAGCACAACAACAAATAAAGTTCCATCAATAACGTTTACACACAATGGCTTAACTCCCTCTAAATCTCCCTCTTAAACTAAGAGGGAGACTTGTTAACTAGTTTTTACAGCCCCTCTCTTAGTTTAAGAGAGGGGTATGGGGTGAGTTACTACTGTACAGTTAACCTTCAAGGGTGACTCTTTTTAACTGACTATCGCGATTTCTAAGGTATTGATTAAATCTTTCATATGGAGTCATCCCATGCATGTTCTTGCCAAGATGAATCCGTTTT
>Ga0302248_1000046_pt1 | contig 134297 bp, 90 predicted proteins | sample AAG_UR_Leu_MG_FD_193528 | JGI IMG/M metagenome (GOLD analysis project Ga0302248, IMG submission 193528) | Enriched activated sludge microbial communities from anaerobic digester in WTTP, New Holstein, Wisconsin, United States - AAG_UR_Leu | ecosystem: Engineered > Bioreactor > Anaerobic >...
CTCCTGGCTGCACTGCGACGGGGCCAATATCGAGGCCGCGGTCCGTGCCTCCGGGATGCCGCTCAACCGGCCGATCGCCATGGCCGACACCTCGCTCATCGATGCGGCCCTGCTGCCGCTGCACGCCGAGCTCACCGCCAACCGCCAGCCGGACAGGATCATCACCGAGAACCTGGTGCAGATATGGATCCGGCGGCTGCGCCGAGTGGCCGCCGCCGACTCCGCTCCGCCGGTGCCGGCCAGGATCCTGGCGGCGCAGGCCTTCATGGAGCGCGCCTTCTCGGAGGAGGTCACGCTCGAGCGGCTGGCCTCGTTCGCGGGGCTGTCCGTCTCGCACTTCTCGGCCGAGTTCCGCCGGCACCTGGGGACGGCACCGATGCGCTATCTGCTGGAACTGCGCCTCAAGCGCGCCGCCTACCTGCTGGCCGATGTCAACCTGTCGGTTTCGGAGGTCGCGCGGGAGGCCGGGTTCGGGGATCCCCTCTACTTCTCAAGGCAGTTCCGGCGGCGGTTCGGATCCAGCCCGCGGGAGCATCGGCGGCGCCAGCCGCCTTCGGGCTAGCCTGCCCGGCCCCCGCCCCGGAATCAGCGGGCCCCCCAGGCCGTTTGGACAGGGCTGCAACTGGAGCCGGCGTTGAGGAGGTCCCGTTGATGAATCACAAAGTGCTGATCACTGGAGCCAACCGGGGCATAGGTCTGGCGCTCGTCAGGGAGTTCCTGATTCGCGGCGACTTCGTGGCGGCGGCCTGCCGCCATCCGGACAAGGCCGAGGAGCTTTCGCAACTGCGCCCGGCCCACCCGGACCGCCTCACCATCGTCCGACTGGATGTGAACTCCGACCAGTCGGTCCTGTCTGTTGCCGGGGAGGTTGCCGAGCGCTACGACGGTCTGGATGTGCTGGTCAACAACGCCGGCGTCTTCGGCGGCAAGCCCGCCACCCTGGCGGATATCAGAGTCCTGGACTTTCGGGACACCTACGAAACCAATGTCATCGGGTCGTTTAGGATGACCCGGGCCTGCCTGCCGATCCTCAAGCGCGGCCGGAATGCCCGGGTGGTGAACGTCTCGTCGGAGGCGGGGATGATCTCCCGGCCGTTGGACGATCCCAAGTACTACGCATACGGGGCCTCCAAGGCGGCGCTGAACTATGTCACCCGCGCCCTGGCCAAGGATCTGCGCGCCGACGGTATCAGCGTGGTGGCGCTCAGCCCCGGATGGGTGCGCACCGACATGGGTGGGCCGGAGGCGCCTCTCTCATCAGAGGAGTCGGCGCGCGGCATCGTCAAGGTGGTCCACGGCCTGACCCTCCGCGACACCGGCCGGTGGTTCCACTACGACGGCTCCGAGAACGAGATGTGGTGAGTCAGGTCTGACCCAGCGCCCGCCGGGCCGCCGCGGCGATCTTGGCGGCGCTGGGCAGGACCGCGTCCTCGAGGGGGCGCGCGGCGGGGATGGGGGAGTCAAGCGCGCCGACGCGGACCACCGGCCCGTCGAGATAACCGATGGCCTTCTCGGCGACGAGCGCGGCCACTTCCGCGCCGATGCCGCCGGGAAGCGCACCCTCCTCGACGGTCACCAGGTGCTGGGTCCGGCCGACGCTCTCGAGGATGGCCTCCTCGTCGAGCGGCTTCAGGCTGCGGAGGTCGAGCACCTCGGCACTGACGCCTTCGGCGGCGAGCATCTCCGCGGCGCGGAGGGCCAGCGTCACCATGTGGCCGTGGGCGGTGATGGTCAGGTCGGAGCCAGCCCGCGCCGTCCGCGCCTGGCCGATGGGTGCGAGCTCCTCGGCCTCCGGGACCGCCTCGCGCATCCCGTAGAGCAGCTTGTGCTCGACGAAGAGCACCGGGTCGTCATCGCGGATGGCGGCCTTGAGGAGCGCCCGCGCCTGGCGTGGCCCGCTCGGCGCGACGATCTTCAGCCCGGGCACGCCCTGGAAATAGGCCTCGACGCACTGCGAGTGGGTCGGCCCATAGCCGCGATAGCCGCCGGCCGGCAGCCGCACGGTGAGCGGCACCCGGACCTGCCCGGCGTACATGTGGTGGAACTTGGCCGCGTGGTTGGCGATCTGGTCGAAGGCGAGCAAGACGAAGTCCATGAACATGATCTCGACCACCGGGCGCATCCCCAGCATGGCCGCGCCGACGGCGGCACCCACGGTCGAGTTCTCGGAAATGGGCGTATTCACCACCCGCCGCGGCCCGAATTCGTCCGCCATCTTCCGGGTTACCTTGAACGCCCCGCCGTACTCGGCGATGTCCTCGCCGAGCATGATGACCCGCTCGTCGCGCCCGAGCTCCTCGCGGAGGGCCAGCTGAATGGCCTCCCAGCCGTAGATCTCCCTGCTGCCCGACGCCGCCGGGGAGCCCGTCGGATCGGGGATGTCCCGGCGCACCGGCTCAGCGTAAAGGTGGACGGCGGCCTTGGCGGCCGGCAGGACCGGGCTCTTCCGCGCAAACTCCACGGCATCGTTCATGCACCGCTCAACCGCCGGTTCAAGGGCCTCGGTCTTCGATTCCGGGACTCCGAGCTCGACGAGCCGGGCGCGGGTCAGGCAGAGCGGGCAGCGGTCCCGGGCGGCTGACTCCTCCGCCTTCGGCCGGTATTCGCACTTGTCGCTCTTGGAGTGGCCGGAGAGCCGGTAGGTCCGACACTCGAGCAGGTACGGCCCCCTCCCGGAGCGAACGTGCTCGGCGCCGCGCAGCGCCGCCTCTCGGACGACCTCCACATCGTTGCCGTCGACACTGGCGTGGGCAATGCCGAAGGCCGCGGCGCGGTGGGCCAGCGACCTGCACTCGCCGGAGGTTCCGGCCGAACCGTCCTCGGTCCGCGTGGAGAAAGCCCAGCAGTTGTTCTCAAGGACGTAAAGAACGGGGAGTTTCCAGAGCGCGGCCATGTTGAGCGATTCGGCGAAGGTGCCCTGGTTGACGGCCCCGTCGCCGAAGAAGTCGCAGACGATGCGGTTGGAAGTTGCCAGTTGGCAGTTGGCAGTTGGCAGTCCAGTGCCGGCTTTGCTGGCAACTGACAACTGACAACTGGCAACTGCCTTGCCCCCCAGCCGCTCCAGCGCCAGTGCCGCGCCTGTCGCTATCGGGATGCCTCCGCCGGTGATCCCGTTGGAGCCAAGGAAACCCAGGTCCGGGGCGGCCATGTGCTGGCTGCCCCCGCGGCCCAGCGAGTAGCCGTCGGACTTGCCGAAAAGCTCGGCCATCAGCCGCCGGGGATCGCCGTTCTTGGCCAGGAAGTGCCCGTGGCCGCGGTGGTTAGAGACAACGAGGTCGTCGGAGCCGAGCGCGGCCATCACCCCCACGGCCACGGCCTCCTGGCCGATGCAGGAGTGGGTGGTACCGGACATCTCTCCGGCACCGAAAAGGGCCTCAAGCTTCCCCTCGAAGCGGCGGATGAGCAGCATCCGGCGGTAGTACTCGAAGAGGCGCTCGGCGCTCAGGCGGTCAGACAAGGGCGGGGCCTCCGAAAAGCGTCCGTGGGTTCAGTCGGATCCGACCGATCAGTCTGAACAGCCCTGGCCGCCCTTCGGCCACGGGCATAGCGAGAAAGGACATGATCGGCGGCAGGAGTTACCCGCCCTTCTCCCGATCGGCAGCCTCTTCCTCCTCTTCCTCGTCCTCGTCGTCCTCATCATCGTCTTCGCCGCCTCCGGCCTTCTTTCCGCCCTTGCCGGTGTCCGCGGACTTCCTCTTCCGACCGCGCAGCGCCCGCCAGGCCTCGCGGTACTCGGCGGTATCCAGCAGGCTGGCCACCAGCGTGTAGGCGAAGACGCCGGCCAGGACCGGGGCTATGCCCCGCTGCGCGACGATGATGAAGCCTTCGCCGGTGGGCGGCAGGCTCATGATCACCCAGTGGACGAATATTCCGGTGGGCACGCACATGGCCGCGGCCCGCAGGGCGGTGAAGGCCACGCCGCCGAGCTTGAGATCCGGGCGCTCGCGCCTGAGCGCCGAGAGCGTCAGGACCATCTGAAGCGTCGCCGAGAGGGTCGAGGCCAGGGCCAGTCCGGCGGCCCCCGAGAGCCACAGGCTGGCCTCGCGCGCCCCGCCGAGCCGGGCCGCCAGCCGGGTGCCCTCCAAGAGCGCGGCGCTGTGCCCGCCCCAGAGCACGAAGACCAGGCTCAGACCGACGTTCACCGCCACGGTGACCAGGGCGATCCGCGCCGGGACCTTAGGCAGCTTCATGGCGTAGAAGGCCCGGGCGGCCAGCATGGTCACCACCGTGGGCGGCAGGGCCAGGGCGCTCCAGAAAACCACCCTGACCATGTGCGGCGTCTCCTCCGGCCTCCAGCCGCCCCGGCCGTAGAGCAGGCTGACGATCGGCTCCGCCGACACGATGAGCACCGCGCTCACCGGAATGAGCATGAACAGGCTCATGCGCATCGCCCCGGAGAGGGCCGCCCCGAAGCCCTTCTTGTCGCCGCGGGCGTGGAGGCTGGACAGGGTCGGCAGCGCGGCCGTGGCCATGGCCACGGCGACGATGCCCATCGGGGCCATCACCAGGAGGTTGGCCAGCGCCAGGTAGGACTGCGCCGCGGGCTCGGGCGCCAGCGTCCAGGCGAAGATTCGGTTCAGGAAGGTGTTGAGCTGATAGACGCCGGTGCCTATCAGCACCGGAGCCATGGCCGCGGCCACGCTCCGGAAGGCCTCGTCCCGGAAACCCAGCGACGGCCGGATGCGCACGCCGGCGCCACGGGCCGAGGGCAGCTCGATAGCCAGCTGCAGCGCGCCCCCGAGCAGCACCGCGGCGGCAATGATGAAGGCCGCCTGGGACTGGAAGTCCTGGGAGCCAAGACCGTAGCGCCTCCAGGCCAGGAAGGCCCCGGCGAGAATGGCGACGTTGAGCAGCACCGGCGCGAACCCCGGGACGGCGAAGCGCCGGTGGCTGGTCAGAAGGGCCATGAAGAAGGCATACAGGCAGACCAGCGGCAGGAAGGGGGCCATGACCGCGAGCAGCTTGAGGGCCAGGACGCTCTTGGCCCCCATGCCCGGGAGGCAGCTGGCGCCCAGGCAGGCCAGCCCGCCGACCAGCGCGAGCAGCCCCAGGCCCAAGGCCAACGCGGTGAAGACCAGGCTGGCCAGGCGGTTGGCGCCCTCCCGGTCGGACTTCTCGATGCGCTCGACGTAGACCGGCACCAGGCTGTTGGTCAGCGCCCCCTCGCCGAAGAGGTTGCGGAACATGTTGGGGATGCTGAAGGCCAGCAGGAAGGCGTCGCGAGCGGTCTGGGAGAGCACCGCCGTCAGGGCCATGTCGCGCAAGAGGCCCAGCGCGCGGCTGGCTCCGGTCAGCGCCCCGAAGATCCCGGCGCCGCGCAGCAGCTTGCGCGACTCCTCGCGACCAGACTCGGGCTTGTCCGCCGTGGGGCTCAAGGAGCTTCTCCGGACCGTTTGACCGGCCTGGATTCTACGCGCGGAATCGTTGCGGTCAAACCGCAGACGGACGGGGCGATGCCGGGCGCTCGAGGCTTCCCGGGAATCCTCCGGGCCGAGCCGCACCCGCGCCGCAGGAGGGCCCGGCTCCCGGTCATGCCGGCGGGTCGCTCCCCCGGAGGGGACCGATGCGGTTGCCGGCCGCCGGCGGCCAGGCTAGAATCCGGCCATGCTCAAGAGGCGGCGCATCGGCGTCCTGGGAGGCAGCTTCGACCCCATCCATTCGGGGCACCTCTCCGTCGCCCAGCAGATTTCCGACCGGCTCAGGCTCGACGAGGTGATCCTGGTTCCGGCGGGGGACCCGCCGCACAAGAGCCGCGAACGCCTGGCCCCGGCCGCCGACCGGTTGGCCATGGCCAGGCTCGCGGCGCATGGGCTGGCCCGGCTCTCAGTATCGGACGTCGAGATGCGCCGACCGGGACCCAGCTACAGCCTGGACACGATGCGGGAGCTCAAGGCCGAACTCGGCCCGGAGCACGACTACTTCTTCATCATCGGCGCCGACACCGTCGGGGAACTACCCTCCTGGCACCGCGCCGCCGAGTTCACCGCCGAGACCGGCTTCGCCGTCGCCGTCCGCCCGCGCTTCGAGCCGGACTTCGGAAGGGTCGAGCGGGAACTGGGCCCGGCCGCCGCGGCCAAGCTCCGCGCCGGGCTTGTCGAGATCGAGCCCTGCGACATCTCCTCGACGCTGGTCCGCGCCCGCATCGCCGCCGGAGAGGACGTCACCGGGCTGGTCCGGCGGGACGTGGCCGAGTACATCGTCCGCAAGGGGCTGTATCGCTGACGCTCGTCCTTGAGCAGAGCCTCGTCCATGCTGGACGCGGCCTTGCCGACGACCGCGGAAGGCGCCGACGACGACCCGGTTACGCCTGCGCCGGCCCCTGCCGCGCGAGCCACTCGGCCCGGCTGGCCTGCTCGTCGTCGACCAGTTCGCGGAGCGTGACCGCCCCCAGCCGCTCGCGCAGCTCCCGGTCGGCGCCGCCGAGCAGCGCTTCGATCCGCCGGTGGGTCTGGTCGGCGGCGGACGCCGGCAGCCGGAAGGTTTCCCCCGAGACCGCGTCCAGGATGCTGGCCACTGAAATCTTGTCGAGCGGCCGGCCCGGGACGTAGGTGTCGAGCTCCCCGGCCACCGGCACGAGCAGGCTCTTGGCCACCAGGGACTCCAGCGACTCGCGCACCGCGTACTCGGGGATGTCCAGGCGCTCGGAGAGCTCGTCGACCACCACGGTCTTCTCGCCGCGGGAGAAGCGCGCGGCCACCGCGGCGGCGGTGCGGATCGCGAAGTACACCCGGAAGCGCGCGCCGCGCCGGCGACGCTCGTGCTTGCGGGTCAGGTCCTCGTAGTTCTGGACCGTGAAGGCCACCGAGGCCCCGAAGAGCACCACCAGCCAGGTGTAGTAGAACCACAGGAAGATCATGGGGATGAGCCCCAGCGCCCCGTAGACGTTCTTGGTCACCGCGTACTTGACGTAGAGGTTGAAGCCCAGGGTGGCCAGGGCCCAGAGCACCGCGGCCAGCGCGGCCCCGGCCAGCGCCGGCTTCACCCGCACCCGGGTATTGGGCAGGATGCAGTACAGAGCCGTGAAGGCGGCCGTGGAGATGAGCATGGGCATGAAGAAGGCGACCAGGGGCTTGAGCCAGGCGAGGTGCTGAAGAACCCGGCCGATGCTCCCGGTCCCGATTTGGCTCACGGCGCTCAGCGAGAGGCTGGCGGCCACCAGGATCGGCGCCCAGAAGAGCACCGCCGTGTAGCTGATCACCCGGCTGAGAAGCGCCCGGCCGCGGGGCACGCTCCAGATCCGGTTGAAGGTCTCCTCCACCGTGTACATCAACGAGAGGACGATGAGCAGCAGCACCACGAAGCTGGTCGCCCCCACCGCCCCCGCCCGTTTCGCCAGCTTGCCGATCTCGTCCTTGACCAGGTTCTTGATCTCGACGCGGCGCTCGACGGCGGTCTCTCCGCCGGCTTTGGGCGCGCCGGGAGCCGCCTGATCCGGATCGGCCCGGCCAGGGTCGGCCTGGTCGGGCTCGGACATGCGGACGCTCGCGCCGGCATCCACCGGAACGAAAAAGTCCAGCGCCTTGTCGATGACCTGCTCCCGTTGGGCCTCGAAGGCCGAAAGGGACAGCAGGGCCATGATCACCGCCATGATCGGCACGAGCGACACCAGTGACTTGTAGGCCAGCGCCGAGGCCCGCAGGGTGCAGTTCTTCTCCTGCACCTCGCGCCAGGTCTCGCGGACCAGCTTCAGGAAGTAGGCCAGGGCGCGCTTGCCGCGAGTCAGGCTGTCTTCCTCGGCTTCCAGCAGCTCCCGGACCTTGGCGTTGATCCTCTGGTGCGGCAGCCGGGTCTTGCTCTTCGGCTTCGATTCGGCCATGGGCGCCTCCTGGCGGGGCTGTCAGCTGCCGGTCACTCTCGACCGTTGACTGCAGACCGCTGACCTCCGCCGACCGACAACTACCGTCTCACTCCCACTCCAGCTCGCCGCGGAAGGAGACCTGCACCGGGCCCTCGAGCCTGACGCCGGTGAAGCGCCCGGCCTTCTCGGCGAAGTGGATGCGGAGATTCCCGCCGCGGGCCGCAACCGGCACCGGCGAGGAGAGTTTCCAGATGCGCGCGGCGGTCAGTGCGGCGGCCGAGGCTCCCGTGCCGCAGGCCAGGGTCTCGTCCTCAACGCCACGCTCGTAGGTGCGGATGGCCAGCCCCTGGCCCTGGCGGGTGATGAAGTTCACGTTGGTCCCGGCCGGCGCGAAGGCCGCATGCCGGCGCAGGGCACGACCCAGGCCGACGATGTCGCAGTTCTCGAGGTCCCCGACGGGCACGACCGCGTGGGGCACGCCGGTCGAGAGGAACCAGAGTTCGACGGCCCGGCCGGCGAGGTCCACGTAGCGGGGCTCCGGCTCGGTGGGCTCGGGCATGTCGATGATCGCCCCGCCGGGAGTGACCTCCGCGCCGACCGGGCCGGCCCCGGTCAGGAAGCGCATCTTCGCCGGCGCGGCGCCTATGGCGTGCGCGTAGCTGGCGATGCAGCGCGCCCCGTTGCCGCACATGGAGGCCTCCGAGCCGTCGGCGTTGAGGTAGCGCATCCGGAAGTCGAGGCCGCCGGGCGCCGCCGGGGCCTTCTCGACCAGCAGCACGCCGTCGGCGCCAACGCCGGTGCGGCGGTGGCAGAACTTCTCGGCGAACCCGGCCAGGCGCTTCTCGGCAACCGCCCCGCCGCGGTTGTCGGCCACGACGAAGTCGTTCCCGGCGCCGTTCATCTTCCAGAAAGCGAGTTTCACGGACTCCTCCAGTCATGACGCGGGGGCGGGCATTCGCCCCGCCCCCGCTGATTATACCGGGCAGCTCTGCAACTGAAGGCTAATTTCCGCCCTCCGGGATCACGATCTTCTGGCCGATCTTGAGGACCGAATCCTTGGTCAGACCGGGGTTGACCGCCAGGATCTCGGTGTAGCGCGAGGACTTTCCCAGGTAGCGGTCTGCCAGGATGTAGAGGGTCTCGCCGGCCTGGACCCTGTGGACCCGCCCGGAGGGGACGGAGGCCCGGGCCGCGACCGGCACGCCGGCCGGGGCCGCGACATCGCCAGACGCCGGCGCGGCCGGCTTCTTGGTGGCGGACAGGGTCTGGACCCCGGTCTTCTTCTTGGGGGTCGAGGCCACGGCCGAGGCCGGCGCCTTTCCGCCCTGGTCCTCCGCTAGGCCCGCAGCCACCGGAGCCGCCGCGGTCTTGGTCGGAGCCTGGCCCGCCGCCGGCGCCTGCGCCACGGCCGGCACCTGCGGCACGGTCGGAGCGGAGGCCAGCCCGTCGGAGGCCCCGCCGGAGACCGGCCGGTCCATGGAACTGCCGTCCACCCCGAAGGTGCCCGGGGCCGAAGACTGCGATGAAGGGGACGATGGCGCCTGGCCCCAGTCCCTGGCGCCGTCCCGGGACGCATCGGGGCCGGTAACGGCCGCGGCGACCGCGCCGTCAGCCTGATGGTCCTTTTTGGAGACCGTCCTGCCCACCAGGATCACGCAGACCAGCACCGCACCGAGTACTATTCCGAGACCGACCTTGGCTTCGCTGCTCATCGGATCGCAACTCCCGCGCGCATGGCGCGCCCTGCCCCCCGATTCCTCCGCTCGTCACCACTGAAGACATCCCGTGCCCGGAGCGGTGCTCCTCCCTTCCCCTCCGATCCGCCCTTGGGGCGGCTGCAGTGCTCCTCTGGCTGTCTCTCAGGCGGTCTGGCTGCCGGGGACGGCGCGCATCCTCTGCTTGGCGAGTTCGCGCCGCGCCTCGCGCCAGTTCTCGAACTTCATGCCGACCCACGCGGCCACGATCGACGAGTAGGTGCCGACGATGATGCCGACCATGAAGACCAGTGCGAACGGCCGCAGCGTGCCGCCGCCCAGGATCAGCAGGCAGGCGGTCGAGATGAACACCGTGAAGCTGGTCAGCACCGTGCGCGAGAGGGTCTGGTTGATGGACAGGTCGATGATGTCGCTCAACTGGGCGCTGCGCATGGCCGCCCGGTTCTCGCGTATCCGGTCGAAGATCACGATGGTATCGTTGATCGAGAAACCGATGATGGTCAGCAGCGCCGCGACGATGACCAGGTCGATCTGCGCGCCGGCCAAGCCCATCCGGTTGGCCAGCATCAGCGCGCCGGCGGCCAGCATGGCGTCGTGGAACAGGGTCACGGCCGCGCCCAGACCGAAGCCGATCATGAAGTCGAAGCGCACCACGATGTAGAAGAACATGGCCAGCAGGCTGAAGCTGAAGGCCAGCACCGCCTTGCCGAGCAGCTCGCCGGCGGCCCGGCTGCCGATCCTGGACATCATTGGGAAGGGGTCGGTGGCGTCGAGCTTGATCCCGGCGGCGCCGAAGCCATCGCCGAAGAAGCCCTTGACCCCGGCCTTCCCGGCGGCCTTGTCCAGCGACTGCTGCTGCTCGGTGCTGAGCTGGCAGGAGACGCGGAACTGCCGGCTCTTGCCGGCCGCATCGGGCTCGTAGGCCTGCACGCCGAACTCGCCGATCCGGGCGTCGGCCCGGCCGATCTCCCGGTCGGCGCCCAGGTGCGCCTCCATGCGCTCCTTGACCGCGTCGGCCACCTTGCGGACCCGGGCGGTGTCGGCCGCCTCGGCCAGCTGGACCTGCACCTCCAGGCCGCCGGTGAAGTCCAGGCCGTACTTGTTGGGGGTCTGGACGAACAGGAAGATGGAGCCAGCCACCAGCAGGGCCGAGACCATCGCGGCCGCCGGGCTGAGCCGCATGAACGGGATCTTGGGCACGCCCACGACCTTCATCATCCTGAACTCGGTCACCCAGCCGCGGCCGTGCAGGTACTCCATGACCGCCTTGGTCACGTACAGCGCGGTGAACAGGTTGGTGAGCAGGCCCAGGGTCAGGGTCACGGCGAAGCCCTTGACCGTGCCGGTGCCGAACAGGTACAGGAAGAAGGCGATGATCATGGTGGTGAAGTTGGAGTCCAGGATGGTGATCAGCGCCCGGTCCTGGCCGGCCTTGAGGGCCAGCTTGAGCGGTTTGCCGCGGGCCTTCTCCTCGCGGACGCGCTCGAAGATCAGCACGTTGGCGTCCACGGCCATGCCCACCGCCAGGGCGATGCCGGCGATGCCCGGCAGGGTCATGGTGGCGCCCAGCAGGGACATGGCCCCCAGGATCAGCAGGATGTTGAGGCCCAGGGCCAGGTTGGCGGCCAGGCCGCCGGACAGGTAGTAGCAGGCCATGAAGGCCAGCACCAGGATGGCGCCGACCAGCGAGGCCCGCAGCCCGGCGGAGATGGAGTCCTCGCCCAGGCCGGGGCCGACCACCTGCATGCTCTCGCGGACCGGCTTGAAGGCCAGGCTGCCGCCGTTGAGCACCTGGGCCAGCTGATCGGCCTCGTCCTTGGTGAACCGGCCGGTGATCTCGAAGTTGCTGGAGAGACGGTCGTTGATGGTCGGCGCGCTCTTGACCACCCCGTCGAGCATGATGGCCATGCGGGTTTCCCCGTGCTTCATGCCCATGGGGTTGCCCTTGTCGGTGTGGTTCTCCATGGCCCGGCCGCCGGCGGCGTCGAGGTAGACCAGCACCTTGTGCCCGGTGCCCTCCCCGCCGATGACGATGGCCCGGGTCAGGTTGTCGCCGGTGGTCAGGGGTTTCTCGCGGAGCAGCAGCCGCTCGGAGGACACGTCCCGGTCGGAGGCGGCGTTGTCCCGGATCTCCTTGAGTTCCCGGATCATGAAGCCCGGGGCGGGATGCTTGGCCTCCAGGGCCGCAATCCTGGCGGACAGTTCGTCGTGCTTGGCCTTGTCGGCCGTGGGCACGGCCTCCAGCTGGCCGCGCAGTTCGCGGAGCTTGTTGTCCCACTCCAGCATGGCCTCCCAGCGCTGGGCCGAGCGCTGGTACTTGCCGCAGGCGTCGACATCCAGGAAGATCAGCCGGCCGGTCATCTCGATGACCCGCTGCAGTTCACTGACGTCCAGTTCCAGTTGTTCCCGGCGGAGCCGCCGCTCCTCCTGCCGGATGCTTTCGTCCTTCTCGGCTTGGCTCATCGGATCCCACTTCGCCGCGCCCATATGATTGCGGAGCCGGACGACGATCTCCGCCGGGGTGAGCAGGATGTTCTTGATGGGCACCTGGGCGATGATCCGGCCGTCGTGCGAGCCGGTCTGCACCGAGATTTCGCGGATGCCCGCGGCGTCGATGCGCCTGCGGATCACGCTGACCGCCCGGGTGACGTCCTGACCGCGCTGGGCCTTGAGAAGGTCCAGGCGTCTGGTCCGGCCCTCCGCGGTCAGCTTGTCCTTGAGCAGCGAAATCCGGTCGTCGTATTCCTTGACGGACACCTCGCCGGTGGCGGCCCGGCGGGCCTTCTCGGCCTCGTCGATCTTTTCCTGGATCCCCTTGGCGGCCGCCTCCGGGGTGCTCTTGAACGCGGCGTTGAGCTCCTCGATCTCGGCGATCTCCCGGTCGATGGCGCTGGTGTCGAGCTGGTAGCGCAGTTCAGCCCCGCCGCGAAGGTCGATGCCCATGGCCGGGCTGCGGAAGTGGAAGAACCCAGCCGCGGCCAGAGCCGTGGCGGCCGTCACCAGGAAGCGCCGCCCGTGTTCGTTGGCCGAATTCAGGGCCACGAAGAAGCCGGCCAGCACCAGGAAAGCCAAGCCCCAGCCGGCGATCTTGACATGGAGAGGCATGAGCTTCTTCAGCTCGACCTTGCGCTCGCCCAGTTCCTTCTCCAGGACGCGCACCTTCGTGGTGTCGTCCTTGATCGTCTGGATCTGCCCTTCGATCTGAGCAATGACCTTGGGGTCTTCCGTCCTGGCGCGATCGGCCTCCAGGCGCAGCACCGAGCCGGGGTCCTTGGCCGCCCTGATGCGCGTCTCCAGTTCGCCTATCTTGGTCGCGTGAGGCTGCTGGGCGACCCAGATGTCGCGTACCGTGAAGAGCTGCCAGCCCAGGCCAGCCACCGCCGCGAAGAAGAAGATCATTCCGAAGAGCTGTTTTCTGCCGCTGGTGATCATGAGTGCTCCCGAAAGCTCCAGAGCGCCCCTCCGGGGCGCCCGTTGCCGCCCCTACTGCTGCCGCTGCTGGTCCTTGAGGGCCTGGTCGCTGGCGGCCTGTCCCGCGGGACCGACTATCATCACGCTCTTGATGCGCATCCGCACGTCCTTGCGGGCATCGATGCGCAGGACCATCTCGTCGCCGCAGACCTCGGCGATCTCCGCGACGACTCCGCTGTTGGTGATCACCTGATCACCGACCTTCAGCGCCCTGATCATGGCCTGGCGCTGCTCCTCGCGCTTCTTGTTCGAACGGGACATCCACCAGAACATCAGGACCATCGCGCCAATGAGGATTATGAACGGGGCGTTATCCGCCAACGCGTTGCGCTGGGCCGGAGGAGTCTGCTGCTTGCCTTTGGGGTCCTCGCTTGTCCCGCTGCCGGTCACCGGGGTGCCCGGCGCAGCCGGAGACGCGCTGGGAACCGCCGGGGCCGCGGGAGCCGCCGGGGCGGCCGGAGCCGCGGGGGCGGCGGGAGCGGCGGCGGTCGTTGTGGGGTTCGCAGATTCAGCCATCGATTCCTCTTTCCTGACTTGTCCTTGCCTTCCGGCGCGCGCTCAGGCCGAGCCGTACGGCTCAAGCGCCGAGCGCTTCCACCCAGTGAAGCGGCCCTCCAGGACCGCCGAGCGCGCATCCCCCACGAGCCTCGTGAAGAAGCGCAGGTTGTGAGCCGAGCACAGCGTGCCGCCCAGAACCTCGCCGGCGGCCAGCAGATGCCTCACGTATCCCCGGCTGAAGCCGCCGGCGCAGGCCGGGCAGTCGCAGCCTTCCTCGATGACCGCGCGGTCGGTCCGGAACCTGGCGTTCTTCAGCCTGAGCTTGCCGCCGCGCGTGAAGACCTGCCCGCGCCGTCCATTCCGGGTCGGCAGCACGCAGTCGAACATGTCGGCGCCCAGCTCCACGGCGGTCAGAACATCCTCCGGCTCGCCCACGCCCATGACGTAGCGGGGCTTGTCCACCGGCAGGGCTGGCAGGGTGTATTCCAGCACTTCGCGGTAGACCTGCGGCCCCTCGCCCACCGAGAGCCCGCCCACCGCATAGCCCGGAAAGTCCATTTCCGCAAGCCGCTCGGCTGACCAGACCCTCAACTGGCGGTGTGACCCGCCCTGGACGATGCCGAAGAGCGCATTGCGGCCTTTCCAGGCGGCGCGACAGCGCTGGGCCCAGCGGACGGTGCGTTCGGCACTCTGCCTGGCCCGGTCGAACCCGGCCGGATACTCCAGGCATTCGTCAAGGCACATCATCATATCTGCGCCCAGGCGCTCTTCAAGCGAAATAACGCCCTCGGGGGTGAAGAGGTGTTCGCTGCCGTCGAGGTGACTGCGGAAGCGGGCCCCCTCCTCGGTTATCGCCGGAGCCAGGCTCACCGGCCGAGAGGCGAGCCGGCCGCCGTCCTCGCGCGCCCCATTCGCGGCGCCCCGGCCCAGGCTCCAGATCTGGAAACCGCCCGAGTCGGTGAGCATCGGGCCGCGCCAACGCGTCATCTCTTGAAGGCCGCCCAGCGCCGCGACAGCCTCGGCGCCCGGGCGCAGGGCCAGATGATAGGCGTTGGCCAGCAGCACCTGAACCCCGGAGGCCCGGAGCTGATCAGGCGAAAGGCTCTTGGCCACGGCCTGGGTGCCCACCGCCATGAAACAGGGAGTATCGAACGCCCCGTGCGCTGTGCTCGCACGCCCGGCACGGGCCGCATTGCCACTTCCGACAAGCAGCTTGAAGCTGAAGTCCGACGCAATGGCCTCAGACATGCGATCCAGTCCTTCGCAGAACACGTCCGCGCAAACGGCCCAAGAGAATAGCCTCCTCGTGGCCTCACCGCAAGCGATTATTCGTGGTCCAACGTACCCGCAGGAATATCACAGATTGCTGGCAACTAGTGGAGTCTATCGGTGTAAAAGAATCCACAGGTAGTCCACCCAGGGGGCCAAGGGAATGACACAGGATTCAGTAAGCACAGGACGAGGTGGTCGCCCATCCAACCAGCTCGCCGCAACGCTGCGCCAGGAGATCGCTACGGGGCGGTTGGCCGGGGGCGACTTCCTGCCCACTGAGCGCGAGCTGGCCATCAGGCACCAAGTGGCGCGCAAGACCGTCGGGCGGGCTCTGAACATGTTGGCGGCCGAGGGACTGATCCAGTCTTCGCCGCGCCATGGCCACAAGGTACTGGCGCGGGCCCACGACCCGGTGCGCGGAGCGCCCCTGGCCTACGTGCGCCACACCGTGCAGGAGCCGGAGCGTTGGGGCCCGCTTCACGGCCAACTGCTGACGGCGTTCGAGGCGATGGCCGGCTCACGAGGCTGGTCGCTGCTGGCCGTTACGTCGCGCGGCCGGGCCGTGGAGGAAGTCTTCGAACAGCTTCGCGCCGCGCGAGTCTGCGGGGCGATTCTCGACACCAACGACTCGGAACTGTTGCGCCTGGTGCGCGCCGCCGGAATGCCCGCGGTGATGGTCGATGCCTGGGTCGAGGGCTGCGGCTTCGACTCGGTGGTCCAGGACAGCTACCTGGGAGGGCTGCAGGCGGCCCGCTGGCTGCTCTCCAGAGGGCACCGGCGCATCGGCTGGTTCGGCGAGGTCGCCCGGAGCTTCCACAGCCGGGAGCGTTTCGGGGGCGCCGCCGCGATTCTGGGCGAAGAGGATCTGCACATCCCCGGCGAGTTCCGCGTCGACCCCTACGGCGAAGATGTCGACGGCGCGCTGCGCCGGTTGCTCGCGCGCCCGGACCGCCCCACCGGCGTGCTGGCCCTCTGGCGGGAGCAGACGCTCAAGCTGGTCGGAGCCGCGCGCGCCATGGGGCTGGAGCCCGGCCGGGACATCGACGTGGTCGGCTGGGCCACCGAGGAGCAGTACGAGGCCGAGTTCCGGGCCGCGCTCGCCGGCGGGCCGGTCCCGCCGGCCGCCGTCTGGAGCGTGCGCCAGATGGCCGAGGCGGCCATGCTCCGCCTGGTGGAACGCCGCGCCAATCCGGCCATGGCCCCCGTGCAGATCAGAATCCCGACACAGCTGCGCTTCGCGGACAACAAGGAGGTCTGAGATGAAAGCCCCCGTCCTCAGCATGTTCCTGGGCCTTGCCGCAGCAGCCTCCGCCGGCGAGGCCGCTTTCACCGCCAAGCCCTTGGCCGCCAAAGACGGTGACAGGGTGAAGATCAGCTTCACGCTGGCGGCGCCGACCGACGTGGAGATCGCGGTGCTCGGCGCCGACGGCAAAGTCGTCCGGCACCTCGCGGCCGGCGTCCTCGGCGCCAAGAACCCGCCGCCGGAGCCGCTCAAGGCTGGGCTCTCGCAGTCCATCGAGTGGGATGGGAAGGATGACTTCGGCAAGCCGGCGGCAGCCGCCAAGGTCCGAGTCCGCGCCGGCACCGGGGTCAAGTTCGGCCGGTTCGTCGGCTGCCAGCCGTATCTCGGCGGAGCCCAGTCCATCGCCTGCGACGAGGAGGGCAGCATCTACATCCAGTCCAACCCAGGCGGGGCGCACATCCGCGTCTTCGACTCCGAGGGGCGCTATCTGCGCGAGATCCTGCCGCTCCCGGCGGACCTTCCGCCGGAGGCCGCCAAGGGGCTGATGACCTGGGATGAGAACGCCAAGACCTTCCGCCCGCGCAACTCGAACGCACTCTGGCCCGGCTTCTACGGCGGAGCCAAGCTGATCCAGGCCTCGGCCAAGAACGGCGTGCTCTGTGCCGACTTCGCCCGCGTCTACCGCCTCGACCCGCGGGGCGGCGTTATCGGCGAGTCCATGGCCTCCCAAGACCTGTGGGGCGGGGCCAAGCGCGCCGGCTTCCCCGACAACAAGGAGGGCGGAGTCGGAGTGTGGATGGCCCTTAGCCCCGACGGCAAGCGCGCCTACCTCTCCGGCCCGTTCGGCGGCGCGGACGCCCCTCCCGGCCGGGTCTACCGCGTCGACCTCGACGGCAGGGACACCTGGAAGGAGTTCGTCACCATCAAGTGCGCCGGCAACTACCAGAAGCACATGGGCTACTGGGACACCTACTGGGGTCCGCGCAGCGCGGTGCAGGGCGTGGCCGTCGACGCCAAGGGCCGGGTCTACGTTTGCGACCGCGAGAACGGCCGCGTCGTGGCTTTCGATGAGGACGGCAAGGAGCTCGACTCCGTGACCGTGACCTTCCCCGAGCAGGTCGCCGTGCATCCGGCGACCGGAGCCATCTACGTCCTGCAGCGCGACCGGACTTCTTACGGCGACGCGCACGTCGTCCTCATGAAGTTCGACAAGCTCGGCAAGGACGCCAAGCCCTCGGCGACGCTCAAGCTCAGTCCCAAGACCCGCCGGCCCCAGATGGTGCTCTCCGCGGGCAAGAGCCGGTCGATCGTCTGGTTGACCGGCGTGCCCGAGGGCATGGTGGCCCTGGAGGACAAAGGGGCCTCCTTCGAGCCGGCCAAGACCGAGTACCAGCCACCGGCCGACCTGCCAGGCAACTGGGTGCGCTTCGCGGTGGACGCCACCCGCGATGAAGTCTACGTCCAGGACGGCGGCAACCGGATCTACCGCTTCGACGGCCGGACGGGGGAGGGGGGGCAACTCCGCAAGGACGGCAAGGTCTTCTACGCGACCGACGTCTCGGTCGGGTACGACGGGCTGATCTACTTCCAGATGGCGGCCGGCAAGAGCGAGGCCGCCCAGGACTACTCCGGCCCGCTGCACCGCTACACCCGCGACCTGCAGCCCGCGCCCTATCCGGGCGGCAGCCACGTGATCACTCCCTACATCTACAGCCGCTACGGCCACGGGCTCAACTGCGAGAAGGGCCTCGGCGTGGGCCCCAACGGCGAGGTCTACGTGAGCGTCATGTACAACTGGGCCAAGTACCTGGTCGGCGGCTTCGGGCCGGATGGCAAGCCGATGAAGGGCTCGTACCTGCGCTTCAGCGAGAGCAACTACAAGGCTGGTCAGGACAAGAACTGGGACTCGGGCGTCATCGGCCCGATCCCCGGCGCCAACGGCGGCGTGCGCGTCGACCTGGCCGGAAACATCTACGTCGGGATGCAGGCCGTCCCCGAGGGCTACGCGCCGCCGGCCGGCTTCGAGAAGGATCCGGCCTACGCCGGCGTCACCGGCAGCGTGGTCCGCTTCGGGCCCAAGGGAGGCGCGGTCCTGGGCGTTGCCGACGCCGTGAGCCAGCAGGCGGACGCGCCGAAGATCGCTCTCAATCGGAAGATGACCGCCGAGGGCGCCACCCGGGTCTACGAGGGCATCGCCCCCTTCAGCGGCAACTGGGCCAGCACCAGCGACTGCTGCGTATGCCGGGTGCCGCGCTTCGACCTGGACCGCTACGGGCGCCTGTACATGCCCAACGCCATCAGTAACTCGGTGCGCCTGGTGGACAACAGCAACAACCTGATCCTGGAGTTCGGCAAGTACGGCAACTTCGACTCGCAACTGGTGAACCCCAACACCGAGGCCGGCAAGGCGGGCAAGCCCACGGTGGCCACGCCCGAGGTCCCCCTGGCCTGGCCGACCGGCGTGGGCGCGAGCGACGCGCACGTCTACGTGAACGACAGCTACAACAACCGGGTGCTGCGCGCTGACCTGACCTGGAAGGCGGAGGAGAGTTGTGAGGTCAAGTGAGGCGGTGGAGGGTGGATGGAGGACGGAGGAAGGAACAGCTAACCGCAGAACCGAAGGACTTCGAATGCCGGATTCCGAATTGGCGTTGGGCTCCATTCTCCGGCGCCCGACATTCTGCGATCTGCCGCCCTCCGTTGTTCCATCCACCCTCCACCATTCAACTTCCACCAGACAGTTAGGAGCTTAGCCATGCGTCCCATCCTGATCTGCGCGACCATCCTGAACCTGGCGGTTGCCGCCTCCGCCGGCGAGTCCTCGTTCGCGACCAGACCCTCAACCGCCAAGGACGGCGACAAGGTGAAGATCACCTTCGCCCTGGCCGCGCCGACCGACGTGGAGGTCGCGGTGCTCGGCGCCGACGGCAAGGTGGTCCGCCACCTCGCCGCCGGCGTCCTGGGCGCCAAGAACCCGCCGCCGGCGCCGCTCAAGGATGGCCTGGCCCAGGAGCTCGCCTGGGACGGCCGCGACGACTTCGGCAAGCCCGCCGCCGGCGGCCCCTTCAAGGTCCGGGTGCGCGCCGGAACCCGGGCGGCCTTCGACGGCTTCGTCTGCGCCAGCCCCTACGCGCTGGCCAGGATCCGGGGGCTGGCCGTGGACAAGGCCGGCTGCCTCTACGTCCTGGAGCAGGCCTACGACAGCCACTTTCCGGGGCCCTACGACATCCGGGTCTTCGACCGCACCGGCCGGTACCTGCGCAACATCATGCCCTTCTCGGCGGAGATGAGGAAGGAGGACGCCGCCGCCTTCGCTGCCATCGAGGGCCCGGGCGGCGAGGTCCTGCCCCGCAACCAGTACAGCGTCTGGCCGTGCCTCGAGCCCATGGACCCGCTCCGGGGGCTGAAGATGAGCGCGACGCTCACCCCCGACGGGAACCTCATTCTGCACGACGAGCACTGTTCGCAGATCGGTCTCCTGCGCGCGGCTGACGGCACGGTCGCCGGCGGCAAGTTCCTGTCGAGCCCCTGGCCGACGGGAGTCAAGGTCCAGCGCAGCGGCGGCTCGCCGGTCCTGGCGCTGACGCCCGACGGCAAGACCCTCTACGCCACGGCCTTCGCGGCCGCGCCGCCCAAGGGGCAGAGGCTCCACCCCGACTGGCCGGAGGGCCGGGTCTACAAGTTCGAGATGGACAAGCTCGGCCAGAGCGGCGGAAAGTTCGCCGACGTCGAGCTGCCCGAGCAGCTTCCGGGGCTCGACGGCGGCTGGACGCCGGCGCAGGCCACCTCCGCGCTGCGCGGGCTGGCCGTGGACGCCAAGGGCAGCGTCTACGTCTGCGACGCGGCCGCCGGCAAGGTCCACAAGCTCGACGCCGCCGGCAAGGAGACCGGCGCGGTCGAGGCGCGCTTCGCCCATCACGCGGCGGTCAGCCCGAAGGACGGGGCGCTCTACGTCCTGACCTGCGCGTCGCCGGGGCGCAAGGGCGAGAAGAAGCTCATCAAGTTCTCCGGCGGCGAGTCCGGCGCCAAACGCCTGGCCGAGCTCGACCTGGGCGCGGCCGAGACCTCGCCCATCCTGGCCGGCGACTTCAGCGGTGAGAAGGCCGTCCTCTGGGTCGCGGGCGCCGGCCCGGGCGGCGGGCTGCTGCGCATCGAGGACGGCGGCGCGGAGCTCAAGGTCCTCGATGACCTGTGCGCGCGGGCCGACCCCCTGACCTCGCTGGGGGCGGTGGACAAGCTCACGGTGGACTACGCTACCGACGACCTGTACATCAACAGCGGCTGGAACCGCACCGCGCGTTTCAACGGGATCACCGGCAAGTACACCGGGCCGCTCAAGGACGGCAAGCCCGACCACCTGGTGGTCACCGACACGGCCACCAGCCCCGACGGCTACGTCTACGTGCAGCGCGGGCCGAGCTACTCCGGCCCGGTCGAGCGCCTGGACCGCGAGCTCAAGCCCGCGCCGCTGGCCGGCGGCAAGTCGGTGCTGGGCAGCGTCTACGCCCGCTACGGGGCCGGCTACTGCGAGAAGGGCATCTGCGTCGGCTGGGACGGCAAGCTCTACGTCACCGGCATGTACGACTGGGCGCGCTACGCGATCTTCGCCTTCGGGCCGGACGGCGCGCCGCTCGAGGGCCCCTGCCTGGTCGGCGGGGTCAAGTCCAAGGAGGCGGTGAGCTCCGGGTTCAAGAGCTGCATCGCCGGCCCGCTCTACGACCGCTGCGGCGGACTGCGCATCGACCAGGCGGGGGACCTCTACTTTGGCGCCCAGGTCCTGCCCGAGGGACACGCCCGGCCGGCCGGGTTCGAGAAGGACCAGGGCTACGCCGAGATGGTCGGCAGCGTCATCAAGATCAAGCCGGGAGCCGTCCTCCGGGACGAGAACCGGCGCACCAAGTCGCTGGCCAAGTTCGAGGGGGCACTGACGGTCTATCCGGAGCTCGCGCCCTTCAGCGGCTGGCGCCGTTCGGACTGCTGCGTCTGCCGAACGCCGCGCTTCGACCTGGACCCCTACGGCCGGCTGGTCCTGCCCAACGCGATCACCTGCCGGGTGCGGGTGGTGGACAACGCCGGCAACGAGATCCTGGCCTTCGGCGGCTACGGCAACTTCGACTCGCAATACGTTCCCGAAGGCGCCAAGGACGCGAAGCCGCTCGTCGCCAGGCCGGAGGTGCCGCTCGGCTGGGCGCTGGGCGCCGGGTTCTCGGAGAAGAAGATCTACGTGGCCGACCTCCAGAACCGCCGGGTGGTGCGCATGGACATCAAGCACGGTTCGGAGGAGACGTGCGAGGTGAAGTGACGGGAAGGCACCAAGGGACTGAGGCACCAAGGCACTGAGGCACTGACGGTTGCAGGAGACAAGAAGAATGATACTCCTACGGGCACGCCCTACTTGGACTAAGTGCCTCAGGGCCTTAGTCCCCCAGTGCCTCTGCGCGGCACTGGCCGCCTCGGCCGCCGAGCCCGCCCCCAAGCCGCCCGCCCCGCCCGCGGCCCTGGCCGCCCCGGCGCGGCTGGGCGCGCCCGAGCTTCAGGCCGAGACCTGCTTCCAGGTGCTCGACTGGAACGGCGACGGCGCCCGCGACATCCTGCAACGCTCGCGCGGCGGCGACCGCGGCTGGCTCTTCATCAACAAGGGCACGGACCGGGAGCCCTGGTTCGAGTTCCCCGAGCGGCTGCCCTGCAACTTCTCGGAGCTCGAGAAGAAGTACATCCACCAGATGAGCGACTACTGGGCCTCGGACTTCGACGGCGACGGCGACCTGGACATGGTCTTCACCGTGGCCGACGGCGGGACCGGCGGGCTGATGGTCGCGGTCAGCCTCGGCGAGCGGAAGTTCGCCTGGCTCCAGGACGGCGTGGTCCTGCCGGGCACCAAGGGCACCGGGACGATATGCGCGGCCGACGTCGACGGCGACGGCCGGCCGGACGTCTACCAGCAGCGCGACAAGGGCGGGCTGGTCCTGCACCGCAACCTCACCGAGAAGGAGAAGTTCGCGGTCGGTCCGGAGGAGTCGGTCCTGGACGCCGCCGGCAAGCCGGTCGAGGCGCCCAGCCCGTACCCCGCGGACTTCGACGGCGACGGGACTCTCGACCTGGCCAGCGTCACCAAGGCCGGGGCCTTCATCCACATCGGCGTGCCGGGGAGCAAGGGATTGGCCTTCAAGCCGGCGGCCGCGGCCGTCGACGAGACCGGCAAGCCCATCCCCGGTGGCCAGGACGTCAACGTCCTCGACTGGGACCTCGACGGCCAGCCCGATCTGCTCGTGCTCGACGAGTCCTGCGCCGTGCGCTGCCACCGGGGCCTCAAGAAGGGCCAGACGGGCTTCGAGGCGAAGGCGAGCCTCGTCCACGGCACGGCGCTGGCCCGGGCCGACGAGTCGCCGATCCCCAGCCTCTTCGACTGGGACCGCGACGGCCGGGCCGACGTCCTGCTGGGCGCCAACTGCGACGTGCTCTGCGGCCACGTGACCCCCTGGGCCCGCGCCTACCGCAACACCCTGGGCTGGCGCTGTCCGCTCGGCGACGGCGGCTTCGTGGCCGACGGCGGGGGCAAGCCGATCAACCTCAACCACTACGACGGCCGGGGCTCCAACGTGACCGCCTGCGACTTCGACGGCGACGGCCGGATGGACGTCCTCTGGGCCACGTCGGTCGGCGACAAGAAGCTGGAGGTCCGCCTGCTTCGAGGCGACGCCGACTCGCCCCGGAAGTTCAAGGCCGCGCCCGACAAGCTCCTGACCATCGAGGCGGGCGACTCCACTTACCCCGGCGCGCGCGCCTGGGCGGCCGACTGGAACGGCGACGGCAAGACCGACCTGGTCATCCACTGCTGGTCCTACGGCGCGGCGCGCTTCCGCCTGTGCCTGAACGCGGGCACCAGCCAGGAACCGAAGTTCAGCGAGCCGCAGGACCTGGAGGTCGGCGGCAAGCCGCTGACCGGCCGCGGCGGCAGCTGCTGCGTCGCCGACTGGGACGGCGACGGCCGGCCGGACCTGCTCGTGCTCTCCAACCAGCCCGGCGCCCGGCCGTGCCTGCTTTGGCTCAGGAACGCCGACGGCTCGGCCAAGCTGGTAGTTCCGCCGGGTGCGCCGGTGACCTTCGACAAACACGGCTTCATGACCGGCGTCGAGATCGCGGTCGGCCCCGGGGGCGGGGCGATCCCGCTGGCCGGCAACATCGCCGCCGGCGACTTCGACGGCGACAGCGTGACCGACCTGGTGGTCGGCCAGGGCTACTCCTACGGCTTCTACTGCCTGTCCGACGCGCGGCTGTGGCTGCTGCGCGGCACGACCAAGACCGCACCGCCGCCGGTCCGCGACCTGACCGCCAAGGAGGCCACCGAGGTGAGCGTGATGCTCTCCTGGACGCCGCCGGCCGGCGCCGTGCGCACTGAGGTGCGCTACTCGCTCCAGCCGATCGACGAGGCAACATGGTCCCGCGCGACGCCGGCGAAGGAGAAGCCGGAGGGCGGCGCGGTCACCGTCGCGGGCCTCGAGCGCGGCCGGATCTACCACTTCGCGGTCTGCAGCTTCGGGCCCGGCGGGGAGCGCTCGGCGGTCTCCAACTGCCTGATGGCCCCGACGCTGCCGCTCAAGGTCGCGGTCCTGGCCCAGGGCATGCCGGCCCAGGCGCTGGGGGTCGGGAGCTACTCCGGCTGCGTCGACCTCACCGTCCGCGGCGGGACGCCGCCGCCGGTGCCCGTCGACGGCCGGGGCCTTCGCAACCAGTGGGTGCCGCCGGAGCACAACCAGAGCGACACCATCGACTCCTACTTCAAGTTCGACCTGGCGCCGCTCAAGGGCAAGACCGTGCGCAAGGTCGTGCTGACCCTGACCCGCACCGAGGGCGCCCTGCACGGCGACAAGCGCGTGCTCTGCCGCGAGGTGCTCAAGAGCTGGGAGCCGGCGACCGTGCGCTTCGAGACCCGCGACGGCGCGGCCAAGTGGACCAAGGCCGACTGGGGCGAGGCCCTGGTGGACGTCGACTCCGAGCCGATCTTCGGCCGCAAGCGCTGGGAAGCGACCGACGCGGTTTCGCGCCTGCTCAAGGGGGAGCGGCTGGTCCTGAGCCTGCAGCTCCACGGCGGGCCCTACGGCACCGGCAACACCTTCCACGACTCGGAGAGCAAGGAGGCCGGCGCCCGCCCGAGCCTGATGGTGGTGTTCGAGGAAGGCAAATAGGCGAGAGAACCGACGAGAGGCGCAAGCTCAAGTAGCCTGCCAGCAGAACAGTCGGGCCGGAGGCTTCCAGGCATCAGCTGGATCGCTGCCCGGAACCCCGGCCGCTGAGGTTGATTCGCACGGGTGCGCGCGTATCATTCCTCCCAGCAGCGAGGAAGGACACACCATGAGCTTCGAAGAGCCCACCCCGGCCGCCGGCCTCCCACAGCGCAAACTCGGCACGGTCAAGATGTTCTGCCGTTGCGGGCAGAAGGTGCGCATCAGCCTGCCGTCGCCCAAGCCATCCGGGCGGTGCCCGAGATGCGGCCACGTCTTCGTCCTGCCCCAGGTCCCCATAGAGTACCAGCCGCCCTCCGCGACACCGGCGGCGGCTGCGGCGGTCCCCCGACCGGCCCAGACACCGACAGCCTCGTCCGCCGCCGGCCCGACGGCTGCGGCGCCCAGCTCTCCCGGAGCTTCGCGATGACCGCCACCGCCTCCGCGCCCGCCGTCCGGCACTTCCTGCGCTTCGACGACTTCACCCGCGAAGAGGTCGAACACGTCCTGTCGCGGGCCGCGGTCATCAAGGACCGCTTCAAGCGCTACCAGTGCTACCAACCGCTGGTCGACCGCACCCTGGCCATGGTCTTCGAGAAGGCCAGCACCCGCACGCGGGTCAGCTTCGAGGCCGGCATGTACCAGTTGGGCGGCTCGGTCATCCACCTGACCACCGGCGACTCGCAGCTCGGCCGCTCCGAGCCCATCGAGGACACCGCCCGGGTCATCTCCCGGATGGTGGACATCGTCATGATCCGGACCTTCGGGCAGGAGAAGATCGTGCGCTTCGCGGCGCACTCCCGCGTGCCGGTGATCAACGGCCTGACCAACGAGTTCCACCCCTGCCAGGTGCTGGCCGACATCCTGACCTTCGTCGAACACCGCGGACCGATCGCCGGCCGGACGGTGGCCTGGATCGGCGACGCCAACAACATGGCCTACACCTGGCTGCAGGCCGCGCGGCTGCTCGGCTTCCGGGTGAACGTCTCCACCCCGCCGGGCTACGCGCTCCAGCCGGAGCTGGCACCCGCCGGCGACCACTTCCGGACCTTCACCTCTCCGGCGGAGGCGGCTTGCGGCGCAGACCTGGTGACCACCGACGTGTGGGCCAGCATGGGCTTCGAGGCCGAGAACCAGGCCCGCCGCTCGGCCTTCGCCGGCTGGCAGGTCAACGCGGAGCTCATGCGCCAGGCACGGCCGGATGCGTTATTCATGCACTGCCTGCCGGCGCACCGCGGCGAGGAGGTGGCTGCCGAGGTGCTCGATGGGCCGCAGTCGGTGGCCTGGGACGAGGCCGAGAACCGCCTGCACGCCCAGAAGGCCCTCCTTGAGTTCCTGCTGCTCGGGCGCAACGTCAAGTAGACCGCCCCCGCCACCCCGGCGCAGTCCCTTTTTGAATGGCTTTTGCCGGCGCCACTGGTTAGAATAACCCAGACACCGGAGAGCAGAGAAGATGATCCGATTCCTCGTGGCGACAGGCGTGGCGGTCGGGCTGGCTGCATTGGCGGCCGGCTGCGGCGGAGACAGCCAGGTTCCGACTGCGCCGACGGGCAAGGGCCAACCCCCCAAGGGCGGCGGCCCCGTGGTGATCATGCCCGACGAGGCCCCCCGCATCGTGGTTGAGGCCGAGGCAGCCACGGACGTCCAACCGCATTTCAAGGTCCTGGAGGACTCCGAGGCCTCCGGCGGGAAGAGCCTGACCGTGCCATCCAAGGGCTGCAACGGGGAGCATCACCAGCACATCGCCAAGGAGGAGACCGACCCGGAGCGGACCAAAGGATCGGCGGAGCTCGCGTTCCGGGCCGAGAAGGACGGCGAGTACATCCTGTGGATCCGCAAGTGGTGGTGCTGCTCCTGCGGGGACTCCTTCACCCTGCAGCTGGACGACGGCAAGCCCTTCGTCTTCGGCAACGACGGCACCACCCCGCGACACTGGGCCTGGCTGGCTTACCAGGAGGCCGGTGAGCCGCGCAAGTTCAGGCTCTCGGCCGGCCCTCACAAGCTCGTCTTCAGAAACCGCGGCGAATCCGGCTTCCGGATCGACCAGGTGCTCTGGGCCGCCGACCCCAAGTTCGTGCCTCAGGGCAAGGAACTGGCGCCAGCGGCACCGGCCGTCCCGGCGGTCCCTAAAGGCCCAACCGGCGGCTGACGATACAATAAAGCAGTAGTTTCAGCAGGAGAAGGACTTGGTTTCCAAGCGAGGCGGCAAGGGTTCGCAGGGCAAGAAGAAGGTGCGCCGCGGCCGGCGCTGGCTGCTGGGCCTGGGCCTCGACGGCGCCGACGGCCATGTGCGCATCACCCGGGGGGAGAACTTCCGCCTCTTCGGGGGCTCCAGGGAAACCCACGAGCACATGCAGGAAAAGGTCATCCGGTTCAATGAGGAGGTGGCCAAGCGCCACAAGACCCTTGACCAGCTGACCAAGCCGGAAATCGACGACATCGCCCACAAGGTGGGCATGAAGGACTAGAATCACAGGGTCGAGCGAGGGGAAGGAGCGGCAAGTCATGCCAGGCTGGAGTCCGAGAACGGGTTCATCCAACAGGGGCGGGGCCGCCCAGGTGGTGGTCGTGCTGCTGGTCATCGCCCTGGTGGCCGGCGGTGCATTCCTGATCTTCAGGGGCAAGGGCAAACCGTCGGACGAAAGCGTCCCCGGCGGTCCGGCCAGGCCGGTCGTGGACAAGACCTCCCCGGCGCCCGTCGAGAAGCCAGCGCCGGCCCCGACCGGTCCGGTCAAGCCCGCGGATCCCGTGCCGGTTCAGCCGGCAGCCCCGACCGCGGCGGCCCTGGCCGAACTGGACGGGCTCTACAACGCCCAGTTCCTGGAGGAGTCCACCAAGGACCGCAAGCAGTGGGAGACGCTGCGCAACCGCTACTCCGAACTGCTGCTCAAGATCGACGCCCCGGCCGAGCGCAAGCCGGTGGTCGAGAAGCTCAACAAGCTCAACGAGAAGGTGCTCTTCTCACGCGACTACATCACCGCCGACAGCGTGGCCCACAAGGTCGAGGCGGGCGAGACCATCGAGAAGATCGCGCTGGACAGCGGCCTGCCCCGGGACTGCTCCGGATCGATCATCCGGATCAACCGGACCTCGCCCCTGACCATCCGGCAGGGCGAGAGCCTGAAGGTCATCAAGCCCCTCAAGATGGACCTGCGGGTCAGCAAGAAACACCTCCGCCTGACCGCCTATCTCAACGGCTACTTCTTCGGCGAGTTCCCGGTGGGCATCGGCATGGATGACGCCACCCCGGCCGGCGAGTTTGTCGTCAAGGACGGCGGCAAGGACAAGAACCCCAACTGGACCAAGACCCTCGAGGACGGCTCCAAGAAGGTCTACAAGTTCGGCGACCCCGAGAACATCCTGGGCACCCGCTGGATGGGCCTGGATGAGAAGGAGGGGGCGGTGGGCCTCGGCATCCATGGGACCACCAAGGATGAGACCGTGCCCGGACGCAAGTCGGCGGGCTGCATACGCATGCACAACCCCGACGTCGAACTGCTCTACGACTTCACCCCGTCCGGCACCAAGGTCACCATCAGCAACAACTGACCGGCCGGCGGAGTCCGGTCGCGCGGGGCGGATCGTTCAGGATCCGCCCCGCCTTTTTCTGGTAACCATTCCGCCCCCCGGGACGTATAATATTCGAACGTCACGGGGGCGCACTTGACGGGGACATCCCCGAGGAGCAAGACGATGAGGCATTTGGTCGCGACTTTGGCCCTGACGGCCCTGGCCGCCGGGCTTTTCCCGGACTCGGGCCAGGCGAGGGAGCGGCGCAAGCCCCGTCCGGAGAGGCCTTCGGTGACGGTCCAGCCCGGGATCCCCGACGCCCAGGAGCCGATCGAGTGGCTGACCGACAGCGAGGAGGCCTTCAAGCTGGCGGCCGAGGGCAACCGGGCGCTGCTGATCCTCATCTCCACCGCGGAACTGGAACGCAGCGGGCAGGTCTGCCGCTTCGCCGCCAACTCCGTGCGCAAGGCGGTCCGCGACGCCAAGGTGGTCCCGCTCAAGATCCTGCCGCCTCCGGCCCTGGACCTGAACGGCCTCAAGCCCGAGGAGGCCAAGCAGCGCCAGGAGGTCTTCGCGGCGGGCGCGAAGAAATACGAGGAACTGGCCAAGCGCTACGGGGCAAGCTCGGTGCCCAGCCTTATCTGCGCCGCTCCCGACGGAGCCAAGTTGACCCTCCAGGCCGGCCCGGCCGATGATGCCATCCTGGCCTCTCTGGCCAGGCTTCCGGAGATGGTCAAGGCCCACGCCGAGGCGGTGGCCAAGGCCGGGCCCAAGCCCGGTCCGGCCCCCGGCGCCCCGGCCAGTCCCCCGGAGGTCAAGCCGCCGGAGCCCAAGGAGCCGCCCAAGGGCGGGGTGGATGACTTCTAGGCCCGTCGAAAGCCCACAAATAGCGAACCGGCCGCCTGCAAGGGCGGCCGGTTCGCTTTACGCGCTTCGCCCGGACGCGCCTCAGCCCGGCTTCCCCGCCTGGGCCTGCGGATCCTGCCACTCCACCCTGGGCGCATCGCCCCAGAGTAGTTCCAGATCGTAGTAGCCGCGCACCTCCGGCGTGAAGGCGTGGACCACGACCGGACCGTAGTCCATGAGGGCCCAGCCGCCTCCGGCGGTACTGGCCCGGCCGGTGAGCGGACGGCAGCCCAGTTCAGCCAGCCGCTCGGCTATCCCGCGCACGATGGCGGCCAGCTGCTGTTCGACCTTGCCCGTGGCGATCACGAAGTAGTCGGCCACCTGGGACCGGCCCTGCAGGTCCAGGACCATCACCCCATCGGCCAGTTTCGCATCGGCGGCGCGCGCCGCGGCCACGGCCATCTCCAGAGCTCCGGCCTGCACCTCGCGCTCAGTCGGGCGCGGGGGCTTGCGGTTCATTCCCATGGGGTCCTTCGATTTGGGTTTCAGGGTGCGCTCCTTTTCTTCCCTATCAGCCGATCATGCCCGTCAACAACGCCGCGACCCGCCCGAGCAGGCTCCCGGTGCCCGTCAGTTTAACCGTCAAGCCCGCCGTGACCACTGCAAGCACGGCGGTCAGCTTGGCCAGGCCGGCCAGGCCGGGCCCGGCCAGCTCGCGCAGCGGCTCGCCCAGCAGACGCCCAAGCGCCGCGGAATGGTGCTGGACCGATCCGCGTACCGCGCCGGTCCGCCCGCCCTCCAGGCCGCGTCCGGCCGAGTCCCAGATCCACCCCGCAGCGCTCAGCGCCAGCGCGAGGAGCGCCCCGGCGGCCATGACCCCGAAGGTGAAGCCGGCGGCCCCGGCGGCCCCCAGCAATGCCCCGACGGCCGGGGGCAGAAGCAGAGCCGTCAGCAGCACCGGCACGGCCCGGTGGCGAATCTCCGGTTCGGTGGCCAGGACGCAGCCGGGGGCATCCGGCTCTGCACCGGACTTCAGCTCGGCCAGTCCGGGAATCGTCCGCCACTGTCTCCGACACTCCTGGGCCATGCGCGCGGCCGACCGGACCGCAGCCCTGAGCAGCATGGCGGCGACCAGGAACGCGGCCGTGGCGCCAGCCAGCACCCCGGCGGCCAGCGCGGGGTTGGCCGGCCCGAGCGAGAAGGCGGCCAGCAGGGCCGCCGTTCCGTCGCCGGGTCGGCCACCCGGAAGCGCGGCGGCGAGCGGGGCGCGCAGCGCCTCGAGGAAAGCCGGAACCGCAGCGAGCGCCGCCAGGGCCGCCCCGCTGACGGCGACGCCCCTGGCCGAAGCGGCCAGTTCCGCCCCCCGGGCCGCGAGGCCATCCATCGTCTCGCGGGCCGCCCCAGCGGGGAGAGAGTCGCGGGCATTGGCCGCAACCGGCCAGCAGGCCCCGGCTGCGGCGGTCACTCCGACCGCCGCCAGCATTCCCGAGGCGGCCAGGGCCACGCCGTAGAACCCGGCCGCCAGATCCCGCCCCCCTCCCGCGAAATGAAAGGCGCACAGGGCGGCCGCGGCGGTAACGGCGGCCGGGAGCCAGGCGGCGCGCATCCCCGAAGCCAGGCCGTGCAGCAGGAAGACGGCGGGACCGGCGTCGGCCTGGTCAGCCGTCTCCCGCGCCGGCCCGGCCGTCGGGAGGGAGCCATGTTCGGCGCACCGGCCGGAGACGAATCCGGCGATCAGCCCGGCGACCACGGCGCCCCAAAGCCCGAAACTCTCGCGCGGCAGGAGCAGGGCCACCGCCGCAGCCGCCAACACCGCCAGGGAGACAGCGGCCGCCAGCGCGGCGCGGCCCAGCACCCGGCGCAGGTCGGACGACGACCGGCCCCTGGCCGTAGCCGCGGCCCTCAGACAGCCGAGGGAGACCAGCGCTCCTAGCCCGGCCAGGACCAGGGGCAGAGCGGCGGCCGCCAGCTGCATCGCGGGGCCTCGGCCGTCCCGGTCACCGCCGAAGGCGGCCGCGCCCAGCACGGCAGCGGCGGCAACGGCCAGGGACTGGCTTTCGAAGAGGTCCGCAACCCAGGCACCGGAGCCGGAAAGCAGCCGCCCCAACTGTGAAGCAGCCAGCGCCGGACTGCGGGAGTCGGTCTCGGGCACGCCGGCCTCCGACCGCAACAGCTGGTCGCCGGCCAGGCCGGCTGAGCCGGCGAAGAGCCCGCCGGAGGTTCTGGCCAGCAGGGCATGCAGCGAGCCGCCCACCGCCTGGCAGAGCAGTACCAGGGCCGCCTCCACAGGCGTGCAGGGCATTCCCAGGAACGGAGCCAGCCAGAAGAGGACCGCGAACCAGGCGCACAGATCGAGCAGCCCCAGGCCCGCGACGGCCAGTCCAGCCGCCGTCGCCACCCGGAAGAGCGTCCGCCAGGCCGCTCCGGATGATTCCCTGGCCGCGGCCGCCGTCCTGGCAACCGCCGCCGCAGCCAGGCCGGTCACCAGGCGGGAGCAGAGCCAGGAGAGGGCCGCGCCGCTCAGGAAGGCGAAGGGCACCACCCGCGGCAGGACGCCCAGACCGAAGGCCATAACCGCCAGCACGGCTCCGACCGACGCCACTGCCGTGAAAACGAACCGGCCCTGACGCCGGTGCCAGGCGTCAAGGCCGGTCGTGATTCGCAAGGCAGCCGGACCGCCCTCGCCCTCCGCCGTCGACTCCAGGACCCGGCGCCTCAGCAGCCAGGCCCAGGCCAGCGCCGCCATCGCTCCCAGCGGCGCCAGACTCCAGAGCAGCGGCGCGCCCAGACGGCCTCCGGCCGGCCGCGGCCTACTCGGCCTTGGCCTTGCCCTTCTTCAGCTGCATGCCCTCGTCGTCGGGGATGCGCATGCCGTAGAAGGAGCGCCAGACGAAGAACAGCGCCACCACGAAGAGGGCGATGCCGATGCCGTACCGCAGACCCTTGTTGGTCATGGTCACGGCGATCTCGGTGGCCAGCAGGCCGAAGAGCGTCGTGAACTTGATGACCGGGTTCATGGCCACCGAGGAGGTGTCCTTGAAGGGGTCGCCGACGGTGTCGCCAACCACGCTGGCGGCGTGCAGGTCGGTGCCCTTGGCGCGCAGGTCGACCTCCACGATCTTCTTGGCGTTGTCCCAGGCGCCGCCGGCGTTGGCCATGAAGATGGCCTGGAAGAGGCCGAAGAAGGCGATGGAAACCAGGTAGCCGATGAAGAAGTAGGAGTCGAACAGCGCCAGGGAGAGGGCCAGGCAGAAGATGACCACGAAGATGTTGGCCATGCCCTTCTGGGCGTACTGGGTGCAGATCTTGACGACCTCCTTGCTGTCGTTGATGTCGGCGGTAGCCTTGTCGAGCTTGATGTGCTCCTTGATGTACTTCACTGCCCGGAAGGAACCGGTGACCACCGCCTGGCAGGAGGCGCCGGTGAACCAGTAGATGGTCGCGCCGCCCATCAGCAGGCCAAAGGCAATCTGCGGCTGCACCAGGCTGAGATTGGCGATGACGTCGCCGTAGGCCCGGTCAAGCAGCAGGATGATGCCGAAGATCATGGTGGTGGCGCCCACCACGGCGGTGCCGATCAGCACCGGCTTGGCGGTGGCCTTGAAGGTGTTGCCGGCTCCGTCGTTGGACTCCAGGAAGTGCTTGGCGTTCTCGAAGTCCGGATCGAAGCCGAAGTCCTTCTTGATCTCCTCCTTGATGTTCGGTTGAGCCTCGATCTGGGAGAGCTCGTAGACCGACTGGGCGTTGTCGGTGACCGGTCCGAAGCTGTCCACGGCGATGGTCACCGGGCCCATGCCCAGGAAGCCGAAGGCCACCAGACCGAAGGCGAAGATCGAGGCGGCGAAGGCGTACTTCGCGGGCATCAGGGTGGTCACGGCCTCGAAGGTGGAGAACCAGTAGGCCAAGGCCATCAGGCCGAGAATGAGCAGGCCCTCCCAGAAGGCCGAGAAGTTGCCTGCCACCAGGCCGGACAGAATATTGAGCGAAGCGCCGCCCTGCCTGGAACTCTTCACCACCTCGTCGACGTGCTTGGCCTTGGTCGAGGTGAAGATCTTGGTGAACTCCGGGATGAGCGCCCCGGCAGCCGTGCCGCAGCTGATGATCGCCGAAAGAATCCACCACAGCTCGCCGTACTTGGAACCGAGCAGCAGGTAGCTTGCGCCGAAAGTCACGCCGATGGATACGATCGAGGTCAGCCACACCAGGTGGGTCAGCGGCGCCTCAGCGTCGAAGGACTTCATCTTCCCGTACTTGGCGACGGTGGCCTTCTCGATGATGTAGTAGGACACCAGCGAGGTGAGGATCATCAGGACGCGCATGACGAAGATCCAGATGATCAGCGTCGCGCCGATCTCGGCCTTCTCCCCGACGGCACCAAGGGCCAGGGCCAGGAAGGTGATCAGGGCCACGCCGGTGACGCCGTAGGTCTCGAAACCGTCGGCGGTCGGGCCGACCGAATCGCCGGCGTTGTCGCCGGTGCAGTCGGCGATGACGCCCGGGTTCTTGGGATCGTCCTCGGGCAGCTTGAAGATGATTTTCATGAGGTCGCTGCCGATGTCGGCGATCTTGGTGAAGATGCCGCCGCAGATGCGCAGCGCCGAGGCGCCCAGCGACTCGCCGATGGCGAAGCCGATGAAGCACGGGCCCACCATGTCGCTCGGCAGGCAGACCAGGATGCAGATCATGAAGAAGAGCTCGACCGAGACCAGCAGCAGGCCCACGCTCATGCCCGCCTTCATGGGGATGGTCATGGCGTTGATGGGCGCTCCCTGGAGCGCGGCGAAGGCCGAGCGGGAGTTGGCCCGGGTGTTGATGCGGATGCCGAACCAGGCCACGCCGTAGGAGCCGAGAATGCCCAGAATCGAGGCAGCCAGAATCACAGCCACCTTGCCGAAGCCGAAGCCGTCCTGCAGACCGCCGAAGTAGTAGGCCACGCAGATGCCCACCAGCACCCACAGCAACATCAGGAACTTGCCCTGCTGGAGCAGATAGGTCTTGCAGGTCTCCCAGATGGTGTCGGAGACCGCCGCCATCGACTTATGCACCGGCAGTTTCTTCACCTGGAAGTACTGAACCAGTCCGAAGAGCAGTCCGATGACGCAGACGATCAGACCCAGGTACATGAGGACCACGCCCTGAATCGTCTTGGGCTTGCCGGTCTCGTCCTTGCCGAGAAGGCCGCAGAAATCGAACCGGACCGGCTCCAGCGCAGGCAGGTTGATGTTGGCCTCACCGCCGCCGTGGTGGGCGACAGTCTCGCCGGGCACGGCCGGCGGGGTCGGGGCCACCGGCGGAATGGCCGCCACTGGCTTACCGGCCTCTGGAGCCGCGGCAGGCGCGGCGGACTTGGCCGGCGCCGAACTCTCCGACGCCAGGGCCGCCGGCGCCAGGCCGAACAGGCCCAGCATCAGCATCCCGACACCCAACGTCAGCCAACCCCTCAGACTGGATCCACTGAACATCCGGATTCCTCCCGAAAAGATTCCCACGCTAAGACTTCACTTCTCCCGTCTCCCCGGTCGCGGCCCCTCCGGCGGAGCAGCCGGACCGGTGATCTCCTCGTAGCTCCGGGTCTCCGCGGGCTCCACGGCCAGCAGTGCGGCGTGGAGCAGCTTCGCCCGGTCCTCCCTCCCGGCGGACCGGGCGGCCCGGATCTCGTCGGCCAGAAAGTCGCGGTAGGTCGGCTGGACGCCCGGGAAGTAGCCCCGCATCCGGCCGAACGTCTCGCGGGACTCCCTGACCCGGCCCATCAGGAGCTGCTCGCAGACCACGCTGCGCATGAACTCCTGGAAGAAGCGCTGCGGATCCTGCCGCCCCAGCTCCTCGTACAGCGCCAGCCAGGAGCCCTCGGCGGCCGCCCAGTCGCCCATCCGCTCCTGACATCTTATCGCCATGCGCCGGCAAAGCAACTTCTGACTGGCGGAGGCGTCCGGCTTGGCGACGGCCTGGAGGAAGTGCCAGCGGGCCAGTCGCAGGGCGGTGTAGCTATCCGGGGGCGGGGCCTGACGGCCGTCCAGGGCGGCCAGGCCCTCGAGCTGCCGGCGCATCAGCCCGGCCAGTTCGGCCGCCTCCCGCCCCGCAGCCGAACCGCGCCCGGACACGGCGTCGTTGAGCAGCCCGGCCTGGATCCTCCACTCGGGATTCGGTGACGCCGGCGAGAGCTTGTACAGGTAGATCTCGGCCAGACGCTTCTCGAGCATCGAGCTCGAGGGGTTGCGCGCCACGCCGCGCTCCATCACGGCGATGCCCCGCTCGATCCAGCGGTAGGCCTCCGCCGGATCGGGCTCCACGGTTGGCGAACCGAAGTCGAAGGCCAGGACATAAGCCTGGAAGAACCACACCGAGGTGAAGTGCGGCTGCATCTCGAGGAGCCCGTCGAGCAGCGCCACGATCTCGTAGTAGCGGCCGGATTCCTGCATGCGCAGGGCCCGCATCCAGATCAGGTCGGCCAGGATGCCGCGCAGCCCGCCCAGGCAGCGGACAAACGCCGCCCCGGCCCCCCCGGCCCCGCCGCCGGTCCCCGAATAGGCCTCCAGCCCCGAGGAGCGGCGCATCTCCGCCAAGCGGGCCTCGACCGGCCGCGCCGCCGCCAGGCAGACGGCCGCCAGGCAGAGGTAGAGAAGCGCCGTGCGCCGGGGGCTCACAGTCCGGGCCCCCCCATGCACGTCACCTGCCCACCTCCCGCCGGGTGAAGGCCAGCGCGCCGACCAGCGCGGCTGGCAGCGCCCTGGCCACGAGCAGCGACAGCACCCCGGCGGCCAGCAGGCCCCAGGGCACGAAGTCGCCGCCGGCCAGGGAGTCGGCCGCGCTGCAGCGTTCGAAGTCGGGCAGCAGCGACAGCGCCCCGGCGGCCAGCTTCCTCATGAGCTGAGCCACGGCACCTCCGGAGGCATCGCGGGCGCCGGCCTCGACGGCCTGACGGAGCAGCCCCACGGCCAGCCCGGAGAGCAGCCCGAAGACCGCCGTGGCCGCTCCAGCCACGGCCGCCACCGGGAACGACAGGCTTCCGGCGGCGGCCAGGGTCACGGCGGCCACGACCATCAGCTGCAGCCACAGGCAGGCCAGGGCCTTGGCCACGGCGGTTTCGAGTCCGTCGCCGGCCACCGCCAGAGCCACCGCGCCCCGCGGGTGGGTCAGCAGCGGATGGACGTTGCCGGCCGTGTCCGGCTCCGGCGCGACGCTCACCGCCAGCAGTCCGTCGCGCACCGCCGAGACCGGTATGGGCACGCTGGCCGGGCGGTCGCGGAGCACCGTGGCCGTCTGGCTCCACTCCCCACAGGTCAATCGGGCCCGGGCAGCGGTCATCAGCGGGTCGGCCGGCTGGGCCTGCAGGCGCAGCACCAGCCATCGGCCGCCGAGCTCTTCCCTGGGCACCCGGAGAACCGTGGTCCGGCTCTGGCCGCGCACCAGCCGGACCGGGCGGAGGCGCCCGTCCGGGCCTGCCGCAGCCCGATCCGCCTGGTCCGGGAAGACGTCCCTTCGGAAGGTGAGGCTGAGCCCGACGATCTCCGGGTCAGCCGCCCTGCGCGCCTCCGCGGCCATGGCCAGCCGCGCGGCGGTCGAGATGCCGGCGCCCATGAGCGCCATGGCGGCCGCCAGCGCCAGGCCGACGCCCAGAAGCTTGCCGCCGAAAACCGCCCAGCGCGGGACCGGCTTGGTGGCGATGACGAAGATGCTGCGCGTCTCCGTTTCCCGGCTGAAGGACAGGGCCGGCAGGACCACGGCCAGGAGCATGCCCACGAGGGTGGCCGCGCCCAGCCCGGCGGAGAGGATGATCTTGAGCCGCTCGGCCGGACCGCCCTGGTAGTCGAGCATCGGCGCCCCGGCGGCCACGGCCGCCGCCGCGATCACCGCCAGCCACAGGGCCCCGCCCCGGCGGGCCTCCGTGAACGAGGTCCGGGCCACGGCCAGCAGCCTGCGCCCGGGACCGGGCAGGGCCGCCAACAGCGCACCGGCCAGCAGCAGGACGCCCAGGAAGACCAGCGCCCCGGTCTCGCTGGCGGTGACCGAGGCCACTGCCGACTCGCCCGCGGCCACGATCCCGGCCAGCGCCGGCAGCTCGGAGTGGAACCCGGCCAGCATGGCCGCCGCCGCCAGCAGCGCGGCGATGCCGGCGACGATGAGCAGGTTGCCCGACGAGCGCCGGGCCCCGGACTCGAAGCTCAAGCGCCCCGATCCTCCCGCGCCCCTCCTTCCGCGGCGGCACCGCCCGTCGGCTGGCCGGCCCCGATGGTCTCGAGGAAGTATTCCTCGAGGGTCCTGCGGGGGTGCCGGACAGTCAGAACCTCTCCGCCCCGGCGCGAAATCTCGGCCTGAACCTCGCCGCGCGCGGCCTCGGACAGTCCGCGGACCCGGATGTCCGTGGCGTCGGCGCGCTCCAGGAGCTCGTCGAGCCGCCCCACGCGCTTGAGCTTGCCGTTGTGGACGATGGCCACCCGGTCGCAGACGTCCTCCATGTCGGCCAGCAGGTGGCTGGAGACCAGAACGGTCCGGCCCTGGGCCTTGAGGGAGAGCACCAGGTCCTTGACCTGCCGGCAGCCGACCGGATCAAGCCCGCTGGTTGGCTCGTCGAGGATCACCAGCTCGGGGTCGTTCACGAGCGCCTGGGCCAGACCGGCGCGGCGGAGCATGCCCTTGGAGTACTCCCCGAGCCGGCGGTCGGCGGCCGCGGCCAGGCCGACCATCTCCAGAAGCTCGGCGGTCCGGCGGCGGCGTTCGGCGCGCGGCAGGCCGAATATCCGTCCGTAGAAGTCGACGGTCTCCCGGCCGGTCAGGAAGTGATAGAAACACGATTCCTCGGGCAGATAGCCTATGCGCTGCTTGGCGCTGACATCGTCCGGCCGCCGCCCGAGCACCAGGGCCTCGCCCCGGGTGGGCCAGAGCAGCCCGAGGAACAGCTTGATCGAGGTGGTCTTGCCGGAGCCGTTGGGGCCGAGCAGCCCGAAGATCTCGCCCCGGGCCACCTCCAGGTCCAGGCCGTCCAGCGCCAGGACCCGCGGGCGCCCCCAGAAATCGGTGTAGACCTTGGTGAGGCCCCGGGCCTCGATCGGGCGGCCATGGGCTTCGGTCATGGCGGGCTTCCTCTCAAGCACGAGGGGGGACAGCCGGCCGTCCGGGCCAACCATCCCCCCTGGAGCCGCTCCGCCCCCGCGCTGCCGCGGGGTTCGCGGCGGTCAGCGCTCGCGCCTCTCCCGGCTCTCGCGGATGATGCGCTTCATGGAGTTGCGCTCCCTCCGGCGCATCTTGTCGCTGGGCTTCTCGTAATAGGCGTTCTTCTTGATATCCTTGGCCAGGCCTTCCTTCTCGCAGGCCTTCTTGAAGCGCTTGAGCGTCTTCTCCAGGGGTTCGCCGCTGCGGGACTCGACCCGAATCATCTACTCTCACCGCACCTTTCCGACACGACATCAGGACCCGGCCGGGCGCGCCTCGCCCGGCCCTAGACCGCTCGGAATGGTAAGCCGCCACAAGGCGAAATCAAGGTACTTTCAGGGGCACCGCCCGAGGGCCGACAAGGGCCGGTGGACCTACAGGGCTCCGTACTTCAGCCCGGCTTCAATGTACCTTATGGCGTTGGCCGTGAAGCGCGGCGTGTGCCGCTCGTGCGGGGACGCCGAGGGGAAGAGCACCATGTGGCCCTTGCCGCCCTCCTCGATGGCCCGACGCACCGCCGCCTCGATCTCGTCGGGCGCGCCCAGGTCCAGCCAGCAGAACTCAATGTTGCCGTACAGCACCATGCGCCCGCCGACGCGCTGCTTGGCCTCGGCGAAGCCGATGTCGCCCTGCGGCGGAGGCTCCACCGGGTCGGTCGAATCCACGCCCAGGGTCAGCCACGAGTCCAGCAGGGTCCCCACCCGTCCATGGCAGTGCACGTGGATCCTGGCTTCCGGATCGCGCGCCTTGATCCGGCGCATGATCTCGCCGTCATAGGGCAGCACCAGCTCCTCCCATTGCCTCGGACCCATCATCGGCGGGGAGGCCCGTTCCACACCGTTGAAGTGCCAGAAGGGCCCCACGCCCTGGGAGAGCAGGAAGTCCACCTTGGCCCAGGTGCGCTCCAACCACGCGTCGGCCAGCAGCTTGATGAGCGTCGGCTCGGACAGCACCCACTCCAGGACCTGCTCGTACTCCATCATGCCCACCAGCATGGCCACCATCGAGTTGATCCCGGCCCCGCCGATGCAGTCGGGACCCATCTCCCGGCGGTGGGCGCGGAACGGGGCATAGAGCGTCGGATCCGGCTTCCGGAAGCTGAAGGGGACGCTGAGCAGCTTCTCGACATCCTCGGGACGCTCGATGGTCTTCTTGACGTCCCACGAGGTTTCGATGCCCTCGTCCTCCTCGTAGGCCCAGGTCAGGTCGCCCTTGGGCGTGGGCAGGACGTAGGTGTGGCGCCGCCGGATGCCGCCGACGTTCTCCACCGGGCGCTCTATGACCAGGTCGTCGGAGACCTCGCAGAAGCGCTGGTAGCCGAGGCGCGAGAAGACGTCGGGGAACTTCACGGCGTTGTACGGCGGCCGGGGATCGCAGTGCTCCTGGACCATTCTGGCCACCCGGACGAAGTCGGGGTCCGCGCGCCAGCCGCCCGGCTGCTCGGCGTCGATGTCCCGACAGGGGTGCCAGCTGATCGGGGAACACATCGGAACTCGATCAGACGGCTGGCCGCGATAGGCGGCCATGATCCGGCGGCAGGAAGCCTTGAGGTCGGCCATGGGGAAGGGCTCCTTTGTGCCTGCGATTATGGCGGCATCCGCCGCGGCGGCAAGGGGCTTTCGGGGGGCCGATGGGACGCATGGGACCGATAGGACCTATGGGTCGTATTGGTCCTATCGGTCCTATCGGTCCTATTGGTCCTATCGGTCCTATGTTCCTTGCGGGATGACGTGCACCGCTTCGGGGCGGACGACGGCCAAAAGCTCCGCACCGTCAGCGGCACCGAGCTCAGCGAAGGCCCGGGGCGCCAGGTGGGCAACCAGGTGGACCGCGCCGTCGAGCTCCAGGCGGACGTAGGCCCCGCGGTCCACGGACCGGGTGAGCCGCACCGGCAGGACCGCCGCACCGGCCCGTTCGCGGCGGTCGCCGGGCCGCTCGACCGCCAGATTCTCGGGGCGGATCGCGAACTGGATCTGTCCGCGGCGCTCGCCGGGCAGGACGAACTCGGCGCCGGAGGCCTCGGCCCGCGTCGTATCCGGACCCGGGCCCGGCCCGCGGCACGCCGCCAGGAAGATGTTCTCGCAGCGCATGAAGCGGGCCACGAACTCGCTGGACGGCCGGCGGAGCAGCTCCTCGAGCCGCCCGACCTGGCGGATGCGCCCGCCCTGCATGACCGCGCCGCGGTCGGCCACCGAGAAGGCCTCCTCCAGGTTGTGGCTTATGTGGATGGTGGTGAGGCCCAGCTCGCGCTGCAGCCGGCGGAGCTCGCCGCAGACGGACTCGCGGGTGGACTCGTCGAGCGCGCTGACCGGCTCGTCCAGGATGAGCACGTCGGGGCGCACGGCCAGCGCCCTGGCGAGCGCCACCCGCTGGCGCTCGCCGCCGGAGAGCCCCTGCACCCGGCGGCGATCCAGCAACCGCTCGATGTCGAGCAGCCGGACGGCCTCGCGGACGCGGCGGTCGATCTCCTCGTCGGGCAGGCCGCGCACCTGCGGACCGAAGGCGATGTTGTCGTAGACCGAGCGGGTGGTGAACAGCGCGTAGTCCTGGGGCACGTAGCCCACGCCCCGGTCGCCGGGCTCGGCCGCGGTGACGTCCCGGCCGGCGATCTCGATGCGGCCGGCCGAGGGCACGCGCAACCCGGCCAGGCACTCGACCAGCACCGACTTGCCCGCGCCCGGCGGGCCCATCAGCACGAAGTACTCTCCCTTGGCCATATCCAGCGAAGCGTCCAGCGCGAAGGCGCCGACCTCGAAACGCAACCCTTCCAGGCGGATCACGAGACCGGACCTCCGGTCCCGGCCGGCCGGCGCAACGCGAACTTCAGACAGATGAGCACGGCCATGGCGATGCCGGCCATGATCAGGGTCAGGGCCAGGGCCAGTTCCAGGTGGCCGACGGTGATCTCCAGGAACGTCCGGGTGGGCAGCACCCGGGTGCGGCCCTCGATGGCCCCGGCGAATATCTGCACCGGGGCGAAGAGGCCGACCGAGTAGGACCAGCACATCACCCCGCCGGCCAGCACCCCGCTCCAGGTCTGGGGCAGGGCGGCGCGCCAGAAGGCCCCGAAGCGCGAGCAACCCAGGGTCAGCGCCACGTCCTCCACCCGGCGGTCGGCGGCGTCGAAGGCCGCGCGCATCGCCCGGATGGCCAGGGCCGTGCCCACCAGAAACTGGGCGAGCACTATGCCCGGGCGCTGGTAGACGAAGAAGTCATAGAGCCACTGGACCAGGAAGTTGGGCCGGCCCGGCTCGCCGGTCAATGCGTCGGGCGGGGTTCCCAGAGCCTCGCCGGTCCTGCGCAGCGCGCTGAACAGAACCAGCAGGCTCACGCCCATGATCAGCGGCGGCAGGACTATGGCCGCGTCCACGAAGGTGTCGACCACCACCTTGCCGGGTATGCGGTGGCGCGAGAGCGCGTAGCCGGCCGGCACGGCCAGGACCAGGGCCAGCAGCGTGGTGACCGTCGCGCTACCCAGGCTGAGCAGCAGTTCCCGGACAGTCTGACCGCCGAGCACCGCGGCCCAGTCCCCGCCGCCCAGCAGCTCCCGCCAGAAGCCGGAGGCCTCCCCGGCCGACGACCGGGCCAAGAACGCGAGTATGTAGAGGAGGTCAACCACCAGCAGCAGGGCAATGACCGCGGCGAATGCAACGGCGGCAGACGACGTCAGGCCCCGGAACAGCCTGCCGCCCGGGGCGGGCTTCATCTCGGAGCGTCCACCGTGAAGTGCTTGGAGCTAAGCACCGCCCGGCCCTTGTCGGAGAGCAGGTAGTCGAGGAAGGCCGCCGCGCCGGCCGGATTCCTGGCGCCGGCCAGCGCGCAGGCGGTCACCTGGCCGATGACGTTCTTCTCCGTCGGTATGGCCACCGTCTCCGCCTCGGCCGGCGCGAATCCGCTGAGCGCGTCCCAGATGATCCCGGCATCGGCGGTGCCCAGTTTCACGGCCAGGGCCACATCGGTGACCGTGGCCGGGCTGGCGACTAGGTTCCTCTTCAGGGCTTCCTCGTCCACCGCGTTCTTCCTGAAGAGCTTCTCCTGGATCTGGCCGACCGCCGAACTCCTGTCGGCCAGGACGAGCTTGAGGCCGGGCCTGGCCAGATCGGCCACCTCACGTATGCCCCTGGGGTTGCCCTTGCGCACGTAGATGGCCGGGACAAAGAAGCAGAACGGCCTCGGCGCGCCGGACAGCAGCTTCTTCTCGGCGGCCTTCTCGGCGAAACCCACGTCACCGGGGATGTAGACGTCGCCGGTCCGGGTGGTCTCGATCTGCCCCAGGAGTTGCCCGGAGTTTGCGTAGGTGATCTCGACCCTCGTGCCGGTCTCGGCGGTGAAGCGTTTGGCGATCTCCTCGACCGGCTCCTTAACTCCGGCAGCGCAGTAGACGAAGACCGCGCCGGACGGCCTGGCCCCGTCCGGTGCGCCCGGCCCGGGCCGGGCCTCGTCCCGGCCGCAGCCGGCGGCTGCCAACAGCGCCGCGGCGGCCAGGACAACGGCCCGGAAACGACCGGAGGCTCCTGGTTTCACTTCGCAACCGCCGGAGCCGGAGTGAATCCCTGCTTGACCCAGATGGCCTTGCCGCGCTCGGACGTCGCCAACTCGGCCAGCTTGCGGGCGCCCTCGATGTCGCCGGCCTTCTTGAGGGTCATGAGCACCACCTTGGCGCAGGACATGTCCTGTTTGCCGTAGGTGGCGCTGGAGGTCGCGTCGGCGGTCGGGTCGGGGCGGAAGGTCGGCTCGATGTCGATGGCGTCGAGGGCGTCCTTGCGCGCGAAGACCACCGCGTTCCAGACGATGGTGGCGTCGACCGTGCCGATCTTGACGGCGTTGGCGGACTCGCCGCCGCCGCGGGTGCGGGGGATCTCCTTCTTGGCCATGGCCTCGGCGATCCCGGCCTTCTTGAACATCACGTCCACGATGTGGCCGGTGGTCGAGTACTTGGCGTCGGTCAGCCCGACCTTGACGTCGTCGCGGGCCAGGTCCTTGAGGCCGGCGATCTTCTTCGGGTTGCCCTTCTTGACGGCGATGACCGGGGTGACCACCGCCACGGTGAAGCTGGCCTCCACCAAGCCGTCCTTGGCGAGCTTCGCCGGGAACGGGTCGTGGACCACGATGACGTCGCCCTTGCCCATCTGCTGCAGCTTGATCATCAGTTCGCCGGAATCGCCGTAGTTGACCTCCACCTTCCGGCCGGACTCCTGCTCGTAGAGCTTGCAGATCTCCTCCATGGCCGGGCGCATGGTCCCGCCGACGTGGACCAGGAGCGGAGCGGCGGCGACCGGGGGCACGGGCTTCTCCGGCTGGGCCGGCGTCTGGGCCGGAGGTTTGGGTCTGCTCCCCGCACCGGCGCCCGGAGCGGCCCCCGGTTCGTCCTTCCCGCAACCAGCGGCCAGGACCACGGCAAGCACCAGAGAAGCGGCCAACCCGAATCTGCGAATCATGATCGTCCCCTGTTCAGAACCCACAGCGTCCCCGTGCCCGGCTGCCGGTCGACGGCGGGCCGGAGCGCGCAGGGAACATCCCTGCGCATCAGTCTATGTACGCGCCATCCGGCCGCAAGGGACATAAAAACGGGCGGCGCCGATGCGCCGCCCCGGACGCCGCCTCGCTGGCGGTCAGAACTTGAAGCAGAAGTCCAGAATGTACCGGCGGTACCTGTCGTTGTGATCGGTGTCGTTCTCGGAGATGTGCGCCCAGCCGACATAGCCGTAGGCGCCCACGGAGAGGTTCTTCATGAGCTGCAGTTCGGCGCCCACCTTGTGGCTCTTGCCATTGGTGCCGCCGCCGTAGGCCATCGAGTCGCAGAAGGCCCCGATGACCGCATCCTTCTCGACCCGCCGGAAGTCGTAGGACACCGACCAGTCCCAGGGGTTGACCAGCTTGCCGACGCGCGCGCCGACCAGGAAGGCCTTGGCGTCGTCGTCGGTGGCGGTGTTCCGGACCACATCGCCGAAGAGCGACACCGGCAGCCCGGTCAGAGGACAGGCAAAGCCCAACTCGCCGAAGACCTCGGCGATGTTGTAGTCGTTGACGTACTCGCCGTCCGGGGAGACGGTGTTGCCGAAGCCCTCGGTGCCGCCGGTGTAGTCGAATACCGCGTAGTTCCTGGCATTGAGGTAGTCGAAATAGCCGCCACCGGCAAGGACGTAGACGTCCTTGCTGAAGTTGTACTTGCCGGCCAGCTGCCCGCCGACCATGCCGCTGTCGGCGTTGTCGGCGGTGGCCGAGTTGCGCTCCTGGATCCAGTAGCCGGCCGCCGTGGCGATGATCTCGACGTCGCCGAACTTGGAGGCGTAGCGCAGCGCGCCGCCCTCGGGCGTCAGGGAGGCGTTCCAGATCAGCTCGTTCTTGCCAACGGCGATGAAGGGCTGCTCGATCTTGCCGCCCGTCAGGCGCAGGCCCTCAATCGCCTTGGGGTGGTAGTCGAACATGGCCAGGTCCCAGTAGATCCCCTTCTTGGAGAAGGAGTTGGTCATGGTCTGGTTGTTAGAGGTCGGATCGGCTCCGTTGTCGGATTCGGTGGTCTCGTCGGTGGCGATCCGGAAGCGCAGGTCGACCTCGTCATTGGCCTTGGCATCCAGCTGCAGCCTGGCGCGGAAGCGCAGGCGCTCGCGGTCGGCCTTGTCCGGCTCCCAATAGGGACGATGGCAGTAGTCGCCGCGCAGGCGGAGGTCGCCGGACAGCTTCAGGCCGTACTCGTCCCACAGGCTCTTCTTGGCGGCCGGCGCCGGCTCCCCGGCGGCCGGGGCCGACGCGCGCTGCTTCTCCAGGGCATCAACCTTGGCCTTGAGCTCATCGAGTTGCTTCTGCAGATCGGGACTCTCTCCGGCCAGCGCGAAAGACCCGGCCAGCAGGACCCCGGCCATAACCAACCCCAACCTTATCATGCCTTTCCCCTCACAGTCCGGCCCCGTTAGATCAGCGGTGAGCCACACCGCGCAACGGCAAGCCTGTCACCTTCGACGGCGGTAAGCATATTAAGTCTATCGTGTTTGTCAAGAATATTCATCCCCACTCCTATCAGCCCTTGGCCCGACAAGCCAAGGCCAGCAGTCTTCCGTCGGTCACCGTGAAGATCCTCCCGCCGGCCACAATGGCGCCGTCGCAGGAGCGAACGGCTACCGCGGCCAAGACGCCCATCGGCCGGCCCGAGGCCCCCTCCAGGGAGCTGAGGCTGCCGGCCTGCCGGCCGGCGGTGGCCAGCACCCGACCGCCTGTGACCGTGGGAGCCGCGCAGACGCTCCCGGCGGCCCCGGCCTGCTGCCAGAGCGTGCCGCCATCGGCGAGCCTGACGGCCAGGCTGCCGCCGCGGAGATAGACCGCGTCGCTCCCGAAAGCCAACCCCGAGGCGAAAGCCCCGGCCTCCCGCCGGGTCCAGGCCGGCAGGCCGTCCTCGGCCCGGAAGGCCAGCAGTTCGTCCCTCTCGGACAGAACCAGCACGCGCCCGCCCCGCGCATGCAGACTGGAGCGGCCGGCCGGGACCGCTCCGGAACGAGCCCAGAGTTCGGATCCGGACGCAGCGTCCAGGGCCAGCAGCTCCCCGCCGCCCGTCGCGCAGTACAGGCGACCGCCAGCCAGGGCCGGAACGAATACGCTGCCCTCCATCCGGCGGGTCCATATGGCCGAACCGGTCTGAGCGTCGATGCAGAATACCGCGCGGCCATCGCGGCCCGTCCCGTAGAGCTTGCCGTCGGAGGCGGCGAGATAGGACCAGCCCAGCGCGTCACCCGGGGCTTCGATGCGCGCCAGGTCCCGCCCGGAGGCCACCTCCAACACCAGGCAGGCTTCGCCGTCGGTCACGTACATCCGCCCGTCGGAGATGCAGCGGTCGGGGAACCCCTTGGCTTTATAGAAGTCGCCGGACGGGAAGTCCCGCTCCCAGACGACCCGCCCGTCGGTGGCGCCGAAGGCCGTCAGCCGCCCGCCGCCGCGATGGGTCTTCTTATCCGGATCAGCACCAACCACCACGAGGCCCTTCCAGGCCAGCGGCTTGAAGCTGCCCGGCAGCCCGGTCAGGCTCTGTTCCCAGGCGACGCGCTCGGGCACCAGCCCCACCGTGACGTCGGCTTGGCGGGAGTTCCCGGAGTCCCCGTCCACGAAGCGCCAGCAGCCGCAGGCCGGATCGGGCTCCGGACGGCTGACGACCCACACCAGCCCCGCGACGGCCAACAACGCCGCGGCGGCGCCGCAGACCGCCGCCAGGCGCAGGCGCAGCCGCCGACGCCCCGCTTCGGCTTCGAGGGCGCTCCGCCCCGCGGAGACGATGCGGGAGGCCAGCCTCTGCGGATCCGCGGGCGGGAAGGCGGCGCCAGCCAGCTCCAGCGTCCTTCGGCAACGCTCGAACTCGGCGTGGCAACTGGGGCAGCCGGCCAGGTGTTTCCGGAAGCGGTCGAGCTCGGGTCCGTCGAGAGCCCCGAGCGCGGCAGCTGCCGCCAGACCGCGGAATTCCTGGCATTCCCTAGACATGTTCGCGCTCCTCCGATGTGCCGGTGCAATCCGTATGCACTACGGACGATCGCGAGGAAGGGGACGTGGTATCCGGAACAAATCGCATCAAGGATCCTCGGGGCCTGACGCACCGCCTGCGCATGCAAGCGCCGTGCCGTGCCGGCTGGTGTGTCGCCGGGACTCCCAGGGGCATTCCGGCATGCTTCACGACCCACCGGCGCCGCGCTCACCGGCGCGGCAGTTGCACCAGTGTCGGGAGAGTGTGCAGGAGCGAGCCGTTCTTGCTGTGTCCAGGTACAGCTAGGGATCGCCGTGGCGAGGACCTATCGGGCCGTCAGCCTGCCCGACAGCCTCCTGCGCAGCAGCTCCAATGCCCGGCAGGCGCGCTTCTTGGCAGCCTCAGTGGAGATGCCCACGGCCTCGGCGACCTGGGAGAACTCCAGCCCGCCGTGGACACGCAGTGAAAGCACCTCGCGCTCGCCCTCGGGAAGCTCGGCGAAGGCCCGGGCGGCCGCGGCGGCCTGTTCGCGGAGCTCAAGAGCGGCGGACGGCTCGTGGGCCGCGGGCAGTCCCGGCTGAATGGGATCCTGCGTCGGCCGGGCGCACCGGCGCAGCTCGTCGCGGCAGACGTTGCGCAGGATGGAGTAGAACCAGCTCCGGTAGACGCTCCCCGGCCGCCAGGCCCGGCGGGCGCGGACCAGGCGCAGGAAGCTCTCCTGGACGGCGTCCTCGGCGGCCCCGATCGACCCCAGAATGGCCAGGGCCGCGCGGCAGGCCGGGGCCGAGTGGCGGCGGACCAGTTCCTCGAATACCCGCTCGTCCCCGCCGGCGCGAAAGTCGTCCATGAGCGCTTCGTCCGACGCCGATGCGATCTCCGCCGAACGCGCACTGAGCGGCGCGGTTATGGAATTGAGCGTTACCTGAGAAGCCAATGACACCGGCCGCGGTCTCCTGCATCCCCCGTTGTGACAGAGTGATATACACCACAGCGGGCGGAAAAGCCAGTCTATCCGCACACAAGTGGCAAAGCCGGCCGCGGCCCGTAGAATCTCCGCCGGACCCCTTCGGAGAATCCCAACAATGCGCCTACTAGGTAAAGAGCTTTCCTTCAAGGCCGGGCGGGGCTTCGGCCTGATCCGCTGTCAGGGCGGCTGTCTCCGCGTCGAGGCCGCCCGGCCCGGCGTGATGCGCCTCGGCTTCTCGCCGGACGGGCGCTTCCCGGCGCGCCGCTCGCCGCTTCTGGCCCCGGGAGCAATCGAGGGCGGGGCGGTCCGGGTCCTGCCCGGGAAGAAGGCCGTCGAGGCCGCCGGGCTCAGGCTCGAACTGAAGAAGGGCGCGCTGGCCGTCTACGGCTCCGGCGGCCGGCGGCTGCTGGCCGGCTCGGCCGAGGGGTCGCTGCGCTCCGACGACCGCGCCTCCGGATTCCGGCTGGCCATGCCCGCCGACGCGCGCTACTACGGCTTCGGCGAAAAGGCCGGCAAGCTCGACAAGCGCGGCACGCGCATGACCATGTGGAACGCCGACATCTTCGGCAACGGCATGCGCCGGGAGATGCACCCCGAGTCCACCCACGTCGACCCGATGTACGCGAGCATCCCGTTCTTCATCGAGCGCTCCACCTCCGGCGCGAGCCACGGGCTCTTCGTCGCGACCGGCGCGCGCTGCCACTTCGACCTGGGGCTCGACGACGGCGCCACGCTCGGCTTCTCGGCCGAGGAGCGCGCTCTCGACCTCTACGTCATCGACGGCCCGGAGATGGCCGACGTGGTCCGGCGCTACACCGAGCTCACCGGCCGGCACTCCATGCCGCCGCTCTGGGCGCTGGGCTTCCACCAGTGCCGCTGGTCCTACGAGACCCGCCGGGAGCTCGAGGCGGTCGCCCGGGGGATGCGCCGCCACCGCGTGCCCTGCGACGCGCTCTGGATGGACATCGACTACATGGACGGCTTCCGGATCTTCACCTACCACCGCGGCCGCTTCCCCGGCGCGCGGCGGATGGTGGAGGCCCTCGGAGAGCGCGGCTTCCGCGCCGTGGCCATCGTCGACCCCGGCTTCAAGGCCGACCCGAAGTGGGACCTCTACCGCGAGGGCCTTAAGAAGGGCTACTTCTTCAAGGAGAAGAACGGCCAGGTCTACCGCGGCGAGGTCTGGCCGGGAGACACCGTCTTCCCGGACTTCCGCAAGCCCGAGGCCGCCGCCTGGTTCGGTCGCCTCGTCTCCGAGTTCGCCGACCGGTACGGCCTGGCCGGGATCTGGTTCGACATGAACGAGCCCTCCGACCAGAAGGACCAGCTCGCGAACCCCGTGCACCTGGCCTGCGGCAACCTCTACCCGCACCTGGAGCTCTCCGGCGCGGCCGCCGAGTGGGACCGGCGCCACCCGCACTCGCGGCGCTTCTTCCTGACCCGCGCGGCTGCCGCCGGCTCGCAGCGCCACTCGGCGATCTGGACCGGCGACAACTGCAGCCGCTGGGAGCACATCGAGATGAGCGTGGGCATGTCCGCGAACCTCGGGCTATCCGGCTTCGCCTTCGTCGGCTCGGACGTCGGCGGCTTCGGCGAGAACACCAGCGGCGAACTGCTGGCCCGCTGGACCCAGTACGGGGCGCTCACCCCCTTCTTCCGGAACCACGCGGCCAAGGGCACCAAACACCAGGAGCCCTGGAGCTTCGGCCCGAAGATCCTCGCAATCTGCCGCGAGTACACCCGGCTGCGCTACCGGCTGCTGCCCTACATCTACTCGGCCTTCCGCCAGGCGGTCGAGACCGGCCTCCCCGTGCAGCGGCCGATGATCCTGGCCTTCCCGCGCGACGGGCGCTTCGTCAACGAGGCCCGGCAGTACATGTTCGGCGACCACCTGCTGGTCGCGCCGGTCACGGCCCACGGGGCGGTGCGCAAGGGCGTGGTGCTGCCCGCCGGCCGCTGGGTGGACCTGGACACCGGCGAAATCCACGAGGGCGGCGGCGAGGTCTGGAAGCCCGCGCCGCTCGAGCGCATGCCCGTGCTGGTGCGCGCCGGCGCGCCGATTCCGACCTGGCCGGCGGCGGAGAGCACCGCCTGGATCGACCGCACCAGGCTGCGCGTCGAGTGTTTCCCGGGCGGCGCGGCCGCTACCGAACTCTATGAGGACGACGGCGAGACCCGGGCCCACGAGCGCGGCGAGTGGGGCAAGGTGTGGCTCGACCACTCCGACGGGAAGCGCCTGCGCGTCTTCCGACGCGGTCCCACCGAGGGCCGCTACCGCGTGCCCGGCCGGACGGTCGAGGTAGTCTTCCGGGGCTGCGTGCGCAAGCCGCGCCGCGTGCGGCTACTTCGCGCTGGCCGCGATGAGCCGGCCAAGTGGGTCTGGTCGCGCAAGACCGGCGAGGCTGTCGTCCGCGTCGTGGACACGCCCGAGGGATTCAAAGTCAGCCTGCTGGCCTGATACCGGCGGGGGAACGGGAGGAAGGAGTTCCGAATGGCCATCGACAAGCAGCTTCTCCGGGAACGCATCCGGCTCGCCGCCGATTGGTTCGCCAACGCCCAGTGCCGGCAACAGCGGCCCTACTGGGACGCCAACCACGGGCGCTTCCCCTACAACAAGCACCTGCCGAGCGGCAAGGTGGTCTGGGGCCTCAACTGGAGCTGCGCCCGCGGCATCATGGTGCTGATCGCCGCCGACCGGCTCGCCCCCGACGACCGCTACATGGAGACCGCCCGGACGGCGGCCGAGTACATCGAGATCCTCCAGGTGCTCGACCGGCGCTTCCCGGAGAACTTCGGGGCCATCCGCGAGGAGGTGCCCCAGTCGCGGCGCTACAACATCCGCGACCAGGCCGAGGCGGCCTCGGCGCTGCTCTACCTCGGGGTCTACCTGGGCGAGGAGCAGTTGGTTGAGCGCGCCCGGCTCTGGGCGGAGTGGTACCTCAAGTACGCCGTCGACCCGAAGACCGGCTGGCCCTTCGTCTTCCGCGAGGCCGACGGCCGCACCTGGAAGCCCGGCGACATCTACTTCCTGGCGGCCAACGGCATCTTCATGCACCAGCTCGGCAAGCGCCTGGGCGCCGAGAAGTACGTGCGCAAGGGCCTGCTCCGCAACGCCGCCTACGCCCTGAAGCACGTCTTCAACGAGCGCGGCGCCATGGCCATCGAGAGCGGCTGGAGCCAGCACGCCGGCCCCGACGGGATGGTCACGAACGAGGACGGCGCGATCATTGCCCTGATCGCAGCCGCGCGGGTCTCCGAGCAGGCGAAGTACAGGAAGGCCGTGCTCAGGCACCTCGACCAGGTGATGAAGCTGCCGCTGCCGCTCGAGATCTACTCGGCCATGGGCAGCACACTGATGTGCGCCGCCGAAGCCGCGCGGGTCTGGGACCACGCGCCGGCCAAGGAGTACATCGAAAGGGCCCTGCCGCACCTGCTCGCGCTCCAGATCACCGACGCGAAGAGCGCCGACGCGGGAGCCTTCCTAGGCGAGGACGAGGACCCCAAGTGGTACTCGGACGGCGCCAAGACCGACTATGTCACCACCCGGACCACGGCCTACAGCGCGCTGGCGCTGGCCAAGGTCGAGGGCACGGTCGTCACCGGGGGCTACTCCTCGGAGGCCGAGCTGCCGGTGCGGGCGCAGAAGTGGGAGCCGAAGTCATGAAGCGCTTTCCGGAGTTCTTCACGAGCAAGGCCAACCAGGTGAAGACCCCGCCCGACGCCGCCATGCTCGGGCACGTCTTCGAGGGCGCCGACGGCGTCCAGATCGTATTCTGGCAGTGCGAGAAGGGCGGCACCCAGCCCGAGCAGGTCCACGACTTCTGGGAGTACGCGCTGGTCGTCGAGGGCACCTTCGACGGCGTAGTCGGCGCAAAGCCCGTCCACCTCGAGCCCGGCGACGAGTGCGTCATCCCGCCGGGGACCAGGCACAGCGGCACCTACAGCTCCGGCTACCGGGCGATCGACGCCTTCTCGGCGAAGAGGGTGGAGCGGGTGACGGGGGCGGCGGGAAGACGGCCGACGCGGTAGCCGGCGCGAAAACGTCCTGGGGCGGTGTCCGCCCTTGCGGCAGTTGCGGGGACGGCGAAAATGGCAGAGACGGAACTGCTCCTACAAATGGGCCATGGTCCCTGGGATGGTTCTGGTTGAATCTCGGCGTTAGAGGATCTCATGTACAAGAAGTTCGTGCGCTCGATGAACGAGTTGGAGAGGGCCGAACTCAAAGGACATCTCTTTCGCGCGCGGAAAGCCAAGGGAGTTGGGCTGGGATGTCTATGGGGAATACCGATATCTGTTGCGGGTGCTATCTGCCTTTGGTTGCTTGCCAAAGAGCTGCGCGGGGATGAGCTCCCTCGGCTCTGGCGGGCAATCTGTATCGCAATTGGCACCGGAGGGTCTATCCTGTGTGCTTGGCAGGCCATAAGTCGCACCAGAGCCAACAAGGAATTGGCTCAGTCCCTCCAGTGCGAAATGGAGAATGATTCGGTAGAAGTAGAACACGTTGAAGCCAGCGCCGCTACGATTATCGTGGCCACCTCGGAACACACCAATGAAGAAGGCCGAACATTGGTGTACGCCTTCGACATTGGTCAAGGGCAAGTCCTCCTGCTGTCGTCCGCCAAGATGAGAACGGTTGGGGCTGCTGATCAGCGATGGCCCAGCACCGTCTTTGAACTGGTGCGGACCGCCAAGCGCGGCTTGGCGATCGGAATCTTTTCTTACGGTGAGACTTTGACCCTGGTTAACATTGGGGAAGTGGATGCCGAGGTCGTGCAAGAACCCAAGGACACCGTCATTTGGGAAGGCAGCCTAGATACTGTGGAAACCAAGCTTTTGGAGCAGTTCGGCAGAGGAGATGTCCGCGCCGCGTCGACCAAGCTTCGTGGCGAGGAACCAGACAAATAGGCCGCTCGTCGCCCCAGCCTACTCCTTCTCCCCCGCCACCGGACACCGCCGACCCTTCCGGTACCCACTTGCGCTCTCGCCGCCATCTCCACGCCATTCCCCGACGATCCGTCAGCAGCCCTTCCCCGCGCCCTCCGCCGGCAGCACCCCCGCCGCCTCGGCCAGGCTGAAGCACAGCTCCGCCGAGGGCAGGACATCGTCCAGCGTCGGCCGGGGCGCGCGCCCCTCGCGGAGCGCGGCGACGAACTCGCCGACCTCGCCGTACGAGCCGCCGATGACGTCGACCGGTTCGTCGGGACCGGCCTCCTCGGAAAGCACCAACCGGTTGTCGCGCCAGCAGTCGAGCCGGGTGCCCGGCTGCAGCTGCCCCTGGCGGACCGGCCCGACCACGCGGGCGCGGTAGCCCTCGCCGAAGAGGTCGTAGCTCTCCTCGGCCATCCCGGCGGTGACCAGGACCTCCAGCCGGCCGCGGGCCCCGCCGGCGAAATTGACGGAGACGTCGTACCAGCGGGCCGACAGGTCCCCGGCGCCGGCCCCGGGCTCGCTCGCGCTCAGGCTGAAGCCGGCCACCTCGCCGGCGGCGAAGCGCAGGGCGTCGACCGCGTGGAAGGCCGTGCCCCAGATGAAGTCCGGCTCGCGCCGGGCGTGGCGGATCATGGCGGCCCGCACGTAGTGGACCGGCCCCTGCGCGCGCGCCCACTCGACGGCGCGGGCCAGCAGCGGCGTGAAGCGCCGGTTGGCCGAGACCATGTGGCGCGCGCCGGTCTCGCGGGCGAGCCGGGCGATGGCCCTGACCTCGGCGCGGCTGGCCCCGGGGGGTTTCTCGATCGTGGAGGGCACGCCGGCGCGGAACAGCTCGGAGTTCACCCGGCCGATGAGCTCGACCGGCACCACGCACACCACCCCGTCGGGCTTCTCGGCGGCGAGCATGGCCCGCATGTCCGTGTAGGCGCGCTCGAAGCCGTACTTCCCGCGGAAGGCCCCGGCCCTGTCCGGGTCCAGGTCGCAGGCCGCGACCAGCGCGAGCTCGCCGGGGTGCTCCCGGACGAACCGGGCCAGCGGCACGGCGTGACAGAACTCGGAGTGGACCCCGCAACCGACGATCGCCAGGCGGATCATGACGGCCTCCTCGCCCGGCAAGAATAGCGGCGCCGGCGCGGGAGGTCAAGGACGCCCCGCTTCGACGACCGTCCGTTACAAACCGGTTGCAGCCGGCGGCGGGGGGGCGTGTATAATGCGGCCGGAGGGACCGATATGCGTCGACGGACCGCCTGGATCGCAATCCCGATGGCCCTGCTGGCTGCGGGGCTCTGCTGCCAGTCGTGCGCGCCCCGGCGCGAGCCGGTCGAGCCGGCCGGGCCCAGCTTCAAGATCATGACCTTCAACATCAACTGGGGCGGCTGGCGGCCGGACCTCTCCACCCGCGCCATCCTCGACTCCGGCGCGGACATCGTCTGCCTGCAGGAGACCACCCCGGCCTGGGAGACCTACCTGCGTCCGGTCCTGGCGACGCGCTATCCCCACGCGCTCTTCCGGCACGGCCGGGGGGCGGGCGGCATGGCCGTCTTCTCGCGCTGGCCGCTGCGCGAGTCGGCCCGGGCCACCCCGCCGGCCGGCTGGTTCTTCGGCTGGGTGCTCCTGGCGGACACCCCCGCCGGGACGGTCCAGGTGCTGTCCGTGCACCTGCGCCCCTCGCTTAGCGATTCCGGAAGTGTCAGTCTCGGAGCCTACTTCTCGGCCTCGGGACGGCGCCGGAAGGAGGTGGAGTTCCTCCACGGCCTGCTCGAGCCTGGCCGGCCCACGCTGATCCTGGGCGACTTCAACGAGGACGAGGGCAGCGACGCCGTGGAGTGGCTGACGGACCGCGGCTTCAGCGACGCGCTCAGCACCTTCGACCGCAAGACGCCGACCTGGCGCTGGCCGACGGCGATGTGGACTTTCACCGACCGCTTCGACCACATCCTGTACTCGCCGGAGCTCTACTGCTGCCGGGCGGAGGTCGTGCGGGCCGGCTCCTCCGATCACCTGCCGGTCACGGCGGTGTTCGACCGGCGCATGAGGCTCAGCCCAGTCCCAGCAGCCGCAGCCCCTTGAACACCAGCCAGCCGCCGGCGATGCAGGCCGGGAAGGTGAATATCCAGGCGAAGAGGATCTTCGAGCCCACGCCCCACTTGACCGCCCGCACGCCCTTGGCCGCGCCCACGCCCATGATCGCCCCGGTTATGGAGTGGGTGGTGCTGATGGGGATGCCGCCCAGGGTGTTGCAGATGATGGTGGTGGCCGCGGCGGTCTCGGCGCAGAAGCCCTGATAGGGCTTGAGGTGCGCCAGGCGCGTGCCCAGGGTGCGGATCACCGACCACCCGCCGATGGCTGTGCCGACCGCCATGCAGGCCGCGCAGGACAGCCGCACCCAGAGGGGGATGTGCATTCCGCCGCCCGCAACCAGGTCGGAGGCTCCCCCGTGGGCGATCTGGTAGGCGACCAGCGCCCCGACGATGATGCCCATGGGATTCTGGGTGTCGCCGGTGCCGTGGGCAAAGGCCATGGCGCCGGCCGAGACGATCTGCAGCTTGCCGAAGAGCCACGAGGCGGCCGCAGCCTTCATCCGCCGGAAGCCCCAGGCCACCGCCAGCATGATCAAGTACCCCAGCACCAGTCCGACCACCGGGGCCACGAAGACGCCGATCATGATCTTGGTGATGCCCTCGCCACGCAGTCCATCGAGGCCCACGGAGGCCAGCACCGCCCCGATCAGGCCGCCGAAGAGCGAGTGCGAGCAGCTGATGGGCAGCCCCCAGAGCGTGCACAGGGTGGCCCAGATGGGAGCGACCACCACCGCGGCCAGGAAGGTGATCGGCAAGGCCAGCTCCGGATTGATGACCTTGCTGCCGACGGTCTTGGCCACTTCGGAGAAGAACAGCGCCCCGACGAAGTTCAGCCCGGCCCCGAAGAGCACGGCGTGCCAGGGGCTGAGCACCCGGGTGGAGACCACCGTGGCGATGGCGTTGGCCGAGTCGTTCCAGCCGTTGGCCAGGCTGAAGGCCAGGGCGAAGAGGACGGTCAGGCCGAGGATGATCAGTCCGGTGTCCATGCTTGCCTCCCCCTAGCAGCCCCGCTCAGGCGTTCTTGACCACCACGTTGTGGATCACGTTGGCCACGTCCTCGCAGACGTCGGTGGCCGTCTCCACGATGTGGTAGAGGTCCTTCCACTTGATGATCTCGGCGGCGTCGGTGTGCCGCTCGAAGAGCGCGGCCAGCGCGTGGTGGTTGACCCGGTCAGCCTCGTTCTCCTGGGTGTGCACTTCGATGCAGTGCTTCAGTATCTCCTCGGAGCGCTTCATGTTGTCGATCAGCCGGAAGGCCTCGACCAGCGAGCCGGTGCCGCGCACCAGGCAGCGGGCCAGCAGCCGGATGTCCTCGGTTGGTTCGGTGACGTGGTACAGCCCGATCCGGCAGGCCGCGGAGTCGGCCATGTCGGTGATGTTGTCGAGCTCCGAGGCGATCTTGTGGATGTCCTCGCGGTCGAGGGGGGTTATGAAGGTCTTGGCCAGCCGGTCGAAGATCTCGTGGGTGATCTTGTCGCCCGCGTGCTCCAGGTCCTTGAGGCGCTGGACCTTGGCGGACACGTCGGTGAAGTCGTCGAGCAGGTCGGCGAGGGCCTTGGCCGCCTCGTGGGCGTTGGCCGCCGACTTGGTGAAGAGCTCGAAAAAGACCTTCTCGCGGGGCATCAGGCTGAACATCGTTCCTATCCTCCTGTTTCCGCACCGCATACTACCGGCCGCGTGTTAGGGTTTGGTTAAGGAGGGGTTAGGAAAGGGCAGGGAATAGGGGGGATGTGGTGGAAGGTGGATGGTTGAGGGTTGCGGGCGACTGGGGGAAGACGACCGCTAGCGTTTGAGCTCGAAGACAGTGTCTTTCTTCGGGTCCCCGGAATCGTCGACGCGGTCGGCGCCCACGCTCCAGATCACGCAACCCGCCGCGGTGCGCTTGTAAAGGAAGGGCTTGCCCGTGAACGGGTCCGCGGGCAGCTCCTTGAAATGCTCGGGGAGCTTGGCGGAGAGGTCGGCCAGCACCTCCGGATAGGCGCCGAACTTGAGGCGGTGGAGACGGCAGCCGAGGCCGAGGCGAGCGGCGTCTAACCTGGATGTCTTCTGCATACTCAACTCAAGAACTCTCCATTCGGCTCCCAGCGACAGGGCCACGAACATCTCCCCGCTCAGAAAGCTAGGACTCTGGGTCGGCGGCCGGCCTTGCTCCGCAAGCGCCTTCATGGAGTCCAGGAGGTACGGAGAAGGCCGCGCGGCGGAAGAGATCAGTTCGTCGAAGGCCCTGTCTAAGTGTTCGGCCCCACGGTAGCCTGCCCCCGTCCAACGCCAAATTCCTTCAGCCGGCACCGCCGCGAGATCAGCCCCGACTCCTTCCTCAGAAAAACCGGCAAGACGCTCCTCTCCGGCCAGCACCTTCTCCAGAGTCCGCATGGTAGTAACTCTGCTGATGCGCAGCATCCGAGTGAAATCCTGCCTGCCATCACAATACGTGCCCATTTCACGCAGCAACCCCGTCGTTGCTACGACATCGGGCTCCGACAGGCGAAGAATGCTCTCTACTCCACTCGCAACTGTCTTCTCGGTGTGCGACTGAAACATACGGCAGAAAAGCGTCTGATCCTGCCCGAGGTGGTCAGCTATGCGGAGCCCCATCCCTACGCATTCGAAAGCTTTGTCCGGATGCCCCGAACTGGCTGCGTTACCGGCGGCCAGCGTCAGCAGCACCCCAGCCTGCACGAGTTCCCGCGGAGGCGGTTCCAGGTGCGCGACGCCCATGGCGAAGTCTGGTTGAAAGCTGCACTTCGGGAGCCGCGTAATCGGGGCCAGTGCTGCCAGGTACTCCCGATTTCTATCGAGATGGTCAACAACCGGCGCGGAGCGAAAATCGAAATTTTGATCCTCCTGGAACTGCTTCCAAAGCGGACCAGTGGTTTCGAGATCCCTGGCCAACGCCGAAGCCCTCTTGTACATCAAGCCGGCGTTCTCCGCGTCACCGACCTCCAACGCCCCGGCCTTGATCTCGGCCAGCAGTTCGGAAACACGCATAGCCAGTTTCCTCTGCTCGGCACGAAGGTGCAGAACCCAGCCGCCGGCAGAGAGCATCAACAGGAACAGCACGCCAAGAGCGACCAAGGCACAGCCTCGCAGCCATCGGCGCTTGGGCTTGGGCGGCTTTGCTTCGGGGTCGCTCTCGGCTGCCGATTTCATCCTTCTGCCTTCATCCTTCTGCATTCACGTCCGGCACATACTCCATCACCACCAGCCTCTCGGCGTCCGGCGGCACCCGGGCGTGCTCGGAGAGGCGGACTCCGACGACCCACAACACGGTTGGGGGTTGGGGGTGGGAGGTTGGAGGTGGGGGATCGGGGACTGGGGACCGGGGGACGTTGGTTTCCTGGCCTCCCACCACCAACCTCCCACCTCCAACCACCAACAACGGCAGCCCGTCCCGCTCGCGGCGCGGCAGCTTCCGGTCGATCAGGAAAGCCTTGAGCTTCTTCTCCCCGGCCGATCCGAAGGGCCGGAAGCGGTCGCCGGGACGGCGCGAACGGCAGACCAGAGTCGGCTTTCGGCTTTCGGCATTCGGCTTTCGGAGCAACAACGCCTCAAGGAGTCGGGCATCGAAGACCTCAGCCAGCGGAGCCTTCGCCTTGATGAAGGATGCCAGATCAAAGGCCTTGCTGTAGACCACCTTGGCGCTCAGCATGCCGCACGGCAATGGCGTCTCGCCAGGAACGGCGACGGGTACCGACCAGCCCAGTGTCGCGGCCCGCTGCCGTTCCGAAAGCCGAAAGCCGAACGCCGAACGCCGAGTTCTCAACACCACGCCGTCATACCCCCGCTCCGCCACCAGCCCCCGGGCCTCGGCCCGCGCGCCGACCGCCGTCTTCCGAAGGACCTCCGCCATCCGGGCAAGGCCCCTGCTCGGAACCGGCCGCGGCGCGCCCAGCCGCTCGGCGGCCTGGGCGAAGACCTCGGTCCGGAGCACCGGCGGCAGGCCGAGCAGCCAGAGCGGCAGCCGGGCCTCGCCCGGGGCGATCTCGGCACCCTCCAGGCACCGCCCGGCCACGCGGGCCAGGATGGACTGGAGCTTGGCGGCGTTGGCGGCGAGGGAGAGGAGGGCGCTTCGCGCGGTTGCGGGTTGGGGGTTGGGGGTTGGAGGCGGTGAGCTGTTTGCCCTCAAGCCCCCCACCTCCAACCCCCAACCTCCAACCTCCCGCAACCGCTCTTCCAGTGCGGGCAGCGTTTCGTGCCGGATCCGCGCCCGCGCTTGGTTGGCGGTGTCCCGGTTGGTGGGGTCGGTCAGGTAGTCGAGCTTGCGCTCGGCGAGGTAGGCGAGTACCTCCCGACGGGTGGTTTCGAGCATAGGCCTGACCAGGAGCACCTCCGGGCGCGCCGGGGAGATGGGCCGCTCGGATGGGATGCCGGCCATGCCCCGGACGCCGGCGCCGCGCATGATCCGGAAGAGCACGGTTTCGGCCTGGTCGTCGGCGGTGTGGCCGGTGGCGACGAACCGGGCGCCGCAGTTCGCCGCGGCGCGTTCCAGGAACGCCAGCCGCGCGTTCCGGGCCGCCTCCTCGATGCCCAGGCCGTCGCGGCTGGCCAGCGCCGGGACGTCGCCGCGCTCGACGACGAACCCGGCGCCCAGCCTGCGGGCCAGACCACCGACCCACTCGGCGTCGCGCGCCGAGTCGGGACGGATGGCGTGGTCGAAGTGCGCGAGGACGAGCTCCGCGCGCAGCTCGCCGGCCGCAACTAGTTCGGCCAGCGCCGCGGCCAGTGCCGTGGAGTCCGGCCCGCCGCTCGTCGCCGCCAGCCACCGCGCCCCGGGCTCGGCCCAGCCGCGCGCGCGGAGGACGGCCAGGATGCGTCCGGGGAACGAGCCGAGCGCCATATCGCCGATTTCACCACTGAGGGCTCAGAGGACACAAGGGACGACTTCTCGGCTTGCGCAGGAAGCTTCCGCCGCCGACCTGGAGTCCCATGCCGTCCTCCGCGCCCTCTGTGTCCTCTGTGGTTGGCAGCAGCCCGCCGCCGCCATCGGTCAGTTGTCCGCGAGCAGCTTCTCGATCTCGGAGAGAGCCTTCTCGTCGATCGGCCCGATGGCGCTGGGCTCGCCCGAATCGGTGGCCGTGCCCAGGGCGGCCTCCAGCTCCTCGACCATGCGCTCGACGTTGACCCGCTCGAGGGCGGCGCCGATCCGCGGTGGTGCCTGGCCCGCTCCGGAGGCCGCGGCCAGGGCGGACTCGGCGGGCAGCATCCGGAAGATGTGGTCGAGGCCGGAGAGCTCGAACCACTTCATGGCCCGCTCGTTGAGCTCCACCAGCACCACCTCGCCGTCGCGCCCCTGGGCCTCGCGCAGCAGTTCGACGAAGAGCCCCAGGGTCTGGCTGTCCACGAAGGTGGCGTGCCGCAGGTTGATGGCCAGCCGCGGCTTGGCCGCCAAGCACTCGCGGCCCAGGCGGCGAAGCTCGGCCAGATCCGCCTCGCTGCCCCGGGCGTCCCCCAGCACGGCCAGGACCTGGTAGTCTCCCACAGCTCTTCGGGTGACAGGCATGGTGTCGCTCCTCAGGTGACGGTCTGGCCGCGGCCGGGCTCCAGACCCTGGTCCGGGCCCCGGCCGGAGGCCGGCAGTTCTCGGTACTCGACGGTTCGCAGGGCGCCCTGCGCACGGTCCTCCAGGATGGTCGCCGGACCGGTCACGGTCTGCCGGACGCGGTGGCGGACCGCCCCGATCTCCAGGAAGACGCCGGGGTGCAGGGCCCGGCGGACGTTGACCTGGGGCACGGCGCCCCGCGCCGCGGTCTCGGCCAGCGCCTCCAGCTCGGCGGTCAGCGCGGCGCGCTCGCTGCGCAGCCCGCGCAGCGCGCCGACCAGCTTCTCCAGTTCGGCGCGGCGGGTGGCCACCATCCGGCTCATCCGGCGGCGGTCGGCCAGCAGCGGGCCGAGGAACCCCTCGATCTTGCCGACGGCGGCGTCGACTTCGACGATCCGGCCGGAGATCTCGCCCTGGCGCCGGGCCAGGTTGTAGTCGGTGCCCACCGCCACCCGGGTGTCGACGCCCATGGCGGAACCCAGGGTGTCGAACTCCGCCCCGCCCAGGGCGCTGGCCGCTCCGCCGGCGAAGGTCCCCTTGGGCATGAGCAGCCGGCTGTTGGTCAGCAGCGTGGAGTTCAGCGCCTCGCGCTCGACGGTCAGATTGCCCGCGGCCTCGGCCTCGCAGTCGTTGAGGAAGCGGGCCGAGAGAACCCCCTTGGCTCGCAGCCGGGCCTTGCCCTTGCCGAAGACCCCGCCCCGCAGGATCAGGTCGCCCTCGCTGTCCGCCCGGCAGGCGCCCAGGCTGCCGCCGACCGACAGCCCGCGCCCGGCGCGGACGCTGAACCCGTCGAGCACGTCGCCGTCGACGATCACCTCGCCGACGAAGGCGATGTTGCCGACGGAGTAGTCCACCGACCCGCGGACCTGGTAGGTGCCGGAGACCGACACGGTCCCGCCCTCCCAGACCACCCGGCCGTCGATCTCGGCCAGGATCTGACGGGAGGCCTCGTCCAGGCGCGCCCCGCGCCCGACCCGGTACTTCGCGGTATGCCCCTGGCCCGCGGCCAGGCGCCGTCCGAAGACGTCGCAGCCGTCGACGCCTGGCCGGGGCGGGATCTCCACCGCCACCGGTTCGCCGGCCAGGACGTTCTGGACCAGGTTGGTCTCGTGGAAGTCGATCCGGCCGGTTCCGGGGTCGTGACGGTAGCGGGCGCCCTCGTTGGATGGCTGGACGACGAAGTCCAGGGCGCCGTCGCGCCCGTGCTCGGGCGGGGTGCCCCGGGCGGCCACGCAGCCGGCCGAGGTCCGTCCGACCCGGAGTTCGGCGGCCAGCGCCTCGATCGCGGCCTGGTCCAGCCCGCGGACCACGCCCTTGGCGGCCAGCAGCAGGAGCATCTCGGAGGCGGAGGCGTTCGGCCAGCCTCCGGCCGGCGCCTGGCAGTCCACCCCGGCGGAAAGCCCGTCGAGCGTGGCCCAGACGCGCAGAACGCGGGCCGGCGAACGGTCCTCGCTGATGATGCGTCGCGCCGAAACGGCTTCTGCCATTGCCTTCACCCGACTGCAACTATAGGCCGCCCGGCCGGGAATGTCAACGCCGGCGGGGCCTACGGACCGACAAACCCCGCCTTCTCCGGCGGCCAGACGACCAGCCAGGCCCGCCCGACGACGCTGTCCGGCCGGACCGGGCCCTCGTAGCGGCTGTCCAGCGAGTCGGCGGTGTTGTCGCCGAGCACGAAGTAGCCGTCCCCGCAGGCGGCCTCGGCGCCCTTGTGCAGCGAGCCGTAGGCGTAGTGGCGCAGCCGGGCGAGCCGCTCCGGCCGCGGGGGCTCGGCGCCGTCGACGACGACCCGGTCCTCCCGGATGCCGACGCGCTCCCCGGGCAGGCCGGCCACGCGCTTCATGACCTGCAGGCCGTCGTCGTTCAGGAAGGTCACCACCTCCCAGCGCCGGGGCCTCCGGAACCAGTAGCTGACCTTCTCGGTGAGCACCCAGTCGCCGTTGCGGGCGTTGGTGCCGGCCAGCGCCGGGCTCATCGAGTCGGAGGACATGGCCGACAGGTCGAAGCCGACGTGGTAGACGATGAAGGCCAGCCCGCAAAGCGCCAGGGTGCGCTCGGCCCAGCGGAGCAGCCGCCGGACGAGGCTCCGCCGCGGCCGGGCGGCCCGGACCGGCTCACTCGCCGCCGGGCTCACGACCGGCCTCCCCGGCGGCGCGCGCGGCCTCGATCTGCCGGACCGCCTCGGCGACGGCCCGCTGGCGCTCCTGGTGGCGCAGCCGGGCCGAGCGCGAGGCGCCATGCGTCCGCGTGGTCAGTCCGGTCCCGACGAAGATCAGCGCGCCGCTGGCCACCAGGACCATGGTCATGAAGCCGACCAGGGTCATGCCGCCCTCCTTGTCGAGCGGCTCCGGGCCGCCCAGGGGCCTGGGGATGGTGCCGGGGGCTTCCATGGCGGTCTCCTCCTCTAGACGGCCGGCGCTGCGGAGAGCTGCATCCGTCCCAGGGAGCGCAGCGTCTCGCGCAGGCAGGCCTTCTCCAGCGAGCAGAGCAGGCGGTCCGGGCGGCTCACGTCGCCGGTGCGGACCAGGTTGTTGCAGCGGCACGTCGCGGCGCAGAGCCGCCCGGCGGTGCAGCCGCCGCAGGCTGAGGCCGAGCGTCCGGCGAAGCGCCGGGGCAGGAAGGGCGCTTCGGCCGTTCCGTCGGTCACCAGCCCGGGCAGCCGCGCCGGGTTGTCCGGCCGGTCGCCGGCGACCAGCCGCTCGCAGGGGTAGAGCCGGCCGGAGGGCGCCACCGCCAGCTCCCAGTCGCCGAAGCCGCAGCGCTCCTCGACCGGCTCGCCGGCGCCGGCCAGCAGCGCCGCCTTGTCGTCGAACCAGGCCACCCCGAAGTACCGGGGGGACTCGGCCCAGACGTCGGCGCACCCGGCCACAGCCAGCTCCAGGCGCGGCAGGTCCTCCGGCGCCCAGTCGGCCCAGACGTCGAGGGAGAGGACGACCCGCGCCGCGCCCTCGTCGCGCAGGAAGCGGAGCGCCCCGGGCAGGCCGTCGAGCGAGTCCGGCCGGACCACGGCCGCCGCCGAGAACTCCCGCCTGGCCGCGCGCAGCCACCGCAAGGTCGATAGCACGGCCGCGAAGCTGCCCCGCCCGTCGGCGAAGCGCCGGTGGCGGTCGTGGACCTCCGGGGGCCCGTCGAGGCTCAACGTCAGGTCCAGCCCGGGGAGCATCAGCAGCTCCCAGGCGGCCCCGCCCGAGAGCGTCCCGTTGGTGGTGAGCCCGACGGAGAGCTCGACCCCCGAGCGCCGGGCACGCTCCCGGGCGTGGGCCGCGAGCCGCAGGACCAGGGCGCTCTCCAGCAGCGGCTCGCCGCCGAAGAAGCCGAGCTCCAGCCGTCCCCCGGGCGCCACGGAGGCGGCGGCGCGGTCGATGGCCAGCCGGCCGAGCTCCTCGGGCATGACCCGCGGCGACTTCGCGCCGGCGTAGCAGTACGAGCAGCGCAGGTTGCAGTCGCCGGTGACGGCGAGGGTCAGGCCGAAGCGGGGGCGCATGGGGCCGCCGCCTCCCGGCCGGCCGCCGGCTCTCTCAGGCATCGGCGCTCTCCTCCTCCGCCTCGGGCGGCCGCTTCCGCCTTAGGCTGAGACCCGCGCCGGCGGCCAGCAGCAGGAACGCCGCGACCAGCGCCGCAGCGCCCCATTGGCCCGCGGTGCGCGGGATGACCTTGCCGGCCAGCCACAGCCCGGTCCGGACGATGGCCGGCAGGGACTCACCGCCGCAGGCCAGGAGGAACAGCACCAGAGCGGCCGCCGCCCGGAACCACCGGCGTCTCGTCAGGAAATCCCAGAGGCACGCGGCCGAGAGCGCCAGGAGCACCGCCCGCAGCGGCGAGAAGCTGAGCCCGGCCGCCCCGGTGAAGTGCACGATCAGGTGCTCCGGGGACGCCGCGCCCAGCACCACCGCTGCGACGGGGAGTCCGGCGCGGAGCCAGGCCAGCCCCTTGGGCCCCAGGAAGCTTCCCGGGGACGCCCGCCAGGAGATCACCGTCAGCGCCACGCAGAGCGGGGCGAGGTGGCTCAGGGTGAAGTCCGCGGCGTAGACCCAGGAGGCGGCCAGGGCGTGGACCGCCAGCGACCCGAGAAGGATGCCACCCGCGGCGCGGCCCAGCGAGACTTCCAGGGCCGTGCGGCCGGCCCCCTGTCCGCGCATCAGGAAGAAGGTCGCCAGGGCGGCCGCGGAAACCAGCCACCACCCGCCGTGGATGGCCAGGTCCATGTCCGCCCCGCTCCGGTTGAGGGTGGCGAGCAGCGCCGGCACCCAGAGCAGCAGGACTCCGGCCGCAACCAGGCCGGCCAGCGCGCGTTGCGTGGGCCGGAGCCCCAGACCGCGGATGACTATGGCGGCCTTGGCGGCGCCCAGCACCAGCGCCGCCGCGGTCATTGCCAGCCCCGCCTGCTGGCCCAGCGACCAGCTCTCGGCGCAGAGGTTGGTCGCGTCGGCCAGGAAGAGCATTTCGAGCACCAGGAGGGTCTTCGCGTCGCGCTCCAGCCCCCGCCGGCGCCCCAGGTAGACGGCCAGGCCGACGAGCATGAACTCGTAGATGTTGAGCAGGCCGAACAGCGTCCAGGCCCGGGCCAGCCGCGCGCCGTGCTCCGCGCCGGTGACCGAACCGGCCAGCAGCCAGCACCCGGCGAGCATGCACAGCGCGCTCAACAGGTAGAATGGATTGTGCGCCCGCAGGCTGCGCAGGAGCCAGGCCGGAGGATTCTCCGCGAAGGTTTCGCGATGAGGGATGCTGAGGGTTGTCATGGATGACCTCCTTGCGGCTGAAGCCGCCCCTCCGTTCCGGCGCCATCCTCCGCCACCGTCTTCCACTTCCGGACCTCCCCGGCCTGCTCGGCCAGGCGCTGCTGGAACTCGGCCTCGCGGGCGGCACCCCAGAACTCGACGCTGCCGTCGACGAAGAGCACGTTCCGACCTCTGCCGCCGTGGTTGTCGAGCGAAGCATCGTAGGCGAGGATGAAAGTGCCGGGATCGAAGTCGTGCAGCCCGGGAATCAGCCGGTAGCTGCCGCTCTCGGTGGCAACCCCCTTGACGGAATCCTTGTCGGCGGACGGCTGCGACGGGCAGGAGAACCTCTTGATGTTGTCGACGAATGACGGATACAGCTGCCGGGGGTTGTCCGGGAAATGACCGTCGTAGTCCTCCGCGTAGAGGTGACAGGCAATGCCGATCAGGCGGAGATTGTTCTTGCACCTGGGGGGTGACGATGTCTCGCGAACAGGGTGGACTATCGGCAGCAGGAAGCCAACCAGCACCCCGGCTCCCAGCACCCCCAGCGTCCACCACAGCCAGGCCGGCCCGCGCCGGCCGGATGCCGACCTTTTCTCACTCACCGGCGCCCCCCTCCTTCGGCTTCCTGCGGACCGCCTCGCCGGGCGCGGCGCCGGCGGTCTTCAGCCAGGCTTCCAGGTGCGGCGCGTTCTGCCCGTCGAAGGGCCCCTCGCGGCAGAGCAGCGTGGCTATCCCGTCCCAGCCCTTGAGGACGAGCGGGGCCGAGCGCCACATGGGCTGGTCCACGAACGGGTTGCCGACCAGCAGGTGGTGGCCCCGCACCGCGAAGATCACCAGGGCGTGGCCGTCGGAGCCGATGGTGAAGGGGCAGACCAGGCGGTCGAGGCCCCGGCGGTCCAGCTCGACCAGGCGGGCCTGGAGCCCGCTGCCCTCCGCGGCCAGGCGCAGCCCCCGGTAGGTGTCGAAGGCGCTCGTTCCCCGGTCCGGAACGCACAGGCAGAGTTGCGCCATCTCGTGCTCGGACTTCTCGATGCCCCAGGCGGCCAGGAGCGTCGCGCAGGCCGCCGGCGCGCAGGTGTAGCCGGTGGACTGCTCGACCACCATGCCGCGCACCGGCAGCGCCCGGCTCCCCGGGCAGAGGTCGCGGAGCATCCAGCGCCCGACCAGCGCCGACCAGCCCAGGATCCCGGCCGCCGCAGCCCAGACCACCCAGCGGTTCCAGCGGATCGGCAGCATGGCCCCGCCGCAGGCCACCACGAAGATGCCCGGCGCGAAGACCCACTGCTTCTGCCAGAAGGCGTAGACGGCCCAGGGGAAGATCCGCACCTCCCAGGCCGGCAGCCAGCGGCAGAGGGCGTAGAGGACCAGGAGCAGCACGCAGGGCCCGAGCACCCACGCCGAGCGCCGCCGATCGCCGGCCAGCCTCCGCCCGAGAAGGGCCCCGGCGACGAGCGCGGCGGCGGCGATCGCCAGACAAGCGGCGTAGTGGCCGGGCCCGGCCATCTTCATATGAGCGGCGACCGGCATGAGGCTGGCCCTCCTATCAGTCGAGCGCTTGGCGCAGGCCGCTGCCGACCAAGCCCAGAATGAAAGCGCTGATCACCATCAGCAGTGGTGAGAGCCGGAGCATGCGTACGGCAGAGCGCGAAGTCTTGTCCGCGGAACCCAGACGCAGTCCGGCCCGGGCCAGCAGGTAGAGATCAAAGAGAAGGAAGTTGAGCGGCAGCCAGAGGGCCATCCGCCCCGCTCCGGCGCAGAGCACCAGGCCCCAGAACAGGAACCAGGGGATGCCGATCCCGGCCTGAAGCATGAGCAGTCCGCTCGGGGACAGGCTGGGCGCCAGGCCCTCCAGCCGCCAACCGCCGGTCAGACGGAAGGCCCGGTGTGCCGGCTGGGCCGGGGCGTCCGTACGGTCCGGTTGCTCGGCCATGGCTCTCCGCCTTTCCTTTCAGGTACTCAAATCAGTCCACGACGATCCACCCCTCGGCCTTCGGATCGGCCGGGAAGTCGTCCACGAAGGCCGAGCGGCCCAGGTCCTTGCCGTAGACCGTGCCTTCAGTGCTGACGATGCAGGTCCCGATGCCGGTCTTCCCGTAGATCGCCGGCGTGCCGCAGAGCGCGAAGTCCTGCTCCCAGTCGATGGGCGCGCCGGCGATGGTGCGCATCTCGCGAAAACAGTAGCCCTGCTTGGGCGAGGCCGGCGAGGTCGCGGCGGCGAAGGCGCCGTCGATCAGGCTTATGGGCGCGCCGGTGCCATCGGGCGTGCTGTTGAGCAGCGGAAAATGCGGGGCATAGGTGAGCTTGCCGTCCCCGTCCCAGTCAGAGGCCCGGTAGGCGGTCTGGGCCTGGGCGTAGGCCCGGCACGGGGCGATTGGCCAGAACTGCGCGGCCCGGCGGCTCGCCCGGACGTCCTGGATCATGGCCGTCCACACCCGGAAGACGCCCCAGCCGACCAGCGGCAGCGCGAAGAGTGCGGCGAAAGCCAGGGTCAGGCCCCAGGCCCCGCGGCGGTCGGCGCTCGAGGAGGCGGTTGAGCTCATGGCTGGCCCTCCGGCTTCGTTCCACCGGCAGCGGGCGCCGGCGGTTTCCAGGCTTTCACCTTCTCGGTCTGTTCGGCCAGGCGCTTCTGGAACACGGCTTCCTCCGGGGAGCCGGGGCTCATCTTCAGCCACTCGACGGAGCCGTCGAGGTGCAGCACGTTGCGGCCGTTGCCCTGGTGGTTCTCGGGAGACTGGTCGTAGGCCAGAATGAACTCCGCGGGCATGCCGGAGCGCAGGCCCGGGACGAGCACGTAGCTGCTGCTGCGCTCGGTGACCTTGCCCTTGGCGAAGTCGCCGTAGTCGGACGGACTGGATGCGCAGGAGAAGATCCTGGGATTGTCCGTGAAGGCGGGGTACAGCTGCTGGAGGGAGCCCGGGAACCGCCCTCTATTCTCGTCGGCATACATGTTGCAGGCGATGGAGATCTGCCGGAGGCAGTTCCTGCAGGCCGTACGCCTAGCGCCCTCCCGGACATAGGGGCGGGGTGACCTAAACACAGATACCAGCAGCAGCGTGAGGAATCCGATTACCACGATGGCCAGCACCGCATCCGTGCGGCGAGCCGTCCAGCGAGAGGTCCAGAACGGGTCCCGAAGCAGGAGTGCCATTACCGCCCCTCCCCATCCGCATTCATCCGCGTTCCTCTGCCTTCGTTCACGGAGCTTCGGCGGACGTGTCCGCGGCAGAACCACCGTTGTTGTCCTCTGCGCCACTCTGCGGTGAAGCCCCTCCCGCCTCCGCCGCCCGCGACGCCTCCTCGTCCTCCGGCTTCATGATCTTCGCGATCTTGGCGGTGTCGGCGTGCAGCTGGACGTGCCCGCAGACCGGGCAGGCGTAGGCCCGGGTCTCGACCATGGAGTCGGACAGGACCCAGAACTTCGTCTTGGCCGGCTGGAAGTAGAGCTTGCCGGTCGAGCGCACGTCGCCGGCGAGCAGGAACCCGTGCCCGCAGACCGCGCAGCGCGAGGCGATCTCGGCTCCGGCCTCCTTCGGGGTCACCTGCTTCCGGACGGCCTCCAGGTCGCGCCGGCGGAAGCGAGTGGCGCGGCCCACCTTGACGTGGCCGAGCTTGCCCTCGCGCATCCAGCGGAAGATAGTGGCGCGACCGACGCCCAGGAACTCGGCGGCCTCCTCCGGGGTCAGCATGGCTTCATTGGTGATTGATTCTGGCATCTTTCGGCCCTTTCTAAGTATCATGTCGGCTCTTGGCGTCTCGTTCCGTATCACAGAGTATCCCGGGGCGACAGACTTGTCAAGGGGCCAAGGCTGGGAATCTCAGCGTGGGTTACTTCGGCTGGCTGTCATTACCGCCCTTGCCGGCGGTGTCCTCGAGCTTCTTGAGGTGCTTGCGGACGGTCAGGCGCTTGGCGGCGCTGAGCCGGTCGCAGAAGAGCATGCCGTCAAGGTGGTCGACCTCATGCTGGAACATCTTGGCGGCCAGCCCGCGGGCCTCCAGGCGGACCGGCTCGTTGCCGATCGAGCGCCCTTCGACCACCACCCTGGCCGGACGGCGCACCTTGCCGCGCAGCTCCGGCACGGACAGGCAGCCCTCCTCGGAGGCCTGCACGCCGTCGGCCTCCAGTATTCGGGGGTTGACCATGGCGTGCGGCTGATTGCGCTCGGGGGAGATGTCGTAGACGATCACCCGGATGTTGCGCCCGATCTGCGGCGCGGCCAGTCCCACCCCGTCGGCGTGGTACATGGTGTCGACCATGTCGGCGGCGAGCTTCTCGAGCTCCGGACCGAACTCGTCGTCGCGCACCTCACGGGAACGCTCCCGCAGAGCCGGGGAAGGATAGGGCGGGATGGGCAGGATCATCGCGACCTCCTCACCGCGGCGATTCTACCGCCCGGCCGGCAAATCTCCAGCCCCGCCGGAGCGGCCGGCCTTCAGCCACGCCTCGGCCTCGGCCACCGAGCGGAAGACGGCCACGGGCACGCCGCGGTTGGAGGCCACCGTCCCGGCGAACCGCATGGCGTCGCCCGCGGCGCCGGCGTTGACGTCGACGTAGGCGACCGCCTCCATCCGGCCCATGGCCTGGGCGCTGCCCTGCGCGGCCAGCTCGAAAACGTCCATGGTCCGCAGGCGCGGCCCCTCCAGGCGCTCCTCGATAAGCACCCGGTAGCATCCCCGGGCCGCGCACTCCAGAAGCATCTCCTGCAGGTAGCCCAGCACGCTCTCGCGGCTGTTCCGGCCGGTGACGACGGCGTGGAGGTAAGAGGGCTTTCGCTCGATGGACAGCTTGTAGGTAATGGGCGACGCTCCTGCCTGGCGGCAGGCAGGAACCGCTCAGCGCGATCCAGGTCGAAGAGCATTTCCTTCGGAGGAACTGCGGCGCCGGCGGCCTTGAGGGCCTCCAGGATCGCCGTGCAGCGGGTGGAGATCTCGGGGTCCTTGCTGCGCGTGCCCTCCTCGACGGCCTTGACCGCCGGCTTGCCTAGCCTGACCAACTCCGCCTGGGCGGCCTCGCGCTTCTCGAAGCTGTTGTCGCCGAGCTGGGTGACGAGTTTGGCCGCCTGGGCTTCCTTCTCGTCGGGCGCAGGCGGCGGCGGAGGCTTCGCTCCCGAGCGCCGTTCTTCGATCCTGGCCACGGTCCGCTGCCAGATTTCCCTGGCACGCGCCGCACAGGCCCTGCAGCTCTCGTCGCTGCCGTTGGTGGAGTAGCGGACCAGCTTGTTGAGGTCGCAGGCCAGCAGCGAGTTGAGCGCGTAGCGCGCGGCGCTGTTGACCTGCCGGCCCTGGAGATCCCCAGGCTCCATCCCGGCGAGGAGCACCTCGACGATCCCGGCGGGGAGCTCCGGCTTCTTGTCCTCGGGGGCGGCGGTCCAGGCCTTGGCCAGCCGGCAGGCCGAGCTCAGACGCACCGCAGCGTCCTTGGACTCGTAGCCCTTCCTGGGATCCTTGGCGGCCTCGAGAAGCTTCGAGGCCAAGGCTGATCCCTCGGGCATGAAGCCGGCGCCCCGGGGCGGATTGCCGGCGAGGCGCAGCGCGCCGCCCTTGTCGCGCAGGCAGAGGAAGGCGCCGGCGCGGCCGGCGACTGGCGGCTGATAGGGGGTGTCGGCCCACGAGCCGGCGAAGCCGACCCGCGCGGTCTTCTCCGCGAACTCGCCGCGGAGCGCCCGGACGTCCTCCAGCTCGACCTGTCCGTCGGTCAGCTTGGCCACCGTGCCGGCCAGGACCAGGTCGGCGCGGTCGAGGACGTCCTCGTAGTCGATCGGCCCGCCGTCGCCGGGGAAGGGCTCGCCCTTGGCCGGCGCGGCCGGGGCCTCGCCGGCCGGGGAGAAGTTCCCGCCAAACGCCAGCAATGCCGTGGAGAGCAGACAGAGAAAAGATACGCGCCGCATCAGGACCCTCCCGGGGTCTTACCCGCGACGGCCATAGTACGGTAGCCGAAGCGAGCTCGCAAGCGGAAAGCGTTGATCCCGGGCCCGCTGCCGTGTCGCCGGCCGGGCTGTCTACAAACGCCAAGGCCTGAACCGATGGGGCGAGAATGAGCCGTTGGGACCGGAAACGCCCCCAAATCTACTTCTGGCCCAGCATGATCACGCTTTCCACTTCCGAGGTTTCGTTTTTGGATATCCTCTCAATCACGACTCTGTCGATCCGGGCCACATGGGGGCCCTTAAGGGTCTGCGCTTCGCGAAAGGCATCGGCGAGCCTCTGTTCGGAGACGTGCGCAACGGTCAGATGTGGACTGTAGGCATGCTCGGTGCTCAGGAACTCGCGCAGGATTCCGGTATAAAGCCGATCATGAATGCAAACGACCTGCTTCCTTCCCTCCACAACCGGCAGCCAAACATACCCATGTGCCTCCGCCTGTGGTGGGCCAAGGGACAACTCAAAAGGCTCTGTCGCTTCAGCGACGCGAATGACGTGTGCCACCAGTTCCTCTGGGCTTAAGGGGCTGTCAAAGGGGAACACCAGTGTCACATGCGGAGCGATCTTGCCGGCAAGGGGATCATAGGACGCTCGGACAGATTCTATGGAGGGGAGCTCGGCCAACGATGGAAAGATATGAATGGCTCTTTCCATCTCGGCCGCCGCTACTTCTGCTTCTCCCCCGGCTCCTCCTCCAGCGGCTTCAGCGGCGTCGGCGGCGGCTCCTCGCTCGCCTGGCGCAGCAGCTCGGCGACGCGGATGGACTTGTCGATGCCTTCGTCGAACTCGAAGCGGATGTTGGGGGTGAAACGCAGTTCCAGGCGATCGCCGATGCCGCGCTTGATGAAGCCGGCCGCGTCGGCCAGGGCGTGCAGCGCCTTGGAGCGCTCGCTGGTGCCACCCAGGATCGATATGTAGATGACCGCGTCGCGCAGGTCCCGGCTGATCTTGACCCGGGTGACGGTGATGAAGCCCAGCCGCGGGTCGGCGAGCTTCTGGGTGATGGTCAGGCTGGCCTCTTCCTTGATGGCCTCGGCCACGCGCTTGACGCGCAGCGGCTCGCCTTCCTCGTCGTGGTGTCGGGGGATGGCCATTGTCAACCTCGGTTGCTGGTTGCTGGTTGCTGGTTGCGAGTTCCCGGCCGTGCCACGACCAGCAACTAGCAGCCCGCAACCAGCAACCGCGTCATTCCAGCTTGCTCGCGAACTCCTGGATCTCGTAGGCCTCGATGATGTCGTTGTTCTTGACGTCCTCGTAGTTGGCGAGCTTCACGCCGCACTCGAAGCCCTCCTTGACCTCGCGGACGTCGTCCTTGTTGCGGCGCAGCCCGCCCAGCCCGCCCTCGTAGACCACCGTCCCGCCGCGCACCAGGCGCACCTTGCTCGAGCGGGTGATGAAGCCGTCGACCACGAAGCAGCCGGCGACGTTGCCGGAGCGGGAGATGCTGAAGACCCGGCGGACCTCCAGGTGTCCCTGGATGACCTCCTTCTTCTGGGGGGCCAAGAGGCCCTCCAGGCCCTTCTTCACGTCGTCGATGATCTCGTAGATGATCCGGTATGTGCGGATCTCCACCCCGCGGGCGCCGGCCAGGGCCCGGGCCGGGCCGTCGGCCGAGACGCTGAAGCCCAGCACGATGGCGTTGGAGGCGTCGGCCAGCAGGATGTCCGACTCGTTGATCCCGCCGATGCCGGCGTGGACCACGCGGGTGCGCACGCCCTGGCCGGTGATGTTGCCCAGGGACTTCTCCAGCACCTGCAGCGAGCCCTGCACGTCGGCCTTGATGATGATGGCCAGCTCCTTGGTGGCGCCGGCCTTGATCTGCTCGGAGAGGTTCTCGAGCGTGACGTGCGCGCGGGTGGAGAGGCTGGCCGCCCGGCGGTCGGCCGCGCGGCGCTCGGCGATCTTGCGCGCCTCGGAGAGGTCGTTCATGACGTAGAAGGCGTCGCCGGCCTCGGGGGCCTCGGACAGCCCGATGACCTCGACGGGCATGCTCGGGCCGGCCTCCTCGAGCTCCCTGCCGGCCGAGTCGACCAGGGCCTTGGCCCGGCCGTAGCCGTGCGAGGAGAGCATCACGTCGCCGCGGTGCAGCGTGCCCTCCTGGACCAGCACCGTGGCCACGATGCCGCGGCCCTCGGAGGTGCGGGCCTCGAGCACCGTGCCGCGCGCGGGCTTGCTGGGGTTGGCCTTGAGGTCGAGCAGCTCGGCCTCCAGCGCCAGCCGCTCGATCAGCTCGGGGATGCCCTTGCCGGTCTTGGCCGAGACCTCCATCATGCCGGTGGTGCCGCCCCACTCCTCGGGGTTGAGGCCCAGCGTGGCCAGCTGCTGCTTGACGCGCTGGATGTTGGCGGAGGGCAGGTCGACCTTGTTGACCGCCACCACGATGGCCACCTCGGCGGCCTTGGCGTGGTTGAGGGCCTCCTCGGTCTGGGGCATGACCCCGTCGTCGGCGGCCACCACCAGCACCACGATGTCGGTGACGTTGGCGCCGCGGGCGCGCATCTCGGTGAAGGCCGCGTGGCCGGGGGTGTCCAGGAAGACCACCGCCTTGCCGTTCTGCTCGACGCGGTAGGCGCCCATGTGCTGGGTGATGCCGCCGGCCTCGCCGGCGGCCACGTTGGCCTCGCGGATGCGGTCCAAGAGGCTGGTCTTGCCGTGGTCGACGTGGCCCATGAAGGTGACCACCGGCGCGCGCGGCCTGAGGTCCTCGGGGCGGTCCTCGACGGTCGGGGCGGCCTCCAGGGCCAGTTCCTCGACCACGTCCTTGGTCTGCTTGACCTTGAGCTCGCACTTGAAGTCCAGGGCGATGAGCTGGGCGGTCTCCGGGTTCATGGCGCTGTTGATGGTGGCCATGACTCCCTGGGACATGAGCTTCTTGATGATGTCGCCGGTCTTCACCGAGATGGCCTGGGAGAGGCTGCGCACGGTTATGGGCAGGGAAACCTCCGCGGAGGTCGGCCGGACAATCTTGGAGGGGTCGACCGGGGCGCGCTTGGCGCGCCGGGGCCGGCGGAAGACCTCGCGGCGCGGCGCGCGGCCCAGCCGCCGGGCGTAGAGCTCGGCCTCGTCGGGCGGCGGCGGGGGCGGCGGGGGCGCCGGGCGGACCACGCCGTATTTCTGGACATCGGGCGCGGCCGGGGCGGACGGCTCATCGGCCACGGGCGGAACCGTGCCATCCACGACCACCGCCGGGGCGGCCTCTGCCGCCTTGCGGGCGGCCTCCTCCAGCGCCGCCTGGGCCGCGGCGATCAGCGCGTCGTCCGCGGCCGGCTTGCGTCCGGCGGCCTTGGCCTTGTGCTCCTTGGCCTCCTTGTGGGCGGGAGCCTCGGCCGGCTTGCCCGCCTCGGCGGCCGGAGCCGCCGTGGCGGCCGGCGCAGACGGCGCGGGCGGCGCGGGCGCGATCGCGGCAGGGGCAGGGGCGGAGGCGGGCTGGGCCGCCGGAGCGGCTTCCGCGGCCGGGGCCTCCGTGGCGGCCGGCGCCGGTTCGGTCACCGGCGGGATCTCTCCCGTGGTGACGAACTTGAAGATCCGCTCGGCCTCGGCCGGGGTGAGCGTAGTGAAGTTGTTGTGGAGGACGATCCCGATCTCAGCGCTCTTGTCGATGAGCTTCTTAGTCGGAACCCCCAACTGCTTGGCCAGTTCGTAGGCGCGCAGGCTCATGTTTGACCTCCCGGCTCACTGGCCTGCCCCTTGGGGGGCGGCCTCTCCGCCGGGTGCGCCGCCGGACGCGGCTGCGTCCGATCCGGCGACGTCGCGCGGCTCGTCTTCCTGTTGCGTGCCCGCACCGGCCTCCTCGGGGGAGGCGGTCAGGTCCTCGGCCGGGGCGGCCTCGCCCAGGCTCTCGTCGATGGCCCCGCCGGCCATACGGGCGGCGGCGGCGGCCTCGGCGGCCGCGGCGCGCTCGGCCTCGATCTCCTTGGCGCGGACCAGGGCGTAGGCGTGGATGCGCTCGATGTCCTCGGCGGACAGCCCCTTGACCTCGGCCAGGGCGGTCCGGGGCTTCTTGGCGATGGCCGCGATGGACCGGAAGCCGGCCATGACCATGCGGTCGACCATCTCCGGGGCCAGGCCCGGGAGCTTCTGCATCTCCTGGGCGTTGAACTCCTTCTCCTGGCGGGACTCCTCCTCGGTGAGGATGTCGATGCCCCAGCCGGTGAGCTTGGCGGTCAGCCGCACGTTCTGCCCCTTGCGGCCGATGGCCAGGGAGAGCTGATCCTCGGGCATGACCACCCGGGCGCGCATCTCCTCGCGGTCGAACTCCACCGAGGAGACCTCGGCGGGCTTGAGCGAGTTGCGGATGAAGACGTCGGGGATGTCCGACCAGCGGATGATGTCGATCTTCTCGCCGCCGAGCTCGTCGACGATGCTGCGGATGCGCGCGCCGCGCATGCCCACGCAGGAGCCCACCGGGTCGATCCGGGGGTCGGAGCTCCACACCGCCACCTTGGTGCGGTGCCCGGCCTCGCGAACGATGTTCTTGATCTCGACCACCCGATCAGAAATCTCCGGAACCTCCAGGGCGAAGAGCGCCTCGACCAGCCCGGGGTGGGCCCGGGACAGGATGATGGAGACCTTCTGGCCCTGGCGCTTGACGTCCAGCATGAAGGCCCGGATGCGGTCGCCGGCGCGGTACTGCTCGTTGAAGACCTGCTCCTGGCGCGGCAGCAGGGCCTCGGTGCGACCGAGGTTGACGATCACCGAGCCGTGCTCGATGCGCTGGACCAGCCCGGTTACCAGGCTGCCCTTCTTGCCCTCGAACTCGCCGTAGACCACCTCGCTCTCGGCCTCGCGGATCTTCTGGATCATGACCTGCTTGGCGGTCTGCGCGGCGATGCGGCCGAAGGTGGCCGGGTCGATGCGCCGGCCGTCCTCGTAAGCCTCGATTTCACCAGACATGCGGTCGATGGTGACCTTGAGGTTGCTGGTCCCGAGCCGCTTCTGGCTGGCCTGGCGGATCGCGCCCTCCAGGCTGCGGAAGAGGTACTCCTTGTCAATGCCCTTGTCGCGGTGGATGCTGTCGATCAGACGGAGAAGTTCTTCGTTGGCTGCCATGCTGGCACAACTCCTTAGGATGTCTTGTCTTTGCCAACCGCCCCGCGGGCAGGATCCCGGCGGAATAGGCGGCCGACGTGGCTGGCCCGAAAAAAATGGAGCCCGAATCGGGGCTCCCAGGTTCTCTCGGGAAGCTGGGAGTGAGTATAGCACGTCGGCGCCGGGAGTCAAGCTCAGAAGGAGCCTTGACCCCTTTTGCCCTTGACCGCGGCGCCCCGGTGGAGATATTTCACCACTGGCCGGGGCCGGGCGACGCTCGTGCGGGCCGGTTCCGGGGCTGGAGGGTTCCGATGATGAAGCGCCTGATCAAGAACACCTTGCTGGGTCTTTCCGTGGGCTCCCTGGCGGCCGCGCTGATCTTCACCGGCTGCAAGGGCAAGGATCAACCCCCCGCCAAGGGGACCGCGCCCACTGCGCCGGCCAAGCCGGACGCCAAGGCCGCCGAGAAGGAGAAGCTGGCCAAGGCCGAGAAGTCCTTCAAGGACGCGGCCAAGGCCGCCGACGCCGAGCTGGCCAAGAAGCCCAGCAACTACGACGGGGCCATCAAGGCCTACACCGACGCCAAGGCCGCCCTGGCCGGCACGCCCTTCGAGAAGAAGGCCGCCGACGAGGTCGCCGATCTGACCAAGGCCCGGGACAAGGCCGCGGCCGCCGCCAAGGCCGACGCCGCCAAGGCCGCCGAGAAGGCCAAGCTGGCCAAGGCCGAGGAGGCCTTCAACAAGGCCGACGCCGCCTGGGGCAAGAATCCCAAGGACTTCGACGGCGCCCTCAAGCTCCTGGCCGATGCCAAGCCGCTGGTCGCCGGCACGGCCTTCGACAAGAAGGTCGCCGACCTGACCGCCGAGGTCACCAAGGCCAAGGACAAGGCCGCCGCCGACGCCAAGACCGACGCCGCCAAGGCCGAGGAGAAGGCCAAGCTGGCCAAGGCCGAGGAGGCCTTCAAGAAGGCCGACGCCGCCTGGGACAAGAACCCCAAGGACTTCGACGGCGCGCTCAAGCTCCTGGCCGACGCCAAGCCGCTGGTCGCCGGCACGGCCTTTGAAAAGAAGGTCGCCGACCTGACCGCCGAGGTCACCAAGGCCAAGGACAAGGCCGCCGCCGACGCCAAGACCACGGCCGACAAGGCCAAGCTGGACAAGGCCGCCGCGGCCTTCAAGTCCGCCGGCAAGCTGGCCGGCGCCGCCCTGGACAAGAAGCCCAAGGACTTCGACGGGGCCGTCAAGGCCTACACCGACGTCAAGGCCGACGTGGCCGGCACCGCCTTCGAGAAGAAGGTCGCCGACGAGCTGGTCGCCCTGGACAAGGCCAAGGCCGAGGCCGCCAAGCAGCCGGTCGCCAAGGTCGAGCCGCCCAAGCCGGCCGCCCCCAAGGTCAAGGCGGTCACCGACTTCCTGGCCAAGCCCGCCGAGGACGTTAAGTCCGCCGAGGAGGCCTGGGCCAAGGCCGGCGAGCTCGAGAAGGCCGCCGACAAGCCCGAGCGCGAGCGCCTCACCGCCGCGCTGCCCTACTACCTGGCGGTGATCAAGAAGGACGCCGACGGCAAGTTCGACATCAACTCCCCGGCCGCCGCCCGGCGCGTGGCCGAGATCGTCGATAAGTACGCCGACAACGCCGGCGAGCGCCTGTCGGCCGCCAAGTACTACTACGTGGCCGCCAACCTCGACCTTGGCTCGGACGTCTGGGAAAAGGCCGAGAAGGGCTTCGTCAAGGCCGGCAAGGGCGCGGCCTTCGCGCAGCTGCTGAAGGTCCTGTCCCAGAACGCCGCGGCCCGCGCCACCGAGCTCTACGCCTCGGCCGACGGCGACGACAAGGCCCAGGCCGCCAAGCTCCAGAAGTTCAGCACCGAGGTCGGCAAGCGCGCCGACGCCCTGGCCGCCAAGTACAGCGCAGCCAAGGGCTGAGCGCCCGGAAACCCCGCAGACGCAAGGGGGCGGCGGCCGTCCACGGCCGCCGCCCCCGCTGTTTTCAGGGGATCCTCAGGCCTTGCGCTGTCCGGTCCTGCGGGAGCGGTCGCGCTCGCGGAGCAGCTTGTACTCGATGGAATCGACCAGCGCCCGGAAGCTGGCCTGGATGATGTTCTCGTGGACCCCCACGGTGCGCCAGCGCTCGTGGCGGTCGGAGCTCTCGATGGTCACCCGCACGCGGGCGGCGGTGGCCGCCTTGGCGTTGATCACCCGGACCTTGTAGTCGACCAGCTCCACCTCGGCCAGCTGCGGGTAGAAGGGCAGCAGGGCCTTGCGCAGCGCCCCGTCGAGCGCGTTCACCGGGCCGTTGCCCTCGGCCGCGGTGTGCTCCCGCCGGCCGTCGACCTCCAGCTGGATGGAGGCCTCGACCATCCCCGAGCCGCCGTGCGAGAGGTCGGCGAAGACCCGGAAGCCGTGCAGCCTGAAGAACGGCCGCCAGTCGCCCATGGCCTTGCGGACCACCAGGTCGAAGCTGGCCTCGGCCGATTCGAACTGGTAGCCTTCGTTCTCGAGCTCGCGGACGCGGTCCAGAATCTCCTTCATCTTCTCCGGGTTCCTGTCGAGGTCGTAGCGCCCGCCGGCCAGGGCCAGCACGTTGGACCGGCCGGAGAGCTCCGAGACCAGCACCCGCCGGGCGTTGCCGACCGCCTCGGGCCGGACGTGCTCGTAGGTCAGGGCGTTGCGCTGCACCGCGGAGACGTGCACGCCGCCCTTGTGGGCGAAGGCCGAGCGGCCCACGAAGGGCTGGTTGTCGCGCAGGTTCTGGTTGGTGATCTCGCAGACGTAGCGGCTGACCGCGGTGATCTTGGGCAGGTTGCCGGCCGGCAGGCAGCGCCGGCCGAGCTTGAGCTCGACCACCGGGATGACCGCCGTCAGGTCGGCGTTGCCGCAGCGCTCGCCCAGGCCGTTCATGGTGCCCTGGACCATGGTCGCCCCGGCGCGGACCGCCTCGATGGAGTTGGCCGCGGCCATGCCGGCGTCGTTGTGGGTGTGGATGCCCACCGGCAGGTTGAAGCGGCCGGCGACCAGGGCGGCGGCGGCGTGCACGAAGTCGGGCAGGGAGCCGCCGTTGGTGTCGCAGAGCACCAGCCAGTCGGCCCCGGCCCCGGCGGCGGCCTCCAGGGTCTGCAGGGCGTAGCCGGGGTTGGCCCGGTAACCGTCGAAGAAGTGCTCGGCGTCGTAGACCACCTGGCCGCAGTGGGCCTTCAGGTACTTCACCGAGTCGGCGATCATCCGGAGGTTCTCGTCCAGGGTGGTGCGCAGCGCGTCGGTGACGTGCAGGTCCCAGGACTTGCCGAAGATGGTCACCGTCGGGGTCTTGGCGGCCACCAGGGCGCGCAGGTTGGAGTCGGCCGAGGCGGCGATGCCCGCGCGGCGGGTGGAGCCGAAGGCGGCGAGCTTGGCCCGGCGCAGCCTGATCCGGCGGCCCTGCTCGAAGAAGGCCACGTCCTTGGGATTGGAGCCCGGCCAGCCGCCCTCGATCCAGGCGACGCCCAGGTCGTCGAGCTGCCGGGCGATGTCCAGCTTGTCCTCGACGCTCATCGAGACACCCTCGCCCTGCGAGCCGTCGCGGAGCGTGGTGTCGTAGATCAGAACCGCCGGCCCCGGGTTGCGGACCCCGAGCGCCGGCTGACGTGAAGCGCGCGCCTTGCGTTTCATGACTTCATCCTCTTGCTGTCCTTCTTCGGCTTGCCGCTTCCGGCCGGGGGGCCGTCCAGCTCGAAGGCCCGGTGCAGGGCCTTGAGCGCCCGCTGGCCGTCGGCGCCGGGGATGATCACCGAGATCTTGATCTCGCTGGTGGAGATCATCTGGATGTTGATCTGCTCCTGGGCCAGGGCCTTGAACATCCGGGCGGCGACCCCGGCGTGGGTGCGCATGCCCAGCCCGACGGCCGAGAGCTTGGCGATCCCCTCGTCGGCGGCCACGCCCCGGGCGAGGCCCCGGGCGACGAGGCCCTTCACGCAGTCCACCGCCTTGGACAGGTCGGTCTTGGCCACGATGAAGGTCACGTCAGTGCAGCCGGTCGCGCCGGAGACGTTCTGCACGATGATGTCCACGTTGATGTGCCGGAGGGCGAGCTCCTCGAAGATGGCCGAGGCCATCCCCGGCTCGTCCTTCACCGCCTGGACGGTGACCTTGGCCTCGTCGGTGTTGAGGACCAGTCCGCTGACCACCACCTCTTCCATCCCCGGCTCCTTCTGGCAGATGAGGGTGCCCGGGCCCGAACCGAAGCTCGCGGCCACCAGCAGCCTGACGTTGTGCTTCTTGGCCAGCTCCACGGTGCGGGTCTGCATGACCTGCGCGCCCATGCTGGCCAGCTCCATGATTTCCTCGTGGCTGATCTTCTCCAGCCGGCGCGCGGTCGGCACGACCCGCGGATCGGCGGTGTAGATGCCGTCGACGTCGGTGAGAATCTCGCAGCGCTCCGCCCCGAGCACCGCGGCCAGGGCCACCGCGGTGATGTTGGAGGCCCCGCGGCCCAGGGTGGTGACGTCCTGGTCCTCGCTCACGCCCTGGAAGCCGGCCACCACGCAGGCCTTGCCCTCGGCCAGGGCCTTCTCCACCCGCGCGGCGTCGACGCCGGTGATCCGGGCCTTGGTGAAGACCCCGTCGGTGCGGATGCCGACCTGGTGGGCGGTGAAACCCGCCGCCGGGACGCCCATGCCCTCGAGCGCCATGGTGAAGAGAGCGGTCGAGACCTGCTCGCCGGTGGCCAGCAGCATGTCCAGCTCGCGCTCCGGCGGCCTGGCGTTGACCTGTTTGGCGAGCGCGATGAGCTCGTCGGTGGCCTGACCCATGGCGCTGACCACCACCACGACGCGGTGGCCGGCACTGACCAGGTCGGCGGTGCGCCGGGCGCACCTCAGTATGCGCTCGGCGGTGCCGACCGACGTCCCGCCGAACTTCTGGACCACGAGCGGCTTGGGCATGCGCCTTCCCTTGTTGCGCGGGAGAGCCGGCCGGCCGCCGGCACCCCGCCGACAACCGGCCCCTCGGACCCGTCGTGGGATTCTACACGGCGGCGGGGAAATGCAAGCGGCCGGCCCCCGGCCCGACCTCGGCCGCATCCGGCAGGCGACGCCACCGCCCTGACAGTTGACAGGCCCGCCCCGCCGCCTATCCTGCCGGCGGGAGGTGCGTATGCCCGAGCCAAGTGCAGCCGGCGGCGCCCGGGCGGCCGGCCCCGGCCCCAGGTTCCAGCTGTTGCCCCGGGGCCGCAGGGCCTGGATCCGCGCCGGGCTGACGGTGGCCATACCGGGGATGCTCTTCGCGTTCGGAGGGTGGTACATGAGCGCCATGCCGGGAGAGTCGCACTCGGGCCCGCTGCCCGCGCTCACCGCCGAGGAGGCCGCCCTGGAGGCCAGCCTGCGCGCCCACGTCGATAAGCTGGCCGTCGATATCGGCGACCGCAGCGCCTGCCGCCCGCAGGCCCTGGCCCGGGCCGCCGCCTACGTCGAGGAGCGCCTCCGGGCGGCGGGCCTCGAGCCGTCGCGGCACGAGTTCAGCGCCGGCCGGCAGCCGTTCGCCAACATCGTGGCCGAGCTGCCCGGCGCAGCCCCGACGGCCGCCACCGGGGATGGCATCGTGGTGGTCGGCGCGCACTACGACACCTGCGAAAACCCCGGGGCCAACGACAACGCCAGCGGTGTGGCCGTGCTGCTGGAACTGGCCGCATCCTTCCGCGGCCGCAGGCCGGACCGGACCGTGCGCTTCGTGGCCTTCGCCAACGAGGAGCCGCCCTTCTTCCAAACCGAGGAGATGGGCAGCATGGCCTACGCCCGGCACCTCCGCGCGCGCGGCGAGCGGGTCTCGGCCATGCTGTCGCTGGAGACCTTGGGCTGCTACTCCGACGAGACGGGTTCCCAGAAGTACCCGGGACCGGTCGGGCTCTTCTACCCGGACCGCGGGAACTTCGTGGCCTTCGTGGGCGACCTGGGCAGCCGGGGGCTGGTCCGCCGCTGCGTGGGGGCGTTCCGGGCCACGACCGCCTTCCCGTCGGAGGGCGCGAGCCTGCCCGGCTGGGTGCCGGGCATCGGCTGGTCGGACCACTGGGGCTTCCGGCAGGTCGGCTACCCCGCCATCATGGTCACGGACACGGCGCCGTTCCGGTACCGGCACTACCATGAGGCCTCGGACACCCCCGACAAGCTCGACTACGGGCGCATGGCCCGGGTCGCATCAGGCATCGGCAGGGTGGTGGCGGAGCTGGCGGCCAGATAGCAGAGTGCCGGGATCGCCATGCGACCCCGGCACTCTCATCACATCAGGCTGCCGGCCGGCTGGCGAGCGGCGCCTCTCAGCGGCGGCCGGTCAGGGATCTTCGACGGCCGCGCTCCGGTTCGCGCCGGCGTCCACCGCGATGCCGTCGGTCAGGAAGAGGACCGTCACCGGCGTCTTGCTGGACACCGTGTTGCCGGTGCCCAGCTGGCCGCTGCCATTGGCGCCCCAGGCCCGGAGTTCGCCACTTTCGAGGAGCGCCAGGGTGTGGCTCCAGCCTGCGGCGACCGCTTCAGCGCCGCTCAGGCCCGGCACTGCCACCGGCGACTTGGCCGTCACCGTCGTTCCCAGACCCAGCTGGCCGTACTTGTTGGCTCCCCAGGCCATGACCGTGCCGTCGGCCAGCAGAGCCACGGTGTGGCTGCCGCCGCACCTGACCATGGCGGCGGTGCTGATCCCCGGGACCGCCACGGGCACCTTGCTGGTGGTCGTGGTCATGTTGCCGAGCTGGCCGGAGCTGTTCAGGCCCCAGGTCATGACCGTCCCGTCGCTCTTGAGGACCGCCGTGTGGCCGATGCCCGCCGAGGCCGAGGTCGCTCCGCTCAGCCCGAAGACCGCGACCGGCGCAACCCGCAGGGTGGTGGTCCCGTCGCCGAGCTGGCCGGACGAGTTGTTGCCCCAGGCCCGGACCTCCCCGCTGGCCAGCACAGCTACCGAGTGGTTCCGCCCGGCGGCGATGGCCGCCACGTTGCTCAGGCCGAGCACGTAAACCGGCGTCTTGCGGTTGACCTTGGTGCCGTCGCCCAGCTGGCCGTACTTGTTGCCGCCCCAGGCCATGACCGTGCCGTTCTCCATGAGCGCCAGGGTGTGGGTGCCGCCCGCGGCCACCGCCCGCACACCGGTGAGCACCGGCGAGGCCGGCGGCGACTTGAGCGTGGCGGTGGTGTTGTTGCCGAGCTGGCCGCAGTTGTTGCGCCCCCAGACCTTGACGTCACCGTTGGCCAGGAGCGCCACCGTGTGGTACTCGCCGGCGGCCAGCTGCATCGCGTCGGTCACCGGCGGCAGCGTGGCCACCGGGTACTTCCGGCCCGTGATCGTGCCGTCGCCGAGCTCGCCATAGGCGTTGGAGCCCCATCCCTTGGCGGTGCCGCTCGAGCTCTCGACCGTCAGCGTCACCAGAACCGACCGCGGGTTGTTGGTCGCGTTGGGGTCGGCCACCGTAAGCGTGCCGGTGTAGGTCCCGACGGCCAGGCTGATCGGCGGGCGGTAGCGCCCGCCGGTGTTGGAGTAGGATCCGGTGTTGCCGCCCCAGACGATCACTTCCGCGCCGGTCCAGACCGCCTTGCCGCTGCAGCGCGCCGCCGGGGCGCCGCTCGAGGCCACGGCTCCAGTCCAGGAGTCGGCCGCCGGGTCGTAGCGCATGCCGTTGGCCAGGAGGCCCGAACCGTCGTTCCCTCCCCAGACGATCATCTCGCTGCCGGTCCATGCCGAACATGCGCCCCAGCGTCCCGTGGGAGCGCCGCTGGTCGCCGTCACAGCCGTCCAGGTGTCGGTGGCCGGGCTGTAGCGCGCCCCGGTGTTGAGCTTGTTGGTGCCGTCGGTACCGCCCCAAACGATCATCTCGCTCCCGGTCCACACCGCGCAGTGGTGCCAACGGGCGGCGGGTGCGTTGGTCGTGCTCACCGCCGTCCAGGTGTTCGCCACCGGGTTGTAGCGCGCCCCCGTGGCAGTGGGGGTGTCGCCGCCGGTCTCGCCGCCCCAGATAATCATCTCCGAGCCGGTCCAGACCGCGCTGTGCGAGCGCCGGGCGGTGGGCGCGCCCGTGGTGGAGGTCGCCCCGGTCCACGAGTCAGCCTTGGGATCGTAGCGGTAGCCCTGATTGTAGTATGTCCAGACCGGCTCACTGGAGTCCACGCCGCCCCAGACGATCATCTCGCTCCCGGTCCACACTGCGCTGTGCAGTCGGCGGCCGGTGGGGGCTCCGGTCGCGGTGGTGGTGCCCGTCCACGTGTCCGTGGCCGGATCGTACCTGGCGCCGGTGTTCAGCGAAGTCCCGCCCACGTCGATGCGTCCACCCCAGGCGATCATCTCCTTGCCGGTCCAGATCTGGCTGTGGTCCTCGCGCGCGGTCGGCGCCCCGCTTGGGTTGGTGGTTCCCGTCCACGCCTCCGCCTGGCTGGCCACCGCCGAGACGGTCAGCGTGTCCGTCTCCACCGTGGTCGCGCCCCAGGTCGGCGAGGCCCGCAGCCAGGGCTTGTCGCCCGAGGCAGTCCAGGCCAGGGTGCCGCCGCCGGTGTTGGTCACCGCTATGGTCTTGTCGGACGGATTCGACCCGGCCGACGTCGAGAAGGCCAGGCTCAACGGCGACAGACCGATGGCCGGAGGGACATCGGCCTGCACCTGCAGGCTGACCGAGATGGTCCGCGGACTGCCGGACGCCACCGGGTCGGTCACGGTCACCGTGCCGACATAGGAGCCAACCCCGAGGCTGATCCCCGGACGGAAGCGGCCGCCGGTGGCCTCGAAGGCCCCGCCCCAGCCGCCCCAGAACACGGCCTCGGTCCCGGTCCAGACCCCCGAATGGCAGTGCCGCGCCGTCGGGGCTCCGGCGGTGGAGATGCCCTCCACCCAGGTGTCGCCGACCGGATCATAGCGCGATCCGGTGTTGACGTCGGCGGAGCCGTTGTGCCCTCCCCAGACGATCATCTCCGAGCCGGTCCAGGCGGCCCGCGCGGAGTTCCTGGCCACCAGGCCGCCGGGCGAGGCGACGGCGCTCCAGGTATTGGTGGCCGGGTTGTACTTCGCCCCGGTCTTGAGGGTCCCGCCGCCGCCGTCCATGCCGCCCCAGACGATCATCTCGGTGCCGGTCCAGACGGCCACGTGGTCGCGCCGCGCGGTCGGGGCCCCGGTGGTGGTCACGGCCGTCCAGGTGTTGGCCGTCGGGTTGTAGCGCGCGCCGGTGTTGGTCACGCCGTCGCCGGCGACCTGGCCGCCCCACACGATCATCTCCGAGCCCGTCCAGACCGCGGTGTGCGAGCGCCGGGCCGATGGCGCGTTGGTCGCGGTGACCCCGGACGACCAGGCGTCGGTCACCGGGTTGTAGCGATAGCCGTCGGCGAGGTACGAGTTGGTCAGGTCCCAGCCGCCCCAGACGATCATCTCCGAACCGGTCCAGGCCGCGCTGTGCCGCCGCCGCCCGGAGGGGGCGCCGGTCGTGCTGACCGTTCCGGTCCAGGCGTCGGCCGCCGGATCGTACTTGGCCCCGGTGTTGGTCGGGTTGTGGGCGTAGTCGGTGTTGCCGCCCCAGATGATCATCTCCCGGCCGGTCCAGACCGCGGAGTGGTCCTCACGCGCCGCAGCCGCTCCCGCGGTGGCGGTGGCGCTCCAGGACTCCGTCTGCGCGACCACCGCCGATACGGCGAGGGCGTCGGACTCGATGGTGGTCGTACCCCAGGTGGGCGCGACCTGCAGCCAGGGCTTGTCGGACCAGGCCGACCACCGCAGCGTTCCGGTCCCGGTGTTGGTCACCACCGCGCCCTTGGCGTCGGGGTTGACCCCGATCTGGGCGGAGAAGCTCAGCGCGCCGGGGCTCAGCGCCAGGACCGGACTGCCACCCGCCGGCGTGAAGTTCAGCCCCCAGTAGTTGCCGGAGGTCGCGGCGTTGTGGGCCGAGGTCCCGGTGGAGACCGCCTGGCTGCTGAAGGTGTAGCCGTCCTTGGACGCCGACACCGTGTAGGACGACCCCGAGGGAATTCTGGCCAGCGCGTAGATGCCCCGGGCGTTGGTCGTGGCGGTGTAGGTGCCGCCGCCCGAGCGCACCGCGGAGATGCTCACGCCGCTGAGCGGCAGGCCGCCCGCGTCGGTCACCCGTCCACTGACGATCTCGCCGGTCCCCGACGGGTAGACGTTGTAGATGCACTTGTAGACGGTGTTGAACTCGAAGCCGGTGGTACCGATGTCCGGCAGATTGTACCAGGCGTCATCCAGGCCCGACCAGCCCATGTTCAGATGGTGGTAGAGCGTGGACGAGTCGTACCCGTAGCCGTCGCATACTATGGCGTGCCCGCCGTCGGGACCGGTGATGCCCAGGAGGGACGGCAGGCCGGCATCCAGGCCGGGATTGAGCATGCCGTTGAGCCCCGCGCCCAGGTCGGCGCCGCCGTTGTAGCCGCGGATGGCGTTGGCGTAGCCGAAGGTACCGGTCAGGCGGTTGGCGGCCATCAGCGTGTCCGCCCCTGATCCGAGCATCGTGTAGCTCATGTTCACGGAGACGCCGGCGTCGTGGGTCAGGGCGCCGATGGCCTGGCGCTGGGTCAGGGTCATTCCCGCCGACGGGATCAGGACCATCTGCGCCCAGCTGTAGGCCCCGCCTGAGCCGTTGCCGCCCCGCAGGCTGCGCGTCGTCGGCGTCCCGTTCACCTCGATGCTAAAGGACGTCGTGCCGACCCCGGCCGTCGGGTGCTGGTGGAAGCGCATGAGCTGCGCCATGGCCGTGGCCACGCAGCCGCAGACGTAGTTGCCCGGTGTGTAGTAGTTGTAGCAGTCGACGCCGGCAACCTGCTCCTGGTCCCACTTGCTCTGGACCAGCGCGTCGACGCGCGGGTCGGAAATCGTCCCGGTGCCGGCCTCCGTGCCCGCCGCCGCGGCGGACTCGGACGACCCTCCCCGCAACCGGTCCCACTTGCGCTTCGCCGAGGCCATCCGCCCTGCCGGGACCAGTTCGCGGCCCGCGCCCCTGGCGGCCGCCTCCCGGCCACGGGCATCCTTGACCCGGCCCCGCAGGTCGCGGTCGGCCAGGGCTCCGAGCGGGTTGCGCTCGGACGGATCGAAACTGCCCTTCGGCGAGAAGCAGACCACGGGCTCGACCAGGTCTTCGGCTGGCACGATCAGGAACCCGCCGGACTTGAGCGACACGACGTGATAGACGGGTTCGCTCCGGTCGTCCTTGTAGGTCTTCACGCTGGCGACCTCGACACCCAGCGCGGCGCCGAGCGGACGGGGCCGGGACTTCAGCCAGCTGCCGGCGGCCTTCTCGGCGTCGGCGGCGGTGGTCGTCTGGGCCCGCGCCTGTCCCGCAGGAGCCAGCGCCCCGGCCAGAACCAGCAACCCGGCGGACGCGATCCTCCATCCCCATCCGGCCAAGGCGTGGAATATACGCCGGTCAACGCGCTCCATGTAACAACCTCCTCCGTCCGAGTGAGCTTATGACTTAAGACTAATGAATACTCTATCCCATCGCACGCCCAAGTCAATACAGCGCCGCGAACGGCAACCCACTCGCGGCTGACTCGCGAGAGCACCTGGATCTGCCTCTGCACGGGCGGATGTATTCTTCTTGACGCTAGGAACGACGCAATGTACAGTGCCGCCCGCTGCCGAATGGCACGCGAGGATTCACCGCGCGGGCATGGCGAAGGCCCGTAGACAGTGTGCCGGAACCGGACCTGGGTCTGCGGCGGGTCTCTGGATATGCCCAGGCGGCCGAGGCCGATCCAAGCAGGAGCAATCCGAATGATCTGGTCCACACTCCCGGAGCGCATCAAGCTGTTGGCCCGCGGCCGGCGCGTCCGGCGGGCATTCTGGGCGCTGGGGTCGGTCTTCGTCCTGTTCAACATCACGGTCTTCCTGATCCTGCCGCCCATCGTCCGCTCTACGGCAGAGCGCAAAGCCTCCGAGGCGCTCTCCCGGCCAGTGACCATCGAGCGGGTGTTCATCAACCCCTACGCGCTGTCGGTGGGCATCCACGGCCTGAAGGTCGGCGAGCGCGGCGGAGCCGGGGAGTTCCTAAGCATCCGGCGCATCTATGCCAATGCCCAACTGGCCTCCATCTGGAAGGGCGGCGCGGTCCTCTCCGCGGTGCACGTCGACGACCCGGCCGTCCGCATCGTCCGGACCGGACCAGCGGAGTTCAACTTCTCCGACCTGCTCGCCCCGAAACCCGAGCCGGAGCCGAAGGGCGAACCGGCGCTCTTCGCCATCAGCGACATCCAGGTCCGCGGCGGCAACATCGCGGTCGTCGACGAGACGACCGGCACGAGCCACCGGCTCGACCAGATCAGCCTGAGCGTCCCGTCAGTCTCCAACTTCCCCTACTTCGTCGAGACCGACGTGCAGCCGGCCTTCTCCGCCCGGCTGGACGGCAGCCCCGTCGCGATGACCGGCTACACCCGGCCTTTCGCCGACACACTGGAGACGGCGCTGGAACTCGAGCTCAAGGGCTTCGACCTGACCCGCTACATGCGCGACGTACCCGTGCCGGTGGATTTCCGGCTGGCTTCCGGAAAGCTCGACCTGCGGCTGAGGTTTTCCTACGTGCAGTCCCGGCGCGCCAGGCCCGGACTGGGCGTCTCCGGCGACGTGGCCGTGACGGAACTCCACGTCAACGGCAAGGAGGGCAGGCCGGTGCTGCGGTTGCCAGAACTGCGCATCGAGGGCCTGGCGGCGCGCCCGCTGGCCGGCCAGGTGCGCTTCGGCCGGATTCAGGTCCGGGCTCCGGAGCTCAGTGTCACCCGCGGCCGCGACGGGCGGATCAACCTGCTCGGGCTGATGCCCCGCGCGCCGGCCGGCAGGACCGCTGCACCCGAATCCCCTCATCCCGGCGCCCTCCCGCCGGAAGAGGGCAAGAAGGCCAAGACCGGGAATCCCCTTCCGCTGGCGATGGCCGTGGATCGCTTCGAGCTCTCCGGAGCCAGGGTGGCGATAGTCGACGAGGCCGCCGGCTCCGGCGGGACCTTCCGGACGGTGCTTGCGCCCATCGACCTGGAATGCAGCGGCCTGAGCACCGACGAGGGCCGAAGCGGGTCATACCGGTTCGCGATGAAGACCGACTCGGCCGAGGAGCTGACCGTCGTCGGCTCCCTGTCCCTCAACCCGCTTGTCGCCCGGGCCAGGGTGGCCCTGGACGGCGTCTTCCTGCCCCGCTACGCGCCGTACTACCTCGACGCCTTCCGGGCCGACGTGACCGACGGCCGCTTCAGCATCGGCGGCGAGGCCTCGTTCGCGCTCGAGGGTGACTTCCCCAAGGCCGACTTCCGCGGGCGGGCGTCCCTCGTCAAGCTGGCCGTCGCGGACAGGGCCGGCGGAGAGGCCATGGTCGGCCTGGGCGAGCTGAACGTCGAGGGCATCGCGGTGAAGCTCTCGCCGCCGGAGCCGCTATCGGTCGGCATTGAGGAGATCGTGCTCTCCAAACCAGCCATTAACGCGATCGTCGACAAGGACGGCACGCTCAACATCGCCGCGGCGCTCGTGGCCAAACCGGCGGCCGCCGGCACGCCCGAAGCCAAGTCGCCGGCCAAGGACCCGCCCCCGGCTCCGGCTCCCGCCCCGCCCCCCGTGGAGCGGGCCCCGCTGCCGGTGGTCAAGGTCGCCAAGGTCACCGTGCGCGAAGGGAGCTTCGAGTTCGCGGACCGGTCGGTGTCCCCCAGCTACAAGACCTCCCTGGACCAGATCGAGACCTCGACTCAGGGCTTCTCCCTCGACCCCGGCAGGCAGGAGGCGCCGGCGGAGTTCTCCTTCCGGGCGCGGCTGGACAAACAGTCGCCCCTGGCGGTCTCCGGGCAGATCTGCCCCAACCCGGAGCGACTGCTGGTCAACGTGATCGTCGACTTCCAGGGCGTGCAGCTCAGCCCGCTCACGCCGTACTCCGGCAAGTACGTAGGCTACCCGGTGGAGAAGGGCCAGCTGCGCCTGGACCTGCGCTACGCAATTGCCGGGGCCAAGCTCACCGCCCAGAACCGCGTGCTCATCGACCAGCTGACCCTGGGCGACCGGGTGGAGAGCCCCACGGCCACCAAGCTTCCGGTCAAGTTCCTGATCGGGCTGCTTAAGGACCGCCACGGCCGCATCAAGCTAGACGTGCCCGTGACCGGGAACCTGGACGACCCCAAGTTCCGGCTGATGCCCATCGTGCTCCAGACCCTGGTGAATCTGCTCGAGCGCGCGGTGACCTCGCCGTTCGCCTTCCTGACCGGCAGCCCCGAGGCCAGCTACGTCGAGTTCGACTTCGGCAGCGCCCAGCTCAGCCCCGAGGCCACGAAGAAGCTCGACGCCATCGGCCAGCTGCTCGCCGACCGGCCGGCCCTGCGCTTCGAGGTCCGGACCCAGACTGTCGCCGGGCCCGACACCGAGGCTCTCCGCCGGCAGTTCCTGAACGATCTGGTCAAGGCCCAGAAACGGGCCGAGACCATGGGCAAGAAGGGCCAGAGCGTCCCGCTCTCCGAGGTCCAGGTCAAGCCCGAGGAGTACGAGCGCTTCCTGCGGCTGGCGTATGAGGCATCCGCAGTGCCCGGCAAGCCCCGGAACTTTGCCGGCGTCGCCAGGGACGTGCCCGTCGCGGAGATGGAAAAGCTGATGCTGGCCGGCATCCCGGTGACGCCCGACGATCTTCGCAGGCTGGCCTACCGGCGCGCCGCCAAGGTGCGCGAGTACCTGCTGGCTTCCAAGGTAGTCGATGCGGTCCGGCTCATGCTGGTCGAGCCGGAGCAAATCGCCGCCGAGTCCGGCAAGGTCGCGGTGCGACCGCGGGCCAACTTCGAGCTCCAGCTGGCCGAGGGCGGTGCTCCGCCCGGGAAGCAGTTTGTCGCACCGCCGGACGACGGCGGCAAGGTGCGCCTGCCCCCGAGCCACAAGGTGCGCAACACCGCCCTGGGCGTCGGCGGCGGCGCGGCCATCATTGTAGGCGTGCTGCTGCTGCTCTGAGCAATGGCGGGCTGCAGGGCTATCGATCTGCCCTGATCCACACCAGCATCTCCCCGGGCCGGCGGTTGGCCCAGACGGAGTAGGGCACGGCGCGGATGCGGACGGCCCGGCGCTTCGGCGCGGCCGCGCGGTAGAGCCGGTTCTCCCAGCCTGCAGCGCTTTCGCGCTCGGCGCGGGCGGTGATCGTGGCCACGCCGCCGAGCAGCCTCGGGTCGAAGCGCGCCGTGAGCCGCGCACTCCGCGGCAGGGAGATGGCGTTCAGGTCGCGGCCGTTGTCGGCCTCCTCGAGGCAATAGACCACCGGCCCGCGCTGGAGCGCGACCCGGCCGGCGTCGTGGCGGACCGCCGGGTGCGCCGAGACGCGCTCGACGGGCATGGGCAGGTCGAGCCGGACGACGTCGCCGTCGCGCCACTCCCGTCGGATGTGCGCGTAGCCCCGGCGCACCAGGCGCGCGAGTTGGAGCGGCCGACCGTTCAGCCAGGCCTTGGCGCCGCGACACCAGCCGGGGATGCGCAGTGCCAGGATGAAGGCGGCCGGCTCGGCCGAACGGACGGCGATCTGCACTCGGCCGTCCCAGGGATAGTCGGTCGACTGCTCCAGGCGCAGCTCGCGGCCGCCGAGGTCGAGCTTCGTCTCGCCCGCCGCGTACAGGTGCACGGCGACTTGGCCAGGCCCCTGCGAGCAGACGTACTGCCCTACCGAGGCGAGCAGGCGCGCGATGTTCGGCGGGCAGCAGGCGCAGCCGAACCACTCCTGCCGCTCGGGGGCGACGTGGCCGCCCTGGTCCGCGTGCCGGTAGGCCTCGGGGTGCACGGCCAGGGGGTTCGCGTAGAAGAACCGCCGGCCGTCGAGCGAGACGCCGCTGGGGATGCCGTTGTAGAGCGCGCGCTCCATGACATCGCCGTAGCGCCCGTCGAGCTCGAGCCCGAGCATGCGCTGCGCGAACATGGCCAGCCCTATGGTCGCGCAGGTCTCCGCGTAGGCGAACTCGTTGGGCAGGTCGTGGTCGAAGGTGAAGCGCTCGCCGTGCCGGGCCGAGCCGACCCCGCCGGTGATGAACATCCGTCGCTCGGTGGCGCTCTTCCAGAGCCGGCGGCAGGCGGCGGCGAGCTTCGCGTCCTTGGTCTCGGCGGCCAGGTCCGCCATGGCGCTGTAGAGGTACATGGCCCGGACGGCGTGGCCGACTGCGTCCTTCTGCCCGCGGACCGGCGCATGGGCCTGCCACTCCTCGTAGGGCTGGTCCCCGGGGGAGTAGGCACTGCGCTTGGCGGTCTTGGCCGGAACGTCGCCGCGCTTGCCGGCCTCCCGATCGAAGTAGTGAGGCCGCCGGCCGCGCTCGTCGACGAAGTACTTGGCGAGATCGAGGTAGCGCTTCTCGCCGGTCGCCCGATAGAGTTTCACCAGCGCCAGCTCGATCTCCTCGTGGCCGCAGTAGCCGCGCTTCTGCCCGCGCCCGCGGCCGAAGACCTTGGCGATGTGGTCGGCGTAGCGGCACATCACCGCGAGGAACTTCCGCCGGCCGGTGGCCTGGAAGTGTGCCACGGCCGCCTCGATGAGGTGGCCGGCGCAGTAGAGTTCGTGCCAGTCGCGCAGGTTGGTCCAGCGCTTCTCCGGCTCGACGATCGTGAAGTGGACGTTGAGGTAGCCGTCGGGCTGCTGGGCCCTGGCGACCAGGTCGATGACCTCCTCCAGCCGGGCCTCGAGCCGGCGGTCGGGGTGGTCGGCCAGGCTGTAGGCGGCCGCCTCCATCCACTTGGCGACGTCCGAGTCCCAGAAGATGTGCGGCTCGTTCGGACGGCCCGGCCTCCAGTCCAGCCGGAAGGCGTCGATCCGCCCGGTCTTCCTGCACTGCTCGTGCTCGATGGGCAGCGTGGCCCGGCGATTGACCGCCGCGCGGGGCGCCCAGAAGCGGTCCGTGAGCTTCACCTGGTTGTGGGGCACGGGGCGGAGCATGGGCTTGTCCTCCTTCTGGCGACAGTTCCGACCTTCTGCAGGTATCTTGACGCGGCACCGCCTCTATGGCAAGATGAAGCTTCCGCAGAATAGCGGGACGATTCCGACCTGCGCTCCGGGAGGGCCCATGGACGACCGAAACACTCTGAACCTAGACCCGGAGCTGCCCGTCCGGGCGCTCAACGCCGGGCTCTTCGTCTCGCGCGGCCAGGGTGTCCACGCGACCCGGACCATCGAATCGCACGAGTTGATCTTCGTGCGCTCCGGCGTCCTGGGGATGTTCGAGGAGGACCGGCGCTTCGAGGTCCGCGCCGGGGAGGCGCTCCACCTCTGGCCCGGCCGGCGCCACGGCGGAACCGCCCCCTACCCGGCGGACCTCTCCTTCTACTGGCTACACTTCCGGACGGCGCAACGAGGGAGGCAGATCGGGCGCAGCGCAACCGCGTTGGTCCTGCCCCAGCACGCCCGGGTGGGCCGGCCCGACCGGCTCACCGAGCTGCTCCGGCGCTTCCTCGACGACCAGGAGTCCGGCCGGCTGACGCCGCTCTCCGGAGCGCTGCTCGTGACCCTGATGCTGGAGGAGGCCTCGGGCGCAGGATCGCCGGCCGCCGCGGCGTCGGCCGCGGCCTCCGGCGCCGAGGCGCTGGCGGCCAGGGCCGACGAGTTCATCCTCACCCACTTCCACGAGCCGGTCTCGGCGTGGGACGTGGCTGGGAACCTGGACTGCAACCCCGACTACCTCGGGCGGGTCTACCGGCGGATGCGCCGGATGACACTCACCGAGGCCATCAACCGCGCGAGGCTGCGCCACGCCCGGAAGCTGCTCCTGGACAGCAGCAGGAACATCGACGAGGTGGCCCGCTCGGCGGGCTTCAGCGAGGCCGGCTACTTCCGCCGCGTCTTTCAGAGAGCCGAGGGCCTGACGCCCTCGGCCTTCCGGCGGTCGTACGCCAGGATGCACATGAATACGGAATAGGTTGAGGGTTGGGGGTTGGGGGTGGAGGGCTGATAGAACTCATCCTGCTCTCAACCCCCAACCCTCAACCGCCGTTACTTCCTCCCGGCCACCTCCGCGCAAAGCGCGAAGAGCCGGTCATCGCGCTCCTGCCAGCCGGAGCACTCCATGGCCAGCCAGCGGTTGCCGGCCCGCGAGCTCTCCTGGCCGCGCAGGAAGTACCGGGCGCGCTCGTCGAGCAATTCCACGATCTTCCTGTTGAGCTCGGGCGCCACGCGCTTCTCCTCCTGGGCGCGCTCCAGGAAGATGATGGCCTCGGCCACCTGCACGCCCTCCCGGAACATCTCCATGCGCTGGTTGAAGACCGCCCCGTCCGGACCGGCGCTGAAGAGCGCCGTGGTGCTCTCGCCCGGGCCGACCGCCTTGAAAGTGTCGAATAGCACCACGGGCTTGCCGCCCTTGTCGCTGGGGATCATCCAGGAGTCGCCGCCCACCCGCCCGAGGCCGTTGAGGTTGCCCTGCAGCGTGGCCTCGCTGATGAAGCGGTGCATGGCCAGCGTCGAGGTCTCCCGCAGGGAGTCGCCGATGATCACGGACAGGCCCATCCGCGGATTGCCGAACTCGCGCCGCTTGTTGCCGTTGGTCCAGAAGCGCGGATAGACCGGCCAGGGCCGGCCGCCGCCGTCCGGGTCGTAGGCGAAGCCGCAGCCCCAGACCCACTCGCTGTAGGGCACCGGCATGCTGACGCCCTTGGCCGTGCCGGCGAAGGCGCTGATGTTGGGGTGGCTGGTCTGCATCCACTTGCCGTCGGGCCAGATGTTCCTGCAGACGTCGACGACCGTCGGGTGCGGGCCGACCGCGTAGTTGATGTGGCAAACCGCGGTCACATCCCACCATCCCCGCTTCTCGAGGCGTTTCCGGAGTTCGGCCAGGACCGGCTTCCAGAAGGCCTCGTTCTCGGGCGTGCCGTAAGGCGGCTGGGCCATGGGTTCGACCTTGCCGGTGGCCGGGTCAAGGACGCTGACCGGCGCGCCCTTGGCGATGCCGACGTCCTTGGCGTTGCCCGCGCAGTTCGGCCAGGGATCGAGGCAGAGGATCGCCGGCTTGCCGCAGTTCTTCTCGTAGAGGTCCATGTACTTCTCGGCGATGCTGAAGTCGTAGTCATAGGCCGCTTGCCCTGAGCCCGTCGAAGGGTCCGGCTTCCGGACCCAGCGGACCATCGATTCCGAGTTGTTGAAGCTCGGGCTGTTGGCCACCAGGTGGACCATGCAGAGCTTGTTGCCGACCTCGCCGAAGGCCTTGAGCGACCTGCCCATCAGCTCGAAGTGCTTCTCGCTCCAGAGCGGGACCTTGTAGTGCCGCGCCACCGAGTCCACCGACTGGAAGATGTTGTGGTGCGTCGTGAAGTCCCGCGCGTCCGGAATCCGCCAGTCGTTCACCTTGAGCCTGACGGGCACGGAGAACTTCGCCGGGCCGGCGGTGCCCGCGGCTTCGATGGAGAGCGTCGCCTGATACTCGCCGGCTGCGGAGTCGGCCGGTACCCGGACCGTCACCCACACCGGCACGACTGCGAGTAGGCGGCGGTCGCCCAGCAGCTTGGCCTGGGGGATGTCGGCCGGGAAGTTGCCCTGCAGGCGGTCGAAGTTCACCCGGCCCAGCGGGTCCCAGTGCGACAGGTTCACGTTCTCGGCCGAGACTCGCTCGGCCCAGCGCACCTGGACGGCGGAGGCCGGGATCTGGCCCTTGCCCCCGGTCAGCGCCAACTCCGAGAGGCTGGCCTTCAAGCCTTTTATCGTATCGGCCGAGCTCAGGACGACCTTTCCGGAGAAGGTCCCGTTGCGCGCGCCGACCATCCGGATGGGCAGGACCTGGCCGCTCTCGCTGGGGTTGACGATGTCGGCGGCCGAGAGCGTCTCGCAGGGCGAGACCGTGGCGATCTCGACGGCCGGCGTCGGAGAGTAGTTGGGCGTCAGCCCGTCGCCGCTCGAGGCCGTGAGCCGGGCGGCGGCCGCGAGCGCGTGCGGCCAGACCGCCGACTGGCCCGGCCAGGACTTGTCCCCGACCGTCTTCTCGACGGCCAGCTCGTGCACCGGCGCGGCGCGGATCTCCACGGCCAGGACATTGAGCCCCTTGCGGAGCATCGCGCCCGGGATGACCACGCCGTCGGGCGCGCCCTTGGCCGGGAGCCCCCGGCCACGGACCCTGGCCAGCTCGGCCACGGCCCACTGGTTCTCGGCGCCCGGCCGGATCTTCCCGTCAGCGGTGATGTAGGCCTCGTCGGCGTAGCGCTCGGCGAGCGTCTCGGGCTCGAGCTTGCCGGCCGGGAGGTGTCCGCGGGCCAGTTCGGCGCCGTTCACGTAGACGACCGCGCCGCCGAAGTAGGTCAGTGACACCTTGAGGTCCTTGACCGCGGCCGGGTCGGCCACCCGGAACTTCCCGCGCAGGCAGACCAGGCTGCCCTCCAACGGGTTGGCGGGCCCGTAGGCCGAGGCGCTCGGCCAGCGGTTGAGCGCCGCGGGGTCGGAGATCCGCGGCCAGCAGGAGTCGTCGAAGTCGACGGCCGCCCAGTCCGCCGGCGGCGGCGCCGAGCCGCGCACCGGCACCGGCTTGCGGTCCTCCTCCTTGAGGTCCTTGCGCCGGGGCTCGAGCAGGGGCTTGAGCTTGCCGTCCGCTGAGATCAGCGTCGGCGTCCTCCAGCCCTCGAAGACCCGGAAGGAGCCGCGGTTCAGGTCCAGGACCACGGTCTCGGTCGGGGTCTTGGCCGGCTCGGCGGCGGACCCCGCGCCGGCGAACGCCAGCGCCGACACCAGTGTCAGCATCAGGTGTCTCATGCGTATCTCCTCAGCAGCCGCCGGACGATCCCGTGGACCGCCTCCGGGTCCTCGTTGTTGTGGGCGTAGTAGTAGACCGCCAGGTGGTCGGGCCGGTAGTTCTGCAGGTAGGCTTCGAAGTTGGCCTCGAACTCCGGGACGGCCTCCTTGGGCATGAGCATGTTCTCGACCAGCGCGAAGGTCTTCTTCCCGGCGGCGGCGCACTCATTGACGGTGCGCTCCCACATGGACTCGATGCGGTGCTTGACCCACTTGGGCTCCTCGTGGAAGAAGCTCTGGCGGGCCAGGTTCCCGTCGTAGCCGAAGTACTCCACGCCGGGGGCCGCGGCCGCACGCTGCGTGAAGTACTCCCGGTCGCGCATCGCGAAGAAGGTGATGCTCAGCCCCGGCTTGACCGCCAGGCAGTGCCGGTTCAGGTCGCCGATGAACTCGATGGCGGAGTCCATCATGTTCTCCCGGGTGGGGTCGGGCCCGAAACGCGCCACGGTCGCCGGGTGGCGGTGGACCATGGCGACCTCCTTCATCTCGTCCCAGATGATGCCGTCGAGTTCGTAGTCGGTCAGCAGCGTGGTCATGAAACCCTTGATCCAGTCGACGAAGGCCGGCGCCTCCAGCGCCGCCACCGGCAGCCAGGGGTCGGCCGGCGCCACGCACTCGGGGTGTTCGTAGAGCCAGATGCTGGGCATGAGCGGCGCCCCGGCGAAGCGCCCGCCCAGGCGGCTGGGCACCACCAGGACCTTGAGCCCGCGCTTCCTGGCCAGGTTGACCTGGATCTCGAAGGCCCGGCGCGAGTAGACCATCTCGCTCTCGCTGAAGGACAAAGCCACGGCGTCGAAGCCGCAGTCGACCATATCGGCGAAGTTCTCGTCGAGGTGATGCGGGATCACCGTGAAGTGGCCGTGGCTCAGGGTGTAGGCGGTCAGCATGCTGGGGCTCCTCGTGGTCAGGTGTCAGGTTTCAGGTGTCAGGTGTCAGCACGGAGTCTCTGACACCCCTTCGACGCTGCTCAGGGCCTTGAGCTTGTCGAAAGGCTGAACACTGGAACCTCTCCGTCACTTTACCTCACACGTCTCTTCGGCGGCGTACTTCCGGTCGACGCGCACGACGCGGCGGCTGTAGAGGTCGCCGACGTAGATCTTCTTCTCGCTCGCGCCGGCCGAGAGCGGCCAGCCCAGCGGCACCTCCGGCGTGGCGATCAGCGGCTTCTTGTCCGCCGAGCCCTCCGGCACCCACTGCGAGTCGAAGTTGCCGTAGGCGCCGAACTTGGTTATCTCGTTGCCGGCGTTGTCCAGCACGCGCACGTCGAACGTGCAGGTGTTGGGGATCACCAGCCGGCCGTAGGCGTCCAGGTCGAAGCGCGGCGAGCGGCAGACGCAGCCGCCCGGCTCCTTCGTGGGGGTGGCGCCGCTGAACGAGCCGTAGCCCGGATAGGCCCCGGCCACTCCTTCGTATTCGGCCAGGCGGTCCCGCTTGCCCTTGGGCAGGCCGCCGCCCTCCGGCTTGAATTTGACCACGCTGCCGATGCCGCTCTGGAAGGCGGCGTCGCCCTCGAAGCCCGCCGGCGGCTTGTAGCCCTCGGGCAGAAGGTTCATGCCCACGTAGACGAAGCCCCGCCGGTCCACCTTGAGTCCGCCGCAGGCCCCCGGGACCAGGCCGATCAGCGCGCTGTTGATGCCCCGGTCGGCCAGCGGCCTGAGGTCACCGTGGTCGGGCTGGGTCTTGAGGCGCTCGATCTGCGCGGTGCAGACCTTCGGGCCGGGGATGAACTTGCCGTCGCGGTCGTAGGTGACCACGTAGTAGTCGCCCCAGGCGAGCAAGCCCATCGAGTAGAGCCGGCCGTCCCAGCCCAGGCACGAGCCCTTGGTGCAGTAGCCCTGGCCGTAGCGGCCGAAGACCCAGCCGATGGTGTCGCTCTTGGTGGCGGCCAGCGGGGCGGGCTTGAGGTCCCGGTCCATCCGCTTGTAGGCGCCGGAGAAACCCGTTTTCCCATCCTGGATGTAGACGAATCCGTCCGGGCTGACCACCGTGTCGGTGGCGACGAGCGGATCCATCCGACCGTCCTTCATCGCCCCGTTGTACTTGCCGGTGAGGCCAGAGTAGCGGTAGGTCCGGATCCAGCCGTCGGAGACGTAGACGTCGTCGGTCTCCGGGTCCACGGTGATGCGGTCCACGCCGCGAATGGCCAACGGGTCGCGCTCGCTCAGGTCCTCGATGATCCTGAACTCGGTGCCGGCGTCCTCGATGCGCAGCAGGCCGTGGCCGGCGTTGCGGCCGTTGACGTTGGCCAGCCAGACCTGGGGCTTGGCGGCGCCGAAGTCCACGGCCAGGAAGGACTGCTGGTTCTCGGTCGTGCCCTGGAACTCGATCCGGGCCAGCTGCCTGGCGCCGGCCTCGCAGGCCGAGAACTTGGCGAGAGTCACCTTGGCCGCCCGGCTGATGACGTAGACCGCGCCGGTTTTGTCGTCGACCACGGCCCCCTGCGCGCCGGGGAAGGGGAGGGCGCCGGTCTCCTTCCCGGCGGAGTCGAAGCGGCGCACCGCGCCGTTGGCGAAGTCGCAGACGTAGACGTTGCCCTTGGCGTCGACGGTCACGCCCTGGAGGGCGCTGGTGGCCATGCCGGGCGCCCAGCCGGCCTCGGGGGGGCGGCACTTGTCGGGGAGCGCCACGTCGGCGAAGGTCTCCATGCCCTGGCCGATCTTGTCGAGCGACATCTTGTAGACCCGCCCATCCGGGAGGTCCGGGTTGAGCTTCTGGCCCTTGTCCGCGACCCGCGCCTTGCCGGTCAGGTAGAGCGTCTTGCCGTCGGCGGCCACGGCCATGGCCGGCGAGCCGCCGATGGCGCAGTAGTCGGGGAAGCGCTTGTCGCCCTGCGGCCAGAGCGACTCGCCGAAGACGCCGCCGACCGCGCCGCCGTCCGCCGCGCGCACCCGACAGAGGACCCGGAAGCTCTCATCGATCAGCAGCAGCACGCCGTCGGGCGTGACTGCCCCCAGCTTCAGAGTCAGCGGACCGTAGGAGCGCGAGTAGCCCTTGGGCTTGGTCTCGTAGAGGTAGGCCCAGAGGCTGCCCTGGTTGCGGGGCACGAGCGCCTCGCCCGGAGCGGCGATCAGGCCGAAGGGGGCGGCGTCCTCTTTCTTCAAGTTCGCGGGGTAGGGCATGACCGTGCGCAGGTATTTGCCGGTGCGGTCGAAGACCCGGATGTCGGTCGAGCCGCCGCCGTTGTAGGCCTCCTCGCGGACGTAGAGGTTGCCCGCGGCGTCGAGGACCATGCCGCGCACCGGCGAGTAGCGCACGGTGCAGAGCGCGTAGGGGCTCGCGCCCACGAAGCCGTCGAAGACCGTCTTCGTCCCGGCGCGGACGCGGACCTTGAAGGGGCCGCCCGCGGCGGGTTTGCCGAAGTCGTCCTTCCCGTCCCAGACGATCTCCTGGACGAGCCCGGCCTTGAGCGGCTCCGGCGGCGGCTTCGGCCCGCCCAGGACGCCGGCAGCCAGGTGGCAGACGATCTTGCCGGCCGCGTCCAACACCGCCACCTCCACGTCGGTCGGCGCCGAGACGGTGAAGCTGATCTTCACCTTGCCCTGCCCTGAGCTTGTCGAAGGGTCGCCTTCCTTCGCGGCGGCCGGCTTGGCGGTGAAGGCCGCCTCGCCGGCGGTGGCCGTCGTAGCCATGATGAGCCCCGTCATCACGATTAGTGCGCTGCGCATCGGTCTCTCTCCTGTCCAGAACCCGGGGGTGTGTGAGCATGTGGGCATGCGAGCGTGTGGGTACGCGAAGCGATTATTCGCACCCCAACTCACTCACACACCCACACACTCCGTCGCCGTGCTCCGTCACTTCCCAGCCGTCCCCGCCACCTCCGCGCAGAGCGCGAAGAGCTTGTCGTCGCGGAGCTGCCAGTCGGAGCAGTCGGTGACCAGCGACCGAACGCCGCGCCGGGTGGCGTAGTCGCCGCAGTGGAGCCGGAACCGGGCCCGCTCGACGAGCAGGTCGTCGATCCGCTTGGCCACGTCGGCGCCGACCTTCTTCTCGACGACCGCGCGCTGCAGGAAGATGATGGCCTCGCAGACCTGCACGCCCTCGCGGAACATCTCCATCCTCGCGTTGAAGGCGGCCCCGTCCGGACCTGGGCTGAAGAGCGCGATGACGTTCTCGCCCGGCCCGGTGCCGCCGACCTCGGAGTCGAACATGGAGTCCCAGTCGTAGCGGCCCTCGTATCCGCGCCAGGCGCCCTGCCCCTTGGGCAGCGGCCAGGAGTCGCCGCCCACCCGGCCGAGGCCCCGGCATCCGCCCTGGAGTGCCGCCTCGCTGATGAACCGGTACTGTCCCTGCGGCGAGCTGGTCCGCAGCGCGTCCATCACGCAGGACGCCCCGTAGCGGGGATTGGCCAGGGCGATGGGCGGCGCGGCGGCCCACGGCTTGGGATAGCCGTTCTTCTGCGGATTGTAGACCGGGCTTCCACGATAGTCAGGGTCGTAGGCCTGGCCGGCGCCCCAAACGTACTCCACGCAGGCCACCGGCATGGTGCTCTTGTCCGCCGCCTGGTACGTGGTCATGTACGGGTGGCCGCACTGCAGCCAGCGGCCGTCGGGCCAGATGGCCTTGATCGTGGAGACGAACTCCGGGATCGGCGGGCTGGCGTAGTCGTCGTGGCTCACGGCCGTGACGTCGAACCAGCCGCGCTTCTCCAGCCGCTTCCTGAGCTCGGTCAGCACCGGCTTCCAGAACGCCTCGCTCTCCGGCGTGCCGTAAGCCGGCTGGGGCAGGGCCTCGAGCTTGCCGGTGGCCGGATCCAGGACGGTGACGGCCAGCCGCGGCCACCCGGACGCGGCCATGGCTTTGCCTCCCCGGGTCTTGTCGAGGTCCCCGACGGCCAGGATCCCCGGCTTGCCGCAGTTCTTCTCGTAGACGTCCAGGTACTTCTCGACGAGGCTGAAGTCGTAGTCGTATGCACCGTCAGCCTTCTTTACCCAGCGCACGATCGACTCGGTGTTGTTGATGCCCGGGCTCTTGATCGCCAGGTGGAGCGTGCAGAGCTTGTTGCCCACCTGTTGGAAGGCGGCCATGGACTTGCCGATCAGCTCGAAGTGCTTGTCGCTCCACATCGGCACCTTGTAGAACTTCGCCAGGGTGTCCTCCGAGGAGTAGATGTTGTTGTGGACGGAGAAGTCCTTCGGGTCCGGCAGGCGCCAGCCGTTGACCTTGAGCTTGACCGGCACGACGATCTTGACCGGGCCGGCCGCGCCGGCGGCCTCGAGGCTCACCGTCCCCGCGTACTCCCCGGCCGGGGCGTCGGGCGGCACCTTCACCGTCACCCAGACCGGCGCGACCGCCATGGCCACCTCGGGGCGCCGGGGGTCCACCGGCACCGGCGGAATCTCCGCGGGCAGTTCAACGAGCAGGCGGTCGAACCGGTCCCAGCCGGCCCAGCTCAGCTCGGCCCGGGCGTGCTCGGCCAGGCGCAACTGGACCGCCGCAGCCGGGATCTTCCCCTTGCCTGTGGCCTCGACCAGCTCGGAGGCCGTGGCCTTGAAGCCCTTGATAGCCCCCGAGGAACTCAGCACCACTCTGCCGGAGAAGCTGCCGTTGCGGGCGCCGACCAGGCGGATCGGGAAGACGTTCTCGCCGGGGTGCGCGAAATCCCAGGCGAAGTCGGTCTCGGTCGGCGGGACCACCGCCGCCTCGATCCCCGGCGATGACCAGACGCTGGGGACGAGCCCGGCGGCCGAGGCGCAGGTCACGCGCGCGTCGGTCACCGCGGCGTGCGGCCAGCAGTGCCTGTACTCGCGCAGGTCCACGCCCTTCCAGGCGGCGGAGCCCTCCACGCAGGCCTCGTGGGCCGGCGCGGCGCGGACCTCGACCGCCACGACGTTGACGCCCTTGCGGAGCATCGCGGCGGGGATCTCCACGCCGTCGGCGAAGGCGCCGGGCTTGAGCTCCCGGCCGCGCACCTTGAGGAGCTCGGCGGCGACCTTGGCGTCCTCGCTCATCCGGGCGAGGACCTTGCCGTCCTTGTCGACGTAGGCCTCGTCGGCGTAGCGCGCTGCCAGCGTATCCGGGCCCAGCTTGCCCTCCGGCAGGTGTCCGCGGGCCAGCTCCGTCCCGTTGACGTAGACGACCGCGCCGCCCACGTAGCGCAGGAAGAGCTTCAGCCCCCGGACCTGTCCCGGATCGATGACCCGGAACCTGCCGCGCAGACAGACCAGATTGCCTTCCAGCGCGCGCCGCCCCGGGTTGTCGATGCCCACATGGATGGCCGCCGCCCCGTCGCGGCCCCGCGGCCAGCCGCTGTCGTCGAACTCGGCGGCGTTCCACGTGGCCGCCGGGCGGTCCGACTCCAGGACGGGCATCGGCTTGCGGTCCTCGTCCTTCGGCGTGCTGCCCTTGGGCTCGAGCAGAGGCTTGAGCTTGCCGTCCGCCGAGATCAGCACCGGCGTCTTCCAGCCCAGGAAGACGCGGAAGGAGCCGCTGTTCAGGTCGAGGACCGCCGTCTCACCGGCGGGCTTGGGGGGCTCGCCGGCAAGGGCGATGGAGCCGGCGATCAACAGGGCCAGGACGGTCGTGACAGCTCTCATGGGCTCCTCCTATTTCTTACCGTCGGCCGGAGCGACCTCCGGCGGCTTGCAGATGTAGACCGGCTTGTCGGCCCCGGCCATCCAGCCCAGGCACTTGATCGAGGGCACGTAGAAGAAGAAGGAGTACCACGCGCCGTTGCCGCCCGCCGCGGCGCAGTCGGGCATGGGCGCGGCGAGCTGGACCTTGTCGGCCGTCCAGGCCTTGGTCAGCGGCTCGTCCGCCGGAGGCTTGAGCCGGTGGAGCGTCGCGCCCCCGCCGTTGACCGGGCGGTAGTAGAAGTTCCCGTCGGGCGGATAGAAGACGAAGCGGCAGGGCTCGGGCGAAGTGACCGCCGGCAGCTCGCCCTCGACCTTCAGGACTTTCCAGCCGGCGCCGGGGTTGTCGAGCTGGAAGACGTGGAGCTCCTTGCCGGCGAAGTCGATGATCAGCCGGCGGACCGGATCCAGGAAGCTCCAGCCGCCGCCTCCGAAGGCCGGCCAGCCGTACTGCGGCGCCGTGGCCTTGACCTTGGACCAGTCGGCCGCGTCGTAGTAGGGGAGGTCCTTGCGCTTCTCGATGCCGCCGACGCTGTAGTAGCGGCCGGTCTTCTCGTCGAAGAGCACCGAGGAGTAGATCCCGGCCATCCGCGGATGGTCCGCGGAGGTCAGGCGCGACCACTTCCTGGTGTCGAGGTTCAGGGCGTGAGGCCCGCGCCCGCCGCCGCCGTCGCCCTGCACGCCGGCCCGGCCGATGAAGACCACCGAGCCCTTGGGCCCGCCGCCCAGGGCGGCCGGCAGCTCGGCGGCGATGAGATAGGGGTGACTGGGCAGCGGCACCTCGGTGCCCTTCCACTCCTGCCAGGGGTCGCCGTTGGAGTTCTGCGCGCAGAACGCGGTGCCGCCATTGATGGTGGCCACGCCGTTGGCGTTCTCGAAGGCCTTCCAGGTCGCGTCCTCGAAGTCGAAGAACACCGCGCCGGTGAGCTGCATCGGGGCGGCATGCCCGCCCATGCAGGTGAAGACGTAGGCCCCGCGCGAGGAGTAGTCCCGGACGAAGGTGCCGCCGCCGAAGGCGCCGAAGAGGGCGGTGGTCATCATATCCGGCTTGACGCCAACCACCTTGGCCACGTCGACGGCCTTGTTGGTGCCGATGGCCTTCACCTCTCCGGGCTTGGGGAGCTCGTAGGGCGGCTCGGCGGCGGACGATGGAAGGGCCAAGCAGAAGGCCAGGAGGTACTGAGGCACCAAGGCACTGAGGCACTTAGTGCGCTTCGCGCGCGATGCCGGATGGGCGAACTTCTCGAACATCGTCTCCTCCATTCAGCTCAGTGCCTTAGTGCCTCAGTCCCTCAGTGCCTTCGCGTTGGTCCGGCAGCCTCAGCCTCGTCGGCACCTTGATGAGCGTGGGGGACATTCCGGGGCGCGAGCGCCGCTCGGCCAGGCGCGCGATGGTCCGGCGGGCCAGCCGGGCGATGCTCCAGGTGATGGTCGGGGGTACCGGGGAGTCGCCGAGGACGCCGCGGTAGGTGTTCCAGTCCTCCTCCGCGCTCCAGCCCACCATGGCCACATCCCGACCGAGCTCAAGTTTCAGCTCCGCCGCCGCGGGGACGAGCGCATCGACCGAGTTGTGCCAGAGGGCCAGCACCGCCGTAGGCCGGTCGCGCCGCTCGAGCAGCTTCCGGGCGGCCTCGGGCAGCTGCTCCCAGGGCGTGTCCGCCATCAGTTTCTGATCGATGTCCAGCCCGGCCGCGGCCAGAGCGGCGGCGGCGCCTCCGAAGCGCTCGCGGCTGGTGGCGCTGTCGGAGATGGGTCCCAGCCAGCCGATGCGCTTGTGCCCCGCGGCGATGAGGTGCTCGGCCGCGAGCAGCGCCCCCTGGAAGGAGTCCTGCACGACGGCGTCGACGTGCATGGCCGGCTCCCAGGCGTCCATCATCACGACGGGCATGCCGATCTTCTCGGCGGATGCCAGGCGGCCCGGGTCGGGCGCGTCGAGGATCATCCCCGAGACGCGGCAGTCGCGGAGCTGCTCGATGACCTGCTCGCTGGTGCGCTCGCCGGTGCCGACCGCCAGCATCGACCAGCCGCGCTCGGCGGCGGCCTTCTGCAGCGCGGCGAAGAGCAGCCGGTTGAACTCGTTCCAGAGCCCTGGCTGCTCCGCTCCGGAGAGCACGAAGGCCACGGGCAGGCCGCGGTCGGGGTCGTTGGCCCGGGCGTGAACCTTGAAGCCGTGCCGCGGATGGCTGACCAGGAGCCCCTCGCCCTCAAGCTGCTTGGCCGCCCGCCGGGCGGTCTCGGCAGAGACCCCGTACTTGGAGCCTATCTCCTTGGTCGAAGGCAGATTAGCGCCGGCGCGGACCTGTCCGGCCTGGATGGCCTGCTTCAGCTGCTCGGCCAGCCAAGGATAGCTGCCCTTGGCATTCTCGCTCGGTACCAACTTGGTGATGGGCATGGTGCCAACCTCCTGCCAACATAGTACCCCACGCGGCCAGAAGTGTTGGCGGGAAAAAGTGCTTACAAAACCAGCTGGAACTGAGTTCCTCGGTCAACTGCCCGTGACCATCTGCCACGCAGAGCTTGGCGGCTCCGTTGTGGTTGACAGGCGCCCGGCTTATTTGCCGGCTGCTTTCGCCACCTCCGCGCACAGCGCGAAGAGCCGGTCGTCGCGTTCCTGCCAGTTGGAGCACTCGAACGACTTGTAGTTCTGGAAGGCGCGCAGGTAGTACCGGGAGCGCTCGTCGAGCAGGCCGCCTATCTTCTTGACGCCGTCGGCTGAGACCTTCTTGTCCTCAAGCGCGCGCTCGAGATACAGGATCGCCTCGCCGACCTGCACGCCCTCGCGGAACATCTCCATGCGCTCGTTGAAGATGGCCCCGTCCGGGCCGGGGCTGAAGCAGGCCGCTATGGCGTCGCTCATGTCGATGCCGCTGCCGCCGTAGGAGACGCGCACCAGGCGCTTCTTCTCGCCGGTCGACTGGACCGGCCAGAAATCGCCGCCCAGGTAGCCCAGGCCGCAGATGTTGCCCTGCAGCGCGCCTTCGGTGACCAGACGGTACTCGGCCAGCCGCGAGTTGTCGCAGAGGTTGTTCACGAACGACACCCCCTGGCGAGGGAATCCCAGGAAGACGTTCTTGGGCGTGGTCTGCCAGCGCTGGGGGTACTGCGGAAAGCCTTGGCGCTGGAACTGTCTCTGCCCGTCCTGCCCGATGCGCGCGTCGGGGTCGTAGAGCCCGCCGACGCCCCAGACGCCCTCGGAGCAGAGCACCGGCATCTTCACGTCCTTGGTCGTCCCCTGGTACTCGCTCGGGAAGGTGTGGGCGGTGTGCATCCACTTGCCGTCCGGCCAGATCTTCTTGAAGACGTCGACCAGCGACGGGTCGGCGGGCTTGGAGTAGTGCACCCAGCCGAAGGCGGCGACGTCGTACCAGCCGCGCTTGTCCAGGCGCTTCTTGAGCTCGACGAGCACCGGCCGCCAGAAGGCCTCGTTCTCCGGCGTGCCGAAGTCGGGTTGGGGCATCTCCGTCACCTTGCCGGTGGCCGGGTCGAAGACACTGACGTTCTGCACCTTCTGCCCGGCCTTGCTCTTGGCCTCGTTGACCCGCTGCCAGGCATCCAGGCGCAGGACGCCGGGTTTGCCACAAGTCTTTTCGTAGAGCTCCAGATACTTGTCGAGGTTGGTGAAGTCGTAGTCGTAGCCGCCATCGGCCTTCTTCACCCAGCGGACCAGGCCTTCGCTGTTGCCCAGCGTGAAGCTGTCGGCCAGCAGGCTGGCAACGCAGATCCTGTTGCCGACCTGCCGGAAGGCGGCCAGCGACTTGCCCATCAGCTCGAAGTGCTTGTCGCTCCACATCGGCACGTTGTAGTAGCGCGCCACCGAGTCCGGCGACTGGTAGATGTTGTGGTGGATGACGAAGTCCTTGGGGTCCGGCACCTTCCAGTCGTGAACCTTGAGCTCCACCGGCACGGAGAGCTTCGCCGCGGCGCCGTCGGCCTCGACGGTCAGCGTCCCCTTGTACTCGCCGGCCGCGGCGTCGGCCGGCACCTGCACCGTCACCCAGACCGGCGCGATGGCCTGCTTGCGGTTGCCGACCGGCAGGGCTGTGATGTCCACCGGGAAGTCGGCGAGCAGGCGGTCGAAATAGCCGCCGCCGGCGTGGCCGTAGCCGCTCGTCGGAATCCAGCTGACGTTGGGCGTCGCCGCCTCGGCCCGGCGGACCTGGATCGCCGTGGCCGGGATCCTGGCCTTGCCATCTGCCCCGGCGAGGTCGGAGACCGAGGCCTTCAAACCCTTGATGTTCTCCGGGGAGGTCACGGCCACCTTGCCGGAGAAGAAACCGTTGCGCGCGCCGACGATGCGGATCGGGCGGACCTGCACGCCGGGCAGCGCCAGCTCGTTCGTGAAGACCGTCTCGATCGGCTGGTTGTTGACGATCTGCAAACCGGCCGAGGCGTCGTTGAGGTCGAGCCCCGCCGGCGTCGGGGCGGTGAGCTTGGCCTCCACCACCATGGCGTGCGGCCACTGGACGTCGCCGGCCCAGGTCACGTTGCCGACGGTCTTCTCGTAGACCAGCTCGTTGACCGGCGCGGTGTGCACCTCGATGGCGATCACGTTCACGCCCTTGCGGAGCATGGCCGGGGGGATGGCCACGCCGTCGGCCGCACCCTTGGCCGGGAGGTCCCGCCGCCAGAACTTCAGCCCCTCGAGCATGCCGGGCTTGCACCGCGGATCCTCGTAGTAGCCGTAGATCCAGCCGCCCCAGTACCCGCGGAACTTGTTGTCCGCGGTGACGTAGGCCTCGTCCGGGTAGCGCGTGGCGAAGGTGTCGAAGGCCAGCTTCCCCTCGGGGAGGTGGCCGCGGGCGAGCTCGGCGCCGTTGACGTAGACGATCGCCCCGCCGAAGTAGCCCAGGGTCAGCTTGAGGTTCGCGGCCTGGGCCGGGTCGGACACCCGGAAGGTGCTGCGCAGGCAGACCAGGTTGCCCTCGTACGGGCCGCTCGGCTGATACTTCGGGTCGGTCATGTAGCCGGTGGGATTCTTCACCGCCAGCGCCACCCAGAGGAGGCGCGGGTTCCAGCTGGGATGGTTGATCTCGAGCTTGGGCCAGGCGCTGTCGTCAAACTCCGCGGTCGCCCAGTTGGCCGCGGGCAGTCCCGAAGCCACCATCGGCACCGGCTTACGGTCCTCGTCCTTCAACTCCTTGCGCTTGCGCTCCAGGAGCGGCTTGAGCTTGCCGTCGGGCGAGATCAGCGTCGGCGTCTTCCAGCCGATGAAGGCCCGGAAGGTCGCCTGGTTGAGATCGAGAACCACCGTCTCAGCCGGCGGCTTGGGCGGTTCGCCGGCGAGGGCCGCGGTGGCCGCAAGGAACCAAGCTGCCGCACAGGTCAGAGCTAGACGCATGATGGACCTCCTCAAGTAAGGTTTCAGGTTTCAGTGTTCAGCCTTTCGACAAGCTCAAGGCCCTGAGCAGCGTCGAAGGGGTGTCAGAGACTGGGCCTGACACCCGAAACCTGACACCCGAAACCTGACACCTGAAACCTCGCTGTCACTTCCCGCCCATCGCCTTCGCCACCTCCGCGCACAGCGCGAAGAGCCGATCGTCGCGCTCCTGCCAGCCCGAGCCGGCGAAGACATGGAAGGTCGAGCCGTGCTCCTCGGCCCGGAGCATATGCCGGGCGCGCTCGTCGAGCAGGTCATTGATCTTCTTGGCGACCTCGGGCGAGACCTTCTTGTCCTCCATGGCGCGCTGCAGGAAGAAGATCGCCTCGCCGACCTGCACGCCCTCGCGGAAGATCTCCATGCGCTCGTTGAAGGCGGCGCCGTCCGGTCCCGGGCTGAAGCAGGCCACGACGGCATCCTGCATGTCGATGCCCTGGCCGCCGTAGGAGACGCGCACCAGCCGCTTCTTCTCTCCGGTCGACTGAACCGGCCAGAAGTCGCCGCCCAGGTAGCCCAGGCCCCACAGGTTGCCCTGGATGGTCATCTCGGTGACGGCCTTGTAGGCCGCGAGCCTGGAGCCGTCGTACAGGGCGTTGATGAACTGCACGCCGAACCGCGGGAAGCCCAGGATGACGCTCTTGGGGCCGTGCCGCCAATGCTGGGGATACTGGTTCTGGTACTTCTTCTGGAAGTACGGGTTGTCCGGGTCGTAGAGGTCCCCGCAGCCCCAGACGTACTCGTCGCACATGACCGGCATCTTCACGTCCTTGGTCGTCCCCTGGTACTCGAGCGGGCAGGTGTGGGCGGTGTGCATCCACTTGCCATCGGGCCAGATCTTCTTGAAGACGTCGACCATCTGCGGGTCGGCGGGCTTCGAGTAGTGCACCCAGCCGAAGGCGGCCACGTCGTACCAGCCGCGCTTGTCCAGGCGCTTCTTGAGCTCGACGAGCACCGGCCGCCAGAAGGCCTCGTTCTCCGGCGTGCCGAACGGCGGCTGGGGCAACTGGTCGACCTTGCCGGTGGCCGGGTCGAAGACGCTGACGTTCTGGACGGTCTGACCGCTCTTGGCCTTGGCCTCGTTGATCCGCTGCCAGGCGTCCAGGCGCAGGACGCCGGGCTTGCCGGAGGTCTTCTCGTAGAGATCCAGGTACTTGTCGAGAATGGTGAAGTCGTAGTCATAGGCCGCTTGCCCTGAGCCTGCCGAAGGGTCGGCCTTCTTGACCCAGCGCACCATGCCTTCGCTGTTGCCCAGCGTGAAGCTGTCGGCCAGCAGGCTGGCGACGCACATCCTATTGCCAACCTGCTTGAAGGCGGCCAGCGACTTGCCCATCAGCTCGAAGTGCTTGTCGCTCCACATGGGCACGTTGTAGTAGCGGGCCACCGAGTCCGGGGACTGGTAGAAGTTGTGGTGGATGACGAAGTCCTTGGGGTCCGGCGCCTTCCAGTCGTGAACCTTGAGCTCCACCGGCACGTCGAACTTGGCCGCCGCCGCGCCCTCGGCCTCGACGGTCAGCGTCCCCTTGTACTCGCCGGCCGCGGCGTCGGCCGGCACCGGCACAGTCACCCAGATCGGCACTATGACCTGCTTGCGGTTGCCGGCCTGGGGGACGCTGGCCGGGAAGTCGGCGACGAGCCGGTCGAACTGCCCCTGGGCCCAACCGGTCTGCGGCGCGGTCAGCTCCGCCCGGCGGACCTGTACCGCCGCAGCCGGAATCTTGGCCTTGCCGTCCGCCCCGGTGAGGTCCGAAACGAACGCTTTGAGGTTCCTAACTGCCTCGGCCGAGGTCAGCACCACCTTGCCGGAGAAGACGCCGTTGCGCGCCCCCACCATGCGGATGGGGTTGAGCTTGGCGCTCAGTGCCGGCGTCTCGTTCACGTAGACCGAGTCGATCGACTGGACGTTGGCCAGCTGGATCCCCGAGCCCAGGCCCGCACCGTCCAGGCCGGCCGCCGACGGCGCGATCAGCCGGGCGCTCACCACCATGCAGTGCGGGAAGGGCTTCTGGTGTTCGCCGGTCCAGGTCGTCTTCCCGTCGGTCAGTTCGAAGACCAGCTCGTTGACCGGGGCGGCGCGCACCTCGATGGCGATCACGTTGGCGCCCTTGCGGAGGGCCGAGGAGGGAATGGCCAGGCCGCCCGGCGCACCATCCTTGCCGGCGAACTCCCGGCGCCGGCCCTTCAGGGCCTCGTTGGTGAACTCCGGGGTCTTGTAGTTGAGGGTGCCGCCCCGGCTGTCGATGACATAGGGGCGGAACTTCTTGTCCGCGGTGACGTAGGCGTCCTCGGGGTAGGGCGTGGCCATGGTCTCGGGCGCGAGCTTTCCCTCCTGGAGATGGGCCCGCCCCAGTTCTGCGCCGTTCACGTAGACGACGGCGCCGCCGGTGAAGCCCAGATCGAGCCGGAGGTCCTTGACCTGCGCGGGGTCGGCGACCTTGAACGTCCCGCGCATGCAGACCAGGTTGCCCTCCAACACGTTCCTCGAGGCGTAGCGCTTGTCGGCATAGGGGGCGCTGGCCATCCAGCTGTTGACCGTCACCCACTTGTTGCAGCGCGGCCAGACGCTGTCGTCGAACTCCGGCGCGAACCAGTTGGCCGGCGGGGGAGCCGAGGAACGCACGGCGAGCGGCTTGCGGTCCTCGTCTTTCAACTCCTTGCGCTTGGGCTCGAGCAGGGGCTTGAGCTTGCCGTCCGCCGAGATCAGCGTTGGCGTCTTCCAGCCCACGAAGGCCCGGAAGGAGGACTGCTCGAGATCCAGGACCACGGTATCCGGGTTGGGCCTGGGCGGTTCGCCGGCGAGGGTCGCCGCCGCCATCAGGAGCCAGGCTGCCGCGCACGTCAGGATCAGGCGCATGATCGCTCTCCTTCTTCCTCTCAGGCTCCCTCTCCCCTTGAGGGAAAGGGCCGGGGTGAGGGGTGTGCCAGGGCGAGAACCCCTCACCCTTTCCCTCTCCCGCAGGGGGAGAGGGGATCTGTAGGGAAGGGTCACTTGCCCGCCGTCCTGATGAAGTACAGGTTCTCCTTGCCGCTGGCCAGGAGCACGAAGCCCTTGAGCCCCGGCGCGTAGCGGAAGCGGTTGTTGATGCCGGCGCCGCCGGCGGGCGGCGGGTGCTTCGAGCCCGGGCCGAGGGTCAGGATGCTCATCTCCCACTCGTTGCCGTCGGCGGGCTTCACGGCGTAGATCCGGCCGGCGTCGGCCTTCTCGACGCCGTTGTAGAAGAGGAAGCGGTCGCCGTCCGGGTCGTAGTCCATGCCGGAGTAGACCGGCTTGTCCTTTTTGAACTGCTCGAGCGCCTCGCCGGGCTTGATGGTCACCTGGATGGACTCGTTGCCGGCGGCCGGCACGCGCACCGCAGTGACCACGTTCATGTCGCCGTAGCCCTGGCCGTCGCCGACGTTCAGGCCGAAGATCTGGTTGCGCTTGGTGTCGAAGGCGTAGGGGAAGCGCACGCCGTTGCGGGCGCGCTTGGTGATCGGGCTGCTCCAGGTCTTGGTCGCGGGGGTCCACTTCATCAACCCCTGGGTCCAGAGGTCGCCGGTGGCCGGGTCGGCCACCACGCCGTAGCCGCCGCCCTTGGGCACGTCCGGCCAGGTGCCGGCCGGGTCCCACTTGTTGGCGGCCAGGTCGAAGCCGTCGAGCTTGGGATGCTCGTGCGCGCCCGGCCAGGTGAAGCGGTTGCCGACCAGCATGACCCGGTCGAGCGAGGGCACGTAGAGCGAGGAGTGATAGGTGTGGCGCGACGTCGGCTTGCCGTCGGCGTTGTAGGCCACGTTCTGGGCGCGGTCCGCCGAGGGCGCGCAGCGCTGGACCCACTTGGGGGCGTCGGCGCGCAGGTCGATCGAAACCACCCGGTTGTCGTTGGAGCCGCCGTGGCCGCCGGCCGCGGCGATCACGATCTCGCAGGTGCCCGGTCTGAAGGCCATGCCGCAGAAGTCGTTGACCGGCGCGCCGCCGGCGCCGGCCGTGCCCTCGATGGGGAGCCACTCGTTGAGCGCCTTGCCGGCCAGCCAGGCGGGGGTCTTGACCTCCTCGGCGGCGGGGGACGCCGTGCCGGCGCAGAGCGCCATCAAGGCGAAGATGGCGGATGCAAAGGGCTTCATCATCTTGGTTCTCTCCAAAAAGCTCACTTGGCCTCGGCCGTATCCTCGGCCGCAAAGACCTTGTCAACCCGGACGAGGCGGTGGTTGAGGGCGTCGCCGACGTAGATGAACTTGTCGCTGGCGCCGGCAAAGACCGGCCAGCCCAGCGGGATCTCGGGCTTCGGTTCGGCGCTCTTCGGCCCCTGGGCGTCCCAGTTGCCGTAGCCGCCGAAGGAAAGGATGGTGTTGTCGGAGTTGTCCACGAGCGTCACCTTGTAGGTCGAGCCGTTGGGGATGTAGAGCCGGCCGTAGGCGTCGACGTCGAAGCGCGCCTTGGTGCAGCGGCAGCAGGCGCCGAGCGAGCCCCAGGCGCCGGAGATCGGGCCGCACGCCGGTCCGTAGGTCCGCAGCGCGCCGACCGGGACGCCCTTCTGGAACTCGCCGCCCTTGGGGCCGAACTTGTAGATGGCACCGCAAGTCCCCTGGTAGGCCGGGTCCTTCTCGAAGCCCTTGGGCGGGACGTGCCCCTTGGGCAGGCCGATCTGCAGAACGTAGACGTTGCCGGCCGCGTCCGCCCGGACGCTGCCGCTCTGGTCGAGCATGCCGGTGACCAGCGCCGGCACGGGCGTCTTGATGTCCAGGCCGTGTCCGGACTGACCGGGGATCGCCTTGCGCTCGAACTCGACGGGCTTGCCGTCGGGCTCGAAGGCCTGGACCAGGCAGGTGTTGCAGCCGTTGGTCACGTAGAGCCGGCCGTCCGGGGCGTAATCGAGGCCGGCCACCGAGTTGCCGCGCCCCATGCGCCCCATGCCGTTGACGTAGGTGTCCTTGCCGGTGGCCAGCGGAGCGGGTTTGAAGTCCCGGGTGTAGCGCTTCAGTGGCCCGGTCCAGCCCTGCCAGACGCAGAACGTCCCGTCGGGGGCGACCGCCACGTCGACTCCTCCGACGGGCGTCAGGCCGCCCTCGCCGGTCTCGCCGTTGAATCTCCAGATTTGCCTGGAGTCGGTGACGTAGACGAGTTCGGCGGAGGTGTCCACGTCGCCGAAACACACGAAACCGACGACGTTCTTGTCGGCGTTGAGGATGCTTCCGCCGGAGTCGGCCAGCTCCGCCCCGCGGTCCTCGAGACGCAGCAGTTGCCCGCCACCTCCGAGCCAGATGACCGGCTTGTCGCCGGACTCGTCAAGGGCCATGGACTCGGGGGGAATGCCCTTGAGCGGAAGCTTGGCGACGACCTTGGCGTCCGCCCCACGGCCGGTGACCTTGAGCAGCGTCGCCGCGCCCGGCCGGAACGAGGGGTGGCTGTCGGAGACAGAGCAGGACAGCACGTAGAGCGTCCCGGCCTTGGAGCTGACCATCACCCGGTCGGGCCAGGGCACCTTGGTGGCGCCGAGCTTCTGGCCCTCGGGGCTGACCTCGACCACCTCCTGGTTGACCAGGTCGCAGACGAACACGTTGCCCTTGGCGTCGACGTCGAGGCCCGCCGCGGCGGTCCGCTTGTTCCAGGCGTTGGGCAGCCAGTACTTCTGCTTGTCGTAGTCGGGCAGCTCCAGGTCGTAGAACTTCTCGGGGTCGGAACCGGCCCTGGAGAGGTCCTGGCGGTAGACCCGCCCCTGGGGGAACTGCTTGTCCATCTTCGAGGGGTGAACGTCCTTGTCCGCGGGGGTGTTGGCCACGTTCGAGTAGTACGCGTACTTGCCGTCCGGCGAGAAGGCCAGCTGCGGCGCGAGCCCGTTGGCCCACTTGAGCTTCTCCGGCTTCGAACGCATGGGCACGGTCCGGACCGCGTTGGAGCCGTCGACCTTGAAGAAGGTCAGCCGGGCCGAGCCGTTGTCCGTGAAGATCACGTTTCCGTCCACCACCCGGGAGTAGAGGTTCTCGCCGAAGTTGAAGAGCACCACATCCAGCCCGGAGTTGTTCCCGGGGGTCAGCAGCCCGTCGCCGGCGTCGATCAGGCGGAAGCCCGAGGCCTTGGCCGGCTCGGTCGATGGCGGATAGGGCAGGAGCGTTTTCTGGTACTTGCCGGCCCGGTCGAACCGGCGCAGCTGCCAGGGCAGCCCCTGGTGGAGGTTGCCCACCGCCGAGGTCATCTTGGCGTAGAGCGTCCCGTCCGGGGCCGTGGCCAGCCCCGCCACCTCCGACCACAGCTCGCCGGTGTAGGGGCTGGTGCCGATGATCCGGCCGAACTTGGCGGACATGCCGGCGCGGACCCGGAACTTGAAGGGCCCGCCGGCCGCGGGCTTGCCGGCGTCGTCCTTGCCGTCCCAGACCAGCGATTGGGCGAGCCCTGCCGCGAGCGGCTCGGGCGGAGGATTCTTAGCCCCGAGGACCCCGGCGGCCAGATGCCGCACGGCCTTGCCGTCGGCGCCGAGCACCGCCACCTCGACGTCGGTCGGCGCGGAGACGGTGAAGGTGATCTTCACCTTGTCGCCGTCTTTGGCTGCCGCCGGCTTGGCGGCGAAGGACACTTCGCCGGCGAGGACGGCAGAAGCCCCGACCGCGGCGGTAAAAACCATCATGCCCAGCATCGGAATCACACCCTTGCTCATCGGCCTTCTCCTCTTCCGTGGCAGCGAATCGTTCCCTTCCGCAGATCAAGCGTGATCCGGGAGGACTTCCGCCCACGCTTCACCTGGACGGCGAAGCGATCCTGCTCGAACGGATCGCCGAAGAGCCGGACCTCCGGGGCATTGAGCGGCCGCCGGCCGAAGCACAGCGCCGAGACGAACACCATCCGCTTGTCGCGGTGGAAGTTCTCGACATAGACGAACGAGTTGCCGACGCGGACCTGGCCGTTCTCGGTGTTGTAGGCGCTGCTGCGCCGGTCGATGCCCAGGACGACGTTGTGCTCCCGCGACGGACAGAGACTGGCCACCGTCAGCTCGGCCGCGCCGCGGCGGATCGTGAAGCGGTCGACGTCCGGCTCCGCCCCGTCCAGGAAGTGGTAGAGCACGCGGGCCTTGAGCTTCTCATCGGCGCGCAGCTCGTCGACAAGGACGATCACCCCGGGGGGCAGGTAGGCCAGGTAGCGGCGCACGCGGCGGGCGATGGGCCGGTAGTAGGGCGTGAGGTCGACCGCGAGCAGGCTCTTCTCCACTCCCAGGTCGCACTGCGTGATCCGGGCCGTGGCCCCGAAGACCCGGCGCGGATAGTCCGCGCCGATGACGGGCAGATTGTGGCCGATGCCAGCGTACCCGTCGAAGTTCCAGCGGCGGCCGTCCGGCGCGGAATCGTTGCATCCGCCCGCGCGGCTGTTGCCGAAGGGCGGCTTCCTCCTGGTCATGACCTGGGCGTAGGGCCAGTTCTCGGTTTCGGCGAGCAACTCGTCGGGCCCGACAAAGATGACCAGCGAGCCCAGGTCCAGGTGACAGTGGTTGATCTCCCGGGCGACCGACCCGGCCTTGAAGCCGACGAACTCGTCGCCGCGTCCGAATCCGCTGCGCATGGCCACCACGCCGATGGACGGGAAGACCTTGGCAGGCGCCGCTCCCCGGGCGGATGCCGCCGGCAGGCTCGGATCGAAGTAGCCGAACATCTTGAGCCCGCTGATCCCCTCGCGCTCGACAACCCGCTGCCAGCCTCGGTCGCGGCAGACCCGGGCCAGGATCGCGAGGCAGATCGAAGGCGAGGCCCCTTTGCCGCAGTCCGACCAGTTCCAGATGCGGCCGGGCCACGCAGTCATGTGGGCACGGAAGTCCCCGGTGCGGCGCAGGAACGGATGCCGGAAGAGGTCGACCCTCCCGCGGCTCATGGCCCGAAGGAGGAAGGCGGGCTCCGCGCAGTGGACGATGCCGTACTCCCAGTAGCCCGGCCCCTCGTTCCAGCCGCCCTCGGGGTCGCCGAGGTCTAGGATGGTCAGGATGCCCTCCACCCCGTACTCAACCACCTCGGCCCACTCCTCGAATTCTTCGCAGAAGGCCATGGCGCCGATGGCGAAGCTGCCGGTCATGACCGACCGCCAGTTGTGCTTCGCCTCACTCCACCAGTAGCGGCGGACGCGCAGGGCCTCCAGCGCGGGCCGCAGCACACGGTCGAGGGCCGTCCGACGCAGCCTGGCCCGGACCTCGTCGTCCATAACGGGGTCGAAGGCGGCGCGCATGATCCCCATCGCCTTGACCGCCGCCGCGGTCCACAGGTCCATCTCCGTGCCGGCACGCAGGTTCACGTGGTAAGTGAAATAACGGTCCTTCCAGGCCTCCAGGACCTCCAGGCCGGCCAGCGCCCAGGACAGCGCCTTGGGTTCGCCGGTCAGAAGGTAGTGGAAGGATGCGTTCTCAATCCTGGCAATCGTCGCCCAGAAGTCCGCGGACGGCTTGGCGCGCAGTGCCGCCGCAGCCGCGGCTATCTCCCTCCGGTAGCACCTGGACTTCGCCGCCAGCTCCCGCGCCGGGAGCGCGGCCCGGAGAAAGTCGGCTCCGGGCGCCGCGCCCTGCAGGCCGGCGCGCCAGGCGTCGAAGTCCCGGAAGCAGCGCCGGGCGGACGGCCCGAATGCCCTGCGGTCGGTCAGCAAGCGGAAGACCTCATTTCCTGTCGCCGGCCGGCGCAGCCGGCGCGCCGGCGGGAGCCAGCTCCGCGGCGATCTCCGCGAAGGTCTTGATCACCACGGTCTTCGGGTCGAGGCGCAGCGCGTAGACCTGGGCCCGGGTCTCGGCGATGTAGAAGAGGCCGCGCTTGCGGTCGAAGACCAGGCCCACCGACGAGCCGCGCGGGAAGTCCCCGGCGATCTTGAGCCCCACCCAGCGGTTCTTGGCCGGATCCAGCGCCGGGAGGTAGCCGCCGGGCAGCAGCGAGAGGAAGAGGAAGAGGTCGAGGTCCGGATGCCTGGCGACCTCGCGGAGCTCCCAGAAGTACTTCCGGTCACCGGTCAGGGCCGGGATGTGCTCCGAGCCCTCCGGCTTGAACGCGGAGGCCGCCAAGGTGGTCAGGTCCAGCGCGTGGACCTCGCCGTCGAAGGGCTTGGCGTAGCCGGTGGAGGCGAAGAAGAGGGCCCGCCCGCGCCGGTCGTCGTAGACGCTGCCGCTGTGGTCCACCACCGGGCCGCGCAATGTGCCCTTCACGGCGAGCTGCTTCCAGTCGAGGCTGGCGGCGTCGAGCTGCCACACCTTGTTGTACCAGGTGACCATCCCGGCTTCCTTGCTGAAGAAGAGCTGGGCCCCGTGCCGGCCGAAGAACTCGGGGGTGCGCTTGCGGGAGACCCAGTCGCCGAGGTCCGGATCGTAGAGATAGCAGAACTGGTCGACGGGCGGATTGGTGCGCTGGCGGCCGTTCAGCACCAGCTTCTTCAGCTCGGGGTGGTAGGCGAAGGATCTGTACTGGTGGCCCATCCACGGCCGGCGGTTGAAGCTCCAGCCGATCATCGGCTCGTTGGTGCCGATGAAGCCGGGCGGCAGCTCGGTCTCGACCGGCTGGTCCCAGGTGTTGGTGGCGAGATGGTAGTGGGCGACGTCGCTGCCGGGATAGGCCGAGTGGCCGCCGCTGTACCAGTAGAGGAGGTCGCGGTCCGGGTCCAGGATCACGGTGCCCCAGTCGCGGTTCCACGCGAAGGTCTTCAGCGGCTTCAGCGGCACCCAGGTGTTGGCCGGCAGCTCCGCGAGCCTCTTGGCGTGTGCGGCCGGGTCGGGCCGGGGGTCCGAGGTGAAATGGTCCGGCAGGAAGGCGCCGCCGCGGTAGTGCCGGGTATCCGCCGGGAAGGTCGGCAGCCCGGCGGGGCCGCTCCAGGCGTTGGCCGCGAGGTCGTAGCTCCACTCCTCCGGCCCGGCGCCGACGTACGTGGAGCTGTCCCAGCCCGGCTGCTTCCGGCCGTAGACGTAGCCGCCCTTCAAGACCACCTTGCCCGGCTCGCCGCCGGCCAGGAGATGCTCGGCGCGCGGTTCGGGCGCGGTCGGCGGATGCCGCTGCCGCCAGCGCGGCCCCGTGGGCTCGAAGACCCAGAGGTCGTTGGTCAGGTAGTCGAGGTGATCGCCGCCGAAGAGCACGAATAGCCCGGTCTTGGCGTCGTAGGCGATCTGGCTCAGCGCCCGGGCCGGCGGCGCCGCATCCAGTGCCTCAGCGGCGATTTCCAGGTTGATGCGGGCCTGGCGGAGCTCCTCGAACTTCTTCCCGCTCAGGCCGGCGGCCAGGCCCTCCAGCGCCGGGCTGACCTTGGCCAGATAACCCCTGGCGAAGGCGACCTGCCCGGCCAGGTAGGCGTCCTGCGTCTTGAACCCGGCCAGGGCCTTGTCGAGCTCCGCGAGCTTGCCGGTGACATCCGCGGCAAGCGGCACCACCTCCTTGGCGAGATGGGCCGCTTCCGCCGGACCGGCGAGGCCCTCGAGGTAGCCGTGCCGGGCGAGCCCCGCGACGCGCTGGAGCGGGGTGCGGAGCGCGGCCAGGCGGTCGGAGAAGTCCTGCAACGGATTCTGCCGCCGGAGATCGGCGTGGATCGCCGTCCACTTGCCGTCACGAAGCACCTCGGTCTCAGGCCGCGGATCATCGGTGCGGATCGAGATCCCGCCGAAGCCGAGCCCCCGGCCATCCGGCAGGGTCAGACGCCAGCCCCAGATCACCGGGCAGCGTTCGGCGTTGCCGATGCCCCCAGGCGGCCGGTGCTCCTTGCCCCGCAGCCCCGGCGCCTTGGCCTGATACTTCGGATCGCCCTGGTACTCGGCGGCCGGGCCGGCCGCCGGCGCGGCATTGGACGGAGGTTCGCCGGCGAGAGCCGACACGACCAGGCAGACAGTCATCGCGCAGATCAGCTTCAGACGCATGAAGGCTCTCCCGTGGCTAGAAGGGTGGAAGGTGGAGGCAACGACGGAGGACGGCGAACCGCAGAACATCGAACGCCGAATAACGCAGTCCGAAGTCACTTCGGAATTCGACATTCGGTGTTCTGCGGTTCTGCGGTTGGCGGTTACTTCCACCTTCCACCCTCCACCTTCCACCGCTGTCACTTCCCGGCCGGTGGCGCCGGCGGCGCCGGCGGGGCGTAGTCCTTGAGCGGGGCGATCTCCGCCTTGGCCGGGTCGAAGCGCAGGGCCCAGACGCCGCCGTCCCAGCTGGCGTCGCCCAGCCAGAAGAGACCGCGCTTGGCGTCCCAGTGGATGCCGCAGCAGACCCCGGTGTTGAGCTGGCCGGCGCCCGGAGTGATGGCCAGCTTGACCGTCACCCAGCGGTTCTTGGCCGCGTCGTAGGCCACGAAGAGGTCCGGCGACTGCTTGCCGTCGATGTTGATGCGCTGCGGCCAGAGGAAGAGGTCGCTCTCCGGGTGGTAGGCCACCTCGCGCGGGAAGAAGCCCCACTTCCCGGCCGGGTTCATGCCTTCGGGATTGAGCGGCGCGACCGCGAGCGTGGTCATGTCCAGCGCATGGAGCTGCCCGTCATAGGGCCGGCCGTAGCCGTTGAGCGTGGAGAAGATCATCCGGTCGCGCTTGGGGTCGTAGACCAGCCCCGAGCTGTCCACGCCGCCGCCGGGCATCTTGCCCTGGACCTTGAGCAGCTTCCACTCCAGGGTCTTGCCGTCCAGGCGATACGGGCCATTCCAGGCGAGCATGCCGCTCTTGGTGTAGCGGATCTGCATACCGTAGGCGTCGTTGTTCATGCCGTCCGGCACGCGGAAGCGCCCGGACCAGTCGCCCCTGTCCGGGTCGTAGAGGTAGGTGTAGCGGTCGACCTTGGCGTCGTTGACCGAGCCCATGACCATCTTCCTGATGCCCGGGTCGTAGGCCTGGCCGTTCCAGACGTGCTTCTTGGCCCACGGCCGCTGGTTGAAGTTGAAGCCCGAGGGGTACTGCTCGTTGGTGCCCCAGCAGCCCAGCGGAGCCTCGGTCGGGTCGGTGATCTCCCACCGGTCGGTGGCCAGGTGGTAGCGGGCCACGTCGTTGCCGCAGTAGCTGGCGTGGCCGCCGGCGTAGACGTAGAGCATGTCCCGGTCGGTATCGTAGACCCAGGTGCCCCAGTCCCGGCCGCCGAGCGGCACGGCGGTCTTCATCCGCACCCAGGTGTTGGCCGGGAGCGCCTTGAGCTTGGCCTCGTTGGCCGCGGCGTCCGGCTTGGGGCCCTTCATGAAGTTCTCGGGCCCGGACGGCGGCCAGCCGCCGACCCGCGTATCGGACGGGAAGGTCTTCTCCGTCGCGACGTCTGCCGTCCAGGCGTTCTTATCGAGGTCGTAGGTCCACTTGACCGGACCGACGTGCTGGTAGCCCCTGCCCAGGAAAGCCCCGCCGCGCATCGAGAGCTTGCCCTCGCCGGCCGATTCGAGGCGCGCGTCGAAGCGCGGCTCGGGGGCCGCGTCCTGGTGTTTCTGGAACCAGCGCTTCTTGGCCGGGTCGAAGACCCACAGGTCGTTGGTCCAGTAGTCCATGTGGTAGCCGCCGAAGAGGGCGTAGAGCTTGGTCTTAGGGTCGTAGGCGATGATGGAGAGCGCCCGCGGGGCCGGCTCGGCATCGAAGGCCTCGGCGGCGATTTCCATTTCGATCTGCGCCTTGCGCATGGCGGCCATCTGGTCGGGGCTCGCCGCCGCGCCGAAGGGCTTGATCAGCCCGGCGGCGGCCTCGAGGTGCTTCACGGCGAACTTGACCTGCCCGGCCTCGTACTCGCCGAGGCCCGACTGGCCCTTGAGCTCGGCGACCAGCGCGGCGAGATCCTTAGCGCACTTCTCGACGGCGGGGTCGACCTCGTCCTTGAGCGCCTTGGCCTCGTCGGCGGCCGGCTTGCCCTCGAAGTAGATGTGCCGGGCCTTGGCGAGCGTGTCCTTGCAGGCGTTGCGGAGCGCGCGGACCTGCTCGTTCCGCTTCTGGAGCGGGTTCGCCTTCCGGAGCTCGTCGACGATCAGCTTCCAGGCGCCGCCCTCCTTCACCTGCGTGTGGGCGATGCCGTCGTCGGCGGTCTGGTGGACTCCGCCGAAAGTCATCCCGGAACCGTCGGGCAGTTCGCAGGTCCAGCCCCAGAGGATCGGGTCCTGCTTCCACTGGGTGGCCGGAACCGGATAGGGCTTGCCCTTCTCCAGCGGCTCGGGGATGGCCCGGGCCGGGACGGTGACCGACTTGGCCCCGTTGGCGTCCACCAAAGGAGGCGGGGGCGGGGGCTCGCCGGCGAGGGCCGCCGCAGACAGTAAGCCAGTCATCGCACCGATCAGCATTGAACGCATGACAAGTCTCCCTTCCGACCGAACCTTGGCGTGAGCGAGTGTGTGGGTTTGTGGGTGTGTGAGTGGGGCGCAGGCCCAACGTACCCACACACACACATGCCCACGCGCCCACATACTCCCCGTCCTCACTTTCCCGCAGCCGGCGCCGGCGCGCCCGACGGAACGAAATCCTTCACCGGCGTGATCTCGGCCTTGGCCGGGTCGAAGCGCATAACCGAGACTCCGCCGCCCCCGCCCGAATCAGCCGCCCAGAAGATCTTGCGCTTGGCGTCGTAGGCGATCCCGCCGCTGATCCCCGGCAGAACCGCGCCCTTCTGAACGGCGATCTTCATCAGCACCCAGCGGTTCTTGGCCGCGTCGTAGGCCGGGAACAGGTCCGGGGCCACCGGCTTGGACGAGAGGTCGCGCCCCTTCTTGTAGAGCTCGCCCCAGACGAACAGGTCGCTCTCCGGACAGTAAGTCACTTCGCGGGGGAAGAACCACCATGTCTTCGAATCGTCCATGCCCTCCGGATTGAGCGGGGCAACCTGGGAGGTGGCGAAGTCCAGGGCGTAGATCTGTCCGTTGTACGGTTGGGCATAGCCCGGACTCATGAACAGCATCCGGTCTCGCTTGGGGTCGTAGACCATGCCGCAGGCGTCCACGCTGGTGACGGGCATCGCTCCCTTGACCGCGAATCTCTCCCATTTCATGGTCTTGGCGTCAAGCAGGAAGATCTTGTCGCCCTGCCAGCAGAGCGTCCCGTGTTTGGTGTGCCGCACCTGCCCGCTCATGACTGACGGTTCGAAACTCAGGCTGCCTCGGGGGGACATCCAGTCGGCCTTGTCCGGATCGTAGAGGTAGAAGTACTTGTCGATCGCCCGGAAGCCCAGCTGGACCATCTTGCGGAGATCCGGATCGTAGTCGTGGGAGTTCCAGGAGTGCGGCTTGACCCAGGGCCGCCGGTTGAAGTCCACGCCGAAGGGATACTGCTCGTTGGTGCCGATGCAGCCGAGCAGCGTCATGGTCGGATCGCTGGTCTCCCAGCGGCCGGTGCCCAGATGGAACTGCGCCACATCGTTGCCGCAGTAGCTGCAGTGGCCGCCGCCCCAGACATAGAGCATGCCCCGTTCGAAGTCGAACGGGATGGTTCCCCAGTCGCGGCCGCCGAGCGGAACAGGGATCTTCAGCCCAACCCAGGTATTGAGCGGCAACGCCTTGAGGCTGGCCTCGAAGGCCGCGGCGTCCGGTCGCGGTCCGGCCATGAAAGCTTCCGGCATGGCCGGCGGGTAGTAGCGCGCCGAGCGTGCCTCCGACGGGAAGGTCTTCTCCTGGTGGCCGTCGGCCGTCCAGGTGTTCTTCTCGATGTCGTAGATCCACTTGGCCGGGCCGACGTGGATGTAGTGCTTGCCCGGCTCATAGACGCAGCCGCCGCGCATGACCACCTTGCCGTCGCCGGAGGCGTCGAGGTGCGCGTCGAAGCGCATCTCGGGGGCGGCGTCCTGGTGGCGCTGGAACCAGCGGCGCTTGGCCGGATCGAAGACCCAGAGATCATTGACCGCGTAGTCCAGGTGGTCGCCGCCGAAGATGACGTAGAGCTTGGTCTTGGAGTCGTAGGCCGGCTTGGAGAGCACCCGCGGCGGCGGCTCGCAGTCGAAGGCCTCGGCGGCGATCTCGAGCTCGATCTGGCCCTTGCGCATGGCGGCCATCTGTTCCGGCGTCGCCAGCGCGCCGAAGGGCTTGATGAAGCCGGCGGCGGCCTCCAGGTGCTTCAGGGCGAACCTGACCTGCCCGGCCTCGTACTCGCCGAGGCCCGAGGCGCCCTTGAGCTCGGCGACCAACGCCGCGAGATCCTTAACCAGCTTCTCGACCGCCGGGTCGACGCCGTCCTTGAGGAGCTTGGCCTCGTCGGCCGCGGGCTTGCCCTCGAAGTAGATGTACCGGGCCCTGGCGAGCGCGTCCTTGCAGGCGTTGCGCAGTGCGACGACCTGCTCGTTGCGCTTCTGGAGCGGGTTGGCCTTCCGGAGCTCATCGATGATCGGCTTCCATGTCCCGCCCTCCTTGAGCTGGGTGTGGGCGAGGCCGTCGTCGGCGACCTGCTGGACGCCGCCGAAGGTCATGCCCGAGCCGTCGGGCAGCTCGCAGGTCCAGCCCCACAGGACCGGGTCGTTCTTCCACTCCGTGGCCGGCACCTTGTAGGGCTTGCCGCGCGCTTCGGGCTCGGGGATGGCCCGGGCCGGCACGGTCACGAACTTGGTGCCATCGGCCGCCACCAGCGGGGGAGGCGGCGGGGGCTGGCCGGCGAGGGCGGCGGTGCCGAAGACGACGGCCAGGAGGCACTGAGGGACTAAGGCACTGAGGCACTTAGTGCGCTTCGCGCCCGCTGTCGGATTGGTACGTATCTGGGTCATTTCGCCCTCCGTTCGACTCAGTGCCTTAGTGCCTCAGTCCCTCAGTGCCTTCTCACTTCCCCACCACCATCGCCTACTTCAGCTCCGCGTATTCCGCCGTGGCCGGATCGAACCGCAGCGCGAAGACCTGGAAGCCCAGGTCGGGCGCTGGACCGAGGAGAAACACGAGTTTGCGTTTCGGGTGGTACATCAGGCCGCTGCCGATGAAGCCGCCGGGCGCCTGGACGTTCTTCGGCTTCAGGCGCACGCTCTTCCATTCGTTCCCGGCCACGTCGTAGAGGTAGTGCCAGTCCGCGCCGCCGGCGAGGAAGAGCACCGCGTCCGCCTCTGGAAGGTAGATGGACTCGCGCGCCGTCTCGGCCTCGAACCTCACCTTGTCGGCGTTCTTCGGCTTGAGTTCAGCGATCTCGGTGGTCTTGAAATCGTAGCTCCAGACCACGCCCTCCTTGAGGGAGCCGTAACCCTTGCCGTTGGCGCAGTACAGGCGGTCGCGCTTGCTGTCGTAGCTGTACGCGGCGGAGAAACCGCAGAAGCCGTCGGGCCACTTGCCCTGCGCCGGCATGGGCACCCAGCCCTTGGTGGCGTCGAAGCGCTTCACTCCGCCGCCGATGAGGCCGTGCGGGGTGGCCACGAAGTTGGCGACGCCAATCGGGAAGGAAGTCTTGTCCCAGGCCCGGCGCGCCGGGTCATACATGTACGCGCCGGATGAGGAGTGGATCACGGCGCGCTTGCTGGCCGCGTCGTAGGCGCAGCGGTGGTAGGTGTGCATGCCCATCCAGGGGCGGCCGTCGAAGTCGGTGCCGGGGAATCCGCTGCAGGCACCCTCGTGGGTGAGCGGATGGGAGGGCCGGTAGCTGATGCTCCAGGTGTTCGCCTTGATGGAGTACAGCGCCAGGTCGTTGCCGCAGTAGCCGGCGTGACCGCCGCGCCACCAGATGAGTTGGTCGGTGTCTGGATCGAGGATGCAGGTGCCCCAGTTGCCGTAGCCGCCCGGATTGCCAGAGTTCTTGGCCGTGATCATGGTCCAGGTGTTGGCCGGCAGCTTGGCGAGGCGTTCCTCGGCGGCGGCGCTCTCCTCGGCCGGTTCGCGGTCGCAGGGGCCGGGTCCGCCGAAGAAGGTCACGGTGTTGGGCTTGACCCCGTATTTCGCGGTCCCGGCGGCGTCGGCCTTCGCCGCATCCAGGCGGCAGGCCCAGGTGCTGAACTTCCGTTCGTTGACCCAGTACCCGATCTCCCCGAGCCCCACCAGGAGATCGTCCGGCCCCGCCGCGAAGGCCGAGAGGCCGGTGTTGCACAGCTCGGCCGGCGGCGCGCCGGTGTTGTCCTCGACGTGCTGGAGCAGCGCCCAGCGGTCCGCCGCGAGGTCGTAGGTCCAGAGCTCGAAGGGCAGCGTCTCATAGAGCCCCTGCTTGCCCCGCGCCTGATTGGGCAGGTAGCCGCGGCCGGCCAGCAGCACGGTCTTGGCCTTGGGCAGCCAGACCAGCGCGTGTCCGGCCCGCGGGCCCGGTCCGACCGGCGGGTGCTGCTGCATCCAGCGGGACTTGGCCGGGTCGAAGGTCCAGGTGTCGGAATAAGCCCGGCTGTAGCCATCGCCCCCGAAGGTCACGACCTTCCTGGCCACGGGATGCCAGAGAAGCGGACTGTTGCCGCGCGGCGGCGGCTCGACGGCGAGTTCGTCGCGGGCGCTGCGCAGGATCTCCGTGAGGCCGTCCTGCAGGGTGGTCAGGGTGGGGACGTCGAGCCGGCCGCCGAGCTTCTTGAACTCGCTCTCGGCGATCTTGAGCGCCTCCGCCAGCGCCGCCTTGGCCCGGGCGAGCTGCTGGGTCTCGTAGTCGTCGGCGCCCTTGGCGGCGCCCAGGGTCGCGCCGGCGGCCGTGACGGCGGCGACCAGCTCCGCGCCCATCTTCTCGAGGCTCAGCTTGGCGGTCTCGGCGGATTCGGTGCGATAGTGCCGGTTGCGGCAGGCGGCCACCAGATCCTGGCCCTGGACGTAGAGCTTGTGCAGGTCGGCCCGGCGGTCGTTGATGAGCGGCGAGCCGAACTTGAGCTCCCGCCACTCGTTGCTCTTCGGGCTGTAGAGCCAGGTGCCGGAGCCGCCCAGAGGCGCGGCGCCGTTGGCCAGCATGACCTCGCCGCTCTCCGGCAGCCAGCACAGGGTGGCCCAGCGGGTGAAAGCCTCGCCGTTCCTCGGCGGCGCATTCTTGGATGCCGGATTCGTCCAGGTCTTCTGCGCATAGTCGAAACTTAACAGGTTTTTGCCCCAGGTGTCCGATCCGATGTATCCGTAGCCCCGGTCGGTCGCCGGATCCCAGGCCAGGAAGCAGTTGGAGGATTCGTTGAGCAGCTTGTTCGGCCCCTGGCCGGGCTTGGCCTCCTCCCACTTGCCGGTGGTCGGGTCGAACAGCATCTCCGCGGTCTTGCCGTTGTAGCCGGTGAGCAGGAACTTGCCGGCGCTCGCCACGTAGGTGAGCCCGCAGCCCGGGCTCCTGCCGTCCTTGGTCATGCCTTCGTCCAGCTTGACCCAGGCGTTGGGCGCAGCCTGGGCGATTTGAGGACAGAGCTCTCCGGACTTGGCCGGCGACTCTCCGCCGCGAGCTGCCACCATCGTCGCGGCCAGGGCCAGGGGCAATGCCATCTGCTTCATGGTCATCTCCTCAGGTCTTCCGTTCGAGGCGAAGAGTGACGATCTCCCACGCCCGCACCGCGAACTCGGCGACACCGCCGCGAACGGCGAGTTCCCGGCCCTCGCGCTCAAGCAGGTTGACGCGCTCGGCGCGGCGCACCCACGCCGGCAGCCGGACGCGCACGCACCCAGCGCGGCCGCGGTGCTCGGCCAGGCGCAGGATGAGCGCGCCGCCCTCCTCGGCCGGCTTGAGCGCCGCGACGTAGACGTGGTCCGACTCCACGGCCGGCATCTCGGGCAGCCGGACCTCGCCGGCGACGGCCAGCATGCCGGCGTTGTAGAGCCCGGCGTCGGCCTCGACGGAGCTCTCCAGGAGCGCCCCGCGGTAGCCGGTCACCGCGTACTCCAGGCGGTGGCGGCCCTCGTCACGCATGCCGTCGTAGCCGGTCATCACGTAGGACTCCGGCTCGTGCAGGTAGGTCGGGTAGGCCGGGCTCCTGAGCAGCGAGAGCAGGATCGTCGAGCGGCCCCGGCCGGCCGGCTCTATGCGGTAGGAAGGCAGGCCGCGATTGAGGACGGCGACGGAGAAGCCCTTGGCATCCAGCCCCGCCCAGTTGATCGCCGGCCAGTCACCGCCGGCCGCCTTCCAGTTGAACCACGGCTTGTAGACCGGCCGCTCGAGCGCGCCGTAGGGTATCCCGTAGAGGTGCCGGCCCGTCGCCGGCACCGGCACGGCGGCGCGCAGACGGGTGTTGCAGGCGTGCCACTCGACCTCGACGGCCACGTCGATGCGCTCGATTCCGGAGGTCAGCGTCACGGTGGTCCACGCCCGGGCCTTGTGATCGTTGGCCAGCCGATCGATGTCCACCTCGAACCGCAGGGTCTGCCGCGCCCCGCAGCGCTCGGCGGAGACGAGCTTGGTCTGGCCGACGAGCGCGGTTCGCTCCTGCGAGGGCTTGATCGTCGCCCAGGGCGAGCCCTCGTCCTCCTCGAGGATCAGCTCGAAGGGCCGGTAGGCGCCGGGGGCGAGCAGCGCCCGGCCCAGGCGCTTGTCGAAAACCCGGCGCACGCCGTGCGCGTCGGCTTCGATGCGGAAGCGCGCGTTCTCGATGCGCGGGACGCGGAGCTTCCGGACCGCCGGGGCCGGCGCGGGGCGGAAACGGAAGCTCGCGGCGGAGAACGCCGGCACGGCCGGGGCCGCGAAGGTCACGCGGGCGCGAGCTCCCGGCAGGCGCTCGACGGCCGCGACGGGGAGCAACCGGCCGGCGGCGTCCTCGATCCTGGCACCGGCGGAGGCCAGCGGCAGCTCGGCGGTCGCGAGCGTCGGCCGGGAGAAGCCGGTGAGGTTGACCAGCGAGAAGCTCCCGCGCCGGGGCGAACTCAGCCGCCGCAGGGACTTCGCCGCAAGGCCCGCGGTGCGCCCGGCCAGCTCGGCGTTGATGTCCATCAGCTCGTCGTAGGCCGCGTCGACGTGCGTGCCGGTGACGGCGTCGTGGAAGGCGGTGAAGAGCAGCTGCTCCCAGCACTTGGCGAGAGCCGCGCGCGGCGGAGTCGCGCCGCACAGGGCGGCGGCCGCGGCCAACATCTCGGCACCGAGCAGGGCGTATTCGGCGCGGCGCAGTTCCTGCTTCAGGCGGATGCGGGTGACGTAGCAGCCGGAGTTATTGGGGTTGACCTCGGCGCTCGAGTGCAGCTCACGCTCCGGAACGGAGTCGACGCGGGCCAGGCGCCCGGCCAGGAGCGGAAGAGCCTCGGACTCGACGGCGAAGCGCGCGTCGAGCCCGCGCGCGCTTCGGCGCAGCCAGGCGACGGCGTCGGGATTGGGCAGGAGTTCCTCCGGGGACAGCTCGACGAAGGCCCGGCCCTTGCGCTCCACCAGCCCGCGGTCGAAGTCGAGCAGCTTGGCCCGGGGCGCGGAGTCGAAGCCCCGGCCGCCGCAGCGCCGGCAGCCGCGCCCCGCGCAGCTCGGGCACGGCGGGTACTTGTCGTAGCCGGCCAGGATCCCGGCGCGCGGCAGCCCCCGCCCGCAGACCGTGCTGCCGTCCAGGCCCCGCCAGTACTCGGCGTCGAGCTCGGAGTAGGTCAGGCCGGTGACGAGCTTCAGGCCGCAGCCCCGGACGATCTGGGGCAGCTGGGCGCTGTTGCCGAAGGCGTCGTTGCGGACGACGAGCGCCGCGCGCTGGCCGAGGTGCTTCTCGAGCCAGAGAAACCCGGTCACGAAGTTCCTGGCCAGCGTCTCGCCCAGCACCAGGTTGCCGTCCACGATGTTGTCGCCGGCGCCCGAGACCTCGAAGCGCCCGGCGGCGGCCAACCGCCGAAGTTCGGCGCGGCGCTCCGGCCGGCGCTCCAGGAACTTGCGGACCACCGCGGTGCACTCGGCCATGAACTTGTACCCGGGGTGGCGCCGGGCGATGGCCAGGTTCTCAAGCATGTAGGCCTCCTCGATGTCGGCGTAGGAGGCATAGGTCTGCCCGTTCCAGGTGAAGCGGCGGTCCCAGCAGCGGCGCCAGGTGAGGTCGAAGTGGTTGTTGACCAGCACGTGGAGCACTGGTCGGGTCGGGAGACGAGAGCTCATGACTTGCCTTTCTCCGCCGGCCGCAGCCGCACCGGCACCTTGATGAGCGTCGGCGGCATCTCCGGCCTGGCCCGGCGCTCGGCCAGCCGGACGATGGTCAGCCGGGCGAGCTCGGCTATGCTCCAGACCATGGTGGGCGGCACCGAGCCCCTGAAGCTCGCGCTGTAGGCGCCGCCGTAGAGTTCCTCGGTGCACCAGCCGACGAGCTCGAGATCCCGGCCGAGGCTCAGGCCCAGCTCCCCGGCCGCCGCGGCGAGCTCGGCGGCGGCGTCGTGCCAGAGCCCGAGCACGGCGGTGGGGCGCTCGCCGAGGCTCAGGAGTCTCCGGGCCGCCGCGGGCGTCTCCGGCCAGGGCGTGTCCCGCATGTACTCCGGCCGGAACTCGACGCCCGCCGCGGCCAGCGCCGCCGCGACGCCGCCGTAGCGCTCCTGGCTCTGCACGCTCTCCGAGATCCGGCCGAGCCAGGCGATCCTCCGGTGGCCGCAAGCGAGGAGGTGCTTCGTGGCGGCCATCGCGCCCTGGAAAGAGTCCTGGACCACCGCGTCCAGGCTCATCTCCGGACTCCAGGCGTCCATCATCACCGCCGGCAGGCGCACCCGGCCGACCTCGGCCAGCAGCTCGGGTTTGGCGACGTCGAGCACCATGCCGCAGGCCCGGCAGTCGCGGAGCTGCTCCATGATCTGCGCCGGCGAACGCCCCCCGATGCCGATGGCCAGCATCGACCAGCCGCGGTCCGCCGCCGCCTGCTGCAGGCAGGCGAAGAGCATGCGCGAGAAGTCGTCCCAGAGCTCGGTCTTCTCCGCGCCGCCCAACACGAAGGCGATGGGCAGCCCGCGCTCCGGGTCGTTGACTCGGGCCAGGACCCGGAAGCCCTGACGCGGCTCGGAGGCCACCAGGCCCTCGGCCTCGAGCTGTTTGGCGGCGCGCCGCGCCGTCTCGGGAGCGACGCCGTGGGTCGCGGCCAGTTGCTTGTTGGACGGCAGAATCTCGCCGACTCCGATCTCGCCGTTCAGGATCGACTGCCGCAGCTTGCCTGCCAACTCGACGTAACCGATTGCCTCCAAGACCGATCCATCTGCACGCCGCGTGACCACCATCGTAACTACCTCCTGCCTACCATACACCGGGAGTTGCTGCCTGTTCGCGGTGTCCGGGCGAATTATTGCATCAAAGAGGCTTGTGGCGCTGACTCGCACTGTACGAAGGGATCGACACCCAGCCACGGCGCCGGAGCCGGTCAGCCGGAAACTTATGTATTTGAACTGTCGCAGCGCCTTTCGCTTATGTAATTGAACTGTCACCTTATGTATTAGGAGTGTCGCAGCCGCTTTGGCTTATGTATTTGGACTGTCACCCCGTTTGCAGGGGGCCGGCGCCCGGCGAAAGCACCACAAAAGTCCGTGCGCGCAGAATTCTGGGCAGAAAATCGCACGGACGGGCCCAAAACGGCCTCTCTACAGCACCTAACACCTTATGCCGCAGCTAGATGTCGTGCTCCGACGAGGATGTCCCAGACGAGGATGTCCCAAGGACGAGGATGTCCCAAGGATGTCCCAGTGCCCCGACGAGGATGCCCAGACGACGAGGATGCCCCTTATTCTTGCCGCCTTGTGTCCTGGCAAGGAATGCGCACACGGTAGAGATCCTGCCCCTTCATTGCCAAGTACTCCACTGTGCCGTCCTTCAGGAATACTGGGCCACATGTAAGACTGGTGATAGGAGGTGCAGATCGGCCGTCAACAACAACTACTCGTTGGCCACCGGTGTCTGCTACGTAGACGATGCGCGAACTGTCTGGGCTGAAAGCCATAGTGCCAGCATCAATTCCTCCGAACGCCGGCCCGGGCTGGCCGTCAACGACGGCATATCGTCTTTCTCCGCTACGTGCTACGTAGGCCCAGCGTTTGCCGTCTGCGCTGAAGACGGGCATTGGTGACAGTATCTCATCATACTCAGGACCTGCGGTGGCATCGTATACCACACACTGTCCCCCACCACGCTTGTCGAATAGTCCGGGGCGTCTTTCGACAACATATGTCAAATGCTTCCCATCTGGACTGAAGGCCGGCACTCCCACCACAATATCGCCAAACCGTGAAGCTTCTCTGCCATCGAGAAGCACATGATCCTTACCGTCGCGGCTGACTACGCAAACGACCTTGGCGCCATCAGGGCTAACGACAGGACATCCTTTCCGGACCGAGTCGTATGGCCCCAACTTCTCGTCATCGACAACCAGGAACGAACGTCCCCCCTCAAAGCCGACATGCAGCCGTCGCTTGGTGCCAGAGCTGAGGCGCAACGAACCGAAGGCAATGGCATCAGTTTCGGGTCCGGAGTTGCCATCAAGTACAGAACTCCACTTGCCGCCATCTAGGGCGATATAGGCAAAATGCTTGCTGTCTGTGCTAAACAGCACGTCATCGTTGGATATCCCATCGTACTGCTTGGTGGTCTGCTCATCTATCACCACCACCCAACGCTCCTGAGTCACTGCGACATAGGCAAGGCGAGAGCCGTCAGGGCTGAAACGAAAGCCGCTCTTGCCAAGGTGATCATACGCCTGACTTTCGCGCCCGTTGACCACCACTATCGGCTTGTTATCTCTTACTCCGACATAGACACACTTGGTGCTGTCTGGGCTGAAAAGAACATCGCAGATCCTGTCGAATCTAGGGCCAACCTTGCCATCCACAACCACGACAGCTCCGTTATCATTCCGGCCATGGTAGGCTACGCGTCTGCTGTCAGGGCTGAATATCGGGGCGCCGATCTTGTCGAAGACCGGGCCTGCTTCTTCATCCACAACAACCCGCTCTTTGCCGTCCTCCTTGATACAATAGGCGAACCGCTGGCCATCAGGACTGAAACAAGGAGGTCCCGCCTCATCACAGGCAAGTCCTTGCTTGCCGTCAAGATGGTAGCGTGCCTTCTGCCCATCCCAGGCAAGATAAGCTAGGCGCGTTCCCTCTGGACTGAAGCGGCACCACCCTACCCGATCATGTTTCTGCCCCTTCTTCTGGTCAACCACGGCCGTCCAATGCGTTCCCTCGGAGGCTACAAATGCGTAGCGCCTCCCGTCAGGGCTGAAGGCGCAAGGGCCAGGTTCGTCGGAGCCGTTAATGCAGGTGGACATGATGCTATCGCATTCCATTTCAACACGCCCGTTCACAACCACACAACGCTTGCGTCCCTTGTTGCCTACGTAGAAGCATAGGGTGCCTTTGGGGTTGAAATGAACACCAGCTAATGCCTCGAATCGTGGACCTAGCGCGCCATCCAGTACCACGCGGTAGTTTCCGTCGCGCTCACTGACAACGAGGGCGGCATGGCACCCGGATGGAGTTGCCGACAGGTATGTCCTGTGCACCCGCCAATCGTCAGCCACTCTGCAGAGAAGTTGCTCTTCGCCCATCGCAGAGTGGACTTGGAACAGACATGACGCGAGAATGATCCAAGTGCGCATTTCCGACCCTCTACGTAAGATCAGTGTCACCATGTGCGACTCCAGCCTAGCACGAAACGCTGCTTAGTATCGTACTTGCGTCTCGTGTCTCGTCGTCTCGTGTCTCCCTCGTGTCTCGTCGTGTCTCGTCGGAGCACGACATCCTCCTGGCGCACAGCTTCGTCGTGTCTCGTCGGAGCACGACATCCTCCTGGCGCACAGCGAGTTAGATGCTCCCGAAACCTCATTTGTACCCCGTCCATTGCGTTTTCGGGGGCCAAATCAACGCGTACGGCCTCCGGCCAGCGGGTAAGGCCACGCACGGATGGCCTCTCGGCAGTGCCGCTTCGCGGGGACTTCAATCTTTCCCCTTCCCAGACTCTGCCCCGGCAGGCCCCCGCCCATAGGGCTCCTCGGTCTCGCGCACCAGCCACGAATCGTCTTGGCCGCGCCGGATCTCCAGCTTCGCCCGCCACTCGTTCGCGTCCGCGACCCCGTTCACGAACTCCTGGCTGCCCACCGCGATCGAGTCGGTCCACTGCGCCTCGCGGCCCAGCCGGTGCGCATCCAGCGCCTCGGCGATCATCGCCTGGTGGTCGCGGGCCAGCTCCGCGGCGCTGGGCGTCCCGGTCAGCTCCAGGAGCTTCTCCCGGTCGAGCACCAGGAACTTCCGGCGCTCGCCGGCCAGCTCGTCGTAGCCGCACCACCGCCACTCCCGCGGATGTCCAACAACCCCGGCCCGGACCATGTTCAGGTCGATGTAGCGCATGCACCGCCAGAGGTGCTCGCCGCTCTCGACCATCGTGCAGTGATAGCGCCCGTTCCAAAACGCCCCGCTGCGCCGCCGGCGCAGGTTGTACCACTTGCCGAACTCGCCCTGCAGCCGCTGCATGAACCGGGCGATGGCCGCCGGCTCTTGGGCGCTGACCAGCAGGTGCACGTGGTTGCTGGTCAGGCACCACGAAAGCAGCGAGACGTCCGAGCCGCCCAGGACCTCCCGCAGGCGCCGGCGGTACTCCTGCCGGTGCGCCTTGAAGCGGAGGAGGAACTTCCGGTCGTGACAGCGGTGCGTCAGGTGGCAGGCGCTTCCGGGCAGGACATATCTATTTGCTACCGGCATGGTGGCGCATCATACCCGCCCGAAGCGTCCGTGCAAGAATCGGGTGGCAATAAACGCACGGACGGGCCCAAAACAGCTTCTCCAGAACACCTAACCACTTATGCCGCAGCGGGATGCCGTGCTCCGACGAGGATGCGTAGGATGCGTTGCGTCCTTAGGAGTGTCGCAGCCGTTTTGGCTTATGTATTTGGACTGTCACCCCGGTTGCAGGGGGCCGGCGGCCCGGCGAACGCACCACAAAAGTCCGTGCGCGCAGAATTCTGGGCAGAAAATCGCACGGACGGGCCCAGAACCGGACTCCAGTCATGGTCAACCCATTGCAGGACAGAGAGATGGCGTGGTCCGACCCCGAAGCCCGGAACCCGAAGCCCGGAAGCCCGCCCCGTGACTGGTCTCGCCGTCTTCTTGGCCGTTCAGCCTCGGTGGACCCATTCACCCTGTCTAGCCCTCAATCCTTCGCAATGCTTCGACGGCCGCATCGTGAACGCGCCAGTCGCTGTCACCAAGCAGCCTCTTCAGCGCTGGCACAGCATCGCTGGCCGCTGACCCGATCCCGCCCAACGCTTTGGCGGCATCCTGTCTGATATCACCACTCTGGCATTCCAACATCTTGGGGGCTTCCGGGGACACAACACTTTTACCCCCCTGTCCTTCTCGGCCGTCTCTGCAGGTCCCGCCCGGTGAGCTTCTCCACCAGCTTGACGAACTCCCGGTCGCCGGCCGGGCGCGACGTGCGCGACGACCGCCGCAGCTGCCTCTCGGCCGGTTCGTCCGCGCCGGTCAGGAGTTCGCGCCACGCGCGGGCGTCGGGCACCAGCCCCAGCAGCGTCCGGTCCCGGATCAGCGGGTCCTTGTCCTGCAAGGCCAGATGATAGCGAGCGCTCGACCACGGCCAGTCTTCCGCTTGCGCGGCCAAACCGGCCTTCACCGGATTGAGTTCCGTGTACCGCGCCGCAGCCAGCA
>Ga0302248_1000050_pt1 | contig 132580 bp, 114 predicted proteins | sample AAG_UR_Leu_MG_FD_193528 | JGI IMG/M metagenome (GOLD analysis project Ga0302248, IMG submission 193528) | Enriched activated sludge microbial communities from anaerobic digester in WTTP, New Holstein, Wisconsin, United States - AAG_UR_Leu | ecosystem: Engineered > Bioreactor > Anaerobic >...
ATCTCTTTAAACCTGACAACCTGTGCTGACCATCTATAGCCACTATGTGACATTTCTTTTCATTCCACTCTATTCGAGCGAATGACTGGTCAGACTTTAAAATCATAAATTTAAAATAATTATTTTTTTCATACACTTCATATTCGCGCTTCTGATACAAATCGACTTTTGGCTCAATAAATTCAACTGACTTTAGAACTTCTCTTTTATTGCTATCCATGGGGAGAATTATTAATGTCAGCGGATTAAAAAATTTCACTTTCGTTTGATCTTCGAAGTATGGAATGATTTCTCGTGTGACTCGTTCATCATCAACATCTCTCTGAAAAAGATCACGCACATCCCATTTTTCGCTTCCTGGAATATTTGATATCAAAGTGATATAGTCGAGTTCATCATAACTTATTACTGTTTGTAAGAATCGGATTTTCGCATTACCTCCTGCACCCAGCTCACCATAATAGCCCCATTTTGATCGCCCGTACGGTTTTTCATCTGTGATAGGTATATCGGATGGTGACATATGTTCCCTCCTCTATCTGATTGAATACAATGGCTTCGATAAATATTTTATAATCTCCTCTACCAAGCCCTCAAAATTATCAATATACGCTTCATCAGCCATCTGGCTTTCTTCGTCGGTCCTTATGCAAACAAAAATGAGATTCGATACTTTGTTAAATATAACATTGTATTTCTTCGCAAATGTCGTAAATCGATTATGAAAATTATTTTCTTTGTCTCTTCCTGTTAGATGCTGATGACATCTTTGATATAATGACTTTGCCTTGCCTACGTATAAAGGCGGCATGAAAAGGCTCGCCTTCATAATTGCACGACGAAGCAAGGTAAATTTTTGTTCATCACTAACGCACGCTTCCCATATTTCCATAAAGCTGTCGAGATTTGGATCTCTGAAATTTAACTTGATATTAAGGTCAATCGCTTTCCAAGCAAAATCGAGGCGGGTATTTTGCACAGGAACATCACGAAGAAGCGCATCGTAATTCAATATGTTATTAACTTCATTTATAAATTTAATGGGGTCTTTTGATGTGATGATTAGTGGATAAAACCACGCATATATACCAGGTGATGAAGGCACACTTTCAAAAGTGTCATTTGTGTAAAAACCGATTTCTGCAGTTACATTTCGCCAGATATCGTTGAGCGACATATTTTATTTTCTCGAATACCTATTCAGATATGTTCTAACTCTTTCAAGATCCGCTTTGTGAAATGACTTGACGCATATTAGTAGTACAAACAAATCATCAACATATCCAATGCCTGGAGTATAATCTGGTATCACGTCAAAGGGATCGATAAAATAAACTAGACAGCCGATAATTGATCTACAGGCATCGATGGATATCTTTTCTTTTTCCATTATATAATTCTTAAATAATTCAAATAAACTTTTATGATAAGCAGACAAATCTGCTATCCATGATGTCTGAGACCGACAGGTATGAGTTAATTTATCGTCTATTTTGTCTAGTATGTAATTTACCTCCTTAGGCCCACATTTCTCCGAAACATTTGAATATTTATGTAATATCAATTCCTTCACATGCTTTTCTAATTTGTGTGGCAAAACAGTATTTAAAAGTCTAGATAAGATTGTCATATTTAGTAATGTTCTAAGATCTTAGAGATGGCAAATGGCGCATCCTTCAGATTCATCAAGTGCTTGAATGCCATATCTCTTCGTTATATTTTCAACATCACTCAAAGGTTTACCATCTATCCAAGTATAACGTTTTCCATTTTCATACTTTTCGTATCTCTTTGCTTTCTCAAATAGTTCTGGATGGTTTTCCTTTAATCCTTGCCATTCACCAATCTGTTGGTAAAAACAGAAATAGCACCCGGACCGTGAGCGCCATCGATAATATGTCGGCAAACCGAGACCTGACTCATCGAGTATATTACTTATATCTTCGAGCCTTATGTCATCATCTTTGAAAGGATAAACTGGAATTATATTTGGTCTCTGTGATATTACAGGGGGCTTTTTAGCTACATATCCTTCGCGATTCTCGTCAGCACGGATACCTATATAACTATATGCATAGCCTGTACCCACATAAGCTTCAAATGGCTTAATTTTTAGCATTTTTGTACACCATCGTGCACGGGGGCTAGGCAAATATCCATTAAACATTTCATATAACCAAAAATCAAAAGGATTGCGGCTTCGCTTTTGTTTGATATCGAGCAATCCCAAGGCATTTACTCGAATGATTTTTGCACCAAGAAGCGATTCAAGACGCTCTAGATATTCATATGTTTCTTGTAATTCACATCCCGTGTCACAGAAAACATATTCAACTTTGATTTCTGGATATTTTTTTCGCATGTAGATTGCGAGGGCGGCCGAATCCTTCCCCCCCGACAAACTAACTATATGTTTCACGGTCTCACTATTTAATGATTTTAGAATTTCCTTTATCGTCATCATTGTTTACCATCACCGACACGCTTATCAATGAGCGAATTAACTATAATTCGCGCTTCTTCTTCGCTCACAATGGTGGTTAATCGATCAAACAGTCCAGCCATCCTGCCCTGAATTAGATGTTTAATTCCTGTCTTACTCTTATCACCTGCCGTTACATTAGCCTGACTTGTTAGTGCATCTTCCTCAATTCTTCGTACAATATCCTTTAATTCTCTGTCGAACTGGGTAATCGACATATCATCCCATCGATCGATAGGCTTGCCAATTAACAAACTAGAGATTGAATTGAGTAGCAACTCGTCAGTCTCGTAAGGTGTATTTACTCTAGAAAAGAAACCCTTTATGATTCCATCTGAATATTTCGCGACAAAATCGTCAGCGAAACAACTGGCCCAATCACCCGCGACATTGCGCAGGTTACGGTTTCCGTTATTGTATCCAAGCTTTAATGCATGGAACGTGCTGCTCAAAGCATGGTTAAAATATACTTTACTTACACCTCGTAATTCGTCGACACTCTCTCTGAGTTTCGATAATAGCTGCTCACTTTCCTCAACGGGCGTTTCGTAAATATTGGGTATCTTTCTAAATAGCAGCTCAATTGGCTCTATTTCTCGATTCAGTATCTGCTGCAGTTTTAAAGTCTTTTCAGACAGCCTTTTAGTCGTTAACGCGGCAGGCGGTAGGTCCTCTTTCCAGCTTTGAATTGCTTCGAAAGTTACTCTAATGAGTTCACCATCGAGCATATGATTTTGAACTTGTGCTCCAAGACAACGATTAAGTTCTTTCAAATAATTAATTTCCGAATCCTTTAAGCGCAAAACCATAAGATTATATATAGAGGGTTCTCTACACAACCGCTCTATCTCGGACGGCAATAGATCCTTAATATATTCTCCCTCTCTTGTCAGTGCTATTGACGTCGGAAATGCCATAAGTGCGGCAGCAAACAAAATCGGAAAGAGTCCCTCCCGCATGCCATATGGCGGGCTCATTAATTCTTTGAAGAATTTATTGATTTGCTTAGGCTGATCAGATGGCTGTGTTAATAATCTTCTGAATTTATCCCATACTTCCTGCAATCCATTGTCCTTTATATCTTTAGGCGAAGAATAACACCATACGCCTCCCTCAGTCTCTCTATAAATCCCCGTATTGAGAAGCACCGTTCGAAGAAGTGAGGCATCCGGGAAATTGCCTTCGATACTTAAATTGGGTTTTCCTGATCTTTCTAGAATTCCAAGCAACAATTTCCTTCTCCCAGCAGCTACAGCGGGTGAAGGTTTATGGCGGACAATCATCTCGTTATTTATTTTGGGAGTAAGGTAATATACGCGATCCATTACGTCACTTATGAACAATTCTAGCTCTCTCTTACCATTTAACTTCCTTACATTCCCTTCGTGGAACCATTCATTTACTCCCACTTCGGCAGATAATAATCTATTAATAAGCCTGTGGAGATGCGACCGCGCATCATCGAGCATCTGTTGAAGTTCTGGCTGCACTAGGGGATCGGTTTCAACCAATTCCTTGTCCGTCTGCATTTGCAGGAGTGTCCATACCTCGAGCGCAGAGTTATATAATGGTAATTGCTCTGTTGGTAATACAGCGACAAGTCTTGGATGCCTTAATTTATCCGTCAGATTATCTCTAAGTTGCCCTAATTTCTCATTTGACTCCGGAATTATATAAAGGACCTTTCCATCACAATTCACGGGCAGATTATCAAGGAATGAGTCCCAATCTAAGTAATTTTGAAGAGTGGCTGTATCGTGATATTCGCCCTCCAAGAAACGTCTAATTCTGTAATTATCGTTATGCCTGATGGGTCGTAAAATAGGTGGGGGGGTTTCTTTTTTCAGAAAGCTTAGAAGATTAAATCTATCTCTTTGCCTTACTTTTTCCTCTTCTAGTCTACTTCTTAAATCAAAGTCGGTACCATGCCATATTGTTACCGCATCACTATGCTTTCTATAAAGTAATAACTTTTTCTCTATCAAATAATTTACCGTATCACGCAGTGTCTCATCCCCGTAGCCCACAGTGGCAAGCAATAGTACTTCTTTACTTACATGTGCGCGTTCTCCACTTGTACCTAGACCTAGTAGGCATGCCGTTTTCAGCACCTTTGACGCTCTAGGATCATTGCCAATTTTAGACAACGCACTTTGGGTTTCGAGCCATCTTCTATATGTACCACCTACCGAGGTATCCGATTGCATCGACGTAGCGAAATAATCAAACAGTTGCTCTGGTCCTACGGACACACTCAGATCTACATTGTAAATGAAGTTGAACAATGTTCGCTCATGCTGTGCTACACGAGCGGACAATCTCGGCAATAAATATAGCGCAATAGGTTCAAGTGGATACGCCGCATAAAGAATTTCCGATAACTCATGACTAGAGAAATCTTTGAATAAGCCATTCGCTCTTAACTCGCGCACTTTTGATGCGATAGCTACTTTTGATGGCGGTGCAGCATCTTTCTGCGTTGCCACTAGATTAGAAATCAGCCGATAGATTTCTTTGCTATCGTCGACATATTGTATGGTCTTAAATCGCCCTTCAATTTTCCTCCATTCTGCTTGTACTGATTGCGGTAAATTACTTGCGTAATGGAATAGGCCCTGATGCAGAAGCAGCCCAAAAGTGATCGGTATATCTGCTGAGCGCGCAACGTATTCGGCAAGTAATTGAATATCTGCTAGTGATGCTGGTCGGCCTTGACTGACTAGTGTTTCGATATGACGTCCGAATTCATCCCAGACAATTACAATCCGATCAACGTTATGTTTTCTTTTTACTTCGTTAAGGAAAAGAGCAATATTTTCTATTGTATCGCACGGAACGTCTAATGTGGGTGGCCGTCCAGGGCTCCTCGTGCGATATATCGCTTCAAGCACCGACGTTCTTATTGCTTCCGGTAGTGATGAGTAATAGCCATGAAGTGCGACGAATAGTCCGTGTGATTTTGGGGTCTTATTGATTTTTGAAACATCTTTTGCGAAATCAGGTTCGATATGCTTTATCTTTTCCTTAATCGTGCTCAGTAACTGAGCCGACTCCGCTCGTTTCTCTAACAAATGCAGCAGATATGTTGCTGTGATAGACTTGCCAGAACCATAAGGTGCTATGATAAAGAATGCCCTATCCTTTTCGAAACCAAGAAGAGACTTTAAGAGTACGAGGCTTTTTGTTGTTGGAAAGTAATGCCTTATACGTTCAGGATAGTCTGCATCCATCCTGATATTAATCGACCTCAAAAACTCGTTGGCCGCAATATTTAGTTCTTCGCCTATTTCTTTCCGCCGTGGACTCATATCAGAGATTATCCTTGTAATAGTGTTTAATCCACTCCAAGGGTTCTTGGCAATTTATTCTCAGCGTTCTCTCGCCTGCCATTCCAGATATTTCGATTCCATTCGATTCATTTTTACTCTCAAATTGTGCCAGCAGTTCGTGCAACGTCTCGCTTGTCATGACAAAGCAGCGTCCAGGACCACCTGGCATTCTCGCGGCATTGCGAATGAGTATGTCTGACTTCCCAGAGCCCATGGCTATATCAGGAGAACTCTTAGCCATTGCGTATCCTAAAATGGCCGCGGGTATATTCTTTACACTAGTGTTAAGATGGAATTGACCAGAGGCCTGAAAGTAGGTAAGCAACTCTAAATCCGTAAATGGACTTTCCGAAGCATCCTCTGGATCTTCTTTTGACGGTGGAATCTTCTTCGCATACGTGTTTAGAAGACAGCTAATATCCCTTTGGAGCGTTTTCACACTAGGCATGGAGGATCTTTGCATTTGAAGATGCTGGCGGAGCCCTTCTACACAAACAGCACGATCGAACCTTGTTAAAGTGAATGTATTGAAATACCAGCTCCAAGAATATGCATAATCAGGGTTATTAACAAGATTGACATGCAACGCCCACCACGTGCCCGCTTCCAAAAAATGGGGATCGCATTCATAAATGAGCTGCCCCAAGGCAGTACATTCAAAGGCGCTTCTCTTGATCGCTTTTGATCCAAGTGGCTGTGCTATACCTGTGGCAACAAGCCAATGTTTAATGGCTTTACCCATATTGCGACCGACGCCTAGCCAATCAGCATAATATTCGTCGGTCATCTTAATAGGATCCTCGACTAAGAGCCTCAGTCCCTTATTAAGCCAGCCCTCTCTTATCGGAAATGTTTCGTGTCCGCCGAATCGCATTTTTATCTTTGCTCTGCCATTAATTTAGGAATTTTATTTAAACTAAAGTCGCTTAACGCTGAACAAATCTCTTTTATTTGTTCAACAGTGTAATCAATTTCTTGTCGCGTAGTATATTCGGAGAGGCTGAAGCGAATACTTGAAAATGCTTCATCGTAAGATAATCCCATAGACCTTAGAACATATGATGGTTCGGGAATTTGATTTGTGCACGCTGAGCTTTGAGAACATCGAATTCCAAGCTGATCGAGCCTTGCGACGAGTGCTTGTCCCTCTATATCTCGGAACAGTAGATTCGTTGTGTTGTGGACGCGCCGAGTGCGGTCTCCATTTACTTCAACGTTTGGCACTAATCGCAGGACAGACAATTCAAAAATATCTCTCAGCTCCTGCACTCTATTTGTCACGGTATCAAAACGTTTAGATCTGAGCTCTGCAGCCTTTCCAATACCGACTATTCCCGGTAAATTCTCAGTACCCGGCCGCATTCCGAATTCTTGTGGACCCCCCCAAAGAATTGGGTACAAAGATTTTGGCGCCTTAGCATAAATTACGCCGATACCTTGAGGGCCATGGAATTTGTGTCCGCTCACGGAAAGAAAATCAATCGGCATATTGTCTATTTGCATCCGAATTTTTCCCACGGCCTGGGCCGCATCTGTATGCAATGGCACACCATATCTTTGGCATATATTTCCAATATCCGCGATTGGTTGAATAACGCCCGTTTCGTTATTAACCCATTGTATCGTGACGAGGTCGACCTTCTTCGAAGATATCTCCTTCTCTAAAATGGAAAGCGAAATATGCCCTAACCGATCAACCGGTAAATAAACAATGTCTGCAGACTGCGCTTCTAAATACTTGCAGTATTTCTTAATCGAGGAATGTTCTACGTTCGTTGTTATAATTCTTGTTCTATGACCTCGTCTCATTAAGGCGGATGACAGAACCATATTATTTGCTTCAGTCGCACCACTGACAAAAAACAAACTACAGGGCTCGGCGCCTATCAGGTGTGCCACAGCTTCTCTTGCTTCAATCAATCGGCTACGCGCACGTTCGCCTGCTGAATGAGCACTCGAAGGATTGCCAAACCCAGCATCTAATGCCTCAAGCATTGCCTCCCTGACTTCCGGAAGTGGTCTACTCGTGGCATTGTTATCAAGGTAAATTTCAGTATTCATTGCGAGACAGAACTTCGTAAGCTGTTCATTACTTTCTATTGTTAAATAGACTTAACTGTTGCTCATATGGCTGCTGAAGTGCTTCTATCCGATTTGCATATTGGCGAATCTCATCCAGTTCTCGCTCAGTGTAAAAAACTCGGCGGTCTCTGTAACGATATCCGGCAGGTATTTTGCCACTCTGACGCCATCGCCAAAACGTTTGACGTGAAATTCCGAACTGCTTGATTATATCAGTCGCAGCAATATACTTGATGCCGCCTATCCTGATTTCCATCTTGAATATCCGCACCTGTTGTTGCGCGTCGCTTAGTAACGTAATGCATTATAACACCACGTAACATCATGTCAACATGCAATAAATCAAAGATAATTTGTAATGATTTCAAGTTATTAAAGGCTGATACAGTTGTACTCTGTCTCATAGCAAAGCTCTCATTGGTGCTTATACGATTTCTATCACTATTCCTCACCCATACAAGTCCATCGCGACAACGGTTTGTCGCAAGAAAAACCGCGGTTATTTTTCGCTGATTGTAATGCTTACGCTAATTATCGGTTTAGGATGAAAGACGAGTATTATCTCAAATTAGACTTTGCGGGGCAGAACATTATCTTTTTTCGAACACCAGTATTTCTTATCATGTCACATCAAAAGATCACTTCCCGTTGTTCTCACTGAGCTTGAGATTGTGCGGTTTCATCCCGCTTGCTCTATTTCTTGAGTCACCTTGCTGCAGATGCGCCAGATGATTTTTCACCCTTTTCGCACTCTGTTCATAAGTATGCCCCTGACCGAACAGCCCTTGTTTTCTCAGTTCATTAACCATTTCATCGATGGTGTAATTACCGGAAAGAACCAGAAGATTAATCTGACCCGATTGGGACTTAGCTTCGTGCCTCAGCCAAGTCTTCCCATTTTTGACCGGTGCTCGATTCTTAATTTGTCGTTTTGTCTCTTCGATATCTGACAGTATCCCTGAGTTCATGTGCTCCCTATACCTGTACTTTTGAATGTCATTTATGCTTCATCAGACTCATATTCCGCGACATCCTCACGAATCGTGATCGGCAGCACCGTGCCTGCCTCACCTGCCGGGAGTTCTTCTACATCCTTCAGCTTTCGTCCAATTGCGCGTGTGCGCACCTTTGCCTTTTCGATCGTTTCAGATGCCTGATGAATCTTCTTATGCACCTGATCGAGCACTTCGCCGTATTTGGTCCACTCGGTTTTGACTGCTGCAAGCAGGTTCCAGACCTCGCTGGAACGCTTCTGGATGGCAAGCGTCCGGAAGCCCATTTGGAGGCTGTTGAGGATAGACCAGAGAGTGGTCGGGCCGGCGATGACGACGCGGCATTCGCGCTGGATGTACTCCGTCAGGCCTGTACGGCGGATGACTTCGGCAAAGAGGCCCTCGATGGGAAGGAAGAGGATGCCGAAGTCCGTTGTCTTCGGCGGGCTCAGATACTTCTCGCAGATATCCCAGGCACAGCCTTTCACGCGGGTTTCGAGCTGCTTGCCGGCGGCTTCCACCCCCTCGATATCAGCCTTCTCCTGCGCGTCGAGCAGGCGCTGGTAGTCCTCGACGGGGAACTTGGCATCGATCGGCAGCCAGACGATTTCGTCTTTGTCGGCGCCCTGGCCGGGGAGCTTGATGGCAAACTCGACGCGCTCGCTCCCGTCCTTCGTGGCCACGTTGGTTGCGAATTGGTCGGGATTGAGGATCTGCTCGAGCATGGCCCCGAGTTGCACTTCGCCCCAGGTGCCTCGTGTCTTCACGTTCGTGAGGACTTTCTTGAGGTCGCCGACACCTGTGGCAAGGGTCTGCATTTCGCCCAGACCCTTGTGCACCTGCTCAAGGCGCTCGCTCACCTGCCGGAAGGAATCGCTCAAGCGCTTATCCAATGTGCTCTGGAGCTTTTCGTCCACGGTCTGGCGCATCTGCTCGAGCTGTTTGGCATTGTCTGTCTGGATAGTCTGGAGCTTGTCCTCTACCGTAACTCTGACCGCCTCCAGTTTCTTTTCATTGGATTCCGACAGCTTGCCGATCTGGGTGGACATTGTCTCGAGTTGCGCTTTCTGCCCTTGCGAAAGCTCGCCCATGGTCTTCGCGCTCGCTTCCGTTATCCCCTTTAGCGTTGCGATGACCTCTTCTCTCAATTGCTTGGCGCCGGTGGCCGATTCTGTGCGGATTCCATCGAGTTTCTCGCCGCTGGTCTTCGTCAGAGTCGCAATCTGATTCGAGAAGGCATCGAGCTGGCTCTTTTCCGCCTCAGCCATGTCCTTCATCGTTTTCGCGATCATCTCGGAAATGGTGTTGAGCGTCGTGATCACTTCCTCGCGGAGCTGTTTGGCCTGGGACGCCGATTCCTGCCGGACTGCGTCCAGCCGCTCGCCGCTGGCCTGGGCGAACGTGTTGAGCTGTCCGGAAAAAGCCTGAAACTGGGCTTTCTGGATCTCGCCCAGCTCGCGCATGGTGCCGGTGATGGTTTCGGAAAGGGTCTTGAGGGTGTTGACCATTTCCTCCCGGAGCTGTTTTGCGCTGGTTGCGGTCTCCTGCCGGACGGCGTCGAGGCGCTCGCCGCTGGCCTGGGCAAAGGCATTGAGGTTGCCCGAGAAGATGTCGAACTGGCCCTTTTGCGCGGCCGTCGCGTCGGTCATGCGGGTGACGACGGTGTCGCCGAAGGTCTTGAAGGAATCGGACAGCTCCTGGCGCTGCTCTTTGGCGGCCTTGCTCAGCTCTTCCCTGCTGCGGGTCGCTTCTTCCCTTACGGCCTTTTCCGTGCGCTCTTCCGCGTTCCTGATCACATCGAGGCGTGCGATCAGGCCGGCGGTATCCGTCTTGGAGATCTTGCCGAGGACCATCAGCAGGATCACGACAGCGATGACAAGCAGGCCGGCGATGGCAATTAGGACTATATCGGTCATTTCGGTGCTCCTGCCAAATCAAGAAGGAGATGGATTCCCGATCGAGCCGAGAATGACAACTTTTCGAGATGGATTCCCGTTTTCACGGGAATGACAACCTTTCCAGATGGATTCCCGCCTGCGCGGGAATGACAACGCTGAGTTTCTTGTTTTCCTGAATACATCCATTTTCTTGAACAGGAAAATTCATCCTTTCAGGAAAATTGATTGCTTTTCATTATCCGCTCGATCAGGGCGGTGTCTCTCGTGTAAGGCATATACAGCCGCTCGCGGGCACGGGTGATGCCCACGTAGGTGAGGTTCTTCGCCACCTCGGCCGACCACTCTCCCACCTTCGGCGAATCCAGCCCCAGCAGGAACACGCAGGCGTAGTCCAGGCCCTTGGCGCTCTGGATGGTGGAGATGGTCACGCGGTTGGTGGTGATGTCGTAGTTCTTTTTAGTCTTGTAGTCCTCCGAGATCCAGTTTGAGAGAATGCCTTTTGCCTCGAGGGCGTGGCCGATGAGTTCCGGCAGGGGCTCCTTTATGTCCTCGTAGGGCTCCTTGACGGTGTAGAGGACGGCGATCTCGGAGAGGGGCAGGCCCTCGTCGGCCAGCGCTTTGATCCTGGTGGCCACGTAGTCGACGATGGCTTTCGCGCCGGTGAATTGTTTCAGCTCGGGCTGGGGGCCGTGATAGTCGAAGTAGTCGGGGAATAGTTCGGGCTGGCTGCCGGTATGGATTCCGTCTCGCGCTTCGCTTGCACGGAATGACATAGAGGAAGATGTGCCGCTTTCGCCCATGAACCTTTGTGCAAAGCGGGCGATCTCGATGGTGTTGCGGTAGACGTAGTTGAGTTTGTGCACCCTGCCCTGGGCCCTGATGCCCAGGTTCTTCCAGGCCTGGCCCCCGCGGTAGATGTTCTGGTTGTCGTCGAGGGCGATCATGAGGTTGTCGGTCTTCGGGTTCAGAAGGCTTATTGCTGTCTTGAACATCTCGTCGCTGAAGTCCTGCCCCTCGTCGATGAGGATGGCCTCGTACCGGAGGCTGCCTGTTTGGGCCTTGTCCAGGGCCAGCTGCACGACCGTGTCGTAGTAGGCCTGGTCCTGTTTCTCGTACTGGATCGTTTCGCCCAGGATCTTCGCGCAGAGCTCGAAGAAGTGCATCACCTCGACGCCGCCCTCGCCCAGGGGGACCTTCTTGTCGGAAAGAAGCCTCTTGATGTAGTTGACGAGGGTGATGTTGTAGCAGACAAAGAGGATGTTCTTTATTTCAGGGTTGTACTGCTTGAGAAGGGCCGCCCGGTGGACCAGGACGAGGGTCTTGCCGCAGCCGGAAGGGCCCGTGACAATGCGGTGGCCGCCCTCGATCTTGCGGGCCAGGGCCTCCTGGTTGTGGTCGAGGACCCTGAGGCGGCGCCTGTCCTCCTCGCGCTTCTCTTTGGCGCCCCTGTCGGGCAGCTCGAGGCGTACGACGGGGAAGAGCACGCCCTTGAGGCGATCGAGCTCCCTGCCGGTGACGTGGAAGCTGAACTGGGGCATGAACATCCGCTTGAGGGCCTCGAGGAAGCAGCGGCCCGAGGGGTCGGCCCAGTGGTCCGACTGGGGGTGCAGATCGTCGCAGAAGAAGATTTTGTCGGGGTCGATTACTTTGTGGAGGTCCTTCTGTTTGTACTCGTACTTGTTGATGTTGGGGAAGACGACGCCGCAGTTCACGGGGATCTTCACCTTGCCCCGGAAGCGGGGGTCGGAGGAAAGAAGGACGCCGTCCTCCTTTAAGCGGTTCATGACGTCGGCGAAGTAGTCTCTCGCCTGCTGGAAGGGGTTGCGGCGCTTCTCGGCTTTGCCGCCCATGTCCAGGATGAAGTACTGGGGGTCGGCCTCGCGGATCTGCTCCAGGGTCCAGTCCTTGACCTCGAAGATGACGAGGCCCACCTCGTCGGAGAAGAGAAGGAAGTCGGGCTCTTTGCCTCTGATGTCGGGGAGGTACCAGGAGAGGTAGCGGCTGTCGGGCCGGGCGACCCGCTCGAGAAAGCGGTAGAACTGCCGCTCGCCGTCGGTTGTGAACTGATCCACGTCGCTGGGGATCATGGTGGCCATGGGTGCCGCTCACCCTCTCTCTTCAATCGGAGACTGCGTTGTAATGGATCGCGAAGGAGTGAAGGGCCGGGAGAACGCCCCCCTCACCCTTGCCCTCTCCCGCGAGAGACTGTGTCATAATCAGCTCTCGTCATTGCGAGCGACCGAAGGGCGCGCGGCAATCTCAATCCTTTCCGGAACATCCGAGATTGCTTCAGTCGCTTCGCTCCTCCTAATGAACAACTTTGAGGGTCATTGCGGTGAGCCGAAGCCCCGAGCGAAGCGTGGGGGGAAGCGAAGCAATCTCAATCATTTCAGTGGATTGCCGCGTCGGGCTCACGCCCTCCTCGCAATGACGGATCGGCTCTGTTTATTCCATCGATAACCCCGTGCCCAAACGGGATCCGGGGCTCGCAATGACATTGCGACACAGTCTCATGAGGCAGAGGGAATTATGTAGTTGCCTCTCCCGCCGGGGGAGAGGGAATTTTTTTGAGGCCGTTTGTTTCTCTCAGATGCGCGAGGTGTGGGGTTGTTTGGTACCAGGCAGACACCGCAGTTCAGACCCCACTTCGTTCAGGGTCCTATTCGGGCTTCTCGATTCCCCGGAAAGACCGTGCAAGAAGCCTGCCGGTCAGGACCGGATCCGGACCGGTTTTCGGCTGCCCGGCGAATGTTCGATGTGGCTGAAATCTATATAAAAATACCCGAACCGATGTTCTATCGACCCGGGCTCTTTGCGTTGGGATGCTTCATATCGTTTGATGCACCGTCAAATTTTGTATTCACATAGCAGAGCCGGCGGCGGTTATCAACAAATATTGGTGCAAAGAGTGCATCGCAGCTTCGCTGTAGTGATTGGTTGATTATGTAATTGGTTGATAAGGGATAGAGGGCTTCGGGAATAATTGAGCCGACAGCCCACAGCAGACAGTCAGGATGCGGCAGATGTGACTGGAGTGACAGGGGCATTGAGCAAAATGGGGCGGCTATTGTGCCACATCAGACAACGCGACTATCTCCTCCAGCCGTTTCATGACGTGAGGCAGTCGTGCCTGGCTTGCACGGTCAGGCGGCAGATGCCCGGGAATAGACTCCAGAAACTCATCCTTTGAGAGATACTCCCGAAACGCGACGGATAAGAAGCTCTTCAGATCATTCGATGATGCGCTGATTTCAGAAACGATCTCCGGTCGTCCGTCCATAACCGTGATGATGTCTTCCAGATCGTGGCTTGCCATGTAATCGCCGCCGCCGCGCCCCTGGAACGCTTCGATCTTGGTAGCCAGAAAATAAGCGGGTGCGACCAGCCGGATTGTCACGGCGTCTTCCAGCTCAACCGATATCGAATGCTTGATGGCAGGAAGATACCAGCGATTGGTGAATCCGAGGATGTCGGACTGCGTCGGCATGACATCCATTTTGATTTGATCGATCCGCCAGCGACAGACGGGCGCCCCCTCCCCCATGTCCTGTTTGAACCCCTTGCCACGCAGTTCCTTCTCCAGCCTGTAGTATGCCCGCCTGGAGCAAATTTCAACGATGACATCCACATCCTGCGTCACCCGCACGTCCGGCATGGCTGGATCCGTCAGGAACAGGCCCGTGGCGCAGCCTCCCACGAAGACCACCCTGTCACGCAGGTCCCCGAGCCGTTGGGCCACGTGACGGATCATGCCGAGGTTCACGTCTCTTCTGTTGATCATCGTGCACCCAGGCGCGCCTTGAGTTCCCGGATGGCGATTTCCCGCTCCCTGGCCCGCCCGTCACGGACAGCATCGACGAGGGCAAGCAGTTCATAGAGCTTCATGTCCTTTCGGGCGGCCTTCGGGACGGATTTGTAGAGGGGCGAGAATTCATTGCCCCGGGTATCGCCTTCCGGGTCGGGCCACACGGGAGGAGGCTCCGGCGGCTGCGAGATCATCGCCTTCAGCGGGGCTGCGGCATATCCGGTCGGGATTCCCCGGGTCAGTCCGCCACGGTCCGGAGGATAGGCGTATTTCACCCCGTGAGTGATAAATTCCTCCAGAGACCGTATCAAGGCATGCTTCCCCGTGGCGTCCATCAGGCGCGCCGCAACGGCCCGTTTGATGCCCGCATGGACCTCCGAGGTGCTCATAAACAAATCGCTGGCAAGCGACACATAAGACCACGGATGCTCCCGCAAGGCGACGAGTTTCAAGAGTACAACGATATCCTGGGGCTTTAGAATCATGAGGGGATTCTATTCGCTATTCGCGAATAGCGCAAGAGGTATTCTGTCTGCGCCGTCGACGAACGGAATGGCAGGAAACCGCTTCAATGTACATGCAGATTCATGGGCCCAAGGGTTCAAGGTGCGGAAAAACACGTTCATTTCGTTTTGTTTCGTTTGTTTCGTCGGGGAAAAGAGTCTATCCCTCAGTCCAGTGGTTCGGGCGTCGGAAAGGAAGGGGGAATGCGCGTGCAATCGTACTCAGAACACTTCTCCCTTGTGCAGCGCCTTCACGAAGTCGGCGACGGGCCAGACCTGGACCTCGCCGAAGCGATAGGCCCGCGTGCCGCAGTATACCCCGATCATGCGATCCACCTGGACGCCGGCCGAGGCCGAAAGCGACATCATGGCCTTCTCCCATGCCCGGTCCCAGCGTTCGGCCCGCTTGACCTCGATGGCGACCACGCGCGGGTCGCTGCCGGGGCGCCGCTTCGCCGTTTCAACGATGAAGTCGATCTCCACCCCGGCCGGCGTTCGATAGTAGTTCAAGGCGCGATGCTTCCGGCTCGTTTCGTTGTAGACCCGCAGTTCGTGGTAAACGATCGTCTCCAGCGCATAGCCCTGCCACAGGCGGTCGGCGTGTTCGCGAAGCAATCCTGCGGCGGCGCGCGCCACGCCCGGGTCAAACCAGTAGAATTTCGGCTGGGCCGCCTCCCTTACCTTGAGACCGGGGCGCCAGGCGGGCAGCCGATGGCCAAGCAAGGTGTCCGACAGGATGCCGAAGTACGTGTCCACGGTACTGCGTGCAACGGCCGCTTCCCGGGCGATATTCTGGGCATTCACGACCTGCCCGTTGATCTGACCGGCAACGGCAAGAAAGCGAACGAAGGGCGGGACGTTGCGGATCAGCCCCTCTGCCTGAAGCTCCTCTTTCAGGTAGGTGTTCACATAGGCCGCGAGGATGTCCGGGGCCGTTTCAGGCTCGTTGTGGACGAAAGGCAGCAACCCCCAGTCCAATGCTCTACCGAGATCGAATGCCGCCCCCAGCTCGGCAACCGAGAAACTCTCCATGGACAAGGTCAGGGCGCGACCGGCGAGGAGATTGGCCCCGCCCCTTCGAAGCTTTCGTGCCGATGAGCCGCAGAGGGCGAAACGCCACCGCTTCGACTCCATGAGACGATGAACCTCGTCCAGCAGGGCGGGCACTTTCTGAACCTCATCAAGTACGACCCAGGAGCCGGCAGGCCGAGGGCTGACCAGTGCCTCCAGCCGGTGGGGATCCCGGGAAAGCTCGAGAAAAAGGGAGGCATCCAGGAGATCCAGGCGGAAGGCATCGGGCAGCACCTGCTTAAGCCAGGTGCTCTTGCCTGTTCCACGGGGACCGAAAAGGAAAAAGGATCGGTCGGGTCGCTGAAGAAGACGCGGAATGACGGCAGGTCGTGTCATATGCATTATGTCTTGCATGCTGTAATATTGCAATGCAGATCTACATCATGACATGCGGCAGCGTCAAGCTCTTTTTCATCGCCTCGCGCGGCCGGTTCTTCACGGATTCTTGAAAAACGAAATCCCGGCGTCGCTTCACTCCGAGGGGGTGGCGACATCCAGCGGAACGGCATGGCGGTTTCGCTCGGAATCGAATGGCAGAATCAGCGCAATAGGCGGCAGGTGCAGCGGGGCCGGGTCATGAATAATCCGATTCTTTCGCTTGCGGGTGTGGAAGAAACGGGCTGAGAGGATCCGACCGTTCAAGCCCCGGGCAGGACGGGGGGGCGCGCCGGACAATCAAGGGGGGTTGTCCGCTGTTGGATCACCCCCTTTGTCGTTTTGGGTTAAGAGGCGGCGAAGGCACCCCGCTCTTTCACGCGGGCGCCTAATCGCCGGTCAGGGCCAGGGCCCGCTCGCTGATCAGGAGAATGCGCGCCTGGTCCAGCCGGGAGGCCAGAAGGCGGGACAGGCCCTTCATGATTTCATAGCCCATCTCGCATTCCTGCCCCATCAGCTCCTTCAGCTTGTCTCCCTTGAACGTGATCAGCGTTGTCGGATCCGCGATCAGGGCATTCATGGTATGCAGATTCGGCTCTTCGAACGCGGACCATCCAAAGGCGTGTCCGCCGGTGACGACGTCGGCGGTGAACAGCATGGGCTTGTTGGCGGGGCCCATGTCGGCGATCATCTGCAGAAACACTTTCCCTTCCTTGACGAGATTGAGATGCGTCGACGGATCCCCTATCTTGTACAATAGGGTCCCCGGGGCGCAGGTCTTTTCCTTTGAAATCGCGATGAGCTTTTTCAACTGATCGTCACTCAGGCCGCTGAAGATATCACACTCCCTCAAAAATGCTGCCAGTGCCATAGCGTCTCTCCTCTGCCGGAATATTGGGCTCCCCGATGGACCGCATTTTCTCATGCCTGCTTCGCGCATTCAAGCCCAAAGCGGCGACAGGAATGAAAGGCGATCAGGAAGCCTGCCGGAAGCGCGCAGGAAGCCTCCACGGCTCCTCCGATTTGCCTTGACTTCCCGGGGCAGGCGCACTAGTCTGCGACCGTTTTATGCGCCCGGCAAGACAGCGGCTTGATCCGTCTGCCGAAGGATTGCCGGCCCGCCAGACTGCCGCCGAGAGGTCAAGGCGACTCACATGACAGACAAACAGTGGGATGAACTGATCGAATCCTTCGAAGTTGTGAAATACGGCGATGACAAGGATGACCCTCAACAGACGCCGGGGAAAGATATCCGCTGCGGCCAGGCCGTGCCGTTCAACCGATCTCAACACCGCTGAGCAGACGTTCCGCCCGCGCGTCTGCCGCGTGTCTTTTCTTTCCGCCCGGGAAGGCGGACCTGTCGATGTGCGGGGCGTCCCCTGTGATGGATGATGCCGCAAAACGGTGAAGCATCTGCTTCAACGGTGAAGGATTCGCTTTTCTGCTCTAACCATTCCTATTCACCGCGCTTTTTCCACGTTTCCGCTCCCGGATGGCCCCCGGGACAAGGAGAAGCTTCATCCTCCCGGGGCACGGCGCGGGCCGCCATCGAATAAACTCCCGCGATTTCAGCCAGTTACAATTCCGCCGCGCCGGGCACGGTCTATGCTCTAGGAAAGGCTGTCCGGAATCCATCGCAAGGAGTGCCATCATGAAAACATTGAAGAACCCGGCAATCATCTACCGATGTGCGACAGACCAGACCCTGGCCTGCCAGGGGCGGACCCGGGGGCGGGCGGCCAGAGTGGCGGAAACGGAACCCATCCCGGGTCGCATCTCCGTCCCGGCCGCAGGGGCAAGGAGGGAAACCGGGCGGTTCATCGTCTATGAAAAGAGGGGCTGTCTCGGCATCATCACGGCCAAGGTGAAAAATGCAGGCGAGGTCTACGCCGAGATCGACGCCCTGCTCGACGAGATCGAACGGGACGAGAGTGTCCGGGTGATATCCATCTACACCCTGAACGGGCTTTTCGCCACGCTTCCGATCCGCTGACGGCGGCCGGCCCCCCGCGTTTTCCGGCAGCACCCTGCTCCGCCATTGAAACGCCTCCAAGCCCATCGTAAGAGGGGGCCCCGCCGAAGAGATTGAAGATTGACAGGATGCATTGGTTGCATTATTATTCTTCTGACCCTCCCAGTGTATCCTTGCTGTGCCGTCCTGCCTCGGAAGGGTTGCTCGCTTCGTCGGATGTTGTTCGGTCTCGAGTAGTCATCCCCCGGTAACCCGTTTTCGATTCCCGCAATGTTGAGTCCCTGATCCGGGACGCGTCGATTCCGTTCGAAGGCCCCCAACCTGTTACCGCCCCGACGGCTGAAGGGGAGGTGCCCCATGGCAGCGAAAGTCCCGGCAGGGCGAATCGCCATCGAAAGCGAGAAGGACCTCAAGAAGCACGCCGTATCCATCCTACGGCGAATCAACGAAGACGAGCGCGGCGGGTTGATGTTCCTGCTCAACCCGGTTTTCGCCCTCGAGGAGGCCGGCTTCGACCTCAACGAGGAGATGCGCGGTCACATCCTGCACGGCCTGCGCTTCGGCGCCAAGGCCAAGGCACGCATCCGGGAGCTGGACGAGGCGGTGCGCGACGTCGCTGGCCGCCCGGTCGACGCGCTCTCCGACGAGCAGGTGTCCCGGCTTCTCTTCGTCGAGCTGAAGATCCCCCTGCCGGGGCCGGCTGCGGATAAGGGGACCGGGACGAGGAAGGCGAAATCCCCGGAGCCGCCGCCGCCCGTCAGCGAGGAGCTCCTGGATGCCGTGAAGGACAGGCACAGGGTGGTGCCCCTGCTCATCGAGCTGCGCCGTCAGCTGAAGGGCGGCTGGCGGTTCGTCGACCGCGAGACCTACGAGAAGGTCAGGGCCGGCGCCAGCGTCACGCTCCTCAGGCGCGTCCGTTTCCGCAAGCACCCCAAGAACCCGTAAACCCGAGACTCCAGGGAAGGAGGCGCGCCATGTCCCTGACCGGCGGGTACGAAGCGGCATTCGAGCTGCGCGAGGAAGTCGTCCGAGACATCTTTTTCGAGGCCTGGAGATCGGGCGCGATCCCCAACGAGATCCGCTCGGACGGCGCCGTCGCGGGATACACCACCCACACCATCGTCCAGATCACCGAGGCGGGCATGTCGACGCGTCTCGACCTGCGGTTCGACACCCCCCTGCCGGACGGCGTCCGGATCAGCCTGCCGCTGGACATCCAGATGACGGTGGACAACGCACCGGCCCCCGGCATCAACCCTATCGCCTTCGCCTGCTCCCTCGACATCACGGCCTCGCTGCAGGCCCTGCCGGATGCGCAGGGAAACCGGGAACTGGTCCTCAACCTGGCGGGCCTGCCCGACAGCCGGATCGCCGTGGCGATGCCGCCCGATCCGATTGTTGCCGTGACGGCGGCGCTGATCGAGGACGGGCTCCACAAGGCCTACGACGACGGGAAGATCCCCCACTCCGTGGATTATCCCTTCGGCACGGGGACGATCCGGATCGACGTGGACGATGACGACGCCGACCCGGGGCGGCAGATCCGCTTTGCGCTCGACGCCGCCGACCGCGGCACCATGACGCTCCCGCTATTCCTCCACGTTGCGGGAGGGCTCGAGCAGACCGTCCTGGTGCACAACGTGAAGCTCATCCGCTCGGGGGACCTCCTCAAGATCCGCTTCTCCGATGTTCAGGCGGCGGATATCGGGGCCTCGGCGCTGCTTTTGCCGTACGCCTCCGCCATCGCCCTGATGGTCCGATCCTACGGCGAATACCCGGTCTTCGTGCCCGGCAACGACACCATCGCCGGCCTGATCCGGGAAGCCGCCAGAGGCAGGCTCGACACCTGGGGCGCCGACGGCAACGGCCGGATCCACGTCTTCACGCCCAACGCCGTCGAGAACAGCCCGATCGAGATCATCGACTTCACGTCGGTGGTCAAGCCCGGCTTCCTGGCCGTGCTCTTCAACCCCATGACGGGCGTCCCGGGGGTCGTCGTCGACGCATCGGCGGTGGAAAACTTCATCCCCGGGGGGAAGAAATTCGCCCAGTGCCTGGCCGAGCCCGTCGTACAGCGGATGATCGACCAGGCGCTGCAGGAGAAGATCCTCGACGAGAACGGCTGCGGCGGCTGGCCCTGCACCTTCGACCGCGAGATCGAGGGCCACGAGGTCACCCTGACGAGCAAGCCCCGCTTCACGTTCCGCGACGGCCACATCCAGATGACGGGCTCGGCCAGCGTGGCGATCGACTGCTGGTTCGACCCCGACATAGACTACGAGGCCAAGATCAGGTTCCACTTCGAGACGGACGCGAACGGAAACAAGGTCATCGCCCCGGATGTCTACGACGAGGACGTGAGCCTCTCCTGCCTCGACTGGTTCCTGGGGCTCATCATTTTCATCTACGGATGGATCTGCCTGATCGTCGTCACCACCGTCATCGACGCCGTGGGCGGCGAGGTCGTCGAGGCCGAGGGCGACAAGATCGCCGAGGGGACCAAGTACATGGCCGGGGAGATCCACGGCGTGGGCGAGGTCACGACGGAGCTCGACCAGATCGACGTCAAGCCCGGCGGGATCATCCTCTCCGGCGGCCTCTTCACGGTCAGCGCGCACTACGCCCTGACCTACGCGCCCTCGGGCAGCACGGCCCCCTACCGGGGTTGGGCGGCCTCCCCGATCCACCTCGACGCCGTCGACATCCACCCCAGGGGCCGGTACCAGTGGAAATTCGACGCCGACGCCTCCGCCGAGGGCGCCCACGTGAGCCATGCCTACGTCCGGGACGGCACCTACCTGGCCGAGCTCACCGTGACCGTCCAGGAACCGCGGGGCTCCGTGACGCACCACTGGGCGCGGGTGCGGGCGGACAACGTCCCCCCGACGGTGGACGCGGGCCCCGCGATCACGGCCGACGAAGGCGAGACGATCCGGTTCGACGGGAAGTTCGCGGACGTCGAGTGGGGCGACCGGCACGAGGCCCTCTGGCAATGGGGCGACGGCAACCTGGAGACGGGAGTCGTCGCTGAGACGAACCTCGCCCCGCGGGCCGAGGGGATCGTCACGGGGAACCACGCCTATGGCAACAGCGGCGAGTTCACCGCGACCCTCCGCGTGCGGGACAGCGACGGGGGCGTCGGGCGTGCCACGAAACGCGTGACGGTCCGGAACGTGCCGCCCCGGGTCGACGCGGGTCCCGACCTGTATGCCTACCCGGGGATCCCCGTCACCCTGAAGGCCTCCTTCACCGATCCGGGGTGGCTGGACCGCCACCAGGGCTGGTGGGAGACGGGCGACACCAACGGCCCGGGGCCGATGCCCGCCCTCGTCCGGGAGGTAAACGATCCGCCCGTCGGGTACGGCTATGCGGCGCTGATCCACACCTACCGCACCCTGGGGACGTTCCTCGCGGAGTGCACCGTCGTAGACGAGGATGGGGCAAGCGGCCGGGACACGCTGCCCGTGCACGTCGTCGACGTGGTCAACGGCGATTTCGAGGGCGGTTTCCGCAACCGCATCCACGGGGCAGTGGCCAACGGGTGGGAGTACTACATCAAAGGCGCCGCCGAAGGCATGACGGGCCGCCCGGGGATCTCGGACGAGTCGGCCGCGTTTCAGGCCGAGGAGTTCGTGGTGTGCGCGGGCCGGCGCTCCCAGCGCTTCAACGGCCGCAGCGGCTCCGTCTCCGGCCTCTATCAGAAGATCGGGGCAAACCCGGGATGGGATTACCAGGTCACGGCCCGGTATCACCTCGACGAGCGGGCGGGCGGCCTCTGCCGTCTCGGCCTCGACCCCGCGGGGGGAAGCGACCCAACGGCGGCGACGGTCGTCTGGGCCGAGGGAAGGCAGCGCCGTTGCTGGTCGCCTCTCGTCGTCCGCGCAAGCGCCTCGGCGGCGGCCGTCACCCTCTTCCTCGAGGCCCGGTCCGAGCAGGGAGGCCTCGTCGCCTGGTTCGACGAGGTCACGCTCATCCCCTACCCCAGCCCGCCGGGGGATCCCGAGAAGCCCCTGGTCCCCGAGAAGCCGCGCGAGATCTGCGTGGACTGGACGTCCGAGCCCGAGCAGCGGGCCCTGGCCTCCCCGTACGCCAGGAAGGGCTTCACCTTCCGCGTCCCAGCGAACGCGAACCTGCACATCGTGCGCTGGGGCGTCCCGCAGGGCGAGGGGAAGCTCAACTTCCCGGGCTCGGGAATGCAGGTCGCCCCGCCCTTCGTCGCCGACCGGGCGGTCGCCTGGGCGGCCTTGTACGCGGGCAAGTCCGTCTTGATGGAGGCCTTCGACGCGTCGGGCCGGAAACTCGGCGACGCCTCGAGCCCGTCGGCGCAGGGGACCGTGCACCGGCTCGAGGTGCGGGCGCCGGGCATCGAGACGCTGAAGATCAGCGGAGGCGGAAACGAGGGCCTGCTGGTCAGGCTCTGCGTGTACAGCGGGCCGGACGAGAAACCGGGGCCCGTCAAACCGCGGCCGGGGAGGCGACTCCCCGCCGGGACCGCGAAGGCAGCCAACGACAGTCCTGCCGGAAAGGGGTGATCCCATGGCGACCGAGGAGAGAAAGGTAACCATCGTGGCCTGGCCGAAGGAGCCGGCGCTGCTCGAGCACCGGTTCACGGACAGGCCCTGCCGGGTGAGCGTCTCCTTCGAGGAGAAGCCGCCCGCCCACGTCGTGATCGAAACATCGAAGGAGAAACCGCTCTTCGTGGACATGGACATGAAGGTCACGCCCACGAAGACCATCCCCGTCTGTCTCAAGGTCTGTGAGCCGATCTGCATCAAGAGCGACTACACGATCGGCGTGGACATCTTCGACAGGCCCGTGGCCAACATCAAGATCCGCGGCCTCACCCGCGTGTACAACTGCAGGGAAGAGGAAGAGAGGTACACCTGCGTGGACTTCACGGAATTCAAGCCGGGCCAGGTCTTCAACAGCCCGTGGGACCACGGGGAGCTTCGGTTCCGGACGGCGGGGAACACGCCGCTGAGGACCGTCGGCAGCGGGGGCACGCCGGGCACAACGGCGCTCGGCTTCCCCAACGAGGGCATCCGCGTCGAGTTCCCGTGGCCGGTGCGGGACGTGCTGATGACGGTGGCCAGCTATGCGGGAAAGGGGCTTTCCTTCTTCGCCTACGCCGACGGGGCCCTGATCGCGCAGCAGAACGTGGAGATCCACAACGAGATCAAGGAAGTCCTCGTCGAGGGCTCGGGCATCACGGCAATCGAGATCAGGGGAGGGGGCAACGAGTCATCTATTCTCCGGGTCTGTTTCTGGTCCGGCGGGCCGGGCATGAAGGGGGATTCGGAGTAGACAGGCAATGCGACCGATGAAGGAGGGCAACGGCGATGGCAACCCGGACGACGGATAAGGGCAAGGGAAAGAAGGCGGCGGAAAAGGCGACGCGGGGCAGCCGCAGTGCCCCGGAGCCGAAGGGCGAAAAGCAGGAGAGCCGCGGCTCCGGAAAGACCCTTCTCGGCGGGCTCGACGCCGTGAGGGGCTTTGCCGAAACGACCTCGCGCGTCGTCCGGCAGGCCGCTTCCATCCTCGAGGAGGAGATCGCCGCGGGGATTGTGGCGGCCAGGCAGGTCGAGGAGAGCCTGATCAACGTCAAGGCCCTGCGTGCGGGCAACGCGGACAGCGTGATCCACCGGTTCCGGAAGGACGCCCACGAGGTAGTGGACATCCTCGTCGATCTCGTCGGCACGGCCGCGCAGTATGCCGAGGAGATGAGCAAGCGGGCCGTTTCCTTCCGGGTCTCCGGGAACCCGGGCAGGGCCGAGCGGCAGGAAGCGGAATCCGCGCCGTACCTGAAGGTACCCGGCGTCCTGAAGCCCGGGCAGTCCGCCCAGGCCCCCATGACGCTCGAGAACAGCGGCAGCGCCCCGACGGAGCCCATGCGGTTTGTGAGCACGGATCTCGTGAGCCCGTCGGGCGGCGTCATCCCGGCCAGGCAGATCGCGTTCAAGCCTGCAGCCCTGACGATCCAGCCGGGCGGGCGAGGGACCGTGGTCGTCCAGCTGAAGATCCCCGCGGGTGCGAAGCCCGGCCTGTACTCGGGGCTCGTCCAGTCCTCCCGGGCGGACCGGCTCCGGGCCGTCCTGGCCGTCGAAGTGGCCTGACGCACCGATCGGGGACCGGGCATGGCACACACAAGCACCTACGAGGAGGTCACGGGGGCGCTGGAGCGCTACAAGTCGCTCACCATGCAGACCCTTATGGCCTACCTGCCGTCGCGGGAGCCGAAGCGCTACCTCTACGACCTCGTGCCGTCCTACCCGCTGCGCGCCGGCAAGGGGTTCCGTCCCGGCCTATGCATCTCCACCTGCAGCGCCTTCGGAGGAATCCCCGAACTCGCCCTGAACTCCGCCGTGGCCATCGAGATCTTCCACAACGCCTTTCTCATCCACGACGACGTGGAGGACGGCAGCGAATACCGCAGGGGCAAGGCCACCCTGCACGCCGAGCACGGGATCCCCATCGCCGTGAACGTGGGCGACGCCATGAACGTCCTCAGCATGAGGCCCCTCATGGAAAACGTCGGCGTCCTGGGGCCGGAGCTGACCTGGCTCGTCTTCACGGAGATCGAGCACATGGTCCGGCAGTCCGTGGAGGGGCAGGCCATGGAGCTGGGCTGGGTGCGCGACAACGTCTGCGACCTGGGCGAGGAGGACTATCTCCGGATGACCCTGAAGAAGACCTGCTGGTACACCTGCATCCACCCCTGCCGGATCGGGGCCCTCATTGCCACGGGCGGGGCGGTCGACGCGGACCGGTTCAACCGGTTCGGGTACTACATGGGCGCCGCCTTCCAGATCCAGGACGACATCCTGAACCTCACCGGCGACAGGAAGAAATACGGAAAGGAGATCGGGGGCGACATCTGGGAGGGGAAGCGGACCCTCATCCTGATCCATCTCCTGAACCGCTGCTCGAGAACCGAAAAGGCGGGGCTGCGGCGCTTCCTGGCCACACCGAGACCGGAGCGGCGGGCGAAGGACGTCCGGTGGGTCTACCGGCTCCTCGCGAAGTACGATTCCATCGAAGCGGCCCGCCGCAGCGCCTATCAGCTGGCCGGGGCCGCCCTGCGGGAATACCACGTCGCCTATCGAGGCCTGCCGGATTCGGAGGACAAGCGGTTCGTCGAGAACGTCATCTTCTACATGATCGAGCGTTCGATCTGACCGCGCTCGCAGGGGCGGGATCCATGGACATCGAAATTGCCGACGGGTCGGGATTCTGCTTCGGCGTCCGGAGGGCCGTGAACCTTGCCCTGCGCGCGGCGGAGGACCACGGCCGAAGGACCGTCACGCTCGGGCCCCTGGTCCACAACCCTCTCGTGGTGGAGAGGCTCGAGGCGAAAGGCATCCGGGCGGTCGAAGAGGTCGCCGGCGACGCCGACGTCGTGGTCCTCCGGGCCCACGGGACCCCCGCCCCGCAGGAGGAATCCCTCCGGAGGCGGCGCCTGGAGATCGTCGACGCCACGTGTCCCTTCGTGAAGCGGGCCCAGAGACACGCCAGGGCCCTCCGCGAGGAGGGGTACCAGGTGGTCATCCTCGGCGACCGGGCCCACCCGGAGGTCGCGTCGGTCCGCAGCTACGCGGGCGATGACGCCGTCGTCGTGGAGAGCGCCGACGATCTCCCGGTCGCACTCGGGCCGCGGGTTGGCGTCATGGCCCAGACGACGCAGCCCGAGGAGGCCTTCCTGCGACTCGTCCGGCGACTCGCCCCCGGGGCCGCGGAGGTGAGGGTCGTCAACACCGTCTGCCGGTCCACCGCCGCGAGGCGGGCGGAAACGGAAAAGCTCGCCTCCAGGGTCCAGGTCATGATCGTCCTCGGGGGCCGCCGGAGCCACAACACACGGGAGCTTGCGCGTGTCAGCCGTCTTGCCGGCGTCGACACGCACCACATCGAGCGCGCCCGGGAGCTGCAGCGTCAATGGTTCCGAAACGTCGGGCACGTGGGGGTGGCGGCGGGGGCCTCGACGCCGGACGAAGCGATCGAGGATGTGGTGCGGCGGATCCGGTCCTTTGAAGAGCCCTTCGTTTCGGACGGTCCGGCTTTCTCGAGACCGGGAGGCTCCGGCACCCCTTCCCCGCCCCTGGCATGAGCGGGGCCCTTGCCTTCCGACCCGCGTGGCGATAAGGAGAGACGTTCACTTGAAGCGAGGAGTCTATGGAAAAGGCGTGGCAGGATGTGCTGGACAAGTTTCATTACGGGATCTACCTGGTCACGGTCTCGTCCGCAGAGGGACCCAACGGGATGATCGCCTCCTGGGTTACCCAGTGTTCCCACGAGCCCCCTCTGGTTGCGGCGGCCATCCGGAAGAGCAGGCTGGCCCACAAGCAGATCCTCGAGTCGGGGGGGTTCGGCATCACGGTCTTGCCGAGGGAATCCGCAGGCTTGATCGGACGGTTCAAGATTCCCGACTGGAAGAAGAAATTCGACGGCATTCGGTACAGCCTGTCGGCGGGCGGCCTTCCCGTGCCCGACGATTGCGTCGGGCACCTGGATTTCTCGCTGGAGGGGACCGTAGACGTGGGCGATCACACCCTCTTCATCGGGAGGATTCAATCGGGCGCCCCCGGGAGGGCCGCCGGGGCCGGGACGCTGTCGACGGCCGACTACAGGGGAGTGTATCGGGGCTCACAGTAAGAAAGGGGCCAGCCGGATTTCGGCTGACCCCTTCGTGTTTTCACGCGCCGTCCGGGCCGGGACGGGCCCCGCGATCTGAGCCGGCGCGGGCGATGCTCCTTCCGGAGACTATTCCTTGCACCAGGCCCGTGCGGCCTCTTCCATGGACTTGCGGCAGAAGCCGTAGTCGGTCCCCGACTTTCGCACGAGGCACCACTTGGTCGGGGTCTCTTCCACAAGGGTGGGCATCCGGCCGTCCTTGCAGAGGACCTGCACCCTGTTCTTGCCGTTTCGCTGCGGCCAGACCCAGCGCGTCTTCACCTCCCACGCGTAGGCGGATTCGCAAAAAAGGAACAGGAACAGGGCGAAGAAAATCATCTTTTTCATGTGTGTCCCTCCGGGAGTGTTCTTGAACCGCGGAGATCCTATCCCATGCGAGCGGGGCTGTCAACCGCAGCGTCCGCACCGGCCGTTGACAGCCGCCGTTGCGGCCGGATAAAATACCCCATCATGCACCGGGGCTCTCGACCGGGCGTTGAAAAGGAGCCGTCTCCATGAGAAAGCTGTTCACCCCGTTCGAGCTGCGCGGCGTCGAATTCCGAAACCGGGTCTTCCTGTCCCCCATGTGCCAGTACTGCGCGCAGGGGGGCCTGCCCGACGACTGGCACCTCGTGCATCTCGGCAGCCGCGCCGTGGGCGGCGCGGGTCAGGTCATGGCCGAGGCCACGGCGATCTCGCCGGAAGGGCGCATCACGGAGGGGGACCTCGGCATCTGGTCGGATGCGCACGCGGAGGCCTTCCGGCGCATCACGACCTTCATCGAGTCCCAGGGCGCCGTGCCGGCCATCCAGATCGCCCACGCGGGGCGCAAGGCCTCGACGGACATCCCCTGGAGGGGCGGCGCTCCCGTCTCCCCGGGGAAGGGCGGCTGGGTGCCGCTGGGCCCCAGCCCCGTCGCCTTCGACGGCGCGTCGACGACGCCCCGCGAGCTGACGGCAGGCGAGCTGCGCCAGATGGTTTCCCTCTACGAGGCGGCCACGCGCCGTTGCCTGCAGGCCGGGTTCCGGGTCGTCGAGATCCACATGGCGCACGGGTATCTCCTGCACGAGTTTCTCTCTGCCCTGTCGAATCGACGGACCGACACGTACGGCGGAAGTCTCGAGAACCGGATGCGTTTCCCGCTGGAGGTGGCCGGAGCGGTTCGCGAGGCCTGGCCGGCCGACCTGCCGCTTTTCGCCCGGCTCTCCTGCACGGACTGGGCGGAGGGCGGATGGGACCTGCCCCAGTCCGTCGAGCTTGCACGCCGGCTCAAGGACATCGGCATCGATCTCATCGACTGCTCCAGCGGGGGCCTCGTGCCCTCCGCGCAGATCCCCGCCGGCCCCGGCTACCAGGTCCCCTTCGCGGCCGAGATCCGTGCCCGCGTCGGGATCCCCACGGGAGCCGTCGGCCTGATCACGCAGGCGGCCCAGGCCGAGCAGATCGTGGCGACGGGGCAGGCCGACGTCGTCATCCTCGCCCGGGAAATGCTTCGCGACCCCTACTGGCCGCTGCACGCGGCCGGGGCCCTGAGGGCGGACATCGGCTGGCCGCCGCAGTACCTGAGGGCAAAGCAGTAGGCGGCTTTCTTTGCACCCGGGCCTGGCCCGCTCCCGCGGGCTGCCGAACCAGGGCACGCGGCGTGCCAGGCGGCGGACCCGGGCGGACTGGAGGCGGGGGCGGGGCACGGCGTGAAGGGAAGGGGCCGCCGGGCAGGACGGACCCCTTTCGACCCAAGGACGGACCCAGCAAAAGGAGGGAAAAAGTCATGGCAATGTCTCATCCATCCCGAAAGCGCGTATTCCGGTCCAAATGGGCATCGACCCGCGGGCAGGGAAACGCGGCGTTCCTGATCGTCATGGTCTGCATCGTGGCCCTGGTCATCCTGCAGATCCGGTACTGTGCGCCCACGCCGCCGCCGGCCGTCCCGAAACCGGCCATTCCCGATGCGGCCAAGGCCCTGCTGGAAAAACTCGGGAAATTCATGCCGGCCAAACTGCCCAACGGGGTGGAGCTCAACGTGCCCGAACTCGGCATCGAGCGGAAACTGATCGCCTTCATCGAGGACAAGGGCAGACCCGTCGACAAGACGACCTGGTTCAGCTTCGACCGCCTGGAGTTCGAGACGGGCAGCGCCAATCTGAAGCCCACCTCGGCGGAGCAGCTGAAGAACATCGCGGAGATCATGAAGGCCTTCCCGAAGGTGAAGATGAAGGTGGGCGGCTACACGGACAACGTGGGCAACGCCGAGGCTAACCTGAAGCTCTCCAGGACGCGGGCCGAGAACACGATGAAGGAGCTCGTCAAGCTGGGCGTCGACGCCAGGCGGCTGGAGGCCGAGGGGTACGGGGAGAAGTTCCCCGTCGCCGACAACGCCACGGAGGAGGGACGCGCGAAGAACCGGCGGATCGACCTGCGGGTGACGGCCAAGTAGAAAGGAAGCTGGGGGGCGGGCCCCCGGATCACCCGGATGCGGGCCTTGCCTGCCGCAGCCTCCTGCGGATGACACCCCCCACGTGGTCGGCCCACATCGCATAGGCGCGTGCCCCGGGGTGAAACCCGTCGGTCGCCATGGTCGCCGGCTCCCTGGGAAAGTCCGGCGCCGCAAATTCGCAGCCGCTGCAGGATTGCGCAAAAACCATCAGCGCCCCGTTGAACCGCTTTGCCCTCTCGCCGAGGTACCACCGCAGCGGCTGGGGAAGGGCCGGAAAGAGGTGCATCGGGGGAACGCCTGACAGGATGACATGCCGCACCTGGAACTTCGCGCGGAGCAACTCCGCGATGCGGCCCTGCTGATCGATCCATGCCCCCAGTCCCGTCCCGTGGGTGACGTCATTGACCCCGATCGACGTGACGACTGCGTCGAACCTCTCGGGCGAAGCCGCCGCAAGCATGGACACGATGTCCTTCGCCCTGTTCCCCGTCCGCGCCATCAGCTTCCAGGAGACCCGGAACTGCGACCCGAGCACGGCGGCCAGCCGGCCCGACAGGGCCTCGTCCTGCGTCATCACGCCGACGCCTGCCGCCGCCGAGTCGCCGAGGATCAGCAGGCTCAGGGGCGGCCCTGACCCGCAAACGCCGGAGCGCGCACCGGATGGCTCGGGCAGCCGGGGCGTCACGAGACGGACGTAGAGGCCCTGAACCATCAGCAAGGGGGCCAGTACGATTGCGGCGGCACGATAGCCCGGCGTTGAATCGTGTCCCGGCAATGGTCACCTCCAGCCATCGGGCCGACGTCCTCACGAGGCGGGCGAAGACGTCGGACGGAATCCATCCCTGAGCCCGTCACGGCTGCCCGTCAGTATCGTACGAAATCGCGGGAAATGGTATACTGAATTTCCAGAGGAGGGCGTCATGTCACGCCTCGCACAACGGCTCCGTGTCCCGTCGGCCGGCAAACGGCGCGGTAAGTGCGTTCCGTCCATGCTGGTCATCGGCCGGATGGGGGAGAAGCGCAAGGAGATCATCCCCGCCCTGTTCCGCATCGCCTGCGACCACGACATCCGCCGCGTCGACATCACGCAGTCACCGGATGCGCTCGACCCGGAGCGGCTCAGGGGCTACGCGCTCGTCTTCGTGGCCTTCGAGTTCTACAGGGCCAACGAGGCCTTCTTCCGGCTGCTGCCGAACTCCCTCCGCAGCCGCGTCACCGTCCTGGCAAGGCCCTCCGATTTTTCTTCGGTGGGCGGGGAGATCAGGTGCGCCTGCTTCTGCTCCGGGCTGAAGGCCCTCCTGCCCCGGGAAGAGGCGCAGATCTTCGACCACCACCACACCCCGGAGTCCCGGCCGGACAGCGCGGGGAACTCCCCTGCAGCTCCGTAAACATGCCCGTCCCCACGTGCAGCAGGAGCCGCTTTTCCCGTTCGATGATCCTCTCGTAGAGCGGAAAGAGGCGGTCGTTTCCGGCATCGGGGCCCGCGAAAACCCCCTTGACATATAAGGATGCTTTTACTATCGTCCCGGTTCAGTGAAGGACCACTTGAAAAGGAGGAGGTTCGAGATGTTCAAGCCCCGCATGAAATTCTGGATCGTGGCCGCCGTGGCCGTCGCCCTGATGCTGGGTGCGGCCCCGGGTCCGTCCCTTGCACAGGACAAGGTCATCAAGATCGGCACCATCTTCCCCCTGACGGGCCCCGTCGCGCTGGCCGGCCAGCGCTGCAAGGCCGCGGTGGAGACGGCCGTCGACATTCTCAACAACAAGAACCCCGCGATCAAGGTCCCGCTGGCCGACAAGAAGGGATGGCTCGAGGGCTACAAGTTCGTCCTCGTGCATACCGACAGCCAGGGCAAGCCCGACGTGGGCAAGGCCGAAGCCGAGCGGCTCATCAACCAGGAGGGCGTGTGGGCGATCATCGGCGCTTACAACAGCGCGGTGAGCGGGCCGGCGAGCCTCGTGGCCGAGCGCGCCAAGAAGATCTTCATGTGCGGGGCCTCCAGCGCCGCCTCCCTGACCCAGCGCAAGGAGATGAAGTACTTCTTCCGCACGGCCTCCACGGACGAGGTCGAGTCGCAGGAGTTCACCGACGTCCTGGCGTGGCTCAACAAGACCCAGAAGAACGCCAACCTCAAGACCCTCGGCATCATATACGAGAACTCCGTGTTCGGCAAGAACGCCGCGCAGCAGGCCATGAAGGCGGCGGCCGGCAAGTACCAGATCGTGGCCGACGTGCCCTTCAACCCGGGCGCCACCAACCTCAACAGCGAGATCCAGACGCTGAAGGCGAAGAACCCCGACGCCCTCTTCGGGGCCGTGCTGGGGGCCGACTACGCCCTGATGGTCAAGACGATGAAGAAGATGAACTGGCTGCCGAAGGTCTCCCTGAACTACTGCAGCGGCTACCAGGACCCGGTCATCGCCAAGCAGCTGGGCGCCGACGCGGACTTCTTCATGGGCTCCACGGGTTACTCGCCCGAGTTCCAGAGCATGATGCCCGCCGTGGCCGAGGTGGAGAAGATCTTCAAGTCCAAGACCGGCGGCGTGCCCTACGACAGCGACAGCATCCAGGAGACGATCGCGATGCTGGTGCTCGCGCAGGCGATCGAAAAGGCCAAGAGCCTCGACTCCACGAAGGTAGCCGAAACCCTGTACGCCAACACCTGGCCGTCCCCTCTGTCCCTGAGCGGCAAGGTGGCCTTCGTCCCCGGCGGTCAGAACAAGTTCGCCCTGAGCATCATCACCCAGCTGCAGGGCGGCAAGTACAAGAAGGTGTTCCCCACGGAGAAGGCGGACACGAAGCCCGTTTTCCCCATGAAGCCGTGGGATAAGCGATAGCAAAAAGGGGACTGTCCCCTTTTTCTCGCGAACCGGTGCCGGGGGTCTCTGGGCCCCCGGCACCTTTTGTGAAAACCGAAGTCCCCGTGAAAATACCCGGACCTCGGTCTTCCTCTCCCCTCTGAGAGTGTGTCATAATCGGCCCTCGTCATTGCGAGCGACCGAAGGGAGTGCGGCAATCTCAATCGTTTCGATACCATCGGAGATTGCTTCAGTCGCTTCGCTCCTTCGCCATGACATGGTGACACAGTCGAACTGCGGGAGGGAATGGAGGTGAGGGGCCGCAACCCCCGTTCCCCGTTTCACCCTCAGCCTGGCCCTTTCCCGTCATGGGGGAAGGACACGAGGTACCGGTACCGGGGCTTCCCCGGGAGCACAATTTTCGTTCCGGCGTCGTTCATACATGGACACTCTGCTTCAAGTGCTTCTGGACGGCATGCTCAACGGCATGCTCTACGCCCTGGTGGCCGTCGGCCTCTGCCTGATCTGGGGCGTGATGGACGTGATCAACTTCGCCCACGGCGAGTACGTGATGATCTCCATGTACATCACGTACTGGCTGGGTTTCCTGGCCCACGTGGACCCGCTCGTCTCCATGTTCGCCGGGGGCCTGTTCATCTTCATCCTCGCGGCCCTGACCTACCGGCTGATCATCAAGTACACCATCGGCAAGCCTCCCCTGTCGGCCCTGCTGGCGACCTTCGGCCTGGCCATGCTGCTGAAGAACCTGTGCCTCAACCGGTTCACCCCGAACTACCGCATTCTCTCGGACACGTGGCTGGGCGACAGGACGTTCCAGCTCGGGGCGATCATCGTCCCCGTCCCCCAGCTCGTCACGGCGCTCCTGGCCCTCGCGGTGATCGGCCTCGTGTTCTTCATGATCCGCAGCACCCGATTCGGCTGGGCCGTGCAGGCCACGGCCATGGACAAGGAGGCCGCCGAGCTGATGGGCATCAACACGGAGCGAATCTACCTGCTGATCTTCGGCATCGGCGGGGCGACGGTCGGCATCGCGGGCGGCGTCATGCCCACCTACCTGGCCGTGCACCCCGAGGTGGGCACCATGTTCGGCCTCATCGCGTTCATCTGCGTCGCCATGGGCGGCTTCGGCAGCATCCCGGGGGCGCTCGTGGCGGCGCTGCTCGTGGGCTTCGTCGAGGCCCTGGCCGGTTACTACATCGCGCCGGTCTTCAAGTACGTGGCCGTCTTCGGACTCTATCTGACCCTCGTGCTGCTGCGGCCCAGGGGCATTTTCGGGTGGTAACCCCATGAACAAAACCTTCAGGCGCACCGATCTCCTCTGGCTGGCCTTCACGGGTCTCATCGCCCTGGCGCCGCTCGTCCCGGCCATCGGGTCCAACTCCTTTCTCATGCACGTGCTCATCCTGGTGATGCTCTACGCCTGCATGTCGCAGGCCTGGAACATCATCGGTGGCTACGGCGGGCAGACCTCCTTCGGGCACGCCGTGTTCTTCGGCATCGGCGCCTACGGCGCGGGTATGGCCGTCGTCACCTACGGCCTGCCGCCCTGGCCGGGGGCCCTTGCCGGCATCGTCTCGGCCGCTGTCGTGGCCGTGCTCATCAGCTATCCCTGCTTCAAGCTGAGCGGCCACTACTTCGCCATCGCCACCTTCGCCATCGTGGAGATCTTCAACCGGATGTTCCTCGTCTGGGACTGGGTGGGGGGCGCGCTGGGGCTGGATTACATGATCGTCGAGGAGGGATTTGCGAACCTCGTGTGGTACGACTCGAAGACGGGCTACTTCTACTGCGCCCTGACCCTGTTTGCCCTCATCTTCGGCATCGTGCGCTTCCTCGAGGGGCACCGGTTCGGATACTACCTGCGGGCCGTCCGCGCGGGGCAGGAGACGGCCGAGTCGCTCGGCGTCAACTCGACGGCCGTCAAGCTTTCGGCCATGGCCCTGTCGGCGGCGCTCGCGGCCCTGTGCGGCGCCTTCTTCGTGCAGTACAACCTCCGCGTCGACCCCGCCATGGTCATGTCCCTCGACATGTCGATGAAGTTCGTGCTCGTCACGATCCTGGGCGGCGCGGGGACCCTGGCGGGGCCCCTGGTCGGCGCGGCGGTGCTCGTCCCCCTGCAGGAGTTCACCCGGGCCAAGTGGGGCGGCCTCGGAGGAGGCGTGGACCTCATCATCTTCGGCCTGCTGATCATCCTCATCGTCGTCAAGCAGCCCGCGGGCATCACGGGGATCGTCCGCGACATCGCGAAGCGCCGCGGCCGAAAGGCCGCCGCGGAAAAAGGAGGGGCCTCCCTTGGCACTGCTTGAGGTCCGGGACGTCACCAAGAAATTCGGCGAGCTCGTCGCCAACGACCGCGTGAGCTTCACCGTCGAGGCCGGGGCCATCGTGGGCCTGATCGGGCCCAACGGCGCGGGGAAGACGACGCTCTTCAACTGCGCCTCGGGCCTCTACCCCGTCACATCGGGGAAAATCTTCTTCGACGGAAAAGAGATCACGGGGCTTCCGTCGTGGCGGATCGCGCGGATGGGCGCGGTGAGGACCTTCCAGGTCGTCCGCCCCCTCAAGGACATGACCGTGTACGACAACGTCCTGGTGGGCGCCTTCTTGCACGACGCGAACACGGCCAGGGCCCGCGCCGCGGCCGAGGAGAGCATCCGGATCTGCGGCCTTTCCGAGTTTGCGGGCAAGGTCTCGGGGGAACTTCCCATCGGCGTCAAGAAGCGCCTCGAGCTGGCCCGCGCCCTGGCCACGCGGCCGAGGCTTCTCATGCTCGACGAGGTCATGGCGGGGCTCACCTCCACGGAGGTCAAGACGGCGCTGGAGCTGATCCGCGCCATCCGCAAGGAGGGCATCACCCTCCTGATCGTCGAGCACATCATGGAGGCCATCATGCCCATTGCCGACAAGGTGGTGGTGCTCGACGGCGGCCTCAAGCTCGCCGAGGGCCCCCCCGGCGAGATCATCCACGACGAGCGGGTGATCACGGCCTACCTGGGCGAGAAGTTCAGCCGCCGCATGCAGGCGAGGAAGGAGGGAAAGGCCGATGGCTGATCCGATCCTGAGCCTCGTCGACGTCCATGCCGGCTACGACGGCGTCCCCGTTGTATTCGGCGTCTCCCTCGAGGTCATGCCGGGCGAGATGGTGGCCGTCGTCGGGGCCAACGGCGCCGGAAAGTCGACGACCCTGCGCGCCGTCGCGGGCCTCAACAACCCCCTGCAGGGCACGATCCGCTTCGAGGGGCGCGACATCTCCCGCCTGCGCCCCCACCAGACCCTGGCCCTCGGCATCAGCTACGTGCCCGAGGGGCGGCGGGTCTTCGCCAAGCTCTCCGTCGAGGAAAACCTGCGGCTGGGTGCCTACACCGAAAAATCCGAAGCCGAGATCAGGCGGCGCCTCGACGAGATGATGCGGCTCTTCCCCGTCCTAGGCGAGCGGGCGCGCCAGACCGCCGAGACCCTCAGCGGTGGCGAGCAGCAGATGCTGGCCATCGCCCGGGGGCTCATGTCGAGGCCCAGGCTGCTGATGCTCGACGAGATGTCGCTCGGGCTCATGCCGACGCTCGTGGAGAAGATGATGGAGACCGTCGTCGCGATCAACCGGAGCGGCGTCACCGTCCTGCTGGTGGAGCAGATGGTCCAGGAGGCCCTCGAGATCGCCCACCGCGGCTACGTGCTGCAGAGCGGGCGCATCGTGCAGTCGGGCCCGTCGCGGGAGCTCCTGGATTCCGAGGAGATCCGGAAGGCCTACATGGGGATGTAGCGGCCCGGCCTTGTCTTACCCTTCGGTGCCCTCCACGTCATGCCTGCCGAACCCGGTCTTCGTCAGCCGGCAGTATTCCCGGACGGCCGCCGGGGCAAAGGCATCCCGGCCGTCCGGCCTGGCCTCCGCGCTGCAGCGGTGCGTGTCGTATTTCCAGTACTGCAGCACGCTGCCCCGGACCTCGGCCAGGATGAAGCCCGGCCTGTGGCAGTCGTCCCCCGGATCCGTGTCCCCGAAGCCGCCGGTGCCGACCACGACGGCCCGGTAGTCGGTGTTGCCGTCGGTGAGCGTCCTGTGCTGGAAGAAATGCTGGTGGCCCGCCAGCACGAGGTCCACCCCGTTGTGGAGGAACATCTGGGGATAGGCCTTCTCGAAATCGATGGCCGCATGGTGATCGTGCAGATAGGCGACGACCCAGACGTCCGGCTTCGCGATTTCCTGGCGGATGGCGCCGAGGAAGTCCTGCAGCCTCTCCTCCTGCGCATTGCCCCATTCCGATGCCCAGCTCTTCCCGTTGCTCAGCTTGCATCCCTCGAGCCGGGGGACCCCGAGGGACAGGAAGATGACGTTGCCGTAGCGAAACGTGTAGAAAAACCCGCCGTTGCCGGCGTTGAAGCGCGTCGAGGCGTCGTCCCATCCCGCCGAGGGCAGCCGGAAGCCTTGCCGGTAGGCCATCTTCCAGTATCCGAAGTCTCCGTCCGCCTTCGAGACCTTCGTGGGACGGGAGCAGATATCGTGGTTTCCGAAGGTCGGGAACACCGGCAGGCCGCCGAGGAGCCCATAATACGGGGGATTGCGGAAGGCCTTGACGGCGGTGCTCTTTGCCGTTTTCGTGTACGCGGTCTTCCGGGGGTCGGCCTTGTCGAGGTAGGCATTGTACACGTGGAAAAAGAAGGGGTCCATGGCGTTCGGGTGGCCGTCGGTGTCGTTGTCGATATCCCCCAGCGCAAGCCAGAGGTGAGGGCCCTTCTCCCGGCTGACGCCATGGAACAGGTCGAAGACGTCGTAGAAGTAGCTGGGACGCCCGTCGCCGGGCCCGAGATCGCCCATCGCCACAAACCGGACGGCCTGGCCCTGTGACCCTTCCGGGGCCGTCCGGAAATAGACGTCGTCGGCCATGATGATCGTCGTGAGTTGCCGGTCGTCCTCGTCGAGAATGCCCTCGCTCTCGATCCGGTAATGCCAGGTGCGCCCGGGTTCGAGGCCGGTGAACGTGACGGAGAACTCGGCGACGGGTCGGTCGGAATACCGGTTCAGCCAGTAATCGCTCGCCCCTTTCCCGTCTGCGGTGGGGCGATCGTGGCGTACCCCGCTTTCGTACTTATAGGTCCCGGTGATATCCCGAGCGGCGATCGGAAAGCCGGGATCACCGGTTTTGTAGAGCCGCCCGTCAACCGTCTGGATTGACGCGGCCGCCACCCAGGCCCTGGCCTTGAGCCGGCCCGCTCAGACCGCGGGATCCCATCCCTTCGGGAGCCCGACCCTTCAGATCACGGTGGCCGTGGTTCGCGTGACGTCCTGGATGGACGGGGCATGCATGACCGTGTTGTACGCGTCGAAATCAAGCCCCTCCCTGCCGTCCCACTCGACCATCCAGCTCCGCGGCCGGGACGCCGTGAAGACCGCCTCGCCGGGCGTGTAGTCCCCGGGACCGGGCTGGGGGGCCGTCGCCGCCATGGTCTCGACGTAGAAGTTGCACGGGTTCGGCTTCTTCCCCCAGACGAGATTGATCCCATAGTCCCTCTTTCCGTACAGGACATAGGCATCGTGCTTCTTTTCCGCGGTCAGGTTCTTCAGGCGGATGTTCGGAAAGACGCCCTCGATTCTCCAGTCATGCGGGTCGTTTCGCTTGGTGTCCTTCAGCCACCTGAGGTTGATGCCGTAATCCCGTTTTTCGTAGACGACGAAGTCCTGCGCCGTCCGGTTCCACAGCGCCACGGGGCGTGCCGTGTCGATCGGCCCCGATGCGCCCGTCTTGCGGAACTCCCATTCGCAGGGCGGCGATGATTCCCATTTTCACAGGGGAACAAGTCTCTTTGGGTAAGACTCGGCGATGAACGGCGAATCTTCGAACCATCCGAGGTTGATGCCGTGAGAACGCGGCTGGTGGCGGATGTAACCGTGGCCGGCAAGCTTCAGGGCGAAACGCCCACCGTACCGAAGAATCATGGGACACCTCCTTTGAAGAATGCCGATGGTGGATGGAAACGGTTGACAGACCTTTTCGCAGGCGGCTTTGAGCGCTGCGGGTCCGAAACCGGCATCGGACATGTCGGAGAAGGCGCGGCGATACTGGGGCTGCGGCGGGAGGCGGACGCCCCTCCTACTTCTTGTCGACCCTGTAGCCGGCCTTTTTCCAGGCCTCGACGCCGCCCTCGAGGGCCCTGACGTTGGTGTACCCCATGGCCGAGTATTTCACTGCCTGACCGGCAGACGTGAGCTCATTGGGTCAGGCGCAGTAGAAGATGATGGGCTGGTCCTTCTTCAGCCCCGCGAGCCGGCCCTGCAACGCTTTCAGGGTGATCGCCCCCTCCAGCATGATCGTGCTGCAGACCGATTCGCTTTCGTAGGCGCACACCAGGAGCGCCTTCCCTGCGGCAACCTGCGCATGCGCCTCCTGAGGCGGGACGCGGAGCACCAGATCGCCCCCGCCCGCCGGGCTCGCCGGCTGCCGGGGCGCGCCCGCACAGGCCGCCAGGGCAAGAAGCCCGAGGAGCAGCGCCGCCGCAATCTCGCGGGTCCCGCACATCCGTATTCGTTTCATCCGTTGCCCTCCCTTTCTCGCAGGACTGATGAAGGGGACGTCCACTGATGAAGGGGACGTCCATGCTTTCATGCTATTTCATTCAATCAAATGAAGTCCGAGCTCTTTTTCGATCTCTTCCCCCCGTCTCGACAAGCGGCTTGCCGCCGGCTGTCCTATCCCGAGCCGCGCTGCAATTTCCGTGGCGGTCATTCCCAACTTGCGATGCGCCCAATAACAAAGAAGCGCGCGCGCCTTGACGGTTCCGGGCGATTTCCCGATTGCCGTCACCTGATCCGTGCTCATACCCAGCAATTCGGCCACACGCGAGACAACCCAATTGAAATCATACCCGCGGGCTTTCAGTTCGTATTTCTCCTCGAGCGCTTCCATTGCCCTCTTGAGAACATTCTCTACAAAGTCACTATCCCCGAGGATGCGTTCGTCTCCCTTCACACGTATGCCGGCTTTCCGCAGCCCCTCGAGACCCGTCCAGCCACCGGAACTTCTCAGAAGCCCCCCTCCTACAAGATCGGGCCGTCTGCCTTCAATGACGCCTTGCTCGACAAACCTTCGATACCTCTCCCGGGCTTCCGCCTTATAATCGGAAAACAACCCATACACATATTCTACGTTCTGCCACGCGCATGTCGATTCACTCATGAGAACGCCATGACCGCACCATGGATACGCGTCCAGCTCCTCCAGCGTCTTTACCAGTCGCGCCCTCAACGGATTCAAGTGGATATAGCGCACCAGTTCCTTGAGATAGGGATCTTCCTGGCACAAAATCGACTTGTATCGATTCTGGAAAAGTTGACCGTGCCTCCGGTACCGCCTATTGAACCAACCCGCATAACCGGTCAGAAGCCGGCTCATGAGAACAGCCACCGGAACCGAGCCGGTCCTGAACAGGAAATGGGCATGGTTGTCGAGAAGGCTCCAGGCGAAGCAGTCGGTTTTCGTTTTGGGGATTAATTCCGAAAGCCGGTCCACAAAATTCATTCGATCGTCGTCCGACCTGAAAATCTTCCGCCCTTCGATCCCTCGGATGATCACATGATGCAGCGCCCCGGGCGCGTCTATTCTTGCTTTCCGCGGCATGTTCATTTCCTACCACAGACCTCTTTCAATGAAAAGCTTAAAAGCATGGACGTCCCCTGCTTTACTTGGACGTCCCCCACTTTACTTTGGGAATGGCATGAAGGATGCACATATTCGAAAAGACGGACAGAAACACACAACCGGGCAGCCGGACCGGCCACAACCGCAAAAGGGTGCAGAATGCCCCAGATCCTCGTCAAGCTGGCTGATTTGAGCGTGAGCAACAACCCGGATGACCTGCTCGTCGTCTACGGGCTGGGGTCCACCGCGGCCGTCATGCTCTACGACGCACAGGCTCAAACCGGGGGCATCGCGCACTTCATGCTACCCAACTCGGCCTCGGAGCCGCAGCGGGCCAGGGAATACCCGGCCATGTTCGCCGACGTGGCGATCCCTCTGCTGGTCGAGGCCTGCACCAAGAAGGGGGCCAGGCGCGAGGCGATTACGGCCAGGCTGGCCGGGGGCTCGCTCCTGATGGGCCAGGGGATCTCCCGGAGCATCAGCGAGGGCAACATCGCGGCGGCCCGCCGGATCCTCGAACAGCTCTCCATCCCGCTGACGTCGGAGAACACGGGCGGCAACCACAACCGGGCGGTAAGGATGGAGATCTCGACGGGGAAATCATTCGTCAGGCACCCCGACGGCAACTGGGAGGAAATGGCATGAGCATGGACAGCGCAATCAAGAAAGCGGTGAACGGCCTTCCCGCCTTCCCCGCCACGGTGCACCGGGTAACGGCCCTCATCAACGACCCCGACTCATCGATGGCGGAACTCGTGGACGTTGTGCGGCTCGACCAGTCCATCACGGCCAACATCCTCCGGATGTGCAACTCGGCCTACTTCGGCCTGCGTCACAAGGTGGACAACGTCCAGGACGCCATCCTGTACCTGGGAAGGCAGAATATCGTCCGTGCCGTCATGGCCGCCGGCGCGTCGCGCTTCTTCAGGAACACGCCGGGCTACGAGGCCGAGGCGAAGGTGATGTGGGAGCACGCCGTGGGAACGGCCCTGCTGGCGCAGATCCTGTCGAAAAAAGTCACGGGGAGGGAGGAAACGAGCCTCTTCACCGCGGCGATCCTGCACGACATCGGCAAGATCGTCCTCGGCGCATTCGTGAAAGACAAGTACGCCGAGATCAAGAAGATCGTGTCGGGCGAGTCCCGATCGTTCCTCGAGGCCGAGGAGAAGGTGCTCGGCATGAACCATGCCACCCTGGGCGGGCTGATCGCCGCCAACTGGAAATTCCCGGAGGAGATCCGGCAGGCCATCGCCTTCCATCACCGGCCGGACCGGCTGGCGAGCGGAAACGGCCTGATGCCGTGGCTCGTCCACCTCGCCGACCAGGGCTGTCTGATGCTGGGCATCGGCCAGGGATCGGACGGGCTGGCCTACGACGGACTCGACGAGGCCATGAAACGCCTGGGCCTTGCGCAGGCGGATTTCGAGGCCGCCCTGGCCCGGCTGGTCAAGGAACTCGACAACGCGCGGGAACTGGTCGGGATCGTGCAGCCCTCCCCGCACTGAAGACGGAGATGCCGATCCTTTTCGGGCAGCTACTCCGGACGTGACACCAGGCCGCCGCCCTGCATCATCCCCCTGTCCCTCAGCGCCCCGGCGATGATCTTCGCCGTCCCGGCGTTTCCCCGCGGCGTTCGGCACATCGGCCGAACCGCCTCCCGCCGCCCGAATCCTCACCACGTGTACGCAATCGACAGGTAGGGGATGCGGTAAACCAGGCGATCGCTCATATCCGAGGTGTCCGCCTCGCGTCCGTAGACCTGCGTGCCCAGGGTGACATCCCAGTGCCGGCTCATCCGGTAGTTCAGGAAGAGGCCGGCATCGACGAACCAGTTCTCGGGCCAGTAGAACCCGTTCCCTTCCAGGGAAAGCGAGAGCTTTTCGCTGATCCGGTAGCCCAGCTGCCCGTGGAGATAGGGAAGGAAAGTCATCGCGGATGTCTCCGCCGAGACATCGCCGGACCGGGTCGACAGCTGCGCCGTGTAATACTGCGCCATGAGGCCCAGCCCCGCCTTGACGATCCAGGAGGATTCCGGGAGGAATTCATAGCGCCACCGGGCCCGCATGTCGTAGAGACGCCAGTCCGAGTTTATCGGCACACCGGCCGGGAAGGCCGTCCCGGCAAACGAGGCAGGGGTGCCGAACGTCCCCACGTCCTTGGATTCCATGGGCCAGAAGAAGAACGTCAGCTCGTGATGCCCGTCCAGGAGAATGCTCAGGTCCACGGCGGCTGTCGTAACGGGGTCGTTGATCTTCTCGAACCCGTTCAGGTCGATCGGAGTGCCGCTGTCGGCCGGCGCGGCGAGATCGTGCTCCTTGAGGAAGGCGGGACCGAAGGCGAAGTTGAACCGAAACCGGGGATAGTCTGTTCTCTTCAGTTCCTCCCGGAGGGCGGCTTTTCCCCCGGAGTCGGAATCGAGGAACGTGATCTGGATTCCCGCCCCTTTCTCCATGGCCACGGGAAGGATGCGGACAGGGTCGTCCTTCGACCGGACCAGGGCCAGGTCGACCAGCAGGGCGATACTCGCGCCGGCCACGACGTCGTCAACGAAGTGCTGGTCGGCCTGGATGCGGCTGTAGCCCGTGAAGGCGGCCGCGGCACAGGCCGGGGCGCCCCATTGCCAGCCGTACCGGGTGCCCAGAAAGGCGGCCCCCGAAAAGGCGGCCGATGTGTGTCCCGAGGGGAACGACTGCCGGTCGCTTCCGTCCGGTCGCATCTTCCGGACCGTCTCCTTGCCCGCCCAGGTGATCACGGCGGTCGTTCCGATCGACAGGGCGGCCTCCTTCGTCCCTTCCCGGTCCCATCGTTGCCCCTCTTCCGTGCCGGCGAAGAACGTCGATCCCACGGCAAGAGCAGGCAGGGCAACCTGGAGGACATCCCCGGCGGACGTTACGGCCGGATTGTCAGCATGAAGAACTGAATGCGGGAAGAGGGCCATGGCGAAGACGAGAACGGCTGCCGCGGAAATCCCCGCATGTCTCCCTGTCCGCTGCATCGACGATCCCCCGTTCAACGGTCCGCCGCCATCGGGCTTTCCTCCCGGGGTACCCCTTGCCGCCCAGAGGCCTGCGCAAGCGCGGGGGAAGCCGGGCGGGCATATTCCCAGCGGTTCATGCGGTGCCGGAGGATGTAGTCGGCGCCCTGGTAGTACGCCATGGCTTCGCGGGAGAGGGGATCCTCCGCCGCCGCCTTCTCGATCCGGTTCTGCACGAGGGGCCTCTCCATCACGTCGATGAGCTTGCGGGGCGAGAGGATCACCAGCCGCCCGTCCTTGTAGAGGCCCAGCTTCTGGTAATTGCCGATGAGCGCCCTCTCCGTGAACCCGTCGCGCAGCACGTCGCTGCCCCAGAAACGGCTTTCGTAGTCGAACCCCAGCAGGGCCAGCAGCGTCGGGGCGATGTCGATCTGGCTGCATGTCCTGGCAACCTCCCGGGGCGCGACATGCTTCGGAGAATAGATGAACAGGGGGATATGATATTTTCGGATCGGGAGCCCGACCTCACCGGCGCTGCCGGCGCAGTGATCGGCGACGACGACAAAGACGGTGTCGCCGAACCAGGGCCGCTGCCCCGCGGCCGAGAGGAACTCCTTCAGGGCGTGATCGGTGTATTTCACGGCGCCCGGGCGGCCTGTCCCGGAGGGGATGTCGATCCTCCCTTCGGGGTAGGTGAACGGCCGGTGGTTGCTTGTCGTCATGACGTGAAAGAAAAAATGCCTCCCGCTGCCGTGAGCGGCATCGGCCTCCCTGAGCGCCTTGCGATACAGGTCCTCGTCCGCAACGCCCCAGGCGTTCTGGAAGGTGATCTCGCCGCCCTTGAGGTCCGTCTGGTCGACGGTCCGGTAGCCGTTGCCGGAGAAGAAGGCGTTCATGTTGTCGAAAAAGCCGCGGCCCCCGTACAGGAACGCGACGTCATAGCCCCGCTGCCGGAACACGTAGCCCAGGGAGTAGAGGCGCGCGTTGTCCGGCCGCTTGACCAGCGAACGGCCGGGGGTGGGCGGGATGGAGAGGGTGATGGCCTCCAGGCCCCGGTCCGTGCGGGTCCCCGTCGCAAAGAGGCTGGAGAAGAACAGGCTCTCCTTCGCCAGGCCGTCCAGGAACGGGGTGATGCCTTCCCTGTTCCCGAACCGGGACATGAATTCCGCGCTGAGGCTCTCGATGGAGATGAGGATGACGTTGAGCCGCCTCTCCGGGCCGCCGGCGGGAACCGCGCGCGAGAGGTCGAAGCGCTCCCCCTCGTCCGGGTTTTTCGAGACGGAGAGCTTCGCCAGCCGCGACAGTTCCTCGTCGTCTCCCCGGGTGTAGAACGTGTCGTAGTCCAGCGTATTGTTCCGGAAGGCGCCGACCAGTTGATAGGGGCCGTTGGAGGCCAGTTCCCTCGCATAATTGTTCACGAAGGCATCCCGCGGGGCCTGGCCGACGAGGATGAGAGCGGCAACGAACGCCGCCCCGATCCCCGATGTTACGGCCAGCCTCCTGCGGAAGCTCTCCCGGATCCGGAACAGCTCCGCAAGGGTCTTTCGCAACCCGAGGAACACGGCCGCCGACGCGGCGAGGATGCAGGCCAGCAGGGAAACGACGGGGTAGGATTCGTAGATGTTGCGGGTCACCTCGGTGCCGTACACGAGGTAGTCGACGGCGATGAAATTGAAGCGGGTACCGAACTCGTCCCAGAAGAGCCACTCGGCCACCAGCATGAACCCGAGGGCATAGAGGAAGGCGAAAAAGGCCGCCCGGCCGAGCCAGCCGAAGACGCGGCCGGTGTAAACCCGGTTGGGCAGAAGCAGGAGCGCCACGGCGAAGAAAGCGCTGAAGTAGACGCAGAAGACAGCATCGTAGAGAAAACCCAGCCCGAAGATGTGCAGGGCGCCGGGGAAGGAGGGGCCGACAACAGCCCAGGACCGCGCATACAGGAAGGCCCGCAGAAGGGTGAAACAGAGAAGATTGATCCCGCAGGCAAGCAACAGCGCGCTGAACCGGCTTTTGGGCATCATGAACCCGACAGCTCCATTGTCCCGTCCCGGGTCGTCGGCTCGACAGCTCCGCGAAAGGATGCCGCGGGAGAGGTTCGCTGCCCCGCCGGCCGCATCCGCGAATAACCGTTCCCTGCGGGAAAAGGCCGTAAAGATGCCCTGCCTATAGCACGTGCAGATTATGGGAAGATTACGGGAAGATTATGATTTGGTAATGTTGCCGTGGACGGAAATCGCAAAGGGCCGGCGGGGCAGCGTGACGGTAAAGGTGCTTCCACGGCCGGGCAGGCTCTCCACCGAGATGCGGCCGCCGTGGGCGCGGGCGACGGCCGACGCGAGGCTGAGGCCCAGCCCGAAGCCGGGCTGGGAGCGGCTGCTGTCGCAGCGGTAGAGCCGGTTGAAGACGAGGGGCAGTTCCTCTTCGGCAATGCCGATACCCGTGTCCCGAACGATCAGATCGAATTGCTCCCCCTTGTCTTTCAGGAAGACGGACACGGTCCCCCCGGCGGGCGTGTATTTGATGGCGTTGTCCAGGAGATTGACGGCGATCCGCTGGAGACCGCGCACATTGCCCTGGACGGGAAACGCTTCGGACACGCCGGATTCGAGGCGAACCCCTTTCCCGTCGGCAAGGGGCCGGAAGAGATCGACGGCTTCCCCGACGACCTGAGCCAGGTCCACGTCGGCCCCGGGAAGGGCCTTGATCCCCGCCTCGATCTCGGCAATCTCCAGCATGGTGTTGATCATCTGCAGCAGGTTGTCGCATTCCTCCACGGTGTCCGCCGCCAGCTGATTGGGCTCCCCGCCGGAGTTTCCCGCGTTGAGCTCCGCCTCGGCAAGCCCCCGTATGCGGGCAATCGGGGTCCTCAGGTCATGGGCAATGTCGTCCGTCACTTCCCTCAGCCCCCGGACCAGCCCGTCGATGCGGTCCAGCATCCGGTTGAAGGCGACGGCGAGCCGCTCGACCTCGTCGCCTCCTGCCCGGACCCGCACCCGCTTCTCGAAGGCCCCTTCCGAGATGTCCAGCGCCGTCCGCGTGACCTCCCGGATGCCGGCCAGGGCGCGGGCCGCCATGAACCACCCGATGAGCGTCGAGAAGGCCATGATGATCAGGATCCCCGGCACGAACACGTCCCGGAACGTTTCGAGAAAGCGCGCATTGTCTTCCAGGGAGACGCCGATCTGGATGATCTTGCCCGACTCCAGGAGCCCGTAGACGATCCGTGCCTGGTAGGGCTTCCCCGGGACGGACACCGTTTCGAATACAGGGCCGTCCCCTGCCGCCGCGCGGGTCAGCGGGCCCCTGTCCGCACCCACCCCCTTCCAGGCGTTCATGTTCGTCGCGGCGATCTCGCCGCCGGCCGGGTCGAGCAGGCGGAAGAAAACGTCGCCGACGCCCTCGGATTCAGCCTCGAAGCCCAACTCCGCGCCGAAGGCGCCCTCGCCCTTCGATTTCAGAATGGCGGCGGCTTCGGCCATCTCCTTGAGCATCGCCTGATCGGTGCGTTCCTTGACGACGTTGGAAATGACGGCATAGAAGACGGCGAACGCCGCAAGAGAGCAGACGGTAAAGACGAGCGCGTACCAGAAGGTGAGCCGGAACGCCAGCGTCCGGCGTATCTCAAGCGCTTCCCTTAAGGACATATCCCGCCCCGCGGACCGTGTGGATGAGCTTCGGGTGGAACTCCCTGTCGATCTTCTCCCGCAGGATGCACATCCGGGCCTCCACCACGTTGGTCAGCGGGACGAAGTCGTAGCTCCAGACGTTCTGCATGACCATCGTCCTGGAAACGACGCGGCCCTCGTTGCGCATCAGGTATTCGAGAAGCGCGAATTCCCTGGGCTGCAGATCGATCTTCCTGCCCGCGCGAACCACCTCCCGCCTGAGAAGATCCAGGGTGAGGTCGCCGACGACAAGGCGGGTCGAGTCGCCCGCCCCGGTCGCCCTGCGGACCAGCGCCTGCACTCGCGCCAGGAGCTCGGAGAACGAAAAGGGTTTGGTCAGGTAATCGTCGCCGCCGCCCTGGAGCCCTTTCACCCGGTCATCCACCGAGCCCCTGGCGCTGAGGATGATGACGGGCGTGTTCACCTTCGCGAGACGCATTCGGTGAATGAGGGCTAGACCGTCGAGTTTGGGCAGCATGATGTCGATGACGGCCGCGTCGAAGGGCTCGTGCAGCGCCAGGTGGAGACCGGTCTCTCCATCCCCGGCATGGGAAACGGCAAAGCCTGCCTCCCGGAACCCTTTCGTCACGAAGGATGCGATTTTCGGATCGTCCTCGACCAGGAGAAGGCGCATGGTCATCCTTTCGCGTTGGCAGCGTCCCTGCGAGGCGGGGCCGGGGCGCCGCGGCCCGTTTCGGAAGGCAGCGTATCACAGACCGGTGCGCTTCTCAACGGCGTTGCGGACGATCGTTCTGTCGCCGCCCTGCATCATCCCCCTGTCCCTCAGCGCCCCGGCGATGATCTTCGCCGTCTCGGCGTTGCCCCGGGGCGTGAAGTGGCCGATGGAGCCGTCGGGCCGGTGGATGTAGAACTCCCGGTAGACCGTCGTCGCCGAGTGTTTCGCGGGGAACGCCTCGAGCAGATCCACGCAGGGGATCTCGAGTCTTTTGTACAGGGCCCTCAGGCGCGCGGCCCGGGGCTCGCTCCCGGCGCGCGAGAGGGTCTCTGCGTTCTCGAACGCGCTTCCGCCGGGGATGCAGACGATGAGAAGCTTCGTGCCCGTCCTGTCCAGATCCCCCTTCAGGCGCTCGAGCAGATACTCCACGAGCCGGTCCGTCTCCTCGAAATAGCCACCGCCCCCGGGCAGGGTCGCCAGGAGCTTGCGAAAGCGGTTCTTCACGAACACCCAGGCGTAACTCCCGGGGTCGCCGAGAGATTGCTTAAGGGAGGCGCAGACCTCCCGTGGCGGGGGCACGGGGACGTTCTCGAGGGTGTACGGCCCCGTCGCCCCGCCCGGCCGGAAGACCGGCTTCGCATAGGAGTAGAAGGAGAGCCGCGTGCGGTCGTAGTCGTGGGGAAAGATCCCCAGGACCACCACATCGGGCCGCAGCGCCTGTCCGTGGCGCTCGTACTTGAGCAGCATCTGGTCGATCCCGTAGCTGCCCACGCCCATGTTGAAGACCTCCGCCGGCCCGCGGCCCCGGAGGATCTTCTCCAGATAGTGCGGGAAGTGCTCCTGCTCCCCCGCCTCGATGCCCCGGGTAAAGCCGTCACCCAGGGCGATGACCCGGAAGGCCCTGGCCGGCCCGGGATCGGCCTTGCGCGAGCCGCGGATGCGCGAGGCCATGGCCTGGCAGTCCCAGCCCAGTTGCGGGTCGTAGCCGGTGCCGCCGAAGGCGCCCCTCGCCGCGTATTTTTCCAGGAACAGGTGCTTGTAATAGGTGTCGGCGATCTCCGGAACCGTCTCGATGCCCTCGTAGAGCTTGGAGCGCTCCTGGGTCGTCACCCGCAGGTAGCCTTCGAGCCCGCCCGCAACAAGCGCAACGGCAATGGTCATGACGATCAGTTCGGTAACAATGGAGGGTGGACGTCTTCTCATGCAGGGACTTTCTCCGGCTGAAACATTTTTCCGCAACTCGACGCGGCGGCAGCGAAGGGTCTCTGAGACAGCCCGACGACGTGAAGCTGAGGCCCTTCCGCTTCACCGAACGTTTCAGCTTCAGGGCCTCCTAACTCCTGCCCGCGGCTCGGCCCGCATGATGTCCGCTGCAATCCGCGGCGCATCCGGTGGCGACCCGCCGCAGAACGATCGCTGCATCCGTTGCGATCGTTGCAGACCTTAAATCAGCGGCCCCGGTTTTGCAACCCCTCTTTGACCGCAAAAAAAAGCCCCGCTTGATGCAGGGCTTCTTCGTGACCGCCTGTGCCTGGCGCCTATTGCTCTTTTGCGGTAATCCGGTAGAGGGGGCCGTCGACGCGGATCTCCATCCGGCGGGCCTTGCGGATCTCCTCCAGGGAGGCGCGGTCCGTGTCCAGCATCCCGGCCATCTCCGCGTCGCTGCTGATCTTCACCTGCCCTCCCCGCCGCTCTCCCCGCCGCAGGAACCAGAGGTAGTTGTAGTAGGTCCAGCCCGAGACGATCAGGAAGATGACCAGAACGGTGATGCCGCCGTTCTGCAAAAGCCGGGCAAGTTCCTCGTAGCCCTTCTCCCCGATGATCTGGGCATAGAGGGTCTGGACGCCGAAGACCCACAGCACCATGGTGAACAGCGGGAGCAGCAGGTACAGGTAGATCCCCCAGCAGACGACGGTGATGACGTTCTCGACAGTCCTTCGGAGAGGCGATTTTACTTTGTCTTCGACGAAGACTTCAGGGTGTGGAGGCCCCTGTCCGGGCTTTTCCATCTGACCGTCACCTCCTTGCTGCGGAATGTGAAGTTGTAGACGCCCTTGATGGCCGCAAGCGACGCGAGAATCCAGTACCCCACGGGGTACCAGATCACGAAGAAGTAGTACTTGACGAAGGCTCTGTTCTCGTAGCGCAGGTCGATAAAGAAGCTCGTCAGGAAAGTCGTCAGGCACGCAAGGCCCAGGATGGCGCCGTACCAGCGCGGGTACAGCGGGTTCCAGCCGGCGAAGAAGCGCTGGTAGACCTCCATCACGGGCGGACAGACGGGCAGCTGGGCGTAGCGGCACACGCCGTCCATGACGACGAAGAAGAGCCACAGGAACACCATGGCCATGAAGGTGTGCGCCCACAGCAGGCTCAAGACGTACTCGATGTAGACGGGGACGAGGCGGCGGTTACGGCGATCCTTCCAGATGTCGAGATGCTTCCGGAGCACCTCGACCCCGCCCTGCGCCCAGCGGACCCGCTGCCGCCACAACCCCTTGAGGGTTTCGGGGACAAGGATCCAGCACAGGGCCCGGGGCTCGTAACGGATGTCCCAGAACTTGCGCTGGAGCTTCCAGGTGATGTCGATATCCTCGGTGACGGTGTCGCTGTCGAAGAGCCCGCACTCCATGATGGCGCTCTTGCGGTAGGCGGCGATCACGCCGGAAACAGTGAGAACCTTCCCGAGGATGCGCTGGGTGCGCTTGATAAGCCCGATGATGTTGGAGTATTCGCCGACCTGGATCTTCGCGAGGAGCGACGTGCGGTTGCGCACGCGGGGGTTGCCCGTGACGGCCCCCACGCGGGGGAAGTTCACCAGGTGATGCGCCATCCACTTCAGCACGTCCTTGTCGACGAGGCAATCGGCGTCGATCGTGAGGATGAACTCGCCCCGGCTCACCAGGATGGCCGCATTGAGGGCCTTGGACTTGCCGCTGTTGGGCTCCAGGTGGATGATGCGCAGCCAGTCCGCGTTCCCCGCCACGAGCCGGTCCAGGATCTCCCGCGTGGCGTCGGAGCTGCCGTCGTTGACGACGATGACCTCGTAGCTCGGGTAGTTCAGATCCTTGAGGTTGAGGACCGTCTCCTCGATGACCTGCTCCTCGTTGTGACCGGGGACGATGACGGTGAAGAAAGGGCAGACCTCGAGCTGCGGCTCCGCCCTGCCCTCGCGGCGCAGGCTGAAGATGGTGCCCCCGATCATCCACACGATACTCATGTAGAGCGGGTAGAGGAAGACAAAGAGTCCGATGATCTCGTATATCGACATATCCTGTATCGGCGAGGCGGGCGCGCGGATCGGCCCCCCAGCTGGCGTTTACATGCAACGGGTTACGGGTTGGGGCTGAACAGCTTCCTGAACAGCCTCTCGACAGCGCCCTCGGGGGCGATCTCGGGCGGCTCCTCCCGGCGCTTCACTTCATCCTTCGCCGAGAGGATCGAGGCCACCGTATCCGCATCCGGCTTGTTGCGGTACACGTTGTCCGGGTAATAGGCCACGTGCTGGGCCCCCAGGGCCAGGAGGAACGTAATCTCGTCCTTGAGGGCCCCGTCGCCCAGCCAGGCCTCCCTCTTCCAGTCATAGGCCTGCAGCTTGTAGATCACCCGGGGGGCGCTTTCCCGGCCTCCGGCGGCCCGGAAGAGCTCCCGGTACCAGGTGCGGCTGTCCTCCTTGCCCTCCATGGCGGCGTAGGCCATCACGACCGTGTAGTCGTATGCCGCGAGCGATCGAGCGAGATCCTGGGCAAACCACGTCTGCGCCTCCGGGTTCGTGACGACGGAGCTGTACAGGTTGCGGGCAATCGCGGCACCGGGACGGTAGGTCCGGACGGTCCGGACAATCCCGTCGATGTATCGGTCGAGGGCTTCCGTCTTGAAGGCCGTCCACTTCGCGCCGAGATCCCGATCGGCCTTCAGGACCTGCGGATCCGGGGAGACGCCCCAGCGCTTGCGGAACGCCTCGACGGCGGCGGGGTGGAAGTCCTCCGTCTCGGCCAGGTAGGCGTCGTCCTGGAGCAGGATCCCGTCGAACTGCACGTGCGCCGCGAGATCCGCGAAGATCCTCTGCACCGCCTCCAGGCTCCGCGGGTCGAAGGGCGAGAGCCTGCGATACCACGACGAGGTGACCTCCGGCCCGTCTCCCTTCCACTGCCGGACCTTCAGCGCCTCGTTGAGCGCCGGGTCGGGAAGCTCGTAGGCCAGCGCCGGCATCCAGACGAAGACCTTCATCCCCCGCGATCGGATCCGGTTGACGGCGTGGCCGAGGAAGTCGAGGTCGACGGGCAGCGCGGAGTTGGCGAAGTAAACGGACTTCACGTTGCCGGTGGCCCCGGCATCGCTGAAGCCCTGCAAAAAGACGGTGTTGACCCCCATCCGCACGAGCCGGTCGAGCAGGAGCCCCAGGTTCCTGTTGCTCTCCTCCATGGAATCCCTGTTGACGACGGGGTCGAGGTCGACCTGGACGCCGCGGATGCGGAACCCCTCGCGCATCCCGCGCGCCATGGATGCCTTGAACGACTCGAGCCAGTCCAGGTGGGCCTCCATGTAGTAGCGGTTCACCCGGTCGAGCCTGCCCGCCTGCGAGTAGCCCTCGTCGAGGGTGAGCAGCATCTCGAAGCCGAGTTTCTTCGCCTCCTCGATGCCGATCTCGTTGTAGCTTCCGTAGGGCCAGGTCAGGATCGCGGGCTTCTTCCCCAGCCGGGCCGTCAGGGCATCGATGCTCGCGGCAAGGTCCTCGCGGATGCGGGCGCGGAACTCGGCCTCCGTCTCGTAGCGTCCGCTCTCGGGGAGGTAGAGGAACGCCGCCGGCGCCGGCTCGATGTTCCCGACGGGGTTCACCTGGAGCATCCGGTGCAGGCGGGCGCTGTGGGAGGCCACCGTCACGAGGCCCGAGTCGGCCACCTCGCGGATCTGCTGCCAGCTCATGAACCGCTTCGTCTTGTACGCCGACGTCTCGGGGCTGTCGATCCAGGAGGTGACGACGGAGAGCACCGCGGGGATGTCGTAGAGCCTGAGCACGGGGTAGACGAGCCGGTAGAAGCTCTCGTAGGCGTCGTCGAAGGTGATGAGCACGGCCTTTTCGGGGAGGCGCTTTGCGCCGCGCGAGGCCGCGAGGATGTCCTGCGGGCTCACGAAGGCAAACCCGTGGGTGCGCAGGTACTCGATCTGGTTGACGAAGTCCTTCCGGGAGATGTCGTCCTTCTCGACAGGCACCTCGGGGACATCGTGGTAGCACAGCGTGATGAACGTCTCCGCCGCCTGCGCGGGCGACACAGCCAGCGCAATTGCTGCGACAACCACGAGCATCAAGACCGCCATACCTGACGCCTGATGCCTGGTGCCTGATGCCTGTATTTCAGAAGTACCAGTTGAGCGTGACATAAGCCCCAACAACATGAGTGTAATCCCCATCATAGACTCTGAGATCGTAGGAAACGCCGCCCGCGACGTTGAAGGTCTTCGAGTGCTCGTAGAGCTGCTCGAAGGTGATGCCCGCCACGGGGTAGGCGCTGTATCCGTGTTCACCGCTGAACCCGGCCCGCAGGTAGACGGCGGAGGTCCACTTCTTCTCGTATCGGATGCAGTTGACCCACTGGATGGCCGAGGTCAGCAGGGCGCTCCACTCGTACTGCGGGCTGTAGTAGACCACGTCCTGCTTGGAGTAGGCGCCGAACCCCAGCGCCAGGCCTGCGCGGACCTTCCAATCGGGCGTCAGGTGGACGTTCTGGTCGTAGCGGGCCGTCCCGGATACATAGACGTTGTTGTCCGAGAACCACTGGGTCCCCACCGACGCGCCGTATTCCCGCAGGTCGCTCTCGAGGTAGAGAACGTCCAGCGATGCGCTGTCGGCCGTGATCCCCTGGGCCCGCGCCCGGATGGGCACGCCCAGGCTGAAGCTGTTGTATGCCGCCGTGATGCGCAGGGGATCCGTGGGCCACCACATCAGCCGCGTGTCGATACCGAAATCGTCGCCGTTTGCGTAATCGAACGTCAGGCCCTGCCACCAGATGAGCTCGGGCAGGACGATCCACCGGAACCCGAAGCCCAGGCGGTCCCAGTCCTCCCGGTGCCTGGTGTCGTGGTCGTCGCTCCACACTTCCTCGCGCAGGATCTGGGCGTAGAGGCTGAAGAGCGGCGTGACGGGCTTTTCCAGCGTGAGCGAGGCCCAGTATTCCGTGGCGCCGTCGAATTCCCTGATGAAGCGAAACTCGGGCTGGAGGCGCCACATGTCCTCCACCTTCAGCGTCTCCCAGAGGTCGTAGACGATCGGGTTGGTCGGGTATTTCCGATGCAACTCGCCGGCCAGGGCCCGGGCTTCATGCTTGTGGTTCAGCTCGTTGAGCGTCCATCCCAGCCCGACGAGGTTTTTGGTATCGAGGGGATCCAGGGTCCGGTTGACCTCGAACTGCTCCAAGGCCCGGCGCGGCCAGTGCCGCCAGAGATAGGTGTGGGCCAGTCCCGAGCGCAGGCCCGTATCGGAGGCCGCCTCGGCCAGGTAGTAATCGAAGTAGGCCTGGCCTTCCTTCAGCCGGTCCCTGTAGAGGAGGAACCAGCCTTTCGTGGAGATGAGGCTGTTGGAATCGGCCAGGTAGCGCTGGCGGGCCAGGATCGATTCGTCCCATGCCAGGGCCTTCTTTTCCTTTTCCACGATGGCATCGAGCCGCTCGATGGTCTGCTCGGCCTTCTCCCACTGCCGGAGATCCGTGTAGACGTAGTAGAGCCCCATCGTGGCCGTGAAGCTTTCGGGTTCGGCCTCGAGGACTTTGCGGTAATAGATTTCGGCCTCCTCGGGCCTGTGCAGGTAGAGGTGCGCGTCGGCCACGGCCTGGTTCACCCACCAGGGGACGGGCTCACCGGACTGCCGGTAGATGTCGAACTGCCTCAGGGCGTCCTGCATCCGGTCCTTCTGCCGGAGGGCGGAAATGTAGTCCCCGCGGGCCCGGAGATTGCCGGGATCCTTCAGGAGGACCGCCTCGATCTCGGCGATGGCCTCGTCGACGAGCCCCCAGCGGAGCTTCGTCACGGCCCGGTCGAGCTCGAGGGAGCGAAGCTGATCCGGACGCCCCGCGGAGCCTTCCCTGGCAACCGCAAGGGCCTCGAGGCTTGCGCCGTACTGCTCCAGGAGGGCCGTCTTGACGGCATCCAGCGCCGGCGCGGGGAGCTGCCCCGTCTTCTTCGCCTCCAGCCACGACGCGTAGGCGCCGGCGCCGTCGCCCAGCCGCATCTGCGTGTAGACGACGCCCTTGAAGGCCTCCTCGTCCGCCCGGTCGTAGGACAGGCCGAGCCGGTACAGCTCGAGCGCCTTCGGGTATTCCCTCAGTTCGTAGTAGGCCTTGGCCATGTGGCGGGGAAGGTAGCGGATCTGCCGGAGTTCCGTCCCGCGGGGGGCGTAGAACTCCACGGCCTTCTGGTACACCCCCGTCCAGACCAGGCACAGGGCGTAGTCGGCCTGGAGATGCCGGTCGCCGGGCAGTGCCTGCAGGGCCTTCTCCAGAAGGGGGAGCGCCTCGCCGTTGCGGCCCTCACGGATCCGTTCCAGGGCCTCCCGGTAGTCTTCCCTCGCCTGGACCGCAGGGTCCGCAGGGACGGGGGATTCCGGGGAAGCGGCAGAAACGGGAAACGGCAGGATTGCAAGAACGAGGGTTATAACAAGGGCTGCTAGTCCAGCTCTTTTCGGCATAAGGTTCCCGATGTCGGACGCTCTTTGATTCGGTTCGCGGTTCTGTGTCTCACGTGAAGACCTGCTCGATCATGCGCGTTGGCATTATACCGCAAAGCATGCAATCAAGATGCCATTTTGGCATATTCGCGGCAGCCTCGGAACGCAAAGGTCCCTCCCGTTCCGCCAAAACCACGAAATTTCAACGTTCTGATGCACGGGGAAAAAGAAGGCGGCAGCCCCTCACTTTCCCGACGGTCCCCCGCCGGGGCTCCTCCTTCACGGACGGGTCCGGACTGCGAAGCGTCAAATTACCAGAAAATCCGAGGGGACGCAACGGGTTATCACCGACGGGTGTCGGGGACCCGTCCACGCCGAACTTCCGCCTGTTCGCCAAGGGCAATTTATGGTAGATGATCGTTCAACCCTCTGGAACCGGAATCCACGGTTCGTTTTCCACAAGGAATCAAACGCAGGAAAGGAGTTTCAGCGATGCAGGCTTTGTTTACTCTCACACCGGCGGAATCGAAGAGGCTCATCGGGAAGGGCATTGCGGCCTTGCCCGAGGTGCAGAACGCGAAGGCGAACGGCTATGTCCTCGTGAGCCGCGGCTCCACGACGGCTTACTGCCTCGAGGAGATCACGGGCGAGAAGATCGAAAAGGAGCGCTACCTGGCGGGACAGACCATCCGGGGCACCTTGTGCGTTCTCGACGCCGGAGACCGCGCCAGGCCCGTCACCCTCCACAAGGGGGAGGCCCTGGCCGTGGAGCCCACGTCCGTGGCGGACAAGCTGGGCCCCGGCGACATCGTCATCAAGGGAGGCAACGCGCTCGACGCCTTCGGAAACGTGGGCGTCATCATGGTCAATCCGGCGGGCGGGACCATGGGCTCCTTCTACATGGGCATGAAGGCCCGCGGTCTTGAAATCATCTACACGGTGGGCCTCGAGAAGCTTGTCCCCTCCGTGGAGGAGGCGGCGCGTTACGGCGGCACGATGATGATCGGCAAATCGATCGGCTGCAAGGCCGGCCTGGCCTGCGTCGCCGACGGCCGGGTCTTCACGGAGATCGACGCGCTGGAGGCCCTCTTCGACGTGGCGGCCGTCCACTTCGCCTCCGGCGGCTGGGGAGGGGCCGAGGGCAGCGTCACGCTGATCGTCGAGGGGCCCGATGCGGAAGTGGGCAAGTGCATGGACTTCATCGAGACGAAGATCAAGGGCGAGCCGGCCCTTCCCGGCATCAAGAGCCCCTGCAAGACCTGTCCGGTCGGCGCCTGCAGCTTCAAGGGCAAGGACGACACCGACCTTCCGGGCTACCTGAAGTAATCGGCGCGGGGGCCGGCCCTCGCGGCCGGCCCCTTATGCACCCCCCCCCGGAACTTGCCTTCGGATTCAACCGGGCCTGCATGGATCGGAGCGCATCGAACATGGCCGATTACACGGAGAAACCGAAAAACTGGAAGGACCTGCCGCCGGAGGAACTCGCCGCGTTCATGACCCGCAAGAGCGAGGGGTACCTGCCCGCGCTTCTCGGGTTCACGCTCACCTCGGTGACGAAGGACCGCGTCGCGGCCCGCATGCCGGTCGAGAAACACCACCTGGCCCCGAACGATTACCTCCACGCGGCCTCCGTCATCACGCTGGCCGACACGGTCTGTGGCATGGCGACGATCGTCAACCTGCCCGAAGGCGCCGGGGGATTCACGACGATCGAGCTGAAGACCAACTTCCTCGGCACCACCCGCGAAGGCTTCATCTGCTGCGAGGGAACGCCCGCCCACATCGGAAGGCGCACCATGGTCTGGGACGCCCGCGTGTGGGACGAAAAGACCGGACGGGACATCGCCCTGTTCCGATGCACCCAGATGATCCTGCCGAAGAAGGCGTAAGCCATGGCTACGTTCACACTCGCAGAAGCCACGATTGCCGATGTCCACAAGGCCTTCAAGTCGGGCGAGCTGACGGCGAAAAAGCTCGTCGAGATGTACCTGAAACGCATCGAGGCCTATGACCAGAAGGGACCGAAGCTCAACGCCGTCATCTATGTCAATCCCAGGGCCCTGGAAGAGGCCGCCGCGCTGGACGCGAAGCTCGAGAAGTCCGGCCCCGTGGACCCGCTCCACGGCATCCCCGTCCTGCTCAAGGACAACGTGGACACGGAGGACATGCCGACGACGGCCGGGTCGCTGAGCCTCAAGGGATACATCCCGCCCTACGATGCCACCATCACGAAGCAGCTCAAAGATGCGGGCGCCATCATCATCGCCAAGGTGAACCTGCACGAATTTGCCGTGTGGGGCGAGTCGGTGAGTTCCATCCTGGGGCAGACCCTGAACCCCTATGACCTCACCCGGACCCCCGGCGGCTCGAGCGGCGGCACGGGCGCCGCCCTGGCGGCCAACTTCGGCATCCTCGGCATCGGCACCGACACGGTGAACTCCATCCGCTCCCCCTCGTCGGCCAACAGCATCGTGGGCATCCGCCCGACGATCGGTATGGTCAGCCGCTACGGCGTTATCCCCTACTCCTTCACGCAGGACGCTGCAGGCCCCATGGCCCGGACCGTCACCGACGCAACGAAGATGCTCAACGTGCTGACCGGATTCGACCCGGGCGACCTCGCGACGGCCTGGAGCGTGGGGTATATCCAGAAGGACTACACCAAGTACCTCAAGAAGGACGGCCTCAAGGGCAAGCGCATCGGCGTCCTCCGGAGCTTCTTCGGCACCCAGCCCATCCACGAGGAAGTCAACGCCGTGACGAACAAAGCCATCGAGGACTGCAGGAAGATGGGCGCCACGATGGTCGAGCTCGACACGCCGGACGTCGACTCCGGGGAGATCGCGGGCGAGATCAGCGTCCACCTCTACGACCTGAGGCCGGACCTGGACTCGTACCTGGGCGACCCGAAGACCAAGACCCCCGTGAAATCCCTCGAGCAGATCATCGCCTCGGGCAAGTATCACCCCGGCATCGAGAAGAACATCAAGGAGGCCATGGCCCTGAAGCGCGACGGCGGCTACTATGAGCGGCTTGCGAAGCGCACGAAGCTGCAGGACCGCGTCATGGCGATCATGGCCGAGCAGAAGCTCGACGCCCTCATCTTCCCGCACCAGAAGCGGCCCGTCGTCCCCGTGGGCGGCACCCAGGTGGAGCGCAACGGGAGCCTGGGATCCGTGACGGGCTTCCCCTCCATCGTGGTGCCCGGCGGGTTCACGAAGCCCACCGAGACGGCGAAGATCGGCGTGCCCGTGGGGATCGAGTTCCTCGGGCGGCCCTGGGCGGAGGGACTGCTCGTCGAGATCGGCTACGCCTACGAGCAGGGCACGAAGAACCGCCGCCCGCCCCCGACGACGCCGAAGCTCGCCGGCGAGATGTAATCTGCTTGGAAAGGAAATCAACCCATGGACAAAAGCGGCTACACCCTCCTGCCCAATCGCGAGGATCATTGCTGCTTCGGATGCGGACCCGCAAACACTCAGGGCCTGCGGATGCAGTTCTACACCGACGGTGAAACGGTCGTCTCGTGGCTCACCGTGCCCCCGCACCTGTGCGGCTGGAGCAACCTGGTTCACGGCGGAATCCTTTTCACCGCGCTCGACGAGGTCATGGGCCGCGCCATGATCTATCTGCTCCGGCGATTTATCCTCACCAAGACGATGACCATCGAGTACCTCAAGCCCGTGCCTCACGGCCGGGAGATCAAGGTGGAGGGGCGGGTCCTCGAGGTCCGCAGCGAGCGCGAGGCCACGGCCGAGGGTATCATCGTAAACGACGCGGGGGAGCTCTGCACGCGGGCCACCGGGCTCTGGGCCACCTTCGCCCCCGATGCGGCCCGGAAGCTGGGCGTGGCCGATGAGGAGACCTTCCGCTGGTTCGAGCAGACCGTGGGAACGAAGCGGTGAAGACGGGCTTCAGGAGTAACGGCTGAGCCGGAAATGGGGATTGTTCCCCCTCATCTCATTTCCGTTCGATGGGTTCGCGGTCCTGAGCCTGTCGAAAGGCTCTCCCGCTAAGGGAGAGGACGATTATTGAAAAGAGGGGTTTTCGCGGGTGCGTTCTACAATCGGACGGTTGTGTGGTAGTTTCAACCAAACGGTCCCAGGAATGCGCCCATGGCCCTGATCATTGAAGGCGGGCTCGATCTGCCGCTTCCGCGCATGGTTTCCGTGCGCCAGAAGTTCCCCGGCGAACGGATTGCCGACATCCCGGGGGAAATCTCCGGGCTCTTCCGCCGGGACGGAAGGACGTCGCGTATCCGCGCGGGCAGCCGGATCGCCGTGGCCGTTGGGAGCCGCGGGATCCATGCCATCGATTGGATCACCCGGACCGTCATCGACGGGCTGAGGCGCCTGGGCGCAAGCCCCTTCATCGTTCCCTCCATGGAAAGCCACGGCGGGAGGGACAGAGAGAACTCCTGGCCCGCTTCGGGGTCACGGAAGAGACCATGGGCGTGCCTGTCGTTTCCTCCATGGAGACCGTCCGGGCAGGCTCCCTCGAGGACGGCACGCCGGTCTGGCTGGACCGGGAGGCGATCCTGCTGGCTCTCAAGATCTGCGCCCGCGTTCGTCACCCGCAGAGCCGCATCGTCTCGATCCGCAACACCCTTGCCCTCGAGCGTATCCGGGTCCCGGAGCCGCTCCTGGCGGAGCTCAAGGACCACCCGCAGATCGAGGTCGAAGGGGACCCCTCAGCCATGCCCTTCGACGGGGAGGGGAATCTTCTCTATTGAGGAAGGGGCCGTGGGGTGCCTGCGGCTCTCTTATCCCCGGACCAGCTCCGAGTACGCCCCCTGGAGTCGGCGTGTCACGACGCCGGGCACGCCCGTGCCCACGGGCCGGCCGTCGAGCCGGATGACCGGTGTGATCTCCTTGTTCGTGCCCGTGATGATGATCTCGCTGGCCCGCTTCAGTTCCTCGCCCCGGAATGCCTGCTCCTTGCACACGATGCCGAGTTTGCGGCACAGCTCCATCACCACGGCGCGGGTAACCCCGGGGAGGACGAAGGGGCCCAGCGGGTGCGTCTGAAGGTGCCCGTTGAAGACGGCAAACACGTTCGTGTGCGTCCCTTCGGTAACGACGCCGTCCCGCATGAAGATGGCCTCCTCGGCCCCCTTTTCTTTCGCCTGCTGAACGGCCAGGACGCTGCCCATGAGGCCGATGGTCTTGATGTCGCAGCGCGACCAGCGGAACTCGGGGACGAGGATGGCCCCCACGCCCCTTTCGCGCATCTCCGCGGTCGACGGGGCCTGGGAGATGAGGATCATCGTCGTTGCGGCGACCGGCGGATCGGGGAAGGTGTGCTTGCGGGGCGCCACGCCTCGGGTCACCTGGAAGTAGAGAATGCTGTCCGTCGTCTCGAGCCCGTTGCGGGCGATGAGCTGCGCACCGGCAATGGCGAGATCGGCCACGCCAGGGAAATCGATGCGCGTCTCCTTCAGGTTTCTGGCCAGCCGGTCCATGTGCTCGGCCATCTTGAAGGGTTTTCCGCCGTAGGCGCGGACGACCTCGTACACCCCGTCGGCAAACAGGAAGCCCCGGTCATCGGGCGAGATGCTGATTTCCTCCCTGCGCTGGACGCTGCCGTTGAAATACGCGAACATCGCCGCCGCCCCTTACTGTCTTGCCTTCTCGTTTTCGATCATCTTCGCAAACCGCTTCATGCCCTCCTCGATCTGGGCCGGTGTGGCCATGCTGAAACTCGCCCGCATGCAGTTCTTCAGGCCCCCCGTCGTGGAGAAGCCGATTCCCGGCACGAGCAGGACGCCGAGAGCCACGCCGTCTTTTTCCACCATACGGTCCGTGTCGTACCCTTCGGGCAGCTCGAACCAGATGAACATGCCCTCGTTGGGGATGTTGTAGCGGACCCCGGCGGGGAGGTGTTTCCGGGCGGCCTCGACCATGGCGTCGCGGTTGGCCCGGTAGAAGCGGCAGTTCTCCCGGATGAGGGCCCGGAACTCCTCGTGGGAGTGGTTGGCCATAAACCCCGTCAGCAGCGACTGGTCCATGGCGCTCGTGTGCAGGTTCGTGCCCTGCTTGTAGAGCTGGAAGAACCCGATGATCTCCGACGGTCCCGAGGCGTAGCCGAGTCGAAGCCCCGGCGCGAAGACCTTGGAGAAACTGTCGAGGCGCACGACGCGGCCCTCGCGGTCCAGGGACTGGAGCGTCGGGAGGGGATCGCGGTCCCCGAGCTGCACGAGCTGGTACGGGTCGTCCTCGAGAACGGGTAGGTCGAAGCGCGAGGCGATCTCGAGCAGGTGCCGCCTGCGTTCCGCCGACAGGGCCACGCCGGCCGGGTTGTGGCCATTGGGGACCTCGTAGATGAACTTCGGCATGGCCTGCCCGGCCTTCCGTCGGGCGTCGAGGATCTTCTCGAGATCGATCGTCTTCATCCCCTCCGCGTCGATGGGAACGGGGATGAAGTTCTCCGTGAAGGCCCGGAAGGCGCCCAGGGCGCCCGGGTAGGCCGGCTCGGAGAGAACGACGGCGTCCGACCGGTCCAGGAAGAGATAGGCCATGATGTGGAGCCCCTCTTGGGCCCCTGTGAGGACCTGGATCTGCTCGGGCTTCAACTCGACCCCGTCCTTCGCCCTGTGCCAGGCGACGAGGTGAGGCTTGAGCTCGGCATGGGCGTCCGTGGGCCCGTACTGGCAGGCCAGGTCCATGGCGTTGTCCCGGATGGTAAGACGCCTGCCGCTCTTGAAGACGACCTCCATGGCCTCGAAGGCGAAGGTTCTTGCGTTCGGATAGCCTCCCCCGAGGGATACCATCCCGGGCAGGCGCATCAGGGGGACGAGCTTGCGGATCGGCGAGGGGGAAAGCCCCTTCGTGCGTTCGGCCATGAGTCGCTTGAAATCCATGGGGTCTCCTGAAAAGAAAAATCAAATCCTCCCCAACCCCCCTGTTCGAAAGGAGGGAGTCAAGATCTCCTCCTTTGGGAAAGGAGATCGAGGGGGTTCAGTTAAGGATCCATCCGCCCGGATCCGGGTTAAACAGCCGCGGGAGCGGTCCGGGGTGGTCCGCTCCCGCGCTGCCGGTCATCACATTTCGTGTACGGGCGATCCTTCAACGGTCTACTTGAGAACGCCCTTCTCCTTGTAGTACTTGATCACGCCGGGGTGCAGCGGGATCGAGAAGCCGTTGACGGCCGTCTTGAGGTCGATGCTCTTGCCCTTCTCGTGCACCTTCACCACGTCGGCCTTCTTGTCGAAGAGGGTCTTGATCATCTTGTAGACCAGATCGTCGGGCAGCTCCGCCTGGACGCACAGGGTGGCGAGCGACCCCGTCGTCACGACGTCATAGTCGATGCCCTTGTAGGTCCCCTTGGGGATGACCGTGGCGGCCGAGAAGAAGGGGTACTTCTTGACGATCTCGGCGATGTTGGCGCGGTCGATCGACAGGATGTTGATCTTGTGCTGCGTGCCGATGTCGATAATGCTGGAGTTGGGCGCGCCGGCGTCCACCATGACGGCGTCGACCTGGCCGTCCTTCAGCAGCTCCATGGCGGGGCCGTAGGCCAGGTACTGGGCCTTGATGTCGCTGAAGGGGACCCCGTAGCTCTCGAGGACGATCTTCATGTTCAGCACGCTCGAGCTTCCCTGGATTCCGCAGGCCACCTTCTTGCCCTTGAGGTCCTTGTAGGTCTTGATCCCCGAATTGGCTTTCACGACCGTCTGGATCGTGTTGGGGTACAGCGCGATGAAGCCGCGGATGTTCTGCACCGGGCCGCTCTTGAAGTATTCCTCGCCCTTGTAGGCCCAGTCGGCCACCAGGGACTCGACGAAGCCGATCTCCATCGTCTTGTTCTTGATGTGGCGGGCGTTCTCCACGGAGCCGCCCGTCGCCTCGGCCGACACGTTGAGGCCGATGCCCGCGTTGGTCCAGACCTTGGCGATGGCCACGCCGAGCGGATAGTAGGTGCCGCTCATGGCGCCCGTCCCGAAGGAAATGTTTTTCGTCTGCGCGTGGCCGGCGGCCGGCAGGCCCAGCGCGATGGCGAGAAGCGCCGTCAGGCAAAACAGGGTCATCTTGTTCAAACGCATGTCCATGAAACCTCCTTTTTGAAATTTTCGTCCGCCCGGCTTGCCCGGGCGTTTCCTTCGTCCCCTTGTATCCTATTCTCCCCTTTTTGTCACGCGGCGGGCCCGTATGCCGCGCCCTTCGCCGTCTTTCGCTGCCACAGGTAAATGCCGACAAGGAGAGCGAGCCCGATGGCGTCTGTCATCCAGCCGGGCGTGATGAGAAGAACCCCCGCCGCAAGCAGGCCGAAGCGCTCCCAGACCGCGCAGAGGCGGTGCAGGTAGTTCCCGACGAAGGCCGACAGGGCGACCACGGCCAGTGCCGTCGACGGGATCATCATGGCCATGTCCTCCACCGGGCCCCGCAGGATGAGCCCCGGATGGTAGACAAAGAGAAAGGGCACGATGAAGCCCACGATGACGTTGCGCGTGGCGATGACGCCCGTTTTCATGGGGTCCCCCTTCGCGATGCCCGCCGCCGTGTAAGCCGCCAGGGCCACGGGGGGGGTGATGTCGGCGAAAACACCGAAGTAAAAGACGAACATGTGCGCCGTGAGCACCGGCAGGCCCAGGGCGACGAGGGCCGGCGCCGCCACGGAGGCCTGGACGATGTAGTTGGCCGTCGTCGGCAGGGCCATGCCGAGAACCAGGGAAGCCACGGCCGTGAACATCAGCGCCAGGATCAGGTGCCCCTGGGAGATCTGCTCGATGAGGTTGGCGAACTTGATCCCGAGTCCCGTCATGCTCACGGTGCCCACGATGATGCCGGCGCAGGCGCAGGCCGCGGCGATCCCGACGGTGTTTCGCCCGGCCGCGACCAGCGACTCCCAGAAGACCGTCGGCCCGATCCGGGTCGAGGCCTTGATCAGGCTCAGGACGATGAGCATACCCATGGCCGAGAAGGCGGCGCGTGCCGGGCTGAACCCCATGGTCAGCACGACGATCAGGGTGATCACGGGGAATATGAAGATCCATCCGTCGGAGAGCACTTTCGACGTTTTGGGGATCTCCTCCTCGGGCATCCCTTCCATGCCTGTCCGGCAGGCCTCGAAGTGGACGTTCATGAACAGGCTCAGGTAATACAGAATGGCCGGGACGATCGACAGAACCACGATGGTCAGATAGGGCGTGTGGGTGAATTCGGACATGATGAAGGCCGCCGCGCCCAGGATGGGGGGCATGATCTGCCCGCCCGTTGCCGCCGCCGACTCGACGCCGCCGGCGAATTCGGCGCGGTAGCCCACGCGCTTCATCAGCGGGATCGTGAAGGTCCCCACGGTGGCCACGTTGGCGATGCTGCTGCCGGAGATCATCCCCATGAGGCCGCTGGCGATGACGGCGATCTTCGCCGGGCCGCCGCGGAGCCTCCCCGCGAGCGACACGGCAAGATTGATGAAGAACTGCCCGCCGCCGCTTCTCTCCAGGAAGGTGCCGAAAAGGATGAAGAGGAAGACGATGGTCACCACGACGCCCAGGGGGATGCCGAAGACCCCCTCGGTGGTCATGTACATCTGGTTGAGGATCCGGTGGATGTCATAGCCCCGGTGGCTGAAGTTGCCCGAGATCTGGTTCCCGAAGTAGGCGTAGAGCAGAAACATCCCGGTGACGATGGGCAGGGGCCACCCGATGGCGCGGCGGGTGGCGTCGAGCACCATGACGACGCACAGGGCCCCGAAGACCTTGTCGATGTCGTTCATGTCGCCCATGCGGTTGACGAGATCCTCGAAGTCCCAGAGGACATAGGCGCAGACGACGATGGAGAGGGCCGCCCACAGCCAGTCGATCCAGGCCAGGGCCTTCCTCTTCGAAAACAGGGGGTACTGCATGAAGATGATGAAGAGGCACAGCATCAGCACGCCCGCCCGCTGCATCATCGCGGGAAGCGGGTAGAAGAGCATGGTCGAGACGATGAAGAGGGTGATGCCGGCCCCGCCCGCGGCGATCAGGCCGCGCACAATGCGGTTGCCTGCGTCGAATGTCGTTGCCTTTTCCTCGGACAGGATCTCTGCCGGCTTGTCGGACATGGACTCTCCTTCCACAGACGGGCGCCGGCTTTGCGCTGGTTCCGCGGGGCCGTCGTCCGGGATATTCCGCTTGGATTTTGCCTGCAGCGGCGGGACGCGCCCGGACACCCTCCTGGGCCCGTCCCTGTCTTGCGTCCCTTGTCTCAGGTCCCCCCGGACCCGGATCCCGCCTGTTCGTCCGGGCGTTGGGACCGGAGAACGGTGAGCGAGGCATCGAGGCTCAGAAGGTGCCGCCGCACGGCCTCTTTCGCCCGGGAGGGATTTCGCTCCCGAAGGGCGTCGAGGATCTCCGCATGCTCCTGGTCGGTCGTGACGTTCTTCCCCCTCCAGTCGAGGAGGCGGAAACGGACGATCTGGATGTGTGCGTTGAGGTTGCGATAGATATCCAACAGGCGCCGGTTGCCCAGGATCTCGAAGAACAGCAGGTGAAACTGGCTGTCGCGCTCCATGTAGGCCTTGTAGGCGTTCGCGTCGTTCACCTCGGCGCCGAAGGCGATCATCTGTCGGAAGAGTTCTTCGAACCGCGCGAGGTGCCCGTCCGTCAGGGATGCGGTGATGGCCTCCACGGCGGCAGTTTCCAGGATGACACGGGTCTGCAGAATCTCATGGATGTCCTCGAGGGTCACATCCTTTACATAGATGCCCTTGCGGGGAACGACCTCGACGAGACCCTCGCCCGCCAGACGGAACAGGGCGTCTTTGATGGGCGTCGGGCTCACGCCCAGCATCTCGCTCAGCTGGCCGAGGTTCAGGTTGTAACCAGGGGGGTAGTTATAGTTGATGATGTTGTTCTTGATGTAACTGTAGACCTTTTCGTTGATGTTGGTCACATCGATCAGCGTGGACTGCTGTTCTGCGGCCATCCGCTCTCTCTCCCGCTCTCCCATGCAAAGCCCGCGAGTCTCGTTCTCCGGGAGTGCCGTCCCGTCCCGCTCCTTGAGACGAGGCATGCCATGAAATCTATAATTTCAGATTAAGGGTCCTTGCTAGCATGGCGTTGCGCCGAAAGCAAGCGCTTTTTTATAATGAGTGGACAGAACTGCGCTGCAATTTATAATTAACAATATCAAGTATTTACGAAAATTTGCGCGTCAAAAAAAGCCTTGACACCTCTTGCCGGAGGGTGTATCAAGCCATCCTGAATACAAAATTTCAGATTGATGATTTCTGTTCGACCGCCGCAGGCTGGAAAGCATGAAAAAGGGTGCCGACCGTTGAAATATCCAGTGCTTCTGTCTGAGCCGATCTCCCCGATCGGAATCGGTATCCTGGAGAGCGCAGCGAGGGTCCTCATTGGGCCCTCGCCCTCCGATTCGGACCTGATGCCTCTCATCGTGAGCGCAGACGCCCTTCTCATCCGCAGCACCAGCCTCAGCCGCTCCGTCATGGAGGCAGGGAAAACCCTGAAAGTCATCGGCCGTCACGGCATCGGAATCGACAACATCGACGTGGCCGCCGCCACGAGCCTGGGAATCCAGGTGGTCAACGCGCCCGGGGCGAACACCAATGCCGTTGCCGAGCATGCCCTGCGGGCCATCATGCATTGCGCCAAGAATTTCAACAGCGCCGAGAAGGCCCCCCGGGAGGGCCGCTTCGCCGTCTCGGCCTCTCTGCCGGGGCTCGTTCAGAAGATGGGCTACAACACCCTGGAGCTCAAGGCCAAGACGCTGGGCCTCGTCCGGTTCGGCCGGATCGCGCGCCGTCTCGCGGAACTGGCGCATTCTCTCCAGATGGACGTCAAGGCCTGCGACCCCCTGGCGGACGACGGGGTGTTCCAGACCACGCCGTGAGCCGCATGCGCACCCTCGAGGAAACGATCCGGGAGACGGATTTCGTTTTGCTGCATGTCTCACACATGAAGGAGACGCACCACCTCGTGGGCGAGACGCAACTGGCCCTGATGAAGAAGGCAGCCTTTCTGATCAACACATCCCGCGGGGGAATCGTCGACGAGGCGGCCCTGTTTCGGGCGCAAGGAAAAGAGCATCGCGGGGGCGGCGCTGGACGTCTTCGAGAAGGAGCCGCCGCCAGCGGATTTGCCCTTCTTCGAACTCGAGAACGTGATGGCGGCCCCCCACATGGCGGCCATGACGGACCCGGCGCTCGTCAACATGGCCGTGGACGTCTCCCGGGGGATCCTGGAGGCCGGTAGGGCAAGAAGCCCGGGTTTCTGGCCAACCCCGAGGTGCGGGATAGAAGAAGGGCGTGAGGCGAAGGGCAGATCGCTTTTTCTTTGCCTTCAGCCCTTAGCCGGTTCCATAACAGTCTCTGTTGAAAGGAAATGACCTTGGGTAAAGAAATTCGCTTAATGCAGGGCAATCAGGCCATCGCGGAAGGGGCGATCTACGCCGGGGCGAGGTTCTACGCGGGCTACCCCATCACGCCGTCCTCGGAGATCGCCGAGGAGTGCTCGAAAAAGCTGCCGAAACTAGGCGGCGTCTACATCCAGATGGAAGACGAGATCGCCTCCATCGCCGCCGTCATCGGCGCCTCGCTGGCCGGGGCCAAGTCGTTCACGGCCACCAGCGGCCCGGGCTTTTCGCTGATGCAGGAAAACCTGGGACTGGCCGTCATGGGCGAGGTGCCCTGCGTGGTCGTCGACGTGCAGCGCGCGGGTCCGAGCACGGGGCTTGCGACGCGGCCGGCCCAGTCGGACATCATGCAGATCCGATGGGGCCGCCACGGGGACCAGTCGGTCATCGCGCTGTGCCCCGCAAGCGTCCGCGAGTGTTTCACGCTGACCGTGACGGCCTTCAACTTCGCCGAACGATACCGGGTGCCCGTCGTGCTGATGCCCGACGAGATCGTCGGCCACATGCGCGAGAACGTCGAGGTGCCCGCCCCGGGCGAGTTGGAGGTCGTCGACCGCAAACGGCCGTCGGGGTCTCCCGCGGACTACAAGCCCTTCAAGGCCGACGAGGACGGCGTGGCGCCGCTTGCCGCCTACGGCGGGGAGTACGTCTTCCACGTCTCGAGCTCCATGCACGGGCTCGACGGCTACAGCAACAACGATCCGGCCAATGCGGCCTGGCGGGTCAGGCAGCTCCACGAAAAGATAGACCGCCACCGCGACGAGATCGTGCTGACAAAGAGCTTCGACACGGACGACATGGATGTGCTGCTCGTGACCCTGGGGGCGACGACCCGCTCGGGGCGCGCCGCGGCCATCGAGGCCCGAAGACAGGGCGTGCGGGCCGGCGTTCTTCAGCTGCAGACCGTCTGGCCCTTCCCGGACCGGGAAGTGGCCGAGTTGGGCAGGCGTGCGAAGATGGTCGTTGTGCCGGAGATGAACTACTCGGGACAAGTCGCCGGCGAGGTCCGCAAGGCCGTTGGCCCCGACATGGACCTGCGGCGGGTCAATCGATACAACGGGACGATCATCACCCCCCAGGATATCCTGGCCGTGATGCTCGGCGCGAGATAGAAAGGAGGCGGGCGTGGCACACGCAACGGGAACGAAATACCTCAAGGGCGGGATCCTCCCGCACATGTGGTGCTCGGGCTGCGGAATCGGCACCATGCTCGGGGCCCTGCTGCGGGCCTTCGAGGAGCTCGGCTACACGACGACGGACACGGTCGTCGTCACGGGCATCGGCTGCACGGGCAAGGCCGATGACTACATGATCACCAACGCCCTGCACACCACCCACGGCCGCGCCCTGGCTTACGCCACGGGCATCAAGGCCTACAACCCGAAGCTCAACGTGGTGGCGATCATGGGCGACGGCGACGGCGTGACCATCGGCGGCAACCACTTCATCCACGCCTGCCGCCGCAATATCGACCTGACAGCGATTATCCTCAACAACTTCAACTTCGGCATGACGGGCGGTCAGGTCTCGGGCACGACACCTCCCCAGCGCTACACCAGCACGACGGCCTACGGCAACCCCGAGCGCGATTTCGACATCTGCGCCCTGGCCGAATCGGCGGGGGCCAACTACGTGGCCCGCTGCACCCCCTACCACGGCTGGGAGATGAAGGAAAACATGAAGGAGGCCCTCACGAAAAAGGGCTTCTCGGTCGTCGAGGTCGTCAGCCCCTGCCCCACGCACTTCGGGCGGCACAACGAGATGAAGGAGACCCCGGACATGCTGCACTGGCTGCGGGATCGGGCCATCGCGGTGGAGGAATACCGGCGGCTGCCCGAGACCGAGCGCGCCGAGCGCCTGGCTATCGGAACGCTCGTGTCGCGGGACGTCCCGGACTTCAACACCCAGTACGAGCTCGTCAAGGCCCGGGCGCAGAAAGGATAAAGGGATGGAGCACCGCATGACAACGGAAAGCAAGCATGTTGAAGTGATCCTCGCCGGCACCGGCGGCCAGGGCCTGATCCTCTCGGGCATCCTGCTGGCTGAAGCGGCCATCCTCGAGGGCAAAAACGTGGTCCAGACGCAGTCCTACGGCATCGCGAGCCGCGGGGGGCTGTCGCTGGCGGAGGTGATCATCGACACCGGGGAGATCGTCTTCCAGCAGGTCCAGAAGCCGGACTGCATCCTCGTCCTGACGGAGGAGGCAACGAAGAAATACGAGACCTGGGCGGCCAAAGGCGTGCCGATTCTCTACGACAGCACCCTCGTGAACGCCCGGACGGACCCGAACTTCACGGGTTACGCCTTCACGCAGACGGCAAGCGATATGGGCAACGCGCTGAGCGTCAACATCCTGGCCCTGGGAACCGTGACGGCCAAGACGGGTGTCGTGAAGATGGAGACGCTCGAAGAGATGATCCGGAAGCGCTTCAAGGGCGCTGCCGTCGAGATGAACCTGAAGATGCTGGCGGTCGGCCGCGACCTGGCGGGCCGATAGTCAATCGCAAGAAAGGAGTTGAGCGGTGGGCGTAGTGAACGCAAGCAGCAAGAAAATGGCGCCGTGCCAGGAGGCCTGCCCGGCCGGCATCGACGTGCCGAGCTACGTACGATTCGTCCGGGAGGGCCGCTTCGAGGAGGCCCTCGCCGTCGTCCGGGAAAAGATCCCCTTCCCCTTCGTCTGCGGGTACGCCTGCGCGCACCCCTGCGAGGCGAAGTGCTCGCGAAACCAGTTCGAGGGCCCCGTGGCCATCCGCATGCTCAAGCGGATCGCGGCCGAGAAGGGCTGGAGGAAACAGCCGAAACCCGTGCGCCTGCCCTCCACGGGCAGGAAAATCGCCGTCATCGGCTCGGGCCCCGCGGGCCTCACCGCGGCATACTACCTCGCCCTGCAGGGCCACGACGTGACCGTCTTCGAGGCCCTCGCCGAGGCGGGCGGCCTGCTGCGCTACGGCATCCCGGGCTACCGCCTGTCCGACGCGGTCGTGGACCGGGACATCCGGGTGATCGAACAGGCGGGTGTCAGGATCCGCACGAAGAAGAGGATCGACTCCGCCGAGGCCCTTCTGGAGAAGGGCTACGAGGCCGTCTTCGTGGCCTCGGGGGCCTGGCGCGGTCTCAAGATGGGCATCCCGGGCGAGGACGGCCCGGGGGTTCTCGACGGCCTCAGCTTCCTGAAGGCCGTCAACTCTGGCAGGGCGCCCCGCATCGGCGCGAAGGTTATCGTCGTGGGCGGGGGCAACACGGCCGTCGATGCCGCCCGCGCCTCGCGCAGGCTTGGCGCCGACGTGACGATCCTCTACCGGCGCACCCGCGCGGAGATGCCCGCGGCGGCAGACGAGATCGCCGAGGCCCTCGAGGAAGGCGTGGCGATCACGTTCCTGGCAGCGCCCGTCCGCATCGAGAAGGGCTCGGTGACATGCATCCGCATGGCCCTCGGCGAGGCCGACGCCAGTGGGCGGCCGCGCCCCGTTCCCGTGAAGAAAAGCGAGTACGTCCTCGAGGCCTCGACCGTCATCATGGCCGTGGGCCAGGAGGCGGATGTCCCGGCGGCAACGCTCAAGCGCAACAGAAATGGGACGATCGCGGTGAACGCCGACACCCTGGCCGCCTCCGCAAAGGGGATCTTTGCTGGCGGCGACGCCGCGACGGGGCCCGCCTCCATCATCTCGGCCATCGGCCAGGGCCGCAGGGCCGCCGAGTCCATCGACCGCTTCCTGGGCGGCACCGGCGTCATCGACCGCCTCTCGGGCCGGGGCGCCGCCGAGGCGATCCCCGAGGAGGCCCCCCGGGGGACGGCCCGGGTCCAGCCGAGACTCACGACCCCGAAGAAGCGCCTCGGCGACTTCGAAATCGTCGAAAAGACCCTTGATGCGGAGACGGCCGCGCTCGAGGCCTCGCGCTGCCTGTCCTGCGATCTTCGCGAGTTCGACGTGACCGTCAACGAGGCGGCCTGCAAGGACTGCGGCTACTGCCGAGAGGTCTGCGGCCTTCAGATCTTCACGCGATCCGACCACTTCAACCCCGGCGGCTACCGGCCCTCGATCGCCTCCCGTCCGGAGCGCTGCATCGGCTGCCTGAAGTGCCTCTACATCTGCCCGGACTTCGCCATCACGATCCGGGACCGTCTCGCGAAGTGACGGCCTGACCCGCCCCGGTCGGCCACCGCCCCGCCCGTTACCCGAGCCGGCATCTCCTTGCCGGCATGATCTCGCAGGGAGGCAGCTGTGACAACACTCAACGCGAGCAATGAGACGCTGAAAACGGTCTCCCGCTGGTTTGGCTGGGTCGGGGGGCTGCGGATCCTGGCCATGACGGCTCTCATCAGCTACGACGTCATCCTCCGCTACGTCATGAATGCGCCCATGATCGGGGCCCACGAGATGGTCAACTACATGCTGCTCATGTGCTTCTTCCTCTTCCTGACCGACTGCTGGAATGCCTCGACCCATGTCCGCACCGGCGAAAGGGTCATCGGGATCCTGGGCGCCGCCCAGATCGACAAGTACGGCAACATGAACTCCACGAGCATCGGCGACTACTACCGGCCCAAAACCCGCTTCTCCGGCAGCGGCGGTCCCAGCGCGGTCGTGACCAACCTGGCCATGCTGCGCTTCGACGAGAAGACCAGGGAGATGTATCTCGCCCACTACTACCCCGGGATCTCGCCCCGGAAGATCCTGGGCAACATGGAGTTCACCGTCGACGCCTCCAGGGCGACGGAAGCGACGCCGCCCACGGCGAGCGAGTTGAAGGTCCTGCGGGAGGTCGTCGACCCCCGGCGGATCATCCTGTGAGAACAAGCGCCGCCCGGTCGGCGGAGAGCCGCCGGCAGAGCGGGCGCGACGGCAACACCGACGCAAAGTCGCAACCATAATCATCCACGAGGAGAGGCGAAATGAACTTTGAATTGACGGAAGAGTTGAAGATGTTGCGGGACACGGTGCGCTCGTTTGCGGAAGAGAAGATAGCTCCCTTTGCCGAGGAGTGGGATCGGAAGTCCCACTTTCCGTACAAGGAGGCGGTCAAGCCGATGGGCGAGCTGGGTTTTTTCGGCACCGTCATTCCCGAAGAGTACGGCGGCAACGAGATGGGTTGGCTGGCGGCGATGATCATCACCGAGGAGATCGCCCGGGCCTCGAGCGCGCTTCGGGTGCAGGTCAACATGAACGAGCTGGGCTGTGCCTACACGATTTTGCGCTACGGCACGGAGGCGGCCAAGAAGAAGTACATCGAGAAGCTGGTGAGTGCCGAGTACATGGGCTCCTTCGGCATCACTGAGCCCCAGGCGGGATCGGACGTCATGGCGATCAAGTCCACGGCCGAGGATCGGGGCGATCACTGGCTGCTCAACGGCACGAAGACCTGGATTTCGAACGCCAACGTGGCCGATGTGAACATTTTCTACGCCTACACGAGTGAGGGCGGCAAGCGGCAGCTCTCGGCCTTCATCGTGGAGCTCAAGAACTTCAACGGCATCACCGTGACGGATCTGGAGAAGATGGGCTCGCACTGCTCGCCGACGGGGGAGATCGTGCTGGAGAACACGAAGGTTCCGAAGGAGAACATCCTGGGCAAGCCCGGCGACGGGGGGAAGATCGTCTTCGGCTCGCTCTCCCAGACGAGGCTCTCGGCGGCGGCCGGCGGCGTGGGGGTGGCTCAGGCCTGCCTGGACATCGTGACCAAGTACGCCATGGAGCGCGAGCAGTTCGGCAAGCCCATCGGCACCTTCCAGATGAACCAGGACATGATCGCGCAGATGATGGCCGACATCGAGGCGGCAAGGCTCGTCGTCTACAAGGCGGCCTGGCAGAAGGACCAGGGGAACCTCAACAACAATGTCGAGGTGGCCATGGCGAAGTACCTGGCCGGGGAGCTCTGCTACAAGTGCTCGCAGTACGCCATGAAGATCCTGGGGGCCTACGGCTACTCGCCGGAGTACCCGGTGGCGCGGATCTTCCGGGATGCCCCGACCTACGCCATGGTCGAGGGATCGACCAACATCTGCAAGTTCATCATGGCCCAGGACCAGCTGGGTATCCGAAAAGCAAACCGCTAACACGGTCTACATAGGGGGCCGCCGGCGGCCGAGCGCCGCCGGCGGCAGGCACCCATTGTCCATTGAAGAGGCAGAAACGATGAAACAGTATTTCGCGAAGATGAAAGAGCCGGGCAAGGTGCTCCGGCAGTCGCAGATAGACGGCATGACCGTAACCGTGACGGCCGCACTCGCTGAAATCGACAAGAACCGTCTTGTCTTCGAGATCACGGCCTTCGACGAGCAGGGCCAGATGGCCCGGGGAAAACACGAGCGGATCATCGTGGACGCCGCAGCCTTCATGCAGAATGCCCACAGGCATTGCGACCCCGTCAAGAACATCCTGAAATGACCAAATTGTACCCGTTCCGGGACGGCGGGTTGCCGGGCAGACGGCAGCCGCCTTCGGGGAGTGGGGTTTCTCCCGACGGCGCTCAACGCTCCCGGCCCTCCGCTACACGTACCGTAAGGCTCTCCCGGGTGAAGGCATAGAGGACGACCCCCGCCAGCATCGCCCCCGTACAGACGAGAAACATCACCCGGAAGGACTCGTGGCTGACCGTCGAGGCGGGAAAGAGCGCCTTTATGAGCAGGCCGAGGCCCTGCATGAAGACGCCGGCCCCGACGACGGCGGAAAAATTCAGGACTGTCAGGGCCGTGGCCGCCCGTTCGGGCGGCGTCAGTTCCTTGAGATGGGCATAGGGGAGACTGCCCGTTCCGGCAAAAATGCCGAAGGCCGCAAAGAAAAGCGCCACGAGCCAGAGCGGGGCGCCGATGGGAACATGGGCCAGGGCGGCCAGCGTCAGCGCATAGCCTGCCAGGGCGACGATCATGATCCCCTTGCGCCTCCTGAAGACGTGGTCAGACAGAAAGCCGCTGGCGGGATTGCCGATGATGACTCCCAGCGTAAGCAGGAACAGCAGGTTGCCCGCCGTCACGGGGGAGTAGCCCATCACATCCATGAGATACGGCCCCGCCCAGAGCCCCTGCACCGCCGCGAGGACCCCGTAACGGATGAAGGCGGCCAGGGAGATGAGCCAGACCTGTCCATCCTTCAGGACCATGCGAAGTCCCCCGAGCGCATCGCCCCCACCGGCGGTCTCCGGTGCCGGGGCTCCCTGCCCGGCACCCCGCTCATCGCGGAAGGCAAGCACAAAGCTCATCGTCACCGCCAGGTGAAAGAGCCCCACGAGCAGGAAGGTTGTTCGCCAGCCCAGGCCCTGCGTCCAGAGCACGAGAGGGGTGGTGGCAAAGACGATGCCCGCGTTGCCCACGGAAACGACAATGCCGGAGAGGGTGGCGAACCGGTTCGGCGAAAACTGCATCGAGAGGATCTTCAGGGCCCCGATGAACCCGCAGGCCATGCCGGCGCCCGTGAGCAGGCGCCCGAGAACCATGACGGCCCACGATTCGGCAACGGCGAACAGGACGACGCCGGCAAGGGCCGCCAGAAAGAAGGCCGCCATCACCCGCACGGGGCTGAAACGGTCGAGCAGCACGCCCGAGGGGATCTGGAACAGGGCGTAGCTGTAAAAGAAGGCCGCCGAGACGAAGCCCAGGGCCCCAAGGTCCATAGGGACGTCCCGCATGAGGTCCGTCGTGATTACGGCAATGGCGGACCGGTAGAACATGGAGAGCCCGAAGAGAACCGAAATCGCCCAGAAGAGAATCCAACGGCGTCGGCCGGAGAACGTCGTGGGCTTTGCAGCAGATGGATTCATGCAGTCCGTTCGTGGTGATGCCCTGCTTCTGATTGCGCCCTCGGTGAGGGGCCGCCATCATAGAACGATTTCCATACGGCTTCAATCGCAAAATTCCCCCCGCGCGTGGCTGTCCAGCGTAACTGTAAGCTCCTGATCCGCTGTCAGATTTTTCTTTTCCCCGGGACGTGTTCGTGGGACAATGGCCAAAACTCTCAGGCAGTCCGTGCCGTGAGAATCCGGGGGACGGGAACCCATGTTTTCCGAACACCGCGCCGATGTGAACGGCCTGCGCGCACGCTTCCTGTTTGCCGGCGAGGCGGGACCCCCTGTCGTGCTGATCCACGGGCTGGGCGCCTCGGCGGAAATCTGGCAATTCAACATCGCGGCCCTGGCTTCGCGTCACCGCGTCTTCGCCCCCGACCTGCCCGGGTTCGGCCGGACGGAAAAGCCCGAATGGATGGATTACGGACCTGCCGCCTACTCCCGCTTCATCCGGGAGTTCCTGTCCGCCGCCGGCATCGGGCGGGCGGCGCTTGTCGGCCATTCCCTCGGCGGCGGCGTTGCCCTGCGCGCCGCACTCGACGACCCGGGCTGCGCGGAGCGTCTCGTCCTGGTGAGCAGCGCCGGCCTGGGGCGGCACGTGAGCCTGCCCCTTCGCGTGGCTTCTCTTCCGGGGTTCGACCGGGTATTTTTTAAGCCCTCCCTGCGCGTCTTCACCCGATTTCTTCACCGTCTCGTGTACGACCCCGCAGCGATCACACCCGAGTTCGCACGGCTTTACTACGAACTGTTCTTCCGGCCCGATTCCGTCCGGACCTTCACGGGGATCCTGCGCGCCGTCGCCACGCTGCGCGGCGCAAGGCCCGGGGTCCTGGAAGCGATCCGCGAGGGGCTCGCGGCCCTCACTGCGCCCACGCTTGTCGTCTGGGGCCGACAGGACCGGATCCTTCCGGTGAGCCAGGGCGTCGATGCGGCAGACCGGATCCCGGGGGCGCGCCTGCATATCTTCGAGCGCTGCGGCCACATGCCGAACATCGAGCACCCGGGGGAATTCAACCGGGTGGTGATGGAGTTTCTAAAGGACGGTGCCCTCTGACCGGTGGAAGGAGAGGATATCCGGGATTGCCTGAGCCGCTTCGCTCCTCCGCCATGGCATTGCAACGCGATCTCTTGCGGAAGGGGGAGGATCGGGGGCAAGCCTGATGTCTCAGGCCTGTCTTGCTGCCATCCACGCCTCCAGCATTTTGAGGTGCTTCTGGTTCTGCACGTCGAGGGCGCCGGTGGCGGCAAGGTGGGCAAGCTCGTCGTGGACGCCGTTGTGCCTCGAACAGCCGTCCGCGACCTCCGAGTCGAACCGGTCCTCATGGAGATAGACGCCCGCCGTGAAGGACACGGAGGCAAGCCGGCCGACGGCTCGGACGATCATGTCCTTGAGGACCTCGTTGCCGAAACCGCCTTCGCGCACGGCAATGCCCATGGCCTTCTCCACGAGGTCCACCGTGTCCGCCATGGCGTCATCCAGGACGGTGATATTGGTCTTGATGTGCCGGAACCAGACGTGAAAGAGGTAGAACAGCGCGTCGGGCTCGCCGTCGAAGCACAGCCAGCCGGCGGCCGTCCTCCGGCCTTCGTCCGACCCCGCCGCGGTTTCGATCCGCAGCACAAAGCTGTCCTTCCTGAGGCCCGCCTTCACCACGCCGAAGCGCTTCAACGAGGCACGGACGACTTCGACCACGTGGTAATCGGAGTTCCCCTTCAGTTTCTGGATGACCTCCAGTTCGATCTCGTCAGCGTGCTTTTTCCATTTCCGGTCCAGCTGGTTTCTCGTCTGAGCATCCATTGCGCACGTCTCTCGAATGAATTCGGTTTGTGCGGCCTTAGCCCGGTTCCCTCCCATGGCTGAAAGACCTTCCTGAAGGAGGTGAATCAGCATGATTCATGCCAAAAAAGAAGGTATCGGGCATCAGGTCTCAGGCGTCAGGAATGATGCGCGTTTCGACGGGTCGACGGGATCGTGGTTGTTGGCAAAGCGCCTGTCCGGAGAGGGGAAAAGCCTTCCGGACGGGTCGTTCGTTCCGTTTTGGCATCGCAGAAAACGTGACGCACTGCCGGTTTTACGGACCCGTGTCAGCAGGAGCATAGCATGGATGTCGAGTGGGAAAACGCCCAACGAGCCGCTAAAGGCCGGCTGCGAAGGAAGGAATGCATGAAGAGCAGAAGGGCGGCGTTGACGAAAGATTTTCCTGTCCGCTCTTCCCGGTTTCTGCTCTTTCGATCTTCGCGGTCCCGGAGCGTGAAGACAATTCAAGGGATCGACAGGGGCCTTCCGGTCACCGGTCTCCTGCGGGCCACAACTGGGTCCTCAGACCGCTCACCCGCTCGATCCTCCTCGACAGCGCCGCCCGGAGAGCCTCTCCGCCCGCCCACAGATCTACCCGTTTGCGGGCCCGGGTCACTCCCGTGTACAGCAGCTCCCTCGTCAGCACCCGCGCATCCGTCTCGGGCAGGACGAGGAGCACCCGGTCGAACTCCGTCCCCTGGCTCTTGTGGACCGTCATGGCGAAGGCCGTCTCGTGTTCGGGCAGGCGGTAGGGCTCGAAGGTTCTCATGGTCCCGTCGGGGGCCGGGAAGAAGACGCGCAGGTCGCCGCCCGCGCCCGGGTCGGCCAGGGCGATGCCGACATCGCCGTTGAAGAGCCTCAGGCCGTAATCGTTGCGCGTCACCATCACGGGCCGGCCCTCGTACCACAGGCGCCCCGGCCGCAGACGGCCCTCGCGGGCCAGAATCGCCTGCACGGCCGCATTGAGGGCGCCGACGGACCAGAGCCCCTCCCGCAGGGCGCAGAGGATCCGAAAACGGTTGAACCGCAAGAAGATCTCCGCCGGCCCGTCTCCCTGCATGTAATCCCCGTAACCGGCTGTCACGATATCCCTCAGCGCCCGGGACAGATCGCGGGGCCGGGGAACGGGCCGGAACCCGAGATCACCGCGCCCGCCGCCCTCCAGGATCGAAAGCGCCTCTTCCCGGCTGCCGTCCCGGACGGCCCGGGAGAGTTCGCCGATCCCGCTTTCGGCCCCGAAGCGCCAGTTGCGCCTGAGCTCGACGATGCAGTCGCCCACGGGGGACGGGCTCTCTCCGTCCGCCGGGAGCGGCACAGTCTCGCCGCTTGCCCGGGCGATCGCCTCGCCGGCGGGTACCGAGTAGGGACGATCGCGTCGCTGTCCGCAGAGATCCCCGAGTACGGCGCCGGCCTCGACCGAGGCCAGCTGGTCCCGGTCGCCCAGGAGGATGAGCCGCGCATCCACGGACAGGGTTCTCACCAGGCCGTACAGGAGCTGGAGGGAGACCATCGAGGCCTCGTCCACCAGGACCGCGTCGAAGGGCAGCGGCTCCCCCTCGTCCCGGCCGCGCGGGGGCGATCCGGCGCGGCGGCCGAGCAGGCGGTGAAGGGTGGAGGCCTCCATGGCCGCAAGCGTCTCGCGGACGGCCTCCGGGGCGGCGATCCGCCCGGCGGACTCGCGGATGGCCTCCTGGAGCCGGGCGGCCGCCTTGCCCGTCGGGGCGGCCAGGGCGATCCGTGCGGGCCTGCCCTCCGACTGCTCCAGGAGCAGCGCAAGAATGCCCGCCGCGGTCGTCGTCTTCCCCGTCCCGGGTCCGCCCGTGATGACGCAGAACGGCTGCAGGACGGCCACAGCCGCGGCAACCCTCTGCCAGTCCGTCTCCTCGCCGCCGCGCCGGAAAAGCCGCTCGATCCCCTCCCGGAGCCGCGCGACGTCGACGGCGGGCAGCGGGCCCGACAGGCGCTCTCGAAGGAAGCGCGCCAGCCCCTGCTCGGCATCCCAGTGCCGGTGGAGGTACAGGCGGCTGCCGTCGAGGACGAGCGGACGCCACTCGCCGGGAGCGCCGACGACGGCCGACTGCCGAAGCGCGGAAATCCACGGCTTCAACGCGGGGCAGCGGGGCGAGGCCTCGCCCTCCGCGGCCGGCCCGCCGGCGAGCCCCGCAAGGTCGAGGCAGATGTTGCCCTCGGCAGAGGCGCGGCTCACCAGGGCGGCGGCAAGCGCCAGGGCCCCGTCTTCCGACCCCGCAAGCCGCGCCATGAGCAGCGCGAAGCAGCGGTCGAGATTCGAGACGGCGCCTGCGGCAAGCAGGCTGTCGACGATTCCCGGTTTCATGGCGCCCTGTCCTTCCCGGGCCCGGCCACGAGCCCGTCCGAAAGGGTCTCGATGAGCCGCCGCGCGGGCCGGTCGCGGAAGATGCCGCCGGTCCCCCGCGCGGGGTCCACGCCGCGCAGGAACACGTAAAAGACCCCGCCGACGTGCCTGTCGTAGTCGTAGTCCTTCAGCCGGCCCTTCAAGTACTCGTGAAGGGCCACCGTATAGAGATGATACTGAAGGACATAGAGTTCCTCCCGCATGACCGACGCCAGGGCCTCCGCCCCGTAGTCCTCGGGGCGGCTCCCCAGATGGTTGGACTTCCAGTCGACGAGGTAGTACCGTCCGCCGTGCTCGAACACAAGATCGATGAACCCCTTCATGAAGCCTTCGACGGGCCGGAAGCGGAGCGAGCCGATCCGTTCCGGGATGTCGCCCGCGCCGCCCGCGGCCCCGGCGAAAAGATCCCCGAGCGCCGCGGGGGTGAGGGGCCTGAGGGGAAAGGTGAAGCCCAGCTCGTGCAGGCACCTCTCGCGGGGAAGGCCCTCGAGACGGACACCCCGGGCCGCCTCGAGGGGCGCCGCGACGACCCGGCCGATCATGTCGCACAGGTCGTCCGACCAATGCGCCCCGTAGCCGTACTCCGCGAGCGCCTCCCCGACGATGCCGGCGACGGTGCCGCGGCCCGCGTCGGCAAAGTCGAGCCGCTCGAAGACGGCATGAAGGCACTTGCCCGCCCGCGGCCCGCGGGGGAAGGCGAAGATTCCCTGCAGATCCCCCGTCTCGCCGCCGCCGCGCCCGGGCGTCCTCTCGTCGTGGTCGGGAAGCTCCGCGGCGTCGTCCCCGGGGGCCGCCCCGCGGCCCGCATCCTCGACGAGGGACGAGAAGCTGGCGATCTCGAAGGCGCGCCCCGCCTCCCGGGAGAACTCGCGCGCCCGGAGCGGCCCCGTCCGGCCTTCGACGGGAAGGATGACGCGGGCCGGCGTCTCGGGCATCGGTCCGGCCTCGACGGTCCCGCCCGAGGCGGCGGCGACGGCCTGCAGCTCGCTCCTCAGGCTCTCCCCGTCCATGGCGCCGACGCGGGCCGCCGTGTCGTCGACGGCGGACGACGGGCCGCCCTTCGGCCCGTGAAGGATCCAGGCCAGCGAAGAGGTCTCCGACCTGTTGATGGGCCCCCAGACGAGATAGCACCGGTTCTTCGCCCGCGTCACGGACACGTAGAGCAGGCGGACGTTCTCGGCGAGCTGTTCCCGCTCCGCCGCCCGGCGGGCGTCTTCGCCGGCATCCTCCAGCGCCACGTTGAGCTGCCAGCCGTCCCCCTCGTCGTGGAAGCTGTAGACGTCCCGCCGCACGCGGGACGACCCCCAGTTGAAGGGGCAGAACACGACGGGGTACTCGAGCCCCTTGCTTTTGTGGATCGTGACGACCTTCACGGCGTCGGCGTCGCTCTCGAGCCGGAGCTGGTGCTCCTCGAGCCTCGGCGTCTCGTCGTCGCGCTGCGTCGCGAGCCACTGGATGAGCCCGCCCATGCCGGGGCGGCGGTGAGACTCCTCGCCGTGGAGCACCTCGGCCAGGTGCAGGACGTTGGTGAGGCTGCGCTCGCCCCCCGGGAGGGACAGCAGCCGCTCCCTGACCCCCTCGGCCTGCAGGAGACCCCGGAACATGACGAAAAAGCCGTGGCGCTCCCACAGGTCATGCCAGTCGTGGAACCGCCGGATCCTCTCCTCCCACGCCGCGCCCTCGCCCATGAGCCTCTCGATCGCGCCTCCGTCCATCCCCATCAGGCCGGTGGCGAGCGCCGTCCGGACGGCCGCCTCGTCGTTCGGCTCCGCGACGGCCCGTATCACCAGCTCCATCTGGCGGGCCTCCTCGGTGTCGAAGAGGTTGCCCGTGGTATAGAGGACACTGTGGACGCCAAGCTCGGAGAGGGCCTCCTGCACGAGCAGGGCCTCCCTGTTCGTGCGCACGAGGACGGCGATGTCGGCCTCCCGCAGGCGCCTGTCCCCGATCCGGCACTCGCCCCGCCGCCCCGCCTCGATGAGCCGCGCGGCCTCGGCCGCCACGGCCCGGCGGATGCGCTCCCGGGCCTGCTCGACGGTCACCCTCCCGCCGCCGTCGAGGGTCCAGATCTTCAGTGGGGGCTCGGCGCGCCCGCCGGCCGTCAGCACGGGGACCTGGCGGACAGCCGCCCGCGCCTCTTCGAAGGGAACGGCCTCGTAGAGAAACGGGTGCTCCGGCCGCGCGAACAGGCTGTTGACGGCGCGGACGAGCCCCGGCTCCGAGCGCCAGTTCTCGGCGAGCGTGTAACGTCTCTCCACGCAGGAGGCGGCGCGGATGTAGGCGAAGAGGTCAGCCCCGCGAAAGCTGTAGATCGCCTGCTTCGGGTCGCCGATGAGGAAGAGCGCCGCCTCGCCCTGCCCGAAAACGGACTCGAGGATGGCGAACTGCACGGGGTCCGTGTCCTGGAACTCGTCGACCAGCGCCGCCCTGTATTTCTTCCGTATGGCCCCGGCAAGGGCGCCCGTGCCCTCTGACCGGAGCGCCTCCCGCAGATCGGCCAGAAGGTCGTCGTAGGAGCGCAGGTTGCGCCGCCGCTTCCGTGCAGCCAGCTCCTGCCTCACGTACCGGAACAGCTCGCAGCGCAGGAAGCGGACGTGCCCCTCCATCCCGACGGAGGCGTCCCGGGCCGCGCCCTCGAACTCCGCGAAACGGTCGAAGAACCGATGGGCCGGGACGATGCCGTTCTTCTTCACGGCCCCGGCCAGCACGGCGGGGCTGAACTTCATCAGCTCCTCCGACAGGGGCAGCGCCGCCCAAGGGCGGGCCAGGAAGGCATCCATGGCCTCCAGGAGGTGCTCCGGCTTGCCGTACTTCGTCCGGTTCAGGGACCCTTCCCGGAGGGCCCTCTCCACCCCCGCGCGGCTCTTCGGCCAGGAGCGGCGCAGGCGGGCGAATCCGTCCCGCAGCGCTTCGAGACCCGTCAGGGCCTCGGGGAGGGCCTCGGGGAGAATCCTCGCGTCGTGACGGAAGGGCGCCGCCCGAAGCAGGGAAAGAAACGATGCCGGGCCCTTGAAGCGCTCCCGCGCGTAGAGGATGAACTCGGGGGGCGCCTCGTAGAAGTGGCGACGCCAGAAATCGCGGACGATCTCCTCCCGCAGCAGGCGCTCGTCGGGCAGCAGCTCCGTGTCGAAGGGGCTGCCGCTCTCGAAGGCGTTCTCGGAGAGCATCCGCCGGCAGAAGGAGTGGATCGTAAAGACAGGGGCCTCGTCGAACCCACGCAAGGCCTCGCGCAGCCGGTCCCGGGCATCCTTCGGGTCGGCAAGCCCGCGGGTGAAATCCGCGAGGAAGGCCTTGTCCGTCCCCTTCCCGGCGAGCACGCCCAGTGCCTCCCGGATCATCTTCCGGATCCGGTCGCGCAGCTCCTCCGTGGCCGCCACCGTGTAGGTCACGACGAGGATATCCGAGGGCGCCAGGCGCTTCTCCACGATCAGGCGCAGGAACAGGCCCGCGATGGCGTAGGTCTTCCCCGTGCCGGCGCTTGCCTCGATGAGGTTCCGCCCGTCGAGCGGGCTTGTCAGCAGATCGAAGCGGGCTGTGGCCTCGGGCATCTCAGCGCACCTCCCCGGCATGCTCGAGCAGGGGCCCCAGGATGGCCCCGGCAAGCTCCCGGAACCTGTCGTCCAGCGCTTCCTTCCCACCGCCGAAACAGAAGCGGAAATACGGGTCCTGCCCCTCGGCGTACCCGCGCTCCGGCGCCCAGGTCCGGCCCGCATCCCTCAGGGCCTCATCGCCGGTCTTTCCCTTGAGGAGCCGCGACACGTAGACGCGGGCCGTCTCGGGGAAAAACGGCAGGGGCATCGTCAGGCCGCACCAGTAAGTTTCCAGCAGATCCTCCAGGAGGCGCTCCCGGCCCTCGACGGGTCCGAAGGCATAGCCCTCCTCCCTGCCCAGGACCACACAGCGCCCCGGGTAGCGCTCCCCCGCCCCGGCGCCGAGGGCGAGGTGATGGATCCAGGCGCGCAGCAGGTCTCTCGACCGGACCGCCGCAAACCGGTAGTGGACAAGGCCCGACGGCATTCCGAGCGGAAGCCGCCCCGTGAGCCGGAAGGGCCCCAGTGCGCAGTCCAGATCGATCGTCCCCAGGGGCTCGCCCCGCAGGTGCGGCCTCACGCGGGCGGCGAAGGCATCCGCTCCCGTGCAGAGCTCCTGGAACCAGCACTCCCCGGGCATTCCCGGCGGGAGGGTCCCCAGCGCCCTCGCCGCGGGCATCAGCTCCCGCGCCTCGAGTCCCTCGATGCAGCGGGCCGCGAGCCGCTCGCCCAGCTCGTATTTTTCGAGGCCCTCGATCCCCATGGGCTCCACGTCGGACAGGAGCGCCCCCGCCTCGTCGAGACGGAGCCCCAGTCTGCGGGTGAGGAGGTGGCGGGCAGGGTTGGCGAAGAACCGGACAAGGGCATGGACGTCAACGGTCCTCCACGCGGGCGGCGGTTCGGAAAGGGGCGAGGCGATAAAGGGCGTCTTCGGGCGGGGTGCGGCCACGGACGCCGCCGCCCCGGCGGCATTTTCGGCGGAGTAGCTGTAGAGCGCGCCCCCCCGGAAGTATTCAGGGCTGAAGGCCTGCAGCCGGTGCTTCACGACGAGCGCGTCTCGGATGTCTGCCATGCCCGGGATCTCGAAGCCCTGCTCGACATAGTCGAGCAGCTCGCTCACGACAACCGACGGCGGCCGCTCGCTGTTGTCCTGGATGCTCTGCCCCGTGTAGCTGATGCAGAGCTTCTCCCGGGCCGACAGGAGCGCCTCGAGAAAGAGGTAGCGGTCGTCGAGGCGGCGCGACCGGTCGCCCGGTCGAGGGCGCTCCCGCATCAGGTCGAAGCCGGGCGCGGCTGTCTGCCTCGGGTAGGCCGCGTCGTCCAGGCCGATGAGGCAGACCACCCGGAAGGGAATGCTCCGCATGGGGAGCATGGCGCAGAACGTGACGCCGCCCGTGAGAAAGCCCGAGGCCGTCCCCGTTTCCTGGAGCGCTTCCTCGAGGCAGGCCTTCAGGACACCGGCGCCGAACTTCCCGTCGAAACCGGACTGCTCCTGCCGCCGCGCCATCCCGGCAAGCGCCCGGCGCAGCACCTGTGCCTCGTCTTCCTCGCCCCCCTCGGGCAGGAAGAACTCGTCGAGGGCGGCCCCGAGGTGGGAGGCCCACCCAGCAAGGTCCCGGGGCTCCTCGAGGGACCGGGCGAAGGCGAAGAGCTTGTCCAGAAAAGCAAGGAACGAGCCGAGCGTCGATGCCTCCCCCTCGGCCACCCCCTCGTGGGGGGCGATGCCCATGAAAACCCCGTCCCCCCTGGCCGGCAGGGCAACCCCGAGGAGCAGCCGGTCGATCCCCGCCTGCCAGGTGTTTTCCGAAAACGCCGGGAGGCCCTGCTGCCGGCGGCTCGACCCGTCCACGCCCCACCGGATGCCGGTGTCGCGGATCCACCGGTGAATGAGGGCCGGATCGTCGGCCCCCAGGCCGAACCGCCGCCTCAGGGAGTCCGTCTCGAGGAAAGCGGCCACTTCCGTGGCGCCCATCCGGCTTCCCTCGAGATCGAGGAGGCGGAGGAACGCGTCCGCCAGCGTGCTCTGCCTGCGCAGGCCACGGTCCGCGACGCTGAAGGGGATGCGGCGCCTGTCGCCGCGAGGCACGGAAAAGGCGGCCTCGATGAAGGGGGCGTAGCTCTCGATCTCGGGCGTCATCACCAGGATGTCGGCCGGCGTGAGCGTCGGGTCGCGGTCGAGCATCTCGAGGATCCGGTCCTGGAGGACCTCGACCTCGCGCATGGGGCTGTGGCAGGAGTGGACCCGGATCGAGTCGTCGACGGCGGAAACGGCTGTCTTTTCCGTGCCGTCGGCGCCCCGGTCGCGCAGGTTGAGGATGTCGGACTGGATCTGCGACAGGAGGCTTCCGCCTGCCGGCTCCACGGAGACGTCCGCCTCCTCGCACCCCGTGTCGTAGACCATCCGAAGAAAGTCCCGGCCCAGGGCCCCCATCGAGGCGAGCAGGCTGTTTCCCCTCTCCAGGTGCAGGGCCTCGTCGGAGGGGGCCGTCCCGAGCCGGTCGACGAGCCGACGCATCTCGCGGTCGGAGTAGATAAGGTACCAGTATTCCCGACAGGGATTCATGACAAAGAGGTTGACGTCGACGGTGCGCGCGACGGCCTCGAGGATGCGGAGATGGAAGGGGGGAAGGGCCGAGATGCCGAAGATGGAGACCCGCCCGGGCAGCGGGGCCCCTCCCGGCCCGGGGTTCTGCAGGCGGGCGAGGGCCGCCCTCCATCTGGCCGCCCGGTGCGACCCGGGAGCCTCCCCCGCAAGCAACCGCCATAGGGCCGCCTGCCAGTGGCGGTCTTTCCCTTCCTCCCAGCCGAGCACCATGTCGGGGCGAAAGACGAGGTATTGGTCGAAGAGGCGGGCGATGATGCGGCTGAGCTGATAGCGCTTGAGACCGCGGCCGTCCCCGGCCAGGTAGGCCCTCAGGGGCTCGAACCCCTCGTCCTCCAGACACCGGGGCAGCAGGCTCATGACCCGCCAGGTGAGCACCTCCGGGTCGAAGGCCGGGGAGCCCGGCAGGTCAGGCAGAACCGCCCGGAAGATCTCCTCGATGAAATGGTTGGGGAAGGGGAACCGGACGTTGGCGCAGATCCCCAGGCGTCCGGCCAGCTCCAGCGAGAGCCAGCGCTCCATGCCGCGGCTCTGGACCAGGACGACCTCCGGGGTCATGGGCGAGGCGGGCGGCACGCGCAGGGTCTCCTCGAGCTTGCCGGCGAGCGCCTCGAGGCGATTGCTGGTGTAGAGCTTCAGGCCGGGCATGATCCCCGTTGTACTCGATTCCCCGTGAGAACCTCAAACGAAATATTTCATTGCAGGACAGCAAAGCGCAATCGATGGATGCGACGGACATGACCGGAGAGAGGCGGAAACGGCGGATGCGGGATTTTCCGGTGCCTTCGGCCCGAAGCCCGTCGCCTGTTTTTGAATAAAAAAAACCCCCGGTGTTGGGGGGCACCGGGGGGTTCAGGGCAACCGTTTCTACCTGATGGTGTCCTTGAGAGCCTTGCCGGCGGTGAACTTGGGTACCTTCTTCGCCTTGATCTTGATTTCCTTGCCGGTCTGGGGGTTGCGGCCGGTGCGGGCGGCGCGCTTGGTGACCGAGAAGGTCCCGAAGCCGACCAATGTGACCTTGTCGCCCTTCTTCAGGGCGTCCGTGACCGCCTTCAGGGTTGCATTGATGGCCTTTTCCGCCGCGCTCTTGGAGCCAAGCGCCTTGGCTACCACTTCAACGAGTTGTCCCTTGTTCATTTAAAACTCTCCTCCTTGATTGGATTGATTGGGTTTGCCGTGAATCCTTCACGCTTGTTTCCTTCGTTCGGTGTTTTGACAACCATCCCCCTTTCAAAAGGAAATCCGCCACCGGATTGCAAACCGGTGGAAGTATAGCCCAGGAATCCCTCGCGGTCTAGCTTTTTTCACATTTCCCCGAAAAATTTTTCGCGATGAAGAGACCTTTTCCCGGCAAATTCCCGAGAAGCCGTCCCGTCGAAATGCAAGATACGTGCCCCTTTCTGGTCTCTCGGGCTCCGAAAGGCCCTCCCGGCAACCTTTTCCGGTCCTCCCTCTTCAAACCCCCTACCCGCAACACTTTCCGCCCTCTGTGTCCCATAGCCTTTGCAGGAGGCCTTTCCGGCAGACGGAGCAGGGGCGTCGCGCCGGCTCGGCGGCATGCTTTGCGATGCCACAGCGTGCTGCGACGATGCGTATGCGCGGTTCATGACCCCCGTGAGACCCCGTCCCCGGTGCCGGCGAGCGGATGCCGAATCCTTTGCCAAGTTGCGGGGATAATGATAGAAGATGGGCGTCAGGCACAGGGAAAAGACTTAAGGGAAGTCGTCGCAACCATGCCTTTTTCCTTTTGCCCTTTGCCATTTGCCATCTCCCGGAGGCTCCATGTCCATCGACCTCGTGATCATCTTCGCGGCCGGCTTCACTGCCGGCGGGATCCTGCTGTGGGTCATCGCGCGGCTGGCCGCGCAGAAGGAAATTTTCAATCAGGTCAACGAGATCCGGCGGAGCCTCTCCGCGCGGGTCACGGAGCTGGAAGGCCGGGCGCGTTACGCCGAGGGGCAGATGGACCAGCTGCGGCGCCAGCTCGATCTGTCGGAGGGCGAGATCGCCGGGCTGCGCAAGGCTCTCGACGACGAGCGGGTCCAGGCCGTGGAGGCCCAGGCCCGGCTGGACGAGTCCGCCCGCAGCATCGAACGGCAGCGGGGAGTCATCGAGACGATGAGGACGGAGATGGCCGACACCTTCCGGGCCCAGGCATCGGCCGCCCTCGAAAGCAGCAACCGCAGTTTCCTGGAGCTCGCCACGGAAAACCTCGGCCGGATCCTCGAGCAGACGAAGGGGAAGCTCGGCGAGCACCAGGCAGGGCTCGAGGGGACGATCCGGCCGCTCCAGGAGACCCTGAAGCGCTACGAGGAGCAGCTGCGGGAGATGGAGAGGGTCCGGGCCGAGCAGGCCGGGGATCTCTCCCGGCAGATCCAGGCCCTCGGCGCCATGAACGAGGCCCTGCAGCGGGAAACGGCCGGTCTGTCCACGGCCCTTCGCAAGCCCCAGGTGAGCGGCTCCTGGGGACAGATGTCGCTGCGGCGCGCGGCCGAGCTGGCCGGCATGGCGCCCTGGTGCGATTTCGACGAGCAGGTCACGGTGGACACGGAATCCGGCAAGCTCCGGCCCGACATGATCGTGCGGCTTCCGAACGGCAGGATCATCGTCGTCGACGCCAAGGCGCCCGTGGACGCATTCCTCAATGCCCTGCAGGCCTCCGGCGAGGAGGACCGCAAGAAGGCCTTCGCGGGATACGTGGCGGCCGTGCGCGCCCACATGAACGGGCTGGGGTCCAAGGCCTACTGGGACCAGTTCGAGGAGTCGCCCGAGCTCGTGGTCATGTACCTGCCCGGCGAGACCTTCTTCAGCGCCGCCATCGAGAACGACCCGGGCCTCATCGAGGACGGCAGCCTCCGCAAGGTGATTCTCGCCACCCCCACGACGCTCATCGCGCTTCTCAAGGCCGTGGCCTACGGGTGGCAGCAGGAGCAGGTGGCCACCGGCGCGCGGGAGATCAACCGCCTGGGCCGGGAGATCTACGAACGCTTCTCCGTCGTCGCGGACCACATCGGGCGGGCGGGGACGAACCTCTCGAAGGCGGTCGAGGCGCACAACGACGCCGTCCGCTCCATCGAGACAAGGCTCATGCCCTCCTTCCGCCGCTTCAGGGACTTGGGCGTCTCGACGAGCCGGGAGCTGCCCGAGGCCATGGACGAGGTCCGGGTGACGGCCCGCGAAACGATCGCGGGAACGGAACCGGGTGAAAAGACCTGAAGTAAGGAAGATAAGAAGAGCGGAAGATAGGAATGGAGGAAAGATTCCTTGTCTTGTCCGCTCTTCCTGACTTCTGCTCTTCCTAGCTTCACAAACGCAGTACCGGCAAATGATCGCAATGCCTGACGGGATGCGCCCCCGGTCACGGGCATATCAGAAGATGCGCCGCTGCAGCTTGCTCTTGTGCATCACCGTCGCCGCGATCTCCTCGATCGACATGGTGGTGATGTTCAGGTAGGGGATGTTCTTGGAGACGTAGAGGAACTCGGCCAGCGAGATCTCTTTCTGGCACTGCTCGAGCGACGAGTAACGGCCGGTGGGGCGACGGGCGGCGCGGATCTTCTGGAGCCTATCCGGGTTGATCGTGAGACCGTAGAGCTTGTTGCGGTACGGCTGGAGAACGCCGGGGATCTTCCGGTACTCGATGAGGAGGTCCTCCTCCGTCAGGGGATAGTTGGCGGCGTAGACGCCGTACTGCAGGCCCAGGTAGAGGCAGGTCGGCGTCTTCCCGGTGCGCGAAACGCCCACCAGGACGACGTCCGCCTTGTCGTAGTTCTTCGTGGTGATCCCGTCGTCGTTGGTGAGGGCGAAGTTGACGGCATTGATCCTGACGTCGAGCTCTTCACCCGCCGAGGGGTGGGAACTCCCGCCCAGGGTCGGCTGGACCCGCAGTTCCTCCTCCAGGGGCCCGATGAACGCGTCGAAAAGGTCTACCACGGTGGCCTCGCACGACAGGATCAGCTTGCGGACCTGGGAGTTGACGATCGTGCTGAAGATGATGGGACGCGATCCCGTGTGCTCCCGCGCGTCGTTGATCTGCTCGAGGGCGTCCTGCGCCTTCCAGAGAGAGTCGATGAAGGGAAGCGTGATCTTCTGGAAGTCGACGTCGTCGAACTGGATCAGGAGACTGTGGCCGAAGGTCTCGGCGGTGATCGCCGTCCGGTCGGAGATGAAGAAAACGGCTCGCTTGACTGACATGGGCCCACTTTCGCCTGGAGTCGGGATCGGCGGCGCGTGCCGCAAAGGCTCGATCCGCGGCGGTTCCCTGCGCAATCATTGTATGGAAAACCGGCGGGCTGTAAAGCCCTTTTTTGGAACGGGCCCGCGGGGGCGGCCGCCTTGACATTTCGCGGCATCTCCGATAAGAGCACGGCAGTGCGTCACCATCTTCGCATACGGGATGACTGCCCATGAACATGACCGACGTCCTGCGCCGCTACGAGCCCGACCTCAGGCAGGTGGAAGAACACCTCGGCCGATACCTCCATTCGGAGATTCCCTTCATCCCCCAGGTCATCAACCACCTCATCTCGAGCGGCGGAAAACGGTTCCGCCCCCTCATGCTCCTGGCCTCGGCGGACCTGTGCGGATACCGCGGGGAGAGGCGCTACCCCCTTTCGGCGGTGATCGAATTCATCCACACGGCCACGCTGCTGCACGACGACGTGGTGGACGGCGCCGAGACGCGCAGGGGCCGGCCCTCGGCCAACAACGTCTGGGGAAACGCGTCGGTGGTGCTCGTGGGGGACTTTCTCTATTCGCGCTCCTTCACCCTGATGACGCGCGACGGGGACCTAGCCATTATCCAGCTCATCTCCGAGACAACGAACACCATGGCAGAGGGCGAGGTGTTTCAGCTCCTGAAGTGCGGAGACGCGGGGATCACCGAGGAGGATTACTTCACGCTCATCGAGAAGAAGACGGCCGTCCTGATCGCCGCCGCCTGCGCCGTGGGGGCGCTGATGGCCGGGGCGTCGCCCGACCGGGTCGAGGCCCTGCGGGCCTTCGGGCACGCCATGGGGCTCGCCTTCCAGCTCACCGACGACACGCTCGACTACGTGGCCGCCGAGAAGGAGTTCGGGAAGGCCATCGGCATGGACATCCGGGAGGGAAAGATCACCCTGCCGCTCATCCGGACGCTCGCCCGGTGCACGGCCGGGGAGAAGGAAACCATCCGGGGGATCGTCGAGAGAAAACAGGCAACCGACGAGGATATCGCGGCGGTCTTCGGCCTCATCGGAAAATACGACGGCATCCCCTATGCGCTGGACCGGGCAAGGACCATCATCGCCGACGGCAAGGCCCGGCTGGCGCCCTTCCGGGACGGCGAGGCGAAGGCGGCGCTCCTGGCCATGGCCGACTTCATCGCCGAGCGCACCCTCTGAAGAAGGGGTCCCGGGGATCGTCAAAAGACAACGGAACAACGAGACGGCGGGATTTCCTCCCGCCGTTCTTTTTCCCCCATCCCCGCAACCGAATCCCTAGATCAGGTACAGTCCTTTCTTCTCGGCGATTTCGCCGAGGTCCTGCTCCCGGACCATGGCGACGGCCCTGGGAAGGCCCTCCATGATGTCGCGGGCCGTGATGCCGTCCTCCCCCTTGCCCGCCGCGGCGATGTCCCCGGCGAGGCCGTGGATGAACACGCCGGCCCTCACCGCCTCCTGGAGGGGTAACCCCAGGCCGAACATGGCGCCGATTGCCCCCGTGAGCACGTCGCCCGACCCGGCCGTGGCCATCCCCGGGTTGCCGCTCATGTTGACAAAGACGCGGCCATCCGGGAAGCCGATGAGGGTGTGTGCCCCCTTGAGGACGACGATGGAGTCGAGAGCCGCCGCAGTTTCACGGAGGATGCCAACGGGGTCCTTCTCGATGGCGTCGACGCTCTTGCCCGTAATCCGGGCCATCTCGCCCGCGTGCGGCGTCAGGACGGTCTCGTAGCGGCGCTTCTTGAGGAACCGGGAGTTCTTCGCGACGGCCGTGAGCCCGTCGCCGTCGATGAGGACCGGCTTTTCGATCTTCGCCGCAAGCTCCCGGACGAGCTTCTGCGTCTCTTCGGCAAGCGAGAGCCCCGGGCCCAGCACGACCAGGTCCACCTTTCCCGCCAGTTCGAGAAGGGCTGCCCTGTTGCGCAAGGCAATGCTGCCCGACGCGGTCTCCCTCTGGGGGACGAAGACGATCTCGCCCGCCTGCGCGGCAAGCCCCGGGACAACCGAAGCGGGCGCCGCCAGGCGCGAGTAGCCGCCTCCGGCCTTCAGGAAGGACAGGGCCGAGAAGGCGGGCGCCCCGTAATAGCCGGCCGCGCCCGCAACAAAGAGGACGTCTCCGAAATCCCCCTTGTGGCCCCAGGGCGCGCGTCCAGGGAGCGGGGGCGGGTCGTTGACCTCGACACGGATGGTTTCCGAATCGTAGAGCTCGGGGGGAAAGGAGATGTGCGTCACGTAGAGCTTTCCCCCGCAGAGGAAACCCGGGTAGAGGAGGTTTCCCCGCTTCGGCAGTCCGAAGGTCACCGTGGCCGTCGCCCGGATGGCCTCGCCCATCAGGTTGCCCGTGTCGCCGTTGACCCCCGAGGGGATGTCGAGGCTCAGGACGGTCTTGCCCGACGCGTTGATGAGCTCGATCACCTCGCGCGGCAGGCCCTCCACGTCCCGGTCCAGCCCCGTGCCGAAGATGGCGTCGACGATGGCATGGGAATGAAGGATGTAGCTCCGCACGTCCTCGACGGACTCCACCGGCTTCACGTCCACGGCCAGATTGAGCAGCCTGTCCAGGTTCTTGCGCGCCGCTCCCTTGTAACGGTTCCTGTCGGCCAGCAGGAAGACCTTGACGATGCCCCCACCCGAGTGAATCTTCCGGGCCACGACGAACCCGTCGCCCCCGTTGTTCCCGCCGCCGCAGAAGACGGCGAAGCGCCTGCCCGCGATCTCCATCTCGCCGGCCAGCGCGCAGGCCGCGGCAATGCCGGCGTTCTCCATGAGGATCTCGTCGGAAATGCCCAGCGTCTCGATGGCATAGCGGTCCATCGCCCTCATCTCTTCCGTCGTGGCAACCTTCATCTCTTACCCCTTGCCTGTAGACCTGATTTAACTTCGCCGAATAAACTCCGCCGCCGGTGTATGCGCGCAGAAGGTGAGAAGGTGAAATGTTCTCCATCTTCTTCCGCACCCCCGCCAACTTGTCAAGGACGTCCTTGAGCGGCCCCGTTTCGGGAACGGCTTGAGGCGAACGGAGCAAGGCCAGGGCTGGACAATTTCTACCGCGTCTTTCCCCCCGGCGCCGCGGCTGTCAAATCGAGCAACGCCGGCGGGAGGTGCTTCCCGGCGACCTGCCTGGCTGCAAGTCCCGCGGCAAACCCGGCCGCCATGTCGATGTCAAGCTTGCGGTACACGCGGGCCGCAAGGTAAGCGGCAAAGAAGACATCGCCCGCCCCCACGGTGCTCACGGGCCGCCGGACCGCTTCGGCGGCAAAGTGCCATCCCTCGCCCGCTCGGGTCCACACGCCCGCTCCCCGCGAGCCCCGCGTGACGACGGCCTCGTCGATGCGGAATCGCTGCAGGAACCCGGGCAGGCTCTCGCGGAAGTGATCGAGCATGAGGGTCAGTTCCCCCTCGTCGGCCTTGATGATGTGGGCGGCGCGCAGCGCCCCCTCGAGACCGGTCGATACGGCGGCGACGATACGCCCGTCCTCGGCTTTGCGGAGATACCCCTGGACATCGAGGCTGACGAGCCTCTTCGATTCCGCCATCAGCGTCACGGCTTCCGGCTCGATGTCGTCCGGGTGAAGGGGGCCCGCGTGGATGTGGCGGACCGCTGCAAGGAACGGCCCGATCTGGACTGACGAGATGGGGATCGCCGCTTCCGGCATGCGCTGCTCGCGAAAGTCCCCGCGGGACTCGTTGACGAAGCGCGTGGTGCGGGGGCCGGCTCCCGCGTGGACGGAAAGCCCTTCCTCCGCCAGGATGCCGAGAATGGACCGGTCCGCCCCGGCGATGTTCGTCACGACGGCCGTCCCAACCCCAAGTCGCTGTAGCGTGATCCCCCCGTAGGTGGCAACCCCGCCCAGTCGCTCCGCCGTCCTGCGGTTTTCGACGATGCGGTCGATCGTGACCGACCCGACGACGAGGACCTTGGGGTCGTGTTTGACATGTTTTTTTTTCATCGTACGGAACAATGCCTCATCATCAATGAGAGGGTAAGAGGGTGTGAAGGTAAGAAGGTTGGAGAAGCGGAGAGCACTCGTCTTGCCGCCCGTCTATCCAACTTTCTCACCTTCTTACCTTCTCACCTTCGCCCGAGACAGAATGATTCGAGTCCCTCACCACCCCGTCACCCCGTGGACGAGGTACCCGACAATCATGGCCACCCCCGTGATCAGGTACACCTTGATGACGGCGAGGTTGGCGGGGATCACCATCAGCCGGTCCCGGTAATGCTCCCTCAGGATCCGCACCGAGCGGAGCGCCGTCGGCAGGGCCAGCAGCCCCAGAAGAACCGGCAGGGGCGCCAGGCCGACGAGAACGGTGCCGGCCAGGATTCCGAAAGCGAAGAGGAGCCCGGCCCCGTACAGGATCATCCCCGTCTCGCGGCCGAAACGGGCCACGAGGTTCATCTTGCCGCTCCGCCGGTCCTCCTCGTAGTCGGGGATCTCGTTGATGACGATCATGGACCACATGAGAAACCCCGGGATGAGGGAGACGACCAGCGGCTCGATATCGAAGGTCTGCCGCTGGACGTAGTAGGACCCCATCACGAGGACGGGCCCGAAGTTGACCAGCAGCCCCAGCTCGCCGTAGCCCCGGTAGGCGAACTTGACGGGGGGAACCGTGTAGAAAATGGACGACAGGATCCCGACGGCCCCGATGAGCAGAACAGGCCATCCCTTCAGGCCGGCCAAGCAGATCCAGACGGCGATCGTGACGCCGTAGCAGACGGCGATGCCCCTCTTGAGATCGCCCACGGTGAGGATTCCTTCCGTGAGCACGCCGCTTCCGCCCGTGTAGGGGTTCTTCTCGCCTCCCCAGGCCCTGTCCACGGCATGGACATAGTCGAAGACGTCGTCAAGCATGTTGAGGCCGAAGTGGTGCACCGTCACCCCGATGAACACGAGGAGGAAGGCAACGGGGTCGAAGACGTCGTGCCTCGCCCAGGCAATGGCGGCGGCAAGGGTCACGGGGATAAAACTGGGCGGCACGAACTGGGCGCGGACCGCCTGGACCCAGGACGCCACCGTGTTTCTCCCCCCTGCTTTTCCGGATGTCTCGACTCTGAGGCGCATCGGCTCCGTTCCGGCGTGCTCGCGAGGGTTGATGGGCGTCGGGCAGGAAAAACAGGGATATGGGTATCGTCCCCGGGCCCGCCGGGCCCGGGGACGGCGTGTTCCTTACTTCAGGGAATCCTCGAACCGGCGGCTCGCCTCATCCCAGTTCACGATGTTCCAGAAGGCCTCGACGAACTTCGCGCGGAGATTCCTGTAGTCCACGTAGTAGGCATGCTCCCAGACATCCAGGACCAGGAGGATTCGAAGCCCGGGGTAGACGTTGACGTTGTGCTTCTCGATCTGCATGATGACCGGACGGTTCGTCAGGGTGCAGTGGCTCAGCGCCGCCCAGCCCGAGCCCTCGGCGCTCACGGCCGCCTGGGTGAACTCCTTCCTGAACTGCTCGTAGCCGCCGAACTCCTTGTCGATGGCCGTGGCCAGGAGCCCCGCGGGCCTGTCCGCCGCCTTGCCCTTCGGGGCCAGGTTCGCCCAGAACAGCGAGTGCAGAACGTGTCCGCCCAGATGAAACGAGAGATCCTTCAGGGTCGCCTTCATGTCGAGGTCGGCCTTTTCCCTCCGCGCCTTCTCAATCCGCTCGAGCAGGCCGTTGGCCCCCGTCACGTAGGCCGCATGATGCTTCTCGTGGTGGAGCCGCAGCTGTTCCTCGGAAATGAAGGGTTCGAGGTCCTTGTACCCGAATCCCAGCTTGGGCAGTGAGTAAAGATTCGTGGTTCCCATAATGAGCCCTTTCCATGACAGGCGATAACGCCCGTTGTGTTGGTCTGACAGTAAACTTTATTTTTCTAAAAGGGAACGGGGTGAAATTGCAAGAAAAATTCTTCACCCCTCCGTCTCGGCACGAAGCCAGGCCAGGTAGGCCTCGCTGCCGGACTCGATGGGACAGGCGATGACCTCGGGCACCTCGTAGGAATGGTTGGCGTGGATCGCCTCTTCGACGGCCCGATAGTTCCCGCGGGTCGTCTTGACGAGGCAGAGCCACTCCGACGACCGCTCCAGGGTCCCCTTCCACCGGTAGTGGCTCTCGATGGGCCCCATGACCTGGACGCAGGCCGCCAGCCGGTTTTCCAGCAAGACCGCCGCGATCCTGGCGGCGTCTTCCCGTGTCGCCGTCGTCGTCATGACCTGAATGTATTCGGCCATCTTTTCCCGGTCCTCCTTCGCGCAGGACGCGCAATCCGATTCCTGGTCCCCTCTCCCGGGATGGAGCCCCGGGCCCCGTCCCGGCGCCGAGGATCAGGAAGAGACGATTTTGCGGAGCAGCTCCTGGGCGCCGATGTGGATCAGATCCCACGCACCGCCGAAGGGAGGCGCATAGGCAAGGTCCAGGTAGGCGAGCCCGTCGAGGTCGGCCTCGTTCCAGAGGCAGGCGGAAAGCACGTCGATCTTCCTGACGGCCCCGCCCCGGCCCGCGGCCTGGGCTCCCAGGAGCCTCCCCGTGGACCGGTCGGCCACCAGCTTGAGACCCAACCTCGGCCCTCCCATGGACCTCGCCGTTGATGTGCCCCACACGAGGACGCTCTCCGGGCTGAAACCGCTTTCCAGGGCCTCCTTTTCGCCGAGACCGCAGGCGGCCACCTCCAGATCGAAAACCTTGAAGGACGTGGCCCCCACGACCCCCTCGAAGCGCGCGGGGCGTCCGCCGATGTTGATGCCCGCAATGCGGCCCTGCTTGTTCGCAATGTCGCCGAGTGGAATGGACGTCCATCGGCGGCTCACCCGGTGGAATACCTCGCAGCAGTCCCCCGCCGACCAGATCCCCTCTCGGGACGTCTCCTGGGTGAAATCGACCTGCACGGCCCCCGTGCCCCCGCCGATGGCGCATCCGGCGGACTTGGCCAGCTCCACCTCGGGGGTCACGCCCAGCCCCATGAGGACGAGGTCCGTCTCGATGACAGGGCCGTCCGTCAGGAGCCGCAGGGAGCCTTCCCGCCCTTTCTCGATTGCCACGGGCTTCATACCGGGGATGAACTCCACGCCGTGTTGCGTGATCTCCTCCAGGATGAGCTTCGAGAACTCCCCATCCCACTTTTTCGCCGGAAGCGTACCGCGGTAGACGACCGTCGTCTGCAGCCCGATGCGCCTCAACGACTCGCTCATTTCCATGGCGATGTAGCCGGCGCCGAGGATCACCGCCCGGCGGCAGTGCCGATCGCGGATGTACGCCTTGATCCGGATCGCGTCGGAGAGGTTTTTCAAGGTGAAGACGCCGTCGAGCGTCTCCCCCGGGATCCCCGGCATCATGGGCCTGCTCCCCGTGGCGATGACGAGCACGTCGTACGGAAGCGTGGTGCCGCCGGAGAGCCGGACGGCGCCGGCGGAGGCGTCGATCGCCTCGACCCGGGTTCGAAGGCGCACCTCCACTCCCGATTCGGCGAATTTCTCCGGGGTCCTTGCGATAAGCCTCTTTTCGTCCTTGATTACATCCCCGATGTAATAGGGAGTGGGTCAGGCCGCAAAGGAGACGTGCTCGCCCTGTTCGATGATCCGAATCGACAGCGACGGGTCCTGCCTCCTCGCCTCGGCGGCGGCCGAGGGACCGCCCGCCGCTCCTCCGACGATGACGACGTTCTTTCCCATTGTGCTTTCCTCCCTGTTTGTCGCCGGCGGGTCCGGGCATCGCGGCCGAACGGCTATCGTCCGGCCTTGGATTGCAGGTAGAGGTAGAGACCCGCACCCGCGAGGATCATGGCCAGGCAGAGGATCTGGCCGATCGTGATGAGCCCGAAGTACAGGCCGATGTGCGCATCGGGCTCCCGGACGTACTCGATGAAGAAACGGACGGCGCCGTAGCCGATCAGGTAGTAGGCGAGGAACGCGCCCTCGAAGGGCCGCTTCCGGCGGATGCCCCAGAGGACCGCAAAGAGAAACAGTCCCTCGAAGAAGGCCTCGTAGAGCTGGGAGGGGTGGCGCAGCGTCCGCGTGGGGTCGAGGGGAAAGTACATCCCCCAGGGGACGGTCGTTGCCCGGCCCCAGAGCTCGCCGTTGACGAAGTTGCCGATCCGCCCGAAGGTGTACCCGAGGGGCACGCAGGGGATCAGCAGGTCCGCGAGATCCCAGAAGCGGACCCGCTGGACGTAGCAGTAAATGCCCGAGGCGACGACGATGCCGATGAGCCCGCCGTGGAAGGACATGCCGCTGATGCCGACGAACTTGACACCGTTGGCGAAGGAAAAGGGCAAAATGATCTCCAGCGGATGCCGGATGAAATAGCCGAGGTTGTAAAAGATCACATACCCGAGGCGCCCTCCCAGGATCAGTCCCAGAATGCCCCAGACCATGAAATCCTGGATCTGCTCCCGCGTATAGCGGAATTTCTCCGTGCGCAGCCGGTAGACGATCAGCAGGTACGTCAGGGCGAAGGCCACGATGTACATGAGACTGTACCAGCGCACCTGGAAGGAGCCGATCTCGAAGAGGGCCGGGCTGATCTTCGCGGGCAGGTGCTGCCAGCTGTTTAGAAAGTCACTCACCGGGATCCCCTGTCCGGCGCTTGTCGCGCATGTGTGTTACGGAGCCTTCAAACAAGGCCTCGTGTTGAGCCCGACTCAAGGTGTGAGGCGAAGGGCCACGGGCAGGGTATCCTGCCTTGCGCCTTTCGCCTTTCGCCTTTCGCCCTATCTTGGATACCCTGTGCCTTTTAGGTCTTCAACGTAGAGCTGCGCCGAGAAGGCCGCCGTGGCACCGTCGCCGCAGGCCGTCACGACCTGCCGCAGGAGCTTTTCGATGCAGTCGCCGCAGGCGAAGATCCCCGGCGCGGAGGTCTTCATGTCCCGGTCCGCCACGATGTAGCCGTCCCTGCCGAGTTTCACGGCCCCCTCGAGGAACCCCGTGTTCGGAACGAGCCCGATGAAGACGAATACGCCGTCCGCGGGAATCTCCCGGGTTTCTTCCGGCTCCTTCACGTTTGCAACCCTCACGTGCGTGACCGCCTCCTTGCCGCCGATCTCCGTCACGATGGAATCCCAGGCGAAGGCGATCTTCGGGTTCGAGGCGGCCCGCTCGCGCAGCAGCGGCGTGGCGCGCAGACGGTCACGGCGGTGGACGATCGTCACCTTGCTCGCGAAATTCGTCAGGAAGAGGGCCTCCTGGACGGCCGTGTCTCCGCCGCCGATGACGACGACCTCCCGCTCGCGGAAGAAGGGCCCGTCACAGGTGGCGCAGTAGGAGACGCCCCGGCCCGTGAACTCGGCCTCGCCGGGGACGCCGATCTTGCGCCAGTTGGCCCCGGTGGCCACGATGACGGAGAGGGCCTCGAAATCGCCCGCGTCGGTCTTCACCTTCCAGCCCGGCATCCCGGAGAGGGTCGCCTTCTCCAGGCCCGCAACGGCGGCATAGGCCCCCTGGAGACCGAATTTCTTCGCCTGCTCCTTGAACTTCTCCACGAGATCGTACCCGCCTATGTCCGGCACGCCCGGGTAGTTCTCCACGAGATGCGTCACCGTGATCTGGCTCATGACCATCCCGGACTCGACGAGCAGCGTCCTGAAGTTCGCCCTGGCCGCGTAGAGCCCGGCCGTGAGCCCCGCGGGCCCCCCGCCGATGATGAGGACGTCGTATGCGCCTTCCGGCCGTTTTTCTCCGTTCATGGCCCCCTCTTCCTTACTTGAAAAGCTTCGCGATTGTCTTTGCCGTTTTTTTCGCAGCCTTTTGCCGTGCCTTGAGGGCTTTCTTCCTCTCCTTGTCCTCGGTATCCTTCAGGGCGCCGCCCGCAGCCGCGACCGTGGCCTCCTGCGGCTCCGCGGGCGGGACGGGCTCCTGGCCGCCTGCCGGGGGCTGCGCCTCCCGCCCCGCCGTCGGCTCCGCCTCCTTTTCCCGCCGTTCGGCCGCCCTCCGGATCAGATACGAGGCGAAGGCCTTACCGAACTGGCCGATGAACCCCGCCGCCAGCACGACAAGCGCCCACTTCAGAATGAGCCAGACGACGCCCGACTCGGTCGAAAAGAGATTGTGGACGATATATTCCGTCATCGCCGGATCACCCGGTTCACGATGAGATCGGCCAGGCCCGCGATGTCGTCGAGGCTGAGCCGCGGAACCGCCAGTCCCCCGGGGTCGTCCCCCGCCACGGCCAGGAGCGTCTCATCCTCCCCGGAGAGAAACTCCCTCCCCAGGGCCCTGCGCCAGACCTCAATCTTCGGGTGAGGGTTCTTCTTGAAGCCTTCCGCGAGGATCACGTCGACATCGCGGATGAACCGCTCCCCCAGCTCTGCGAGGCCCGGGTCCCCCTCGGTGTCGGCCATGACGGCCACCTTGCCCGGCGAGGCCAGCACGGTCATCGCCGACCCCGCGCGTCGGTGCCGCCAGCTGTCCTTCCCCTCGTGATCGACCTCGAAGCCGTGACGGTTGTGCTTGATCGTGGCCACCCGCAGGCCCCGCCGGATCAGCTCGGGGATCAGCTTTTCGACAAGCGTCGTTTTCCCGCTGCCCGAGAAGCCCACGATGGACACGATGGGGATCTTCTTCATGACCGGTTCACCCTGATGTTCACGAACCGCAGCCAGGGCCTCATCTGGGGCGTCCCGCCTCCCCGGGCGATGACCTCGAGGATTCGCGCCGTATCCGCAACGGCGGAACCGCCGAGGTGCGTCACCGGCGTGTCCCGGAAGATCGCCTCGCACAGAGGCGTCGACGGCCCGATGAGGGCCACGTGCCGGGGCCGGCCCAATTCGTTGAGGATCCCCTCGAGGGTCCCGTTGAGGATCGTCGTTGCCGTGACGATGGCCACCTCGCAGCTCCCGAGCGCCCGCCTCCTTTCGCTCTCCGGCGTGTCGCGCTCGATGACGGTGAGCTGCACCCCGGCGGCCTCGATCCGCGGGACGATGGGCCGGAAGAGGCCCACCATGGCGACCCGCTCGCCGGCGCGAAGGCCCATGAGATCGATCGTGTCCGCTTCAACCCCGGGCGGCGTCGGGTGAATCAGGGCGTTGGCCGCCGCCAGCCCCAGGGCACGCTCGACAACTCCCGCCCGCCGGACGAGAAAATCGAGCAGTCTGTCCGAGCCCCCGCCGGTGAACCGCCTTCCATCCCTGCGGGGCTCGATCTCCGCCCCGACGGCCTCCTTCAGCCTGGCGGCAAGCCCCGTACGGCCCCCGGCCAGGACGACGGCGACGTAGCTTGCGCCGATCCGGACGTCCTCGACGGCAATGTGTCGGCCCTTTTCCGCAAGCTGCCGGTAAAGCCGGCCTGCAATCTCGTCCGTTTCAAGCATCGGATACTTCTACCCGAGTTCGCCCGCACGGTCAAGCCGGAAGGGCGTTGACGGCGGAAAGATCATCCGGTAGAATGCGCATCCGGCACGCCTTGGAGCGGTCCGTTAAAAACCATCCATCCGGGAGGGTATCATGTCGATGAGAAAGACCTGCGCATCACCCGCCATCGCGACGATTCTGGGGATTCTCCTTCTGGTCGCGCTCGCCGCCCCCGCCCTCGGGCAGGACGGCAAACAGATCTACAACAACCGCTGCGCCCTGTGCCACGGAACGGACGGCGACGGCAAGGGCGTCATCATGCAGACGGACCCCTTCGGTCCCGACTTCTGGAAGAACAACGACGACGCGGCCATTTCGAAGGATATCGTCGAGGGCAAGGGCCGCATGCCCGCCATCGCGCTGTCCCCGGAGGAAACGAAGGCCGTCGTGGAATTCATGAAAGCGTCGTTCAAGAAGTGAGGCGCCCCGCACGGACGCGGTGAAGGCAGCCGGCAGACCCGTCCGGGCCGACCCGGCCCCGGAAATCGGTTGACAGCACCAGGCGCCTGTGCTACGAACTCAAGGCTCGTGCCACCGAGCCGGAGCCACGAGCCGCGGATCCTCCGCGGCTCTTTCTTTTCGGCCATCAGTGCCACAAATATCAAATCCATGTTACGGCCGGGCCGGTTTCCGCCGGGCGAAGCGCCCGGCGGCGCAAATCGCGACGAGGGAGGAGGGGAGCGGAATGGAGGGAAACTGCGCATGGACATGGCTGCTGGCCTGCATCCTGGCCCTGCAGACCCCTGCGCTTTGCGCCGCGGAGGAGAAGAAGGCGGCCCGCCTGGAGGAGGTGGTCGTCGTTGCATCGCCCATCACGGAGGGCAATGCGGTCACCCGCCTGGGGAGCCAGGTCAGCACCGTGACGGAGGACCAGATCCGAGATCTCAACGCCCGGGATTTCCAGTCGGCCGTCCGGATGGTCCCCGGCGTGATCATCTCCCGCCAGAATCCCGTCGGGAGCTTTGGAGGGGGCGACGGCGGCGCCATCTACATTCGCGGCATGGGAAGCTCCAGGCCCGGCGGCGAAATCCAGATGGCCGTCGACGGCATCCCGAAGGTCGTCGGCGTCTGGGCCCACCCCCTCATGGACATCATGAGCGCCGACCAGGCCCGGCGGATTGACATCTACAAGGGGGCGCAGCCCGTCCTGTTCGGCAACGGCGCCTACGGGGTCGTGAACGTGGTCACGAAGCGGCAGACGGAGGAAGGGTTTCATACGAATGTCCGGGCCGGTTACGGATCCCATTCCACCTTCATCGAGGGGGTCGAGCACGGCGGCAAGATCGGCAAAACCGATTACTATCTCCTCCAGGGTTTCCGCTCCTCGAGCGGGCACCGGGACGATTCCAGCGGGGAGCTGCAGGAATACTTCGCCCGGGTCGGTCATCAGATCGATCCATCCTGGTACGTGAGCCTCACGGCGAACGCAACAAACAATTTCGCCGAGGACCCGGGACCGGAAGGAAGGCCGGCGGCCCGCCAGGGCACTTACCGCTCAGACGACGAGATGACGGTGTTCACCATCGCCCACCAGTACGCATCGGCGCGGGGAACGCTGAAGCTCTACTGGAACCGGGGCACGGGCGACTGGCAGGACCAGCGCGATCCGGCGGGTTTCTTCTACGACACCAGGACGGACTGGGACAATTACGGCGCCCGGCTGCAGGAGACCGTCACCCCCTGGAAAAACGGCGAGATCCTCGGCGGCATCGATCTGGATTTCATCGGCGGCAAGGTCGTGATCGACAGGGATGCGCCCCGGCCGGACAGCACGTTTCCCAGGGAGACGTTCCGCATCCTCTCGCCCTACGCGGCCCTGAGCCACCTCTTCGGGGAGAAGAGCGGCTGGTATGCGATCCCCTCGGCCGGCGTCCGTTATTTCTCGCACAGCGACTTCGATGCCGAATGGGGCCCCCAGGCGGGCCTCGTCGTCGGCTACGGGCCGACGGAATTCCATGCCTCCTATGCGAAGGGGGTCAGCTACCCCGGCGTCTACGTCGCGGCGAACTCCAGCCTTCTCTGGGGAGGCAACACGAGGTGGAAGAGGCTGGACGCGGAGACCGTGGACCATTACGAAGCGGGCCTCAGCCACGGGATCGGCAGAAAATTCCGCGCCGACATCACGTACTTCGCCGATGACGGGAAGAACCGCTTGATCCTGGTGACCTCCCCCGCCCCGCCGCACTATGAAAACATCGGCGACTTCCGGACCAGGGGCATCGAGGCCACGCTCACCTGGACCCCTCTCGACGTCCTGTCCCTCTTTGCCGGCGCCACGCACCTCTTCGATCAATCGCCGGACCATCTTCCCTATGCACCCAACTGGTCGGCCAGCGCCGGGTTCAATTACCGGTTCCAGAGCAACTTCAAGCTCAGCGCGGATGCGCTTTACGTGGACAACCAGTACACGGCCAACAACCGGGCCGCCGGCTGGGGGGGAAGCAGTATCGCGGCCGTCAGCGCCTTCTTCCTCGTCAACGCGAGACTGGGCTGGGAGTTCAGCCTCAAGACACTCGGCACGAAGGGCGAGTTCTTCCTTGCCGGCGAAAACCTGACCAACGAGAGTTACGCCTTCAAGAAGGACTACCCCATGCCAGGAACGACCGGCATGGTCGGCCTGGATCTTACATTTTAGGAGACCCGGCATGCACAAACACGAGTCCGATGCCCCCGACGCCCTGCCGTCCATCGTCGTGACCCTGCCCGGACCGGAGGTCCCCTATTTCCCGATCCTCTCGCCCCCGGGCAGCGTGACCATGCGCTCGGGCCTCGTCACGCTCCAGGGCGGCGGGGACGTGGGCAAGCACAGCACGAACGACCACGAGGAGATCCTGGTCATCCTGGAAGGCGCGGGGGATGTGGAGGCGGACGGGTACGGCCGGCGCCCGGTGAAGGGGGGCCAGGTGGTCTTCATCCCGCCCCGGACGGTTCATAACGTCTACCATACCGGCCCTGCGCCCCTGCGGTACATCTACATCGTCGCGCGGGCCCTCTAAAGGGAATCCCGTGGAACCGGGGTCTTTCAGGGTTGGGATGCCGGACCCCGGCGGCCGATGCGAAGGAGTTGCCGGGGTCCGGGAAACGCCTCATCATCACTCGATCCTTATCGCCGGAGGGGCGTCGGCCTTGCCGTTTCCCCGCGGGACGACCACGGGAATCCCGTCGACCCGGGCCACCGTGACGTCCAGGTTGTAGAGTGTCCGTACATTGGCGGGGGTGACGACCTCCTGCCCGCCGAACGCGACGATCTCCCCCGACTTGATCAGGAGGAAGCGGTCCGCAAAGCGCAGGGCGTTGTTGATGTCGTGCAGGACGACGAGGGAGACGATGGAGAGCTCCGCCGTCACCCTCCGGAGGAGCCCCATGACGTCGATCTGGTTCTTCACGTCGAGGTGGTTGATCGGCTCGTCGAGAAGCAGGACCTTCGGCTCCTGGGCGAGCGCCCTGGCGATGAAGACCTTCTGCACCTCCCCACCGGAAAGCTCGAGGACGCTCCTCAGGGCCTGTGCCTCCAGGCCCAGGAGGGCCAGGACCCGCAGGACCACCTCCCTGTCGCGATCCGAGACGCCCCACTGCAGGTGCGGCGCCCTGCCCAGCAGGACGGCGTCGAAGACCGAAAAGGACGCCTCGGAGGATTTCTGGGGCAGATAGCCCATGAGGCGGGCGATCTGACGCGGGCTCATGCGATCCACGGCGCGCCCCTCGACCAGGACGGTCCCCCCCTGGGGGACGAGGAGTCGATGGATCGCCCGCAGAAGCGTCGACTTGCCCGAGCCGTTTTCGCCCAGGATGGCGACGAGTTGGCCGGGCTCGGCCCGGAGGCTCACCTGCCTGAGCACGGGCGTCCTGCCGTAGGAAAAGCGGATTCCTTCGATCTCGAGCGTCATGGCACCTTGCGCCCCTTCATCAGGAGGTAGAGCAGCAGCGGGGCCCCGGCAAAGGTCGTCACGATCCCCACGGGCACGACGACCGGCGCCAGGAGAAGCCGCGACAGGATGTCGGCGGCAAGCAGAAGCATCGAGCCGCACAGCGCCGAGCAGGGAAGAAGGAAGCGGTGGTCGTCGCCCACGAAGAACCGCATGATGTGGGGCGCCACGAGCCCCACGAACCCGATGACCCCCAGGCAGGCGACGGTGACGGCGGCCACGAGGGCCGATGCCGCGAGGCTCCCCAGGCGGAGGCGTCCGACGGAGACGCCGAGCCCGCCCGCCGTCTCGTCTCCCCACTCCAGGGCATTGTAGCCCCAGCTGTTCCACAGAAAGTAGGCCAGCGCCGGCGCGAGAGCCGCCGTCATCAGGAGGATGTCCCTCCAGCCCGCGCGCCCGAGATCGCCGAAAGTCCAGAAGACGGTTGCCGCCAGCTGCGAATCCGTCGAGAAGTACTGCAGAAACATGGTTGCCGCGCCGAACAGGGCGCTCATGGCCACGCCGGCGAGGATCAGCGTGGCCGGCGCGAGACGCCGCAGGGCGGACAGCATCAGGATGGCCGCAACGGTGGCCAACGCCCCGGCGAAGGCCGACAGGGCCGTGAGCCACGCCTGCATCGTCGTGGCGAGGCCCTTTGCCGCGCTGCCGCCGAGCGAGACGATCGCAAGGGCGGCGCCGAAGGCGGCCCCCTGGGAGACGCCCAGGGTGAACGGGGAGGCGAGCGGGTTGCGGATCACGTTCTGCATCACGGCACCGGCAATACCGAGGGAGGCCCCCGCGACGACGGCCGCCACGGCCCGGGGAAGGCGGATGTTTCCGATGATGTGGGCCGTCACCCCGTCGGCCCTTCCCGCGAGCGCCGCCAGGACATCCCCCGGGGAGAGGGGGTAGGACCCCACGGCAAGAGCGGCAAGCGCAAGGAGAACGACGGCGGCCAGGAGCACGCCCGCGACGGCGGCCTTGTGCCCCAGCAGGGCGCCGTATCCTGTCGCGATGCCTGCGGCGTTACCGGACATCCATTCGTCCCCCCTCGAAGAACACCCTGCCGAACCCGCGGTAGGCCTCTTTCATCCCGTCGAAAACGGGCTGCCCGACAAAGAACCGGACGATCTCCTCCGCCTTCTTCACGGGGTCCACATCCCGGAACGCCCCGGGGTAGAGGATTTTGCCGATGAAGTAGGCATCGGCGAGGGCGATCTCGATGTTCGTGCCGTAGAAGTTGTAGGGGTAGAGGCTGTACACCCGCCCCTGCCTGACTGCGTCAAGGGCCTCGTAAAAAGCGGGGCGGGCGGCATAGTCCGCCGCGACGAGATCGAGGCCGTTTGCGTCGATGAAGATCACCTCGGGGCTCCAGGCGAGGATCTGCTCCCGATCGATGAAGAGGTGCCCCTCGCGGCCCGTTTCGTCGGCCACGTTCCTCGCGCCCGCCAGGGCCAGGGGCAGGAAACCGGCCTCGGTGCTCAGGAGCCCGTGCCGGCCCTTGTGGCCGATCCCCCCGACATAGGCACGCCGTTTCCCCGGGATTTCGATGCCCGCGGTCCTGCGCCCGAGATCCGCCCGGCAGGCCTGGATAAACCGAAGGATCTCGCCGGCCCTCCGATCCCGCCCCGTAACCCGGCCCAGCAGCGCAATGGACTTCAGGGCCTCCTCCCGGAAGACCCCGATCTCGCCATAGTCCAGCACGAGCACCGGGATCCCCGCCTTGGACTCGAGTGCCGAGACCTGCGCCGGATCGAGCCCGATGCCCACGATCAGATCCGGCCTGAGGGCGAGGACCCTCTCGGGGTCCGGATTCCGGCCCGCGCCGCCCTCCCCGACGGAAGGCAGGGCCATGATACGCTCCCGGACGGCCAGCCCGTAGGGCCGGGCCGCAAGGGGAAAGCGGCCTTTCTCCGCCTCCTCCACGCCGACGACCCGGTCGAAGGCGTCCAGGTAGACGACAAGCCGCAGGGCCCCCGGACCAATCGCGACGATCCGGTTCACGCTCGCGGGCACCCGTACCGGCCGGCCCGCCATGTCCTGAACGGTCCTGTCCCCCGGGGCGGCGGCAAGGGCCGGCTCTGCGAGGCAGAAGACCGCCAGGAGCAGCAGCGCATTCACGGCGGACCTCATCGCTCGAGGGCCTCCGCCAGTTTCCCGATCTCCTTCCGGAAGGGCTCGAGGGCCAGGGGGCGGGCGAGCAGGTTCGCTTTGGCGACGGCCTGGCTGTTTGCCAATGTCGCGGCGGTTTCGATGCCAACCCGGGCAAGCGCCTCTTTCAGGAGGGACTCCGTCCCGTCAGCGACCCTGTTCAGCACCGCCAGGCATCGCCTGCCCTCTCCGGCGGCGAGTTTCACGATCTTTCCCGCCAGGGCCACGGCGTCGTGCGACGGCTCGACGACGACCACCACGGCGTTCATCCCCTCGAGCAGACCCCGGCCGATGTGCTCGATGCCGGCCTCCGTGTCGACGAGGACCCAGCGGTCAGCCCCGGCCGGCACGTTGCCGAGAACGTCGCGGGCCAGGACGCCCATGGGGCAGGCGCACCCCTCGTGGGCGTGCTCGATCTTCCCGACGCTGGCCAGACGGATGCGTCCCCTGGCGCTCTCGCAGACCCCGGGGAAGCTTCCCCCGGCGACGCCCGCCGCGGGGAAGAAGGCCCGCGATTCACCCGGGGCGCCCCGGGGCCCCATCTTCCGGCGAACGGAGTCCTTCCCGCCGAGAAAATCCATGAGCGTCTGCCCGGGCGGATCGAGGCCCATCATCCGGGCAAGCCCCGTATTGGACTCGTCCGTGTCGATGACGACGACATCGCGCGTCTCGCTCAGGTGCAGGGCGAGGAGGGACAGCAGGGTGCTCTTCCCGCTCCCCCCCTTTCCGCAAAAAAGGATTTTAGGCATCGATTTCCGCCATCCTGCTCACCGTCAAAGGGGCCGAACAGCGGTTTTCCGCCGGCAAACTTGTTTCGCGACCCCTTTTCACTTTGTCTCTTTTCCCGTGCCCGTCATGCTCAGCGTGCCGTGCCGCACGCCCTTGAGCGCCTTCAGGGCATCGGCCAGTTCGAGGACGTCCCCGGCGGAGCCCCTGACGGCCACGATCTCCAGGCAGTGGTCGTGGTCGAGGTGGACGTGCTGGGTCGAGAGGATGATCTTCTGGTGGTCGTGCTGGAGATCCATGATCCGGTTGAGTAGGTCGCGCTGGTGGTGGTCGTAGATGAAGGTGATGGCACCGGCCACCTCCCCGCCCTTTTCCCATGCCTCCTTGACCATTTCCCGGCGGATGAGATCCCGGATGGCCTCGGAGCGGTTCGTGTACTTTTTCCCCCGGATCAGCCGGTCGAACCGCAGAAGGAGATTCTTCTCCAGGGAGACGCCGAAACGGATGACCTCCGACATGAAACCCCCGATAACACGGAATGATTCTTCGTGCCACAGGCGCCGGGGCCTGTCAATCCCTATTTGCCCGGGCCGCAGGCTGGCGATGTTTTTTGTTTTGCATCGCCCGGGATTCTGGTACTCTCTGGGCATCCTGACGGAAGAGGCGACCACAAAGGAGGTTTTCCATGAAGAGAATCCTGGTTCTCGCGGTGGCGGCAGCGGTGGCGGCAGCCGCGCTTCTGTCCGGTGCGACGGCCGCAGCGCAGGGCGTCCAGCCCAGACCCGGCGACAGGCTGTTCGACCTGACGCTCCCGGTTCCCGGCGAGCGCGCAGACCGGAACTATCTCGGACTTTCCGGCTGGGGAAAGACCTTCAGGATGGCCGACATCAAGGCCAATCTCGTGCTCATCGAGATCCTCAGCATGTACTGCCCCTTCTGCCAGAAGGAGGCCCCCGTCGTGAACCGGCTCCACGAGGCGATCGAGAAGGACCCCGCAGCCGGGGGAAAGATCAAGATCATCGGGGTGGGAGCGGGCAACTCGTCCTACGAGGTGGAGGTATTCCGGAAAAAATACGGCGTTCCCTTCCCCGTTTTCCCGGATCCCGACTACGACATCCACAAAAAATGCGGCGAGGTGAGGACGCCTTTTTTCATTGCGGTCAGGCTCAATCCGGACGGTACCCAGAGCGTGACCCACGCGAGGCTGGGCGCGTTCGGCGAGGTCCCGGCCTTCCTGGAAACGCTGAAGAAGGCGGCCGGGCTGTAGGGGGGACGCCATGACGAAAACAGCCGCACTCATCATCCTCGTGCTTGCCTTTGCCCTCGGGACGTCGGCCCTGGCGCAGACCCACTCCGAGGCCTACAAGGACAACCTCTTCTCGACGGGAGAGCTCAAGCCCGTCGACAGCGTCCTCAAGGTGAAGGTCGGCGACAGGGCGCCGGACTTCACGCTGCCCTCCATCGCAGGGCAGATGGTCGCCCTGGGCCATTACCGCGGGAAGAAGAATGTCGTCCTCTCCTTCGTGCCCGCCGCCTGGACCCCCGTCTGCTCGGACCAGTGGCCGGGCTACAACATCGTGAAGGACCTCTTCGACGCAAGCGACGCCATTTTGCTGGGGATCACCGTCGACAACATCCCCACCCTCTATGCCTGGACCAACCAGATGGGGCATCTCTGGTTCCCCGTGCTCTCCGACTTCTATCCCCACGGGAAGGTCGCCGAGGCCTACGGGGTTCTGCGGTCCGACGGCACCGCCGAGCGCGCCCTCTTCGTCATCGACAAAAAGGGGGGCATCCGCTGGATCGACGTTCACGACATCAACAAGCGGCCTCCGCTGGAGAGCCTGGTCCGGGAACTGGAAAAATTGAAGTGACGGACGGCCCGCAATCGGATCTTCCCGGGGGTTGACCGGATGAGGGGATTGCCTGGCAGGAAAGGTTTCGGAACGTCTCGGGGCCGGGGGTTCAGTCCCTGTCCCACCCGAAGGCCTTTGTTTTCCTCCGGAGAAACTCGTTCAAATCCTTTTCGAACTGTTCGTACTGCTCCAGCAGCCTCCTGGCCTCGGCTGTCAGACGGAGCCCTTTTTTTGCCCCGTCGTTCTCTACGAGCTTGATCCCCAGACGTTCCTCGGAGGCCTTGAGCCGCCCCCAGGCGGCCCGATAGGACATCTTCAGCTCCTTTGCCGCCGACTGAAGGCTCTTGCATTCCTGGATCGCCCGGAACATCTCCTCCCGGCCTTTTCCGAAAATGACCTTCCCGTCCTTCTCGAGCCAAACCTTGTATTGAATTTTCATGGCGGCGGCCCTCGGATTTTCGAGCGGGTTTTTCGGCCTCGTCCTTCAAAGCCCTCCTTCAGGGAAAAGACGGGCCCGCCAACCCGGGATTGAGCCCAACCTACCAATTCCAAAGGCCTTCATCAAGCATAAGTTTTAAATAGCACATGAGAAGACGCCATTGTCCCGGCAGAGCGTCCACGGCGATCGCAAAAGGATATTGACAGGACGCCTGTACTGTATTAAGCCATTTTCGGCATATGCCACTTTTGATATCATCATGCCGTGAACCCCCGGGAATACAATCCGTCGACAAAGGAGTCTGTCATGTCCGGTGCAACCTTCATTTTGAACGGCAGATCGGTCCCGTTCAAACTGGGACAATCCATCCTCGATGCGGCCCGCGACAACGGAGTCGAGATCCCGACCCTCTGCTACCTGAAGGGTCTTGCGCCGTCAGGCGCCTGCCGGATCTGCCTGGTCGAGGTCACGGGCGCCCGATCGCTGATGGCCGCCTGCTCCACCCCGGTTGCGCCGGCGATGGAGGTCTTCACGGACACCCCGCGGGTTCACCAGGCCCGCAAGCTGAACACGGAGCTGCTCCTGGCGGCGGGACGCCATGACTGCATCCTGTGCGAGGCCAACGGGGACTGCGGGCTCCAGGAACTGGCCTACCGGTACGGCGTGGACGGGAGCTCCTTTCCCCGCAGCGAGCACATCTATCCCACCGAGCAGGAAAACCCCTTCATCGTCCGCGACTTCAGCCGCTGCATCCTCTGCGGCCGCTGCGTGCAGGCCTGCAACCAGATCGTCGTAAACCGGGCCATCAGCCAGGGCTACCGGGGCAAGGACAGCAAGATCGTCACGGGCGGCGACAGGCCCTACCACGAAAGCGACTGCGTCTTTTGCGGCCAGTGCGTGGAGGTCTGCCCCACGGGGGCCCTGACGGAGAAAAAACTCAGGGGACAGGGCCGGCCCTGGGAGACGAAGCGGATCCGGACGACCTGCCCCTACTGCGGCGTCGGCTGCCAGATGTGGCTGCACGTCAAGGAGGACCGGATCGTGAAGGTCACCGCCGTCGAGGGCGCCGCCCCCAACGACGGGCGGCTCTGCGTGAAGGGCCGCTTCGGTTATGACTTCCTCTACTCGGAGGATCGGCTCAAGACGCCGCTGATCCGTGAAAACGGCCGGTTCCGGGAGGCCTCCTGGGACGAGGCGCTCGACCTCGTCACGGCGAAGTTCAAGGAGATCATCGACAGGGACGGCCCGGACGCCGTGGCCGGCGTCAGCTGCGCCCGCAGCATCAACGAGGACTCCTACCAGATGCAAAAACTCTTCCGGGCGGTGTTCAAGACGAACAACATCGATCACTGCGCGCGGACCTGACACGCCCCCACCGTCGCCGGTCTGGCGAAATCCTTCGGTTCGGGCGCCATGACGAATTCCTTCGCCGATTTCGCGAAGGCCAGGATGATCTTCGTGATCGGTTCCAACATGACCGAGGCGCACCCCGTGGCGGCCTCCTTCGTGAAGCAGGCCGTATTGGCCGGGGCCGCGCTGTTCGTCGCGGACCCCCGCCGGACGGCGCTGGCCGACATGGCGGAGATGCACCTCCCCATCCGGGTGGGAAGCGACGTGGCCTTCCTCAACGGCCTCATGAACGTCCTCATCACGGAAGGCCTCTACGACAGGGAGTACGTGCAGTCCCGATGCAACGGCTTTGAGGAACTCAAGGCCAAGGTTCTCGACTATCCGCCCGAGCGGGCGGCCGAGATCAGCGGGGTGGACGCGGAGACGATCCGGACCCTGGCCCGGCGCCTGGCATCGGTCAAGCCCGCCATGCTGATGTACACGCTCGGCATCACCGAGCACACCAGCGGGGTGAACAACGTCCTGTCCTGCGCGAACCTCCAGATGCTCCTCGGGAACGTCGGTTTCGAGTGCGGCGGCGTCAATCCCCTCAGGGGGCAGAACAACGTGCAGGGGGCCTGCGACATGGGAGCCCTGCCGAACGTGTTCCCGGGCTACCAGCGTGTCGACAACGCCGAGGTGCGGGCCAAGTTCGAGAAGGCCTGGGGCGTGACGTCCCTGCCGGACAAGCCGGGTCTGATGATTCCCCAGATGATCGACGGCCTCGGGAACGGCAAGGTCAAGGCATTCTACATCTTCGGCGAGAACCTGGCCAACACGGAACCGGACATCCGGCACGTCGAGCATTGCCTGGCATCGGCCGAGTTCATCGTCTGCAACGACATCTTCCCGACGGAGACAACGCGGTTTGCCCACGTGATCTTTCCCGCCGCCGCCTGGAGCGAAAATGACGGCACGTTCTCCAACAGCGAGCGCCGCATCAGCCGGGTCCGGACCGCGAGCCCCCCGCCCGGGGAGGCAAAGCCGAACTGGTGGATCTTCCGGGAGATCGCCAGACGGATGGGCCACAAGTGGCCCTCGAAGAGTGCCCGCGAGATCTGGGACAACGAGGTTTCCGTGCTCGCCCCCTCGATGGCGGGGGTCAAGTACAACCGTATCCGCGGCAACGGACTTCAGTGGCCCTGCCCCAACGAGGAGCACCCCGGGACACCCACCCTGCACAAGCACCGCTTTACCGCCGGAATGGGAACGCTGACCCCCGTGGACTGGACCCCGCCGGCGGAAGTCCCCGACAGCGACTACCCGCTCGTGCTCAGCACCGGGCGAAGGCTCTACCACTACCACACACGGACCCAGACGGGGCGCGCCGCCGGCCTCAACGACCTGCTGGGCGAGGAGACGGCGGACATCTCGCCCTTCGACGCCGCGGAGCTCGGCATCGGGCACGGCGAGATGATCCGGGTCGCCTCGCGGCGGGGCGAAGTGAAGGTCAGGGCCAACGTGTCGGACCGCATCCCCAGGGGGGTCGTGTGGATGGCCTTTCACTTCCGCGAGGCCTGCGCCAACTGGCTGACGAATCCGGCCTTCGATCCGGTTTCGCTGACGGCCGAGTACAAGGCCTGCGCCGTGCGGATCGAGAGGGCGTGAGATCAGAGAGGGCCGGATCATGCCGGCCGGGAGCGAACCCATGGCCAGGAAAACGGAGCGCAAGCCGTCCCGCGTGGAGGGCCTGATCGAGGATGCCATCGGAAAGAACCCGCACAGCCGCGAACTCCTCACGGCCTTCAAGCCTCTCCTTGTCGTCCGGGAGCGCCTGATCGGGGAGTTGAAGCTGAAGCCCGCGGACCGCGCGAGGATCGACGGGGAGAAACTCCGCCGGGGAATCCCCTGCATCGGACAGACTCCTTTCTTCTTCGAAGACGACCCCTGGAAAGCGGTCGGCCTTGCGGTGGCCGGGGCGGTCCGGGAAGGGTTTCCGGCTCTCGCGGAGGACGCGGCGACGCTCGCGGGGGCGATCGAGGCGGGCAAGATCCGGCTCTTCGATGCCTTTGCGGACTACCCGGACAGCGTGGGAGCGGCCCTCGACCGATGGACGGCGGAAACGCACATCAAGCCCCAGGCCGTCGCGCTCCTGCTGGGCGCCGTGGCGGGAATCATCCTCCGGGCCCGGTCCGCCGGCATCGGCGGGGACGTCGAAAAAACGGGCTGGGACCGTGGGACCTGCCCCATCTGCGGCGCCAGCCCGACCCTCTCCGTCATCCGCGAGAAGATCACGGAGCGCTGGCTGCACTGCTCGCGGTGCGGCCACGAGTGGCGATTCACCCGGATGATCTGCCCCGGCTGCGGACTGGAAAGCCCCAGCGGGATCGACTACTTCTACGTGGACGACAGGCGGCAGGAGACGGCCTTCACCTGCGATTCCTGCAAGCGCTACCTGATCACCCTGAATCACGTGAGCGACCTGGGCGAGACCGACCGCGACGTGACGGCCATGGGCCTCGTGCACCTCGACCTGATCATGCAGGAAAGGGGGTTCGCCCCCATGTGCCGGTGCGAATGGAACACCTTTTGACCCGGACAGGGCACACGTTACTATGCTAAAAAAGCATTGCCCGGCGGTAACTGAAAACCTGTAGACCCTCGTCCATACATTTTCCGTGCATGCCTCTCCGCCCAGGGTGTACGGCCACAGTTCTTATAACGTACCTCACGGGGATAGCGGTCCATTCAGCCCCTCCGGCGCACCACAAAGAACTCGTAAGCGCAGCAGCCTGAATACTTCCGGTGCATCCCGGGCTCCCGCGCGGGGGGAACATGCACGGCCAGCGCTTCGTTATCGTTCGCCTATTTTCGGCTCCCTTCCCCTATGTGAATCTCCATCGATGCGTAGAAAACACCCCACCAAGCCTCGTCCGGCAGGATGAAATGCCCGATGAGCGAGAAAACCGCTTCTCTCGATTGCAACCAAGACATCCGGAACCCGGCCTATGGCCGGGCAGTCATTCTCGAAGCTCGTTCTGACCTCGGGGAGCGGGTTTCCCTTGCGCCGGACAGAGTCAATGAAGACCGGGTACAAGTCGGCCAGATGGCGGTAGAGCCTGATATCCCGGCCGGCAACCGTTTGTGTTCTTTCGCCATGTCCAGCCCTCTGATCACCCAATCATCAGGCCTCGGGTGGGCAGTGGCTCCTTGATCGACCCAATCCTCCTCCGTGCAGGACACGCCCTTTTGACCGGGAATCTTGCGTGGAGGCCCGAGCCGTAGCATCGAGCCATCGGAAAGATTTCAACCGAGTTCGACGAGGGCATGGCGTTTGCGGCCGTCGTCCACGAGATGGATTTTCCGATCGGGCTGCTCGACACCGTCCACCCAAACCCGGCGGGTGTTCCACGTTGCATCGCCCGTTTTTTTAAACTCGATGTGGTAAAAGGTATTGCGGTAGCGGTAGGTGAGCTTGAACCCCGTCCAGCCGGCGGGGATAAGTGGGCTGAAGGAGAGGGTATTGGTTTCAAGGCCTATGCCGAGGAGGTCTTTGACGAGCAGTCGGTAGAGCCAGGCAGCGGAACCCGTGTACCAGCTCCAGCCGCCTTCGCCTTCGCGGCCCTTGATCGTGTAGAGATCGGCAGCGAGGACGTATGGTTCCAATTTGTAGGTCCTGACGTGCTCCGGGGTGTCTCCGTGGCGGACAGGGTTGAGGTATTGGAAGATTTCCCAGGCGACATCGCCCTGCCTAAGGGCCGCAAAGGCCATGGCGGTCCACACCGCGGCATGGGTGTACTGTCCGCCGTTTTCGCGCACACCGGGGAGATAGCCCTTGATATAGCCGGGATCCCAGGGCGCGCTGTCAAAGGGCGGATCGAAGAGCCGGACGAGGCGATGCTCGCGATCCACAAGGCGGTCCAGTACTGATTGCATGGCGGTGCGGGCACGTTGGGGATCGGTGGCGCCTCCCAGTACGGCCCAGCTTTGCGGGATGGAATCGATTTGACATTCGGGGTTTTGAGCGGAGCCAAGCGGGGTCCCGTCGTCGAAGAAGGCGCGCAGATACCATTGGCCGTCCCAGGCATGACGGTCGATGCGGGCCGCCAGCTTTTGCGCTTCTTGTTCACAGAGGGCCGCGAATGGTCTGTCGCCGTGGCGGGCGGCGAGTGGGCCGAACTCGCGCAGGACCTGAAGCAGAAAAAAGCCCAGCCAGACACTTTCCCCGCGCCCTTCATTTCCGACGCGGTTCATGCCGTCGTTCCAGTCACCCGAGCCGATCAGGGGCAGTCCGTGAGTGCCGAAGCGCAGGGCATGGCGGATGGCCCGCGCGGCGTGTTCGTAAAGCGAGGCAATTTCCTCGGTAACGCGGGGCAGGTCATAGACGGATTCCTCGTTTTCCGCGGGAGGACGGGTATCGAGAAAGGGGCGCGTTTCATCAAGGATGCCTGTGTCGCCCGTGACGGCGACATAGCGGCACAGGACTAAAGGCAGCCAGAGCAGGTCGTCGGAGATGCGGGTGCGCACGCCACGGCCGACGGGCGGATGCCACCAGTGCTGCACGTCGCCCTCCTGAAACTGGCGGGAGGCGCTCAGCAGCAGGTGCTCGCGTGTCAGCCACGGGCATTCGCGGAGGAAAGCCAGGGAGTCCTGCAACTGGTCGCGGAAACCGTAGGCGCCGCTGGACTGGTAGAAGCCGGTGCGTCCCCAGAAGCGCGAGGAGAGGATCTGATAGAGCAGCCAGTGATTGACGAGGAAATTGACGGAGGCATCGGGTGTTTCGACGTAGACGCCGCCGAGTTGGCGCTGCCAAAAGTCCCACACTTTCTCCAACGCCTGGCGGGCGCCGCTCGTGCCGGCCTGGTGACGGAGCCGGGCGCGAGCTTCGTCCTCGGTCTGCGCGGCCCCGAGACAGAACACGACCTGGATCTGGTCGCCGGGCTGGATTTCAAACCAGGTTTGGATGGCGGCGCAGGGGTCCAGCCCGGCGCCGACGCGATTGGAAAGGTGTTCTCGCCGGAGCGCGGCGGGGTCGGCGAGCGAGCCGTTGCGGCCGATGAATTCAGTGCGGTCGGCGGTCAGGGTGCGATCCTCGCCGCTGCAATGAAAAAAAGCGATGCGGTCGGCAAAATCCAGGCTGAAGGCGTTCTGGGCGAAGATGGCGCCGCTTTGTGGATCAAGACGTGTGACCACGTGCATCGCACTGTGGTCGCGGTGCTCGCCCAGCACCCATTCGCAGTAGCCTGTGATGGATACGCGCCGTGTACGGCCCGTTGTGTTGCGCAGGGTGATGGCCGTGAACTTGAGCGGGTCGTCGATGGCAACATAGACGGTTGTTTCAGAGGACAGCCCCGCATGAGTCTGTTCGAAGACGGTGTAGCCGTGCCCGTGTCGGCAGACGCAGAACGCCTCGGCGGACGCGCGGGCGGGCATGGGGGACCAGAAGAGGCCGGTTTCCTCGTCCCGGATATAAAACGCTTCGCCGCTCGGATTTTCGACGGGGTCGTTGTGCCACGGCGTCAGGCGGAACTGGTGCGCATTTTCACTCCAGCTCGATGCGCTGCCCGACTCGCTGATGATGGTTCCGAAAAACGGATTGGCGAGGATATTGACCCAGGGGGCGGGGGTGCTCTGACCGGGCTTCAACTGGATGATGTACTCGCGACCGTCGCGGGTGAATCCGCCGAGGCCGTTGAAGAATTCCAATTCCCGGGAGGTCAGGGAAGGCAGAGGTTCGGAAGTCTCCTGTTGGCGTTCGGACGCCAGTTCGGGAATGTCCGCTTCGGGCACGACGCGTCGGTCGATTTGTTCTTCCAGGGCCCCGTATCGGTCGCTGAACACGAGCCGGGCGACGGCCTGGAAAAGGATCCGGTCATCTTCGGGCACCTGGTCGATGTTGCGCACGAAGATACCCCCAGGCTGGTCGAGGAGCTTGCTTTCGGTGCCTGCCTGCACGAGGCCAATAATGGCGTCGAGCAGATCCTGGCGGTAGCCCGCATAGGCCTCGGACCAGATCACCAGATCCGCCTCGACCCCCTTCTGCCGCCAGTAGCTGTGGGCCTGCACCAGGCTGCGGACGAGACCCAGGTTGGCGATGTCCGTAATAGACAGGAGAACGATGGGGCGGTCGCCGGAAATGCCGTAGCTCCAAAGCGCGGCTTGGTTCTTGCGGTTGGCGGCGATGATGCTGGCACGGCCGCGGCGATGGGGACCGGCGAAAAACAGCGACCCGGCCAGGCGGGCATAGTTCTGGGCGTCCGTCTCGCGGATGCGCAGCTGGTGCAGGAACACTTGGCTGCGAGTCCATGCCAGCGAAAACACGCGTTCGGCCATACGCGGATCACGGCAGCGGTCCACATAGATTTCGGCTGCTTCCCGTGTGGCAGCAACGCCAAGGAAGGCGTTGAGCTGAATAGAACGGCCCGGCTCGATGCGTACTCGATAGCGGATGGCTGCAGCGGGATCTGATGTAAATCCGGTGCGATCGGGCAGTGGACCGGGCAGATCGAGGGCGGCCGGATTGCGCACTGATCGGTTGCGGCCGATGAACGCCGCGCGATCGGTCTCGTAGGAAGGTCCGCGCAGGATGAGGCCGCCCGCCACGCCGAGGAAGTGAAACATCCATGGCGGATGTTCGCCCGCTGACGAGGGGCGGCGGGTAAACAACAGCGCGGCCTTGTCGCGAACGGTCGAGGCGGTCACGAACAGCTTGTGGAAGGCAGGGTGCGCCGCTTCTGCGCGGCCGGCAAGCATTACGGGTTCGGCGTAGCTGGTGATTTCAATCGTTCGCGCCCGACGGGAGAGGTTGGTCAGGGTCAGCTGCCGCAGTTCCATATCGTCTTCGGGACACACGACCACTTTCAACTGGCTCTGGAACTGTTGGGAGACGGACTGGAACTCGGCGCCGCCTTGCGCAAACACCGCCTCATAGCGGTCGAAATCAGCGACCAAGGGCCGCGCGGTGGGCGACCAGGTCTTGCCGGTACCCACCTCCTGCAAATAGAAGAAGAAGCCGTGGACGTCCTGCGCGGAATCCTCGCGCCAGCGGGTCAAGTTGAGTCCCTGCCAGCGGCTGACGCCGCCTCCACCGTTGGTAATCATGACATGATAGCGCCCATTGGACAGGAGATGCACGTCCGGCACGGGAGTGTCGGGGGTGTCGTAAGAGCGCGAGATTGATTCGAAGGTTTCCCCGACAGGTAAACCGGCGGTTTCACCCATCGCCACCGTGGGATGAATTCGCGGACGCGCAAGCGGGACGCGTTCTTGCAGCAGCCGGGCTGCGGACTTCAACCGCAGATCGGTCATGAACCGACGCTGCATCGGCTGGCCATGGAGCAGATGACCGAACGCCAGCAGACACATCCCGTTGTGGTGCGCCATCCAGGTGCGGACAATGGCGAAAGGTTCACCGGCGGGCACGCGTGCGGGTGTGTGGTCCACCGCCTCGTACAGGCCGAAGCGGCCGACCGCTCCGGCATCGACGAGGCGTCGGAGGTTGCGGACGGCTTTCACAGGTTCAACCATCAAGGCCAGGGCGCTCGCATAGGGCGCAATCACAAGATCGTCTGCCAGACCGCGCTTCATGCCGAGCATCGGGACGCCGAAGGCACGATATTGATAGGCTTGGCTCGAGTCCAGCTGGTTGTATCCCGACTCGGAAATACCCCAGGGGACGCCCGTCTGCCTGCCGTAGCTGATCTGGCGGTGCACCGCGCTCCTGCAGGTCACGTCCAGAAGCGTACCGTCGTAAACCGGCATGACCAGCATCGGCATCAGGTACTCGAACATCGAGCCGCTCCACGAGGTCAGCACGGGCGGGCCCCCGCCCGGTGCAAGCCGGCGTCCGAGGTGGAACCAGTGTTCCAGCGGCAGTTGACCGCGGGCCACGCCGACATAGCTGCCCAAGCGGCTCTCCGACGCCAGAAGATCGTAGAAGCCGGGATCCCGGCTGTGCGCGTCGAGGTTGTACCCGATGGACAGTTGATGCCGGTCGGCATCGTAGAGGAAATCCAGGTCATATTCGCTGAACTCGGTGCAGCGTTCAGCGACGGCGCCGAGTTCCGTGATGCGTTGGGAGGCCCGTGAGCTGGCGAGCGTCAGCCACTCGATCCAGCGCTGGGACGGATCCCCGGCCGGCCTTTGCGTCAGACGCGGTTCCCAGCGACGCAACAGGGTGGCAAGCGCGTCCAGAGGGAGACTGGTCCCGGTTTCCTGCTGCAACTCTTTCCACAGAGACGCGTCGGCGCCGGCATCCTCCGCCGCGGGAGAATAGGGAAGCTCGGCGCAGGTCCAGGGTGCGAAATAGCGGATTTCGTCGACAAAGTCCGTACACTGTCGTTGCAGTGCCTCGCACCAGAAGGAGAGAGATTCGTCCGGCGCCAACGCGCCGGCCAGGCCTTCGAGCCCCGCGCGGAAGGTCTCCAGTTCCCGCTGAATGTCGCGCAAAGACGGCGGGACAGCGCGGACGGCCTCGATCCGTTCGCGGATCCGGTCGGCTGCCGCCGGAAATACGTCTGGTGATACGGGGCATTCCGGCCGTTTCCGGGCCGATTCGATTTCCATCAGCAGGATGCCGGCGGCATCTTCGAGCCCTTCCCGCCAGCGCGCTGGCAGGAAGGGGCCGCGCATCATTTCCCGCAAGCCTTCACGGACGACGATCAGCATCGCCGCAAGGTTGCCGCTGTCCACCGAGGAAATGTAGAGAGGGTGCAACGGCTTGAGGGTGGGGATGTTGTACCAGTTGTAGAAATGACCGCGGTACCGCTCCATCCGTTCCAGCGTGTCCATGGTGCGGGCCGTGTGGAAAAGGAAGCGTCCGGGCGAGAGGTAGCCGAAATCGCAGGCGGCCAGGCCGCTTACGAGGCCCATCCCGATGTTGGTCGGCGAGGTCCGCGGTGCGACCGCCGGCGCCGGGATTTCCTGGAAATTGTCGGGCGGGAGCCAATGGCTGGCTTCTCCTGTAAAATGGTCGAAGTAAGCCCAGGTGCGCCGCGCCAGCCGGCGAATGAAGGCGGCTTGGACTGCATCCAACGGGAGGACACGCGGGGTGCGGGTGCGGCTGACGAACCAGGCGATGCCGGGGGAAACCAACCACAGTCCCGCCAGCGCGAGGAGCAGAGGGTTGGCCGGTTCGATCCCCGCCAGCGCCGGCGCCGCACAGGCCGCTGCAAGGGCGGGGGCCGACCACATCTCGCGGATAACGTCCCCGACCGAAGTCCCGGCCGTCCTCTCGCTGTGACTGGCGGTCTTCCATTCGAGCAGTCGCCGTCGGCTCCGCATCCGCCAGAACACGCGGACAACGGCGTCCAGATAGACCCACCCGTGATAGGGCGTGAAGGCCAGCTCCAAAAGCTCGAGCCCCCATTGACGGCCTTCTTTCGCTGTGACGGCTCGCAGATGGACGGGGAGCGGGACCGGCTTTCCCTTGAGCAGAAAAGCGCGTAGCGTGCGCAGCGCCGACGGCAGAAAATACACGCCCAGCAGGACCGCAATGCGCCCGGTTGCACTCGCCGTCCAGGCATACCCAGCGGAAACCAGGGTCAGGAAAAGCGCGGCCGGAACCAGGCTGCGCCGCAGGTTGTCGAAGATCATCCATCGGGACAGTCCGTCGAGGGGATTGCGGACCCGGCGGCCGTCGGGTCCGGGGATGCGGGGAAACAGCCAGCCCGCGATCTGCCAGTCGCCCCGCACCCAGCGGTGCCGTCGCCGGGTGTCGGCAACCACCCGCGAGGGTTCGTTCTCGACCAACTCCACGTTGCTGATGAATCCGCAGCGCGCGTGGCAACCCTCGATCAGGTCGTGGCTCAGGATGAGATTGTCAGGGAAGCGCCCGCCCGTCGCCGCATGGAAGGTGTGGATGTCGTAAATGCCCTTGCCTATGAACTGGCCCCGGCCGAAGAAATCGGGATAGACGCTGGCGACTTCCCTCGTGTAGGGGTCGATGCCCACTTCGCCGGCCAGGAGTAGGGCAAAGAGTGATTGGCGTGCGGAAGTCAGGCTGACGGCTATGCGCGGCTGCAGGACGGCGTAGCCGCGGGTTACCATCCGGCGGACGGAATCAAGGTGCGGACGGTTCAGCAGGTGCGCCATTGCGCCCGCCAGCTGGACGGCCGACCCCGGCGGCAGTTGCGTGTCGGTATCCAGGGTAATGGCGTAGCGCACGGAACGAAGCAACTCGGGGTCGCCTTCGATCACTGAAAACGCCTCAGTGCGGCCCTCGACCACTAGGCGGTTGAAATCCTCGAGTTTACCGCGCTTGCGTTCGTGGCCCATCCATTTTCGCTCTTCGGGATTCCATCGACGCGGACGGTGCAGGAGGAAGAAGATCGGATCGCCCTTCCGTGCATGGCGCGCATTCAGCCTCCGGATGCCTTTGACTGTCGCCTCGACGCTTTCGCGGTCGTTGGAAAGTTCCTCGGCATCGGCATCGAGGAAATCCGTCAGCAGGGCGAACAACAGGTTCGGGGATTTGTTCCCCAGGTAGCGGATTTCAAGATCCTCCAGCAGATGCATGCCTTCGGTCGGGGAACCCAGCATGGTCGGCACCACCACGATGGTTCGGTGTTCGGGCGGGATACCCTTGGCAAAATCGACACTCGGCAGGAAACGGGAGGGAACCAGGAGCGTGCTCACCCAGTTAATGAGCGCGATCGCAGGTCGGGATGCGACCAGCAACGCGGCGGCCACCCAGAGAGTGACGGCCCAACCGGGGCCCGCTCCGCGCAGGCTGGCTGCGGGAACAGCCGCCATCACCAGGGTCATCACGACCGCCGCGGTCAGGTAAAAGGCCAGGGGATGGCGCCCCAGGCAGCGGCTGAACCGTCGATGCAGCGGGAGGCGGCAGCCGATCCGGGTTTCCAACTCGGAGCGGCCGGTGTCCAGCAGGAAATAGCCCACGTGGCTTTCGTGGCGGTCCGCGTTCGCCTGCCGACGCTCCGCGGCCAGCATCACCGCCGCTTCGGCCACGTCCGGCTCGGACTTGCGGCCGTAGCGTGCGAGTTTCTCAACCAGCGTTCGGTAGCGATTCCGTGTGCGGAAATCCATCTGCGGATAGACCCCGGCGGGGTCGCGCCGCAGGACAGCCTCGATCACGCTGGCGGCTTCGACGAAATCCGCCCAGTCGATGGCGGCCATGGTGCGCACGCTGGTAATGCAGTTGCTGATCGTGACGAGGTCGGCGGCCTGCGCCTGATTTTCGTTCTGCAAAACGAGGTCGATGGTCTGCCCGTGTTCGGAGAGCTCCTGCTCCAGCCAGTTGAGCGCCAGGCCAAGGGTGGGGTTCACGCCGTCAATGTTGGCCACCAGCTCCGAGATAAAGGGTGACGTCAGGGGCGGAGCCGCCCGTACGAAGTCGCCCAGCGTCGTCACGAACATCCGGGGGTTCGTTTCAACCTTTTTCAGGAAGCGGTCCGCCCAGTGCAGGGCCTCGTCCCGCTGGCTGCTCCGCCATGCGATTCGCTGGGTCACGAGATGAAGTTTTTCGATCAACGACAGACGCAGCATGATCGGCACCGCCCACAGTTCGCCCAGCGTCAGCGGGTGCGTCTCCTGATAGGCGCGGATGAAGAGGCTCAGATTTTCATGGCCCACCTGGCCGTCGGTGTGCCGGACCACCTCCAGCACAATGTCGTAAATGCGGGGGAATCCTCGGCGTGGCCCGGTCGTCAGGCGGGGCAATCCTCGGCTGTAGCCCGGGGACAGGTGTGCCTGCGCCAACTCGATCTGCTCTTGGATCAAATGGAAGTTGTCCAGCAGCCATTCTGCCGCCGGCGAGATCCGATGTCTTTGCCGCACGCTCTCCGCGATGGTCCGGTGGCAGCGGCGGATGCCTACCTCGTTTTTTGACAGTTGGCGCAGCAGCAGCTCGCTGCCCCGAACGGACTCGCATTCGTGCTTGGAAGCCAGGAACCGGGCGTGGTTCTCCAACTGGATAACGCCGAACAATTCCGCGCGCTGCGTCAATTCCTCGTGCCCCGGCAGCTCCGGAAAGGGCGTCCGGTCCGAACGCGATCGAAAGCGTGCCCACCACGGCATTCGGAAAGAGGTCACCTCCCTTCGGCCCCGGACCGATTTCTTCGGCACGGTGATTTTCTTCAATGATTTCAGCATAAAACGTAGTATAGGAAGAATTCAGGCCCGGGTCAAGCTCGGATTCGGCGGATGGGTGTTCGTTGTGGCTTGATCGGACCTCTGAGCTCCATTTTCATATTGAACGCATGGGCGAATTGTTGACGACGCGGCAACGGCCGAGGACGCAATGCGGCCCGGAGCGGGCTCCATGCATCATCCCGCGGCCTTTCACTTTCTCAGTGATCATTTGCTCCATTTGTTTCCCCATACTTTCTAAAGCGTGCGAATTCAATATGAGTCGTGACCAGGCAAGGGTTTCGTCACGTCTCTCGTTCTTCGTTTTCCCTCTTTTTGCCCCGGGATTTCGATTGACAAAAACGGCAAAATGGACTATGCCACGCCTGACATATATCATCCTTGTCATATGGCGGAGGAGGGAGGTTCACATGGAGATCACGAGGAGAGGGTTTCTGGCCCTGTCCGGCGCCCTGGGATCGGGGGTGGCCCTGTCTTCCCTGGGCGTGGACCTGGGCCCGGCAAAGGCGTACGCCGCCGAGATCAACAAGATGCAGCGCGTGATGGCGGCCAGGCAGGTCACCACGGTCTGCTGCTACTGCTCCGTGGGCTGCGGCCTGATCTGCAGTGTCGACCGCAACACCGGAAAAATCTTCAACATCGAGGGAGATCCCGAGCACCCCATCAACGAGGGTTCGCTCTGTGCCAAGGGCGCCGGCTTCTTCGATCTCACCGAGGCCAACAAGTACCGGCTTCGCAAGGTCCTCTACCGGGCCCCCATGGGCGACCGGTGGGAGGAAAAGACCTGGGACTGGGCCCTTGAGCGGATCGCCCGCCTCGTGAAGGACACGCGCGACAAGGGCTTCGTCACTCGCAACGCCAGGGGAGAGCTCGTCAACCGCTGCGAAACGATCGGCCACCTCGGCAGCTCCAACGTGGACAACGAGGAGTGCTGGCTGATGAGCGTGGCCTGCCGGTCGATGGGGCTCGTCTACATCGACCACCAGGCCCGGGTCTGACACAGCCCCTCGGTAGCGGCTCTGGGAGAGTCGTTCGGGCGCGGTTCGATGTCGAACCACTATATCGATCTGAAGAACAGCGACGTCATCCTCATCATGGGGAGCAACGCCGCCGAGCACCACCCCATCGCCTTCAAGTGGATCCTGCGGGCCAAAGAGCAGAACGGGGCGCGGCTGATCCATGTCGACCCCCGCTACACGCGCACGTCGGCGCGCTGCGATTACCACGTTCCCCTGCGCTCCGGGACGGACATCGCCTTCCTCGGAGGGATGATCCACTACATCCTGACGAACAAGAAGGAATTCCGGGAGTACGTCGTCAACTACACCAACGCCTCCTTCATCGTAAGCGAGAGTTTCTACTTCAAGGACGGCCTCTTCTCAGGATACGATGCAAAGGGGCGAAAGTACAGAAAGGACAGCTGGGTCTTCGAGAAAGACGCCAGGGGAATCCCCCTGCGGGACATGACGCTCACCCATCCCCGCTGCGTTTTCCAGCTCCTGAAGAAGCATTACTCCCGCTATACCCTGGAGAAGGTGTCGAGCATCACGGGCGTATCCAAGGAAGACCTGACGAAGGTCTACTCGGAATACAGCGCCACGGGTGTCAAGGACAAGGCCGGCACGGAGTGTTACGCGCTGGGCTGGACCCACCACACAACGGGCAGCCAGATCATCCGGACCATGTCGATCATCCAGCTGCTGCTGGGCAACATGGGCATCTGCGGCGGCGGCGTGAACGCCCTGCGCGGCGAGCCCAACGTCCAGGGCTCAACGGACCATGCGATCCTCTACAACATCCTGCCGGGCTACCTGAAGATGCCGGCCGCCTCCCAGGCCACGCTGGCCCAGTACCTCGAGAAGAACACGCCGAAATCGAGCGACCCCCAGTCGGCCAACTACTACCAGAACTACCCGAAGTTCACGGTGAGCTTCCTCAAGGCCCTCTTCGGGGACAAGGCGACGGCCGAAAACGGGTTCGGCTACTCCTGGCTCCCCAAGCTCGACGACGGAAAGGCAACCTCCCTGATGCACCTCTTCGACGAGATGTACAAGGGCAAGATCAAGGGCCTCTTCGCCGTCGGCACGGACCCGGCCGTCAGCTCCCCCAACACGGCCAAGGTCCGCAAGGCCCTGGAAAACCTCGACTGGCTCGTGGGCGAGAATATCTTCGACAACGAGACGTACTGCTTCTGGAAGGGCCCCGGCGTCGACCCCGCGAAGGTCAAGACGGAGGTCTTCCTCCTGCCCGCTTCGGCCTCCATGGAGAAAGAGGGAAGCCAGAGCAACAGCGGCCGGTGGGTCCAGTGGAAGTACAAGGCCGCCGAGGCCCCTGACGACGCGATCCCCGTCGGCGAGATCACGATCAGGATCCTCGAGGCCGTCAGGGCGCTCTATGCGAAGGAAGGCGGCGCGTGCCCCGAACCCATTCTGAACCTGAAATGGGACTACAAGGATGCCAAGGGCCGTTACGACGCCCTCAAGGTGGCCAAGCAGATCAACGGATACTTCCTCAGGGACACGGTGATCGAGGACAAGGCGAAGGGAACGAGGACGGAATTCAAGAAGGGACAGCTCGTGCCCTCCTTCGGCATGCTCGGCGACGACGGCTCGACCTCCAGCGGCAACTGGGTCATGGCGGGCAGCTTCGACGCCGGCGGACTGAACAAGATGGCCAAGCGAGGCAAGGACGACCCGACGGGCCTCGGGCTCTACCCCAACTGGTCCTATGCCTGGCCGGTCAACCGGCGGATCATCTACAACCGGGCCTCCTGCGACATCCACGGCAAGCCCTACAACCCGAAACGCAAGCTCCTCGAATGGACCGGCGAGGCCTGGGTCGGTGACGTGCCTGACGGGCCCTGGCCGCCCCAGGCGGACAGGCAGAGGGGGAAGTACCCCTTCATCATGAAACCCGACGGCCTGGGTGCCCTCTTCGGGCCCGGGATGGCCGAGGGCCCCTTCCCCGAGCACTACGAACCCCTGGAAGGGCCGCTCACGAAGAACCCCCTGTCGGGCCAGTTGATCAATCCCGCAATCCAGATATTCTCGAGCGACATGGACAGGGTTGCCAACGCGGACGAAAAATTCCCCTACGTCTGCACCACCTACTCCTGCACCGAGCACTGGTGCTCGGGCGCCCTCACGCGATGGCAGGCCTGGCTGCTGGAGATGCAGCCGGAGCTCTACGTCGAGATCGGCGAACCCCTGGCAAAGGAGAAGGGCATCGAGAACGGCCAGCGGGTCCGGGTGTCCTCCGCGCGCGGGGCCGTGGAGTGCGTCGCCATGGTCACGAAGCGGTTCCGTCCGTTCCAGGTCGAGGGCAAGACGGTCCACCAGGTCGGCCTGCCCTTCAACTACGGCTGGCTTCACCCCAAGGACGGCGGCGACAGCACGAACTTCCTGACGCCCACCGTGGGCGACGCCAACACGTTCTGCCCCGAGTACAAGGCGTTCATGGTCAACGTGACGAAGCTATAGGAGAGAGGCTATGCAGGATACGGATATCGTAAAGCTGATCGATACGACGAAATGCACCGCCTGCCGCGGCTGCCAGGTCGCATGCAAGCAGTGGAACGAAATGCCCGGGAAACGGACGCGCAACTTCGGCAGCTACCAGAACCCCCCCGACCTGCAGTGGAACACCTGGACGCTCATCCGCTTCCAGGAACACGTGGATTCGAAGGGAACTCTCAAGTGGCTCTTCCGCAAGGACGGCTGCATGCACTGCACCGATGCGGCCTGCGTGAAGGTCTGCCCCACGGGGGCGCTCCACTACACGGAGTTCGGCTCGGTCGGGCTGAAGGAGGACCTCTGCATCGGCTGCAAGAACTGCGTCGCGGCCTGCCCCTTCGAGGTCCCCCGGTACAACGAGTCGACCGACCGTATCACCAAGTGCGACCTCTGCCAGACGCGGCTCCAGGCGGGCCGGCAGCCCGCCTGCGTGCTGTCCTGCCCGACGGGCGCCCTGACGATCGGCCGTAAGGACGTGATGCTCCGGGCGGCGGAAAAGCGGGTGAAGGAGCTGGGGGGCGACGCCAACGTCTACGGCGACAGGTTCGTCGGCGGGACGCACGTACTCTACGTCCTGAGCGAGAAGCCCGAGGTCTACGACGCGCTGCCCCAGAGCCCGTCGGTGCCGCTGTCGATCATCGTCTGGAAGGACTTCTTCAAGCCTCTCTCCCTTCTGGCGGCGGGCGGCATTCTGGCGGGGTCGTTTTTGCACTACCTGATCAAGGGGCCCAAGCTGCCCTACGACGATGCCGGGGCCGGCAAGAAGGAAGGGGGTGAGTGAGCATGAGACCCGGAATGATTCAGGCAACGGATTCCTTCGAGCGGATCGTCCACTGGACGATGGCGATCTCCTGCATCCTCCTGTTCCTCACGGGGCTGGGGATGATGTTCAAGTCGTTCAACTTCATCGGGACGATCCTCGGCGGGATGAGGACCCTCAAGTACGTCCACAACCTTACGGGCCTCGTCTTCGGCTTCTCGTTGATCTTTGCCATCTCCATGTGGTGGAAGGAGGCGGGGGTGATCGAGATGCCCCAGGACTGGGAGTGGATCAAGTGCGCCGGGGGCTACCTCTGGCACGTGGAGCATCCGCCCGAGAGCGGCAAGTACAACCCGGGCCAGAAGATGTTCTTCATCGCTGTCGCCCTCTGCGGGCCCATGATGTTCGCGACGGGGCTTCTGATGATGTTCCAGGTCCTGCCCGTGTCGCTGACCCGCTGGATGTACACGCTGCACGCCCTGGGGTTCGTGACGCTCTTTGCCTTCTTCTTCGTTCACGTCTACCTCGGCACGGTCGGCAACCCCGGCTCCTTCCAGGCCATGGCCACGGGATGGGTGACCCGGGGATGGGCCAAAAAGCAGCACCCCCGGTGGCTCCGGGAGATGGAGGAGCACGGAACCCTCGTCGTCTACGGCGAAGAAAAAAAACCCGCCGCAGGAGAGCACGGATAAGACGCTTCCCTCCGGGGAAAGGCCCCCTTCGGACGGGCCTCTCCCCGGAGGGACGGGCCGTGCTTTTTTTTGCCGGCCCTCATGCTAGCCCTAACATAACCCCTCCCCGCTTCCGCGGGTGGAGAAAGATCGAGAGGACATCCCATGATGAACGAAACCCGTTTCCAAGTGTCTCCGGCACCGGCCCTGCACCCGCTGCGCCGGGTCGCCGCGATCTGCGCGGCCGCCCTCGTCCTGCTCTGCCCGGCCCTGTCGCACGCGGCAGGGGCGATCAAAGCCGCCGTGGCGGCGAACTTCATGATCCCCTTCGGGGAGATCGCCGCCGCCTTCGAGGAGGAGACGGCCATCCGTGTCGAGCCGACCTATTCCTCGACCGGAAATTTCTACAGCCAGATCGTCAACGGGGCCCCGTACGACCTGTTCCTGTCGGCCGACGAGAAGACACCGCGGTCGCTTTTCGAAAAGGGCCTGGCGGAAAAGCCAATCCTCTACGCGACGGGACGGGTCGTCCTCTGGGGGAGCGGCAGGGAGTTCTGCGGGGCGAAAACCTGGCAGGAAGCCATCGGGCGAAAAGGTGTGAAGAGGATCGCCATCGCCAACCCAGTCACGGCCCCCTACGGCGCGGCGGCCGAGGCGGCCCTGAAAAAAGCCGGCCTGTGGGACGAAATCCGGGAACGCATCGTCATCGCCCAGACCGTGGGGCAGTCCTTCCAGTACGCTATGTCGGGCGGGACGGACGGCTCCTTCTGCGCCCTTTCCTCGGCCCTGTCGGAACAGGGTGGCAAGGGATGCCACTATCCGATCGAAGAGGCGCCTCCCATCCTGCAGGCGGCCTGTGTCCTGACCCGGACGCCTGCAAAGAACGACGCATCCCGGCTGCTGAAGTACCTCGATTCCCCGAGAGCGCGTGAAATCAAGAAACGGTACGGCTATCGCTAAATGGACCTGCTGCCCCTCTACCTTTCGGCGAAACTGGCCGCCATTGCGACGGTGATCCTCATCGGGCTCGCGGCGCCGCTGGCCTGGTGGCTGACCAACGGCGCCTGGCCCGGCAAATCCTTCGTCGAGGCCCTTTTCAATCTGCCCATCGCCCTGCCGCCTACGGTCATCGGGTTCTACCTGCTCTTCGTCCTGGGACCGAGGGGATCCGTGGGACGGGCGTGGGAGACCCTGTTCGGCGGCCCACTGCTCTTCACCTTCACGGGGATCGTCGTCGCCTCGATCTTCTACAGCCTCCCCTTCGCCGTCCAGCCGATCAAGGCGTCCTTCGAAAGGATCGACCCCCGCCTGAAGGAAAGCGCCTATGTCCTCGGGCTGTCGCCCGCTGCGACGTTCTTCCGGGTCATCATCCCCAACAGCCTCAGCGGGATCGCGGCGGCGGCGATCCTCGTGTTCCTGCACACCATGGGCGCCTTCGGCGTCGTCCTGATGGTCGGCGGGAGCATCGCCGGGGAGACGCGGGTGGCCTCCATCGCCATCTACGAAGCCGTCGAGTCCATGCAATACGAGAAGGCCTGGACCCTGTCGCTGGCCTTCATCCCGATCGGGTATGGGTTTCTGCTGCTGGTCAACCGCTTAACGAGGAAATAGCCATGGGACTTACGGCCGTACTGAAAAAGAAAACGAAATTCTTCACCATCGACGTGGAGCTGTCCTGCCCCGACGGGCAGACGCTCGCCCTCATCGGGCCTTCCGGCTCCGGGAAGACCACGATCATCCGGATGCTCGCAGGCCTCGTGACGCCCGACGAGGGGCGGATTGTGTACCGGGACCGGCTCTTCTTCGATTCGGCGCGGGGCGTGAACCTTCCGCCGCAGAAGCGGAAACTGGGCTACGTCTTCCAGGACTACTCGCTCTTCCCGCACCTGACGCTCTACGGCAACGCGGCCTTCGCGGCGCGGGACCGCGGGGAGGTGGATGCGCTCATGGGATTTTTCGGCTTGGCGGAGCTGCGCGATCGCAAGCCCCACCAGGTATCGGGCGGCGAAAGGCAGCGCTGCGCCGTCTGCCAGGCGCTTGCAAGAAACCCGCAACTGCTGCTTCTCGACGAGCCCTTCTCCGCCCTTGACGTGGTCACGCGGCGGATCCTTCGAAACGGGCTGAAAAAAATCATGGGAAAGCGGACATGCCCCATGGTCTACGTCACCCATGACGTCACGGAGGCCCTTTTCATCGGCAACACCGTCCTGCCGATCGTCGCGGGCTCGGTTGACCAGGAGTGGATGGAACGCATCACGGCCCCCGCGGCCGGCATGGACGCCGGGGCGAAAGCCGCCAGGGCGACCAGGCTGGCCCTGGCCTATTAAAAGGATCTTTTCATGAAAATCGGCAACTATTCCTTCGACGAGTACCTTCACCTGGTCAAATCCTTCCACGGCAGCCTCGCCCCGGGGCTCGTCATCGGCGGCTTCATGGTCGACCTGGCACTCAAATCCCTCCCGGAAGGGGAGCTCTTCGACGCGATCTGCGAAACACCGGTGTGCCTCCCCGACGCCGTGCAGCTCCTCACCCCCTGCACGGTGGGGAACGGGTGGCTCACGGTCCTGCCTTTCGGGCGATACGCCGTCACGTTCTACGAAAAATACGGCGGCGAGGGGGTGCGCGTGTATCTCGACCCGGCCAAGATGGAGGCCTGGCCGGAGACAAAGGCCTGGTTTTTCAAGCTCAAGCCCAAGAAGGAACAGGACGCCCGGAGGCTGTTCGAGGAGATCCGGGAAGCGGGGGAGAAGCTGTTGAGCGTCCAGCGCGTTCGGGTCCGGCCGGAGACGCTAAGGCGGAAGAAGATGGGACCCGTGGCCGCATGCCCGCAGTGCGGGGAGGCATACCCGGTGCGGGACGGCGAGCGCTGTCGGGCCTGCGGGGGCGAGTCGCCCTACCGGTGAGCCCTTCGCAGCGGAACCCGCACGATCGGGACGGGAGCGTCCCCCGGAGGGAACGGCGGGAATGAAAACGAATCAGGTCGATCAACTGCTGGAGATGGGCTGGTGCGCCGTCGGCGCGGAGGACTACGGGAAAGCGCTGACCCTGTCGAACCTGATCCTGGATGCGAATCCGGACCTGGCCGAGGCCCACAACCTGCGGGGAAACGTCCTGGCCGTCCTGGGGCACCACGGCGGGGCGATCGACGCCTTCGACAGGGCGATCAGGCTGAAGCCCGGTTACGCGGAGGCGTATTACTTCAGGGGCCTCAGCCGCCAGGAGACGAAGGACTTCGAGAAAGCGGCCCGCGATTACACCCGGGCTATCCGCGCGGGTCTCGCCGTGGCCGAGGTCTACAACGCCCGGGGCGCGGCCCGCGCCCGGTGCGGAGACTACCCCTCGGCCATCCGCGATTTCAGCACCGCAATCCGTCTGAAGCCCGGCTTCGCCGTGGCCTGGTACAACCGCGGCATCACCCGCGAAAGGCTCGACCCGGGCTCCGCGCGCGTCGCCGCCGACCTGCTCCGCGCGAAGGCCCTGGGCTGCGAACCGGCAGCGGCGCTGCTCGACAGGGCCGGTTCCCACTGAACCCCGCCGCCGACAATGCCCGGAAGGTCGGGGCATCCCCTGGCGCTCCGTCCTCGCCGCTCCGATTGCCAAAAGGCTCCCTCGCGGGAGCCTTTTGGCAGGGATCGCAAGCACCGCCTGCCTAATGCCGATCCCGTCTTCGGAGGACCGGCGCCGGGGGCGCGCTACGAAAAGGATCACGACGCCTTCCGGATCCGGCAGGGCAGGTTCTTGATGTTCGGCGTCCCGAACTCCCTGCCCAGCTTCCCGACCGATGTCAGCATGTTGTAGTTGGATCTTCGCCAGTCGTACTGGGTCTCCGGCGATGCCTCGGGGAACCACCAGCCCAGGGCGGGGCTCACCACGCGGGGGTCGATGATGTCCGTCACGCGGGCCTTCTGGGTGATGGAGCCGTACTTCGTCTCGATTACCACGTCATCACCCTCGCCGATCCCGTGCTTCGCGGCCGTGTCGGGGTGGATCTCCACGAGCGGGTGGGGCCTCTTCTCGCGCAGCCTCCCGACCCACCGGTAGGAGGACAGCAGGTAGTAACGGCTCTTGGCGCTGATGGCCAGCAGGGGGTACTCGGGGTCGTCCGGCTCGGGGAACCCCGTGAACTCCGGCAGCGGCTTGAGCC